>ENA-UOUJ01000015-UOUJ01000015.1-activated-sludge-metagenome-genome-assembly--contig:-NODE-15-length-201206-cov-52.657009_pt1 | contig 201206 bp, 167 predicted proteins | sample MGYA00249839_ERZ747224 | MGnify/ENA primary metagenome ERZ747224 (study PRJEB28782, sample SAMN03220277) | activated sludge metagenome | biome: wastewater; feature: sewage sludge; material... | reverse complement strand
TGCCCTTTGTGCGATAGATAAAAATGTTAGGACAATCATTAAACTCCGTGGCCTTCGTGGTTAAGAAAAACATGTAACCACTGAGTGCGCAAAGGAGGACACACAGAGGGCACAAAGAATAACTCCTCCGTGCCCTTTGTGCGATAGATAAAAATGTTAGGACAATCATTAAACTCCGTGGCCTTTGTGGTTAAAAAAAATGTAACCACTGAGTGCGCAAAGGAGGACACACAGAGGGCACAAAGAATAACTCCTCCGTGCTCTTTGTGCGATAGATAAAAATGTTAGGACAATCATTAAACTCCGTGGCCTTTGTGGTTAAAAAAAATGGACACACAACCACAAGTTTTGCAGGAAAGAATATTCTCTGCGGAGGTTTATTTATTGGTAAAAATACTAAAAAATTTAGTATTTTTGTGCAGGAGGTACACAGAGATATGCAGAAAAGTACAACATGGAAGCTACGCCTGTTCCCTTTGGGGGCAATGGCACCGGTAGTGTTGCCTTTAATTGAAGGGGGAGTGAGCGCAGGGTTTCCTTCACCTGCCGCAGATTTTATGGACAACCGGATAGACCTCAACAAATACCTGATTCAAAAGGAGGCGACTACATTCATCGCCTTTGCGGAGGGGCACTCCATGGAAGGCGCGGGTATTGGCCATAAAGACCTGCTCATTATCGACAAGTCACTCGAACCCGAAGATGGTAAAATTGCCGTGTGCGTGATTGACGGTGAATTCACCCTGAAACGCCTGAAGCTGGACAAAAGCGGCGTATGGCTGATGCCGGAGCATGAGGCCTACAAGCCCATTCGGGTAACGGAATTCAACCAGTTCGAAATATGGGGCATTGTAACCTTCTCCATTCAAAAACACTGACATGTTTGCGCTGATTGACTGCAACAATTTTTATGCAGGATGCGAGCGGGTGTTTCAGCCCCACCTGCGTGATACACCCATCGTGGTACTATCGAACAACGACGGCTGCGTGATTGCGCGTTGCAACCTCGCCAAAAAAATGGGTATTCCCATGGGGGCACCGGCGTTTGAGTACCGCACCCTGTTTGAACAGAATCATGTGCAGGTGTTCTCATCTAATTACGCACTGTATGGCGATATGAGTAACCGGGTTATGTCTTTGCTTAGTGAGTTCGCCCCTGATATGGAAGTGTACAGCATTGATGAAGCTTTTCTGAACCTGGAAGGGGTGGTGGCAGCAGGGCACTATGAGGCTTACGCCGAAAAAATACGCCTGACAGTTACCAGGGGCACCGGACTGCCCATCAGTGTGGGGGTGGCCGCATCTAAGGCGTTGTCGAAAGTAGCCAATAAGATTGCAAAGAAATATCCCGAACACACCGGCGGAAAATATGTGCTGGATTCGGAGGAGAAACGCATCAAGGCACTCCGGTGGCTGCCGGTGGAAGATATCTGGGGCATCGGATACCGGCATGCAAAGCGTTTACGCCTTACCGGTATATCCAACGCGCTGGAGTTTTCCCGTATGCCCGAAGAATGGGTGCGGCGCCATATGAGTGTGGTAGGGTTACGCCTTCAGAAAGAACTGAAGGGCATCCCGTGTTTTGAAATGGAACAACCGCAACCCAAACAAAATATTGCGGTTACACGCAGCTTCGATAAGCACAATGGTGATTACGCCTACGTGCGCGAACGCATTACCACCTTTGCAGTTACCTGCGGTGAAAAGCTAAGGCGTCAGCAATCGTGTTGCAGCAGCCTGATGGTGTTTATTCAAACCAATCGCATGCGAACCGATTTACCGCAGTATTACAACAGCCTGGTGATGCCACTGCCTTTTCCAACCAACTCGGGAATAGAACTGGCCCGCTTTGCCGCGGAGGCATTGAAGCAAATTTTCCGCCCGGGTTACCAGTACAAAAAGGTAGGTGTAATCGTTATGCAGATAACCCCGGAACACATCCGCCAGATCAACCTGTTTGAAAACAGCGACGAGCGCCATAAGCCCCTGATGCAGGCCATGGACCGCATCAACACGATGTACGGCGTTACCCGGGTAAAACTGGCATCGCAAGACCCCGGCCGCACCTGGAAAATGCGGCAGGAAAAACTCTCCCCCTGCTATACCACCCGCCTCCGGGATGTGATTCGTGTAAAAGCCTGAAGCACCGGCATACAGGTAGGCATAAGAATTTCCTAAGATGTGGCTACGGGGCATCGGGGCAGGAGAATATGCTCTAAATTGCAACCTGAATGGATTAATATACCGATATGATATATGCTACGTTGCAGGATTGTGTAAATGATTTGGAGAAAAACGGACACCTCGTGCGCATACGGGAGGAAGTAGACCCTGATTTGGAGATGGCAGCCATACACTTACGTGTACACGAAAATGAAGGTCCTGCCTTGTTGTTTGAAAATGTAAAGGGCAGTAAATACCGGGCGGTATCAAACCTGTTCGGTACACTTAACCGAAGCCGCTTTATCTTCAGGCATACACTCGATGATATTCAAAAGCTGGTGCAACTGCGCAACAATCCCATGGAAGCACTGAAAAAACCGTGGAAGCACACCGGCCTGGTGGGGACCGCCTGGAGCGCGTTGCCCAAAAAAACAGGTTTCCCTGCAAACCTTTTTGAAAAGGTACGCATTCAGGACCTGCCACTGATTCGTCACTGGCCGAAAGACGGCGGTGCTTTTGTAACACTGCCACAGGTATATACTGAAGATCCTGATAAACCCGGAATTACCCATGCCAACCTAGGCATGTACCGGATCCAGCTTAACGGTAATGAATATACGCTGAATGAAGAAATCGGATTGCATTATCAACTGCACCGGGGGATAGGGGTGCATCAAACCAAAGCCAACAAACGGGGCGAGCCACTCAAAGTAAGTGTGTTCGTGGGCGGGCCACCCGCACATTCCGTGGCAGCTGTAATGCCATTACCGGAAGGATTGGGCGAGGCGGCATTTGCCGGAGCGCTTTCGGGCAGGCGTTTCCGTTATGCAACACATGAAGGGCATGTAATCAGTACCGATGCTGATTTTATCATCACCGGCGAGGTGCATCCTTTTGAAAACAAACCGGAAGGCCCGTTTGGAGATCATCTCGGCTATTACAGTCTGCAACATCCCTTTCCACTGATGCGGGTACATCAGGTGTATGCCCGCAAAAATGCTATCTGGCCATTTACCGTTGTGGGCAGGCCTCCGCAGGAAGATACCAGCTTCGGTAAACTGATTCATGAAATTACGGGCGATGCCATACCCAATGAAATACCGGGGCTAAAGGAAGTACATGCAGTAGATGCTTCCGGCGTACACCCCTTACTGTTAGCTGTTGGGAGCGAACGGTACACCCCGTACAACCCGGCCGCACAGCCGTCTGAATTGCTCACCATTGCCAACCATATCCTGGGCACCGGACAACTCAGTCTCGCCAAGTTTTTGTGGATTACCGGTGGAGACGATGCACCGCATGCCCATGATGTGGAAGCGTTCTTCCGGTATATGCTGGAGCGAATTCAACCGACGAGGGATATTCATTTTCATACCCATACTTCCATTGATACACTGGATTATTCCGGCACCTCCCTCAACCAGGGAAGCAAGGTAGTGTTTGCAGCTTATGGTCCGCCGGTACGAACCCTGGATAACCGGCTGCCCGAAGTACTCGGGGCACTCAATGCACGATGGGTGATGCCGGGTGTGGCGGCCATCAAAGGACTTGCCTTCACCAATTACACATCGGCTGCTGAAGAGATGGAACAGCTGAATCAATTGCTGTCGCCTCATCTGGAAGCACTGAAACATTTGCCGCTGATTGTAATTGCCGACGACCCCCATGAAGTTTCTGCAACCTTAAATAACTTTTTGTGGATCACCTTCACCCGTTGCAATCCTTCGCATGATATGTATGGAGTGCAACCATCGGTGGAGTATAAACATTGGGGATGCAATGGGCCGATACTGATCGATGCGCGCATTAAGCCGCACCACGCACCGGTGCTGGAAAAAGATCCCGAAATAGAAAATCGCATCAACCGGTTCTTTACCGGCAACGGCCCCCTGGCAGGCTGGGGGTGATGAATGCACTTTTAATCATATCGGTTTTACGCCAACAGTTTGTGAAAAGGTGGCGTAGCCGGATGGAAGCGTTGCCATTTGCCGGCAGATTTGTGTTAACTTTACTCAAAATAATCACATTGAAATTTTTATACTTATTGGTGGGTGCCTGGATGTTACAGAGTTGTAAAGCACAAAGCATTCAGTTGCCATTGAATCCGGACGATAATTCGCTGTTGTGGGAGATATCCGGCAACGGACTGAAAAAGCCCAGTTACCTGTTTGGCACTTTTCATATTCTCTGTAAGCAGGATGTACATTTCAGTGAAACCCTCAAAAAAGCCTTGACGGCATCCGAAGAGGTGTATTTTGAAATGGACCTCGACGATCCATCCAATACCCTTGGAGGAATGTTTTTCATGAATATGAAGGACGGGAAAACGCTGAAAGACTTGTATAACGATGACGAATACACGAAAGTTGAACAGTTCTTTAATGATTCCCTTAAAATGCCACTGTTTGCTCTGCAAAAAATGAAACCCCTGGTATTACAAACTATGTTGTATCCAAGATTGCTGAGTTGTAAACAAAGCAGCGGGGTGGAATTGGAATTGCTCAAGCTGGTGGCCGAACAAAAAAAAGAAGTTAAAGGTTTTGAAACCATACAGGATCAGGCCGCTTTTTTTGATGATATTCCTTATGAAACACAGGCAAAGGAGCTGTTGAAAAGTTTAGACAGCCTCGCTTACTGGTCGGCCGAATTTGATACAATGGTAGCCGTGTATAAAGCTCAGAAACTGTCTGACATTGAAAAAATGTTCACCGATAGTGAGTTTACTGCCGGAGAGAATAAAGCGATCCTGCTCGATAACCGCAACCGCAACTGGGTAGAGCAACTGAGTAAGATTATGCCTAAAACCAGTGTTTTTGTTGCAGTAGGGGCAGGGCACCTGCCCGGAGAAATGGGTGTTATTGAGTTGCTGCGAAAAGCAGGATATACGGTAAGGCCATTACAAAATAATGATTAATACCATGAGTGAATTATCCCTGGGTGATGCCATAAAAGCCTTTCTGAAAAAATCTAAATTAGGGAAAGGGGTACAGGCTGCACAAATAGAACTGGCCTGGGAAGAAATTGTAGGTACAACCATAGCACGTTATACCGACAAGATTGAACTGAAGGGTTCCACTCTTTTTATCTATACATCTGTTGCACCCCTTAAGTCGGAATTACTGTATCAGAAGCAAACCCTGATTCAGCGCGTGAATCAAGTGCTGGGCGAAAAGGTAGTGAGTGAAATTGTCATTCGCTGATGCTACAGGTTTACATATTGCGCATCAATACCCACTTCTTTAAACGTTCTTTCTAAACGCTCGTGGTGCGTATCTGTTATCAGCACTTGCCCTGCGCACGCTTCACAAACCCATTGCATTAAATTCTGAACCCGCTGCGCATCGAGTTTTTCGAATACATCATCCAGTAAAAGCAAACAGTGTTTTTTTTGTTGTTTGATGATTTCATATTCGGCGAACTTTAGCGCGAACAACAAACTTTTACGTTGCCCCTGCGAGGCAATATTGCGGAAGGGTAACTCACCCAAGGTAAAGAGTAAATCATCTTTGTGGATACCGGTGGTGGTGCGCTGTAGCATGATGTCTTTATTGCGCGATTCACGGAGCAGGGTTTCCAAAGGCTGGTGTTCCAGTGCGGACTGATACTGCATGCCCGGCACGTATGCTTCACCGGAAATACGTGTATAAAAGGTGCGGGCCACCTGCATAAAATTTGTAAGAAACTGCTTGCGTGTTTCGTGAATCATGTTCCCGGGAAGAATCAATTGTTCATCCAGTATTTCTAACAATGCAGTGTTTGGCTGATGTTGCCATTGTTTCAGTAGGCTGTTTCGCTGAGCCAGTATTTTATTATAGCGAATGAGGTGTTGCAAATAATCCGGGTTCAACTGACTGATCATGGTGTCGATAAACTTTCTGCGCAATTCGCTGCCGTCGGTAATCAGTTCAATATCGTCCGGCGCAATCATCACAACCGGAAAGAGCCCGATATGCCGGGAGAATTTATCATAAGGCACATCATTTAGTAGAATTTCTTTTTTATTTCCACCCCGGTAAATACAAACCACTTTTTTAATCGCATCATCCAGTTCAAAATCCAGCTCAAGCCGAAAACCCGATTCTCCCTGGCGGGTACACATCTGGTCGGTGGAGGAGAAGTAACTGCGGGTAAAGCATCCGTAAAAAACCGCATCCAGTAAATTGGTTTTTCCACGCCCGTTTTTGCCGGATATGCCAACTACCATCTTTTCGAGAGGGAGATTGAAATATTCGTAATTTTTATACTGCGTAATGCTAATATGTTTCAGGCGCAACATCGGCCCGGCAATTTACAAACCATTTCTGAACAGCCGTTGAAACCGGGTACAAATTCATATTTTTCCCCTTATCTTTGCCCACTAAAATTATAACCGCTTTGGCTAAGAATTTTTCAAAAGAAACCTATATCTATTGGTACCGGTTGATGCTGCTGCTCAGGCGTTTTGAGGAGAAGGCCGGTCAGTTATACGGAATGCAGAAAATCCGTGGCTTTTGTCACCTGTATATTGGTCAGGAAGCTGTTGCTGCCGGATGCATGACCGCCACCCAGCCTGAAGATATTTTCATTACCGCCTACCGTGATCACGGACTGGCCATTGCCAAAGGCGTTACGCCACAAAGCTGTATGGCTGAACTGTATGGTAAAGCCACCGGTTGCAGTAAAGGAAAGGGTGGAAGTATGCACTTTTTTGGAGTGAAGGAGCGCTTTTTTGGAGGACATGGCATTGTGGGCGCGCAGATAGGAACCGGAGCGGGTTTAGCATTTGCTGAACAGTATAAAGGCACACAAAATGTGGTGCTTTGCTTTTTTGGTGATGGAGCCGCGCGTCAGGGTATGTTGCATGAAACCTTCAACATGGCCATGTTGTGGAACCTGCCGGTTATTTTCATTTGTGAAAACAATAATTATGCAATGGGTACTTCAGTAGAACGTACCAGCAAAACAAAAGATATTGTTCGCATGGCGGATGCGTATGACATGCCGGCGGATGTGGTGGATGGTATGAGTCCGGAAAAAGTACATGAATCCGTTGAACGCGCCGTGAAAAGAGCCAGAGACGGAGGAGGACCAACATTCCTGGAAATTAAAACCTATCGTTACAAGGGCCATAGCATGAGTGACCCTCAGAAATACCGCACGAAAGAAGAACTGGAGGCCTACAAAATGAAGGACCCGATTGAGTATGTAGAGCAGGTATTACGTAAAGATTTTTCAGTAAAGGATGATGAAATTAATGCTATTGTTGATTGGGTGAGTCATGAAGTAGAAGACAGTGTGCAGTTTGCAGAAAACAGTCCATGGCCAGACGATGATGAATTACTGAAAGACGTATACGTACAGGAAGATTATCCGTTTATCACAGATTAAAAACTAACATTTTATTTTCAATTTTATATGAGCGAGAAACAAGGAACCACCGGTTCTACTACTACAACTACTACGGTAACTCATACCGAAACTTCAGCCGGCAATGTATGGGAGAAATACAGTAAGCCTTTATTGTACGGTGCCGGAGCAATCATCCTGGCGGTGGCTGCATGGATTGGTTATCGTGAAATGGTGCAGAAACCTGCTGAGCAAAAAGCAAGCGATGCTATTTTTATGGCGGAAAATCTGTTCAGCAAAATGGCTGCCACTTCATTCAACAAAGATTCATCAGTTATTGTACTGAATGGAGGCAATTTGGAAAATGATAAGGTAACCGGCGTGTTAAAGGTTATCAGCTCTCATGGCGGTACTGCTGCGGCGAATCGTGCGGAATATATTGCCGGTGCTACGTATCTGCATTTAAAAGAATTCGATAAGGCCATTAAACACCTTAAGAATTTTAAAGCCAACGGTGCACATCAGTTGGAAAGTAAAGCCTATCTGATGCTGGGTCATGCTTATGCAGAATTGGAAAAAACCAGTGAAGCATTGGAGCATTACAAAAAAGCGGCTGCTGTAAACAAAAAAGATGAATCCGTTACTCCGGAAGCTTTATTCATGGCGGCAACCTATGCGGATGCTATCAACAAAACAGAGGATGCCAAGAAACTGTACAAAGAACTGAAAGACGGTTTCCCCGCATATAATGCAGTTCGTTCAGGGGATGTAGATAAGTATCTGGCCCGCCTGGGAGAACTGAAATAAAGTCAACCGACTAAGCAAGTACAATGACATCTGAAAGCGAATTATTATTGAATACTGCAGGCATCCAAATAGACAAGGATGCCTGTATTGTTATTATTAAAACAGAATGGAATGCGGCCGTCATTGATGCCCTGCTGGATGGAGTGAAAGAGATTTTGAATAAGCATGAAGTGAAATACTTCGTGTATACGGTACCGGGAGCAGTTGAGATAGGCTATGCCATTCAGAAAGTATGGGAAAATGCCAAAGGGTCAAGGATGGTGCCCTCAGCTTTCATCACACTCGGCTGTGTAATTCGTGGTGAAACTCCGCACTTCGATTATGTTTGTCAGTCGGTTACGTCTGCTATTACCTTATTGAACCTCCAGTTACCGGTGCCCACGCTGTTTGGTGTACTCACCGTGAACAATCAGCAGGAAGCGCTCGATAGAATAGGAGGTAAGCACGGACATAAAGGAAAAGAAGTTGCCGTAGCTGCACTGAAAATGATTGCCTTCGGTCAATCAGCCTATTTGAAATAATTCACACTTGCACATGAATGTAAACATCTTTATACCATGTTTTATTGATCAGTTGTATCCGTCAGTAGGATTCAACATGGTGAAGGTGTTGGAGAAAGCAGGATGCAGTGTGTATTACAATCCCAATCAAACGTGTTGCGGACAACCGGCATTCAACGCCGGATTTGTAGAAGATGCCAAGGAGGTAGCTGCCAAATTCATGCGCGATTTTTCTGAAAACTCCGATTATATCGTAGCCCCCAGCGCCAGCTGTGTGGGTTTCGTGAAGAATTATTTTCCTGCATTATTTGATAATGCCACATTGCATAATCCCGTAAGAAATATGGGTAAGCGCATTTTTGAATTCACTGAATTTTTAACGGATGTACTGAAGGTGGAAAATGTGGGTGCATCGTTTCATGCGGTGGCCACGTATCACGACAGCTGTGCTGCGTTGCGTGAATGTAAAATAAAGGAAGGGCCGAGAAAATTACTGAGTCAGGTGAACGGACTCAAACTCGTGGAAATGCAGGATAATGAAACCTGTTGCGGGTTTGGAGGTTCTTTCGCCGTGAAGTTTGAACCCATTTCTATTGCGATGGCAGATCAGAAAGTTCAACATGCGCTCAAAACGGGAGCGGAATATATCATCTCAACCGATATGAGTTGCCTGATGCACTTGCAGGGTTATATACAGCAGCACAATTATCCGCTGAAGGCTTTGCATATTGCAGACGTGCTGGCAGCAGATTCCTAACGATAATTATTTCAAGTATGGCTTACTGGCTTGTAAAATCTGAACCGTTCAAATACAGTTGGGACCAGTTTGTAGCAGATAAAAAAACAATCTGGGACGGTGTTCGCAATTACGGCGCGCGCAACAACCTTCGCGATATGAAACTCAACGACCTGTTGTTTTTCTATCACAGCAATGAAGGAGTTGAAATTGTGGGTATCGCCAAAGTTTCTAAAACAGCATTTCAGGATCCCACCTCGGATAACCCCAATTGGTTGTCGGTTGAACTGAAACCTGTAAAAAAACTGAAACGCTCTGTGCCTTTGAGCGAGATTAAAAAAGTTCCTTCATTACAACAGATGGCATTGATACGTTTATCGCGTTTATCGGTTCAGCCGGTAACAGAAGATGAATGGTTTACAATCATGGAAATGGCCGGTGAAAAAATATGAGTGCACTTCCTCACTTAGTGGTATTGTCAGGCGCCGGAATCAGTGCTGAAAGCGGATTGAAAACATTTCGCGACAGCGACGGATTGTGGAATGGTTATGCTGTAGAAGAAGTAGCCACGCCCCGTGCTTTTGCCAAAAATCCTCAGCTGGTACTGGATTTTTATAACATGCGCAGGCGGGAGGTGCTGAAAGCCTTGCCCAATGAGGCCCATACCGGTATCGCTGCTCTTGAACAACATTTCAGGGTAACTGTGGTAACACAGAACGTAGATGACCTGCATGAGCGTGGAGGATCAAGCAATGTGCTGCATTTGCATGGTGAAATATTGAAGATGAGGGGAGTGGGTGAATCAACAGTTTACGAAATCAGGGAAGATATAAATCTGGGGGATGTATCACCTCAGGGCAATCAGTTGCGGCCGCATATTGTATGGTTTGAAGAACCTGTGCCCCTGATTGAAGATGCAGCTACCATTTGTCATACCGCAGATGTGTTTGTGGTAATAGGAACTTCGCTTCAGGTGTATCCTGCTGCCGGGCTATTGGGTGTAGTAAGGGATGATGTGCCGAAGTATATTATTGACCGTACCATTCCTTCTGTACACCCGTACAAAAATATTTTCCCGATTGAAATGAACGCCACCTCAGGGGTTCAGGAATTAATTCGGCTGTTAACTGCCCGATAAAACGGTATGACTTTCGTGAAAGCGAATGCCGTGTGTTTCCAATGCTTTTAGAACGGGGTTATAAATTTCAGGCAAAACCGGAACATGCACTCCGGTTAGTTTCAGCGAGCCATTCAATATACATACTGCCGCAATGCCCAGGGGAAGGCCAACGGTTTTAGCCATAGCCGTAGCCGAGGCGTCATCACCATCTACCACCAGGCTGCATTGAATCAGATGATGGGCATCGTTTAGCAAATACTCAATTTCATGGAGCATCACAATGCGGTCTTTATCCTGAGGCTGCAGGGCGAGTTTGTTTTCCAGTAGCCATTGCATCACATCGGCAGCGGAGGCATTCCCCAGATTGATTGAAGTAGTGTCATCATTCCAGCCCAAAAACTGCATTTGCTGAGCGAAAACACCGTTGTCTAACGTGTTGAACTGATTCAGTATTTCTGTGGTTTCCGCATTTTGTACATCCGGTTGCTGAAGATGTTGTTTAAAAAATGCAGCAGGGGTGAGGCCGTTCGTCTGATATCGGGTATGCTCATCCGTTAGTTTCATTTGGATTACTTTCTGCCAGCCCCGCATAAAATCAGGATGTCGGAGGGTGGTTCTGAAAAAAGTAGTGGCATGATGCAGGTTGTACAGGTTGATGTACGGAATGCTGTTTCGGTTGGGATAATAAGCATAATCCACACCCTCTACCTGCACCATCCGGCTGGCATCAAACAAAGATTCGTATGGCTCCTGTACCTGCCGGTTTTGGTTGAGGTACAGGGCGCCACTTTTTCCTGCAAGTACTACGTTTCGCGGGTTCCAGCTGATTTTATAATGCCATGGATTGTTGTCACTTTCCGGGGCGATTAATCCTCCGCAATGGCTTTTGAAAGAGGTGATGGTGGCCTGTTGTTCTTTAAGATGATCAATAACCTGCATAGCGCTCATGTGGTCGATACCCGGATCCAGTCCCATCTCACATAAAAAAAGGATACCGGCTGCCTCTGCATCTTTATGCATGGCACGAATGGCATCATCCACATAGGAAGCAGTAAGTAATGATTTTTTATATTCGATGCAATCACGGGCGATGAGAATATGTAAGGCCGGGGGCATCATGGAAATCACGATATCGCTTTTTTGAATCCAGGAAGCCCGGAGCGCATCATCCTGGATGTTCATGGCAATGGCCTGGGAATTCGGGTGGCCTTTCGTTTTAAGCAGAATCAAATCTTCCCGCACATCAGCCACTTTCAACTGCCAGGAGTGGATTTCACATTGTTGTAGTAAGAAGTTTATTAATACGGTTGCAGATTTTCCCGCGCCAAAAAGTAGTATCGTTTTCACCCTAAAAATTTCGTGCAAATTAGCCGTAAAAATCCATCAGAAAAAATGTTTGACAATCAGGTAAATCAGGGCGTTAATTATCCCCAAAACATGGATAAAATGCGGACAAATAAACACCCCAAACGGGTTAATTTTCGTACATTTGTAGCCTGCAAAAACGAATATGGAAAATCAAGAAAGGTTTGAAGAAATGCCCGATAACAGGGGCAAAATTATCCCGGTAAATATTGAAGAACAAATGAAGACCTCCTACATCGATTATTCGATGAGTGTAATTGTGGGAAGGGCTTTACCGGATGTACGTGACGGATTGAAACCGGTGCACCGCCGGGTGCTTTTTGGCATGAACGAGCTGGGGAATAACAGCAATAAACCGTATAAAAAATCTGCCCGTATAGTGGGTGAGGTGATGGGTAAATATCATCCGCATGGAGATTCATCTATCTACGATACGATGGTGCGCATGGCTCAGGAATGGTCGATGCGATACAAGATTGTTGACGGTCAGGGTAACTTTGGAAGTCAGGATGGAGACCCGCCGGCTGCTATGCGTTACACCGAGGTGCGTATGGAGAAATTTGCCGAAGCTATGCTGGAAGATATCGAAAAGGAAACGGTAGATTTTCAGCTGAACTTTGACGACTCCTTACAGGAACCAACGGTATTGCCTACCCGCATTCCACAGTTATTGTTGAATGGCAGCAGCGGAATTGCTGTAGGGATGGCTACAAACATGATGCCGCACAACCTGAATGAAGTGGTTGATGGCTGTATTGCGTACATCGACAACAACGATATTTCCATTGATGAGCTGATCAAGCATGTAAAAGGGCCTGATTTTCCAACAGGAGGAACCATCTATGGATTCGACGGAGTGAAAGCGGCCATGCATACCGGCAGAGGAAGGGTAGTGCTTCGTGGTAAAACCACCATTGAATCGGATGCAAGAGGAAAAGAAAAAATAATCATCACGGAAATACCTTATCAGGTTAACCGCGATACCCTTACACAGAAAATTGGTGAACTCATTAACGAAAAGGTTATTGAAGGCATTGCAGATGTAAACAATGAGAGTAATAATAAGGAGGGAACGAGAATAGTTATTGAGTTGAAGAAAGATGCTATTGCCAGTGTGGTGGTGAATCAATTGTATAAGTATTCAGATCTTCAAACCTCTTATGGTATCAACAATGTAGCGCTGGTGAAGGGGCGTCCTCGCATCCTGAATCTGAAAATGTTGATTTCAGAGTTTGTGGATTTTCGTCATGATGTAGTTGTACGCCGCACCCAGTACGAGCTTCGCAAAGCAGAGGAGCGTGCCCACATTTTATTAGGATATATCATTGCACTGGATAACCTGGATGCTGTGATTAAACTCATCCGTGAAAGTGCTACTCCGAATATTGCACTGGAAGGTTTGGTGAGTCAGTTCGGGATGTCTGAAATTCAGGCGAAAGCTGTGCTGGAATTGCGTTTACAGCGATTAACCGGTATGGAAATTGAGAAAATTCGCGAAGAGTATGAGTCCATTATGCAGTTAATCTCCCGGTTAAAAGAAATTCTGGCCAATGAAAGTTTACGTTTTGAAATCATCAAGAATGAATTGCTTGAGGTAAAGCAGAAATTTGGTGATGAAAGAAAAACACAGATAGAATATGCGGATGATGAAATCAACATACTGGATTTGATAGAGGAAGAAGACGTGGTGGTAACCATTTCACATCTGGGTTATATTAAGCGTACTTCAGCCAGCTTGTACCGTCAGCAAAAGCGTGGCGGGCGTGGAGCCAAGGGCAGTGCAACCCGCGAAGAAGATTATATCGAGCATTTGTTTGTGGCCTCAACACACCATACACTGATGTTCTTTACTGAAAAAGGCCGCTGTTACTGGTTGAAAGTATATCAGATTCCGGAAGGAGACCGCACGAGCAAGGGCAGAGCCATTCAGAATATGGTACAGATTCCACCGGATGATAAAGTGCGTGCCATTATAGATGTGAAGAATTTTGATGATGAAGAGTACCTAAAGAATCATTATATCATACTTTGTACACGTAAAGGAATCATTAAGAAAACAGACCTGGCGGATTTCAGTCGTCCGCGTCAGACAGGTATTAATGCGATCAATATTTTGGAAGGCGATCAGTTGATAGAAGCGAAAATGACCGATGGAAACTGTGAAATTATGATGGCGGTAAAAAGCGGACGTGCCATTCGTTTCCATGAGAGCAAAGTACGCAGTACAGGTCGTGGTGGAATTGGAGTAGCCGGTATAGAAGTGGATGATGAGAACGATGAGGTTGTTGGAATGGTCTGTGGGAATGCAGCCAATTTAACCTCAGTACTGGTAGTGAGTGAAAAAGGTTATGGAAAACGCACCCGACTGAATGATGATAGCGGCGAGCCGGTGTACCGAATTACCAATCGCGGTGGTAAAGGAGTAAAAACAATCAACATTACTGACAAAACGGGTTCGTTGGTTGGATTGCTTGATGTGAATGAAAAAGAAGACCTCATGATAACCTGTGTGTCGGGCATTACCATACGCATGCCGGTGAGCCAGATTAGTTTGCAGGGAAGAAATACACAGGGAGTTAAACTCATACGTGTGGACGAAGGCGATGAAATTGCTGCCATCACCAAACTGGATGAGTACGAGTCTGACGAGGATGAGCTAGATTCATTGAATGAAGCTGACTCTACGGAATCCACTGAAGGTGAAGCACCGGCAGAGTCATAAACTTTTAAAATTTGTATTGAAAGAAGCCAACCGGAAGCGGTTGGTTTTTTATTTGGGGGGATGTTATGCTAAATCGTAGTTCAGTCATTAGGGGGTGACAGTGGTCAAACGATTATTCACAGAGTTCTGGATTTCAATATTACCTACTTAACATAATATTAATTATAGAACGAAAATGTATTACGGAGTTCAGTGTCGTACTGTTACACATGGCGTATATTAGTAATGTTTAGGGCGATTCAGGATACATCCTTCTTTCCTACTAAACTATCAGCTCTGGAAAGTTTCAACAAACCGTTGGATTTTTTGGTTGAAGTTTGATTCTTCGTTGAATAAAAAAGTATGTCTGACCGGCAACACATATACAGGAAAGCCTGTAAGTTCTTTTGCAAATTTTTCAAGTCGTACACCGTCTTTTTCGGTGGTCAGCACAATTTTCTGTGCCGACTGAATTTTTTCAAATCGTGTGCGGATATGCTGAAGATCATCGATGTTAAAAATATGATGATCGGGAAATTGCATCCAGTCTACCTGCTGATATTGTTTATTCACAAATTGAATCAGCGGTTCAGGCTGAGCGATTCCGGAAATGAGTAATACGGAATCATTGCCATTGGGCAGATATGATTTTCCTGTAAACAAATGTTGAGGTGCAGAGTATGTGAGGGAAGTAAAATAAATTGATTGATTCGGTTTAAGTTTCAGTTTAGCAATGATTTGATTCCTCGATGAAACAGACAGTGTTTCCGGGCATTTAGTAACCACAATAATTTCGGCGCGTTCTGCGCTAGATGGAATATCTCTCAAACCACCGACGGGCACCAATGCATCTTCCGTATATAATGCATGATAAGCAGTAAGTAAAATGTTCAATCCGGCTTTTACCGGGCGGTGCTGGAATGCGTCATCCAGAATAATAACCTGTGTTTCTGGACGATCGTGTAACAATTGAGGTATTGCGATTAATCTTTCTTCGCCCACGGCAACAGTAATATCCGGAAACTTTTTATGAAACTGCATTGGTTCGTCGCCAATTTCAATAGCTGTAGTACGTTCACCGGCAATAGCGAACCCTTTGGTTTTTCTTTTATAGCCACGACTTAAGGTAGCCACATTGTAATTCGATTTCAATAAGGTGACAAGATATTCAGTCATGGGTGTTTTACCCGTTCCTCCCAGTGCAAGGTTGCCTACACAAATAATGGGAAAATTAAATCCTGTTGATTTCAGGATGCCCTTGTTGTAGAGCCAGTGCCTTCCCTTCAGGATGGTTCCGTACAGTCCGGATATGGGATACAGTATATAATTTTTTTTTGGGCTCAATATTGAATGAATTTAGAATGGATAATATCCATTCGGTGTTATACAATAGTTTAAAGGTACATCACCCTCAAACACGTCAGAAATTTCATGCACCGGATCAAAGTAACTAAAGCCCACGGTAATTACATCTTTGCGGCAAAGTTTCAGGAACCGGTCGTAGAATCCTTTACCATAACCCACACGGTTACCCGATAAATCTGCAATAATTAAAGGGACAAAAACCATATCAATTTCCCGTGGGTCAATTGGATGTCCGTCTACCGGCTCATCTATTTCCATGTTGTTTTTTAAAAATGCAGTATCAGCATCAGTAATCACGGGTATCAGATTATGTCCTTTCATTACCGGATAAACAAATTGTACTGCCGGGTTCTTAAAAACACAATAATCTTCGATAAAGGCCGTGTTGAACTCAGCAAATTTTTCAAGCGGTGTATACGTCATGATCGTATCCGGAATTTCAATGCCACAGTGTTGGAACTGAATCAGCATCAGGTCGTCCATTTTAGAGCGTTCACTATCAGTAAGGGCCAAACGTTGTGCGCGATAAATTTTACGGAGTTCCTGCTTAATCATAACTATTCATTTTCAAAAAATGAAAACAATGTGGTGCCGTAATTCCTTTCCATTACGAAGCCGGGGTTTGTTTTGTATTGATTACGGGGTGTATGTTCCAGAATAAACAATCCGTTCTGAGCGATTAATTTTTTTTGATGAATCAATTTAGGGAGATCGTCGATACGGGTTAAGGCATATGGCGGGCCTGCAAAAATGAAATCGAAGCGATCGTTACAATGTTCCAGGAATTTAAATACATCCATCTGAATCACCTTCAGCTGAGTTATACCCAATTGATCGGCCGTTTTTTTTATAAATGCTGCCATTACAGGATCTTTCTCCACCACAGTTTGATCGGCTGCTCCCCTACTGGCTAGTTCGTATGAAATGGAGCCGGTTCCCCCAAACAAATCAAGGGTTTTAATGCCTTCAAAATCAATCCGGTTTTGGAGAATATTGAATAAACCTTCTTTGGCGATGTCGGTAGTAGGACGAGTATGTGGCATTTTTGCCGGTGGATTTATTTTTCTTCCTCCATATGTGCCACTGATGATTCTCATAAAATTGCTGCGGTAAGTTGACTGAAATAATGATGGGCAGATGAATCCATTGATTCGGGCATAGACAACCTCGAAGGTTCGGGTTGAATATTTAAGAAGTACCTGCTACATTCTTTATAGAGGTTTGATTCGTGATCAACCATCCCGGATATGTACAATGAAATAGTTTCCCTGTTCAAAGAATAAATGTCGCAGATGTTCAGTAAATGATACGCTACATCCGTTGGAGTTTGATAATCAAAATATTGAACAAGTTGCAATATGTTGTTTTGCACCAGAAGCACTTTAATGTAATTCGGATACACTGAGCAGGATAATCCCTCATTACATGCTGCAATCTGAAATTGAGTAGCATGTTGAAATTGTACACCCTGAAAACGGGATTCAAAATAATGGGCAACAGGGGCGCCTACACGAAATACTATATCTGTTTGATTATCGCCCTGTACTTTACCTGAATAAGTTACGCCATCTTCATTTCCAAAAAACAAACTCATCATTCTTACATCCACTTCTGTTTTATGATATTCTACAGGAACAATTAAGGATTCTTTGTTATTAAACAAAAGTTTCACGTGCAGATGTTCTAATCCCGATACATTCAGTACCTGTTGAATTTGAGCAGGATATTCTTTGGAATCAGTACCGTTGAATTGAAAAGCTCTGATGCCTTTAACTGACTTTTCTTCAAGGTTATACCAAACAATGGTTATACCGTAGCCACCCACTTCTACGAGGATGTGCCCGGCTCCTGAAATGGGTTGATCATCATTGGATGAGTTGTACAATGCTTTCACTTTCCTCCGTTTAGGATGGCAAAATACGATAATTTTGACTCCTTTATGGAGATAACAGCCAATGAAAACCTGAAAGTAAAGGTTAGTCATAAACAAATTCTCACTATTGCCCTGCCGATTACGCTGGCCATATTGATTCCTCAGATCAATATGCTCACCAACAATATATTTTTGGGCAGGCTGAGTGAGGAAGCGTTAGGCAATGCAGGCATTACCGGCGTGTACTATCTCATATTTGCAGTGGCAGGTTCGGGGTTGAGCAATGCAATGCAAACGGTTTTTTCCAAGTATGCCGGGCGAAGTGAACCGGAGAAGTTAGCCATCATTCTTACCCAGGGTATCCGGATCAGTTTAATCTTATCATTTGCGGCAATCGTTTTTACCTGGTTCATAGCTCCGTACATTATGGAGCCATTTGCCGATCCGAAAGCCTTTTCCAAGGAGATGGAATTTCTCAGGATACGAATCTGGGGGCTTCCATTTTTAATCATGTTTCAATTGGGGAATGCTTTTTTGATATCTTCTTTAAACAGTAAATTATTGATGACAGGCTTTTTGTTTGAAGCCATGACGAATATTTTATTTGATTATTTACTCATTTTTGGAAATTTTGGATTTCCTGCGTTGGGGTTTAACGGAGCAGCGGTTGCTTCTGTAATGGCTGAGTGCACTGGTATGTTGGTAGTGTATCTGGTTTTGTTCAAATCAGGATTAAAGAAACGTTATCGGTTGCTTGCTGATTTCAGATATGAATCGATTCTCAGTAAAGAGATCATCAGGATATCGCTGCCATTGGTATTTCAATATGTGGTGAGTGTTACAACCTGGCTGGTATTCTTTATTTTGTTGGAATCTCGCGGACAAACGGCCAAGGCGGTGAGCAACACGATGCGCAATGTGTTTGGAATGTCAGGAGTATTTATCTGGGCCTTTGCAAGTGCCTGTAATAACATGGTGAGCAACATTATTGGTCAGGGTAAGCAGGCTGATGTGTTGAAGCTGGTTCGCATGATCATGATGTGGAGTATGTTATTCACTGCCATCATGGTGGGAGCTTTGAATCTGTTTCCGCATTTGTTTTTCAGAATGTTTGGTCAGGGCGAGAATTTTGTACAGGAGGGCACATCGGTTATCCGTATGGTTTCGTTGGGTATGATATTCATGAGCATGGCGAATGTGTGGCTGAATGCTGTAACGGGAACCGGTAGAACCAGGGTGAATTTATGGATTGAGATTGTAGCCATTATTTTGTATATGGTATACACCTGGTATTTTATGAAGGTTAATTACATTTCGTTAGCGGTTGCCTGGAGCAATGAGTTTATATATTGGTTATCGGTATTGGGTATGTCATATTGGTATATGAGAAGTGGAAGATGGAAGTGATTATGAGTATAAAAAATGTTGTGAAGTGGAACTTTGCGGAGAATGATGGGGGCCGGACTTAAGTCCGTCTTTGAAACTCGATACAGTTCAATCACGTGTACATTCTCTGTTTTCAGTAGTATTTACTCTAATAAGTAATGGTTCTAAACTACCCCTTATACATATTATTACACTATGGCCGGACTTAAGTCCGGCCCCGAATGATTGGCTAAATATTCCTGTAAAAACTACAACCGTAATGAAATAGATTTGCCTATAAGAATTTTAATCGCAGCCTTTATCCGGCGTGGGTTATGCCTATGCTGGACTTAAGTCCGGCCCCTGAAAAAAGATTCATTTTTCAGATTACGACTTCTTGTTAAGTAATAAAATCACATTTCAGAGTAGCAATAAACGGTTTTTTAATGCACGGCCGGACTTAAGTCCGGCCCCAGGAATCTGTGTCAAAAATTTAAATGTTACATACCCCTCTAATGAGTAGGGTTAGTAGTGAAAGTTGGAAACGGTTTTTTAATTACCGGCTGTAATATATCACGGCCGGACTTAAGTCCGGCCCCACCCCTCGATTATTGCTTTTCACTGAAAAATACTTTCTCCCCTACTTCCAAGACTTTAATAAATCCTTTGCCTCACGCTTTACCAACACATCATCCTCCGTATACTCCTTCATCCCAATTACCGTCTGCAAATGTTGAAGGGCTTCTCTCTTCTCACCATTTCTGTGCTGTGCCTTGGCTAATTCCAGATAATTTAACATGAATAACGGCGCAAATTCCTGAGCCTTTTTATACGCCCTGATGGCCTCAGTCAATGACGATGGAGGCATTCCCCCAAACAACAGCTTTAATGCCGCTTTCTCAAACACATTCAAATTGCTCACCTCATAATGCCATTTGCCTAAAATATGCCAGGCTTTGAAGTTTGATGGATTTACCTGAAGTGCTACCTCAACATGCATTTTGATTTCTTTTGCAGCTTTTACTTTTTCCTTTCCGGATTGCGTCATACCAATCCTTCCCAAGGCCATGGCCATCGATACTCGTGCACCATCATCACGATCATTTACTGCTAACGCACGCTCAGCCAGTTCCAACGCATTCTGATAATATCGTAAACTGGTTTTTCTGTCACCCATACGCTTCCCTATCCTACTGTACAACTCACTGCTTTTCGACAGTGCATAAATGTTTTTCGGTTCATATTGTAACACCATCAACAACTTGTGCAACGAAGCTGTTTCATTCGGAACCTGTTCTAAACTGTCTGCTTCCGCAATCCACTGGCGAATGTTTTGCGCATGGGATACGTTCGCTGTAAAGAACAGCAACACAACAATGGTACATGTTATGAATGATTTCGGGAACGGCTGATACATACTCCTAGTTTACCACTAAAATTTGATACAGGAGGATTTAATTTGTTAATGTTTATATCTATTCGGTAAATCCTTTCGTCAGATTGAAATATACTTTCAATGATTGTTTCACCAAGGGTTTCCAGTAATGCATGAGGTTGATGCATCAGGGATTTTATAATGCCGTAAACCTTTACGTAATCAACAGTATCAGTTAACGCTTGAATTTGCTTTGGTGTAGTATAAAAAACTTCAACATCTGCTTCAAACCAACCGCCCAGCACAGTTTCCTCCTCAAATACACCGTGGTGAGCAAAGAAACGCAACTGATGTAAGCGTATACTGTTCATGTTAGTGCAATCCTTTTTCACTCAGATAGCGCTCCGCTTCCAACGCAGCCATACAACCACTGCCTGCTGCTGTAACCGCTTGGCGATAAACCTTATCCTGTACATCTCCTGCCGCAAATACACCCTCAATATTGGTTTTAGCTGTGCCCGGTACCGTGAGGATGTATCCGGTCTCATCCATGTGTAACCAGTCTTTGAAGATGGCACTGTTGGGCTCATGTCCGATAGCAACAAAAAATGCACTTACTTCTAATGTGGTTTTTTCTCCGGTTTTGTTATTGAAAATTCGTACACCCGTCACCGTTTTATCCCCCAACACATCTTCAGTTTCATGGTTCCAGTATATCTGAATGTTGGGCGCTTGCTTAACTCGATCCTGCATAATCTTACTGGCACGCATCTCATCTCTTCTAACTATCATGTGTACTTTGCTGCAGATTTTTGATAAATACAACGCTTCTTCAGCAGCGGTATCACCGGCTCCAACAATTGCCACTTCCTTCCCACGGAAAAAGAAACCATCACATACAGCACAGGCACTTACTCCATGTCCGTTTAAACGTTGTTCTCCCGGTAATCCCAGCCATTTGGCTGATGCACCCGTACTGATAATCACCGAATCTGCCGCAATCCACTTTTCTTCGTCTATTTGTACCTTATACGGCTGCGATGAAAAGTCAACTGCTGTGGCTATTCCATACCTTACATCTGCTCCCATGCGCGTTGCCTGCTTTTCAAAATGCATCATCAGCTCAGGCCCCTGTATCCCGTCCGGAAATCCGGGATAGTTTTCTACATCAGTTGTAATGGTTAATTGCCCTCCCGGTTGTATCCCCTGATACAGTACCGGTTTTAAATTGGCTCGGGATGCATATATGGCAGCAGTGTATCCGGCCGGACCGGAACCTATAATCAAACATGATACTTTTTCAGAAATTTCAACTGACATGTAATATTTTTTTCTTTTTAATCAGCAATTATCGTGTAAAACAGTGAGGCATACCCGCAGAACGCACCCAATCCACCATTACTGATGTTGTTGATCACCACATTGGGCTGTGCAAAAGGATTGCCGATACTGGTATAGGCAAACTCCCAGGTTTCCCAAAAATTGAATGTGCCCCGGTCTATATTGGCAAATTTAAGTGTAACCGTGTCCCCTTTTACAAAAAAGTTATCATCATCTTCGGGCGGATTGTTTCGGTTGATACCCGGTGGCAAAATAACGGTATAGGTTGTACCATCTAATACCTGATCATCCCACACAGAGGATTCACCCGGATAAAACGGCTCGTTGTTCTTTTTAGTAAAGTACCGTATCCGGTTTCCTAAACCCGGAGGATCGCTTACACGAATCTTGAATACTCTTTTTAACGTGTCAGGATTTTGAGGCGCCCGTTCAAACCAGATAGAATCCGGCGCTACAGCCGGTGTAGGAATGCTGGTGGTTGACGTATACTCCTTTCCGTTAGTAACAATCCTTAACTGATATGTGGTATTGAATGCTCCTTCAAAGGCTGTGGCCAGGTCGGAGGAATCAATGCTGTAATAATAGGCCTGATATCCTGCTGATAACGGTATGGCATATTCCTTCAGTTTGTGCGTTAGGGTGCCATTGGATATGTACACTTCTGCATCCCTGACAAAACTCGCAGCAAGGGAATCTATACTGATTTCACCAAAGTAACCTAAACTACGGGAAAGTATGACTACGGGCGGTTCGTCATTCTCAATCCGTGCATCTACTACCAGGGTAGGTTCTGCAGCATCCAGGTTAAAATCAATATTTTTTTCGCAGGATGTTAATGCAATGACGGCTATCCCACTCATTGCTATCCATTTTCTGTATAAGGGTAGGATGTATTTATTCACGGAAGCAAAATTACAACTCTCGGATTTGATTATGGTTAAACAAAAATAAAAAACCGGACCTTTTTCAAGATCCGGTTCCATTCAGATACGGTATAGTTTACCCCAGATATGCTTTTAATGCTCCGCTGTAACGGGCTTTCTGTAATCTTTTAATGGCGCGCTCCTTGATCTGACGGATACGCTCTTTTGTAAGATCGTACTTCTGACCAATTTGCTCAATGGTTACGCCGTTTTCTCCATCCAGACCGAAATACGCGTTCACGATTTCAGCCTCACGCGGACTCAGTGATTTTAATACCCGGCGAATTTCATTCTTCAGCGAATCGTGCATCACATCTTCATCGGTTTCATCGCCACCTTTTAATAAATCGCCCATAGCCACATCTTCTGCTTCGTGAACCGGTGCATCTAATGAGGTATGACGGGTATTGCTCTGAAGGATGTTGTTGATTTCAGTTACACTCATCTCTAGCAGTTCAGCCAACTCCTCGGTTGAGGGTTCTCTTTCATGCTCCTGCTCAAATGCCATGTAAGCTTTATTTGCTTTATTGTAGGTGCCAATTTTATTCTGAGGTAAACGCACCAGCCTGCCCTGCTCGGCCAAAGCCTGCAAAATAGACTGACGAATCCACCAAACAGCATACGAAATGAATTTAAAGCCCTTGGTTTCATCGAAACGCTGAGCGGCCTTAATAAGACCCAGATTGCCCTCATTGATCAGATCACTAAGCGATAAACCCTGATGTTGGTATTGTTTGGCCACAGATACCACAAATCTCAGGTTGGCCTGCACCAGTTTGTCCAGTGCACGCTGGTCTCCCATTTTGATTTTCTGAGCTAAGATGGTCTCCTCTTCCGGAGTGATCATGGAAATTTTCGAAATTTCCTGCAGGTATTTCTCAACGGCTTGAGAATCCCTGTTGGTGATCTGGGTTGCGATTTTTAATTGCCTCATGGTAGGTTTGATTCAAGTATGACTTTTAGACAGTACGGGTGTCGGATTCGTTGCACGGGATAGAGGAAACTACTGAACAAGTATGCAAATTTAAAACTCAATTCTCGCATTTCATAATTTCTGAGAAGCAAATACTGATTTTTATTTGTATTGTAGTATATCTTCTACCCCATTCATTACACGAATTCCACAGAATCTTATGCGTCAATTATCTTGCCAATGAGCATTTATATGCATGTTACCGTACATTTGTCAGTATGATAGACCTCCGTTCAGATACGTTTACGCGTCCCGGTAAGGGTATGTTAAATGCAATGTTAAATGCTTCCGTGGGAGATGATGTTTTTGGCGAAGACCCAACGGTGAATGCATTGGAAGAACGTGTTGCATCCTTATTCGGTATGGATGCCGCCCTGTTTTGTCCGAGCGGAACTCAAACCAATCAGATTGCTATTAAATGCCATACAAGGCCGGCAGATGAGGTTATATGCGATCATTCCAGTCATGTTTATATCTATGAAGGTGGTGGAATTGCGTTTAACAGCGGATGCCAGGTACGCCCCATCCAGGGAGAACGCGGTAAAATCACTGCCGCTCAGGTGCTGGAAGCCATCAATCCCGACGATGTGCATAAGCCGGTGAGCAGACTGGTGTGTATCGAAAATACTTCAAACCGGGGCGGAGGTAGTTGCTATACCACCAACCAGATGCAGGAAATCAGGGATGTGTGCGATGCCCATCAAATGGCCCTGCACCTCGACGGCGCCAGAATTTGGAATGCCATTACCGCCGGTAGCGGAACTCCTCAATGGTATGGCCGAACATTTCATAGTATATCGGTTTGCCTGAGTAAAGGACTCGGTGCACCCGTGGGTAGCGTGCTGATTGGCTCTAAATCCTTCATCCATCAGGCCAGACGTATTCGCAAAGTAATGGGCGGTGGAATGAGGCAGGCAGGGTATCTGGCTGCTGCCGGATTATACGCACTGGAAAATAATACCGACCGGCTGGCAGAAGATCATGCCCATGCTCATCAAATTGCAGAAGCACTGATTGCCCAATCCTTTATTGGAAGAATCCTTCCGGTGGAAACCAATATTATCATTTTTGAAGTACTCCCCCCTTACTCCCCGGCAAAATTTGTGGAGCACATGCTTTCACATAATATCCTTTGCCTGGCCATCTCTCCTACCCAGGTACGGATGGTTACCCACTTGGATGTGTCTCAACCCATGATCGAAAAAGTGGTGGAGGTAATTAAAAACATGTAATCTAATTTAAGTTTATATAAACATTATAAACCTATATAAATCAATTAATAATATTTAATAGATGCTGAAAAAAGTTAACCCGGTATCCACTGCTTCCTGGAAAAATCTTGAAGGACTGGCTCATGCCGCAACAAACAGATCGGTAAAGAGCCTCTTTGATCAAAACCCCAACAGGTTCGATGAGTACTCCCTGCAACTTGGCGATATTTTGTTTGATTTTTCGAAAAACAACCTGAACGAATCCGAATGCAAAGAACTTTTTCGGCTCGCTGAATCATGTGGTGTTCGGGAAGCTGTAGAGTCTATGTTCACCGGTGAACGGATCAACGAAACGGAAAACCGGTCGGTGTTGCATACCGCATTAAGAAAAACCGATGGCCACCCCCTGGTGGTTGACGGAAAAGATATTATGCAGGATGTGTTGCGGGTTAGATATCAAATGAAGGATTTCTGTAATGCGGTGCATACCCATAAACACCTGGGGTATACGGGTAAGCCTATCCGCTTTATTGTGAATATTGGTATTGGCGGATCTGATCTTGGTCCGGTTATGGTAACAGAAGCCCTGAAACCTTATCATATAGAAGGTATCCGAACTTTTTTTGTGAGCAACGTAGATGGAACACATATCACCGAAACGCTCAAACAGGTTACGCCGGATGAAACGCTTTTTCTGATTGCCAGCAAAACGTTCACCACGCAGGAAACGATGGCCAATGCACATACTGCACGTGAGTGGTTTTTAAGTAATGGCGGAACTATAGAGGGTATTGCCAGGCATTTTGTTGCCCTGAGCACCAACGCCTCTGCCGTGACCGAGTTTGGAATTGCAGCCGAGAACCGTTTTGAATTCTGGGATTGGGTGGGTGGAAGATATAGTTTGTGGAGCGCCATCGGTTTGTCAATCGCCTTAACCATCGGCTACAACAGGTTTGAAGAGCTACTGAAAGGCGCTGAATACACCGACCTTCATTTCAGGCATACCCCTTTTGAAAAAAACATTCCCGTAATCATGGCCATGGTGGGGATATGGTACCGGAATTTTATGGGAGTGCATTCAGAAGCTATCCTCCCCTACGATCAATACCTCCACCGATTTGCCGCCTACTTCCAGCAAGGCAATATGGAGAGCAATGGTAAATCTGTGGATCGAAATGGCGAGCGGGTACACTATGCTACCGGACCGGTGGTTTGGGGTGAACCCGGTACCAACGGACAACATGCATTTTATCAGTTGATTCATCAGGGAACCGATGTGGTGCATTGCGATTTTATTGCTCCGGCCATCAGCCACAACCCTTCGGGTAACCATCACCGTTTGTTGCTGAGCAATTTTTTTGCACAAACCGAAGCGCTTATGCTGGGAAGTGAAAATGAAAATCCGCACAGGGTGTTTCTGGGAAACAGGCCAACCAACTCCTTCCTGATAAAGCAAATCTCGCCTTTCAATTTGGGTAGCCTGATTGCATTATACGAACACAAAATATTTGTTCAGGGAATAGTGTGGAATATTTACAGTTTCGATCAGTTTGGTGTAGAGTTGGGCAAAGTGCTTGCCAACCGTATCCTCCCGGAACTGGAAACCAAAGATGCCGTGCATTCGCACGACGGATCCACCAATGGTTTGATGAATGCCTGGAAAAAAATGTATTACTAGGGTTATGATATGTTGCCATCCGGTTAGCATGATTCGGCCGAACAGTCCCTTAATATCTACAGATACCGCTTCCCTTGCATTAACCCATCCACGGGCATGCACTATATAAACAACAAAATCCGGCTGTTACACCGGATTATTTTCAATCAATGACTGAGTCTGTTTTCGGGAAGTGTATTACCACTTGTCCACTTCTTCATGTGCATCAGCATTTCCCGCTGATGTATCCTCTGAAGAAAAGGGTGTTGAAGGAGTTTCAACTGGTGCTTCTGTAACAACAGGTGATGCCGGAGCTTCGTGAACTGTATCCTCACCTTCGTACGGAGTATCATGATTGAATGCGTCGAAATCAAAATCCGGCATTAAATCCGTTTTTACAAAATCAACAGCTTCATTCAATCCCTTAATGAATTTATTAAAATCCTCTTTGTACAGGAAAATTTTATGACGATCGTAACCGTCAGAATCAAATCGTTTCCTGCTCTCGGTAATGGTGAGGTAGTAATCGTTACCACGGGTTTCTCTCACATCAAAGAAATACGTTCTGCGCTTACCGGCTTTAATTCGTTTGCTGTAAACGCTGTCCATCTTTTTGTCGTTGTTTTCGTACGCCACCTGAATAGTTTTTTTGGTCAGTTTGAAGTGTTAGCAAAGATAAATTTGTTTTCGAAATCACAAAATTTTGTCAATTTTCTTTTGGATGATTTTCAGGGCTGCCACTTTGTTGTTGCCGGTGATACATTTCGGCGTACAAACCTCCCGCTTCCAGCAACTCGGCGTGTGTGCCCGATTCAGCAATTCTTCCTTCCTGCATTACAATAATGGTATCAAATTCCATCAGGGAAAATAATCGGTGGGTTATAATGATGGTTGTTTTATCCCGGGTGTATTCTTCCAGCGCTGCGGCTATCCGTTGCTCGGTTTCAGCATCTACGGCACTCAGGCAATCATCAAGTATCAGGATGGAAGGTTCCTTCACCAGTGCGCGGGCTATGGATATCCGCTGTTTTTGTCCGCCACTCAGGGTGATGCCCCGCTCTCCTACACTGGTATCGTAACCTGCTGGGAATCTCAAAATCTCTTCGTGCACTCCGGCCGCCTTAGCTGCCCGCACCATGTCTTCTTCTTTCACATGTTGTTGGGCAAAGGCAATGTTATTCCGGATAGTATCACTGAAAAGGAATACATCCTGCGGTACATAACTGATGGCCTTTCTCAATGCATTGCGGTGGATTTTTTCTACAGCTATTCCATCGAACTCAATGGCCCCACTATCGGGTTCGTATATACGCAACAGCAATTGTGCGAGTGTAGTTTTCCCGGAACCTGTTCTGCCTACCACTGCAATTTTATTTCCTTTTCGAATATGGATGTTCAGGTTTTGTATGGCACGAATGCCGGTGTTGGGATAGGTGAATTGAACATCTTTTAACAGGATATCACCCTGAGGCAGGATATCCAATGCCCCCGGAGCATCCTGTATGGCCGGTGGGGTGTCCAGGAATTCATTGATTCGTTTCTGAGAGGCTGCTGCCCGCTGCGTCATGCTGGCCGTCCACCCAATAGCGCTTACCGGAAAAGTAAGCATCTGAATGTACATCACAAATTCGGCAACCTTTCCTACGCTGGCACCCGGTACGCCATTCACTACATCCATACTTCCGGCCATAATGGTTAAGAGCGTGCTCACCCCTACCAACACACCAATGCTCGGAAAATAAACCGCTTCCGTTTTGGCAAGGCTCAGGGCATTGTTCTTGTAATCTTCACTGTTCTTACTGAAAAAATCGTGCATAGATTTCTCCTGCACAAATGATTTTATCACCCGTATGCCTGAATAGGATTCCTGTGCGTTGGTGGTGAGATTGCTCAGGAGCGACTGTATCCTTTCACTTTTACGGTTTATGATGGTGTTTACATAATATATGGCGATGGCTAAAAAAGGAAACGGTGCGAGTGCATAGAATGTGAGCCGGGGGTCAGACCGGTACATGAAAAATATACTGAATCCAAGCACAGCGGCCAGGTTGATGAAATACATAATGGCCGGACCGGTATACATCCGCACCCTGCTCACGTCTTCGGATATACGATTCATCAAATCACCGGTATTGTGGGATTTATAAAACCCCGCATCGAGTTTTTGATAATGGTCGAAAATTTCATTTTTCTGATCGAATTCTATGAAGCGACTCATCACAATAATGGTTTGCCGCATCAGAAACATGAATATGCCACTCAGTATCGCCAGCAACAGCAACAACACACCGGCAAAGAGAATCTTATCCTGAAAAGATAAATCAGAAAAAAAATGGATGGTTTTCCTGACCAGGATGTCATATCCCGCATATACATCCGGCTGCATAGTTGCGCCCCCGGGTTTTAATGCCTGTACCACGGTATCTACAACATACCCTGTAATTTGGGGAGATAAAATCCGAAAATAATTGGTAAGGATAACAAACAGTGCCCCCAACGCGAACCGCCATCTGTATTTCCAGAAGAACTTGTTGAGGGCGGACAGGTGTTTCATAACTGCAAAAATAGTGAATGCGTAGCTTTCAGCTTTCAGTGGCAAAAGACCAGTCCTTTCGCGGCGGGTTGTGATAATAAGTGTTTGGGCTATGATGATTTCTTCGGAGGAGTTTGTATGGATGAATCTGAAGTGGAGTCCTGAAGGCTGGCATAAAAATCATACAATGACCAATTTCCTGTACACATGATTTAAGGGTCAAACGGTGCGCTTTAAAAAATCACCGAACTTAGCCGCATGAAAAATTCATGGGTGATTATGCTGCTGGGCGTATGGATGATGTCTTGCAGCACTACTAAATATTCCACGGCAGAGCAGGTGGTTAACGTGTCTTTTGTTCAGATCAATGACGTGTACGAAATCGATGCACTGGAGGGAGGTACCTCCGGAGGTATGGCACGTGTGGCTACCATTAAAAATCAGGTAATGTCACAAACTCCCAACACCCTGCTGGTGATGGCCGGTGATTTCCTGAGTCCGTCCATTTATAACAGTTTAAAAATAGATGGCCAACCGGTGAGGGGGAAACAAATGGTGGAAGCCATGAATGTAGCCGGAACGGATATTGCCGTTTTTGGAAATCATGAGTTTGATATCCGAGAATCTGAACTGAAGGAACGCATCAACGAATCAACGTTTGAATGGATATCCGGTAATACCTTCAACAATATCTCCAATGTAGCCACTCCGTTTGCCAAGGTACTTAACGGTAAGGCATACCCGTTTCCGAAATATATTATACGGACATTTAAAAATGAACAGGGGCAATCCGTAAAGATTGGTTTCATCAGCATTTGTCTTCCATTCAATAAGTCATCTTACGTAGTGTACACGGATCCGTTATCTACCGCAGAAATGCTGTATCATCAAATCAAGGATTCCTGCGACGCCATTGTGGCCATCACCCACCAGGCCATGGAAGATGATATTGAACTGGCTAAACGTTTACCCGGTTTGGCGTTGATTATGGGCGGACACGAACACGATATGCGGATGCAGCAGATAGGTAATGTTTGGATTACCAAAGCACATGCAAATTCTAAATCAGCTTTCATCAACCGGCTTCGCATAATTAGAAAAGTCAATCAACCGGCAGTGGTTGAAACAACTCTTGAGTTAAAATACCTCGATGCTACCGTTGAACAGCATGCACCTACTCAGGCAGTGGTGCATAAATGGAGTGCAAAAGCTGCTGCAAATTTTGCGTCCCTGGGCTTCAATGCACAACGCATCATCATGGACAAAGGTGAACCATTAGAGGGCCGCGAGTCATTTGTAAGAAGCACGTCTACCAATTTAACCCAGTTGGTAGTACGTTCGATGGAATTTGCCGCCCCACTGGCAGATGTGGCTATCGTAAACTCCGGGTCCATTCGTGTAGATGATGTTTTGAAAATGCCGCTCACTGAATATGATATCATTCGCACCCTGCCCTATGGAGGGGCTATTACGGAAGTGGATATGAAGGGCAGCTTATTGATTCAGGTGCTGAACATCGGATTGCAGAACCGTGGAATAGGTGGATTTTTACAATACTCAGAATCGCTACAGCACACCGGAGGCCAATGGGTGTTGAAAGGAGTTCCCCTACAGGATTCAGCTACGTACCGCGTTGCCTTAACCGAGTTTCTGCTGACAGGCGGAGAAGCCAATCTCGGTTTTTTAAAGCTCAATCATCCTTCTATCACCCAAGTGCATCCAATGAGTTTATCACTTTCAGATCCCCGTTCAGATATCCGACTGGCCATTATCCGCTATATCACGCGCTGATCATTGGCAATTACCCGTTTTTTTGAAAAAAATGAATGGAATTTCGCTAAAAACTATCCATTTTCAATTTTTGGCATGAAAATTGGATAATAATAGAGATGGTTAATTAGATTCCAGATTAAGCCATTATCCTATAGAAATTGCCAGGCCCCCCGGTCTGTAACATGCTTATCCGGTGTTGTTTCTACTTCACCCGGATACGGTATATGAAACTTATTTACCCCCGATTGAAAAACCGAAGTATGGGAGTTGTCGATAACGGCAACTCCTTTTTATTATTACTACTATTATCCTTCAATTATTATATCCCCAAAACTTGCTACTCCCTGAATCAATATATATCTTAGTGCGTTTTATAATATAAGATGTTGAATTACAACATTCAACAAAGCAACCACTAACTGCATACATTCGATGAAATTCCTATCAACCCTGGTCCTGTGGTGTTTACCGTGTTGGGCCTTTTCTCAAACGTTATCTCCTACCGGTAATATTGATTTTTGTGTGAGCGGCACCTTAGCCGTAACCGGCGCTGCATCCGGAACTACTTTTCAGTGGCAATTGAACGGCACCGATCAACCGGGGGCTACTGCTGCATCCTACACAGCCACCGCCAGCGGAACGTATCGTGTAATCCTGGTGAATGGAGCACAACGTGATACGCTGGGGCCGGCTAATGTAACCATACGTCCGAATCCCAATGCGGGCTTCAGTTTTACGCCTTCCGGGATTTGTATGAATACACCGGTGCAATTCACCTATACCGGTGGAACCACGGGTGCGTTAAACTACGCTTGGGATTTTGGCGACCCTAATTCCGGTACGTCCAACACAGCAACCACGGCAAATCCAACACATCGCTTTGTGGGAATTCCCGGCAATACTTCACAAACATTTAGTGTGCGCCTTACCGTTACAACAGCTTTTGGTTGTACCGCTACCGTAACACAGAATGTAACGATGAACCAAACACCCGGAACTGAATTGCTCGGAGATAATCCTACCTCCTACAATTCCTTCACCTATTTTACGGAATGTGTTGCCACCTCGCACCTTTTTACGTTTGCCAATAACTCCTCCACCGTAGCAACCAATACGAACTATCAGATTGTGTGGGGGGATGGTTCACCGAATTTCAACAGCTCTACCTTTACTACCACTACCCATACCTATAATATTGGTAATTATAACATGTTGTTTATTGTTACCGGTTCCAATGGATGCAGGGATACCGGTGTGTATCGGGTGTTTGTAGGCAGCAATCCCGCCATTGGTTTTGCCAATCCGGGCAGCAGTTCCATCTGTAATGGTACGCCGCTTACGTTTCAGATCAGCAGTGCCGACCTGAATCCGCCTTCCACCCAATACACGGTAACTTTTAATGATGGAACACCACCCATCAATTATAGTCATCCACCCCCATCCAGCGTTACACACCTGTTTGAATTAACGTCTTGCGGAACCAGCAGCGGAGCATTCCCGAATTCTTTTTCCGCCAGCATTGAGGCATCAAATCCCTGTAGTCGGTCGGTGGTGCAGGTAGTTCCCATTTACGTTTCCGAAAAACCTGATCCCGATTTTACTATATCACCCAGAGATACTGTATGTACGAGCAATACCGTTACATTCACCAATACAGGTGGAGGGGCGTCCAATAATAACAACGGGGTTTGTCAGCCCGGTAAATCAGTATGGCAAATCACACCCGCAACCGGCTGGAGTTTAATCAGCGGTTCCTTAGGGAATGATAATAATTCAAGCAGTGTGGGCATTTGGGTTTCCGGAACTGATATCATCCAGCTTCAGTTTACTACGCCCGGCACTTACTCGATAGAGTTAAAAACCGGTAACAACAACTGCGGTATTGATTCACTGGTGAAAACCATTTGTGTGAACCCCGACCCCGCCGGTACTTTTACTTTATCGCCTGCAACGGGTTGCGCGCCATTGGCAGTAACCTCTACCCTGAATACCAATACGCCCCTCTGTGGCGATTTAACCTATAACTGGGAAGTAACGTATCAATCCACCACAGGTTGTACGCCCGCCACTTCATCCTACTCATTTACCAACGGAACCAGTGCCACTTCACGTGAACCACGCTTTTTATTTACTAACCCTGGCGTGTACACGATACGGCCTTTAATCATCGCCCCGCTGTCGTCATGCTCTACCTGGCTGCCGGCGCAGCAGGTTATCGTCAAGGGCCGGCCGGTGGTAACCCTGGGTGCCTTGCCGGCAAATATCTGTGTGGGACAATCCGTATCACCCGGAGCTACCGCATCCTGCTATCTCGATGCATCCAGCACGTACACATGGTCGTTTCCCGGGGCCACTCCCGCTACAGCGTCAACCCTGAATCCGGGCAGTATCACCTATAATACGGCCGGTGGAGCAGTCATCACCCTGGCAGTAACCAATGAATGTGGTACCACTACACAGAATAATAATATTACGGTTAATCCCACACCGGTTATTCAGGCAGTATCTGATAAAGTGCTCTGCCATGGTGAAGCCACCGGAGCTATCAACTTCAGTACTACACCTGCGGCGGGTGTTTCCATTAGCTGGACGAATTCCAATACGTCTATCGGACTGGCAGCATCCGGAACCGGGAATATTCCATCGTTCAACACCACTAACACTTCTGCCTCATCTGTTTCATCCGTTATAACGGTAACGGCTAACTTAAATGGTTGTACTTCCACCACCACCTTTACCATAACTGTTCATCCCAGGCCTGCCGCACCGGTAACTGCACCGGTGCAATATTGTGTGGGAGAAACAGCAGTACCCCTCACGGCCACCGCTACAGGTAGCAATACCTTACTTTGGTATACAACAGCCAGCGGAGGCACGGGCAGTACCACAGCTCCAACTCCCTCTACTGCAACAGCAGGTGCTACCACGTATTATGTAAGTCAACTCAACAGTACTACGTCTTGTGAGAGTGTACGAAGTGCCCTCTTAGTTTCTGTGTTCCAGTCGCCGGTAATCACTGCCGCTACCGGAAGCAATCCCACTCAGTGTGCCGCAGCTAACGGGTCAATTGCTTTAAGCGGCTTAACACCTAATACTAGCTATACCGTAAGTTACACGTCGGCATCCGGAACCAACACTGTTACGCTGACCTCCAACGGCAGTGGAGTAATTAATATCACAGGGTTAACCGCAGGAAGCTACAGTAACATTACCGTTACAGCATCGGGTTGTGCCTCGTTACCGGCAGGACCCGTTTCACTGAGCGACCCATCAGCTCCCGCGGCACCCGTGGCAAATTCCAACAGTCCGATTTGCAGCGGACAAACTTTAAACCTTACCGCAAACAATGTTTCGGGTGGAACGTTTGCATGGACAGGCCCCGGAGGATTCAGCAGTACTACACAGAATCCTGTAATCCCTAATGCCACTACCGGTGCCTCCGGCACTTATAGTGTAACCGTTACCGTGAATGGATGTACATCGCCGGCAGCCACCCTGCCCATTACCGTGAATGCTACTCCGTTTATTACTGCGGCCTCCAGTAACTCACCGCTTTGTACCGGTGAACAATTGCAACTGAGTTCAACAGTGAATTATGCAGGAACGCTTACCTATTCATGGACAGGCCCCGGAGGATTTACTTCTTCCGATCCTAACCCGGTAATCAGTTCAGTAGGTTTATCAGCTGCAGGATCCTATACATTGCAGGTAACCGGTGATGCGGGAAGCTGTTCTTCAACATTGTCATCCGTACCCGTAACCGTGAATGAAACACCCGTGATTGATAGCATCCGGCCCACTAATCCTAACCAGTGCAGTACGCCTACAGGAAGCATCCGGTTGTACGGATTAACGCCCGGATTCACCTATCAGGTGAACTATACCCGCAACACCATAGCGCAAAGTATCACGCTAACGGCAGATGCAGCCGGTGTGTTAATCATCCCCAACGTTACAGCAGGTACATATACGAATTTTGTTGTCATCAGAAACGGATGTTCATCTGCTGATAACTCCGTAGTGGTACTGACCGATCCGGATCCTCCCACAACACCCGTGCCCGCAACAAACGCACCCATTTGTAGCGGAAACGCTCTTAACCTGACGGTTCCCGCTTACCCCGGTTCAGCAACCTATAACTGGACAGGCCCCGACGGGTTCAATAGCACGGTGCAGAATCCTGTGATACCCGCAGCTACCACCGCTGCCTCCGGCACGTATAGTGTAAGCGTTACCGTGAATGGATGTACCTCCGCTTCAGGAACTGTTAACGCAGTGGTTCATGCCACTCCATCCACGCCTGTGGCTACGTCTAACAGCCCGATTTGTAATGGCAACACCCTTCAGCTAAATGGCACTTCTACTTTTACAGGTGCGTTATCATATAGCTGGACCGGTCCGGATGGTTTTTCAGCGAACATAGCCAACCCCTCCATCCTCAATGCCCAGCCGGTAAACAGTGGAAACTATACCCTCACTACCACGGCGGTAACAGGAAACTGTGCAGCACCACCCGTAACTATTGCCGTAGTGGTGAATGCTACACCGGTAATTACTTCAACTTCATTTACCAATCCAACCCAATGCAGTACACCTACCGGATCTGTTTCGCTGCAGGGTTTGTTACCGAATACATTATATACCGTTTCATATCTCTTTAACACCAGCCCGGTTACTGCAAGTATTCAAACGAATGCTTCAGGTGTTTTAATCATCCCCGCATTGCTTGCAGGAACATACAGCAACATTACAGTGGAGTTGAACAATTGTATTTCATCACCTGCGGCAGACATCACACTGACTGATCCCAATCCACCGGCACCACCACAGCTCACTCAGAACGGTCCGGTATGTGCACTGGAAACGCTGCAACTGAATGCATCAACAGCGCTTCCGGGAACAGCATCCTATACCTGGAACGGACCGGCAGGATTCAACAGCACACAACAAAATCCTTCCATCACTTTGATGTCGGCTGCAAATGCGGGCTTGTATTCAGCAACAGTTACCATCAACAACTGTACCTCTGCGGCAGCGAGTATAACTGTGGTGGTACATCCATTGCCTCCGGCACCTACGGTAAATACGCCATTGGAATTATGTATCAATACAACGGCTGCACCTCTTACTGCTACTGCATCTGCTGGTAATACCCTCAACTGGTATCTAGGCGCCGGCAATACACTGCCTGTTCCAACAGCACCGGTACCTTCAACTGCTACTACCGGTTCAACATCTTATTATGTAACACAAACCAACACGTTTGGTTGCGAAGGACCGAATGCCACATTGGTTGTTCAGGTGAATCCTGATGCGCAGGCTTTATTTACTCCCACGCAAACCACCGGATGTCCGCCATTCGGGATCGATGCATCGGTAGTGGGATTACAAACATTCCCGCTGCTGAATAATCAGTACAACTGGTACGCCAACAACGTGTTTATTGGCAGTGGCACCACCTTTCCCGGATATACCATTCCGAATCAGAACGACAGTGTTGAAATTACTTTGATAACCACTTCGCTTTTTGGTTGTTTGCCTGATACCATGAAGCACACGTTCTATACGTATGTATTGCCAACGCCTTCCTTTACTACCGATATTCAGGAAGGATGCGGACCTCTGCTGGTGAATTTTCAGAACACCACACCCGGAGGCGCGGCTTATACTTATCACTGGAATTTCGGTAACGGCATTACATCAACACTGGAACAACCGGGTTCCATGGTGTTTCAGCCAAATCCCTTAAGCGGAGATACGGTGTACAATGTGCAGTTACAGATTGTTTCTGTTTGCGATACCATCACGCTTACACAACCGATACGCGTGAAAGCAGCTCCCATCGCACTGTTCTCACCGTCACGCACCGTAGGCTGCTCTCCAATGCAGGTAACTTTTGTAAACACTACGCGGGGAAACAACGTAACCTATGACTGGAATTTTGGTGATGGAACCTCTTTCCAAACCACACAAAATACCAATGTGTCTCATACCTACTTTACCGGAGTGGTGGATACATTCACTGTTCGGTTGATTGCCTCCAATGAATGTGGTGCGGATACCAGTTTCTTTGATATCATTACCGCGCCCAACAATATCAATCTGAACTTTCAGATGAACGGACCGGATCAGTTTGGATGTGCGCCACACTCGGTGCCCTTCATCAACAATACTCCTGGAGCCAACGTATTCAACTGGAACTTTGGCGATGGAAATATCTTAAGTACTACTGCCAATGTAGATACAGTGTATCATACATTCATTTCACCCGGCACCTATACCGTAACCCTGCATGCTGAAAATGCATGTACAGACACTTCTACCACCAGGATTGTAACGGTTTTCCCGAATCCTAACGCCGCGTTTAGGGCTGACCGTTATACTGTGTGTATTGGTGAACCCGTACAGTTTACCAATCAGTCTGATGCTGCCACCTCTTACTTATGGCAATTTGGTGATGGCACTACTTCAACCCTCGTGAATCCGGTACACGCGTATGCTGCTTCGGGCACGTATACCGTTAAACTGAATATCTACAGGGTAAATCCACCGGGAAATGTGTGTGTGGACAGCGTTGAACAACAGGTGCAGGTAGTAGCTGCGTTACCCGGTTCCTTCACTGTTCAAACTTCAGGTAGTTGTGTGCCTCTCACAGTAACATTTGTAAATGATCAGCGCCCCTCACAAACGAGCGTGTGGGATTTTGGTGATGGCAATACCGGCCTGGGCGACAGTGTGGTGCATACTTATCAAACTACCGGTGTATTCACGGTTCGGCTTACGGCTGTATCGCCCGGAGGGTGTACCTATACTTCCTCTCAGGTTGTTCGTGTGAACGGAGTGTCGGGATCTTTAACTTACCCCGGCGGTTTTGTTTGTTCACCCAATGCGGTTCGACTGGAAGTTTCAGGTAGTAACATACAATCGATAGCCTGGGACCTGGATGATGGCACCACATTCACCAACAACCAGCGGGTAATTTTTCACACATACGCTCAACCGGGTACCTACATTCCGTCGGTTGTTTTACAAAGTGCGGATGGTTGCACCTATCCTATCCGTGGTACCGATACCATCAAAGTAGATCGCATCACAGCAGGTTACACGCATACCGTTGGTAATTTTTGTGGATATACCACAGTGCGATTCACCGATACCTCATCCGTGTTCTTTGGTAAGAACAGTGTGTTGTGGAATTTTGGTGATGGAAATACCGGTAGTGGTGTGAGCGTTGAACATCAATATTCCATATCGGGAACATACTCCGTACAAATGATTGTAACCGGTAATAGCGGTTGTGCAGATACGGTAACCAAACAAATTACCATTAACGTGAACAGTATTCCATCGGCATCCATTGTGGCACCGGTGGATGTATGTACGGGTGAAGATGTTTTATTTAACAGTGTGCTGCAATCTATCGATCCGGTAACCTTAATACAATGGACGATTTCTAACGGAACTACGTTTACGGGTGACCGTTTTAATTATACATTTACTCAATCCGGGAATTATACCGTGCGTTTGATTGCCGGTACACCTGCGGGTTGCCTTGATACGGCAGTCCATTCCATTCAGGTGCGTCAATCGCCCGTGGTTCGTGCCAGCAGCGATGTTACTTATTGTCTGGGTGGCTCAGCGCAGTTAAGCGTTACCGGTGGTTTACAATATCAATGGGCTCCGAATCAGGGATTATCCTGTAATGATTGTGCCAACCCGGTTGCCAATCCTACAGTAACCACTCCTTATCTGGTAACCGGAACTGCGGCCAATGGTTGCACGGCTACGGATACAGTAGTAGTAACCGTAATTCAACCTCTGGTGATGGATGTTTCAGATAATGATACGATATGTATAGGACAATCGGCACCGTTGATGGCTAGCGGTGCAGCAACTTATGTTTGGTCACCGGGAACGTCGCTCAGCAGTACCACAGTTTCAAATCCGGTGGCAACGCCTTCTATCACCACTACGTATCGTGTTATCGGGTACGACGGACAAAACTGTTATACCGATACAGCGTATGTAGTAGTTGCCGTAGGACAATACCCAACCGTTTCCCTCGGCCCCGATCAGCAGTTGCCTTCCGGTACACAGTTGCCGCTGGCAACTACCATTCAAAACGGACCCATCGCACAATGGGAATGGACTCCAACGGGTGATCTGGATTGTGCTGATTGTCCGCTCCCTACGGCGTACATCCGCAATAACATCACCTATACAGTGCGTGTAACGAATATTTACGGCTGCGATGCTACTGATGAGATGAACATTAAAGTTTTCTGTACCGACGGACAGGTATTTATTCCCAATGCGTTTACGCCTGACGGTGATGGGGTGAATGATATCCTGATGGTTCGTGGAACGGGAATAGCCCGTGTAAAATCATTCCGCATATTCAATCGTTGGGGAGAAGTGGTTTTCGAGCGCAGCAATTTCCTGCCTAATAACCCGGCGTATGGATGGAATGGAAAAGTAAGAGGCAAGGATGCACCACCGGATGTATTTGTGTTCACCGCTGAGGTGATATGTGATAACGGTACCCCATACACGTACAAAGGCAATGTTTCAATTATAAAGTAACTGACTATGAAACGCTATTTTATTATAGGCTGTTTATTGTTTTCGGCCACCAGTCTGCAGGCGCAGGATATTAATTTTTCACAGTTCTATGAAATGCCGATGCTGCGGAATCCTTCGCTCACCGGTTTTTTTAAGGGCGATTTCCGGATAACCGGGGCATACCGCTCCCAATGGGGAAGCGTGAGTGGCGTACCATTTAAAACGCAGGCACTGGGAACAGAGTTCAAATTTCCGATTTCGTCGTATTCAGATGATTACTTATCGGTTGGTTTGCAGTTGACCAATGATATGGCCGGTGATTCCAAATTGGGGAGAACGCAATTGCTTCCGGCAGTAGCATTTCATAAATCGCTGGATGAAGACACGGATACTTATTTATCTATTGGTTTTATGGGCGGCGCCGTGCAACAACGGTTCGACCCTACCAAACTGCGCTTTGATGATCAGTTTGTGAATGGTTCCTATAGTGAAACAAATCCTACCTCTCAGGTGTTTGAAAACACCAACGTAACATACTGGGATGCATCGGTGGGAATGTTGTACAGCTCCGAAGCAGGCAATGTGAAGTATTATGTAGGAGCTTCGTACTTTCATTTGAGTAATCCTAAAGTGGCTTTCAGTGTAGATAAGGATGTGCGTCTCAACCGGAAACTGATGTTGAACGGTGGTATTACAGCGCCTATCAGTGCCTATGATCGATTGATTCTGTACGCAGATGCGTTTATGCAAGGCGGGAACCGTCAGGCACAGGGTGGTGTAATCATCAAGCACGATTTAATTCAGTTTGATGACGATGAAACCACGAGTTTTTCTGCGGGATGTTTTCTGCGCTGGAATGATGCTATCGTGCCCCTCCTTAAACTGGATTTGTACAAGTTTGCCTTAGGATTAACCTATGATGTGAATATCAGCAAATTAAAAGCCGCCTCAGAGATGAGAGGCGGCTTCGAGATTACGATGTCTTACAGGAATTTCCTGAACATTCGCAACAGTTCCGGCGACAGGGTACGCTGCCCCGTTACTTTCTAGGTTTCAGAGGTTAGTACTTAGCTTCACCGGTAAGCTCGATGTTCTTCTTTTTGGTTTGCTGTTTGATGTTGTCATAGATAATATTGTTGAAGCTGTTTTTTACTTCAGCCGCATTTTTTTTGGATAAGCTTTCTTTGATGTATGCATTGCGCTGTTTGATTTTTTCCTGCAGTTCCGTTTCTTTTTTCCTACGCTCTGCGAGTTTACCATCAATAAAAGATTTTCTTTCCGCCGCTGTCATTTTCTGCAACTCAGCCGGTAATTCATCGTGTTTCAGGGTGCTGATATCCACTTTCTTATCCATAACATCCTGCAGTAAATCATAAGATTTTTCCAACTTCCTGGATTTCTCTGCAGCATATTTCATTTTATATTCAGCACGCTGGGCTTTCACATTGCTACGGGAGGATGTGATGACCACTTCAGATAATGCCTTCGCTTCAGCGCCCTTGTTTTTAATGTAGGCACTTCCGTAATAATAGGTCATGCCTTCGAGTTCATCATTCAGCGTGGCAATCTCTTCGTCGTACGGTGTTTTAACCGCGATATCATTCACTCCCATATTCACATTCACGAAGCTGCCCATAGAACAGTTTGCAATTTCATTCCATACCTTGCGGGCGGTGGGGTCGTTGCCCATGAGGATTGTGTTCAGTACAATGTCTTTTCCTTTGGCTATAATGCAGGTTTCAGGATATTTTACATCATCGGTATATTTCATCTTAGGCGGTTGGTCGCCAATGAGAAACACGGTTTTATACACATCGGGAGATTCATCCCATGCAAACAGGGTTACCGCCTCGTACAAACCCTGGTTCACACTTTCCGGACTATCACCGCCGCCTTCGGCGCGAATGCCCATCAGTTCTTTGTATACAAAATCAATACTATCGGTTAAGGGTACACGTTTGGTAACAAATGCATCGCCCTTGTCTCTATAAAAGATTAAACCCAGTTCCAGTTCAGGTGCCGGATCAGATTGGGTGATACTTCCGGCAATACTCCAGATCTTGTCTTTAGCCGCTGACATCAGTCCGGCCATACTGCCGGTTGCATCCAGTGCAAATACAATCTGTATTTTACCTCGTTTAATTTTTATGGATGCATCATCCCGTGTAACATCTGAAACTTCCGGTCTGTTGGGTTGTGGCTGAACAGCATTTTGCTGTGCAAACACGGTTGTTTGTATCGCTATGGAACACAGCGATCCGAGTAAAATTTGTTTGAACATGAGCAGAAAATTTGAGTGGTGCAGTTATAAATACCATGCTAAGAGAGCAAAATTTTTTTCAGGTTGCACATTTTCCGCTGTTAAAAAAATTGGAAAGTAGATAATGTTAAAATTGAATTTGTATGCAGCGGATAGTACCGGGCATGCTTGAATGCTGATTTATAAATGGGATACACAACCGGTGTTTATGCCGGAGTGGAATTGGAAAGGTCAATAGTCAGCAGTTACCGGAGGCGGAATATCGTCCGTTCATATTCAATGGTGGGGATCAATAAATCCAAAACATCTCTTTATTTGGTAGAGCTTTTCACAGAGTATTCAGTTTGTTTACGCATAAGATTTTTTTAATTGTACAAACCCCGATACCCCGAGTTATGAATCTTTTTTGGTTGTTCTATGTTCTGGGAATTGTCTATTCTGGTTTGAGTTTAATTATCTTACCACCTCTTAATACTACGACCTCACTCTTCTTTTGCTTTTTAAAGTCGAGCATCTTGGCATAAGATTTCTCAAGGCCCAACAAGATTCGATTTCGTTTATCAATATTACTTTTTGCTTTCATAATATTCCTTTAATTGTGTATAAAGTTCGTTGTCAATTATTTTTAAACCCTCATCTTTTATTTTCTCAGCTATTAATATTGAACGACCTTCGGAATATCAAATATCATTGCATCATCGACAATAGGCAAAAATATTTCAAACAAGTTAACAGCACCTCTATTATATCGACGTTCAATTACTTCCTCTGCAATATTATGTCCTCCTTCCATTACTCGTATACGTACTCTTTCTTTTGCTAACTCAACATTCTGAAGCCAAAAATATAACATGGTAACATTATAACCTTTCATTCGAGCGTTTTCAACCTTCTCCTTATAAGACCTTGTTGACAATGTTGTCTCAAATGCAAAGTTTTGTCCTGATTCAATTAATTCTTCGATTCGATGAAGCATAATTCTTCCGGCTTCAAAAGAAAACTGTCTCAGGTTGAAATGGTGATAATCCTCTTGCTATCTCATCTGCATTTACAAACTCTTTACAATCTAAAATATCAGGTAGTATAGTAAATGATGCTGTAGTTTTCCCTGCTCCATTGCAGCCTGCAATAATGTATAAATTTTTTTCAGACATTAATGCAATTTAGTAAATATATGTGCAGAAACTGCTTTTTCCGTACTCCGTAGTTTACACAACCGTATATGAGGCTTTACTTTATCTGAAGCTGCGATTTATAACGGGCGATGGTGTTATTGGCTTCAATCAGTTTTCTTTTGAGTTCATGCAACTCGGGTTGGGTGGCACGCATCATTTGCTCGGTGCTTTCATTGTCTTGTTGCAGCAACAGGATGTCTTCATCCATTTGCTTCATTTGTAGTTCAAGTTGTTCAATTTTTTCACAGAGTGCTGATTCTTTTGCTGCATGAATCTGTTGCAGGGCATGGTTCTCCTTTTGGAGTTTTTCCTTCATCAATCGCTCACTTTCAAGAAAACCATTGCTGCTGTTGAGTGATTTTTTGATACGCCATGACTGGATGGATTTTATCAGCCAGCCGGACAGAAATCCAGCCACACCGGCAGTAACAGCTATGAGTATGGTTTGATTCATGAATGTGTTGGTTTAGTATTAATCATTAAACAACGCTCCTTGCACATCTGCGGCAGGCTTGGCCTCCCACTCCATCTCCACTGATTTGGCATAATCGGTCAGTTTGCTGCCTACAGCCTTCCAACCCATAACTTCTACCAGTTTATCTACTTTAAATTTGGCGCTCCTGATTTGTTGCCCGCGACCCGAAGTAACCTTCAACACCGGTGCAGGATCGGTACTCACCGCTTCCAGCCGGTTGTCTTTTCCTTCTTTGATGAACAGGAATTTTGAATTCAAGGTTGAGGTTTCAATACGGAAGCGCTTGATGTTGTACTGCAATTTTTCCATATCAAGGTACACGGCTGATATAACGGCTTCCGGATCATACCGTTCGATTAACAATATTTTCTCCGCGTCGAAACGCTGAGTCATTTCCTGTCCGGTAATTTCATACGTACCATCATTGTAAATGGCGAGCAGCTTGTCTTCCGGTTCAAACATCCCCAGATAAGTTCCTTTCTCATCGGTATTCAGTCTGCCGTACACATCATCAAACCACATTTTTTTACCGGCCAGCGTGGAACGGCCAGCTTCTTTAAACTTCACCGAACGGATTGGATACTTGGTTACCTGATTCCCAATCGCGTTTCTGCCTTTTATTTCCAGCTCTTCAAAGTAGTATTCGAGTTCTTTGTTTCTGGCCGAACAGTTCGGACTCAGCACAATACGCACCACTTCTGCTTCACCGTTGGGGTTAACCGTCAGATAATGCACTTTGGATTTATCCGAACCTTTAGTAAGATCGTAGTCTTTATCACGCGTGATACCGGTTACGTTGAAACGCTTGGCATACGACACGCCCGTTTTACCATCGGTATATATCATATTGTAGGTAGTGCGGTCGTCGTTTTTTCTGAATACCGCCACGTGCAGTAAATCTTTTCCGATGAATACCTTGTCGGCCACCTTTACCACTTTCATCAATCCTGAACGAGTGAAACAGATGATATCATCCAGATCACTGCACTCCGTTACAAACTCATCTTTTTTCAGGGAGGTACCGATGAATCCATCTGCATAATGCGCATACAACCGCGTATTCGCAATGGCTACATCCTTTGCCTGAATCACATCAAACTGTTTGATCTCCGTTTTTCTTTCACGTCCGGCTCCGTATTTCTTCAGCAGGTGTTCATAGTAGGCAATGGCATAATCTACCAGATTGGCCAGGTGGTGCTTTACTTCCTTGATCTCTTTCTCTAGTCCTTTAATCTGGTTGATGAGCTCGTCTATATCCAGTTTGTAAATTCTACGTACAGGCTTTTCCGTTAGTTTTAATACATCCTCGCGGGTAACCTCTCTTTTCAGTTGTTTTGCAAATGGAACAAATGCTTTCTCAATGCCCTGTAGCACCTTTTCCCAGGTTTCGTGCTTTTTTTCCAGCTCCTTGTATATCTTCTCTTCAAAGAATATTTTTTCCAGGGAGGTATAGTGCCATTTTTCCAGCAGTTCAGCCAGTTTGATTTCCAGTTCGCGGCGCAAAAGTTCCTTGCTGTTATCCGTAGCAATTTTGAGTAATTCGGAAACACCCAAAAACTGTGGCTTATTCTCCACAATTACGCAGGCATTGGGTGAGATGCTGACTTCACAATCGGTGAAGGCATACAACGCGTCAATGGTAATGTCCGGTGAAATTCCCGGTGCCAGATCTACAATAATTTCAACATCTGCGGCTGTATGGTCGGTTACTTTTTTAATTTTTATCTTTCCCTGTTCATTCGCCTTCACAATGCTTTCCATCAGTTGCGTAGTGGTTACGCCATACGGCACACTGCGGATGATGAGGGTTTTCTTATCCTGCTCCTCAATGATAGCCCGCACCCTGATTTTCCCACCCCTTTTACCATCCTGATAACCGGACGCATCCATGGTGCCACCGGTTTGGAAGTCGGGCAAAATTTCAAATTTCTTTCCTTTCAGGTATTTAACCGAAGCATCTATGAGTTCACAGAAATTGTGCGGAAGAATTTTTGTTGCCAGTCCTACCGCAATACCATCTGCTCCCTGCGCGAGCAATAACGGGAACTTCACCGGCAGGGTTACGGGTTCATTTTTTCTCCCGTCGTAACTCAATTGCCATTCGGTGGTCTTCTGATTAAAAGCTACTTCCAGTGCAAACTTACTCAGGCGTGCTTCAATGTAACGGGGAGCAGCAGCATCATCTCCGGTTCGTGCATCTCCCCAGTTACCCTGTGTTTCAATGAGTAAATCTTTCTGACCCAGATTTACGAGGGCATCACCAATGCTTGCATCTCCATGCGGATGATATTGCATGCTCTGGCCGATGATGTTCGCTACTTTGTTGAACCGCCCGTCATCCATTTCCTTCATGGCATGCAGGATGCGGCGTTGCACCGGCTTTAATCCATCTTCCACTGCAGGTACGGCACGTTCGAGAATTACATAACTGGCATAATCTAAAAACCAGCTTTTATACTGTCCGCTAACACCGCTGCTGCTATGCGTATACGCTTCTTTTGTTTTCTTAGCCATACTATCTATTCACCACTTTTTTTACCAATCACACCGAGGTGTGTGTATTTAAATCCTTTATCGTATTTCAATCCATAGCCCATCATCCTGTCGAATGCTGAATGGGCAACAATAACCACGCCGATGAGTCCAATGTACGGATGTTCAGTGAACATTCCGGCCATCACACAGGCCAGTCCCACCGCTTTGCTGTGAAAGAAATTATATAACCCCGCTACGGTTTTGTTTCCGGCGAGGTATCCCAGCATGCTGATGTCAGGCCCAAGGAACACCAGCAAATACCACCACCACTCCACTCCGGTAACATAAAACAGGGAAAGTCCGGTTGCCCACATCAGTACCTCTTCCAGTTTTATTTGCGTTTCTATTTTCATGTTACGCAGACATTAATTTAACTTCAATATCTTTTACGTGGGCTGATTTAGATTGCACTTCCAGTTTACCTTCTTCGGCCATGTATTTCAATCTCCAAAGCAGGTATGCTTCACCGGTAGTTTGTTTGGCCTTTCCTTTAAACTGTTGAATTACCTTGGTAGCTTTTTGCCAGTCGGGGGTAACAAACTTTTTAAGTTCTGTATCAAAAAACTGTTCAGGATGCTGCACCAGTTTTTTACCTCCTTCCAAAATACGAACGGGCAACCCGGCGCCTGCCAGCTTTTCCCATTCATCCGGATCTACTTCAAATTCGCTGAGCGTGATGGGGCGTGCCAGTTTCTTAGCTTTCAGAAATTCACGCGGCGGAATTTCATGCAGGTTCAACGGGTAAAAAATTCCTCCTTTCTCATTCAGAAACGGAAGATTGTTCAGGTAGAGAATGTAGATACGTCCGGCAAAAGGTTTTAAGTAATGCAACATCCAGTAATATCCTGATACATCTTTTTTATTCTGTGCGGCCCAAATCCATACGGTTTCCTGTTCATCTCTCCTGAGCCTCCCCACCACACCGGCAATGGTGTCGTAATCATCAGGAGTTTCGGGTGTGGCTTTTTTATCGGCATCATATCCTTCCTGCACCTGATTCCACCAGGCACGCCGTGTTTCAATGCCTTCAGTCGTATACAGATTTTGTACCGGACCTACTGAATAATCGTCGCAAATGCACAGTACATCTCCCTGAATGCTTTCATCTAATGTAATGGCAGATTGTAAAACATCCACATCTGCCTCGTTGAATACTATATGAATCACAGTTTATGTATTAAATTTTATTCGGTAGTGGTTTCTGCTAAATCGAGTTCTACTTTCAGGTTGTCGATAATAAACTCCTGACGCTGCGGTGTGTTCTTACCCATGTAATATTCCAGCAGTTGCTGAATATGTTCACCTTGTTCCATAATCACGGGTTGCAGGCGCATGTCTGCACCAATGAAACGGGCAAATTCTTCCGGACTGATTTCACCCAGTCCTTTAAACCGGGTAATCTCAGGCTTGTTGCCTAACTTTTTAACGGCTACCTGCTTTTCACTTTCGTCGTAACAATAAATGGTTTCCTGTTTGTTGCGAACCCTGAACAAGGGCGTTTCCAGAATATACACGTGGCCATTCTTTACCAGATCAGGAAAGAACTGCAAGAAGAAAGTCATCAGCAACAAACGGATATGTAAGCCATCCACATCGGCATCGGTGGCAATCACAATGTTGTGATACCTCAGTCCCTCATATCCTTCTTCAATATTCAGCGCATGTTGCAACAGGTTGAACTCCTCATTTTCATACACAATTTTTTTAGATAAGCCGTAACTGTTCAATGGCTTACCCCGTAAACTGAAAACGGCCTGTGTATTTACATTGCGGGCTTTGGTGATGGAACCACTGGCACTGTCACCTTCGGTGATGAATAGCGTGGTTTCGTTCTGCAATGAAAGAATATGCTCCTTGTCTTTACCGGTTACTTCTTCATTGTAATGGTACTTACAATCGCGCAGTTTTTTATTGTGCAGGTTGGCTTTTTTGGCACGTTCGTTAGCCAGTTTTTTAATGCCGGCGAGTTCTTTTCTTTCACGCTCCGATTGCTCAATTCTTTTCTTCAGAGCTTCGGCCGTGGAAGGGTTTTTATGCAGGTAGTTGTTCAGTTCTCTTCCAAGGAAATCAGCCACGAACGATTTCATGCTCGGGCCATTTTCATAAACCACCTGTGAACCCAGCTTTGTTTTCGTCTGGCTTTCAAAAACAGGTTCCTGCACCCTTACCGACACTGCAGCACAAATACTGGCACGGATATCGGAGGCATCGTAATCCTTCTTATAAAAATCACGAATGGTTTTTACAAATCCCTCACGGAAAGCGGCCAGGTGTGTACCACCCTGCGTGGTGAACTGTCCGTTTACAAAACTATAATACTCCTCTCCATACGATGATTCATGCGTGATGGCCACTTCAATATCTTCTCCCTTTAAATGGATGATCGGATAACGCAGTTCATCTTCATTCGTTTTACGGTTCAGTAAATCCAGCAATCCGTTTTTGCTCACATACTTTTTACCATTGTACAAAATCACCAACCCGGCATTCAGGTAACAGTAATTCCAGAACTGGTTATCAAGATACTCCTGTTGAAAATGAAAGTTTTTAAATACGGAATCATCCGGGATGAATGTTACGAGGGTTCCATTGTCTTCTTTGGTAGAGGCTTCCTTATGCTCCGTAACCAATACGCCTCTTTCAAATTCGGCGGTTTTTTGTTTGCCTTCGCGGAAAGCAGTCACTCTAAAAAAACTGCTGAGTGCATTCACCGCCTTCGTACCCACCCCGTTCAAACCTACACTCTTTTGAAACGCCTTACTATCGTACTTGGCACCGGTATTTATTTTACTCACCACATCCACCACTTTTCCCAGTGGGATACCACGGCCATAATCCCGCACGGTGATATTCTTTCCATCAATGTTTACTTCGATGGTTTTACCATATCCCATGGTATGTTCGTCGATACAGTTGTCGATTACTTCTTTGAGGAGTACATAAATGCCGTCGTCGGGGCTACTGCCATCGCCGAGTTTTCCGATATACATCCCAGGCCTGAGCCGGATGTGCTCCCGCCAGTCGAGGCTTCGGATACTCGCTTCGGTATAATTTGATTGATTGTTTTCAGCCATTCCTTGTATTTTCACAGGTCAAAAAAAACGTAAAACCCTGGCCTTACACCGGCCTTGTCATCCTGCGAATATAGCGGAATACAGCGATTTTCTGCCGGGTACAGTTTTCCACAGGGGTTGATTACTTTCCGGGGTGGTTCAATCTGTTTCTGCATGGCAGAAAACAGTACATTTGAACTTTCTCTATATTAACAAAGCAGCGAATATGAATCTTAATTTATCAGGAAAAACAGCAGTGGTTTGTGGCAGCACACAGGGATTGGGGTTTGCCAGCGCGTACGAATTATCGCTGTTGGGTGCCGATGTGGTGCTCCTCGCCCGAAATGAGGAAAAACTGAAAGAGGCGGTACAAAAATTACACCATGGCCAGGGACAAACGCACAGTTACCTCGTGGCTGATTTTAGTAAGCCGGAAACGGTGCAGCAGGCTATTAAACAGTTTACCTCAGCCGGAAGAACGGCTCATATTTTAGTGAACAATACGGGCGGACCGGCAGGCGGACCTATTCTGCAGGCACCGGTATCGGCCTTTACCGAAACCTTCAATGCGCATGTAATCTGTAACCATATACTCGCCACAGCCCTGGTACCGGGCATGAAAGCCGCGGGGTACGGACGAATCGTGAATATCATCTCCACCTCTGTAAAGCAACCATTGAAAGGACTGGGCGTGAGCAACACCATACGGGCGGCGGTAGCCAACTGGAGCAAAACACTCGCCAATGAAGTAGCGGCCTTTGGAATTACCGTGAATAATGTGTTGCCCGGCTTCACCCGAACCGTTCGGGCAGATTATATCATCGAACAGAAAATGAAAGCAACCGGCAAAACCGAAGCGGAGGTTACGGCAGAATTGGTTTCGGAGATTCCGGCAGGGCGCATGGGCGATGCCGCAGATTTTGGAGCAGCGGTAGCATTTTTATGTACTCCTTCCGCAGGATATATCACCGGCATTAACCTTCCGGTAGATGGAGGCAGAACGGGTTGCTTATAAAGGACAACCTAACTTTCGTCAGCCGCTTTGATAAAATCACTCACCAGATAACTGATCAGTTTACCTGTAGTACTGCTCTTCTTCCCGTTGGCAAGCTGCGCGGCACCTTCACACACATGAAAGTAAGCCGGTTTACTCATCTGGGTGGTGAAATGAACGTATCTGCGTGCATCCGTACCCGTTATGCCTGCCGGTGTTTCGGCACTGCTGAGCGCATGGGTAATGCAATCCAAATCTACTTCAATGCCCGTGTAGGTATCTGCCGTGAAATTTACGGATGCGGCAATGGCCTGATTGAAGTTGAATTTCTCTCTTAAAAAAATATCTTCGAACGTGGTGTAGTGGATATTAGTGTTGTGATGCATATCGTACAACACATTCTGTGGCAGGTAATTTTCGTGTAGCCCTACTATGCTGTATTTGTGCAGATAACCACTTCCTTCTGCATAACGAAATGCATTGCCACTGTGCCTTCCCTCCGGCAGTTTATAATCAGCATGTGCATCGAGGTTGATGCAGTTGATTTTGGAAGCCGGTATTTTTCCGGATTGCTGCAACCCTTTGGCCACACCCCGGATGATGGGATAGGAATTGTTATGCCCGCCTCCTATTACTACCGGTATTTTTCCGGCCAATGCAACCTGCTTGATTACTTTTTCAACCGCATCATCAATTACCTGAACCGCGTGCCGATACGCCTCTATTCTTTCTTCGTGGTTGTAGATGGTGTTCTCCAGCAGGAATTGTATATCCCCAAAATCATAATCGCCCAGCAACAGGATATGTTCTGCCGGGAAGAACGCATTGCTCTGCACATTCAGGAAGGAAGATAAAAACGGTACCCAGGCCGAATCGGTACCTCCCTGGCCGAGGTTTGCCCGCACCCCAATATCTTCCGGGATGCCAATCAGCACGTACCGGGCATCACTTTTTTTCAACCCCTCTTCCAGCGAAACACCGGGCTCCAGCACTTTGATGCGTTCGCCAATACGGGTTTCATATCGGCGGGTTTTGGTAATCGACAACACCGCTTCCTTGGTAAATATCCTGAAATGCTTCATGGATCTGAATTATAACTACAATGTTACAACTTAACCTTGTGCCTGAAAAATATTAACGTATGAGCAACAGGGTGCCCTTTTCAATTTGTTTGGGGCGGTTGTCAATAATGTATTCTGCAACCCAGGTGAGGGCCTGTGTGGGGAGTAATTTGCCTTTATAGCGCCCGTCCCACTTATCATTCAACCGGCGGGTGGTGAATACCTGCTGGCCCCAGCGGCCGTAAATGGTGAGCGAGTAATATTTGAGTCCGCCCACCTGCCCGATGCCTCCATACGTATCGTTGAGCCCATCCCCGTCGGGAGTAAAGGCAGAAGGGAAATAGAGGAACCCACCGCAATTACCGGTTACTTCCACGGTGGCGCTGCCCGCACACCCATTGTTGTCGGTTACGGCAACGGTATAAATGCCCGGTGTGTTTACCGTGAGGGTGCTGCCGGTTGATCCATCCTGCCATTGATAGGTGGCATAAACTCCGGGGAAAAGGGTAAGTGTTTCACCCGGACAAACATTTTTGCTGCTGCCGAGTGTTACGGGAAGTGCAGTGGATGACCGCGTAATCTCTATGTTATTTTCACTGGCACTGCATCCATTGATATCGGTAACGGTTACACTATAATTGCCGGTGGCGAGGTTGCTCACAGATGCGGTAGTGGCTCCGTTGCTCCAACTGTAAGTATATGGGGCGGTGCCGCCGGTAATGTTCAGCGATATGCTGCCACCCGTTTCGCAGGTGGAAGGTGTTACCACAGGTTGCACGGTAATATTCGCGCTCACATTTTCTACCTGTATGTTGTTTACATCGCGCACACAGCCATTGGCATCGGTAATCTGTACGCTGTAGGTTCCCGCAGCAAGTGAAGTAATGCTGGCAGTGGTTTCACCGGTTGACCAGACGTATTGATAGGGCGCGGTACCTCCGGTGGGGTTTAGCTGTATGGAACCTCCACCGGTGTTACACCCTGCGGCCTGCACCTGTGTGCCGGGATTGATAACAGGCTGATTCACATTCACGGTGGCATTGGCAGATACACTGCATCCATTGGCATCGGTTACGGTTACGGAGTACGCTCCGGCTGCAAGATTGTTCAGTGTCGCGGTAGTGGCTCCATTCGACCAGGAATAGGTATACGGAGCCGTGCCGCCGGTGAGGGTTAGTGATATGCTTCCATTGGTGGAAGTGCAAACCGCATCTATAACGGTGGCGCCTACCTGCAGATTACCGGCATCGTTCTGAACGGTGATGGGCGCCGGAGACGTGCTGCATCCATTGGCATCGGTTACGGTTACGTTGTACACTCCGGCCGCAATATTGTTTAGAGCCGATGTTGTGGCTCCATTCGACCAGGCATAGGTAAAAGGAGCCGTGCCACCGGTGATATTAAGGGTGATGCTTCCATTGGCGGCTCCGCACAACGCATCGGTAACGGTGGCGTTTACCTGCAGATTACCGGCATCGTTCTGAACGGTGATGGGCGCCGGAGACACGCTGCATCCATTGGCATCGGTTACGGTTACGGTGTACACTCCTGCTGCTATATTGTTCAGTGCCGATGTTGTGGCCCCATTCGACCATGCATAAGTATACGGAGCAGTACCGCCGGTGATATTGAGGGTGATGCTGCCATTGGCGGCTCCGCACAACGCATCGGTAACGGTAGCGCTTACCTGCAGATTACCGGCATCGTCCTGCACCGTGAGGGGGCCGGAGGATACATTGCATCCATTGGCATCGGTTACGGTTACACTATACACCCCGGCTGTTATATTGTTAAGATTGGCCGTAGTGGCACCGTTCGACCAGGCATAGGTATACGGAGCTGTACCACCGGTTACGTTCAGGGTGATGCTTCCGTTGGCAGCACCACAAACGGTATTGCTGATAGTGTTGGCAACACTCAGTGCGCCGGGTTCGGTCAGCGTAACACTGGCTGTGATGGGACAGGTATTTACAGCGGTAACGTTTACCGTGTAATTTCCTGCGGGGATGAACGACAACAGCGGACTCCCCTGCGGCGTAAACCCCGTCCATTCATACTGCAACGGAGTGCCGGCTCCTGTTACCTGCACGGTTACAGCACCCGTGCCACCGGCACAGGCAATGGGTTGAGATACCGATGCTACCGCACTCAGCACCGCAATGGTTTTACTGGTGGTAGACGGTGGCGCATTGCTGAATGTAGTTTGTAAGGTAATGGTGTATGTTCCCGGTGCAGAAAAAGTGTGTGCCGGATTTTCAGCCGTGGATGTGTTGGCTGCCCCCGAGGCAGGGTCACCAAAGTTCCATTGCAAACCGGTTTGACAAACCCTGCTGGTAGTATTGAATGCTACGGTATTACTCGAAGTACACTCCCACGAAAAATCAGAGGGATTGGCAAATACTTCCTGAATTTTAAAATCATCAAAGGCAAATCCATCGTATATATTGCACGTGGTACCGGCCCCGAAACGGAAACGAAAACGAACAGAAGGCTGACCGGCCAGCATGCTGAGTGTATGCTTTGCCGTTAGCCATACACCTGTACCTCCTCCACCTAAACACGGACCCGCCGTAGGCTTGATAGTACCCGCCCAACCGGAAGTAAATCCCAGGTAACGGATGGAAGGATTGTTGTGCCAGTTTTCACCGGCACAGTTGGCATTCGATTGGTCATTCCCCAGGGCCGTCCAGCTGGTACCTCCATTGGTAGAGTATTCCAAAATGGCTCCATCGAAATTGCGTTCGGTTTCCCAGAACACTTTAAAACTAATCTGCGGGTTGCTGAGGGTGGTGAAGTTGAAACACGGACTGCGCAGCCAGGAGTCTTCCCCGTCGTTATAGGCATTAGAGGTGAGCCCTCCTGTTATCCAGCTGCGGTTTCCGCCGCCGGCTCCGGTGATGATCGATTTATTGGGAGTTCCCCACGTCCAGGAAGAAGCATTTCCACCCGATTGCCATCCGCCATTATCGGCTTCAAAATCCTGAATGTACGGATACGTGTTGATGAAGGTGGTACACTGTGCACCCGCATTTTTTTGCAGTAAAACCCACACAAATATTAAACTGAAAAGCCGGTGCAACATTCCGGCAAAATTAGCTGTTTTTTAGCGATTTACGCCTTCATAAACGACGGATGTCAAATCTTAACATGCTGTTGTTTAACAACGGTGATGGCCGAAATATGCTTATTATAAATAGTTGATAATCCCGACATCTGTCAACAGGATACCCCCGGAAGTAAATCCATTAAAATGTGTCTTACATAATTTAATCGATCCGTTATCGTACCAGAATAATCCGTTTTTCCCGGAAGGCCTCTCCTGTTATAATCAGGTAATAACTTCCGGAAGCTAAGGTACGGCGCGGCCGGATGGCATATACCTGATCAGTAACCGTATGCGTTATCTGCTCACGGTGTACTTCCCTTCCATCGGCGGTTACCAGCATCAATCCATATTTTCCGGTGGGGATATTGGTAAACGTTACCTTAAACTCCTCTCCGGTTACGGGGTTGGGATATACCACAATCATTGGCTGGGTTTTCTCATTCCACAGGGCCGAAACGGTTTCACTGTAGGTAAAATCACCCTCTGAATCGTATATGCGTAAGCGGTAGTAATTGATGCCCTGCACCGGTAGCGTATGCAGGTGATGGTAGCCGGCAGCCTGTTGGGTGCCCAATGTGGTTACCGTTCCGATGTCGCTGAAATCCGTGCGGTTAGAACTGTGTTCCACCACATATCGCGTTACATTGCTTTCGTTGTTCACCGTCCAGTTTACCTGAATACCTTCCCGGATGGTTTCTGCATTTAACCGGGTAATCATCACAGGGTCAGGGCGCGACAGCTCAAATATCAGGTGGAAGCGGTTGGCCGCTTTTGAACCGGGCTGTGATGTAACCATGAATTCGTAGGTTGATGGCGCATCCATCCGCACCGGCGTTTCGGTACCGAGGAAGATATCTACTAGCCATGCCCGCATACCGCCCGGCATGTTCTCGGGTTCAAACTCAATACGGTGAGCCCCGTTCACCAGGTTTCGAATATCATAATACACCGTATCGGTATGCCTGAATAATTTTCTGGCCTCTACCGCCAGTCGAATATTGTTTGTTCTTAATCCGAACTGAGGTCCACCGGCAATAATCTTCATGGCATCCTCCGCATTTACGTCGTTCGAGAACGCTCCGTCAATTACCACCAGGTTACCATCGGCCATGCCGCCCGCCGTATGCAAAGACGCACGCAGGTATTTTCTCAAACGCAAATCGCCGGTACGCAGAACATTGTCTTCTCCGGTTACCTTTACCTGCTCGCCAAACTGAACGGTACCGCCTCCGGTACTGAATACCATAAAGGCTTGTCCGCTTTGGATTCGCGTAATTGGTGTAGCGGCCGGGTATCCCGCACTTCCGGGTACGGGCCTCCAGCCATTGGCACTGCTGATGGTTTGCCATCCTCCGTTATTGGAATAACCAAACAACTGATGATCCCATACATAGAACTTCAGATCAACCCCCGAAGAGGCAGCCTGTACCTGAAGGAAATCAATAGAGGAAGCGTATGGATTTCCTACCGATTGAAAGCGATTAGCCGTTACCGTTACAGGTGCCGGCGGATCGGTGGGTGAATATATTTTTCCGGTAGATCGCATCGTAACGGCCGTGGCTGGTGTACTTGCATCCTGCACGCTCCGGTCTCCGCGTATATATATCATGTATCCCTGCGGTTGCGATACCGGCTCACCGGTGGTAGATGGAATGCCATCCCAGCGGTTGGTGGTGGGATTGTATTTTGTAATCGTACTTCCCAGCGGTGTGTAGAAATCAAATCCCTGCACAAGGGCTGAGGGCAGATTACTGGTCATGATGGTACCATAACCCGGTTTCGGATTTTCCAATGGTAATACAGACCCTTCCTGCCAGGCTTCCTTCACTGTTTGACCAAAGGTAGCCGCACTCAGCAAGGCCCATGCCTTCGGATGCTCCGGTATGTAGCGCTCTACAATAAATCGTCCGGTGGTATATACAAACTGCACCGTTGGCCCTACGGCATTGATGCGCGCTGTTTTAGTAATGTTGGAACGAATGGTGATGGTATCGGCCAGCGTAATGGTTCCGGAATTCGGCCGCATTTCATCCAGTATCACCAGGTCTTTGGCAATGGTTACTCCACCCCCGGTATTCTCAATGGTAAATACGGGTAAATCGCTAACCGTTCCACTTCCCAATGGGAAGGTTTGTGCAGTGTTTCCATTCAGGCGCAGTTCGCCATTGATGTTCAAATTACCGTTGATGGTTGCATTCTCACTGATACTAATCCGGCTTCCGGGATCTACCTCTATCGAGGCGTTCAAGGCAAGGCTTAGGTTCTTCGCCGCTGCATCGCCATCAATCACCGGATAAAACGATAATCCGGAAGGGATAATCACATCCGTATTACCATCCGGAACCAGTCCGCACCAGTTGTTCTGATCAAACCAGTCCGTTGAATTGCCCAGCCACGAAGACACTCCCACCGAAGTGAGGTTGATGGTGGCCGAACCGGAAACGGTGGAACCCGCCGCCGTACAGTTGGCATCGGTTACCGATACCAGCGTGTAGGTTGTATTCACCAGCGGCGATACCGGAATGATATGGGGGGATATGGTGATTCCACTCTCTGTAAAGGTATTGGTGCCATCGGAGAAATTCACCGTCCACGGACCGGTGCCCGTAAGCGTTACCGTTAGGTTGGATGTGCCTCCCAGGCATATCACATTATCTCCTGACAACACCCCGCCTACCGGGAAAATGTTCACCTTAGTGGTGTCTCTGGCCATACATCCGTTCGGCGCTGTGGAAGCGGCAATATAATCCGTAGTTACTAACGGTTGTGCATACACGGTACTCAGCGGAGTGCCTGCCGTGTAGGGTATTGTTCCGGCCGCATCTTCGAATAATCCCGCTGCAGGAGACCATGTATAGGTAGGCGCCAGGTCATCTCCCGAAATAAATAAATTATCAATGGCCCAGTAAAACGCCTCCTCACCCGGTGTGATAGATTTCATCCTGAACCGGATGTACACCGTTGGATTACCTACCCAGGGTGATAAGTCGAGTTCCAGTTTCTTGAAATTAGTAGGTCCTCCCTGCGCAAAGGTGGTAAAGTAAGTGAGGGTCGTCCATTCGGCCTGCACTACGGGGTCATCGTGCAAATTGCTTGGATTGGGCAGGGTGGAAAGTTCAATGAATATTGTATCTGAAATAAACGCGCGGTAATGATGCCAGAGGGTCATGTTCACCGTGGCAAATCCTGTGAAATCCATTGGAGGAGTACGTAAAGAGCTGTGGGTAATTGCAGCCTGAGCATCCGTTAAGTAAAACTGGCTTTGATCATTACTGCGCAGGATGAAAGCGCCCGGACTGTACCCGTCGGGTCTTTTAGTGAATCGTCCGGATATACCTACTGAACCACTGACTGATTTTACCCAGCCCGTAGGCGGGTCATCGGCACTGTTGAAGTTTTCAAACAGCAACGGATCACCACGAGTGATACCACCAGATACAGATAGGGCTACCGGTGCTCCATCTTCACATTTGGTAACATCCGCGGAAGCAATCACTTCTTCCGGCATGGCATTCATCGCCACATCCACAGTAGCTTTATTGGCACATACTCCATCGTTGGCTGTAACTGTATAGGTGGTGAAGGCAGTAGGACTCACCGTAACGGTAGCCCCTGCTCCTCCGGCCGGTGTCCATGAGTAGATATAGTTTATATTTGGACTGCTGGCAGATAAAGTAACCGGATTACCTGAGCAAACAGAGGTAGGTGTAGCACTAGCAACTACAGGTGGTGGTGGGGTAACGGTTACGGGTATTGCTTTTCTGGGCGATTCACATGCATTTGAAAATCTCCAGCGGTAATAATACATGTAGAAATTGGCATTGAATCCATTTCCGGTTATCTGTAGTTGAGAGGTAGGACTCACCGGATACGGATAGGTGGCTCCGGAACTGTTACGAGCCATTCCGCTTACAGGAAAATCTTCATAGGCTGACGTAAACAAATAATATCCTACACCTACCGGTAACTGAACATTAATGGGTATGGTTTGAGCCGTTGCACCGCCTGAAACCGTAGTAGTGAATGGTATGGAGGCAATTACCGAATGATCAGCCCGGCGTACCTGTAGTGTGGATATTTCTCCTGCACCATAGGGGAAAATATCAACCGACAATAATTTTGTGGGGGTATTCACATTAAAATAGACTTCCCAGGAACTCTGTCCTTTCTGAATGGTGCCTCCCTGTGCCGCTGGGGATATAGGCCCGGCTGTACCGGTGCTTCCACCCTGAAATGATTCCACATAAAAAGTAGAATTCGATGAAATGGGTGGCGTGGTGAAATTTGTAGTTGTTCCAAGTACCGCCCCATTGGCCGGTACATCATACCAGCGAACACCGGCGCCAGGAGTGGGTGTAGCATTTAAACTCACCGTACCCAAACCACAACGTGTAGCCGAATTTGTAGTGGATATGAAATCCGGATTAAAAACAGAAACTGTAACCACATTGGAATAGCCCGGGGCACCTGACAAACAAGTTACGCTCAGCCTGTAATAGGTTGTAGCTGAAATGGTGGGTGATGTTGCAGATACCGGATTGTCTTGCCCGACAATGGGTGTAAAGGTTACATTATCACTGCTCATCTCCCACTGATAGGCAATGCCAAAGCCAAATGAATAGCCGGTGGCAAACAGTATCGGTGCGCCCGAAACGCATATTGAAGTAGTATTTACGGTAACGGTGCCTGCAATATTATCTGTACATGGCGGCGGCGAAAATTCATCAGCTCCAATATCGGGTGTTAATACGTCCCTTACCTGCCCGTCAATGTCCACCGTAATACCCGTGATGGGCGTTCCAATCGCATTCATAGGTGAATTGCCGTTCACACGCAGATTAGTAGCTGTATTGATAAATTGAGGGTTGGCAGAAACAGATGCTGCATCCTGACCGGTAGCCAGTTGCCATGCGCCCAAATTTGCTCTGGCTCCTCCCAAGAATCCAAATGCACCGGCAGAATAGTAGTTGTTGAAATTGATATTGCCGAAAATAATTCCCGTAGGATGCTCCGCATATATGCCATAGCGTGCACCGGTGGTGATCCGGTTCGAGAAAATATTGTTGCGTACTTCTGTAATGGCTGAGGCCGTATTGATGCCGGGGCCTATGTAGAGTGCAGCCGTAATACCGGCATTGGTTTGATTGAGCGGCTGGTTGATGGAATTATACCACAAACGGTGCCCCGTACCCGAAAGGATGGCAATGCCATGGCCGTTCAGCGCCACATTGGAGGCATTACCCCTTCCCAGCACCTTCGCAATCATGTTATTATGGATGCGGATGTTGTTGTTATTGTTGGAAGGCATCACTGCTATTCCGTAAATAGCATAACCATCAGTAGTAAGCTCATCATTCCGTAGTTCATACACTTCATTTCTGGAAACCGTTGTGTTCAAAATATTGCCTTCGAGGCATATACCTGCGGGCGGGCGAATATCGGTACCTATCGATTCAAGGGCTTTGATGTTGTACACTTTGTTGGAATCAATCAGTAAACCCGATTGGTTGCTTACAGAAATACCCCTGAAACCGGTAGCATTTGCCATTGTAAGAGATGAGCTGAGAAACTGATTCCTTCGGATGATGTTGTTGACATCGCTGGAGGCACTGCCATTCAGCAATATGCCATAATATGATTTTCGGAGTGAATTATTTTCAATGATGTTATTACTGTTGGGGTGTTCGGCTGGGTCAGTTTTACTGTTACCCCCGGAGGTTACAATGGCTGCAAATGTTCCGTTACGGCCATTACCTCTAAATTCAATGTTTTTAATGGTGTTGTAACGCGCACCCTTAGTAGCAGTGCTGGTAAGCCAGACAACAGCTTCAGTTCCGGTATTGTTGAATGATTCAATGACGATATCCCGGGTGGCAGTTCCGTTTCTGGAACCATCCAGGATAACATACTCGGCTCCGTTTAGCCTGAACATAGCCTCTGGCGTATTCACCAGAAAGGATACCGTACTGTTGGGCTTAATGGTGAGCGTACGGGAGGCCGCTGCCTGCGGGTTATGGTTGATGGTAATGGGGAATACATCATCTCCTGTTAAATAGGTTGTTTTCATGATGTTGAACACCACATGACCGTTCAGGCAGGAGTTGTTGTAAGTGTTGATGGCATCTGTGAGTGTGGGAAAGTCAGACGCAGCCGTACCCACCGTATACGTACCGGCGGCTAATAAATTTTTAATCACATAAAAATCGGCATTGGTGGGTGGCGTGGCAGCCGCGGGCGGGTTGGCCGTAATACCACCGGCATCGGCACCGGGCGTGATGGTTACGTTCCCCAGGTTATCCTGTGCCGCAATGTAATAGTAGATGATGGCGCCTACAAATCCACCGGCTCCAATACCCGTAAAAGTATAATTGTCACCTGATCCGGGATAGGTTGCGGTAACCGGTATATATGCTCCCGCGTTGATGCGGTAATACAGCACCGGTAAGCCTGCACCGGATGTAGGTACACCATCCGGATCGGTAATGGTTACGGTGAGGGTGCGTGCGGCAGTACCACAACCATCGGGCAATGGAGTATAGGTAATATCAGGACCCTGCGCCCAGGTAGTGTGGGCACACAAAACCAAAAGGGAAATAATGCATATTCTTGTGGATCTGCTTATCATCCCGGAAATACCCGCGTATAAATGTTGCATACCAATCAATCAAGTTTGTAGGTCTTCCGGTAAAGGTATAGGATATAAGAAGGAGTAAATTTAACATTTAATCCCGAGACTTTATAATCCTGAACCTCCAAATTTGAAACAACGCTCCACCGGATTACCTGACCAGTTGCTTCACCCACTGTTGTTTTCTGTTCCTCACCATCAGGGTGTACGAACCGCCCGGGAGATGGGACGGTACATTCCAACGCAATCTCCCCTGTTTTTCATGCACCCAAATTGTGGTTTGATATATCGTTTTTCCAACTGAATTAATAATGGAGATATTATATATATCTTCTTGGAAATCACTTAGTATTATATCGAGATGATTGCCTGTAATCGGGTTAGGCCCTGCCATCAGTTCGGGAGTGGATTTGCCGGTTTCAACATATGCAGGGTGCGGTGCCGAATCTTCAGTGCCGGTGAATACCAGGTAAAACCTTCCCTCCTGTTTGGATGCGGCTTCGGAAGTTACTTCGATATTCAGGGTGGTTTCTCCTTCCAAATTTACAGGGGTGCGTGTTCCGGTGAAGCGATCCACGAGGATGGCCCGCAGGAAGCGGCTGCTGTTTCCGGCAGATTGAATACGGGCGCCTGAAGGTACATTGAACTGCATCCGGTACCGCCCGATTTTAAGGTTGCGTATTCCGTAATGGATGGTATCGCCCATGCGGGGATCTTTACGGGTTTCAACCGCCAGCATTTTATTGCCCTGTTTCAGGTTTACATAAAAGTTTTCACCGCTGTTCAGGTGTTTCAAGGCGTCCTGACCATCATATCCGTTAGAGAAGCGGTTTTGAAATACCACTGTATTTCCATCGGCTATCAATCCCTGTGCTGTAAACAGGGTGGCCTGCAACATGGGAACCGGTGGCATTTGTGGCCTGAAAACATTTTCGCTGGAGGTAACTTTATCAGCTTCTTCAAACGACACGGTTCCGGCCGATCCGGTGGCGTACACCAAAAAGGCCTGACCGCTCTCAATGGTAGTTACCGGAACACCGGTAGGATAATTGGTAGTGCCTCCCGGCGAGGGTACGTAACCGGTAGCTGAGCTGATGGTTTGAAATCCGCCTAATCCGTAATAACCGTTCATCAGCGGATCCCACACGTAGAATACGCTGCCCACTCCACCGGTTCGGGCCAGCAGGGTGAAATCGACGGTGGAAGCATACGGGTTACCTACCGACTGGAAGCGATTAGCCGTTACCGTTGCCACGGGGGGCAGGTATCCGGCATTATCATGTACGCGGCCGGTAGCGCGCAGTACGGTTGAGTTGGCCGGCGCGTTGTAGGTGGTTACAGAACGATCGCCCCGTACAAACACCATATATCCTCTGGAGTTGATTACAGGGGTGCTTTTGGTATTCACCACGCTGTTCATCCAGGCTTCAGTGGCTTCGTCAAATGTTTTTATGGAGGCACCCGCTGAAGTAAAGGCATCAAAGCCAATGGGCAGATTGGTGGCCCCGGCTACGTTTCCGGTAATCATGGTACCAAAACCCGGATTCGGATCATCATTGGGGAAAGTGGCACCTTCCTGCCATGCCGTGTGGATGGTAGGTGTGGCGTTGGCCGACAGCGGTACATTCAGGAACTGCCAGGATTTATCATGGTCTATACCACTGGGGATAAAACGCTCAACGGTTATGTTGGAGGCGTTCGACAGGGTTCCGTAAATTCTACCGAGATAGGCGGTTTGGGTGTAAGTAGATTTGAGGGTAACCGGCCGGTTGTTCAGGTTGAGTCCACCCAAATTGGCCGGATTAAACTCAATTCCAGTATAAATATCCACACCGGCGCTATTGGTATTTAATGTAGCAAACTGAGCTGATTTGTTGATGACGAGTTTACCCAGCGCGGCCCCGGTTTTAAAATACAGGGTTTGAAGGGCGCCGCTTGACAATACCAGCTCCGAACTGGGGGTGCCCGTGAATCCTATGAGTCCGCCCGTAGGTGCTCCATAACTGATTGATCCGGGTAAGGTGAGGATATTGTTGTTGCCAATGTTGAGGGAAGCATTGTTGTTAAAAAACAGTGTATTCGTTACCGTTACTGAACCGGAGAGGGTAAGTGTACCACCATCCGATGATACAGCATCTAATCGTGCAACCGTTGACGGTAGTGCGTTACCTGAAGTTTGATTGCCCGGCCCCATATAATAATATTCTGCACCGGTATTAAAGTTCCTTCCAGTGGTTTGAATATTGCCTGTTGCACCGGTGGTAATACCGTTGGGTGAGCCCATGCCCAGGCGACCTCCGCTCAATAAACTAAAATTGGTGGTGCCTGAAAGGGTAAAAGTTCCGCAATTTAAACGCGCAGCCGAGTTAACATTCACGTTATTGTTATCAATCGTTTTGTTGGATATTAAGGTAGTGGTGCCTACTGTAATCACCAGCCCCGTTGTGCCGTTCAGTTCCAAAATACCGGATCCACCGAGGCGGGCATTGGTACCGCTGATCCTGAATTCACCGCAACCGGAAAGTTGAATCAGCCTTCCTGTGCCGGAAATTCCATCCCGGAAAATTTTCACACCTGCAAATTGAAAGGCATTATCAGCATTGTTTTCAAAATGTCCATTGATGGTGGTGGCACTCCCCCCGCCTATTTGAAAGTTGGTGGTTTGGTTCATCCTGAAAATAGGATATTCAGTGGTCACTGCGGGATTAAAATATACAATTCCGCTCGATGATGGGGTGAACGAATTGGTATTCCATTCAAAAACGGCATCGGTTAAGAAAGCGGCTCGTCCGGCCAAGTGCGCAAAATCATCAGCCTGACTGGGAGGATGGTTGGCCTGTACACGTACTAATCCTCCTCCTTCAACACGTGCGGTGGTAGCAGTGTTTACCGAGTTATTGATGGGGGAATTTCCAAATAATTCCAGCACGCCTCCGGAGGAAATGGTTAAATCGGTTCCGGTAGCGTCTACCAGGTTCAACACCCAGCCACCGGAAGCGGCATTCGTACTGGTCAGCGTTCCGGCAACAGAAAGCAACCGGGCTGATTCATTGGCGGTGAGGGTGATGGTATGCCCTGTTCGGATATCAATGCCCGCCGCAGCGGAAGTAGGTTTTAAATCGGCTGTACTCCAGGGGCCCGCAAGAGCATTGGCAGATTCCCAGGTAGAGGCCACATTCCAGTTCCCGGTAATTCTCGATCGGAAATACCCGGCAGCATTGGTAACCGGAGTAGTAGTACTGAACAGCGAAACGGCCGGTGAAACTTTTTTATAGCAGGGATTGGAAACGGTGTTGTATTCAAAAAGGTAAATTCTATAATTGGTGCCGGGGTTTAAATTATATACGGTGAAATTTCCCGTGGGGGCGTTACCGTTATACACCACAAAACCATTGCCTAATGCTTGTCCGGAACCATAGTTGGCATTGGCAGTGTACACCACCGAATTGATTGGGTTTTGAGATAGCACAGCATTTTCTACCATAACGGCCAGGAAACCACCGGTACCACCCGGACGGGTATAGTTGATGGTTGCCTGTTGAGGCCCAATGCCGCTCACCGAGCTGATCGTTGTTTGAACAGCCGGAGGTGTACATGGTGCGGCATAAGTAACTGTTATCTGAATGTTATCCAGAAAAATTTCATCCCGGCCGCCAGCCCCACTAAAATCTTCAATCTCCCATTGTATGTAACCGAAATAGGTTTCGGGTACATCAAAATCTGTCATGTTGTGAGAAAACGTTCCGGCACTCACTACGGTTGAGCCGGAAGCAGCATCAGGTGTGTTATAATCAAATGCAGATTCGTTGGTGTAAGTAACATCGTCTGTAGAACGGTTTATACGCAACGAAGTAGAACGGGCCTGATCATTTCTTACCCATACATCATAGGTTAACTGAACCGCGGTAATGGGTGTAGTGCCATCGTTTCTGAAACGCAGCACGAGTGAACCGGTGTTAAAATCACTGGCCGCCGGTTGAATCATCAGCATGGGATTGGTTGTAGTTGCCGGGGTGCCCACATAGGCGTAAACACCACCGGTGGTTTGTGCAGTGGCGAAGCTGCCCCTAGCTGCGTCACCTGAAGTTGCGGTTCCACCAAAATTCAGGGCACCGTCACTGATACCACGAACCGACCAGGCATTGGAGTTCAACCTTCCCGGTGTAGCGTTGGTGGGATTGGGTGAAAATCCGGCGCCAGTGAAAACGGTTCCGGTGTTGGTGCCCACACTGGCCGGTGTGCCGGCAGCAGAAAAATCGAAACTGATGCTATTGGAAGCGTTGGTAAAAATTACCTGTGCTGTTATAGTAAAGGGGGTGCATAAAAGGATTACCCACAGACCTATGATTGTTTTGTGTGTACGCCCATTGCTAAAACCCAAGCCGAGTAAACGTGATATCATACTTTTATGCTTTTGCGGGTTTTCAGAGGTAGCAAATCCAAGGGGCAAAAATACCGTTTCCTGTTGGATTTTACGGGGGTAATTAGGGTTAAATAATCATCAATTTATCCCGATGGTGGGGAAAAGCCGGGAAATCAATGAAAGATGTTCAGGTTTCAGCCTTGCTGTACTCTTTTTATTGGAGAGAAAAATCATCAACTTTGCAGGCTCAGCTTGATGGGAAGCGGGGATTAAGCACCTTCAAAGGCGGTTCTCGTTTGCCCAAAAATTGCATATACTTTCCAATCAAACAAAAACAAGACATGTATAAAATTCCCAAGCGTTACCAGCGTTCCGTCCAATAAATGATCAGCTGATAAATGAAGCTGCAAAACGACAAGTGGATGAATTTAAGTCATCTACCAAACTTGTAAAAAAGCGTTGTTCATAACTGTACCATTTTTTAAAACAACCAAAAAAATATCTTTTGAAGGTGACATAGGATGCAATCCTGTATTTCAAGGCAAAAAAAAAGGCACCCCTGAGGGTGCCCCTTCATGTGTAAGTAAGGAGTTTACCTGATAATTAAGTGCTGAACAGTTTTTTGCTGTTTCGCATCGGTAACAATCAGGATGTATTTTCCTGCAGCAATGTGTTTGGCAGGATAAAGGGTATGTGTGGCATTGGATGTTTGAACCTGTAAGCGGCTGGTGAATACTTCCTGCCCGTTGTTGCTCAGCAAACGCACGTGGTACGCTCCCGGATCAACCGCTGTAAAGCGCAGGTGAATGGTTTTGTTCTCCACCGGATTCGGATAAACCGCAATTTGTCCGTTGCTTTCCAGGGCGTTTACCTTCACAATAGGACTGTATTGCACCAATCCGTTCTGGCTGATGGCTTTAATACGGTAGAAATTATCTTGTTTCAGCGGACTCAAATCATGTTGCAGATAGCGTGCGCTGCCGCCATTATTGGCAGTTGGGTTTGTGGTGATGATGCCGTTGAACTGCACTCCGTTTTCACTACGCTCTACTTCGTAGATACGCATGTCGGTTTCATTTTCTGTTGTCCAGCGTACAGCCACTGTATTGTCACGGTTGCGGGTAGCCGAAACAGATGTAATGGTTACCGGTACCGGTGCCATGGCTTTCTGGAATACCAGCATAAAGCGGTTGGCAGCGTACGATCCCGGAGCAGATGCCGTAGCGGTAAAGGTGTACGTGCTGATGTCTGACATGCTCACCGGTGTAGTGGTTTGCAGGTGCTGATCAATCAGGAAGGCCGTCAATCCCTCTCCGTCGAGCATCGAAGGGTTGAATTCAAGCTGATAGGTTTGAGCCCTCAGTTGGCCTAAGGTGTAATAGATGGTATCTGAAACCAGTACGGGTTTACGTCTTTCCACCGCGAGGTGCACATCGTTGCGGATCAATCCGAAATTCTCACCGGTGTTACCGATCTTCTGTGCATCCTTCACATCTACTGCATTGCTCCACACATCGTGGAACTGAACGGCATTACCATCCAGCAGGATATTTTCGTTCGGCTGCATCACATACAATTGAGTGCGGATGCTGCGGATACTTTCTTGTGTTGCGCGGCTCACCAGGTTGCTGCCGGGAATCTTCGCTTCTTCTGTAAAGGTTACTGATCCATTGGTTCCACCGGTGGGTTCAGAAGAAAACACCAGGAAGGCTTGTCCGCTTTCAATGGTATTCTTCACGCTCCCCGGTGCTCCGTAGCTGCCTCCGCCCGGTGTTACACGGTAGTTGCCATCAAAATCTTTTACAAAGGTTTGATAGCCTCCTAGTCCGTACGACGATCCAACACCCTGGGTGGTTAACTGCGGATCCCATACATAATATACATCTGCCAAGTTATCAAACGCAACCCCGGGAGAAGTAAGATCGATGGCTGAGGCGAAGGGGTTTCCTACCGACTGGAATTTACCCGCGGTTACCGGAACTACCGGTGGAGCATACACGCCATTGGAGTACAACCGTCCTTTCGTGCGCAGCGTTGTAGGTGTAGCTGCTGCCGTAGAGGTAATGACACTTCGGTCGCCCCGAACAAGAATCATATATCCGTTCGGATGCTGAATGGCTCTGTTGGCCGTGCTGGTTACATCGTCCCAGATACCGGTGACTGCATTAAATGTTTTCAATGTGGCACCGGCAGGTGTACGTACATCAAACCCTTCTGCTACGGCATTGGCCAGCTTACCGGTAATCATTGTGCCGTATCCCGGAACCGGATTATGGTTCAGGTTGATGGCTCCTTCCTGCCATGATTGCTTGATGGTTTGTGCACCATGGGTAGGTACTGCCAGCAGTTGCCAACCTTTTCCATGCTGCCCCGGCCCTGTTCCGGTATGAATATATCTTTCAACGGTAACCTCACCTTCAATGGTTTTACCGGTAGTATTACCTACCCAGGCTGTTTCTTCCGCTGTAGAACGAAGGGTGAGATGACCATTGGTATTGAATACTTCACCCTGCGAAGTAAAGTTCAGTGAACCGGTGATGGCTAAAGGCCCGTTCAGGTTTACCCCTGTGGCACTGCTGTTACTGATTAACAGGTGCTGTACGGTATTGTTATGGAATGTATTGGCATCCAGATGCTGAGGGATTGAACCATCCAGCTCAAGGGTTCCCGTGGTGATATCAAAGGTTCCCTGATTGTTGATGATACCTGATACTGAAATGCTGGTATTCGTTACCGTGAGTGACGCTCCGGTGTGAATGTTGATGTTGCTGACAGATACCGGTGTGCTGTTCACTACAGGATAATGTGCTGAAGCGCTCACCTGTGGTATGGTGATGTAAGGACAATCAGTAGAGGGCAATTGGTTGCCTGCCCAGTTTTGAGAATCAAACCAATCGTTGCTCACAATGCCAGTCCACACATTACCGATTGAAACTGATCCCGGAGTAGAATACACAATCGCACAGGAACCATTGCGTACCCGTGCGCGGAACAGCGTGGTTTGGGTAACATTGGTATAACTTAACTGAAAGGTTGTATTCGCAATGTTGGTCCAGGTTGTACCGCCATCCACAGAACGCTCCCAGTTCAATATATTTCCCTGATATCCGGTTAATTGCAATAAGCCACTGCCGCCGGAGCATGTTACATGCTGACTCACCGTACCGCCGATGCTTTCAGGCGACACCGTAAAGGTACCTCCCGCGGTAACCGGGTCGCATCCTCCGGTAGTAGATACTGTATATGGATATACGCCTGAAGTAAGCGGCGCTCCACTGATGGTGAATTGTCCGCCACTATACGTTCCCGTTACTCCAGCCGGTAAACCGGTAACCGTAGCACCGGTAGCAACTCCTCCAATGTTATATACAACGTTGGCGAAAGCCACACCCGGACAACGTGTTTGAACCGTGGAGCCTGAAGCCAGTGATATCGTTGCGGCCTGAACTACAATGGTTCCGGTAGCATTTGTTTGTGCACAGGTACCGGAAGTGTTTACCGTAAAGTTGAATGTACCTACCGCTGTTGGTGTACCACTGATGGTGAACGTTCCGGCACTAAAGCTTCCCGTTACTCCAGCCGGCAAACCGGATACCGAAGCATTGGTTGCGCCTCCTCCTACCGTATAGGTAATCGGACTGATAGGTGCGTATCTGCAAACAGTTTGTATGTTGCTTCCTGCACCGGATGTAAGGGCAATGGTGGCCGCTGGATTAATGGTGAGCGTACCGTTATAGGTAGCCGGGTTACAGTTGCCTGTTGTGGTAACGGTATAAGGATACACTCCTGCCGTGGTAGCGCTGCCACTGATAATAAACAATCCACCGGCATAGTTACCGCTGATTCCGGGAGGTAATCCCGTAGCAGAAGCTCCGGTTGCTGTTCCACCCACATTCATTACAATATTGGTGATGGCGGTGTTTACACATCGGGTTTGTGTAGCACTGCCCGATTGTACGGTGATGGTTTGTTGTTGAACCTGAATGGTACCGGTCATGGTTTTTGGCGTACAGGTGCCGGTAGTGGTTATGGTGTAATTAAACGTATTAACGTTGGTAGGCGTACCACTGATGGTGAAAGTATTGCCCACCAGTTGACCGGTAACCCCGGCAGGTAATCCGCTCACATTGGCACCGGTAGCGCTGCCCCCGATTGTATACACAATAGGTGTAATTGGTACGTTGCGACAGGCAAGCAAAGGATTACTACCACTGGTGAGTTCAATAGTTTGTTCCCTTACGTTAATGGTACCGGTTACTGAAACAGGATTACATGAACCGGAAGTGGTAATGGTATAAGTATATTCTCCTGCAACAGTTGGTGTACCACTGAGGGTGTAACTCTCTCCATTAAATGTTCCGGTAATTCCCGGAGGTAAACCGGTAACGATCGGACCACTTGCACTGCTTCCAACAGAATATACAATATTGGTAATTGGAGTGTTAACACAAGGTGTTTGTGCATCGGAACCCGGAGCAGATTGCAGGCGGATGAAGGTTGATAATGTACCAAAGGAAATGTCATCCAGTCCGAAATCATTTCCACCCAACGCTGTCTGAAGATCTACAATGCTTACTACAGCTGTGGTGGTTGATGGGCCTGATGTCCAGGTTCCATAAAATCTCACCCAGTTGTATGGAGGATTATTGTTCGGAGCTCTGGGGCCAAGCACTGCCGTGGTACCCACATTCACGCCATTTACATTGAATTGTAATTGTGCATAAGGAGGTACACTGTTGAGGCTCATTGCCCATGCTGAGAAATAATAGGTGGTGTTCGGTAAAACCGTTACTGTTTGTTCCCAGATATTTACAGGAGAACCCGCACCGTTGATGATCATTAAGTTACCGCTACCGGTAGTATGATCTCTTCCCCAGAAATTATTATGGTTGAAGTTTGGATTGCTGTTTACGGTATACGTTGCCTCCGGATACATACCGTTCACAACACCCGGATTCACATAAGTGTAGGAAGAGGTAAATCCAACGTTCCCTGCTTCAAAATCACCATTTACAATCAGTTCCTGTGCAATGCTGATGAATGCGGTTTGTACGCAACCACTCGCCGAAGTTACCGTTACGGAATATGCACCTGCTTCATCCACTAAAATGCTGGATGTAGTTGCTCCTGTACTCCAGTTATAGGAGCCGGCAGGTGTTGCGTTGGCTGTTAACCTTACATACCCTGGATCAGAGCAATAGTCGGCTATAATGTTTACAACCGGTAATGGATTTACATTCACCTCTGTTTGCGCGCTGGTAGTGCAACCCGCCGCATTGCTGAAAGTAGCTGTGTAAGTTTTTAATCCCGGTGTAGAGGGTTTAACATATACCGTAGTTAGTGCGGATGTACCATTGTAAGGAGTGGTTGCTGCCGCGTTGGTGTATAAATCAGTAGCAGGCGACCATACCGATGGCACACTTGCCGGCACGGTATAATGAATCGTTACCGACCAGTTAACCAATGTACCCTGGGTGCCAGACTGTGCATCTCTGTAACGCAGTGTCCATGTACCATTGGGCGTACTATACAATGAAGGGAATGTAGTTACGTTGCTGCTGTTTCCTCCTGCTGCTAAGCCGTTCACCGCATCCGCGGTAAAGGTTCCGGTAAACGGTGCGGAAGCGCTACCTAATGAGGTAACACCTGCACTGCTGATAACCGTGTTTACAAAATTATCACCGCTGCCCCCTCTTCTATTAATCAAATTCAATCTGTTGCCATTGGGTGCCTGAATATTAAAAATCATATCACCGGTTCTGCCATGATTGGCATTGATGGTAACATCCACCCCGGTAATGATAGCGCCTGCTGGTATCCCGGATACTGTCAGGTTTCGGTTGCCGTCACCCGGAATGGTTACAATAAACCAAAACGCATCCGGCATACTTTGGTTAATGTTTCCTGAACTAAAAGTACTGGATTGTGAAGCACTGCCGCCAGCAGTGGTGAGTGATTGAATGGTTCCCTCGCACAAGGTTGCAGACAAAGGTGTTATGCTAATAGGGTCCGGTAAGGCATTTACTGTAACAGTAGCTGTTCCGGTAAGTTGTGCGGGTAATGCACTACACTGACTGTCATCCAGTGTTTGAATGGTATAAGTCGTAGTAGCTCCCGGGGTAACCGGAACCGTGATGGTGGGTGCCGTTCCGCTGAAAGGGATACCTCCGCTCAGTGTACCACTAAGGGTACCCGAACCCGTTACCTGCAGGATAAGGTTGGCGGTTCCGCCGGAACATATAGATTGTGTACCACTTAAAATGGCTGTGGGTCGTGCATTCACGGTAATGGTAGCAGGCGCAGCATATACACTGGCACAGGCAGCATTGTTGATTTCTGCACGGAACAGCGTGGTTTGTGTTAAGTTGTTGAATGTATAGGTGCTTCCTGTATGGGCAATGTTCGTCCAGTTTGTACCACCATCCACCGACGACTGCCAGCGAACAATGTTACCGGTATGGCCGGTTAACTGCAAACTACCGGTGTTTGAACCTGCACATACAGTTGTGGAGGTGCTAACGGTTCCGCCTACTGGCAAATCTAACACCGTAACGGTTGCTGTAGATGAATAGTCTGTTGCACATGTTCCATTACCAACCACTGCCCTGAAGATGGTGGTAGTATTCAGGTTATTGTAGTTATAAGTAGCAGCAGTATGTACTATGGTTGAATAGTTACTTCCGCCATCTGTTGAATATTCCCAACGAACAATAGTACCGGTATGTCCGCTCAGGGTTAAACTTCCTGTATTTCCACTCACACATACCGTAGCACTGCCACTCAGGGTACCTCCCACCGATTCGGCAAAAACCGTAACGGTAGCGGTTTGATTTATTGTTGCACTGCAACCTATAGCCGAAGCATCTGATACCGCTACCAGGTTATAGTTGAGTACTCCGGAAAGTGCTGTAGGAACATTCAGCGTGGCCGTGTTGCCAACAGAAACTATCGTTTGATTGGTTCCGTTGTTGATATTATAAGTAAAGGTATAAGGGGCCGTTCCGTTGCTGCCGGTAAAGGTGATTTCCGGAGATGTTTCATTGATACATACTTCCGTGGTTCCTGTAATGGTTGCCAGTGGCAACGGGTTCACTGTAATGGTGGCTGATCCTGTTTGCGTTTGTGCGCAACTGTTTGCATCAGCTACACTTTGTAATTCATATACAAAGGTTCCCGAAGCATTCACCGGGCAATTTACAGTAGCTATATTGCCAACAGATACTACAGTTTGTGGGGCACCTCCGTTTATAGTATAGGTAAAGGTATAAGGTGCAGTTCCTCCCGCGCCGGTGAACGTAACTACCGGACTGCTTCCATTCACACAGGTTTCAGTTGTTCCTGAAATTACGGCAGTGGGCAGTGGGTGCACCGTTACACTTGCTGATCCTGAAGCATTCTGTGCACAGTTGTACACATCAGATACTGACAGTAAGGTGTACACGAAAGTACCGGTACTGCCTGTGGGCACGGCAAGGGTTACGGTATTGCCTGCAGTAGTGGTTATGGTTTGAGATGTTCCGCCATTGATTTCATATGTAAAGGTATAGGGGGCTGTTCCTCCGTTACCGCTGAAGGTAATTAAAGGCTGGGTCGAGTGATGACAAACCGCTGTGCTGCCGCTGATACCTGCCGTTGGATTAGGTCTTACCACTACAGGGTACACCGTTTCCTCCGGTGAAGTACATCCAAAGGCATCGGTAAAGTTTACACTTACTTCCTGCATGCCCGGGGTATCCCAGGTAACAGTTACAGTATTGTCTGTAGCCCCACCGCCAGCTGTGATGGTGGCGTTGGTTACTGACCAGGTATAATCGGTCTGGCCGGTCTGAGTGCTATATACCACACCCTGGGCTCCGGTACACACGGCAGATAAACCGGTAATTACAGGGGTAATGCCCGTGGTTCCGGTTACAGTTGAAGAGGTAGCTCCTGAACATCCGTTTACATCGGTATAGTTAACAAATATGGATTTAACACCCGGCAAGCTCCAGTCAATGGTAATTTGATGGTCAGCACTTGTTCCTCCTGTCATTACAACTCCGCCGGTTACTGTCCAGGTATAATTAAACTGTCCGGGTTCTGTAGTATATACTGATATAGTTTCCGGACAGAATGGATTAGGGCCGTTGAGCGTAGGTGTAGGTAATCCGTTCACGGTTACCGACATAGATTCTACTGTAGTACATCCGTTAGCGTTAGTATAAGTATACCGAATGGTTACTGTACCCGTATTATTGCCTGTAAGTAAACCAGTTATTGGATGAATGGAAGCAATGGAATTGTCATCGCTGCTCCAGGTTCCACCGGCCAGCGTGTTTTGTAATGTTATGGTACTATGTAAACAAACGTTTGTTGCTCCTGTAATAGCCGGTACTACCGGATACGCATGTACGGTAATTGTTACCGGAGCCAGCGTGTTGCTGCAGGTGTTAACATCGGTGATCTCCACCTGAACCACATCTCCATCGTTTAAGATATTGGTGGTGTAGTTAGGTTGAGCACCACTTTGTACAATTACACTGTTCACTGTAAAAGTGTACGTACTATATCCCGAAGGCGCGGAGAAAGTTACCGAAGCTCCGGTACATATCACTCCGTCGTTAGTGCTATTGCCTGAATTTTCAATTACCTGCAATGTACCTGCCGGTAAAGGCAATACCTGAATTTGAATGGATGAGGAAGCCTGGCTGCACTGATTATTGTTGAAGGCTACTACGTGAACCGGTACATCTGTTGTGAAAGATGATGAGGTGTAGGTGTTGGATGGTCCGCTCTGAACCATCACTCCATCCACATAAAATTCGTATAGCGATAAGCCGGAAGTTGCTGTGAATGTAACCCCTGAGTTTAAGCAAATGATACCATCATTGGCCGTGCCGGAAGTTTCAGATACACTCAGGTTCACTACCGGTAATGGCTGAACGCTGATGATGGCTCCGGTAACATCCTGTGTACAACCATTCGCAGAAGTAACTACCACATCCACCAGATCTCCGTTGTTCAGTAATGAAGTGGTGAATACTGGGTTTGCAGATTGTTGCTGAATCATCCCGTTGATGCGGAAGGTGTACAGTGTGTATCCGGCAGTGGCTTCAAAAGTTACCGAAGCCCCATCGCAAATGATGTTGTCGTTCGCGGCTACTCCGGAGTTTTCTGATACGCTCATGGCAGCGGTTGGAATCGGATGCACGGTAATGGTTACCACAGCCGAAGGAGCAGCACAGCCATTGGCATGCGTTGCCACCACCTGCAGTTCATCGCCGTCCAGCAATGTAGTGCTGGTAAATATATTCGAGGTTCCGTTTTGAACAGCAGCACCATTCAACAGGAATTCATAATTATCGTAACCGGCAGTGGCGGTGAACGTAACCAGATCACCCACACAAATAGCGTTGTCGTTGGCAGTATTGCCAGAGGTTTCATCAGCAGTTAAAGTAACCGCCGGAAGGTCATTCACCACCATAGTGAATGAATTGAATATGGCGCTGCAACCGGCATCTGAAGTAACTTCCACAGAAACTACATCACCGTGGTTTAATGAGTTGGTAGCAAATGTATTGGATGCACCATTTTGTACATTGGAACCATTGATTTTAAAGAGATAGTTATCGTAACCGGCAGTAGCTTCAAACTGTACGTTGGTTCCGCTGCAAATATTCGCATCATTGTGCGTGCCGGATTGTTCAAAAATGTTCAGGTTACCTGCAGGCAAATCATTTACAGAAATAATCTGATTGGTAGATGAAACACTACATCCCTGGGCATCGGTTGCGGTAACGCTTATAATGGAAGGATTGACAAAATTGTTGTTGGCATAAACATTAGAAGCACTTTGTTGAACATTTATACCATTCACCCAAAACTGGTAATCAGCAAAGCCCGTGGTAGCGGTAATGGTTGCCACATCCCCGGCACAGAGGGTGTTATCATCTGCTGCCAAACCTGAATTCTCGGTGATGGCAGCCATCACAGCAGGTGTTTGAACCACTGTAATTTGAACAGGAGCCGGTGTGAATTTACAATTACCGGCATTGGTAATTTCTACGGTAACAGCAGCGTCTGCTACTATGGATGAAGTATTGAACACGTTTGCAGCACCACTCTGAACGGTGCTGCCGTTGATTTTAAAAGCGTAATTGCTGAATCCGGCAGTGGCAGTAAAGGTAACCGGACTGCCTGCACAAATCACTCCATCATCCGCAGTTAATCCGGAGTTTTCAGTGAAGGTGAGGCTACCGGAAGGTAATGGGGTAACCGTAACCGTTATGGGGTTAAATGTAATCAGACAGTTGTTGGCATTGATTGCATCCACCGTAACCACATCTCCGTTATTCAGGGTTGAGGTACTGAAGAAGCGTGAAATACCACTTTGTACTGTGGTTCCGTTTACTTTAAATATGTATGCATTGAAACCTGAAGTAGCCGTGAAGGTGATATTGTCTCCCGCGCAAATGATTTGATCATTAGGTGCTATACCGGAGTTGTCGGAGGCGGTTAATGAACCTGTGGCTGCAGCATGCACGGTAAGGTTGAACGGCGCAGAAGTGGCAGAACATCCTCCCCCGTCGGTAACGGTATAGGTTACCGAGGCATTGCCATTGGTTACGCCTGTTACTACTCCTCCATTGGTAACGGTAAGGATAGAATTGTTGGATGAACTCCATGTATAGCTAAACGGACCCGTACCCACCGGATTGGGTGTTAACGTTGTCTGAGAACCCACACAAACACCATCATTGCCGGTAATGTTTCCGGCTGTAACGCCACCAATTGTGATGTTGGGAGAAGTGTATACCGTATTGCCCGGTCCACAACTGCCATTGTTGTTTCCAAACCAGCAATTCAGTTCATTCACTACATCAAAAGTTAGGTTATTGTTACCAAGAGTGGTGGGTGCGGTAACAGTGAGATAGTATGTTTCGGTTGCACCCGGTGCCAATCCGTTGGCATTGGTTCTAACAAAGTAATCGGCATCACCATTCCACTTCACACCAATGCGAATTTGAGGAGATGCATTGGTCCAGGTGGCTTGTCCGGTATTCGTTACCGTTACCGACACCGTTCTGGTTTCACCGGGGCACCAAACGGATGATCCGAAATTCATTGCATTAAACTGTGCGGAAAAAGCAGGTACCCAGGATACCACTACACGGCCGTTTGCACCGGCACCGCCGTTTCTGTTGGTAGAAGTACTTCTGTAAGCTCCGCCGCCGCCGCCGCCCGGTGTATCTCCGCCAGATCCTACACCACTTGAGCCTGACCGGCCATTTCCTCCATCACCACCCCCAGCCGGTGCATTCGCGCCGTTGTTATTTGTTGCATTTGTTCCGTTTGAATTATTTCCAGCTGAAGAACCGCCACCACCACCGGCTGAACCGGACGCATTGGCACCATTCCCTCCATCATAGCGAACATCTCCATACCCATTGTTTGCTAATCCACCTGTAGCTCCTCCTGTGGTATTGTTGCCTACTGAATTCCCGCCCTTAGCCATCACCGTTGTATTGCTCCCAAACCAACTATCCCCTCCATTGGGAGGTGTAGTAGAGGTAGAAGCCGGAGCGCCTGCTCCAACGAACAAGTTGATGGTACTACCCGGAGTTACTGAAAGCACACTGCGCGAATACGCACCACCACCACCACCGCCGCCAGATCCATTGGTGGTTCGGGAACCGCCTCTTCCTCCGCCGCCCCAGCATTCCACGGTTATTTGAGTAACACCCGCCGGAACATTAAATGTTTGATTGCCGGTTGTGTTATATGTAGCAGTGGCCTGACCAAAAGAAATTACGGAATTAAATAATAAAGCACTGATCAGGGATATGCTCATACAATAAGCATAACGCAGGCGGCTAAACGAGAGGTTGGGTAATGATGTTTTCATAATCTTCATTTATATACAGCAATAGCAAATAGCATGAGGTACATGCATTCATGTGTATATGTTCTACAGGCTTGGATTGGAAGCGTTCCGGAAATAGTTAGGGCTATACGAAACGTTCAGGTTTGTCGGTGGACATACGTGGATTCCCGGATAAAGGGATTTAAAACGATGCGAGGAAATAATGTTATTTCCGGTAATACGGCTTTACCCGGATAATTGGAGAGGGATAGTAAAATTACTATTCAGCACAAAATAATAAAAGCAAAATGACAAATCCTAATAAATACCGTGTGAATTTTGGAGTACTCCGATGGGGTTACGAAAATTTGATTAGGCTTAGCCGTTTAAAGCTCTGACATTGAGTAAGTTATTGGCCAATACCTCCATCAGTAGATTGCGATCTTTTATTCTCTTCTTCCAGGCCAACATTCCGCTGGCGTGCCGCACGAACGCCGGTATTACCGAATTTCCAGTTGAAGTTTACTTTTAACTGACGACTATCAAACTGGCCGGATGCAATGAACTCCTGTCCTACAAAATTGCTCACGCCCCTCCAGTTCATCATCCTGAAAATATCGGATACCACTACCCGTAAGTTGCCCTGATTTTTAAATAATGATTTTGAGAAACCGGCATCAATCATACCCATCGACTTCGATTTGAATGTACCCTGCCATACGGAGGGAGAGCTGAACCAGGTAGTCATTTCCAGCGTCCAGTTTCTTTTCAGTTTTAATGATTGTTGTGCAAAGGCACTAATGGAAAATACTTTTAATTCAATTTTACGGCCCGGACCGAAATCAGCGCGGTTGATGCTGTAAAACGAGTTTACATTACCGAAAATGGAATAATTTTTATACTGAAACGGATAACTGACATTGAAGTTTACGATTTGCTGATTGGCCAGATTTTTTTTGGTCATGAAGCTTTTCGAAATCTCTGCCGTATCTACCAGTTGTGAAAACATATTGGATACATAACTGTAATTGAGCGTCAGGTTCAGCCGGTATTTATAAGTATGCTGTAAACTGATGCTGTTGGTATATTGTGGCCTTAGGTCTGTATTTCCTTTTTGAAATGTATACTCATCAATTTTAAACTCAAAAGGGTTTAAGTCCTGATATGCCGGCCTGTCAATTCTCCTGCTGTATTGCAGCGTGTAAACCCGTTCAGGATTTTTGTTGAATGTGAATCCAAGGCTGGGGAAGAAATCAGTGTAATTCCTTTCAAAGGTCATTTGCTGAGAACCATTATTATTATTGCCCTGCTGGTTGTAAGGAAAGGATCTGCCGCGGGTTTCTGTGTGTTCCATGCGCAGCCCACCCTGTACAGAAACTCCTTTGAGTGCACGCTGGTATTGAAGATAATAGGCGAAAATCCGCTCATTATATACAAACCCGTTGCTTCTGGTGGTATCTATCCGGGTGATGGATGATAGCACATCATATCGTTTAAAGCTGTTATCAGAATCTACAAAAGCTATTTTACCACCCGTAGTTACCTTGCCATTCCACATGTTTTGCTCATAATCGGCCTTCACGGCTACGAGGTCAATGCGGTTGTCTACATCCATCTCGTAAATCACACGGTTCAGTTCAGTTAAACCATCCGGCGTAGTATACACATTGGGCTGATACTGATCACTGATGTATTTATGCAAGCCATAATCAAGATCCACATTGAGTTCTTTGCCGGTTGAGTCAGCAAAACGATAGTTTAAATTTACATTATAATTATCGCGTCTATTGTCACTGTTGTTAGATGCATTCAGGATTTTGGTGAGTTGGGTGCTCGGTTTGTAAATGATATCCGTAGTGTTATCGTTCTGCATCTCCATATTGGAGGTGTTACCATGTACCATCACTCCGAATGTATGGTTGGGGCTGAGGAAAAAATCTGCTCCAGTTTTAAAATTAAAACCTCTGTTACGATTAGCAATATCCGAAGATTGGTTAAAAACGGTATCACTCACTTGGCGGTCGAATTGCAGCTGGAGCCAATTCTTATTATTGAAATAATTTGCCGAGCCGTACACATTCGCAAATTTGTTGCGGTTGTTTAAGCTAATGCCGCCGTTATATTTTGGATACACCCCCATGCCCCATCCTGCCTGAACGCTGCCATTGGTGCCATACGATTTATTCTTCTTCAAACGGATGTTGATGATACCCGCGTTACCGGCTGCATCGTATCTGGCAGAAGGATTCGTAATAATCTCGATGGCATCTATTTGGGAGCTTTGAAGCGAACGGAGGTATTCGGTTAAATCGGTTCCGGTGAGTGGTGTTTGCCTGCCGTCAATATAAACCAACACACCGTTTTTTCCACTCAGGGTGATGTTGTCATCTTTGTCGAGCAATACACCCGGCGATTTTCTGAGCAGTTCCAAAGCGTCATTTCCCACCTCATTGATGGTGCCTTCCACATTTAAAACTATTTTGTCGGGTTTCATTTCTAGGATTGGCCGCGTAGCATACACTTCTACCTGGTCAATTTGTTGCACCATACGGGAGAGTTTTATGGGGGCAACTTCTACTGACGTAGAGGTGACGCTAATGGTGGGTGTTAAACGTTTGGCAAACCCAACTTTGCTGAATTCAATAAAATAGCGGCCAGGTTCAATCGGATATAATTCGTACTTGCCGGAAGTAGTGCTTACAGTGATTTTAACTGTTTTGAGCGAGTCTGTTATCTTAAAAAGAGAAACGGTAACACCGGATTGGGATTTCCCCTCTTCATCTTTTACAGTACCGCTGATTTTTTGGGCCCACACCTCCTGCACAAACAACACAAAAAGGCACAGGGGCAGGATTTTTCTCATATCAGCGGTTAAAAATGCAAATTAAAACCTTTCATTTCACAATGGCAATAAAACATATATAATTTTAAATGCAGAAAAAACCAGTTACAAGGTGGGGTTTTACTCAAGTCTTTTAAGAAAATCCTCCTTTAAGTATGGTTTGAGGGCAGCATACGGGATAAAGACTTCCGTATCTCCATACACATACGCAGCAATTTCATAAGGAACATACCAAAAACCTATGCCACCCTGAGTGATGTAGAAATTCTGATTCGGAACTAATTTATCCTCAAACAACACTGATTTCAAGGGCTCGTTAGGTTTTATTCCTCTGATTTGCCTGAAATACTCCTCCATTAAGGCCGACATGTCATTGGGATTAGCTTTAAAAACATCTTCCCATTTTAATTCTTTTCCCTGCTGTATGTCGAAACACCGTATGCGGGTAACATGATTGGGATGAGCACCTCCCGAATAATCAAATATATAGTTGGAAAGCACAAGCAGGTTGTTGCGGTTGTACAGCACATTCATCACCCGCTGTTGCTGGTACTGATATACCGGCAGACTATAATCCATCTCTGTAGAAGCAATTGCCCGTTGTATATTGGTTTTAAAGTCGTTCAAATAATGGGAAACATACGTTTGTGCAGCCGTTGCCGTTTTTTCAGGAACGGTATTTAACTCCGGCAATCCGAATTCAATAATCCATTGATGCAACCTGGCGCTCAGGGTATCCGGTGTGCTGGGATGGGGCGCTAATATTTCCATGTCGATATAGGCGGCAGGCCCTTCAGGCATCACTACACTGTCTTTAATTGAAATGGGTTCAAATGCCAAAGCACTGTTATCCGAAATAATATTCCATTCAACCGGAACGGCCGACTCGCCTGATTTTTTCAGAAATCCTTTGAAAGATTGTTTATCATACACCAGTAACAGTGTGTCCTCTCCGGCAATTATCTCCTGCACCGCACGATAGGGAGATGCCAGCAACAGAATGGAATCTTCTTGCGGCTGGTATTGTATAGAAAACAGATGCACCAGCCTGCCGGTTTTCTCATCCGTATAAGATCCGCGTATAGCCTGCTCCGTTATATGCAGGTTCACATATACTTTCGTTTGATCCATAAGGCCGTTCAAACTGTAATAACCGGACGCAGGAACAACCTTTTTGGATTCTGAGGTATTTTCCGAAGTGTCTGATTTTTCTGAAGAGGAATTACAGGCAGAGAGTACAATGGCTGAACATAAGATGAAAACAATTTGTTGCATAATTTTTCACTTAAGTGTTTTAAGAGTACGTTCCATAAATATAAGGTTTTTATCAGGTGAATGAAACGGCAGGAACGTTAGAAAAGTAGTAGACTGGCGGGCATCAATAAAAAAATCCCGGCGTGATGCCGGGACTTTCTCTGTGGGAGCACACGGGCTCGAACCGCGGACCCTCTGCTTGTAAGGCAGATGCTCTAAACCAACTGAGCTATGCTCCCTTTGTTTTGGGAGGGCAAAGATAAGGGTAAATATCTTTCACCAAAAAAAATTAAGAAAGATTTTTTTTAAATCAGCGAACCGGTTCAATGGTTGCCTGAATGCTTCTGTCGGTAATGGCCCTGCATCTGGGTTTTAAATCTTCCATCGAGCCGTTCTTTACCGCATATTTTCCTGTAAGATGAATCAACAAGGCACATTGTTCTGCCTGTTCGGGCGTGTGTTCGCAAATTTCAATCAGGGTGGTTATCACCCAGTCAAACGTATTCACATCATCATTCCAAACCACCAGGCTGTAGCCGCTGTTTGTTTCAGTAAGTAGAGCAACTTCTTCTTCCGTGCAAATTTCTGTATCGCTGAAATGAAACATCATAAGCAGACAAAATTACAACATAATGATCAGCCTGCCTTAAAGTTTATCACCCGCTCCGAATAAAGCAAAGCGTATGATGCTATGCTCTTGCGGATGAAATCATTGTCTTCTCCCGGTTCAATCATCCACTTCAATGTTTCCATTTCGGGCACTTCCCCTTCCAGCATGGTTAATCCTTTATACACTCCTTTTTCAATCAACAGGCAACAATACCGTTCACCCTGTTCGGGCTTTTCAACTACGGCATAGGTTGGCAGGGTTTCTTCCAGCGTTTGAATAGCCAGCTGAACCCTGCTGTTGTAATCCTTTACCGGTGGCATGGATTCGGGCGGAGTATCTTCCAGAAAACATAAATAAGGATCGAGCGCATGGTTGTCCTGCAATTGCCTCAGCAATCCCCTACCCTCTTCCAGCGAATTGAACACATGGATGGGCGGCAGGTGTTTCAGCTTTTTCTGTATCACCAGGCGGGTATGTCCCCGATTATCTTCATAGGCGTATAGTCCATACTGTAAGCGAGGTTTCTTCTGACTTTTATTATGCACCGGCCACCATTTTTTTATCTCCATACTTTCCAGAATCAGGGCATGCAATTCACCTGCACAAACGCGAAAGGTAATTTTATATACCTCCCGCAGAAAATGCTGACGTTTATTGCTTTCACTGAAACCGGTAAAATGAGACGTTACCCGCTTGCGGATATTGATGGCCTTTCCGATATAAATGATTTTTCCCCTGCGGTCATGAAAATAATACACTCCGGGCTCTTCAGGCAGTTGCTGAATGTCTGTTTTATCAAGTTGCATGGGCAGCCAGTGTTCCGCCGAATGGCGCTTCAGCATTTTATCAATCACCGCTTCCGCTCCGTTTTGGAGCAATACTTCCAATACCTGAACAGTGGCCTCAGCATCTCCGCCGGCCCGATGCCGGTTATACACCGGAATGCCCAGTGAACGGCATAAGTTACCCAGACTGTAAGAAGCAAAGCCCGGAAAAATTTTACGTGCCAGCCGAACAGTACACAATCGCTTAACCTCCAGATTAAATCCTGCTTTTTTTAATTTGTACTGCAGATAGGTGTAATCGAAATTCACATTGTGTGCCACGAAAATATTTCCGTTCAGCAGTTGTGCAATACGCTCTGCCACTTCATCAAATACCGGAGCGTTTGCTACCATGTCATCATCAATGCCGGTTAAGGAAGTGATGAAAGCCGGAATGCTTCGTTCAGGATGAATCAACTGCTCATATCGTTCCACAATTTTTTCACCATCGTACAACAGAATTGCCACTTCTGTAATCCCGCAATTGTATGCAGGACCACCAGTTGTTTCTATATCTACTATTGCAAACATGTGGAAAGAATAGTTCGCAATTTACTAAATAATTTAGTTTAATAAAAAGTGGTTTGTAAAATTCATGTAAGCCTACCTATCCCCCTTGCTTTTTGTACTTTTGCGATTCTACAAAAGAACAGAAAGGGAACAATATTTATGGAATTGAGTAAAAACTTTGAACCGGCAGCCGTTGAAACTGCCTGGAGTGCACGCTGGAAACAGAAAGGATATTTTTCGAGTACACCGGATAACAGAACACCCTTTACGGTGGTTATTCCTCCGCCAAACGTAACCGGTGTGTTACATATGGGACATACACTAAATGAAACCGTTCAAGATATTCTGGTGCGCAAGGCGCGGATGAGCGGTTTCAATGCCTGCTGGGTTCCCGGAAGTGATCATGCTTCTATTGCTACTGAAGCTAAGGTGGTGGCTATGCTGAAAGATCAGGGCATCGACAAAAACACGCTCACCCGCGAGGAATTCTTAAAATATGCCTTTGAGTGGAAGGAAAAATATGGCAACATCATCTATCATCAGATTGACCGGTTGGGATGTAGTGTGGATTGGAACCGTACCACCTTTACCATGGATGATCATTATTATGCAGCGGTTATTAAAGTGTTCGTTCATTTATACCAACAGGGACTCATTTACCGTGGCGCGCGCATGATCAACTGGGATGTGCAGGCCAAAACAGCATTGAGTGATGAGGAGGTTGAACACCGTGACGTGGAAGGTAAACTCTATCATGTAAAATACATGTTTGCCGATGGCTCAGGAAAGTACATCACCATTGCCACGCAACGTCCGGAAACCATTATGGGCGATACGGCTGTTTGTGTTAATCCACAGGATGAACGATATCAGTCGATGAAAGGTGCCCAATTGATTGTGCCGCTCATCAACCGCAAGGTGCCGCTGATATTTGATGAATATGTAGATCCTGCCTTTGGTACCGGCGCGCTGAAAGTTACTCCTGCGCATGATATCAATGACTACAACCTCGGATTAAAACATCAGCTTGAAATCATTGACACCCTGAATGAGGATGGCACGCTCAGTGCTGCTGCTGAAATATTCATCGGTGAAGATCGGTTTACAGCCCGTGAAAAAATTGTTCAGGAACTGGATCGTGCGGGACTGCTCGAAAAAACAGAATCTTACGTTACGCGTTTGGGATACAGTCAGCGTACAGGCGTTGTCGTTGAACCACGCATCAGCACCCAGTGGTTTGTGAAAATGCAGGATCTGGCTAAACCGGCACTGGATGCCGTTGTGGATGGTGAGATTAAAATCCATCCGGGAGACCGTTTCCTCGCCACCTATAAATACTGGCTGGAGAATGTAAAAGACTGGTGCATCAGCCGGCAGTTATGGTGGGGACAACAAATTCCGGCATGGTATGATGCAGATGGTAAAATGGTAGTGGCCACATCCGAAGCGGAGGCATATGAAGTATATCAAAAGACATACGGACAAACTGCGTCTAACCTTCAGCGTGATAAAGATGTGCTGGATACCTGGTTTTCGTCGTGGTTATGGCCGATGGAAGTATTTAAAGGCATCAGCAACCCCGGCAATGATGAAGCAAAGTATTATTATCCGGGATCGGTACTGGTCACCGGACAGGATATTATTTTCTTCTGGGTGGCCCGCATGGTGATGGCAGGATATGCCTTTGAAGGTAAAAAACCTTTTAATGATGTGTACTTCACCGGAATGGTGCGCGACAAGCAAGGCAGGAAGATGAGCAAAAGCCTGGGGAATAGTCCTGACTTACTAGAACTGATTGACCGTTTCGGTGCCGATGCCGTAAGGTTTGGCATCATGATCTCCTCGCCTGCCGGAAACGATTTGTTGTTTGATGAAGCATCTCTTGAACAAGGCAGAAATTTCAACAATAAAATGTGGAATGCGCTGAAGCTGATAAAAATGTGGCAGGAAAAACAACAGCCTGCTGCAGGTAGCGATGCATCTGCCAATCACTTCGCCGTACAATGGTTCCGGAACCGATTGTTGGAAGTTAAAAAAGAAGTAGCACAGGATTTTCAACAATTCAGGTTGAGTGAAGCGTTGAAAACTATTTATTCGCTGATATGGGACGACTTCTGCAGCTGGTATCTGGAATGGGTGAAGCCCGGATTCAATGAACCCATACCTGCGGAAGTGTATGAACAAACCATCACTTTCTACACCGAATTGCTGCAGTTATTACATCCATTCATGCCGTTTATTACGGAGGAAATTTACCATCAACTGCAACCACGCACTACCGACCTGTGTGTATTGCAGTATGAAACATTCACCGATGGTGATGCTCAAATTTTACAACAGGGTAAAATCCTGAAAGATCTGATAACCGGAATCAGGGATGTGCGGAACAAACAACAGATTAAACCCAAAGAATCCATCCGCCTGTATTTTGAACCTGGTGACGCCGCTGCTATTCAGCAACTCACGTCGTTGCTGATGAAACAGGTAAATGCGGCAGAAGTATCTTTTAACGGACAACCGGATGCAAAAACCATTCAGTCCCTCATCGGCAGTATCAAACTCTGCATACTCTCCGAACAGCCGATTGATACCGGTAAACAAAAAGAGGATTTGCTGAAGGAACTGGCACACTTAAAAGGTTTTCTTCAATCCGTTGAAAAGAAACTGGGGAACGAAAAATTCATGCAAAATGCCCGGCCGGATGTTGTAGCTCTGGAGCATAAGAAAAAACAGGACGCAGTATTGAAAATTCGGGTGATCGAGGAAAGTTTAACCGGACTTTAAGCATTCAGACAAAAACCGGAGCGACACCTAAATTCTTTGTAGATTCGTAGATACAATTTTATGATATGCCACACCTCCGCCTGATAGCTTTTCTTTTTTTCGCGATGATGTCGCCTTTTGTGTATGCGCAAAAGAAGGCAACACCGATGCCTAAGGTGAGTACGATGTTAGGCCAGTATAAAGACACTGTACGGCTTAATAAAGAAGAAGTGATTCAGATTATTGGCATGCCTTTAAGAATTGTAGATGAAAAACGTGTGGTGTATTCCATTGCCTCCTATCATGTGGCCTACCGAAGAAAAGCGTTTGTGGAAGATGAAGAAACCGGCAAAGTAAAACCCACTTTCAGTTTGGCTTCCGAACGCTTTGTAAGCACTCCGCTCAACGATATATGGATTAACTCTATTCGTTCACAAGTGCAATCGGGCGAAGAGATCATCTTCTTCGATATCATTGTTAAAAGTCCTGATGGCAAAGTAAGGTTTGCCCCGAATTTTAAAATCATCGTGATTTAATGAAATGTGTACAGGCTACTGAAAGTGATATTCCGTTGATTCGGGATCTGGCTTATCGTACCTGGCCTGTTGCTTACGGTTCTATCCTGAGCACCTCACAGATGGAATATATGCTGGAAAAATTCTACAGCAATGACGCATTAAAACAGCAAATGCACAGTGGTCATATATTTTTGATGGCCTACCATAATCATATCCCCTCCGGTTTTGCTTCTTATGCAATCGATCAGGAAAAAAGAAGTTCAAGATTACATAAACTGTATGTGTTGCCGGATAATCAGGGAAAGGGTTTAGGACAAATGCTATTGGATGCAGTCATTCAACGGGTGCGCTCAAGGGCTGATACGCTTGAACTCAATGTAAATCGCCACAACAAGGCGTTACATTTTTACGAAAGAAATCATTTTAAGATTATCCGCACCGAGGATATTGATATTGGTGCGGGATATTACATGAATGATTATGTAATGGAATTATCCTTCAGTGACCGTCAACAGTAGTTTGTTGAAATGGAGATACAAATCATGTATTGCCCAATGTTCAACGCACTGATTTTATCCCGCCATTAATCTAAAGCATATTCCACCCGGAGCGTGATGGTGGCTGTTTTTTCTTTGCTGCTGGTATTGAATACACCGCCATAGCTGTAATCTTCATCGGAGTTTTTACCTGTAATCTGAAACACACCCATAGTTGCTTTTCTCAGCGCGCCTAACCCACCCTTGGAGTTTTTGGCAATGGTTTCAGCTCTTAAGTGCGCATCGGCACTGGCCTGCGCCAACAGATCAATTTTCAGTTCCGATAATTTACTGTAGTAATAAGAGGGTGACGATGAGGTAAACTCAATACCGCTTTCAATCAATTCAGTGATCTCCCGGGATATTTTTTCCACCTTCACAATATCACGGGAATCCACGGTTACGGTCTGCCGTAAATTATATCCGGTAAATTCATTGCCTATCATCCTTCCATCCTGATCATATTTAGTATTGAAATCTTTATCGATGCGGATGGCAGAGAAAACCATTTCTTTTTCATCCACCCCTTTGCCACGCAAATAATTGCGGATGGTGGTTTCGTCCTGTTTCAATAATGCATAGGCGCTTTTCAAATCCATCATCTTTCGGTTGAAGTAACCATCCCAAACAATCTGATCACTGGTGAAATCTTTTTCAGCAGCACCTGTAACCATAATGTTTTCCGATCCCTTAAACTTATAGGTATATGCTTTAGAAATGATCAGCGCAGCAATAATGCAGGCTATAGCAACGGCAATGGTTCCAACAGACGATTTCATAATGATTAGTTTTATTGATTTATAGAGTAAACATAATCAATCCATCCATAATATTTATTACCAAATCAGTTGGTGACTATCTTTTATCACTCCCATAACAAATACACTCTGAACGTTGCCTACATTTTCAAGCTGACTCAGTTTCTGCACGTGAAAATCGTAGTAGGCGTTCATATCGGAACAAACCACTTTCAGCATAAAATCAAACGCACCGCTGATGCTGTAGCATTGTAACACTTCGGGCATATCATTGATGGCCTTAATAAATTTTAATCCGGCATTTTTGCTGTGCTCCCGGATAGATACATAACAGATTACATTCAACCCCTTCTGCACTTTAGCAGCATCTACCAGGGTAATATACTGACAGATTACGCCGGAGGCTTCCATTCGTTTGATGCGCTCATGCACCGGCGTAGTGCTCAAATGCACGCGCTCGGCAATTTCTTTTACCGTTAACCTTGCGTTTTCCTGTAATAATTTCAAAATCGAAAAATCCTTCTCATCCAATGTGATGCTTTCAGTGGATTCCACTTTTTTAACCTTCTTTGTCATACGGGAAATGTATTTTATTCTGTAAAATAGGTAAATTATTGGTGAATATTCTAAATTATTGCAATCTACTAGGATTTTTTGCTACAAATATTAACTTTGTGGTCTAAATTATTCTAAATGTCAACTATCACTAATTCACAAATTGATTTTAACCTCAAGCATAAGGTTAAGGATATGAGCCTCGCCGAGTGGGGCCGCAAGGAAATTAAACTGGCGGAAGCTGAAATGCCCGGACTGATGAGTCTGCGTAAAGAATACGGTGCCAGCCAGCCATTGAAAGGCGCCCGCATTGCCGGTTGCCTGCACATGACCATTCAAACTGCGGTGTTGATTGAAACACTGGTGGCATTGGGTGCTGAGGTAAAATGGAGTTCATGCAACATCTTCTCTACTCAGGATCAGGCTGCTGCTGCCATTGCTGCTGCCGGAATTGGTGTGTACGCCTGGAAAGGTCAGACACAGGAAGAAGCTGACTGGTGCATTGAGCAAACCCTTTTCTTTGGAAGCGAAGATCGTCCGTTGAATATGATCTTAGACGATGGTGGTGATTTAACCAATATCGTTTTCGATAAATACCCTGAGCTGGTATCAGGCATCAGAGGCCTTTCTGAGGAAACAACTACCGGTGTTCACCGCCTGTATGAGAGAATGGCAAAAGGTACATTGCCTATTCCTGCAATCAACGTGAACGATTCAGTTACTAAATCAAAGTTCGATAACAAATACGGTTGTAAAGAATCACTGGTGGATTCTATCCGTCGCGCTACCGATGTAATGCTGGCTGGTAAAGTAGCTGTGGTAGGTGGTTATGGTGATGTGGGTAAAGGTTCTGCTGCTTCTCTTCAGGGTGCAGGTTGCCGTGTAATTGTAACCGAAATCGATCCTATCTGCGCATTACAGGCTGCAATGGACGGATTCGAAGTGAAAAAAATGATTGATGCAGTGAAAGAAGCTGATATCGTTGTAACCGCTTCAGGTTGCCGCGACCTGATCACCGGTGATCATTTTAAACTGATGAAGGATAAAGCCATCGTTTGTAACATCGGACACTTCGATATCGAAATCGATATGGCGTGGCTGAATACCAACTACGGTCATACTAAAGATACCATCAAACCTCAGGTAGATTTGTACAATGTTGACGGTAAAGACATCATCGTTCTCGCTGAAGGTCGTTTAGTGAACCTCGGTTGCGCTACAGGCCACCCAAGTTTTGTGATGAGTAACTCATTCACCAACCAAACCCTGGCGCAAATTGAATTGTGGACCAACACCAAGAACTACGAAAACAAAGTGTATGTGCTGCCTAAACACCTCGATGAAAAAGTAGCCCGTTTACACCTTGCCAAAATTGGTGTGGAACTGGATGTGCTGACCAACGATCAAGCTCAATACCTCGGTATTCCGGTGGAAGGTCCATTCAAAGCTGATATGTACCGCTACTAATATTGAATTGAATTTCATATTGAAACCCCGGCATTCCCGGGGTTTTTTATTTTTCCCACCGAACAACAGAGCACGTTCATTTCTTTGTATTATTGCCCTGTGCTTATTTTACCGAACCTGCATACCCATATACCGCGTCCCGATGCTCACTGGCACATACTGAATATGCATGAACAGTTTGATGCCCGGCTTCCTGCCGTTTGTTCTGCAGGCCTTCACCCCTGGTTTATTGATGCAACTAACTGGAAAGAGGCATTCAGTCAGTTAACGCATATCGCTCAACAACCTGAAGTGGTAGCGATTGGAGAATGCGGACTGGATACAATCTGTACCACCCCGCTGGATTTACAAAAAACTGTTTTTGCTGCTCATATCGAGCTGGCCAATGAAGTGAACAAACCGCTGATTATTCATGCGGTTCGCACACATGCGGAAATTGTTCAGATGCTTCAGGAGGTGAAGGTGCGCGTTCCCGTTATCTTTCATGGTTTCAACCGGAATAAACATATAGCCGAATTACTGATTAAACATCATAATTATTTATCGTTTGGAAAAGCATTGTTCAACCCTGCCGTAAGCAAAGTGTTCAGGCATGTTCCTGCGGAATCGGTGTTTATAGAAACAGATCACGACCCTATACTCATTGAAGAGGTGTACAGGGAAGCATCTAAGATTCGGGGTGAAAGCATAACTAAATTTGTGCAGCAAATACATCAGAATTATTTTCGGGTTTTTGGAATTGAATTTACTTAATATGGATACCTCCTGGCTCAGCAGAACAAGTTTATTGATAGGTGAAGAGAATGTGCAACTGCTCACGAATGCTCATGTACTGATTGTGGGAATGGGCGGTGTGGGCTCTTATGCCGCAGAGTTTATTTGCAGAAGTGGTGTTGGCACCATGACCATTATTGACGGTGATGTGGTGGATCCAACCAACCGAAACCGGCAACTGCCGGCACTGTCTACCAATCACGGACAATACAAAGCCGATATTATGGCCGCACGGTTAATGGAAATTAACCCGGAATTAAAGTTGAATGTAATCCGTTCTTTTGTATATCCCGAAAATGTTGAATCACTCCTTGAAACGAAACCCGATTTCATCATTGATGCCATTGATAGTATTTCGCCTAAACTCACGTTCATGCGTACGGCCTACAAATTAAAAATTCCGTTTGTGAGCAGTATGGGAGCCGGTGCCAAATTGGATCCCACTCAATTGAAAGTAGTGGATATTTCAAAAACATATCACTGTCCGTTTGCACAGCAAATCAGAAAAACACTCCGAAAGAAAGATGGTATTTACAAAGGCATTACGGTTGTATTCTCACCCGAACTGCCCATCAAGGAAAGTTTGATGCTCACTGATGGCACCTTGTATAAAAAATCAGCTTACGGCACCATTTCTTACCTACCCGCAACCTTTGGTGCTGTATGCGCTTCCGTGGCTATCCGCCATCTTATCGATGTGAAAATAAATTAATGCTCCTGCGAAGATGTTTGAATAACGCACCTTCGTGCCCACCCGTTGTAAATATATCACCCTCATCCCACCTCACCCGTTTTTAAACATTTACTTCTCCCTCCTCCCCATTATTTCCCCATCTTCATCCCCTCCCGTCATGTTGAAAAATGGATTTACCTTTACATCCTCATGACCAAGCTTTCAGTCAATATCAATAAAATTGCTACGCTCCGAAATTCCAGGGGAGGCAATAATCCCGATGTGGCTCAGGCCGCAATAGATACCCAGCGTTTCGGTGCTGATGGTATTACGGTACACCCTCGCCCCGATGAAAGGCATATTCGTTACAACGATGTTTACGCGCTGAAAAATGTGATCCACACCGAGTTCAACATTGAAGGCAATCCCAAGGAGCCCTCCTTTGTAGAACTGGTATTGAAAAATTTGCCGGATCAGGTTACTCTCGTGCCGGATGCTGTTGGCCAGCTCACCAGTAACCATGGCTGGGATACTAAGGCACACGCCGCTTATTTGAAAGAAACGATTGCAATTTTTAAACAAGCCGGTATTCGCGTATCCATTTTTGTAGATCCGGTGGAAGATATGGTGGCCGCCGCTGCCGATACAGGAACCGACAGGATTGAATTATATACTGAACATTACGCCAAAGAGTTTGCCGCCGGACAAAAAGAGCTTGCCATTGAGCCGTATGTACGGGCAGCAGAGAAAGCCGTAGCCTCAGGGTTGGGAATCAATGCGGGGCATGACCTGGATTTGCTGAACCTGAAATATTTCGCACAACATATTCCGCAGTTGCTCGAAGTGTCTATCGGGCATGCACTCATCTGCGATGCATTGTATTACGGATTGGAAAATACCGTACAGTTGTATAAAAGACAATTGGTATACGGATAGTTTATTCCTTTCGCATCAGTTCCAGGTTGTGAAAATCAAAACTGAAATCAGTCATGGGTGAGATGGCCTTCATCCTGATTTCCTTCGCTTTCCCCGTGTGATCAAAAACAAATTCCGCATAGGCATCTGCATCATAACTGCGGTCGTTCCAACGCGCAATCCATGTGGTGGCATTTAAGGGAAGCAGGGTGCCTGCCAAACGTGGAGAACGCACAAAGGAAATGTTCAGCTGATTGCCCTGTGAAGTGATACGTACATCGCCCATCTTCTTGTCGTGATATACTCCGGTAATCATAGAGTCGGCTACTACTGCCTGAGGATGAGATTGCCTGAGTTTTATTTGCTTCGCAGAAAGCTGATACACGCTGTCGGTAATGCGCCTGGCATCTGCAAACAATTGCTCCATGCGTTTGTGGTACTGTCCTACCCAGTCGCGTTTTTCATATCCGAGATAACTGTCTTTGATGCTGTTGGTTACCGATAAAAAAGCTGCACCTGATTGCTGGTTGGTGAGTACAATGATGCCCAGTTTAAGTTCCGGTATCAGGGTAACCTGGGTAACTGTGCCAATCAATCCGCCGGTATGTCCTACCTGTTTCTTTCCTTTCACATCAGATATTACCCATCCCAAACCATACCCGTTAAACTGCGTTTGATATGGACCGTTAGGTGCAACCGGATTCATGGTTTGTATCGTCCACATCTCGCGGTGTTGCCTTGCAGAAACGAGGCGATTGCCATTGCTCATCACACCTTCGTTCAGTTGGGTGATTACCCATTTACTTAAATCGGTGATGTTGCTCATGATGCCACCGGCTGCATTGGCTGTTTCGTTCCAGTCGTGCGGAATGGCTTCCACCTTACCGTTTACAGGAGCATGGGCATCTATCAGGTTGGTGCGGTTTACGACGCGGTTGTACGAGGCTTTGCTGTTGTTCATTCCCAGTGGTTGCAGGATACGCGTTTCAATGAAAGATTCCCAGGTTAATCCACTCACCCGGCGAACCACTTCCCCGGCCACGATGTACAGGTTATTATTGTAATCGTATTTGGAGCGAAAACTACTTTCCCGTCTGAGGTATCGCAGGTTGTGGATAATATCCTGTACGGTAATATCGCCGCCTTCCGGAAAAAACATCAGGTCACCGGCTCCCAGTCCCAGTCCGCTACGGTGGGTTACCAGATCGCGTATGGTAAATTCTTCTGAAACGAAGGGGTTGTATAAAATAAATTCAGGAATGTATTTTCTAACCTTATCATCCCAGCTCAGTTTGCCTTCATCGGCCAGCATTGCCAGGGCAGTGGTGGTGAAAGCCTTGCTGTTGGATGCAATGCCAAATAATGTGTTTTCATCAACGGGTTGTTTGGTTTTTAAAGACCGTACTCCATATCCTTTTGCATGAATGAGCTTGCCATCATGCACTACACCTATGGCCATGCCGGGCACATCAAATGTTTTTAAGGTGAGCATCGCGAGGGAGTCAATAGCCGCTGCCGACATCTGCGCGTACAATCCGGAGGAAGCAACAATGCTTACAAGAATAATAATCAACCGTTGTTTCATAACCTGTATTTTAAACAAAACTATCGGATTATGCCTGAATGAAAAAAGGCACCTTTGCAGATGCCTTCGATTTATGTAGTTGGGTTAGTTTATTTGATGACTTCCGCCAGTTTTTGTCCTAAGGCAGCGCCCCTCAGATTTTTGGCGATGATTTTTCCGTCAGGACCAATCAGCAGGTTCTGAGGAATGCTGTAAATTTTAAATTGTTGTGCTACGGCATTTTGCCATCCTTTCAAATCGCTCACATGCGGCCAGGTTAACTGGTCTTTGTAGATGGCATCCATCCAGGGCTGGCGGCTTTTATCCAGCGACACGCCCAATACGGTGAAATTTTTATTCTTATATTTCTGATAGGCATTCACCACATTCGGGTTTTCATCGCGGCACGGACGGCACCAGCTTGCCCAGAAATCAACCAGCACATACTTACCGCGTAAACTGGATAATTTAAAGGGTTTACCTGTAGTATCTGCCTGAGTAAAATCTTCCATCACACTGCCTACCTGATTGATTTTGGATTCTGCAATCTGAGAAGACAGGAATTGTCCAACCGGTGTTCCCTGCACATCTTTAGGCAATGCACTGAATAATGTTTCTACACGGGTAAAATCTTCTGTGAACTGATAAATGCGGTAAATAGCGAGCGGTGCTACATACGACTGAGGAAACTGATTTAAAAATCCTTCCATGGCAGCCACGCCTTTGTTTCGGGTAGGCTCATCAAAAGTAACATCCTGCTGACTCAGCATTTGCTGATATGGCTGAATGGCTGTGGAATACACCTTGAATTCGTCGTGCGATTTAGATCCCGTTACCGTTGCACGGTCTAACGATTTTGCATCGGCCATTACAGATACTTTGCTGTTGTCCAGAAACACGGGGATGTAATTTCCTTCTTTGTTGAAGGACAGTAGCTTAATGTCGGGTACATCAACCTTTCCTTTCAATTCAAATTTACCATCTGAAATTTTTCCGGTTTTTTCGGGAGCTCCGTTATTACCATTCAGGAGGTCAACCACGGTTCCGTCAGGATAACCGGTAATGGTTCCGGAGATAACATAGCCGTCGTTTTTCTGGGCAGATACAAACAAGGGCAACGCAAACAATAAAAATAAAATGTGTTTCATGAAGTTCAATTTCAGCCTGCAAATAATAAAATGAGATACTTATATCGTGTTAAATTAAAACATTTCGCTGTTTTTCGCTCAATTGTTTTGAATTTTAAACCTGTTTTTTAACAATAATATGGCCGGAAGATTTTCTATACCGGGGTTCTTCTTTTCCTGATTGCTGAAATCAATGCAAAAGAAATCCGGATGCTGGAAGGTATCGAGTGCTACCAATCCGTCTTGTAGCAGGGCATCCGATAAGAAGAACGGTTTTTCAATACGGCTGTTTCTGATCTTTTCCAAACACACATTTCCCTGTGACGGATGTACGGGTTCAAACAGATAATAATCACAGGCATCATCATATTCCTGTATCATATAATCGATGGTTTTATTTCCCTCGGTGTCAATCCTGAAAGTTTTAATCACTTCTACTGCTTCGGATATGCGTTCGCAGATGAAGGGAGATTCATCGCCATGCAATTGAACAACAGATAAATTATATGTTTCTACTGCATCAATAATTACTTCGGGATCTACATTGGAAAAGATGCCCGCCAGTTTAACATCCACATCCATGTCTTGCAGATCGTCTGCACTCAGTGGGGCCACAGGAGTGCCATCGGCATTAAAAAAGATTCCTGCAAAGTCAACATCCAGCCCGTCCAGTTGTTGCAGTTGCTTGATGCTGTTGATTCCGTTTATTTTAAATAACATAGATGCCGGTTTAAATTTAAGCCTGCAATTTACTGAACCTGCTTCAACCAGTTGGAAACTATTATTTCACCGTGCGGGGTCATGATGCTTTCGGGGTGAAACTGAACACCATGGATATTGAGTTCGGTATGCTGAACCGCCATGATGTTCCCTGCGGCATCCCGGGCGGTAATGTTCAAACAGGCCGGTAAGGAGGCTTCCCGGGCCATCCAGCTGTGGTATCGCCCAGCCATAAAGGGCGAAGGAACCCCCTGGAACAATCTGGCCTTGCCGTCGTGGTACACCGGTGTCTCTATGCCGTGATACACCGTTTCAGCATTGTAAATTTCTCCTCCGAAAAAGGTGGTTATCGCCTGATGGCCTAAACATACTCCGAGGATAGGTTTGCGGTGTGCAAAATGCTCTAAAAACAACATCATATTACCGGCTTCGGAAGGTATACCGGGGCCTGGGGATAAAACAATCGCATCATAATGCTCTGCATCTTCCGGGGTTAATTCATCATTTTTATACACATCCGGTGCACGCTGATTGAGGTGCTCTATTAAATGAACCAGATTGTAGGTAAATGAGTCGTAATTGTCTAAAACCAATATCTTTATGGGTGATATTGCAATCATTGCCTGTGTTTTCCCCGCCTCGTTTATATGATTGTTGCTCATATTGAACCTCTAAATGATGCGTTATGCAAATTACAGTTTTTGGCGCTACCACCCTTGCGGGAAAACAACTGGTGCTCGACGGACTGGCACTGAATCATACCATGGTGGCATTTGGCAGAAATGTTTTTACGGCTGATTTCCCGGAGAACGACCTGTTGATTTTAAAAAATGGTGCTTTGTTCGATGACCAGGATGTACTGAATGCCTTACTGGGAAGCGATGCAGTGATTGCTGCCCTGGAAGGAGCTACCGACGGTACTGATGTTACCCGTTCCCTGGGTATGAAGCACATCGTTACGCAGATGAATCGTGCCGGCATCAAAAGAATTATTGCCTTGGGAGGACCGGGCATACTTGATGGCGCCGACGAACAAATGCGCATGTTTGATGAAGATTTTCCCGAAGATGAAATACCCTTAGCCGCTGAACACCTCAAGGCATTGCAATGGCTTGAAACCTCCGGTGTGGAATGGACAATGTTTGCAGCAGAAAATATTATTGCGGGTAGCCCTAACGGTGAGTTCACCACCCAGGTCAACCGTTTACCCGATTCAGGCAAAAAGGCGGTTACCGCGGGTAATCTCGCACTGTGCTGTTATCAGGCTATTTCTAAAAGCGAATTTATCAATACACGGGTAGGTATATCCGACAACTAAGCCCGCACCACTTCTTCATCAGGCAAACTTCTTCGCGTCTTCCAGAAACTTGGCCAGGCCAATGTCGGTTAACGGATGTTTCAGTAAACCCATGATAGCATCTAACGGACACGTACAAACGTCGGCACCGGCTTCAGCGCATTGAATGATGTGGTTCGGATTGCGGATAGACGCCGCCAGTATTTCAGTTTTGAATCCCTGTAAAGAAAAAATCTGACGAATCTGATGAATCAGGGCCATACCATCCCAGCCACTGTCGTCAATGCGGCCAATGAAGGGCGACACATACGTAGCTCCGGCTTTTGCGGCCAGGATGGCTTGTCCGGCAGAAAATACCAGTGTACAGTTGGTACGGATACCATGATCAGTGAACCATTTGATGGCTTTGATGCCTTCTTTAATCATCGGTACTTTTACTACTATGTTCGGATGGATGGCTGCAAGCTTTTTGCCTTCTTCCACCATGCCTTCAAAATCAACCGACACTACCTCCGCACTGATGTCGCCATCTACCATCTCACAGATGGTTTTATAATGTTGCATCACAGCTTCTGTTCCCTTGATACCTTCTTTGGCCATCAGGGAAGGATTGGTGGTTACTCCATCCAGAATTCCTAAGTCGTGTGCTTCTTTAATTTGCTGCAGGTTGGCAGTGTCTACAAAAAATTTCATGGTTCAATTAATTTGGGTGCAAAGATACTATCTATGCAATCGGTTTGATACAGTATGATTGAATTGTGGAAAAAGGAAATAAAAAAAGGCAAGTTACTTATATCGCACCGCTCAACCACCTACCCTTGCTACCTTCCGGTCCTGGGGGAGTTCAGCAGGAGCTGGTCGTATAAGACTTGCCGGCTGCAAAGGTACAGGTTTCCGTTTAATTTCCATGAACAAAATGAAATTGGTCAGAAGCTGAACCCCGGCCGGTCGTTGCGGGAGTTAATCATACCCATCCCGATTAGTAAATCGTGGCGGTCGGTAAATCCACGGTAATATACCAGAATGGTGTATGAATTCTCTGTTTCAAAATAATTGCCTTCGAGTGTGTTGGTTGCACCGGTTTCTTTATCCCGGGTGATGTACAGGTAATTGTAATACCCCTGTTTTAAGAAGGTTTTATTTTCATACAATCCGGTGGTATCATTGTACTTCATCTTCCAACGTTCACTCATCTGATAATCGGTGAACTGCCCCGCCAGGAATACATCCTTCCCTTCAAACGGTTTACCTCCGGGCCCGGCGAGTGAAAAATGCACGGTAGCATAATCGCCCTGCCAGAAAGGATTGATGCTTTCATACGTAGTAATCCAGTAACTGCCGTTGATGTCGGCAAAATACACATAGCGCTGAGCTGAACGGTCTACATCGGTTTTCATGAATAACTCTGTACTGTTTCGATGATACGCGCCGGAATCGATACGATCGCTCTGAAGCCGCAAACTTCTTAAATCCAGCCACCGGAACTCCTTGCCTGCCGGGAAAATGCCAATATTCTCTGAATTATACTCCAGGGTATTCCCGCGAACAAAGGTGGGCGGAATATCACGCATAGCATTGTCCCACCGGTTATTCTGTAATATCACCACCTTCACCTGTTGTGCCGCACTGAATGAATTCACTCCTTTGATGAGTGCTGAAAAACGCAGCTTCTGATGAGTATTGAACTGATTGGGTGTAAACGGTTGCACAATTTCTCCGGTTACGGTGGCCTTCTGGTCAACCACCAGTAATCGCCGGGTGAACGCCAGTTTGGAGGTGTCACTGTCGAGATACACCTTCACAATATAATTCCCAGACAGCGTGGGCATAGCATTCTGATCAGGTAAAAGCGCATGATAGTGTGTATAACGGGTAAGCGCAATCGAAGAATAACGATAATTAGAAATACGGTTTTGAGTAAAGCCTTTGATATAATCAAACGGATTGAGGTTTACCGGCCTCCAGTTGTAATCACATAAAACAAATGTGTAGTAATAACTTTTGATGTTGGCATCCATATCATCAAACCCCAAAAACAGTTTGTCGGAAGTGTTTAACCGGTACATCGGCAAACTCTGCTGATTATGCTGTACATGGAATCTGACGGAATGAATATTGGATAAATACACCGAATCGGTTAACTGTGCCTGCACATTCACTGAAATCAACAAAGCCGCCATCCACGTGAAAATCCTCATTTCATTGGTTTTGATTATTTTTGAAAGTTACCAAAAATATTACTTTGAACGTTGCCTGGTTCATTTCCAAACGCTTAGCCTTTGTTAAAAAGCACGCTTTCTCCGGCTTCATCATTAAACTGGCTACGGGTGCCACGGCACTGAGTGTGGCCGTGATGATTGTGGCGTTGAGTTTTGTAAACGGATTTCAACAGGTAATCAGCGAAAAAGTGTTTAGCTTTTGGGGACACATCCGCGTATTACAGGATGTAGACGACCGCTCTAGCATTGCAGAAGAATATCCCATTGTAAGAGATGCCGGTGTGGAGACATACCTGAACCGTGTGCCTGAAGCCATTTCAGTAGATCGCTATGCCACCAAATCTGCCATCTTAAAATTCGAAACCGGCATTGAAAGTGTATTGCTCAAGGGGCTCGACAGCGGGTATAATCAAGCACGATACCATGGCTTTTTACAACAGGGGAATTTTTTCTCTTTTCGGCAAAAAGGTTACAGTCAGCAGATGGTGATTAGTGCGTATACGGCTAACCGTTTGAACGTACAGGTGAACGACAGCATGCTGGTGTTTTTTTTCAGGCCCGATGGAAGCCGTACCGCCCGGCGACTGGTGATTTCGGGTATATTTAAAACAGGTATTGAGGAGTATGATAAAAACTTTGCCTTATGCGATATCAACCTCATCCGCCGACTGAACAACTGGGGTGAAGATGAAATTGGCGGATATGAAATATTCATAAAAGATTATAAACAAACAGAACCCATCACACAGCGCATCTATAGTGATTTGCCTCAAACCTGGTATAGTAAAAGCATCCATGAAATTTATCCTACCATATTCGACTGGCTGAATTTACAGGGACAGCTCAAAAATATTTTACTGGTGATTATGCTGGTGGTGGCAGCCGTGAATTTGATCACCTGCCTGATTATCCTGGTGCTCGACCGAACCCGTATGATTGGTGTGCTGAAGGCATTGGGCAGCAAGGATCAAACCATACAAAGGGTGTTTTTATACAACACCTTCTGGATTGCGCTCACCGGTGTGGTGATTGGCACCGTGCTGGGTTTGGGCATTTGCTGGCTGCAGCAGGCTACCGGTTTTATCCGGCTGAATGAAGAAGCTTATTTTGTAGATAAAGCCGAAGTGCTGATTAAATGGTGGCAGATACTGGCTGTGGCTGCAGGTACCTTGTTTATTTGTATGCTCACCCTGATTATTCCTACCTGGCTCGTTCGCAAAATCAATGTGGTTAAAGCCATTCAGTTCAGGTAGTGAAATGATACAACAGGATGGATGTGGCAATGGCCGCATTCAGCGACTCTGCCCGTCCTGCCCCCGGAATACAAACCGCATGATGCGGAAGAGATAATAGTTGAGGAGATATACCATTGGCCTCATTGCCTATCATCAGGAAACAGGGCTTTTGGGGCTGAATATTTTTAATGGATTCACCTTCCAGCAACGCAGCGTACACGGGGATGGCTGAATGCATGCTTACCATTTGTTCCAGCGAGGTATAATGAATTTGTACCCGGTTGATGCTGCCCATGGTGCTCTGCACCACTTTCGGATTGTACGCCTCCACGGTTTGTTCTGAACAGAGTATGTGCTGCACCCCAAACCAATCGGCCGTACGAATGATCGTTCCCAGGTTTCCCGGATCACGCAGGTCATCGAGCATCAGAGTAACACCCTCGAATCGGGTGGGAAGTTCCCATACTTTCTGACGGAACACACCCAATACTTTATTGGGAGATGGCATGCCGGAGATGCGCTCCAGGGTTTCCAGTGGTATGGTATGAATAAGATGTTCTACAGATTTTAATGATGCCGCGTGTTCTGTTTGCCAGCCTTCCACAACATAGAGGCTCACCGGTTCAAATTGGGCAGACTGAATCATTTCCAATACCAGTTTATCTCCCTCAGCCACAAACACCCCATATTCATCCCTGAATTTTTTGTGCTGTAAACTTTGGATATATTTGGCAGAAGATTTGCTAAGCATGCAGTATCTTTTTAATGTATAAATTTATTTAGTGCGTTTGTCCCGGTTCATCCTTTTTTTATTGCTCCTCAGTAGTTTTTTTGCTTCGTGTACCATCATCCGTAAGGCACCGAAAGGGAAACCTTATGTGGTGAAAAATATCATCGAAGTTAAGGGAGGAGATTTTACAAAAGTGGAAAAATCGAATGTAATCAGCCGGCTCACGAATCAGCTGGAAGATAGCATGCAGGTTAAGCAGAAGCAGTCTTTTTTGATTTTCAATACCATCCGTCGTCCTCCTGTGTACAATGCATTGTATGCAGCCACATCCGCTCAAAATATGGAGGCTTCCATGTTTCACCTCGGTTATTATAATGCGGAAGTGAAGTTCAATGCCGATACGGTGAATAGAAAGGTAAAGGTGAAGTATACCGTAGAAGCCGGTAATCCCACCAGAATTGATACACTGCGTTACCGGTTGCAGGTGCCCGAGCTTCAGCAGCTGGCGGAAAAAAATGTGAACCGTACCCTGTTGAAGAAGAATACGCCCATCTCCAAACTGGGTGTACAAACTGAAATTGCCCGCCTGGTAGATACATTCAGAAACAACGGATATTATAAAATTACCGCTGCTGAATTGAAGTTGCTGGGCGATACCAGCATTGCTGCCTTAACCACCATCACCGACGATCCTTTTGAACAATTGGAATTGTTGGCACAGGCCGAAGCGCAGCGCGACTCACCCGTAATCCGCCTCGCATTCATCCTCAATAAACCCGACGACACCACACGCATTGATAAATATTATATCAATAAAATTACCATCCTGCCCGATTATATTCCTGGTGATGTGCTTGACGACCCCACCATGTTTGAGAAAATCCATCAGGGGGTGATCATTCGCTATCGACAGAATCTTTTTGCTCCGGCGTTTCTGGTGCGAAACCTGCAAATGAAATCCGGTAATGTGTACCGCCAAATAGATTATTACAGAACCATTGCCAATTTCAGTAAGGCTGCTGTTTGGGAAACCGTCAATATCCGCCTGATTGAAACGCCCGGTGAATCCAACAAACTGGATGTAGTGGTGGAACTGATGGCTTCTAAAAAGTTTGGGTTTGAAGCTTCCATTGAAACCAGCTACTCGGCTAACAGCAATACGAACAATGCACTGGCCGGTAACCTGTTTGGTATTTCGGGTAACCTTTCCTTATCCAACCGAAATATTCGTAAAGAAGGCATAAAAATGACCCACCGCCTCAGGGCCGGTATTGAACTGAATAACAACAATCGCCAGAAAGACGCCAGGCTGGTGAACTCACAGGAACTGAGTTACTCCAATAACATATCCATACCCAGGTTGATCACTCCTATCAAATCTCTCAACAATAAATATTTTGAGGCATCTGAAACTTTTATCAATTTCTATGCGGCCTTAAACAATCGCCTCGATCTCTTCAACACACAAACCTTTAACCTGAATTATGGCTGGGGATATATTGATAAAAGAAATTTAAGATGGACGTTCAAACCGATCAACATAGAGTTTAATTATCTCTTTAATCAAACGGATAGTTTCACCAGAATCCTGGATTCTATTCCATTCCTCCGTTACTCATACAACACAGCCTTTATCGCCGGTATGTCGGCCGGAGTATCTCATACGTATAAGTATAAACGAAGTGCCCGGGCCGTGAGTAGGGAACGGTTTATACGACTCAACATTGAAGAATCAGGGTTAACATGGGGAGCTATTCCTATTGCGAATAAGTACAAACGGAGGTATATTAAAACAGATTTTGAATATAAGTACACGGTGAATTATGAGAATACCGCCCTCGTGGCACGTGTATTCACCGGAGTGGGTGTTTCCTTCGGAAAAGATACCACCCTGCCCTTCTTTAAACAATACTTTGGAGGAGGAAGCAACAGCATGCGCGGATGGCCGATTCGTGGCATTGGTCGCGGAGCACAGCAACTGGTGCCGTTCGGACAAAATATTTTTAACGATCGTACTGCCGATCTGCAACTGGAAGCCAATCTCGAATACCGGTATATCATTGCACGCATTATTCCCAATTCACTCACACTGCGCGGAGCCTTGTTTCTGGATGCCGGTAACATCTGGAACCTTCGCAATTCCAACCCTTCCGGCGGAGTTGATTCAGCCCAATTCCGGTTTAAAAATCTGTATAAAGAACTTGGTGTTTCTGCCGGAACCGGTTTCCGGCTCGATTTCAATTACTTTGTTCTCCGCTTCGATATGGGATTCCGCATCAAACGGCCTGAATTAAGCCATCGCAGGGCCGGATGGAATATCCCCGACATCGGCTTCGATGATGTGTTTTCAAAACTTTTTGGAAGGAAAGAAGAAAACCGCAAATGGCGCTACGAAAACTTCAACTTTACCATCGGTATCAGTTATCCGTTTTAATTTCACGAACTGCCCGTTCGCGCAACTGTTGAATGAATTCCTCCACTCCTGTAGCTTGGGTTACTGGATAATCACCCACGGCGGTACGGCGAAGTGCACTGAGGTATCCGCCACAATGCAGCCTTTCACCAAAATCATGGGCAATACTTCGTATATACGTTCCCGTGGAACAGGTGATTTCAAAATCAATAACCGGTAATTCAATGCGGGTGATACGAAAAGCGTGGATGTGAATCGGCCTGGGTTCTAATGCCAACTCCTCTCCCCGCCTAGCCAGGGTGTACGCAGCAGTGCCTTCTTTCTTTATTGCAGAATACACCGGCGGTTTCTGTAATTGATCTCCTAAAAACGAGGCTGCTGTATCCAGTATCTGCTGCTCGGTAATATGCCTGATATCCGTGAACTGCTCGGGCGTGCTTTCCAGATCGTAGGTGGGGGTAACCGCGCCCAGGGTAATGCTACCCGTGTAGGTTTTTTCTTTCACCATCAGGGAGGCTATTTGTTTGGTGTGTTTACCGGTACAAACGATCAGTAAACCGGTTGCCAGCGGGTCTAATGTTCCGGCATGACCTACTTTTTTTATCTGCAGCGCACCGCGAACCTTTCGAACCACGTCAAAAGAAGTCCAGTGCAGTGGCTTATCCAGTAAAATGGTTTTGCCCTCATTGAATTCCTGTTTTATACGATCGGGCATGGGTACACGCTCTTCTCGCGGCCTGGGTGTGCCACCGGTAGCTTCCATGTGTTTTTTAAAGTAAGACCCTTTCGGCATATTTATACGGCGTGTCTGTTTTTAAATTCCAGATACTTGTTCAGCATCTGTATGCTCACCTGCTCAGGTTGTGTAAGCAGGGTGTGAATTCCATACGAATTCAATTCTTTCACAATCATTTTCTTTTCGTAAGAGAATTTTTCCGAAATCGTTCGAATGTAGATATCCTCCACTGTTTCAGCTTTGGTTTTGGATAACTGAACGAGTTCTGTGTTCTCAAAGATAACCACCAGCAGTAAATGGTGTTTGGCCAGGGACACCAGCGATTTTAACTGTCGTTTCAACCCCGACATTGATTCAAAGTTGGTGTACACAATGATGAAGCTTCGCTGCTGAATGCGGGCCCTTATCTGCATATACAACTGCTCAAAATTGCTTTCGGGGAAGGTGGTGTCCAGTTTATACAGCATATCCATTATACGGCCGCTTTGCACCAGTCGCCTGTCGGCCAGCAACATCCCGTCTACTTCATCGGCAAAAGTAATCAGTCCGGCCTTGTCTTGTTTTCTCAAACTTACATCTGCAATCACCAGGGCACTGTTGATGGCGTAATCCAACAGGGTGAGTCCGTTAAAAGGACTCTTCATCAACCTGCCCTTATCAATAACACAATATACCTGCTGCGCCTTTTCATCCACATAATGATTCACCATTAAGCTGCCTTTACGCGCAGTGGCTTTCCAGTTGATGGTACGCACATCATCTCCCCGCACATATTCCTTGATTTGTTCAAACTCCATGCTATGGCCAATTTTCCGCATCCTGCGCCCGCCCGATTCGGGCAAGCGGCCATCCGCCATCAGGCGATATTTTCGCATGTGCAGGAAGGATGGATACACCGGAACGGCTGTTGCCTGAGGTATTACATGAAAAAGCTGCACGAAACCCAGCGACGTGGATATAAACAAACGGATGTTCCCGAAAGTGTAACTGCCACGCTGCTGCGGAGTAAGGTAATAGGTCAGTTGCCTGGTTTTACCGGGAATCAATGTGGTTTTCAAATGAAATTCACGGGCCTGAAACACTTCGGGCAGATCATCGAACACGGTAACGTGTACACGAAAAAGCATACGGCTTCGCAATTGTAAAAGGATGGGGTTCTTATCGCCATTGCTCAGTTTCTCCGGTGTGTGGCGCACTACTACCGGAGGCTTACTCATCAAGAAAAGGATAAAATACTCTGTAAGTGAGAGGGTAACAATCGCCGCCAGACAAATAGTGGCAATGGTATAAAAAGGTGAAAAGAAGAAACCCAGTACATACAGGAGTACACATCCGAAGGTGGCAGGATACAAATGCTTTCCTGCGATAAACCTCCAGCTTTTCTTATCTTTTTCGGGTAGCATTATCGGGGTACTTCGATGGATTGAATGATAGACTGGATCAGTTCATCGGGTGTGATGCCTTCCATTTCTTTTTCCGGTGTGAGTATGATGCGATGCCGCAATACCGGCCCCGCTACGTGCACCACATCTTCCGGAATCACAAAATCACGGTTTCTCAGTGCGGCAGTAGCCTTGGAGGCTTTCAGCAAGGCCAGCGAAGCACGGGTAGACGCTCCGAGGAACAACGAGGCATGACCGCGGGTTTCATGAACAATCTGCGCAATGTACTGTACGATGCGAGGCTCAATTTTTATATTCATTATGATGTCGCGCAACTGCCTCAGTTTGGCGGGAGTTAATACCGGTTGTACACGACTTAACAAATCCGACTGATTAGCGGTATTTTGTCCGTTCAGGATCTGCACTTCTTCCTCCAGCGTAGGATAATGCACTTCCAGTTTAAATAGGAACCGGTCGAGCTGTGCTTCCGGTAAACGATAGGTGCCTTCCTGTTCCACCGGATTTTGGGTAGCTAAAATAACGAACGGATATTCCATAACGTGCGTAATCCCATCCACCGTTACCTGTCTTTCCTCCATTACTTCAAACAACGCTGCCTGTGTTTTGGCCGGGGCGCGATTTATTTCATCAATCAGGATGATGTTGCTGAACACCGGCCCGCGCTTGAAGGTAAAACTGCCCGCCTGTTGATCAAATACCGTAGTACCAATTACATCGCTGGGCATCAGATCAGGCGTGAACTGAATCCTGGAAAAATCAGCATCAATGGTTTTGGCAATCAGTTTGGCAGCGAGTGTTTTCGCTACGCCCGGCACCCCTTCAATGAGGATATGCCCGTCGCACAGCAATCCTACCAGCAACATTTCCACCAGTTCGTGCTGGCCAACAATTGCTTTGGCCATTTCATCCTTCACGGTGTTGAGTACCTCATTCAGTTCATGTACCTCTTGGCCGGGTTCAAACAAGTTTTCGTCCATGATTGCGTTTATTTATAGAATTTAAAAATATAATCGTTGAGTTGTGATAACAGTTCATCATCAATTTGTTCATAATCGTGTACCTGCTTAATGCAATAGGCCGTTGCACGTACATCTTCCAGTTTCACTCCGCTTTTTTTGCTGATCCATTCTGATTGTTCTTCCAGATTCACACTTTGTAATCCATACCTGCTGCGAAGGTATTCATTAAAGTAAGTAATCATCTTTAAGGCAATGTCTTTATGATTCCGGTGTTGCAGGTATAATCGTGCGATTGTTTCCGAAAAGGCCAGACTGGAATTCATGTGGGGCTGGATGACTGGAATAACCGGATGTTTCCTTCGGCTTTCCAGCAATACATATAATAACATCAGTGCTAAAAATAATAGGGTTGCCGCTTTCAGTGAAGGGTGTTTCATCAATTCACTGAAATAAGACGTGTTATTACTTTCACCTGTTGTTCTGGCTTTTCTAGTGTAATACTTATCCCAATAGATCGTTTCCTGTTCATCATTTATTTCGCCAAACACCCCGTTGAAATACCGGTAATTGGCGGAAGTGAGTAAAAAGTAATTGCTGAATGCGCGTGGTTCGGCATGCAGGTACAGGTAGCCATCGTTTATGGGTAGACGAATATAGTTGGGCTGCCCCAAATCATTATAACCGCAAATGATGGCAGAATCCGGAAAAGAAATAAAATGACTCCGGAAGGGATAATAAAAGTAACTGTATACGGGTGAGAGTGTATCATTTGCTTCACTCAACCGCACCCCTGCATCCAGCATCATGTAGGGGTCACCGATACCCCACTGATTACCGGTTTGATAGGATATATCAAAATAATCCAGAAACGTAGAATCAAATGTGGATGCTGCAATGAAGAGGGTATTGCCTTCACTCACATACTCTTTCATATCCAGGATATCGGCATAGATTGGATAAAACTGTTTGGTAATCGACACGTATATCGAAGAGGGTTCAAAGTACTGTGTATTGAATGCCTTATCCAACTCATACATGGTAGCACCCGGATAACTCATCATCAGCATTTGCTGCGCAATATGAGTTCCGAAGGGCTGCCTGGATTGCACATTGTACGTTTCGCGCATATCCGGCAAACGTTTTTCGTTTGAACATCCCAGAATGCTAATCCATACTATCATCAGTATATACCTCATAACTTTTCCCTGAACTGATTAAAGTGATGAAGTATATTTTCCGCTGCGGCCACATCGGGTGTTTTTTCACCGTACCAAACATATTCGTACACATGCAGCAATGGAGTAAACGATTTGCGCAAATCCTGCGGTAACGTTCGAAGGTAATCCTGGTTGGTTTTGCCGGGTTGCAGGTGTATGTGTCCTTTCAGTTGAAGCTGATACAACAACTGTACATAGGCATACTTAATCGCCAGCCTGTGGTTGCCACTGCGCATGGCCTGCGCTTTCAGCGCATCAAAATCAGCATCTGCTTTCACTTCTTCATGCACTGCATCTTCAGGAACCTCTACCGCATTGAGTTTACGCTGTTTCATAAATACGCCCTCGGTGCTGAAAAAACGATATAAAACAGAGCCCACCAACAGGAAGGCAAGCAACCATCCGATCCATCCCAGCCAATCACTGTTCAGTAAATCGGAAAACCAGTTGTTTTCATTTTTCTTTTCCTGTTTTTGATCTTCTAAAGGAACAGGCTTTTGCATATCCCTCAATAAGCTGTCCAGATAATTCATGTAGGCGAACGATCTGTCAGACCTCAAGGTTTCTGCGTTTGAGGGAGTAACTTCAAAATAACTATAATACCCATCGTCTTCGCCTACCTGTAAAGTATCCTGAGCAACGGAGTACACCGTTGAAAAGAGCAGTATGAAAATCAACAGGTGTTTCTTCATTTGCTTTGCATCCGGGCAATAATCCCTTTTTTGGTTTGTGGAATTCCTTTTTTATGGAGTTGTATCGGACGAATTACAAAGTACCATATCATCAGTGCGAGCGAGCCCGATAAAATGAACACGCTCATCCATATAGGTAAACCGGCATCTTTGTTACTACTAAAGGTATTGCTCATGAGATGGGTGATATAACTTTCCAGAAAAGCCGCAACAATAAAAAAAGGCACCAAGCAAATCAGCACCTTCACCGCATCTTTAACCGAACGCCTGAACGATTGCATGCGTGTATACGTTCCCGGGAACAGCATTCCGTTTGCCACGATTAATCCGGAGGTGGCTGCAATCACAATGGAAGCAATTTCAATCGTTCCATGAACCCAGATTACAAGCACAGCCTTCAAACCCAGATCATGCTGTATAAACAAGTAGTGAAAGCTGCCTATCATAATACCGTTCGACCACATCACATAGAGTGTTCCTAATCCTGCGGTAAATCCGCCAATGAACGTGATAAAAGCTACCCGGATATTGTTCATGGCGATTCTTATGAACATTCCAAACGGATCATCATCCCGGTAAACCCCAAACGGGTCGCCCTTATCAATGTTGTTTTCAGTCATGATTACATATTCCTCACCCAATACATTTCTGATAAAATCCGGATTGGTATAGGAAGAAAACAATCCGATACCCACTATGGTACAAAAAAGCAGTGTGGTAAACAGGAATATCCGGTGATAGCGTTTAAACAGTACCGGTAGTTCATACTTCCAGAATGTAATCAACCGGGAATATTCTATTTTTCTGTTCTTGTAAATTTCCTGATACATGCCGGATGCCAGTCCGTTAATCCAGCGGGTAACTTTACTTCGGGGATAATATGTTTTGGCATACGATAAATCGCTGATCAGTTCTGTAAACCGTTCAGCCTGCTCATCCGGGTCATTCGTTGGCTGATGCTGAATCTGCTTCCATTTTTCTGCATTCTTTTTTATGAACAGGGCTTCTCTCATATATTCACCTCCTCAATTTGCGATTTTTTTGCGCAATAAAAAAATCACATTTAAACTGAACTAAAAATGTAAATTGTGATGTGGCTGAAATAAAAATCGGAACGGTATTCAACATCGACCTTGAGTTTGAAACAGCTCCCATTCAAAAAAGGATGGCGGCTTATGGCCTCGATATCTTCATCTTGGTAGTTTACCTGTTTGTGATGAAGTTCATCCTGTATGATTTCCTGCAACTCAGCGTGGGGCAACATACCGGGCTTGATACCATCGTAGTTACGATACCGATGTTATTATATCCGTTGATGTGTGAGATGTATTTTCACGGACAAACCATCGGGAAACGGTTAATGCATATCCGCGTCATCAGCATGAATGGCGGAGAGCCTGAATTGAGTCAGTACCTTATCCGCTGGGCTACCCGCTTTTTTGAATGGCCTTTCCTTTTTGGTTATATCGCGTATTCAGGCATTAACCTCCTGGCGTATTTATTTGTAACGCTGATGCTCGGGATATTTGTGGTAATCATCATCGCCATGACAGACAAAAACCAACGCCTGGGAGATCTTGCAGCCGGTACAGTGGTTGTAAACGCCCGTACATCCTTAAACATCAACGATACCATCTTCATGAATGTACAAACAACCAATTATCAGGTGACATTCCCGGAAGTGATGCGATTATCAGACAGAGATATCAACACCATTCAAAGTGTATTGAAACAATCTTACAAATACGGTGATGAAATTGCGGGTAAAGTTTCTCAGCGGGTGCAGGAAGTTTTAAATATTTCCACCAAAATGTCTGCACAGGAATTTCTTGAAAAACTGATGGAAGATTATAACTATCTAGCTACGCAGGATTAAAAAGCCGTCATCACCTGAACATCATTGCAATAAATGAAATCAGCAACCCTAAAGCCATCAGTCCGATATAAGCCAGCACAATAATTCCAATCAACCGGTTCATTAGTTTGAGGTTCATAAACGATTTAGCCAACTCTTCCTGATTGCTGGTATTTAGTGCAGACTGCATGCTGACAGCAAACCGATAGAGATACAGGGACAAAAAGAAATAGATGATTGCTATAATGATGTAAATAAAAGTGACCAATCCCGCGCCTACACCAGCGGCTTCGCTGCCGGGCATTTCAGCCAGTATGGCTCCTGCAAAAAGAGCTACCAACACAATGATACCGGTGATTACAAATCCCACGATTGCTAGAAATTTTGCCCACTTGGCCGTTTCCTTTAAATGCATCTGACAGGCTTCGTCAATTCTTAAATCACTTGAAAGTAAATGTTGATTGCTCATAATGATTGCTTTGTTGTACAAATTATGGAAAACTTTTATTACTCATCAAAAAAAAGGCGTTGAAAGATATCAACGCTTTGTTTATTTATTTGGATGACGAAAAATTTCCGCGCAATCTATCAATAAGCACGTGCAAACAGCACGCGTTGCTTGCTGGGGTTTCCGGTTAACACACATACACCATCTTCCTGAGGGTTATTCAACGGAATGCAGCGGATGGTGGCCTTGGTGAGTTCTTTTATTTTTTCTTCCGTTTCCGGTGTACCATCCCAGTGTGCCGATACAAATCCACCTTTATCCAGCGCAGCACAAAAATCCTCCCAGCGGTCTGCACGGGTCATGCCCTCATCTCGGAATGTTTTGGCACGATGAAACAGTTGCTGTTGGATGTCATCCAGCAGGTTCACCACATAGTCCTTCAGTCCGTCCATCGACACTACTTTTTTCTCCTTCGTATCCCTGCGGGCTATCTCCACGTTGTTTTGTTCAATATCTCTCAAGCCCATGGCAATGCGAACCGGAACACCTTTCAATTCATACTCGGCAAATTTCCAGCCCGGGCGCGCATGATCTGAATCATCATACAACACACGTACACCGGATTGTTTGAGTTCATTGGTCAGGGACTGCGCCTTCGCATCAATCACCGGTTTACTTTCCTCGCCTTTATAGATGGGAACAATCACTACCTGCAGCGGAGCAATTTTAGGAGGCATGACCAATCCCTGATCATCGCTGTGCGTCATAATTAATGCACCGATTAAACGAGTGGATACACCCCAGCTGGTTGCCCAAACATATTCCAGTTTGTTTTCTTTATTGAGAAACTGTACATCAAAAGCTTTGGCAAAATTCTGGCCGAGAAAATGTGATGTGCCTGCCTGCAGTGCTTTCCCGTCTTGCATCATCGCTTCAATACAAAATGTTTCATCAGCACCGGCAAAACGTTCGTTGGCTGTTTTCACGCCTTTGATTACCGGAACGGCCATAAACTCTTCTACGAATGTGGCGTATACTTCCAGCATCTTAACTGTTTCTTCCATCGCTTCTTCGCGTGTAGCGTGTGCCGTGTGCCCTTCCTGCCATAGAAATTCTGCGGTACGCAAAAACAAGCGGGTACGCATTTCCCAACGAACCACATTTGCCCACTGATTGATAAGTAAGGGTAAATCGCGGTAAGATTGAATCCATGTTTTGTAAGTGTTCCAGATAATGGCTTCACTGGTGGGGCGTACAATCAGCTCCTCTTCCAGTTTCGCTTCCGGATCAACCATCAAACGGCCTTTCTGCTCGGGGTTATTTTTTAATCTGTAATGGGTTACGATAGCACATTCTTTTGCGAAACCTTCCGCATTCTTTTCTTCTGCTTCAAATAAACTTTTGGGGATAAACAGCGGGAAATAGGCATTCACATGACCGGTTTCTTTAAACATCCTGTCTAACTCCGATTTCATATTCTCCCACAACTGAAAACCGTAGGGTTTAATCACCATACATCCACGAACGGAAGAATAATCCGCCAATCCGCCTTTCAATACCAAATCGTTGTACCATTGCGAATAATCTGCTGCTCTGGTTGTAATTTCTTTACTCATAATGTTGTTGAAAATCTTTAAAAAAAGGAAATTCTAATTAGCACATATTTAACACCGCAAAATCCTGTGAACTGCGTATCTAACAAATATATTTTGCAATTTTACTCAGTGCGTTCGCCGCAAAAATAATCATTACCTGACTTAAACCTTTAACATGAAAAATAAAATTATACTCCTTGCCCTGGGTGGTGCCTTTTTTCTAGGAAGTTGCACCTCTGCCTACAAAAGCACTCAAACCCCGGATGATGTATATTATTCTCCCCTGCGGGATGTAAAGGAATCGAAAGTAGAGGAAGAATATATTTCCCGGGAAGACCGGCAAATCCGCATAGGTACGCGCAACCCACGCTGGCGTTACGACGATAACTGGGATTACCGATACGATCCGTACCGTTATGGCTATCATTATGGATATTATTACAATCCGTACTATTATCCTTATCCGGTATACTCAGGTATAACAGTAAGAGACCCCAAGAATACCACACCCAGAACAACCAATCTCTCTACCTATTCACCCCAAACACTCACCACGCGTGATCCGAAAACTGGAAAGGTAACAACCATCCGTACACGCACTTACAACCAGTCGAACCAAAGAGGCGAAACCAGGCGAATATTACGCCCCAGCGATAATCGTTCTGATTACAACAACAACCGAACGTATAGCCCGTCATCCGGTGGTTCCAGGCCCTCAGGTGGTGGTGGTTCAACACCGGTGGTACGCCCACCCAGACCATAACCTGTTTGTTGTTTGCTGAACGTTTATCCTAAACTCTACGTATGAAAAAAATTATACTTACTGCCCTTAGCATATCTTCTCTTCAGGCTTTTGCACAGATACCGGAGGATGCCATCCGTTACAGCTGGTTTCCGGTAAATGGCAGCGCCAGAGTGAATTCGATTGGCGGAGCCATGGGCTCCCTGTCCGGTGATATTACTGCCGCCTATGTAAACCCGGCCGGTATTGGGTTTTACAACACCCGCGAAGTGATGTTCGGCCTCAACCTGCTGAATCAGAAAATGCGCACCAACTACCGCGATTCCATTACCCGCACCAAAAACAACACCCTGTTACTGAGTCCGGTTGGCGTGGTAATGGGGCTTGGCACCAACAGAGATAAAAAAAATCTGACCAGTGTGGCATTTGCCGTGAATCAAACCGCTTCCTTCAACAGGCAATACCGGTTCAGAGGCTACAATAATTACAGTTCCTTCAGCGAGCAGTTTGCCGAAGAGTTTGCAAAAAGTGGATATACCATCGATGCCGTGTTGCAATCAAACTCACCAATTCCATATACTGCGGCTCCGGCATTGTACACTTATCTGATTGACACCGTCCGCCAGACTGATGGCAGTTATCAGGTTCGGGCAGCTCCCGAAAATTTGCTGGATCAGGGCCATGCCGTATTGCAGGATTTCTCTTATGAAACAAGCGGCGGTATTTATGAACTTGCGGCAACCGTGGCTACCAATAAAGGCAATAAATGGTATTTTGGCGGAACGGTTGGCATTCCGATTGTATCGTTCAACAGTTTAACTCAGGTTACGGAAACAGATACTTCATCGGCTGTAAACGGCTTCCAATCTTTTACCTACAAAGATGATTTCAGCACAACGGGTGCCGGTGCTAACTTAAAACTGGGTGCAATCTATCGGCCTAAAGATTATATCCGTCTCGGGTTGGCATTTCATACACCTACCCTGTTGTATCTGACCGATAAACGCAATACCTCACTATTAACTGAATTAGACGGGCCCAGTTATACCGTAAACTCAAACACCTTTACCAATGGTTCCCGGGGCAGTGCCTCGTATCTTCAGATTTCACCCTGGAAAGCATTGATCAGTGGTTCTTATGTTTTCCGTGAAGTGCAGGATACACGCAAACAAAGAGGGTTCGTGACAGCAGACATCGAATACGTACACCATCGCGGTACCTCTTTTAAAAGCACGAATGAAGAAGTAACAGCAGATGAAAAAGCATATTACAAAGCACTTACCCGTGTGGTGAAAGAAACGTATAAGGGGGCTTTTAATTTCAGATTAGGAGGTGAAGTGAAATTTAATGTAATCATGGCCCGCCTTGGCTTTGCGTATTATGGAAACCCTTACAAAAACAGCCCCGAAAAAGCCTATCAAATGCAATTCAGCGGCGGGTTAGGGTATCGCAACCACGGAATGTTTATTGATTTGGGCTATGTGCACCACACCGTGCGCGACCAGCAGTTTCCGTACAGACTGGAAGACCGGTTGAATACGTATGGAACATTACGCAATACACGCGGACAAATAGTAGCGACTGTAGGATTTAAATTTTGAGTTTTTGTATGATGGTTTGAATGACGGCAGGGAATGACGCTTCCACAAAGTGCATTCCCTGTTGCTTTTTGAACCAGGTAATCTGTCGTTTGGCATAGTGACGGGTATGTTTTGCCACACGTTTAATCGTTTCTTCTCTGGTGTACTGTCCTTCAAAATATTCAAACCACTCCTTGTACCCTACGGTTTGCAGGGCGTTGAGATGTTTATATGGATAGAGAGCACGTGCTTCTTCTTCCAGCCCTTCTTCTACCATTTGCAGCACCCGTTGATTGATGCGTTGATACAGTTTGGGGCGCGGCATATCTAAACAAACAGACAGAATGTTGAACGGGCGGGGTTTGGGTGTGCCGGCATGCATCTCCAATATGGAACGGCCGGTAGTGTGCATCACTTCCAGAGCACGAAGCATCCTGCGTGGATTTTGCATTTCACCGTGTGATGCAAAAAACGGGTCTGCACTTTCAACTGTTTTTTTCAACCAGTCAACCCCCTGTGCATCGTACTGTTGCTGTAAACTTTCCCTCAGTTTGGGATCCGGTGGTGCAACGGCATCGAGTCCTTCGCAAAATGCCTTGATGTACAGTCCTGTTCCACCGGCAAGCACAATAAAATCATTGTCTTTAAAAAGATCAGCAGCTTTCTCAAGCGCAAACATTTCAAAACCGGCGGCGGTTACAGGTTCATGGATAGAACGATCGGCGATAAAATAATGTGGTACCTGCTGCAACAAAGATTCCGGAGGACGTGCCACGCCTATACGAAGTTCACGGTAACACTGACGGCTATCCGCAGAAATAACAGCAGTTTGAAAATATTGAGCAACCTGAACGGCAATATCCGATTTTCCGGATGCGGTTGGCCCTGCCACCACAATACAGGTTTTAGTAGGTGTAACCGGCGTTTCCATGCTCAATAGGATCAATAGGCATCTGACTCCTCACTACCGATATCCGATTCCTCATTTTCCAAGGCATCCTCATCATCGGCACCTTCTTCACCAAAACCATCCTGCATGGCTTCCGGTTTCAGGTCATACTTTTCCTCCATTTCAGCGAGGCGACTGTCGATAATGCCTTTGGTACCATACTGCGGAGGTGCAGCTCCATGAGATTTTACACAGGCGGGATAGGTTACATGGTCGGTAACTGCTCTGTCAATCTGAATCAGCTCTACGAGGAAATTCCAGTTTTTGTTGAAATCGTATTCAAGAATAAATTTCTGATTCGGATCTTTTATTTCGCTGCTGATGAGTGCTTCCTGCATCAGCATTGGTTCAACCTTATAGTCTTTGTCGTATTTTTCGAGTGTAATCTCCCTTCCCCGCTGCCAGTTGTCGTTGCTGCGGTAAAAGGTAGCCTTGTGTTTATCATCAAAACCATAGCTGCTCAAAATACATTTGAACAAATCGAAAAAGGTTTGATTCGGCAAAATGGATATATCGCGGTATATGGTATCATCTTCTTCCCAAAATACCCGGAATTTCAACGTTGTCATATCCAAAATTAATGAATTTTAACCAAGGCCACTCACGCAATCCCGAGTTCTTTGGCTTTTTCGTGCATGAATTCTATGGCGGCATCATATGAATTAGGGATAACTCCATCCAAAATAGCATCCCGTATGGCATTTTTTACAATTCCCACTTTAGGCCCGGGCGGCAGGTTGAATTGTTGCATAATCATTTCACCAGTAACCGGAGGCTGCCAGTTGCGGATGTGGTCTTTGGCTTCCACTTCAGCACAGCGTTCTCGCACCAGCTTGAAATTTTCAAGATAGCGTTTTACTTTTTGCTTGTTTTTGGAAGTAATATCTGCCTCACACAACATCATTAGCGATTCTATATCTTCTCCGGCATCAAACAGCAATCTTCGTATAGCTGAATCCGTTATGTTTTCCTTGCTCAGGCTGATGGGCCTCAGATGCAGCTCAACCATCTTGCGAACAAATTTCATTTTTTCGTTCTGAGGCAGTTTCAACTGATTGAAGATCTTCGGCACCATGCGCCCTCCCACCACTTCATGTCCGTGAAAAGTAAAACCGGTTCCTTCTTCAAACTTTTTTGTGGGTGGTTTGCCAATATCATGTAACACAGCGGCCCAGCGCAGCCACAGATCATCGGTGTTTCTGGAAATATTATCCACTACTTCCAGTGTATGATAAAAGTTATCCTTGTGCCCTTTTCCGTCAATATATTCCGCACCGGCCAAATCCACCATTTGCGGGAAAATAATCTTCAACAGTCCGGATTCATACAGCAGATGAAAACCTATGGAAGGTTTGTCCGATAATAAAATCTTGTTCAGTTCATCGGCTATTCTTTCGCCGCTCACTATTTTAATGCGATGGGCATTGCGCCGGATGGCCTCGAAAGTAACGGGATCAATATTGAAATGAAGTTGCGATGCAAATCGTATAGCGCGCATCATGCGCAGGGGATCATCACTGAAAGTGGTATCCGGATCGAGGGGTGTTACCAGTCTTTTTTGAAGGATATCTTCCCGGCCGTTAAAAGGATCAATGCATTTGCCGAAATCATCCGCGTTTAATCCGATGGCCATGGCGTTGATGGTAAAATCTCTCCGGTACTGATCATCTTCCAGGGTGCCGGGCACCACATCAGGTTTGCGGCTGTTGCTTCGGTAACTTTCCTTCCTCGCCCCAACGAATTCAATCTGCACCTCTCCGATATACAACTGAGCGGTACCAAAATTCTTAAAGAAACTTACTGGCACATCCCCGTGTTGTTTGGCTACCTGATGGGCGAGTGCAATCCCATCTCCCAAACACACCACATCCATATCCTTGGTGGCACGCTGCATTATTTTATCGCGCACGAAACCTCCAATCAGATACACCCGTGTGTTCAATGCCGCACCGGCAGCCGCAATGCTTTTTAAAATGCTTAATTCTTCTTCCTGCAGTGGGATATCCATTTGCAGCAAAAGTACGCGCTCACTTGGAAAGTACACTGCCAAAAATTTTTATGGCATTAAAGTTGACACTTACCATGGTAACTGATAATTCATTCAATTACAGTTAAATTTGACAAATTGACTCACGACAATAAAGATTATGATTAAAAAATATTTGATGAACCCGTCAGAAGAAGAATTAGAGTTTATGCCCATCATTCCCCTGAATGAAGATGAAGACGGAAGCGACGATTTACAAGACGTTCCACCGGTTTTACCCTTGTTGCCCCTGCGCAATACCGTACTCTTTCCGGGTGTGGTCATCCCCATTACGGTAGGCAGGGATAAGAGTATTAAAGCGGTAACCGATGCTTACAAGGCTGACAAATTGATAGGTGTGGTAGCGCAAAAAGACAGTAATATTGAAGAACCAGCACCAGCCGATCTCCAGAAAATTGGGACGCTGGCAAAAATTGTAAAACTCATAAAAATGCCCGATGGTGGCACTACCATCATTATCCAGGGCAAACGCAGGATACAGATTGAATCCATCACGGAGGAAGATCCGTACTTTAAGGCGAAATTTAATTTACTGAATGAGGATGTGCCAAAGGATGATTCAGATTTTACAGCCATGATCGGGAGTATTAAAGATCTGGCCGGGCAGATTGTAGGACTATCCCCCAACCTCCCCAGCGAGGCAGCCATCATCCTGAAAAATATTGAAAACCCCGTTTTCCTGATTCACTTTGTGGGCAGCAACCTGCATGCAGAACTGAAACTAAAACAGCAGTTACTCGAAACCGATAGTATTAAAGCCCGCGCTGAACTGCTGTTGAATTTAATGCAAACGGAACTTCAGTATGCCGAACTGAAAAACAAGGTAACGAACAAAACACGAGCTGAACTCGATAAACAACAACGCGAATATTTTCTGCAGCAACAACTGAAAGCTATTAAAGATGAACTGGGTGGAGACAATGTGGCCGAAGTGAAAGAAATGCTGAAACGTGCTGAACAGAAAAAGTGGCCGAAAACAGCACATGACATGTTCCATAAAGGAATTGAGCGCTTGGAAAGAATGCATCCCTCCACCCCTGATTATTCTGTAGTGTTTAATCACCTCGACCTGATGCTCGACCTGCCCTGGGAATCATACACCGAAGATTTGTATGATTTAAAGAAGGCGAAAAAGATTCTCGATAAGGATCATTATGGCATGGATAAAATTAAAGAACGTATCCTGGAATATCTGGCGGTATTAAAACTGAAGGGCGATATGAAAAGCCCTATCCTTTGTTTTGTAGGCCCTCCCGGAATTGGTAAAACAAGTCTTGGGAAAAGTATTGCCAGCGCCATCAACCGCAAGTATGTACGCGTGAGCCTGGGTGGCCTGCACGATGAAAGTGAAATTCGCGGCCACAGAAAAACCTATATCGGTGCCATGCCCGGACGTATCATACAATCAATCCGTAAAACGCAATCCGGAAATCCGGTGATGATACTGGATGAAATTGATAAAGTGGGCAGCGACCACAGAGGAGATCCATCTTCCGCACTGCTGGAAGTGCTTGATCCGGAACAGAACAATTCGTTCTACGACAATTACCTGGAGATGGAGTACGATCTCAGTAAAGTGTTGTTTATTGCTACGGCCAACTCCATCAGCAATATTCAGCCAGCCCTGCGCGATCGGCTTGAAATCATTGAACTCACCGGTTATGCCGTGGAAGAAAAAGTGGAAATTGCCAAACAGCACCTCATCCCCAAGGAAATGGAAATGCATGGATTAAAAAAGAATGCATTTAAAATGAATGATGCGGTCATTCAAAAAGTAATTGCAGAGTACACCAATGAAAGTGGTGTGCGTGAACTTGACCGGCAACTTGCGGCCATCATGCGTTATCAGGCAAAGGAAATAGTGTTGAATGGAAAACTCAAGGCTACCTTAACTGCTCCGGATATCGAGAAAATCCTTAAGAAACCCCGGTACACATCCGAAACCTATAAAATGGCGAGTATCCCCGGAGTGGCGGTAGGTTTGGCCTGGACGTACACCGGTGGAGATATCCTCTTTATAGAATCTCAACTGGTAGAAGGAAAAGGGGAATTGAAACTAACCGGAAACCTGGGCAATGTAATGAAGGAAAGTGCCAGCACCGCATTAACCTGGTTACACGCCAATGCGCAAAAACTGGGCATAGACGAAAAACTTTTTCAATCTAAGGTAGCGCACATTCACGTTCCCGAAGGAGCGGTTCCTAAAGATGGCCCCAGTGCAGGGATTACCATGATGACCGCCCTGGCCAGCGCTTATCTGAATAAAAAAGTGAAACCCTTTGTGGCCATGAGCGGAGAGATTACGTTACGCGGACAAGTACTGCCAGTGGGTGGAATCAAGGAGAAAATACTGGCTGCCAAAAGAGCCGGAATTAAAGAAGTGGTGCTGTCGGTACAGAATCAAAAAGATGTGGAAGAAATTAATCCGGCCTATATCAAAGGCATCCGGTTCTTCTATGTGAAAACGATGATTCAGGTAATCGATCATGTGTTAGGTACGACAATACCAGGGAAACCTGGCAAATGAACGCCGCTGCACAATAAACGAAACTGATATTGTTTCTTTCTGTACAGTTTTATGTATGATGGATAACTCCCCCTACGTGGGTATCATTCCGATTCATTCCCGGTACAAAGTACTTGGGTGTTAACATATTCGATTCGTGTGCTTCCCCTTGAACGTAGTAATACAACAGGAGTAATGCGCATGTGTACCACAACATGTTTAACACTTCTTCGATACAGCTGTTTTTTTTAAGCCATTCCTAAAATGTGTTGTTTTTTACACATTAATTTTTGGTACTTGAGGGAGTACTTATTTGGATAGCCGCTTTTCTTTTTGATAACTCTTGTGAACGTGAGGTAACATTATTATGGTTTTCAAATCAACCCATAGATACTTCAATAACAGCCTGAACCTGAAAGAGAGTAGTAAGTCGAAGTAACTAACTATATTCTTTTTGGAAACAGAAAAAAATGACTTGTAAAAGGGAGTATGGGTATTTTTAAAAGTGTAAATATGTGACGACATCCGTTGCCACATTTGTTTCTGCTCTGATTCAAATCGGGTTAAATCTTTACGGGTGTTGCCGTGTAAATGATTAATCCTCGCACTCGGTACTACTGCAATTTGAAAGCCTAAATAATGTATCTTCCTGCATAGGTCTTCATCCTCAGAATACATGAAATAATTTTCATCAAAAAGGCCATAACGGTTAATCAGATCCCTGCTCATTAAAAAACATGCTCCACTTATTTTATCGGTTGTATAATACGGCCTTAACGAATTATTGACAGCGTCCGAAAATAGCTTTGCAATTTGTCCGTAATAGTAATGGACATAAAAAGGTTCTATCTCTTTTGAAGTATAATCATAAATTAAAGGGGCAACAATACCCAGTTGATTGTTTTGAAGTACAGCCGACAACAGGTTTCGCAACATGTCTTTTTCAACTGTCGTATCCTGATTCAAGCAAAGCACATGAGTTGCTCCATTTTTTATTGCATAATCCGCACCAATATTATTGGCTTTAGCAAACCCAATAGCCGGAGCAGTTTTTATAACAACTACCTCCTCTCCCTTATCCTGAAAAAGTTCACTTACTCTTGTTGGGAGCGTACTGTTATCAACTAAAACAACTTTACACCTGATTTCATCTGATTGCAATACTGAATGCACACATGATTCTATACATTCATCCCCATTATAAAATGGAATAACGACAAACACATTCAGTTCAGCAGTTTTCATAATCAGCTTTTTAACACGGCTTCCTTCAGCTTTCTTAGCTCATTTCCTTTTTTTATGGAATTTTTCAAATACACCCTCATCAGGTACCTGTTCATCTTTTTTCTAACAGATTCCAGGATAGCGCGTTTCAACCCTTCGTTTATTTTACATTCACTGCTATGAATAAACTTGTATGAGTACAACAAATATTTATAGTGTACAGATACATCAATTTCAGACTGTGTCATTTCCTGGTCGCCATGAGAACGATACCATACCAATCCAAATGGAATTATGGCTATAGGAAAGGAATTAGCGAACTTATGCCATGTGATAAAATCACTGATTACCCTTTCTTCTGTGAAGCCTCCAATGGCCTCCATCGCCTCTTTTCTGATGATGGAGGACAGCGGGGCACGGTTAAAAATCCCCGATTTGAAATAATGCCTCTCGAAGGCTTCATCTGAGTTCAATACAATAGGAAATTTACGTGTTCCCTCTGATTTTAATCTTACCCCCATTAGGCCAACGGCTGCGGTGGGGCACTGTTCCATAAAGTAAACCATAGCTTCAATGCAATATGGAAAAATCATGTCATCAGAATCCACATACTTCAAATATTTCCCTTTCGCATAACTCGCCGCACGATTCCGGTTCGGATAATCTCCCAGGTTTACTTCATTGATGTATAATTGAATAACAGGATTGGATTGTTGATACGATTTTATAATTTCAACCGTTCGATCTGTGGAACAATCGTCAACTATGATAAACTCAAAATTTTCATATGTTGTAGATAAGACACTTTCAATAGCTTCTCCAATATATTTTTCCCTATTAAAAGATGTCATTAATATACTTACCAGCGGTTTGCTATTCATCAAATATTATTTTTAAAATAACCTTTCATATTTTTAAACGACTCCCTTGATAACTCAATCTGCTTTGATCGTGATGTCTCTAAGGCTGAAACAGGCAATTGCATTGCTTTTAAAGCACATTGTGCAATTTCGCTTACGTCAATCATTTTGTTTAACTCCTCGCAACTCCATGTGTCCAAATAAGATTGAACTTTTTTTACCTGTTTATTGACAGCAAGATACGGAACGCAGAAACTCATCGCAGTTATTACTCCATGCAAACTGGTACCAATATATAATTTCGCCTCTGATATCAGGTACATAATATCCCACAATGAAGGATTCTGAATAAAAACAGAAGCTTCACCCAATTGTTCATTGATGCTTCGTAAGGGTATGTGGTCTTCGTGCCCCGGTGCAGTGCCAATCGGGCATAAACATATGGAGTACCCCGCATCAATGATGATTTTTAATTGGGCTACCACCTGACTTAAATCTTTCCCTGATTTATATTTTGAAAGTTGAAAAAAGACATACGGCTTGCCCTGCAATTGTTTCTGATGGGTCGTCTTTTGATTAATCAAATGCCGCAGTTTTTCTTTAGAAAAAAACTCAGACATTAATATTGCGGAATCGGGGTATAAATGCGCATGTAATACACCTTTATGCTGAAGGCCGGCAAAAGTATCCCTGTCTCTGACGCTGACATATTCTATGTTATTTAACTTTTGAATCATCAAATCAATTGCCGGGGAAGATTCCTTTTTAAAGTGATGCCCACCCAATGAGTTGAGCAATATGGGTTGGCTAATTCCCAATTCCGAACGGGTGAAAATAAATGGAAAATCAGATTGTGCATGTACAATCTTTATTGCCAGCTTTTCAAAAGAAACAAAACGTGAAAGCCGAGATTGGCTTAAACGAAGGAATACACGATTGGTAAATCCATATAGTCTTGACCAACTTGTGCCGAAAGATTCTCCTCCGGCAACAATTACCACATCAATTTCCCTGAGTTTGCAACACTTGTAGAATGTGTTTAAAGATTCGGTAGGTTTCCCACCCTTGTGCAGAAAATCGCTTTTTACCAAACCGAAGTATCGGAATGAAACATCCAATCCCTGCTCAGCAAGTGCTGATTCAATAATATGTGGGAATAACAAGTCGCCATAATTAAATCTGTCAATTGCCCCCAAAATAGCTATTCTGTAATGCTGCATAAAGAACACTTAGTTATACCACCGAAATCTTATACTGTTTTATAACTGCCAAGCAGTTTTTAATGTTTTAATGTTTTCGGAGGTGTACCCTGAACGCTTGTCCTGCTTAAAATAGAATATCCTGTAATACCTCCTAAAATAGAGGCCACAAAGATACCCAATTTTGACTGATCAATAAATTCAGCACTACTGAAGGCCAGATTAGTAACAAACAATGACATAGTAAACCCAATGGCGGCTACAAACCCCAATCCGAACAGATTCTTAAGATTCATGCCCGCGGGCAAAGGGGCTACTTTCATTTTCACCATCAGCATGGTAAACCCAACTACGCCCACTACTTTTCCCAACAGTAAACCCAACGCCACGCCTATGGCAATGTTGGTACTGAAAAGATTTTCCAGATCAATATTCAGTGAAACACCGGCATTGGCTAGGGCAAAGATGGGAATCACTACAAATGTTACAAATGGGTGCATAGCATGCTCCAGTTTTTGCAGTGGGGGGATTGCCTGATCCGTCTTCTTTTTGATTTCATCCAGAATATGCAACTGCGTATGCGTGAGTATCGGAATTTTATCATTCGGGTCAACAGATCTGAACTTATTGAGGAAATGTTGAATTTTATCGATGTACAAACTTTCTTTGATGCGTACATCTGCCGGAATGGTAAATGCTGCAATTACAGATGCAATGGTTGCATGAACACCCGATAACAAAAAGGATGTCCATAAACCCAAAATTCCAAAGATGGCATAGAACATTACATTGCGAACGCCCATGCGGTTGCCGATATACATCACCAAGGCAAATCCTAATCCAATAAAAAGGTTGGTAATAGAAATGTCGGCAGTATAAAAGAGTGCAATTACTAGCACGGCACCTAAATCATCTACAATGGCCAGAGCCGTTAAGAATACCTTTAATGATAAAGGAATTCGTTTTCCTAACAGAAACAACACTCCCAGCGCAAATGCAATATCGGTAGCCATGGGAATACCCCAGCCGGCTTGCTGAGGGCCTTCATGATTCAGCGATATATAAATCAATGCGGGCACCACCATGCCTCCAAGTGCAGCAGCAATGGGCAAGATGGCTTTTCTTGGATTAGACAACTCACCTCCTACTATTTCTCTTTTCAGTTCCAATCCAACCACGAAAAAGAAGATAGACATTAACCCATCGTTGATCCAGTGATGAAGGGTATATTCAAAATACATTTCGCCATCAAATACAAAACCCAGTTTATGTTCAAAGAAATGAAAGTACTCCTCCGACCACATAGAATTTGCCAGAAACATCGCCAACAGCACACTGATGCCTAAAGTGATACCGCCGGATTTTTCGTGCTGTATAAACTTTTGTACGGGCCTTACAATTTTATCTATCGGGTAAGTTTTTTCTGTCAATGTCTTTTCTGTTTAATGCTTTAATGCCAATGCGTTTTTTAGAGCGTGCACAAAAATACAAAGTTTGAAACTAAGAGCTTTTTTTGCATGAAATGTGTGGAGTTTCCCATCAACTTTAAACCAGGCTTTTTTATCACACGCCCAATGGTACTTCAATATTGTATCACACCACAAAGCAATAACTTTGGTTGAAATTACAGGTATGAACTGGATAATACTCATTATTGCTGGATTGTTTGAAGTGGGGTTTGCGTTTTGTTTAGGCAAAGCGAGGAATGCGCCAGCCGGACAGGCCATTGGCTGGTACACCGGTTTTGCAATATGTCTGGCTGTAAGCATGTATTTGCTGATTAAGGCTACCGAGAGCCTGCCCTTAGGAACCGCCTATGCAGTGTGGACAGGAATTGGTGCCATAGGAACCGCTGCAATGGGCATGATTTTTTTCAAGGAATCTACTGATTTCTGGAGGATATTCTTTTTGTGTACACTCATTGCCTCTATTATTGGATTAAAAGCAGTTTCGGGTCGCTAAAATATATGGATGGAGATATTGCGTAACTTTATGATTTATTTTCGAACCTAAGCTAGAAGTATGAAAAGTTGGTTGATTGCTCTGATTTTAATTGTTTCCTGCAGCTCGCTGAAGGCGCAGTCAAACCGGTTACTGGCTGCCAAGGATTTTTATGCTGAGTACACTTCCGTCAAAACAGCCATGCTCATTGATATCCGCACGCCGGCTGAATACAGCAAAGGGTTTATCCTGAATGCCGTTAATATGGATTATTACGATGATGATTTCAGGCTGAAAATCCAATCTATAGATACCGCTCAGGTATTGTTTGTTTATTGCCAAAGCGGTGGTAGAAGTGCGGAGGCCGTTGAATGGATGCGCTCCAGCGGGTACACGCATGTGTATGAATTAAAAGGCGGCTACAAGGGCTGGAAGCAGGCCAAACTGCCGGTGAATGAATTATTCACACCAACAGATAAAATCAGTAAAGAAGCATTCGATCAGGCGGTATCCTCAGGAAAAGTTTTAGTAGATTTTTATGCTCCCTGGTGTGGTCCATGTAAAAAAATGGAGCCATATTTGAAAGAAATTGAATCGAAATATGGAGATGCAGTAAAAGTATTACGGATAAACGTAGACGAAAACGTTTATCTATCCAATCAACTTAAAGTGAAAGCTATACCGCTGCTTCATATTTATCAGGATGGGAAAAAAGTGTGGGTGTACAACAGCTATATTTCCAGAAACAAGCTTTTTAAGGCCTTGGGCATTCAAGAACGCTAATTATACTATATGAAAAAATACTTTCCAATTGCTGCAATATCTGTTTTGCTCGCCGCTTGCGGAGGCCAGGATAAACAACCCGAAACACCGGCTCCTGTTGATTCTACCAATGTGCAAACAGAAACTCCCGTGATTACGGATGCGCAGTACTTCTGGTCTGCCGATGCTGATACTGCCGGAAATATTGAGATCAGAAAAGTACGTCCTATTCCACAAGATTCACTGAATTATACATCCATCATTGAATGGATGAACAGTCAGTATCCTGAAGTGAAACTGGAAACAGAAAAACTTTCGGGGGATACACTGTATCTTAAAATTGCCGACAGCCGTTACCTGACCAATCGGATGGGTTCTACGGGACCGTTCTATTATTTGCAGGAGGTTACTTACAACTTAACAGAACTCCGGGACATCAACTACATCCATTTCAATTTCAAAGAGGGTAACCACGCTAAGCCGGGCACATACGACCGAAGTCACTTTATCAGTGAAAGAAGGTAGTGACGCCTTAATCGGCGTTCACTACCTGTTGAATGATGAAGGTTTTCCAGCCCGACGGCACTTCCCACTCTACCCGGTCGCCGGTACGGTAACCAAATAAAGCCGTAGCCATTGGCGCCAGCAACGATACTTTCTTCTCCGGAATGGATGCGTGGCCGGGAGGTACAATGGTAAAGGTTACCGGATCGTTCTTTCCCTGTTCTAATACCGTTACGGTGGAGTATAAACGCACCACATCGGCTGGCATCTCCTCGCGGTTTACCTGCCGTGCTTTCTGCAATTCTTCTTTTAACTGATGAATAAGCCGGCTGTCCATCGCGTTCAGCAAATGTCCATCGCGCAGCCAGGAAAGTATCTTCTTATAATCCTCGGATAATACCGTTAAGGTTTGTGTTTGTTGCATTGCATTGAAATTTATAGTTTAAAAAACAACATGCCCGCCTGAAGCGAAGCTTTTAATTAAATGTGATTGAGAAAGTTGAAACGAAAGTGGCAGAATTAGCCCCTTACCTGTTTGTCAAAGTCTTTAAAGGAGGATAAAAAATACAACTTTGAACAAAAAGCATAAAACATCCTGAAAGAACACAGAAAGGCACTGCAAATACCATACAAGCGGTAATTAACCTTTAAAATGATATCGTGTTGAGTAATCAGCATGTTCAGCGTACGAAGATACGGAATTTCAGGACATGTTCCAATAGCAAAGCCCCGTAAGCAGTTGCCTGCCCACGGGACTTGATGCGCTTCATAGATTAGCTCTGGATAATAAACGCACAAACGTTAAAAATATTATTCAACTCATTTGGTGGATAGTAAAAAATTGTATTTTACCGCCTATTCATATACATTGAATTCCTAATTTACCTATACCCCAAACACCTGAAGCGTCCCATGAAGAAATTGCTCATTCCCGTATTACTGTTGATGATGGTATGTTTTCACGTTCAGTGCAGGAACTCCAATTCACAAAGCCCGCCGGTGGTGCAGCAAGACACCACGATAACCGCTCAAACCGCCATTACCCGGCTTGTATTCGACAGTGCGTATGTGGATCGATTTATTCAGGAGCACCAATTCATGCAGGATACCGCCCAGCGCATCCTCAACTTTTATATCTCCAGGAACTTTCAATACGCCTGGTTTACCGAAGATGGAGTGGCTGAACAAACCCGCACCTTCTGGAACCTGAGGAATTTTTATGTTACGTCTAACCGCACCAACCTCCTGCGGGATACTCTCTTTGAACAAACCATGGAACGGATACTGAACGACAGCACTTATAGCATCCTTCCGGAAGAGCAGGCCAATATCGAATTAAAACTAACTCATCACTTTTTCGCCTATGCACAGTACGCCTATGCGGGCACAATAGATCCTGAATCGCTGCAATGGCATATCCCACGCAAAAAACTGGATGTGGTTGCCCTGCTCGACTCACTGGTTACACACCAGGGAAAAAACCTGAAACAATGGGAACCGGTGAACAGCGTGTACATGAACCTGCAAAGTAAACTCAAAGACTATGCAGCCATGGATGAAAAAGGTGGATGGGATACTTTACCGGTACTGAAAAAATCATTTGCAAAAGGAAGCAAGGACAGCATCATTGTGCAAGTGAAAAAGCGTCTCGCCTGGGAAGACCCGCAATTTGTTGCTGATTCCCTTCTAACCTTCGACGATTCACTTCAGGCTGCCGTAAACAGAGCCCGCTCCAGATACGGACTGAATGAAAACGGGAATGTAGATATCTCCCTGATAAAAGAACTCAATGTACCCGTTAAAAAGCGCATAGAACAGATACTGATTAATATGGAACGCGGACGATGGTTGCCGCCTACGCAAGGAAACGTGTTGATTGTGGCTAATATTCCCGACTATCGCCTGAGGGTATTCGAAGATAACCGGGTAGTTTTATCTATGAACATTGTTGTGGGTACCGTGGCCAATAACTCCGTTATATTCAATGATGAGCTGAAATACATTGTATTCGCCCCTTACTGGAATGTCCCCATGTCTATCGCCCGAAATGAAATTGTACCGGCAATGCGCAGGAATAAAAATTACCTTGCCCGAAACAATATGGAAATCACCGGTTATAATAATGGAGTTCCGGTGGTGCGTCAAAAACCCGGAAAAAGCAATTCGCTCGGATTGGTGAAATTTCTATTCCCCAACAGCTACAATATTTATTTTCATGACACCCCTTCTAAAAGCCTCTTTGAACGTGAACAACGCGCCTTCAGCCACGGCTGCATCCGCTTGCAGAAACCCGTTGAACTGGCTAAGTATCTGTTGCGCAACCAACCTGAATGGACGGATGAGAAAATTCAGGAAGCCATGCATAAGAATAAGGAAACCTGGGTAACCCTGCCCGAAGCCATACCGGTGATGATCACATACTTTACCGCCTGGGTGGATGTGGAAAATTCCATACACTTCAACAAAGATGTGTACGGACATGATAAAAAACTGGCAGCACGACTGTTCAGTCACGCTGAGTAAACATTGTAATAAAAATAACTTAACAATGTATTAAACTGGCAGGCATTTTGTTTGTGTAGTTTTGCATAAATTAATCGTACATGAAAACTACCACACTACTCCTGTCGGCCATTTCCATCACAGCAACCACTGCACTGGCCATCTATCTGATTCGGAAAATCACACAAAGCAAACGCCTGAAACGTATTGCTGAAGAGGGTTACGAAACAGCCATCGACATTTTGTATCCACAAAAACTGAATACAAAAAAGTTGCAGTACCGTCCAACCATTCCGGCATGAAAGCATGAGCACTCAATCTTTACGTTGTGTTTTTAAGTGAAGGGTTGTATTTTTGCAGGTAAGGCCCTGAATATGTTTTTTAAACTATTTGCGGTTCAATGAGGCATCATGCTTTTATATGTGCCACACCCTAAAATACCTGAATGACTTTATTACAACACGTATTTGAAATAAACTTTCCACTGAAAAATCCGGTGCTGATTTTCTCAGTTATCCTGTTTATCATCCTTTTTGCGCCGATACTGCTGAACAAACTGAAGATTCCCCACCTGATTGGTTTAATTATTGCGGGGGCGCTCATCGGGCCCAATGGCTTTAATCTGATGTTGCGCGACAGCAGTATCATTTTATATGGTACTGTGGGATTGTTGTATATCATGTTTCTGGCCGGACTGGAGATTGACATTGCCGATTTTAAAAAGAACAGTATAAAGAGCCTGTATTTTGGCATGCTGACTTTTTTATTTCCCATGGGGATAGGCTTTGTTGCAGGGTATTATGTGCTGCACTTTTCGCTCATGACCTCCATTTTACTGGCCAGTATGTTTGCTTCGCATACCCTCATTGTGTATCCAATACTGAGTAAATATGGCGTGGTGAAAAATCGTGCAGTGAACATCACAGTAGGGGGAACGGTGATCACCGATACCCTCGCCCTGATGGTGTTAGCGGTAATTGTAGGCATGTCATCCGGAGAAGTTGGCCGCGAATTTTGGATTAAACTGGGTACATCGGTTCTGGTTTTTGGTGCGATTATCATGTTGATATTCCCCCTCATAGGCCGGTGGTTTTTTAAACGGTTTGAAGATAAAATCTCACAGTACATTTTTGTGCTGGCTATGGTTTTCCTGGGGGCGTTCCTGGCAGAAGCCGCAGGCGTTGAAGCCATCATTGGGGCGTTTCTGGTAGGTCTGGCGCTGAATAAACTCATCCCCCACACCTCGCCCCTGATGAACCGCATTGAATTTGTAGGGAACGCTTTGTTCATCCCGATTTTCCTGATTGGCGTAGGCATGCTGATTGATTACCGTGTATTCTTCAAAGACCTGGAAACGCTGAAAGTTGCAGGGATTATGATTGCAGTGGCTGTTATCTCCAAATATCTGGCTGCTTGGATCACACAAAAGACACTCGGTTTTTCGGCAGATGAACGCCGGCTCATTTTCAGCCTGAGTAACTCACAGGCCGCGGCTACCCTGGCGGTAGTGCTGGTAGGATACAACATTATACTCAATCAGCCTGAAATAGACGCGGCAGCGGCATTGGGGAATATCATTGAACCCGACAGGTTGCTGAACGAAAGCGTGCTGAACGGAAGCATCCTGATGATTCTGGTTACGTGTACCATTTCTTCCTTCGTGGCACAAAAGGGAGCTCAGAATCTGGCATTACTCGAAACAGAAGGACTCAACCCCGAAGAAGATGCAGATAAAACACAGGAGAAAATTCTGGTAGCCCTGAACAACCATGAAACCGCCGGCGAGTTGATTGATCTGGCCCTCATGGTGAAATCAAAAAAGAATGCTGTGGGCTTATATGCATTGAATGTTATTGACAACAGCATCAACGATGCCGGTGCCGATAAACGTGCTGCTAAGATATTATCTAAAGCATCTTCCAATGCCGCCGCAGCAGATATGCACCTTCATGAACTGATACGATACGATATCAATATTGTGAACGCCATCAGCAGTGTGGTTAAAGAAAACAAAATCACCGACTTACTGTTAGGCCTGCACGAAAAGAAAGGAATTTCTGACAATTTTCTGGGGAATCTTACCGAAGGTATTTTAACTAAATGTAACACCACAACACTTATTTATAAACCCAGTCAACCGTTGTCTACCATAAAAAGGCATATTATCGTGATTCCGGAGCGTGCTGAAAAGGAACCCGGTTTTCCGTTCTGGCTGGTGAAGGTTTGGAATATCTCCCGTAATACCGGTGCTAAACTGGTCTTTTACGCCACAGCACAAACGCTCTCTTATATTGCTGAAGTTAATAAAAAACATCCGGTAGATTGCTCTATGAATGAATTCGACGACTGGAATGATTTTCTGATTCTGTCGCGCGATGTGTCATCCAACGATAACCTGATCCTTATCATGAGCCGGAAAGACCGTCCGTCGTACCATCAGCACATGACTAAAATTCCTCATTACTTAAATAAGTATTTTCAAACAACCAACTTCATCCTCATTTATCCGATGCAAACCGGTATTGATGAAAATTCTGAGTTAGACCTGAAAAATCCATCCGTGCTTGAACCGCTCGAGAAACTCGACGATTTGGGTAAAACCATTGCGCGCCTCTTCAAGAGAAGGTAATCAGCTTATTCATCTGAATAATACATCAGCGGGTCATCCGGATACTTCTGCCCTCGGGCTGAAGGGGAATTACTTTACCCTCAGCAGATTCTTCGTCTACCTGTTGCCGTAAGTTCAATTTTATGGTATCGCTCTCCACTCCGGCAATAGAACAGGCCATTTCAAAATTGCTGTGCATGCCAAACCCTTCCCGGATGTCAGGGATGTCTTGCTGGTCAGGAAAAGTCAGGAATTTTTTAATGAAGTACGTGGGTACGCCGTTGATTTCCTTTTTGTGTACAGAGTAACTATGTTCCATGGGTTTCGATTCAGTTGTTAAACGATAATCGGTAAACCACGGGATAGGTGGACTAAAACATTCAGTTAATCATAACAATATTGGAAAAATGACGAGAACGCTGGACTGCGTCTTAGAGTAGTAAGTGAAAGTACATTCATTTTTCGAAGCGTGCAAGCAAATACAGCACAATCTTCCCGCAGGTTAAAGTAACCCATTGATTTACAAAGCAGGATTTTTACGATGATCCCTGCTTACCTTTGCTGGGCTATTGCCCATCTGTAAAAGGCAATCATTACCAATGGTATGAAAATACAATGCTGGAGTATTGGCAAAGCCAATGAATCATTTGTTCAGGAAGGCATCGAACTCTTCACACGAAGAATCACGCATTATTTTCCTGTTCAGTGGCGCATGTTTCCTCCACCCAAAAATGCAGGTACTTTGCAGGAGGCGGCCCTGAAACAGAAAGAAGCGGCTGCCGTATTGGAAGCACTCGAGGATAATGATTACCTGGTATTGCTCGATGAAAAGGGGAAAATGATAAGAAGCGAGACACTGGCAGAGCTGTTGCAACAAAGAGCCAATGAGGCCCGCAAAAACATCGTTTTTTTAATTGGTGGAGCTTATGGTGTGGACGACACCATTAAACAGCGTGCCGATTTTCAGTGGAGTTTATCCGCCCTGGTATTTCCTCACCAGCTCGTGCGGTTAATCCTCGCGGAACAAATTTACAGGGCCTGTACCATCATCAGAAACGAAAAATATCACCATGCCTGAGGGCATAATTAAAATGTAACCATGGATTTTAACGCTTATCCCATTACCATCCTGCTGATTGCAGTTAATGTACTGGTTTCACTGCTGGGTTTTTCCAATGCCTCATTTGTTGATAAAACCATTTTATGCCCCTATCGCATTAAACGCGAACGTCAGTACTACCGGATGATTACTTCCGGATTTTTACACGCCGATTTTGTACATCTCTTTTTCAATATGTTCACGCTGTTTTTCTTCGGCAGAAATATTGAAATATATTTCAGTTATTATGGCCTGGGCGGACAACTCACCTATCTCCTCCTCTATTTTACCGCATTGATTGTATCTGATATCTCCAGTTACCTGAAGCATAAAGACAATCACCAGTATCGGGCACTGGGAGCTTCCGGTGCCGTAAGTGCGGTAGTGTTTGCCGCGATTGTATTTGATCCCTGGGGGGCGATATACCTCTATGGAGCCATAAAAATATCTGCCACCATTTATGCGGTGCTCTTTATTGTCTACTGTGTGTATATGGGTAAACGCGGGCAGGATAATGTAAACCACGATGCGCATTTGTGGGGATCGGTGTACGGACTTGTTTTTACTCTGATACTGATTGCCCTCATGCAACCCATTTTGTTCGAAGGTATTATTGACGAAATATCAAATCCCAGCATCTTCGGGAAGTAAATCAAACCGTAATACCTGGTGCGTATTTTCTGTAATGCGGAAGCGATGGTCAATCCTCATGCCCCCAACCCAGGCGATGCGGTTTCCTGATACCAGTACCCAGGTGTTTTCCTTTTCATGCAACGGAACTTTCTGATCAATCAGAAAACGGCTGATTTTCTTTTTCTTTTCCATCCCCAGCGGATAAAAATAATCTCCCGGTTTCACTTTCCGCCATAACAGCGGAAATTCGAGTTCGTCCATATTCAGCAATGCAGTCTGCGGTGCAGCAGTTCGAATATCCGGCACCGTAACCATCTTGTTAATCTTTAACCGGGCACCGGGTAATTGGATAGTTTGATCTTTGGGGGACTCAATCAGAAAGTGATTGTCTTGCTGCCCGCCCAATTCCGAAACAATCAGCCACCCCCTGTTTTTTAGCACACGATGCGTAGCCGACTGTACATACCTGCCGGTATCGCTGTCTTTTAAACGAAAGGCCTCCGAACATTGGTCGGGAGAAAAACCCAAAGGATGCAACACTTCAAACAACAACGCAGCGGGCGCGGGCTGCTTCAGCCACAGGGCTACGGGGATGTGTATTTCATTGGATTTATGCAGCAGCAACTTTTTCAGGATGAGCTGAACCGCGTGATGGTACAATTGCTCAGCATCGCTGAATCGGTGCACATTCTGCGCCATGTTTTGTAAGAATGAGGGATATACTTTTTCAATCTCCGGTACTACGTGTAATCGGAAATGATTTCGCGTATAATCGTTGGTGTTATTGGAGGCATCTGTTCTCCAGTGTACCCCATACTCCTGCGCATAATGTTCAATGTCTTTCCGGAAAGCAAACAACAATGGCCTGCGGATGTAATCATTTTTCACCGGTATGCCGGTTAACCCACGTATGCCTGTCCCCTTGCTTAGATGCATCAGGATGGTTTCAGCATTGTCGTTGGCATGGTGTGCCGTGAGTACATATTCCGCGGGATGTGTGCCGGATTCAATCATCTCCCTGAACCAGGCATACCTGAGATTACGGGCCGCTTCCTGAATGGATATCTTTTCGGCAGAGGCGATGGCAGCGGTATCAAACTGTTGCACATACACCTGCACGCCCAGTTCGGCCCCCAGGTTGCGTACAAAAGCTTCATCTTCGTCACTGTCGGCCCCTCGTAATTTAAAATTGCAGTGTGCCAGACTAAAAAAGTATCCCGACGCCTTGCACAGATGTGCCAGCACCGTGGAATCCACACCCCCGCTCACCGCTAACATTACATGGGCGGAACGGGGAAACAATTGATGCGCCTGCACATAATCCTGAAATGATTGCAAGAGATTTTTCATACCTCATCCTCCTCCAGCAGCATATTGAGTGCCGATTGTAATTCATTATAGGTTCGCTGCTCTCCCTTAGCCAAAGCCTGCTCCATACCTTTTCTATAGGTTTGTTCAGACTGATCCCGCATTCCGGATGCAGCGTATAATGCCGCCAAATGATAATAGGAACCCGTATACCCGGGGTTGAATTTCAATAATCGTTCAAAAGTGTGAATCGCCTGATCGTTTTCACCTTCCGCCGTGTATTCCAGGGCCAGCGCATGCAGCAGAAAACTGTCGTCCGGATTCTTTTCCAGCATTTCTAATATTTTATTTTTTCTGCTCATCTAAAATCTAAAAAAAATGAATAAACTATCTTTGCAACCACTAACTTTGCCCTTAGTTGCATAAACAACTTTTTATAACAAAATTGTACAATAGATGAAAATACTGGTATGCATCAGCAAAACGCCGGATACAACGGCAAAAATAGCTTTCGAAGATAACAATAAGAAATTTGCTGCCGATGGTGTGCAGTGGATTATCAATCCTTACGACGAGTGGTATGCCCTGGTTCGTGCGATTGAACTGAAAGAGGCCGACGCTTCAGTGAGCATTCACCTGATTACCGTAGGAGGCGCAGATGCTGAGCCCATCCTGCGTAAGGCGCTTGCCTTAGGAGGCGACGAATCGTTCCGCGTTAATCTGGAGAGCGGAGATGCTTTTCAGGTAGCAGCTCAAATTGCACAGTTTGCCAAAGCCGGAGGATACAACCTCGTATTAACCGGTAAAGAAACCATCGACTACAACGGCTCCTCAATCGGGGGCATGATTGCCGAATTGATGGAAGTGCCTTTCTTAAGCCATGCCACACAATTAAACGTAGCGGGTGGCAAAGCAACCGTTGTGCGGGAAATTGAAGGAGGTGAAGAAACCAATGAAGCAGCACTACCGGTAGTGGTTAGCTGCCAGAAGGGAATGGCTGAACAGCGTATCCCGAATATGAAAGGTATCATGGGAGCAAGAACCAAACCCCTGAAAGTGGTGGATGCCGACAGCACCGCTGCGCTAACTTCTATCGAGCGCTTTGAGTTACCTCCTGCCAAAGCAGGAGTGAAACTGGTACCGGCCGATCAACCGGAAGAACTCGTGAGATTATTGCACGAAGAAGCAAGGGTTATCTGATAACCGGTTAAAAACTATTTAAAAAAAATTAAATCACCATATTATGGTATTAGTATTTATAGATCAGAGTGAAGGAACGATAAAGAAATCATCTTTTGAAGCTGCCGCGTACGGAGCAGCCCTTGCACAACAAACCGGCACCACTGCCGAAGCCATTGTATTAGGCGAAACACCGTCTGATGCTGCCCAACTGGGTAACTACGGTATCAGTAAATTGCACGTGGTTGAACAGGCATCCCTTAAAACAATGGACGCCCAGGCTTATGCGAAAGTATTACACGAAGCTGCCGACAAACTCAATGCCGGCATCATCATTTTCTCTAACAACACTACTGCCAAAGCCGTAGCTCCACGTTTAAGCGCCCGCATGAAAGCCGGGTTGGTAAGTGGTGCAATTGCATTGCCGGAAACCACTAACGGTTTTACAGTTAAGAAATCGGTTTTCAGCGGAAAGGCATTTGCTCATGTGAACATCCTGACCGATAAAAAAATTATTGCCTTAAATCCAAACGCCTTTGCTGTTACCACCACCACAGGCAATGTCAGCGTTCAACCACTGGAAGTAGGTGCTGCTCAACCGGCAGTTACCGTTACTAATGTGAATAAAGTGGTAGGTGAAGTTCCACTCAGTGAAGCTTCTGTTGTAGTAAGCGGCGGACGTGGATTGAAGGGACCTGAAAACTGGGGATTTGTTACTGAACTGGCCGGTTTACTGGGCGCAGCCACAGCGTGTAGCCGTCCTGTTGCCGATATCCACTGGCGCCCGCATCATGAGCATGTAGGACAAACCGGGTTGGCCATTGCACCCAATCTGTACATTGCCATTGGTATTTCAGGGGCCATTCAGCACCTCGCAGGCGTGAACCGCAGTAAAACCATCGTGGTCATCAATAAAGATCCTGAAGCTCCTTTCTTCAAGGCGGCAGATTATGGTATAGTGGGCGATTTGTTTGAAGTGATGCCCAAAATCATTGCCGAAGTGAAGCGAATAAAAGGAGTTGCTTAATTCAAGCCATAACTACTCGTTTTCAAAAGCCTTTCGAATTTGTTTTGAAAGGCTTTTGTTTATATTTGCCTCACATACATTCATATTTGCACCGACGGGATGAAAAAGATAGAACTGGAAATCATTGCGATATCGCACAGCATTACACAAACGCAATCCTACGCCGTGGTATTGGGTGAAATCAACGGACTGCGCAGGTTGCCGATTGTAATTGGAAGTTTCGAAGCACAGGCCATCGCCATCGCCATCGAGCGAATGAATCCGGCACGCCCCCTAACGCACGACCTGATGAAGAACTTCATGAACGCGTTCAATATTGATCTCGTGGAAATTGTAATCAATGATTTGCAGGAAGGCATCTTTTTCTCCAAACTGGTTTGTACTTCACAAAATGATACCATAGAAATTGATTCCCGTACGTCTGATGCCCTGGCACTGGCCGTAAGAATGGGATGCCCGATTTATACGTATGAATCCATCATCGACAAAGCCAACAGAAGTACCGGCGAACTGCCCGAATATCCGAAAGAGGAAGAAGAACTCACTGCATCCGAATCTGCTGAGCACAGCGATTTGAAATCAATGTCACTGGAAGAATTACAGGCCCTGCTGGATGAAGTGCTGGAACATGAAGATTATCGCAAAGCCATTGCCATCCGGGACGAAATAAAAAGCCGCGCGTCTAAATAAGGATCTGCACTCAATGCCATGGTAGTATTCCCTCATGCTAAAATAAACTTAGGTCTGCGCATTACAGGCCGCAGGGAAGATGGTTACCATAACGTACAAACCCTGTTCTACCCTATACCTCTGCACGATGTGCTTGAAATCTTAGAAAACAAGCAACCCGATGCGCCTCCACTCGAATTCCGGTTAACCGGAAACGATTTACCGAATGCACCCGGTACAAACCTTTGTGAAAAAGCCTTCCATCTGATAAAAGCATTACACCCTCAAATTCCACCTACGGTGTTGCATTTGCATAAAGCCATTCCTGCAGGAGGTGGAATGGGCGGAGGATCCTCCGATGGTACGTTTACCCTTCAGCTACTAAACAGTTACTACCGGTTAGGAATAAACGAAGATATGCTGCATAATCTGTCATTGGAGTTGGGAAGTGATTGTCCCTTTTTTCTAAAGAACCAACCCTGTATAGGAACCGGAAGAGGCGAACAACTGCAACCGGTTGATTTTAATCTGAAAGGGTATGCACTGGTGGTAATTAATCCCGGGCTATCCGTGAGTACAGCCGAGGCGTTTAAAATGCTAAAACAGTTTAGTGAACCGGTTAATCTGGAGCATATCATCCGCCAGTCGCCGGAAAACTGGAAGAACACCCTCGTGAATGATTTTGAAACTCCGGTGTTTGCTGTTCATCCCGTGCTTAAACACATCAAGGATACCTTGTACGAATCGGGGGCGGTTTATGCGTCGCTGAGTGGCACCGGGAGTACCCTGTATGGAATTTTCAAAGAACAGAAGCCATTGCCAGGACTGGCAAGCAGCGGTTATTTCGTGAAGTGGGTGGAATAATGTACCTTTGAGTTTCTCTTATGAAACAATTCTCTTTCTTATATAACAACCTCGATTTGCTCAATCATTAAGTAGATACTGAGTAACCGATTCCTGTTTCATTTTTTTTTCATTCTATTTAAATCTTTCAATATGTCACAGTCTGCCGCTGCTGTTGATCAGCAATATTATATTCAACTCGAGGAAAAACATGGTGCCCATAATTATCATCCCCTACCGGTTGTATTGGAAAGGGGTAAAGGCGTTCACGTATGGGATACGGATGGTAAACCTTATTACGATTTTTTAAGCGGATACTCTGCCGTAAACCAGGGACATTGCCATCCGGCACTGGTGGAAGCCATTCAGGAGCAGGCATCTACCCTCACGTTAACCTCGCGCGCCTTTCACAGCAATTTGCTGGGAGTGTATGAAGCTTACATCACTCAATATTTTGGGTATGATAAGGTGTTACCCATGAACACGGGTGTGGAAGCCGTAGAAACGGCCATCAAACTCGCCAGAAAATGGGCGTATCAGGTGAAGAAAATTGTACCCGGACAGGCACGTGTGGTGGTATGCGATGCAAACTTTCACGGAAGAACGATGGGCGTGATATCTTTCAGCACCGACCCTACTGCTAAAAATGAATTTGGCCCATTCCTCGAAGGATTTGATGTGGTTCCATATAACAATCTCCCCGCACTGGAAAAAGCCCTGCAATCTGAAAATGTTGCTGCTTTCCTGTTTGAACCCATTCAGGGAGAAGCCGGTGTGGTAGTGCCTGATGAAGGCTATTACCAGGGCATCCGCGCTTTGTGCAACAAGTATAACGTGCTTATGGTAGCAGATGAAATTCAAACCGGATTGTGCAGAACCGGTAAGCTGCTGGCAGTTGACCATGAATTCGTGAAGCCTGATATCCTCATCCTGGGTAAAGCACTCAGTGGAGGTATGTTGCCTGTATCTGCCGTGCTGGCCAATGATGAAATAATGATGACCATCAAGCCCGGCGAACATGGCAGTACCTACGGTGGCAATCCCCTCGCCTGTAAAGTAGCTATGGCTGCGCTTCATGTATTGCAACAGGAACACATGGCCGATAATGCGGCACGAATGGGTGAGAGATTCAGGCAGGGCCTTACTGCTTTACAATCGCCATACATCGAAACCGTACGCGGAAAAGGATTGCTGAACGCCATCGTAATCAAGCACAGCGATTCTGAAGCTGCATGGAAACTCTGCATGGAAATGATGAAAAACGGACTGCTGGCTAAACCTACTCATGGCGATAAGATTCGCTTTGCCCCTCCGCTCATCATCAATGAAAAACAAATTGATGAAGCCATTCAAATTATCAGTAAAAGCCTTGAGGTGTTAAACAACTGACATGAGTGTAAACGCCAGGAAAGCTAATGATAATTCATTCTGGAGAGATGTTTCCATAGGTGTATCAGATAGTGCCTCATTGAGTGTGGTGGTTGCCGCTGCATTCACGGCGGCTGATACACCTGCTGAATCGATTTTCTACATACTGCTTACAGCAATCGCTGTCTGGGCAATCGTTTCCGGCTTCATTGCTTATTCCACCCTGAAATCGCTGTGGGCATCGTATCAGCAAAGCCTCCGCCTTCAGTCAGACGATGCATCCATGCAGCGTGCCATCCTTCAAAAGCAACAGTTTTTATCATCCCTTCAGTTACAGGATGATATCTTAGCCGCTACGGCCGATGAAATTCGTGAAGAAGTAAGTGCAGATGCTTCCATGCACTGGTCTCCGCCTACATTGCAGGATGCCCGCATTGTCGGCATCCGAATCGCACTGACCTTTATATTAGGTGGAATCATTGTTATCCTACCTTTTTTATTAATCGAACCAACCTTCACCGCTTTGATGATTTCAGCAGCCATAGCTATTCCGGTGATTTTTATCATGCATTTTATTAAATGCAGATTTACCGGCGTGGCTCCCTGGTTTGGCAGCATGAGTTCAACTTTCCTAACAGCCCTTGCCGCAACGGGTATATACCTGCTGATAGACTGGATCCGTTAAGAATATCATTCAACCGGTTTTTGCTGGATGGGGTTAGAGCGGCTTTTTCAAAATCATAAACACTTCTGTGCCGGCACGCGGTGGAATGGAATTGTAACATTCCGTTGCCACCTGAATATCAAATGTGCCGGAGAACAGATTCAGGTATTCCTCGAGATTTCCACCAAAGGGCGGTCCACCTTCAAAGGTGCGATTAAACCAAACCCCTGCTAGCGTACCTCCAGGTGCCAGTAACGCATACATTTTCTCCACATACGCTTTACGCAATGAGGGATGTATGGCACAGAAAAATGTTTGTTCCAGAATCAGATCGAAGGTTTGTTGCAACTTGAAAAAATCCTGATGGACAATCTGGATTTCCTCCGGCAAACGCTTACGTAATAGCGTAACCGCTTCCAGGGAAATATCGGCAACGGTTACATTTTTGAATCCATTTTCATGGAGATATTCAGCTTCATATCCATTTCCGCAACCCGGTATTAAAATGCGTATGTGCTTATCCGTGAGTTGATCTATATACTCTTTCAGCGGACGGGAGGCTTGTCCGATGTCCCATCCGGTATAACCGTTCCGGTATCGCTCATTCCAATATTGTTCGTTCAGGGGTTCAGGTTGAGGATGTTCCCACATGGTGTTTCGTGTTGTTTGAAATATTGATAAAATTCCATTCAATGGTTTTCTCGAAAGGATGTTTACGCACCGGACAATCCCCTTTAGAGCAGATAGCACAGGAGAAATCAAGGCAGCCATCGGAGTGAACAAACAATTCCACCGATTCACCAAAATTCTCTTTAACCAGCGAACCCAGTTTGTCTACTTCCACATGCGCCTCATGCACATTGAAATACCAGGGCACCGTAAGATGGCAATCTACATGCAACATGGGCCCGTATTTTATAATCCGGAGATTGTGTAAATCAATCCAGTTTTCGTTCCGGTTTTCCTGAAGCATCCGGATCATCATGTCCATCAGTTGCTGGTCGGTTTCATCCATGATGCCCGCTACCGATGTGCGAAGGATTTTGTACCCGGTTACACCTATCACACCGGCAAAAATGATGGCCACTACTTTATCAATCCACGCATAACCGGTGAAGTATAACAGTACCAGTCCGATTAAAATCCCCAACGTGGTGTAGGTATCCGAGCGCAGGTGTTTACCACTGGCCATCAGTGCCAGTGAATGGTTTCGTTTACCGGTTCTTAAACAAATGGTTCCGGCAATCCAGTTAATCAGGGCGGTTGATGCAATCAGGATGAGTCCGTAATCCAGTTGATGAATTTGTGATGGTGTACTCAACCCCTTTACAGATTCGTACATTATATACAATGCAGCCGTGAGAATGAGTGTACCTTCCACTGCCGCAGAAATAAACTCCACTTTACCATGGCCGTAAGGATGATCGGCATCTCTCGGGCGGGCCGAAACGGTTAAACTATACACCCCCATAATCCCGGCAACCACATTTACAATACTTTCCAGCGCATCCGTTAATATGGCTACAGAATGCGTAATATACCATGCGGCAAATTTGATCAGAAACAATACTACCGAAACGGCAGCCACAATTTTTTGAACTTTAAGGCTTTGTGCGGAGGTGTTCAAAGCAATATTTTTCCAAAGTTACCCCCTTTCGCCTTATTTTTGTGCCCTTAAAACGAGTGTATGCATCTACAATTAACAGAAGAACATTTGATGATTCAACAAGCCGCCCGCGATTTCGCACAAAACGAATGTTTGCCGGGTGTAATTGAAAGAGATGAAAATCAAACCTTCCCACGCGAGCAGATTATGAAACTGGCCGAACTGGGATTTATGGGGATGATGGTAAAACCGGAGTATGGCGGCAGCGGTTTAGATACCATCAGCTATGTACTGGCAATGGAAGAAATCAGTAAGGTAGATGCCAGTGTGAGTGTAAGCATGAGTGTGAACAACAGCCTGGTATGTTACGGATTGCAGGAATATGGTACAGAAGATCAAAAACAAAAATACCTGACGCCACTGGCTCAGGGTAAAAAAAATAACGAACTGTATATCGGTGCCTTTTTGCTGAGCGAGCCGGAGGCCGGAAGTGATGCCACCTCGCAACGTACTACTGCTGAAGACAAAGGCGATTATTATTTATTGAACGGAACCAAAAACTGGATTACCAACGGAAACAGTGCCAGCGTGTATCTGGTGATTGCTCAAACCGACCCATCCAAAGGCAGCAAAGGCATCAATGCATTTATTGTTGAAAAGAACTGGCCTGGTGTTGTGGTAGGCGCGAAAGAAAACAAACTGGGTATCCGCGGTAGTGATACGCATACCATTCTGTTTAATGATGTTAAGGTGCCTAAAGAAAACCGTATTGGCGAAGATGGTTTCGGATTTAAGTTTGCCATGAAAACCCTCGCCGGCGGACGAATTGGTATTGCATCACAGGCACTGGGAATTGCCAGCGGAGCCTATGAACTGGCTAAAGCATACAGCAAGCAGCGCAAAGCTTTCGGAACGGAGATTATGAACCATCAGATCATTCAGTTCAAACTGGCGGATATGGCTACCAAAATTGAAGCGGCCCGTTTGCTTTGCCTGAAATCTGCGTGGGAAAAAGACCAGCACATGGATTATACCCTCAGCAGTTCTATGGCTAAAGTTTTTGCCAGTGAAACTGCTATGTGGACCGCCACCGAGGCAGTACAAATACACGGAGGTTACGGATTTGTAAAGGAATATCATGTGGAACGCCTGATGCGTGATGCTAAGATCACTCAGATTTATGAAGGTACCAGTGAGGTGCAGCGCATCGTGATCAGCAGAAGCATCCTGAAGTAATAAGTTATTCAATATTTTACCTCTGTGTTCGTACCATGAACGTACCGGCACAGAGGTTTTTTATTTGTTTACCAGGAGTACCCGGCGAATTTGAACCTTACCGAAACGCCTATACGAAAGATGGTATCTCAACGCCCGGTGAACCCATAAAACCCGATTAAACCTTATGCCATTTCAACCAGAAACCTACCAGCGCATTATCAGTGAAATAGGACCGGATGTCAGGCTGATTGCAGTATCAAAATTGCAGCCCGTACAACCAATCCGGGATGCCTATGCAGCCGGCCACAAAGATTTTGGAGAAAACTACGTACAGGAACTGGTGGAGAAGGCTGCTCAATTGCCTGAGGATATCCGCTGGCACTTCATCGGCCATTTGCAATCTAATAAGATAAAATACATCGCACCCTTTGTGTACCTGATACATGGCGTTGACAGCCAGAAACTGTTAGCCGCGATCAATAAGGAAGCCGGTAAAATTCAGCGTACCATTTCCTGCCTGTTGCAGGTACATGTGGCAAAGGAAGAAACGAAGCATGGCTTTGCAGCAGACTCACTCCAGGGGATAAACGCAGCAGATTATCCGAACCTTAAAATATGCGGTGTAATGGGCATGGCCACCTTTACGGATGATGAAAGGATCCTACAAAGCGAATTTGCATTGCTGAAACAAACATACGATTCACTTAAACCAAGATTCCCCGAGTTTAAATACCTGAGCATGGGTATGTCGGGCGATTATGCGCTGGCCATACAATGCGGATCGAATATGGTGCGCATTGGAAGTTTGTTGTTTGGTGCCCGGCCAGCCTAAAAAGTGTTAATATTTAAGCATTACAGCGGTATACCCCTTTTTATAATTTTAAAATTATTTAGATTAAAATAACTTTACTGCATAATGTATTGCCATGCGAACCACATTTGAAGCTGAAAAAAACAGAAAAGCGTTTATATATACCGTTATTATTTGTGCGGTGCTGTTATTGCTGAGTATTTTAATCAGTTGGAAAAGCGCCCCTCCTCCTGAACCTAATCCGTTAGACCTGATAGAAATTAATCTGGGGAATGATGCCGATGGCTGGGGTGAGGAGCAGCCCCTGGTGAAGGGTGAGCGTGGCCCGTCTCAGGATGTGGATCCGGGAAGGTCAAATGTGGTTGCTGCCAGTCGCTCGGAAGATAAGGTTACCCCCGATGAAAATGCAGCAGATGATGCCGCACCGGTGAATGTACCTTCCAAAAAACCGGTGAAAAGCAATGTAGAAAGTAATGTAACCAAGGAAACGGTAGCTACTCCCAAAAAAGCCAAAGTAACCTATCAGGGGCCCGGAAAAGGAACCGGCAATAATGAAACGGAAGATAACGGGTACCGCTATCAGGGAGTGAATACCGGTGGTCAGGGAGATATGGGTAGCCCGGAGGGCGATAAAGATTCTTATGGAAATACTCCCGGTGGTGCCAGGGGCGGGCCACGGGTACTCAGTGGCAACCGTAAAATTGTAAAATATTATTCCTTTACCGGAGAACTGGCCAAGGCTACCATCTATGCAAAAATCAGGGTGTCTCCTTCAGGTACCGGTAGGTTTATCAGCTTCGAAAAAGGGTCAACCAGTAGAAGTGAAGATTACGCTCAGGCGATTAGAAACTACCTCACCAACATCCAGTTCGATAAGGCAGCCTCAGAGTCTGATGTAGTTGTACAATTTAATTTTAATATTAATTAAGAGTTGTATATTGTTTAAAATGAATTAGTAAGGAAATATTTATCAGTATGACTTACGACGAGGCCGTTCAGTTTTTATATACCCAACTGCCCATGTACAGCCGGGATGGAGCCGCAGCCTACAAAGCAGATTTGAACAATATTATCCAGTTGTGTAATTACCTCGGGAATCCGCAGGATACATTCAAAAGCATTCATATCGCGGGTACCAATGGCAAGGGCAGTACCTCGCATATGCTGGCGGCCGTCCTCCAAACTGCCGGTATGAAAACCGGATTATATACCTCCCCGCACCTCTTCGATTTTTCTGAGCGAATCCGAATCAATGGAGCGCCTGTAACCCGGGAATTTGTGGTTCAGTTTGTGGAACGCATCCGGCAGGCCGCTATTAAAATCCAGCCTTCCTTTTTCGAGATTACCGTAGCCATGGCTTTTGAATATTTTGCGGAACAGCAGGTAGACATTGCCGTGATTGAAACCGGATTGGGTGGCCGGCTAGACAGTACCAACATCATTCACCCATTGATGGCCGTGATCACGTCTGTGGGATTAGACCATCAGGATATACTCGGGCATACCCTCGAAGAAATTGCTGAGGAGAAAGCGGGCATAGTAAAGTTCAAAACCCCACTGGTTCTCGGCGAAATGAAACATGAAACCCTATCGGTGTTTGCTACCGTAAGCCATCAAATGCAATCGGAAGTATTACAGGCTGAACAATATGCCACTATTGTAGGAGTGTATGAACAAGACAATCACCAGGTGTGTGATTACCGTATCAACACAACCGGTACCCATTTTTCTCTGGAAACAGATTTAAAAGGATTGTATCAGGCCAAAAATGCCCGCACCGTATATTGTTGTGTACGCATGCTTCGTAAGCTCGGATTTGCCATTGATGAGGAAGATATGCGCAAGGGGTTGAAAAATGTATCTAAACTCAACGATATTCGGGGCCGCTGGGAAATCATACAAAAAAATCCGTTCATCATTGCTGATGTGGCCCACAACATCGACGGAATACAGGAAGTAGTGAACCAGTTGCAACTGCAATACCCGGGCAGGAACTACCATTTTATCCTTGGCTTTGTGCGCGATAAACACATCCACCCCGTGCTTAGTGCGCTACCGGCTCAGGCGCAGTATTATTTTACTCAGGCACAAATTCCCAGGGCATTACCGGGAGAAATTTTACAAGAACAAGCCACCAGATACAACCTCAACGGTAAGGCCTACCCGAATGTAAATGAAGCCCTGGAAGCTGCCCTGCAACAGGCCCAACCCAATGATGTGATTATGATTACCGGCAGTTTCTTTATTATCGCTGAACTGAAGTATCAGCCGTTTGCCCATGCATGAACTGAAAACCGTAAAACAAACATAGAGCGTGCAGACTTTGTTTAATCTCACTTTGCATCAACAGGGTTTTTACCTCCGCTAAAGTCATGAATACCATTTCAATTTCTTCATTGGGATCTAACTGCTGATCGGCAACGCGCTTCCCGCCGGTAGCCAGATAAAAATGGCAGATATTGGTCAACACACCGGGGTTAGGACAGGAATATCCCAAAGAATGAAACGCCTGAAAGCGATATCCGGTTTCTTCCAGCATTTCACGTTCGGCAGCCTGTACAGGGGTTTCCCCTGCATCAATAAAACCACCGGGCAGTTCCAGCAACTCTTCCCCCACCGGATGCCGGTACTGTTTTACGAGAATAACCTCGCCCTGTTCGGTGAGCCCCATCACCACAATTGAAGGGGGCAGCTCCACTACAAAATAAGGATCCACAATTTTCCCGGATGGCATCTGATAACGGTCTTTCCGGGCAGTGAAATAAGGATGACTGCTGATATATTCTGAAGAAAGAACGGTGGGTTTCATATCTAATATAATTTCATAAAAAACTTCCGGTTCTGCCGGAAGCTTTTCATAATGGAATGTATTTTTTACTCTGCTTTAGGTTTTATTTCATGCAGGGTAATGGTAAATATCAGGGTAGCCCCGGGTGGGATGGAATTGCCCGCTCCACGGTCGCCGTAGGCAAGGTCAGACGGAATGTATACTTTCCAGGTTGCACCTACGGGCATCATTTGCAGGATTTGCGTCCAGCCACTGATTACGCCATTCACCGGAAACTCAGCCGGTTGCCCGCGCTTGATGGAGCCATCAAATTCCTTTCCATCAATAAACGTGCCTACATAATCTACTTTTACCACATCGGTTGCAGATGGTTTGGGGCCATCCGGATTACCCGCTTCCATAATTTCGTATTGTAAACCATTCGGCAATACTATAACACCTTGTCTCTTTTTATTCTCTTCCAGAAATTTAATTCCTTTTGATTTTTCTGCCGCAACACGTGCCTGAGTTTGCCGCTGCATTTCAGATTGCAACACCTGAATGGCTTGCTCCGATGTCATGGCGCCGGCCTCTCCTTTCAGTACGTCTTCAAAAGCGCGGGATAATAAGGCCAGATTGATTTCATGTACGCCCTGATCTTTTACACTTTGAGCTACATTCATGCCCAGTGCGTAGCTGAAACTATCCACAGCGTTTTTCATTTGAGGTGCCGGTGAAACCTGCCCGGCTTTTTGTGCAGAAGCATTCAATGCCACACAGGTAAAAATGCTTAGAGTAATTGCTTTCATATGTATTTTTTAAATAGCGATGCAAAGTAAGAAACCATTATAAATCCCGAATGGTTGTGCCTGTTAAATGTATAAAAACATCTTCCAGGTTGGCCGCTTTCACCTGTTTGGGTCTTTCAAATCCTTCCTGAATGAGTTCATCAATCATGTCATCCGGTGAAGCCAGTTTGATGATGTTGCCTTCGTGCATGATGGCAATACGGTCGCACAACTGTTCTGCTTCATCCATATAGTGCGTGGTAAGTATCACGGTGGCTCCTTTATCCCGAATGCTCCGGATCAGCTCCCACAAATTCCTGCGTGCCTGGGGGTCAAGGCCTGTAGTCGGCTCATCCAGAAACACAAGTTTAGGCTGATGTATAAGCGTGGTAGCAATGGAGAACCGTTGTTTTTGTCCGCCACTGAGCGATTTGTACATAGCCCGGGCTTTGTCTTCCAAATTCACCAGCCGAAGCAATTCTTTGGCATCTACGGTTGCATTGTACAATCCCGCAAACAGTTGTATAAGTTCGAGCAGGTTCAATCCGGGGTAATAGCCGGATGTTTGCAACTGCACCCCAATCATCTTTTTAATCGATAACGGATCCTTATCCAGGTTGTAACCGCCAATGCTTACCTGTCCGCTGGTTTTAGACCTGAGTGTTTCCAAAATCTCCAGCGTAGTGGATTTACCGGCCCCGTTCGGACCCAGGAGTCCGAATATTTCACCCGGATGCACTTCAAAGGAAATACCCTTCACTGCGCGGAGGGTGCCGTAATCTTTGCACAGATCCTTAACTACTATGATAGGTTCCTGCATCGGCCATTAAGATTTTAAAATGCTTTCGAGTTCGTCCATCATGCCTTTGCTGCCGATAAAAAACGGTGTGCGTTGGTGGATGGCTGTAGGTTGAATATCGAGGATGCGTTGTTTGCCATCCGTGGCCACGCCCCCGGCTTTCTCAACGATGAACGCAAAAGGATTGCACTCATACATCAGGCGGAGCTTACCATTGGGTTTGTCGGTGGTTCCGGGATACATAAATATTCCTCCCTTCACCAGGTTGCGGTGCACATCAGATACCATGCTGCCGATGTAGCGCTGCGTGTATGGGCCGCCGTTAGTTTTATTCTTCCGCTGGCATACATCGATATAATCCTGTACTTTTTTATCGTACTGGAAGAAATTCCCATGATTCACGGAGTAGATTTTTCCCAGATCAGGACATTTCATATCCGGGTTGCTGAGGGTGAATTCACCGATGGACGGATCGAGTGTAAAACCATTCACGCCACGCTTGGTAGCATATACCAACATGGTGGATGAGCCGTAAATAACATATCCCGCGGCTACCTGTTTGTTGCCGGGCTGCAGGAAATCTTCTTTGGTAGCAGGTTTGCCTACTTCACTCACTCTTCTGTAAATACTGAAAATGGTGCCTATGGATACGTTTACATCGATATTGCTGCTGCCGTCTAACGGGTCGAACAGACAAACATATTTCGATTGATTACTGATTTCATCGTCGAAAATAACCACATCTTCCAGTTCTTCGCTGCCTATACCGGCGCAACTGATGCCATGCCTTAATACACCCATAAACTGATCGTTGGCAAATACATCCAGTTTTTTCACTTCTTCTCCCTGCACATTGGTTGATCCGTAATCTCCCAGTATATCCACCAGTCCGGCTTTGTTCACTTCCACGTTTACGCGTTTGGCGGCCAAACCGATATCCCGCAATAAGTTCGATAGTTCACCCGTAGCTTTTGGGAAATTCCTTAATTGTTGAATGGTAAATTCATCCAGTGTCTGGATCTTTCTGTTAATCACCATAAAAATTGTCCTGATTTATGATTTACAATTAGTTTTGCCCCAAATGTACCAAGTTTAGTGGTTCTATCAACAGTTAAATCCAGGTTAGTATATGTTAGTGTATAAGTTTGGCGGTGCCAGTATTCAGCATGCGGAACGCTATAAAAATGCCGCACAAATTATCACTCAGGCTGATAAGCCCTTGCTGGTGGTGGTATCCGCTATGGGAAAAACCACCAATGCCCTGGAGCAGGTGGCTGAAGCTTTTTTTAGTGGCGATAAAAACCTCGCCCTGGAACGTTTTGACCTGATTAAACAATCACATATTCAACTGGCCGGCGATTTGCTGCAACAGCCCCAAGCTGTAGTGGAAGCGCTTACTCCTTTTTTCACTGAAGTAGAGTGGTTATTGCATGACAAGCCTGTTCGTCCCTTTGATTATTATTACGATCAGATTGTGTGTTGCGGAGAGCTGTTGAGTACGACACTGCTGCATCATTACCTGATCGAATTAAAAGCATCAGCCGAATGGATTGATGTACGGGATGTTATTCGGACGGATAATACTTTCAGAGATGCTTCCATTGACTGGACATATACTTCCACCCGCATTCAGCAGGAGGTGTTGAACCGTTTCCAGTCCGGAACGGGTATCCTCATTACACAGGGTTTTATTGGAGCAACCGATGAAAATGAAAGCACCACCCTTGGCAGAGAGGGTAGCGACTACACCGCAGCCGTTTTTGCGCACCTCATGCATGTCGATTCCGTTACCATCTGGAAAGATGTGGAGGCGGTGATGAGCGCTGATCCCCGCTTGTATCCCGACAGTGTGGTGATTCCCCACCTCAATTATCTTGAAGTGATTGAAATGGCCTATTATGGCGCCCAGGTGATTCACCCTAAAACCATCAAGCCATTACAAAATAAAAATATCCCGTTGCTGGTAAAGAGTTTCCTGAACCCAACGTTACCGGGTACACGAATTGATGCTGACAGTCCGGGTAAATTACCTCCGGTTATCATTCATAAAAACGATCAGGTGCTGATACATTTCCAATCAAAGGATTTCTCCTTTGTAGAAGGCACTCCGGCACACCTGCTCAGAGAGTATTTCGAACAACATAAAGTGAAATCGAATATAGCTCAGCATACGGCCATTTCATTGCTGTGCTGTTTCGATGATCATCCTCAGAAAATAGATGCACTGGCCGGGGAAGCGGCAACCATGTTTGATGTTACGGTGCAGCGCCCGCTGAGACTGCTGACCATCCGGCATTACAACCAGCCCTTGCTGGAGCAACTCACCGAAGGCTATAAAATTATTTTGGAACAGCGAACCACCGATACGGTTCAATGTGTATTAGAGGAAATCAATCATTAACAATGTAATCGCCTGCCTGATTCACCAATACCACCGGCAGCAATTTATTTTCATTGAAATAGCGATACGCGGATTGTAGGGATTCATTGAATCTTTTCAGGTATTCATTGTTTTCAATGGCCGTACTCAGATAGGCCGCCGATTGTTTTTCACTGTATCGTACAGGGAAAACATGTACGGGAATAAATTCCTGATGGCCGGTTGCACGCACCTGTGAGGCCAGCACATACAGTTCTTCCATGGGCACATCCATGATGGGGATGCAACCTGTGGAAACGCATTGGCCATGGATGAATATCAAACTTCCCGGGCGATCGGGGTTGCTGAGGATTTTATCAGATGCATTCGGATAGTTCAACCCCAGTGACAAATGATACATGCTGTTGGGATTGAATTCGTTGATGTAGTAAAAGCCTTCCGGCACCTGAAAATCACCTTCCATTCTTTTAGGGCCCAGTCCGCCACTTTGTATGCACACTTTATAAGTTTTAAAGTGCTTAAAAGGTGCACCCACGGCTTCTCTCACCCATACCTCCAGTTGTTTGTCGAATTTAAAGGAGCGGATATACATTTCCTGCGGAGGCCAGATGAGTTTCTGTTGCTGAAACTGCGCTTTCAGCGTGTCTTCCATTTTATTGAAAGCAGAAGCCACACGGGCAAACGATTTCTGATGTTCAATAAAGCCCTGTTGTGCCACAGCTTGTTGAAAAGCCGTAACCAGCAAAAACAGAAAAAGAAATCTTGTGATTTGCATATAAAAAAATGCCGGAGCATTCAGCCCCGGCCTGTAAACTTTCAATTATAAGTTTCCACGCAATGCCTGCTCGCGTTCGAGGGCTTCAAACAATGCTTTGAAGTTTCCTTTTCCGAAGCTCTTGGCACCTTTGCGCTGGATGATTTCAAAAAACAATGTAGGCCTGTCCTGCAGAGGTTTGGAGAATATCTGCAACAAATATCCTTCATCGTCACGGTCAATCAGAATCCCCAACTCACTAAGTGGCTTGAGGTCTTCATCAATGGTTCCCACACGATCGAGTACATCTGCATAATAGGAAGCGGGTACTTTCAGGAACTCAACTCCGCGGCTTTGTAAATCAGATACCGTTTCAATGATGTTATCAGTTGCAATGGCTACGTGCTGTACGCCTTCACCATTGTAGAACTCCAGGTATTCTTCCACCTGACTTTTCTTTTTACCTTCTGCAGGCTCGTTGATAGGGAACTTCACGTATCCGTTTCCGTTACTCATCACCTTACTCATAAGGGCAGAGTATTCGGTGGAAATGTCTTTGTCGTCGAATGATAATATATTACGGAATCCCATTACATCTTCATAAAACTTCACCCACGGATTCATCTGGTTCCAACCTACGTTACCCACACAATGATCTACGTATTTTAAACCGGTGGGTTTGGGCTGATAGGAACTCTCCCATTTTCTAAAGCCCGGCATAAATACGCCATTGTAATTTTTGCGTTCAATAAACAGGTGAACGGTATCGCCGTAAGTATGAATGCCACTCATCACTACTTCTCCGTTATCATCTTTCAGCACTTTAGGTTCCATGTAACTCTTCCCTCCTCTTTGGGTGGTTTGCGTCCAGGCATCACGTGCATCATCTACCATCAGCGCCAGCACTTTTACTCCATCACCGTGTTTGGCAATATGATCTGCAATGGCATTTCCGCTGCGCAGAGGAGTTGTTAATACAAAGGTGATACGATCCTGACGAATCACATAACTCGCCCGATCCATTACGCCCGTTTCTGGTCCGGCATACGCAAGCGACTGAAAGCCAAATGCTGTTTTATAAAAATGTGCGGCCTGCTTGGCATTGCCTACATATAATTCTATATAATCCGTACCGTGCAGGGGAAGAAAATCAACTTCCTGAGCAGTGCGGGCATCCGATTGAGCAGTTAAAACTGACATATTGAGTATAATTTGAAAGGTGTAAAAATGTAAGCGTTTACCCATCTGATTCAAGTAAACACGTTCTTTTTCAGAACGGCTCCAAAGATACTAAAAACTTCAGACTACATCAACCGGCCTGTATATCTTTGCAGCGGTTTACAAATGGTGGCAACAGGCAGTCACACATCAAAAAATCGTTTTTATGATCAAAGCCGGAATATTGGGTGGCGGACAACTCGGAAGGATGTTACTGCAGGCAGCAGCAAATTATCCGGTGGAAACCTATGTACTGGAAAACGACCGTCAGTGCCCGGCTGCACATTTATGCCATCATTTCATTTCGGGTGATATCCGGAATTTTGATGATGTGTATCGCTTCGGCAAAATGGTGGATGTACTCACCATAGAAATTGAGCAGGTAAATACAGAGGCATTGCAGCAATTGAAACGTGAAGGATTGCGCATCATCCCCGATCCGGATTGTTTGGAAATCATTGCCAACAAAATCAAACAAAAAACTTTTTTACAGGAGTTAAAAGTTCCTACCGCTCCATTTGTGATAACGCAAAATCTGGAAGAGCTGTATCAACATGCCGATATGTTGCCGGCTGTTCATAAACTGGCTGTAGGAGGTTATGATGGGAAAGGCGTTGTGGTACTCCAACATGCAGATCAAATTACACAGGGTTTTGATGCACCCGCGGTACTGGAACAAAAGGTAGAGATTGAAAAAGAACTGGCCCTGATGGTGGCCGTAGACCAAGAAGGCAATACCACCTTATATCCACTAGTAGAGATGGTGTTTGATCAGCGGTTGAATTTACTCAGTCATCAGGTGAGTCCGGCAAACGTTCACCATTCCACTGAATGGAAAGCGGAAGCCATCGCCATTGCCTGTGTGAAGGCCCTGAACAGCCCGGGTGTTTTTGCCGTTGAAATGTTTGAAGATAAAACAGGTCAGGTGCTGGTGAATGAAATTGCTCCGCGGGTTCACAACAGCGGACATCACACCATTGAAGGCAATTACAGTAGTCAGTTTGATATGCTCTGCAGAATCCTGCTGGGTTATCCGTTAGGAAATACAGAACCCATCCTTCCGTCTGCCCTTGTGAATCTGGTGGGTGGAGAAAATTATTCCGGTGAACCGGTGTATGAAGGATTGGATGAAGTGTTAAAAATGGAAAACGTGTTTGTGCACCTCTACGGAAAGCATCAAACACGGCCCGGAAGAAAAATGGGGCATGTAACGGTTATCAGCAGTGAAGCTCAGGAACTACTACATAAAGTATTGCAAATTCAAAAATTACTGTCTGTTAAATCTGCCTCATAAGCATTTACCGATGGTGTAATATATTTTGTAGCGGATACCTGACCGCGTAAATTTGATGTTTAAACAATAAAAGTTGTTCGTGAAATCATTTGTGTACACCATGCTGATGGCAATGCTTGCTTCAGCACTTTTCGTGAGTTCCTGTGCAGGAAAAAAAGATAAGATACAACCTACAGATGTTCCGAAAGCGCCACCACCCCCTACTGTAGATGCGCACATCGTGCAGCAAATGGTTTTAGGTGAAACCCTTGAACTGCCGGGCAACATTGTGGCCGGTGAAGAAACTGCTATTCAGCCGGAGATCTCCGGAAGGCTTACTTCATTAAATATACCTGAAGGAAAAACGGTTGGACAGGGCACATTGCTGGCCACCATTTACGACGGAGATCTGCGCGCTCAGTTAAACAAGTTGCGTAAGCAACTGGAAGTACAGCAACAGCGGGTGCAACGCTATGAAGCCCTGTTGAAAATTGATGGGGTAAGTAAACAGGAATATGATTTGATTAATCTGGAAACCGAAAACATCCGTGCCGATATCAGGATTATTGAAACCGATTTGCAACGCACTCAGATTCGTGCGCCATTTACCGGGCAACTGGGCTTGAAGATGGTTAGCAGTGGTGCATATGTTTCACCTGCTACTGTAATTACAAACATCCGCAAAACAAACGACCTTAGGGTTGATTTCTCCCTTCCTGAAAAATACACCTCACGGTTAGGTGTAGGGGCTACTGTAAGTTTTACGTCAGAAGGCAATGATAAAGTATATACTGCCCGTGTGATGGCCCGTGAATCAGGCATTACCGAAACCGACCGTAACCTGAAACTCCGTGCGATGGTCACTAACAACGATGGCACCCTGCTTCCCGGAGGTTTTGTAAAAATTAAACTGGATTTTGAACCCGATCCGAATGCCATCATGGTGCCCAGTCAGGCCATTCTGCCTCAGGCCAGAACCAAACAGGTGGTAAAAGTGAATGGCGGTGTGGTTTCATTTGTGGATGTTGAACTGGGACTCAGAGATTCAGCCCGCATACAGATTTTGTCCGGATTACAACCGGGAGATACCATCGTAACTACGGGACTGATGCGCCTGAAACCAAACGATAAAGTAAAAATCGGAAAGTTGATTCCATAACCCTGTGAAACCGTTTATCAAAATACATTCATGAACATTTCAGAATATAGTTTAAGAAGGCCGGTTACAGCCATTGTGTTCAACATCATGATTGTGTTGTTTGGTGCCATTGCGTTTAATTTTTTAGGCGTAAGAGATTACCCTGCACTCGACCCGCCGAACATCAACGTGCGTACCTCCTACCCGGGTGCCAATGCTGAAATCATTGAAACACAAATTACAGAGCCACTTGAAAAAGCGGTGAACAGTATTGCAGGTATTGAGAACATTACCTCGCGGAGTTCACAGGGCAACAGCAATATCACGGTTGAATTTAAGCTGGGAACGGATCTGGAAGCTGCTGCCAATGATGTGCGGGATAAAGTATCACAGGCACAGCGAAACCTGCCTACAGACCTGGATGCTCCTCCTGTAGTAAGCAAGGCCGACGCCAGCAACGATCCGGTGATGATTGTATTGATGCAGAGTAACATCCGGAACTCCCTGGAAATAACCGAGTTTGTTCAAAACAACGTGATTGAAAGAATTCAAACAGTTCCGGGCATCAGCGGTGTAAATATCTGGGGGGAGAAAAACTATGCGATGCGCATCTGGTTTAACCCTGCCAAAATGAGTGCTTTTTCCATTACTCCTCAGGACGTGCAGAGTGCATTGCTGCGTGAAAACGTTGAACTCCCCGCCGGTAAATTGTCGGGCGATGCCACCGAACTCGGATTAAGAACATTTGGAAAAATCAGTACGGAAGAAGAATTCAACGAACTGGTTATTAAGAATATCAATGGCACCGATATTAAAATCAAAGATATTGGCCACGCAGTGTTGGGCCCTGAGAATGAAGAGAGCATTCTTAAGGAAAGTAATGTTCCAATGATTGCCCTTGCCATCATTCCGCAACCCGGCACCAACTACATTGCCATTTCAGATGAAGTACAGGAAAGGCTGAAGGAAATCCGCGCTGACCTGCCTGAAGATATCCGGATGGAAATTTCATTTGATGCAACCAAAAGCATCCGTAAATCCATCAACGAAGTAATAGAAACCTTGTTTATTTCCTTCGCTCTGGTGGTTTTGGTGATCTTCCTGTTTTTCCGCGACTGGCTTATTGCCTTGCGCCCTATCGTGGATATTCCGGTATCATTGCTCGGCGCATTCTTTATAATGTATATCTCAGGATTTACCATCAACGTACTTACCTTACTGGGTATCGTTCTGGCCACCGGTTTAGTGGTGGATGATGGTATTGTGGTTACTGAAAACATCTACAAAAAGATGGAGAAAGGCATGGATCGATGGAAAGCCGCACGCGACGGTTCAAAGGAAATTTACTTTGCGGTTATATCTACTTCCATTACACTGGCTGTGGTATTCTTACCCATCATTTTCCTCGAGGGATTTGTGGGCAGGCTCTTCAGAGAATTTGGCATTGTGGTGGCTTCTGCCGTACTGATATCTGCATTCGTATCCCTTACGTTGACGCCTGTACTCAATATTAAATTATCCAGGAAGGAATTCAAACATTCCAGATTTTACTCCGCCACCGAACCGTTCTTTACCGGTATGGAAAACGGATACCATAAAATACTTTCTGCGTTTATGCGTGTACGTTGGATGGCAGCCGTAGTCATTGTAGCCTGTGCCGGCATCATTTTCTGGATTGGGAAAGATTTGCAGGAAGAACTGGCACCGATGGAAGATAAAAGTGCTTTCCGCCTACAGGTTTCAGCTCCGGAAGGCACCTCCTACGATGCGATGGATAAGTACATGACGAAGATTACCACCCTCCTCATCGATTCCTTACCGGAGAAAAAATACATCACCAGCATGACTGCTCCCGGTTTCTCCACCGGTACTGCCAACTCAGGTTTTGTACGGGTGGCCCTGGTAGATCCGGATGAAAGGGTTAGGAGCCAGCAGGATATTGTGAGCTGGGTGAACAAAAAAGTATCGGCATTTAACGAAGGCCGTGCTTTTGCCATACAGGACCAAACCATTCAGGTGAACCGACGTGGAGGTCAGCCCATACAGTTCGTGTTGCAGAACATCAACAACGATAAGATTAAGGAAGCTTTACCCCGTATGCTGGAAGCCGCTTCCAAAAGCACGGTGCTTTCAGGAGTGGATGTAGATTTGAAATTCAACAAACCGGAACTGGAAATTACCATTGACCGTTTAAAAGCCAGTCAGTTGGGAGTAAGTGTACAGGATATTTCCCGTACGCTTCAACTGGCCATCAGCAACCAGCAGATGGGATACTTTATCCGTTCCGGTAAACAGTACTCAGTAATCGGACAGGTAGAGCGTGATAACCGGGATGACCCATCCGATCTGGCTAACATTTACGTAACAAACAATCAGGGTCAGGCGATTGCTTTAATCAATCTGTTGAACATTCAGGAAAGCGTAACTTCCCCAACTCTGTATCACTTTAATCGTTACCGCTCTGCCACCATCACTTCAGGACTGGCAGATGGAAAAACCATCGGAGATGGCATCAAAGAAATCCGCGCCATTGCCGATACCGTGCTGGACGCCAGCTTCCGCACCTCATTGTCGGGTGCGTCTAAAGACTATGCTGAGAGTTCCGGAAATACCTACTTCGCATTTATGCTGGCACTGGTGCTCATTTATCTGGTACTGGCAGCACAGTTTGAAAGCTTTATCGATCCTTTCACCATCATGCTCACTGTACCATTGGCCATTGCCGGTGCGGTATTATCATTGTGGATGTTTAACCAAACACTGAATATCTTCTCACAGATTGGTATGATCATGCTTATCGGACTGGTAACCAAAAACGGAATCCTGATTGTAGAATTCGCTAACCAAAAGCAGTTGCAGGGTGAAAATAAATTAACCGCTGTGGTGAATGCTGCGGTAGCCAGACTGAGGCCAATCCTAATGACCAGTTTAACCATGGCATTGGGCGCCCTACCGCTGGCATTATCGCTGGGTGATGCATCCACCAGTCGTATTCCACTTGGGATTGTAATCATCGGGGGCATTATGTTCTCCCTGTTACTCACCCTGTTTGTAATTCCGGCGGTGTATTCATTCCTTTCCACTAAAAAGAAAAAAAGTGCATTAGACTCTATCCGGGAGGATGCTGCATAATAAGATTGATATGAAAAAATTACTCACTGTAATTTGTTTGATAGTATGTATCGTTTCTGCCGCCTCAGCGCAAAAAATGCTGACGCTCGAAGAAGCCATTGCCACCGCATTGCAATACAACTACGACATCCGGGTGGCGAAGAATGATTCACTTTTATACGACCTCAATCAATCGTATGCATATGCTGCATTCCTGCCCAGGCTCAACGCAAACTCTGCCATTGTATTTAATAGCAATGACCTTAAACAGCAACTGGCTGATGGTTCTATCCGTCAGCAAAAAGGTATACGTTCCGACAATACCCAGGCATCCCTTAATTTAAACTGGACGCTTTTCGACGGATTGAAAATGTTTGCCACCCGAGATAAGATCAACGAATTTGTAACCCTCGGCAAGCTCACCATCCGCAATCAGTTAGTAAACACCATTGCCAATGTGATTAATACCTATTATGATATTGTTCGTCAGAAGCAGCAACTGAAAGCCATTGAAGAGCAAATGGGCATCAATGAAGAACTCGTGCTACAAGCCGAAAAAAAGTTAAGTGTGGGGCTGGCAGCAAAACCTGAACTTTTACAGGCTAAGATTGATTTGAATGCGCAGAAGGCAGCAAAACTAACGCAGCTTACATTGATAGAACAACTCAAGGAACAACTGAATGAATGGATGGCCGTTGCACCCGGCAGTTCATACGATGTGGCAGACTCCATTCCCATCAACATGAATCTCAATGCCGGTGAAATTTTAGCTGCCTCTGCCGTGAGCAATCCCGCTATTGAAGTGGCACAACAGCAAATCAAAATTGCTTCACTCACGTTGAAAGAACGAAAAGCAGACCGCTTCCCGGTGATTCAGTTTAACTCCGCTTATAACTTCAGCAGAACCAATAACCAAACCGTACTGAATAACTTTACACCGCTCTTCAACAGAAACCGTGGGTTTAACTATGGTTTTTCGGCTACCATTCCCCTGTTCAATGGATTTAATGTACGGCGCCTGATTCGCGAAGCGGCCATTGATGTGGAGTATCGCACACTGCTGAAAGATTATGAAGTGGCTCGTGTGCAAATTGCAGCAACGAGGGCTTACAAGGAATACGACCTGCAGAAAAAAACACTGGCCCTGGAAGAGGAAAACATATTGATGGCAAAAGAAAACGTTACCATTGCCATGGAACGCTATCGTTTGGGCTTATCCACTGTGCTGGAACTCAGGGAAAGTCAGCGAAGTCTGGAAGTTGCATACAGTCGATTGATCAATGCACGATACAATACAAAAGTGGCTGAAACTGAATTAATGCGTTTACGCGGTGATCTGGTTCAGTAATTACGGGTTCAGATTTTTGTCGGATTCCAACACCTCACGCTCCATTTGCTGTTTGAATGCTTCCAGCCGCTCCGCCAGCGCTGCATCCTGCAAACTCATGATCTGGGCTGCCAGAATACCTGCATTTTTAGCACCGTTCAACGCCACGGTAGCCACTGGCACTCCATTAGGCATCTGAAGGATAGATAACACCGAATCCCATCCATCTATAGAATTTGACGATTTTACCGGCACCCCAATCACGGGTAACGTAGTGTAAGAAGCCACCATACCCGGCAAATGGGCCGCTCCCCCTGCACCGGCAATAATAACACGAATGCCTTTTTGGCGGGCATGCTGAGCAAAATCACGCATTGTATCAGGTGTACGATGGGCGGATATGATGCGGGCTGAACAGTGCACATTCAAGCTTTTTAACACAACTGCCGCCTGTTCCATAACACTCCAGTCGCTTTTGCTGCCCATGATAATTGCTACCATATTAAATTTTTAACATTATTATACCGCAGGTTTTCTGCCTCAAAGATAAAACGATGCCCCGAGAATCAGGCATTAGGTTCTAATGGCTTATAGAATACCGTTTATCAATTAATAAAGATTTTAAATATTCAAGCCGTTTTTGTAAGTATTTTTGCAACCTAATCAAAATAAAATGATGAGAGTAAAACTTTTATTTTTCGGATTGTGCTTTGCGGGAATTGCCCATGCACAAAAAGTAGACTTCACAGAGTATGACCTGAAGAACGGTCTGCATGTGGTGTTGCACCAAGACAAATCAGCACCCGTGGTGGCTGTATCAGTAATGTACCATGTGGGTAGCAAAGACGAGAATCCTGAACGTACCGGGTTCGCGCACTTCTTTGAGCACCTGTTGTTTGAAGGTTCTAAGAACATCAAAAGGGGGGAATTCATGAAGATTGTTTCCAGTAATGGAGGACAAAACAACGCGAACACTACGCAAGACCGTACATTTTATTATGAATTGTTTCCCTCAAACCAACTCGAAACCGGTTTGTGGCTGGAAAGTGAGCGTATGTTGCATCCCGTGATCAACGAGGAAGGTGTGAAAACACAAAACGAAGTGGTGAAGGAAGAAAAAAGAATGCGTATAGACAACCAGCCTTATGGTAACCTGATTTCTGAAATCATGGTAAGGATATTTAAAAACCATCCCTACCGTTGGGCACCGATAGGAAGCATGGAACACCTCGATGCTGCCAAACTGGATGAGTTCCTGGCATTTTTCAAAAAGTTCTACGCGCCTAACAATGCCGTACTGGTAATTGCCGGCGACATTGATATTGATAAAACCAAAAAACTGGTGGATGATTATTTCTCTGAAATCCCCAAAGGAGAGCCATTGGTGCGCAACTTCCCACAGGAAGAGCCCATCACTACCGAGATCGTAGATACAGCCTATGATGTAAATGTGCAGATCCCTGCCCTAGTACTGGCTTATCGCACACCGGGCATGACGTCTAAAGAATCCATGGCGCTTCAGTTTGCATCAGATGTACTGAGCCAGGGTGCCAGCAGCCGTATGTATAAGAAAATGGTGGATGATAAAAAGAATGCGCTGTTCGTGGGTTCATTCAATTATGCACTGGAAGATCATGGTATTTACATTTGCTTTACCCTGCCCTCCGGAGAGCAAAACCTCGACAGTATGGTGCATGATATGAGCGTTGAAATTAAGCGTTTGCAGGATGAACTGATTTCTGAAGAAGAATTCACAAAAATTATGAATCAGTTCGAAAACAACTTTGTAGGCACTAACGCCAAAATGTTGGGTGTAGCGGAAAACCTGGCCAATGGTTACACCTTCTACCGCAACACCAATTACATCAATCAGGAATTGGAACAGGCCCGTAAGGTTACCCGTCAGGATATCCAGAACGTCGCCAGAAAATACCTGAACCCCAATCAGCGTGTACGTCTGTATTACATGCCTAAAAAAGACTAATCAACCCAAAAAAATATTCACTATATGAAGAAGATTGTATGTTTAATATTAGGTGCAACACTTGTAATGCAGGGGTTTGCACAAATAGACCGGAGCAAACAGCCCAAACCGGGGCCGGCACCGGAAATTTCCATTAAAGATCCTGAAACATTCACATTACCGAATGGTATTACCGTAATGGTGGTGGAGAATCATAAACTGCCGAAGGTGAGTGTTACGTACAGTATTGATATGGGGCCGGTACGTGAAGGAAATAAAGCCGGCGTTATGAGCCTGATGGGCCAGATGTTGAACGAGGGAACTAAGAATATGGACAAGGCACGATTTGATAAAGAAGTAGACATGATTGGTGCTGATGTTTCGTTGTACGCTGGTGGCGGATCTGCGTCTGCCCTTACCCGTTACTTCAACAAAGCCTTCACCCTGATGGCGGATGCTCTGAGAAACCCTGCTTTTAATCAAGAGTCGTTTGAGAAATTAAAAAAGCAAACCATTACCGGTTTGAAAACTTCTGAAAAAAGTGCATCTGCCATAGCTGGTCGTGTTGGACAGGCTTTATCTTTTGGTAAAAACACTGCTATGGGAGAATTTGAAACAGAAGAAACCATTAACAACATCACCCTGCAGGATATTAAGGAATATTATTCCAAATATATCACCCCTTCCCGCGGTTACCTGATTTTTGTGGGAGACATTACCCCGGGTGCTGCTAAAACCTTGGCAATGAAAGCACTTGGTGACTGGAAAGGGAATAAACTGGTTTTCCCTGAGTTTTCACAGGTTTCTAACCCAGAAAAAACAGAAATCAACTTTGTAGATTTACCAACTGCCACTCAGGGTGAAATTTCAGTGAGCAACCTCATCACCAATCCGATGAACAATCCTGACTATCACAAATTGTTGGTTGCAAATCAGATTTTAGGTGGCGGTAGCGATAGTAAGTTGTTTATGAACTTGCGTGAAAAACACGGATTCACTTATGGCAGCTACTCTTCTATCGGTTCCGGTAGATTCCAGAGTTTATTCAAAGCCACTGCTCAGGTACGCAGTGAAAAAGCCGACAGCGCCATCGCCGAAATTTTCCGCGAAATTGAAAACATGCGCAACGGAAATATCACTCAGGAAGAGCTGGATATCGCCAAAGCCAAATACAACGGATCTTTCGCATTGGGTATGGAAGAGCCGGCACGTGCCGCAACCTATGCCAGCAACATCATGATCAATAACCTGCCTAAAGATTTTTATAAAACTTTCCTGCAAAAAATCAATGCGGTAACCATTACTGATGTTCAGTTTGTTTCTAATAAATACCTGAAAAACGGAAACAGCCGCGTAACCATTGTAGGGAACGCCAGTAAGATTTTACCCAATCTGGAAAGGCTGGGTTATCCTATAAAGATGTACGATAAATACGCTAATCCGGTTGAAATGAAGAAAGAAGGAACCGATGTGGCCGAAACCCCTAAATCAACCGAAGCCGTTTCTGCCGCTTCTCTGGTGAACAGCTACCTCACTGCCATTGGCGGTAAAGAAGAAGTAGCTAAAATCAGCTCAATTAAAATGGACTTTACCATGGAGGCCATGGGTGCAACTCTCGAAGGTTACTCCATTAAAAAAGCTCCATCCCTGAGCAGCATGGAAATCCGCATGGGTACTATGTCTGTTATGAAAGAGGTATTTGATGGCACCAAGGGTTATTCTGCACAGATGGGACAAAAAACAGACATGGATGCTGAAACCATAAAGGAAAGACTCGATGACAAAGCCCCTATTCCTCAATTGCTGTACATCACCAACGATTACCAAACCAGTTATACCGGTACTGCTAAAGTTGGAAGTGAAGATGCTTATGTACTTAAGGTAACTAAACCCAGCGGTAAAGTTGTAGTTGAATATTATGGCATGAAGAGCGGTTTATTACTGAAGGAAGAATCTACCGAAAAGCAAGGTGATCAGGAGTTTGACTTAACTACAGAATACAGCAATTACAAAAAAGTGGGTAACCTAATGTTGCCTCATACTATCACTCAAATTGCAGGCGGACAGGAAATGTCGATGCAGGTGAGTAAGTATTACATTAATGAAGGTGTAACCGACGCAGACTTTAAATAATGCGATTCTATTGAAATAAAAAAGCCGTTCTAACAAGAGCGGCTTTTTTTTATAATGCTATTTTCTATTTCTTAGTGAGGGGGCCTACACGCTGCATGATTTTTTCAACCATTTTAAATGTAGCCGGACAGTAATCAATGTTTTGCTTATGTACGTGTGCATATTCAACCCAGCGCTTCTTTGCCAAATGCGGGAATCCCGAACAATCTTCCGGGCGAATCTCGTAGATGCTGCATTTGTTATCACTGAGGTTTAAAAACTGACAGGGCTGTTTCACATTCACCCAATCTTTGTTCTTATCTTTTTCAAGCCACTGTGCTTTGAAAGCTTCCGGCGTAACATTGAAATGCGCTGAAATACGCTTCAGGTCTTTCTCTGTAAACGTGGGGGTCATTTTTTTACAGCAGTTGGCGCAGGTTAAACATTCTACTTCCTGCCATACTTCAGGCTCAACCACAGACGTAAGTTTGTCGATTCCACGGGGAGGCGTTTTTTCTGAACGGGTTAAAAAAGAACGAAATGTTTTCCGGTTAGCCGGTAATTTGCGTTTAAATGAACGCAGGGTGAAGAGTTTCTGCATGATGCCAGCGTTGTTTTGGTGCGCTAAAATAATGTTTAATTATATTGTACGCGTTTAGAAGTTTTAATTCTTATGTGGCAATCGTACATCAAGGGGTTTAAGTCGTGGCTAATGCTCGAAAAATCATTATCGGCCAATACTATTGCATCCTACCTGCACGACATGAAATTGCTGACTGAATACCTTGAGATGCAGTTTCCGGGGATGACACCCGATCAAATCCGGTTACAACAGCTGGAATCATTTATTCGGTACATCCATGAACTGGGCATGACGCCAGCTTCTCAGGCCCGCATCATTTCGGGGATTAAATCTTTCTTCACCTACTGCACTCTTGAAGGTATATGTAAAGCCAACCCAACCGTACTGCTGGAAAGCCCGAAACAATCACGGCTGCTGCCGGAGATACTGAGTTTTGAAGAAATTGAAAAAATGATTGCCGCTGCGGATGCCAGTACGCCTGAAGGTATCCGAAACAAAGCCATCCTCGAAACCATGTATAGTTGCGGACTTCGTGTAAGCGAAGTAGTTGGGTTAAAGCTCAGTGCCTTATTTGTGGATGTAGGATTTATTCGGGTAACGGGTAAAGGTGATAAAGAAAGGCTGGTGCCGATTGGAGACACGGCCATTCGTGCGATACAACAATACAGGCAATATGTACGGAATCAGTATCCGGTAGTGTTGGGCTCAGAAGACTATGTTTTTCTAAACAGACGTGGTAAGCCCCTGTCCCGGGTTATGGTGTTTCTCATTATTAAAGAGCTGGCCAAAAAGGCAGGCATCGAAAAGAACATCTCTCCCCATACGTTCCGTCATTCATTTGCTACTCATTTGGTAGAGGGTGGTGCTGATTTGAGGGCGGTTCAGGAAATGCTGGGGCATGAAAGCATCACTACTACAGAAATATACACCCACTTAGACCGGGCATACTTGCGCAGTACGTTGCAGGATTATCATCCTGCCTTCAAAAAACACTGATTAATTTTCGCGGATGAGTTCACGACGGGGGAATAAATTTCCCGGGCCGAATTTTTTCTGAGCCACCTGATTGCGGTAATTTTTAAACATGCTGTTCCAGCGCAGGCGGAGTACACCCAGGATTCCTTCTTTCACAATCCCTTTATTCATCTTGCTTACGCCCAGTTTACGGTCTTTGAACGTAATAGGCACTTCCTGAATAGTGAAGCCCAGTTTCCAGGCAGCAAATTTCATTTCTATCTGGAACGCGTATCCTACAAAGTGAATTTTATCGAGGTTGATAGATTCCAGTACTTCTCTTCGGTAACAAACAAAACCCGCTGTGGGGTCGTTCACGGGCATCCAGGTAATGATGCGTGTATAGAATGATGCTCCCTTAGAAAGCCAGACGCGATTCGATGGCCAGTTTTCAATAGCTCCCCCTTTTACATATCTCGAACCTACTGCCACATCCGCACCTGAAGCACAGGCTTCATAAAGATTGTCGAGATCGGCAGGATTATGAGAAAAATCAGCATCCATTTCAAAAATAAACTGATACCCTCGTTCTATTGCCCATTTAAAACCGTGGATGTAAGCAGTACCAAGCCCCAGTTTGCCCCTGCGCTCTTCAAGGAATAACTGACCGGGATATTTAGGAAACAGGGTTTTAACGATGGTAGCCGTGCCATCAGGAGAGCCATCATCAATAATCAGGATGTGGTAGCCTGATTCCAGTTGCATCACGGCATCGATAATAGCTTCAATATTATCCTTTTCGTTGTAGGTTGGTATAATAACTATTTTCTCCAATGCATGCCGGGTATGATGGCTAAACACCAAATTTACTGTTTATTCAGATGAATCAGCACTTAGCCGTTGCGTGTTTGTTATTTTTTAACAAGAATTCGGTTGTAGATTTCAGTGAGTTTTTGCTTGGTATGCAGCGGAAAATCACCTTTCATCATCCAATCGTAATATTGAGGCTCATTTTTTAGCACTTCTATTACTTCACGGCCTTTATATTTCCCAAAATTGAAGATTTCCACTCCTTTTTCATTGAAACTGAAGCGACGGGCGTAATCCACTATTTTTTCCTCTCCGATTTTAGCAAGGATCGAATCTACCGAGTTTCCGAGTTCATTATAATGTTCTACCTGAGCCAATAGTACATCAATCGTAGCCAGTACGTCGGCTTCGGCACTATGTGCATTATCCAGGTCTTTCTGACAGTAGAATTTGTACGCCGCCTTCAGGGTACGTGGCTCCATGGTATAAAAAATGTGCTGTGCGTCAACCATTTTGCGGTTGCTGAGGTTTACCTCCAGTTCAGCCCGGAGAAATTCTTCCATCAGCAGCGGAATATCAAAGCGATTGCTGTTGTATCCACCTAAATCACAATTTTCTATAAACTGTTTGATTTCGTTGGCTTTCTCTCTGAAAGTAGGCGCATCTTTTACCTTGTCGTCGGTTATACCATGAATTTCAGATGAAGCCGGAGGAATCGGCATTTCAGGATTGATCAGGAAATACTTTCTCTCGCGGGTGTGGTCAGGCTTGAGTTTTACAATAGCAATTTCAACAATACGATCGGTTGATAAATTAACCCCGGTGGTTTCAAGGTCAATAAATGCAATCGGACGTGTTAACTGTAGCATAGAATATCAGAATTTTATAATGAAGGTTTAGAGGGTTAAAAATATGGATTATTATTTAACATTAGTAATTTTAAAAGTCATTCGTACGTTATAATATCATATTTTATCTTTGTATACAATAATCAACTTATCATGAAAAGATTCTTTGTTGCATTCGTACTCGGACTTTTAGTTGTAGCCACGGTAACCAGTTGCCAGTCAACCAGAAGATCCAGCACAGGTTGCCCTACAGTTCGATAATTATTTTTTATGAACTGGATTCCTCTGAACCATCACTCGCAATTGGAAACGATTGCTGAGAAATCGTACCACCAACCTCAGATTGTTTTCAAACACAGCACCAGATGTTCTATCAGTTCGATGGCACTGAACCGTATTGAAAAATCATCTGCTCCGGAAGGTGTAGATTTTTACTATTTAGATTTGCTGGCACATCGCTCCATATCAAACGCCATCGCAGAAAAGTGGAATGTGCCTCATGAATCGCCGCAGGTTCTCCTCATCCGGAATGGGAGTTGCGTATTCGATACCAGCCACAACGGAATATCCATGCAGGTTATTAATGGTGAGTTAGCCTGTTAATTTTTATTTTCCCCAGCCGAACCAATCGTTGCCGTTGGCATACAACATCAAACCCAGCAGGATAATCATACCGGCAATTTGAGCGTATTCCAGGAACTTTTCATTGGGCTTTCTTTTGGTAATCATCTCATACAAAGTAAACATCACATGTCCGCCATCCAGTGCCGGTATAGGCAGTAAATTCATAAATGCCAGGATGATGGAGAAAAATGCAGTCATGTTCCAAAAGTGTTCCCAATCCCATTCGTTGCCGGAGAAAACCGATCCCATGGCTTTAAATCCGCCAACACCTTTGTAGGCACCGGTTTCCGGAGACAGGATTTTCTTAAACTGATCGATGTAATACACCAGTTCTTCTCCCGATTTACGTACCCCTGCAGGAAATGCTTCAAAAAAACCATACTTGCGTATTTCATATCGGTACACGCCCATGCTGTCAAACTGTTTATGTCCCATCATCATATTAAATCCAATGGCGGCATCATGCGACAGTGTCATTGGCAACTGAACCGGTTCGTTTTTTCGTTTAACCGTTAGGGTTATACGATCTCCTTTTTTATGTTGGGCAATAACCGACTGAAACTGGTCGTGAAACTGAACCGGCATTGAATCAATCAATAATAATTCATCTCCCTTCTGTAAACCGGCGGCAAAAGCAGCAGTGCTGTCGGGTACTGAATGTACAATTACGGGAATGCGAGGCGAGATCATGGGGCCTTCAGACTTTCGTCTTTTTTCCACCAGAGTACCAATGAGATGCACCGGCATCTGAAGCGTCATTTCTTTACCTTCTCTGATGATTTTTACTTCCTTATCAACCACCACCAGTTTTTTCAATGACGAAAGGTAATCGCTTACCGGTTCACCATCAATTGCTACCAGTTTATCTCCCTGTTTAAATCCAAACTCCTTGAAAATCGGGTCGTTAAAAGCAATACCGTACTTCAGTGAATCTGACGGAATCTTTTTCTCACCCCATACCATCAGAATCATGGTATAAATCAGAAAGGCCAGAATCACATTCACGGTTACACCTCCGAGCATAATAATCAAACGCTGCCAGGCCGGTTTGCTTCTGAATTCCCATTGCTCAGCCGGTTTTTTCAACTGCTCTTTATCCATGCTTTCATCAATCATCCCGGATATTTTCACGTAGCCACCCAATGGCAACCAGCCTATTCCGTACTCTGTATCTCCAACTTTCTTTTTGAACAGAGAAAACCAGGGATCGAAAAACAAATAGAATTTTTCTACGCGACATTTGAACCAGCGTGCGGTAATATAATGTCCGAATTCATGGAGGATGACCAAAATGGAAAGCGCCAGCAAGAGCTGAGCTACCTGCAACCCCACACTTGGCCAATGAATCGCCAGAAATATATTCATATACAAATTGTATTAATGGAATTTACATCCTTAACAAAGAAGCCGCAAAGTTACGGGCCTCGCCATCGCTTTCAAAATAATCATCGAGCGTTGGCTGTTGGATAAACGTTATTTTTTCGAGGGTTTTTTCAACTACTGCGGTGATATCTAGGAAACCAATGCGGTTTTTAAGGAAAGCCCAAACGGCAATTTCATTGGCGGCATTCAGTACACAAGGCATGTTGCCACCCTTTTGCATGGCTTCAATAGCGAGCAACAGGTTACGGAAGGTTTTATAGTCGGGCTCTTCAAACGTTAGTTCGTTGAACTTCTTAAAATTAAATCTTGGAAAATCATTCTTCAGCCGCTGTGGGAAACCCAGTGCATATTGAATGGGTAATTTCATATCGGGGAAACCCATTTGTGCCTTGATGCTGCCATCTTCAAACATCACCATACTATGTATGATGCTTTGCGGGTGGATGATCACATCAATCTGATCAGGCCGGAGGTTAAACAACCAGCGGGCTTCAATCATCTCCAATCCTTTGTTCATCAGGGTTGCGGAGTCAACGGATATTTTAGCTCCCATGCTCCAGTTCGGATGTTGAAGGGCATGATCGCGTTTTACATTCACCAGGAAGTTCGGTTTTTTACCCAGGAAGGGGCCACCGCTGGCCGTTAAAATCACCTTTTCAATCGGATTGCGGGATTCACCCAGCAAACACTGGAACACGGCAGAATGCTCACTGTCTACCGGAATAACCGGTGCCCTGTTTTCCAGTGCCGTTTTCATTACGATGTCTCCTGCTACCACGAGGGTTTCCTTATTGGCCAGGGCTACAATTTTGCCCTTGGAAACTGCTTTCATGGTGGGAGTTAACCCGGCAAAGCCTACAATGGCTGCCAGCATAATATCATAGGTGTCAAAATCAGCCACTTCTTCCAACGCGTCAATGCCCGCAAATACCTTAATGCCTTTGGGCGAGAGTGCGCTTTTAACTTTTTCAAACTTGTCTTCATCACCAATTACCACCGCATTGGGGTTGAATTCCAGCGCCTGTTCAATCAGCAAAGAATCATTTGACTGTGCAGTTAATATTTCCACTTCAAACAAATCAGCATGCGATCGAATGACATCCAATGCCTGCGTACCAATTGAACCGGTTGAGCCAAAAAGAGCGATGCGTTTTTTTTCCTGGGCGTTCGACATGATGTTAATGATTGTTTTGTGGTTAATTACAGCAAAATAACGGATAAAATATCAAGTGGTGGAACACTTACACCTTATAGGCCAGCAATGCATCTGCCAATACCCGATCATTGCTGAGTCGTGGCACTTTGTTTTGTCCGCCTAACTTACCAATGCTTCGCATGTAATCCACAAAACCGTTCTTTTGTATGGGTGTTATTACCAGTGGCTTTAATATGTTTCCTTCAATCAGATCTTTATAGTATACATTTTTATTGACCATAGCCTGGTTGAGCCTGTCGGATAAAGCTGTAAGTTTATTCGCTTCGGGCAGTGCATCGAATTCAATCAGCCATTCATGATAACTTCCTTCATGGCCTTTACTTACATAAGGAGCTACAGTGAATTCAGTAATGCCTAGCTTTTCGGTGTTGGCTTCCAGTAATGCCGACTCTACCTCCTCACCAATAACATGTTCTCCAAATGCAGAAATAAAATGTTTGATGCGTCCGGTAACCACCAGCCGGTAGGGTTTCAGGGAAACAAACTTCACTGTATCACCGATATTATACGCCCATAAACCTGCATTACTGGAAATAATCAATGCATATTGTTCCTCCAACTGTACCTCAGAAAGCGTTAACCTTCGTGGGTTTTCCTGATGCACTTCAGCCAGTGGAACAAATTCAAAGAAGATACCGCTGTTGGTATTCAGCAGCATGCCCGGGTGTTTCTGGCTATCCTGAAAAGCAAAGAATCCTTCTGAGGCGGGAAACAGTTCCACCACATCAATGGGCCTACCGATAGATTCCATCAACCGCTCACGGTAAGGCTCAAACGAAACACCGCCCTGAACCAGGATGCTGAAATCAGGAAACAGGGTGCCTACTTTCTGACCGGTACGCTCAATGAGTTTATCAAAATACATCTGAACCCATGGTGGAATGCCGGATATCAGCGTCATACGTTGCTGAATGGTTTCGTCTACAATCTTTTCCAGCTTTTCTTCCCATTCCTCAATACAGTTGGTTTCATAGCCGGGTAATTGATTGGTACGAAGGTAGCGGGGCACATGATGGTTTACAATTCCGCTCAATCTGCCGGTAGGAATATTCCCTACCCTTTCCAACACCGGCGAACCGCTGAGGAAGATCAGTTTGCCATCCGCGAAGCGCGTGTTACCGGTATCCACCATATAGCATAGCAAAGCGTTCCGGGCAGTATTGATGTGGTTGGGAATAGAATCTTTGGTGATGGGGATATATTTCACGCCACTCGTAGTGCCGCTGGTTTTGGCGAAATAAATGGGCACCCCTTTCCAAAGCACATTGTGTTTACCCGATTTAATCATTTCAATGTAAGGCCTGAAACCTTCATAATCACGAATGGGCACCTGGCGCACATAATCAGCATGCGTTTTAATGGATTTAAAATCGTGGTCTTTACCAAATTGAGTTTTGGCAGCTGTTTTTATCAGTTGGTGAAAGATGTGTTCCTGATCTGACACAGCCGAAACCATCCCCTTTTTAATTTGCCGGTATATATAATTGGCAAAAGGTTTTGCCAGAAACGATTTAAATTTCATGTTGAGTGTTCAGCATTATTAATTGCAGTTGCATGGCCATTCCTTTTCGAGATCGATTACGGTTACAACCACTATTTCTTTTTCCTCCGGTGCAAACACCACCCGGACATATTGTTTATCGGCAGTAATGCCTTCGAGTGGATAAGTTACTCCTTTTTCTGACTCCTGTATTCTGGATGCATCCAGTTTACCATGCATCAGGATATCTTTTACCTCCTCGGCATCAATTTGCCGGCATCCCATACGGCACCGGGCGTGCCTGGAATAAACCAGTAAAGAAGTATCCCGCTCAAAAGGCAACCTTGCGGCTTCAATATCAATACGTTTTGTTTGCGGGAGTTCTCCGCGCTGGTTCGATTTTACCCAGAAATAAAAAGCGATGGCCGCAATCAGAGCCAAAACCGGAAATATCTTTTTTTGCACGATGCAATTTACCGATTGTTCCCTAATCCGGGAGGTGTAACGTGTTGAATGGCTTCATTTTAACAGGTGATTGAGCTGTAAAAGCGTGCTTTCAGCCGGAAATGAGTAATTTTGCGCCCGATGCGCAAATCTGTTGCTTTACATACTCTGGGTTGTAAATTAAATTTCAGTGAAACCACGGTGTTGGGCCGCATGCTGGAGCAGGAAGGCTATGAAAACAGGAATTTCAATGAGGTGGCCGATGTGTATGTAATCAACACCTGTTCGGTTACAGAAAACGCCGATAAGGAATGCCGCCAGTTGGTGCGCCGTATTCAACGTACTGCTCCCGAAGCCATGGTGGTGGTTACCGGGTGTTATGCACAGCTGAAACCACAGGAAATTGCATCCATACCCGGAGTAGATCTGGTATTGGGTGCCGCCGAAAAATTTAATATCACCACGCATTTGCACGGACTAACAAAATCTGATCAGGCAAAAGTGTTCAGTTGCGATATTGAAGATGTAAACATTTTCACTGCTTCGCATTCTGTACATGAGCGTACACGGGTGTTCTTGAAAGTGCAGGATGGATGTGATTATAATTGCAGTTTCTGCACCATTCCCATGGCCAGGGGAAAAAGCAGAAGTGATGATATGCAACAGGTGCTGGAAAATACCCGAACCATTGCAGCCGCCGGAGCAAAGGAGATTGTGCTTACAGGCATTAACCTGGGCGATTTTGGTAAAGGGTTGTACGGTGGCCGGAAAAAGGAAATCACTTTTTTTGATTTGGTGCAACTGCTTGAAAAGGAAAGTCCGATCAACCGTTTCCGCATTTCTTCGATTGAACCCAATTTGCTCAGTAATGAGATGATTCACTTTGTGGCAGAGAGTAAAAAATTCATGCCGCATTTCCATATACCATTGCAAAGTGGCAACGACAAGACGTTAGCTGCTATGCGTCGCCGTTATCAGAGAGCGCTCTATCAGGAGAAAGTACAACTCATCAAACAATTGATGCCGCATTGTGCTATTGGAGTGGATGTGATTGTTGGATTCCCGGGTGAAACGGATGAGGATTTTGAAGACACAGTGCAGTTTATCCGGTCGCTGCCGGTGAGTTACCTGCACGTGTTCACCTATTCTGAGCGGGATAATACACAGGCGCTTCAGATAAAGCCTGTGGTACCGGTTGCGGTAAGGAATGCGCGAAATAAAGTGTTACGCAACCTTAGTTATGAAAAACTGATGGCATTCACGAATGAACAGGCTGGAAGTACCCGTCCGGTGCTGTTTGAAGGAGTGAATAAGAACCAGATGATGGAGGGCTATACAGACAATTACATAAAAATTACTGCGCCCTATAAGGAAGAGTGGGTGAATGAGATCGTTAACTGGAGAATCTAACGCTTACGCGAAATACTTGTCTTTGAGGTTTGTAAAATATGATTCGAAGTATTTGTAAGAAAAGTGTGCTACAATAATGGAGAGCATAGTATACAAGGGCAGTTTTATTATCCATGAATGAAATTCTAGTGCTTTAAAGCTTCCGAATGTTTCAAACGGGATTTGTAACCACAGTGGTGTGAAAATATATTCAGTAAAATAATATGCCAGTGGAAGGTGATAAATGTACAGTCCGTAGGAAATTTTTCCTATATATACCGCATACCGATGGTTTAAAATTGAATTCACTAACCTGAAATTCCACGCATTTTCTTTGGCTTTCAGGATTATCCCTACAGCAACCAACGGAAACAATATCATCTTGGTGTTATCCTGAATAGTAAAACATGCTGCCAAACCCATTGCAAGCAGAAACTCAAACCATTTACTCTTAAACCAGGTCGGAATACCTCTGCTACGAAATACAATCACTCCCATCGCTCCTATCAGCAAACTATAAACCCGTGGATATAATCCTGCGTATGTATAAGGAATCACGGAGTTGAATAAATTCATGGAAAATTGAAGAATACACAACAGCACAATGATGGAAGTACAAACAAACAACCATTTCTTGCGAGAGGATAAAAAGAGGACTAACAAAGGCCAAAGAAGATAAAATTGTTCTTCAACCGACAGTGACCAGAAGTGAACAACAGGTGAATGAGGGATGTTGTAGTACACACTTGCATAATTGTATGTGTAAGTAAACAAGTATAAACCCCATTCTCTAACGCCTGGTGTATTTAAAATAAACAACACCAATAGTACCGCATAGTACAGAGGAAATATTCTCAGGGCACGCCTGCCGATGAAATTTCTGAACCTTTTGATAAAAGTTCCTTTGGATTGAATTAATATGCCGGTGATTAAATACCCACTTAATACAAAAAACAAATCAACCCCAAGAAACCCTGCATTTATTTTTTGACCTATGAAGTACGCAAAATGTTGAACGAATACGAGAAGTATGGCAAAAGCCCTGATTCCATCTAACGCCTGAATGTAACCACGCATCAATTAAACTGTAATGTGATTTTTAACATTAAATGTATCAGTTCTGATTGAAAGCAATATTCCACTCTCTACCTCCCAGATACTCATGGAATATTTTTATACTTTCAGGTGATTTCAGCACCTCCAGATGTCTTCCATGATGCATATCGGTGCCCACATAGGAAACCAAATCATGTTTCAGTAAATACCGGGCTGCCTTGGCTACTTCGTTTCCATAATAGCCGGTGAGCGATAATAAATTCAGCTGCAAATGAAAACCAATTTCAGCCCAGCGATGATACACTTTGTAATTACCATGGGTGTATCCATACCGTTCAGGGTGAGCGAGTATGGGTTGATATCCTTCTGTGAAAATGGCGAAAGAAATATCCTCCACATGATCCGGCATAAAAGCGAACGGGAACTCAGTGAGAATGATATTGTTACTGAGGGTAAGTAAGGGTACTTTTTTTTGAAGCAGTTCGAGAAAATACGAATCCATCATATACTCAGCGGCTGCGGAAACCTCAAAATCTATCTGTTGTTTAACCAGTTCATTTTTTAGTTTTTCCAGGGCTTTATGTATGCTTTCAGCGTTATTGGGATACAGATCACTGATGATGTGGGGTGTGGCGATAGAACGGGTAACTCCGGCTTCCATTAATCCTTTTACCAGCGTAATGGATGTGGAAACATCTGGCGCACCATCATCAATCCCCGGCAAAATATGTGAATGGATATCGGTTCGTATGGGGAAATAACCGCTCGGAATGTGTGACTTAGGCTTAGAAAAGATACTTAACATGTTTCTCCATTTTCAGAGGTGAAAGTACATTCTATATTCTGAATGAAAGAATGTTCATGATGATTTAATATATATATAAAAATTGGCTGCTCCCGGTGGTTTTGTAACAGGCACCTCCCATTCGAACGGTTGCCATTCCCGGGCATTCTCAGCTATCCATTGGCTAAATTTTCTGTGTTTGACATGTTTACTTTTCACTTCATCCACATCATAGGCATAAATGATAACATATTTACGGGCAAACGCGAACAAATCAGTCATATACTGAAAATACAATTCATCTTCTATCAGATGATAAATAACATCCAGCGACAGCGTTAAATCACCCTGAAATAATTTGAATGTATCCAGGTACGCTCCTGAATAATACAAATAGAAACTTTTGGTTTTATCATGTGAATAAAGACGAATACAATTTTTTACTGCAGTAACTGAAACATCCAGACCAATGTATTCACGATAATTGGAGAGGGACAGCTGATGTCCATCACCACTACCCAGTTCAACAACTCTTACAATGTTAAACTCCTGAACAAACCGGTTTAGAAAGGTTGCCTTATACGCTGCATTTTCACCATAAGACCCACTTCCGGAATGACCACCGGAAGCATAGCGCTTTTCCCAATACGTTTCAGTATTTACGAACTGATTACCACCTAATTTCCGAATGAATGATTTAAGCCATGCAATCATTGCCTTTCATTTTTTCTATAGTACTGTGGAATTTTAATCAAGGGTTTCAGGATAGATACTATAAACGGGAAAGGGATTTTATTTTTTTTCATTGCCAGATAGTCACGCCGGTTGGCACGAAGCCGCTGCAGTATGCTACTATTGCTTTGCCCCCCTCTTCGCATTTTAACAAGCAATTTAGGCAGGTACATAGACGACACGTTATTTACATACAGGTACCTCGACATAAACTCGTAATCTGCCGCACTATAGTAATGGTTTTCATATCCTCCATACCGGGACACGAGTTCTCTTTTTATATAAAACGTTGGGTGGGCCGGCATCCAACCATATTTAAATCTGCTTCGCTTAAACGGTTTGCCTTTCCAGGTGCGATATATTTTATTTATATCCCCGGGATCTACATATTGCAAATCTCCATAGATAGTATCTACAGGATGTTGTTTAAAAGTTTGCACAATGGCTGAAATCACATCGGTTGAGGCTAAGACATCATCGCTATTGAGTATTCCGATGATGTCACCCGTTGCCATTTGCATTCCCTTATTGATAGCATCATACATCCCCCTATCCTTTTCAGACTTCCAGGCGGCAATTTTATCCTGATACTGAAATATGATATTCTTTGTACTGTCGGTTGATAACCCATCCACAACAATGTATTCAATATCTTTGTAATCCTGACTTAAAACAGATTCAATGCAATCTTTCAGGTATTGTTCAGAATTATAAGTTGGGGTAATAATGGTAACACGCATGGAGTTGATTCAATCTCTTATATTCGAAAATACATCAGATCTGTTTAGAAATATGAAATAAAATGATTTACGCTTATCTTTCTACAACTATATTCTCCATCACCAGCATATCCATGTTGGTTCTGGTGTAACAGGCCAGTGCTTCTTCAGGTGTATTCACAATTGGTTCGTTCTCATTGAAAGAGGTGTTCAGTAAAATAGGGACGCCTGTTCTTTTACGGAAAGTGTCAATCAAAGCATAGTATCTCGGACTAATAGCTGCATCTACGGTTTGCAATCTTCCGGAGCCATCTACATGTGTTACAGCCGGAATTTCTGCACGTTTTTCAATTTTAATTGGAAAAACCCGTTCCATAAATGGAACTGCTTCATCTATTTCAAAATAATCTTTCACATACTCTTTTAATATGGAAGGCGCAAACGGTCTGAAACTTTCTCTGCGTTTGATTTTCAGATTCAGGATTTCTTTGGCATCCTGCCTGCGCGGATCTGCGATAATGGATCTTCCACCCAATGCCCGCGGCCCAAACTCTGACCGGCCGGTCATCCATCCAACGACCCCTCCATCGATTAATCGATTCGTTATTTTATCGTAGAGTACATCATCAGCGTATTCTTTAAAAACGATATTTTTTCGGGTAAGCAATTCCTTGATTTCTTCATTCGAAAACCGGCTTCCGGTATATGCAGACAAAATTTGTGGCTGGCGTTCCATTTTCGCAACCACATGCTGTGTGTACAATGCCGCACCCATGGAAATGCCGGCATCATGGCCTGCAGAGGGAATGTATATATTCCTGAAAGGTGTGTTTCGGGTAATCTTGCCATTGGCTACGCTGTTTTGCGCTACTCCACCGGCTATACACAGGTCTGTCAGTCCTGTATTCCTGTGCAAATCATTCAACATATGGAAAATTACATTTTCAGTCATTCGTTGAATTGATGCTGCCATGTCTTTGTGAAACTGAGTCAGTGGCTGATCATGAGTTCTTGCCGTTCCGAACATTTCAGTTAAGTATTCGGAATATAATGTTGAAACCACCGGCACATGGTTCTCACCATAACTTATAATTCCCTGGGTACCTTTTTTAAAATATTTTAAATTGAGTTTAAACAATCCGTTCTCAGTTAATTCAATTACCTCCTCTAACTTACTCATGTATTTAGCCTCACCGTAAGGCGCCATACCCATAACTTTATACTCATCGCCATAATGCGGAAATCCAAGCCATTGGGTGAAGGCAGAATAAAAAATTCCCAGTGAGTGTGGAAAGTCAACACTATCCAAAACGTTGAATGACCTGTCATTGCCAATTGCACGCATAGTAGTTGTAAAGTCACCTGAACCATCAATAGAAATACAAGCAGCTTCACGGAATGGAGAAGCAAAAAATGCAGAAGCTAAATGACTGCGGTGGTGCTCTACCATCACCAGTTTACTCTTAAAGTACGATTCCGGGACTCCGGACATCACCTCCAGTTCCTTATCAATCGATTTAATCTGAAGGCTATTTTTAAAACGATCCTTTACCACCTTTAAGCTACCGGCAGGATTTTTAACCAGGTACATAATCTTTTTAAGAAACTTAGCCCGGGGATCCCGACCAACAGCAAAGTAATCAACCTGTTCCATGGTTACCCCTGCTTCCTTAAGACAGAAATTTATGGCCTGAACCGGAAACCCTGCCCAATGTTTAACCCGCGTAAATCTTTCCTCTTCAATTGCAGCTACCATTCTACCTTTCACAAAAATGGCTGCTGATGAGTCTGCATGATATGCATTGATTCCTATAATTATCACTTCTTTGTTTTTAATTGAATATTTCGTGTATCCTTATCTTTCAATGAATTTACATTCAACTGTAGTATCTGGTATTTCCTGTCGAAAAAATACATCATCAGAAAAATAGCTCCGTATGCTGCAATATTAAACCAGGTGTGATGGTCAATCCCAAATGGCATTGCCCATTTTTTATTGTAAGCAATCAGTAATAATCCAATTCGAATTACATTGATAGACCACAATAATACCAGTCCGCCAATCATCCATTTTAATTTTGATTTTCCTGAGGCGGCAGTAGCAAGTATAAATGCAGCCCAGAAACTCATTACGCCATACCCCACACAGTCATAAGCAATTCTAACACCGGAACCACCCGTAATCCGAATGATGAAATTAGGTAAAGTATATGTTTCAAATCCTAAAAGATAGACCAGTCCTTTAGTACCCCATACCAATGAGTGACTAATCCAGGAAATAACATCAAAGTATTTACTTACAAAAGGACTGTAATATCCGTCTCTAGCTGAAAGGCCGATGATAGCAAGACTACCAAAATAGAAAATACAGAATAAGCATAAAAACTTAAACACAAACCATATGAAGCCGTGTTTACGCAATGATCGAATCAGGTTTTTCATTGAAAGCACTTGTTTCAGTTAAACAATTTTTTGTAACACAATCTTACAGCCTCCAAATCCAGTGACACCTGAGCATACTGGTTTGCGCCTAGCCCATATTCTTGAATCAATTCTGCAGGCATCGTTGCGAAATCATTCATTGCAGATGCGAGTTGATCTGGGAGCGGTTCAACATTTACTCCGGCTTGTGCCTCTTTTAATTTATTCCATGGCGTTCCATGACTGGTAATCACTGGTCGGCCCATACTAAGTGCCTCAATGATGGCATGTCCAAAGTTTTCACTTTTACTCGGGAGTATGAATACATGCGATTCTTCCAACACACTCTTTACATAATCGGGTTCAACGGGTCCGTGAAAAGTTACCCGAATGTTTGCGGGGAGCCCCTCTATAACATTTACACATCGTTGCCAGTATCCCTGATCTTTTACCGGTCCGTAAATTCTGTATTCAACATCGGCCCAAACTTTTTGCAAGCCCATGAGCACTTCAAGATAATTTTTCATCGGACTAATCAGACCGATGCTTACAAGCTTCAGCTGACCTGCATTCTTCAATGGAAGCGGTGTGTAAGAGTAAGTTCTGGGAAAGTTCGGGGCAACAGTTACCCGTTTACTCACGCCAAAAAAAGAACGGATGTGTTCAAATTCAGCATGGTCTGTTGCATGAAAATCCACTCCCTTATGTAAATTGAAACATTTCCAAAGTTTGAAATACAATTTTTTTTTGAAAGATTTCTCACCTAACGCTTCAGGATGCAACATCCCTCTGGGAGAAATAATTTTTTTCGTTCCTTTACTAAAATACAGCGGAACAACAGTGAAATGCCAAGAAAACATTCCATTGACATACAACACATCAGGCTGAATCGCATTGAATTGATCTATAAAAGCTTTTTTTCTGCCATGCTGGCTGCTATACCAAACCTTTGTTTGCGGATTAAAATCTACCCACTGACCTTCCTGAACATTGATGGGGGTATCATTTAAATCCTTATTCCCTGTAAAAATATAGTATAACACACCGGAGTTGTATTGGTTCACTAAATTCACAATGGACTGCACAGGCCCTCCTGCACGGTAGGACGGATAAAACCATGGTATAGTAATAAATATTTTCAACGGTAACTTAATCAACTACGAGTATCAGTTCTTATTTCAGGTTGTGGAATTGCAGGACGCACATAAAACACTGATTTCCAAATCTGAATCATCATAAAAAGTAAAAAGCTGGCCTTGACCAGATGGCCTAATGCAGTTTGTAGCTCACAGTCAGGACGAATTGGATAATAAAACACAATGCCCATGAATAATAACAGACCGGGATAATATTTTGAATACCGATAAAATATTTTAAGTGTTTCACTATATAATAATCCAAGCATCAGCATAAAAATACAGCCACCGAATTTTCCGAAATTAATATACCCATCTCCTACTGCACTAAGCCCCATTGATGTACCTCTTGCCAGTGGCATACCAGAGTATTTGGTGAAAATTTGTTTGTCGCCTGCATTCAGTTTATTTGGAGCTAATAGCCGGGGCATAAATGCTGCTTCAAGAATCTGCATCAACTGTTCTCCCCTAGCATGGGGAACCCTATCAGGAACAGTCTTCATAATGTTCGTAATGATGAAGCCCTGATTAATCCGAACGTTACTGGCACCGAGCTTTTCAGTATTAAAAAAAGAACCGCGCTTCTGCTCTTCTTCTTCAATCGTTTTTTGAAGCGTTTCCAAACCGGCTTCCTGACCTTCTGACCATGTAGCCTGTCTGTAGCCCCCTTTTAACAATTGAATAGTGAGCGCTGCTAACACGAAAAAAGCAGTAAAAATTGCTTTAGTCCTTGTGGAAGGCTTGTACTTTATACTGAATATGGCTCCAATAAAAATTGCCCAGGTCAGTAAATCATGAAACATAGCTTTAGCGAAAGACGACAGAACAATAGAACCGAAAACCAATGCCATAACGACCAGTCTGATTTTCTGGCCGCCGAGTATCAGCATAAATGCACCCACAAACTTCAGGTTGGCCAACAATGCAAAAACAAATGCAAATGCGGCTCCAAAAAAAGTACTGAGGAAACTTGCTGAAAATCCGATCCCGATAAACCAATAAGCCAATTGTGGATTTTTTTTCACAAAAGCCTTAATTCCTACCAAGTTTAACTTTTCGCCCTCAAGATCTTTTGCCCTAAGATGCAATCCAATAATAAAACATATCACTGCCGGTAATGCATAGGAGAAGTACTCGCTTTCCGGAATTTGCATTTTTAAGAACCCTCTTTGAAACTTATCCAAACCTGCATATGCAAAGGTGGGTCCAACATAAAACTGGAGACACATGAATGAACCCAATATATATCTTACAGGTACTATAGACCCCATTGAATTAAACAATAAAGTAAATTGAAACAATGATATCATCAATGCCAGATAAGAATACCAGGGTATGTTCATAAAAACAAACCGAATGGGGATTGCCAATGCAAGAAAAATCACCCAATTAAATTTTACCTGAAACAAAGATCTCATCGGTCTTTAATTGCCAGTAACATGGCATCACCTGTTTGAACAGGCTTTTCCAATAACTGCTTTTTATTGTTTTCAATCATATATAAAGTATAACCGTAATCCATCAGTAATTTTTGAGCACTTCCCGGCTGTACACCGGATTTCGCCTCAGCCCATTCAAGAAACTCAAATAAAATCACAGGAGCATTTGTTTTAGTAAGTAACTGTACTCCCCCCTTAAATGCAAAATATTCATATCCCTCAATGTCAATTTTTATTACATCTACTGATGAATTAAAATAACTTTCAGCCAATGTGTCAATTGTTACAGAGCGTACTGAATGACTTGAAGATGAGTAAACATTTGACTGCGATCCTTTACCAAACATTACATCCGGACTGTAAAAAGTAAGCATTTCGTCACCTTTTTAATTTACTGCTTAATTTAATATTGTGTACTAAATGGGTGAATTTATAGCTAAGTTATGCTGACGATATTTATAACCGCCGGGTGATGCTTCAATGCCAATTGCCCGTTTTCCCCGTATTCCCGGGATTAGTTTACACAATGGAATCGCTATGACACCAATATTAGCCGGGATGTTGAGTATTCGGCCATTTATAGGCATCAAATCTTTGACAATTCAATAATATGAGGTTCATAACACCCGTTAATGTAAAATCAAAACCTATTGCTTCTTTTATATTGTGAACTAAATATTTAGCATGCTTTCCCGTTATAGTAATATCCTTAATGGTATTTAACTTATCTCCAAACAACAGCATGGCAAGTCTTTTTTTCTGAACTCCGGAAACAATCTTAGTTAGTACCAATATCCATGTATGTATGTCTATTTATAAATATTTTTTTTGGAAGCCAATTCATTGTTCAGATATAAAATATTACATCCGATTCTCTGAACCTCTTTAAAATATTGGGGGACAAAATCCTTGATTTTCTTCATCTCTTCATCATTATCAAATTCGATGCAAAGAAGCAATATTTTTCTCAGAGCCTATACACTTCCTTTAAGCACTTCAAAATTCAACCCTTCAACGTCAATACTTACCAGGCTGTAAAAATCAGTTTGAAATGCTGAAAGTGCATCGTCTAATTTCATTACCGGAACATATACTGACAGCAGGGAATTTGTTTAAGGTTTCAACTTAAAAGAACTGATTACAGGTGTTTTTGAAATATGAAACGGCAGCACCGCGCTTGTATCACTGCATCCAATTTTTAAACAAATATCATTTGGGCGATATATATAGAATAACCTGCATAATTCTTCATTGGGTTCAATAACAATTCCACGCAAACCATTCCTATATAGCAAATAGGTATAAGATATATCAGACGGATGATTAGTGCCTACATCCACATACATAGAATTTTGCAGATTATAATTTTTAAGCATACACCTGATAATCTGATCTTCTCCGTGTTGGGAATAAGTTGACTTGACCCTTCTGAGATTATTTATACATGCCACAAATCTCCTTTTGTACTTTCCAAGAAAAGGGAGATGATTCACAAGATATTTCTTCATAGACAAACTCATTTACGCTTTGATTGAGGCATAAAAATAACGTCGCACCAGGCCAATGAACCTTTTCCGTATATAGGTTCATAAAAATCCTGAACGTAATATCCCCATTCATGCAGATACTTCGAAACGTCGTGAAATAAGGGTTGGTTTTTATATTGTTCCCTAAAATAGGTTTCCATAAATATCAGGCCGACGGCTTTTTTGCTCAATAAATCAGATGCCCCTTTCAGTGCATTTAATTCACCACCCTGAATATCCATTTTAAGGATATCTATCTTATTAATTTGGTGTTTTAAACAAAATTCATCAATCGTTATAACCGGTATTGTGCTAATGGACACATTTTTAACCTGATTATCTGAACTCAACCCCATCGTATCTGGTTCAAATGTTGAATTGGTATCCATATTTACATTTTCGTAAAATGTTTTTGTACCGGTAAACTCAGCGATACCAATCTGATTCAGATGAATTCTTGGGTTAGCTACGGATTTTGAGGACAATATTTTAAATGCCTCTTCAAATGGCTCGAACGCATATATTTTTGATTTTGGAAACGTATCTGCATACTTCAAAGTAACATTTCCACGGTTGGCGCCCACATCAAAAATTATTTCAGCTTTATTTCCAGTTAGCTCCAGTTGTTTAGTGAAAATATCCTGTTTAAAATCTGACTTCTTAACAGACTGGATATATCCCGTACCATGCACTTCGAACCCAAATTTTGATAAGAATCGGTTTATGCTTTTTTTATTCATTCGGAAACAGTGTTTATCTTTCGAATTGATTCTAACAGTAAAGTATTCGTTTCATCAAACGGCCCTTCGTATACTTCTGCTTTCATTTCCTCAGGGCGTAATGAAGCATGTTTTTGAAAGCGGTGCGTAATTACAATATCATCCGACAAAAATGAAGCCCAGTAACTAAAAGTGCTGCCGTATGTTCCAACGATCACTTTACTTTTACTTAACAACAATAAATCTATAATGTCCGGATACCCATTTACCATTTCAACATCTGCTATTTGAAATAAATACTCAAATTCTTTCTTGTATCCATCGGTGAACACCGATACAGGTGTATTGGGGTTGATTTTCCTAATCCCGGTAACAATTTCGGTATAAAAGGTTTCCGGCATGCGAACATGCCCTCCATTGTATTCCTCACCCGGATTCAATTTTCTAAAGTCACCCATTCTTATATGCAAACCAACAACCGGTGGTTGAATCTGATCGAGAAGTTGGAGATACTCCGGCTGAATCATATCTGTCAGAAGTTGTTTAACTAAGGTGCGATGCGGCTTTAACTTTTCAAAGTAATATTTTGATGAAGGGAGTTTACTGAATATATAAACATGATTTTTTAAGGAATTCGATATTGTTTTTAAATCAGGTTCATGGACAACATTCAGAAATCGGCAGCGGGATTTCAACCACAGATATTGTATTCGTTCTGAAATAATGTTCTTCTGAAAGTTAAAATATCCCGCATAATTGCGTTTTACTTTTTCCCTTCTTACATAAGGTCCAATTTTTAATTGATGATAACCGGTTATATACAATGGTAAATTATTGAGATGAGCAAAAACAGCGGCATGTAACAATGGGAACAACTGATTACCTAAACCTGCCTTGGGAATTTTACACCAAACTATGCTCATTAGCTCCTTAAATTACTTGAGGTTAATGCATCTTCAATTGCCAATGCAACAGTTTCAAATGAATACACTGATAATAATTTTTCGTTGCACATTCTGGTATCAGCAATGTTTAGGTCAAGTGCATTCGACAATGACATTACCAAAGATGCAACATTCCCTGACTGAAAGACGTAACCATTAACTGCTTCCACTACCATATCACTGTGGCAACCACATCTATCACTCACTACTACAGCTTTGCCAGCTGCCATTGCCTCATTTACCGATAGCCCCCATGTTTCGCCCGGGCCTGCTGATGGCAAAACAAATACATCAGAGGTTGCATACAATGAAGGCATGGATTGCTGATTTTGGAAAGGGATACATTTTATAAATGGTGAAGAACATGCGGCTTTTTTAACTTCATCTTCCAATGGGCCATTACCGGCAATAACCAAATATGTATTATCCATATTTGTTAACTGATTAAATGCTTCGACAAGAAGTAATGGTGATTTCTTTGGCTCAAGTTTACCTGCAAACAAGATCACTTTGGCATCCTCCGGAATATCCAGTTGCTGCCTATATTCTTTTGCACGGCTTAAGCAGGTATTGTCTTTACATGAAAATCTAAAATTATCAATTGCATGAGGTGCAAATATTAACTGACTCTGCTTTAAACCAGCCTTCCTGAAATATTCCATATTGTGTTTCCCAACATAAAATGCATATGAAACTTTTCCGTACACATACCTTAACAGCAGATTTCTAATGGGGCGTTTCAGCGGCGAAATGTAATCCAGCATATGGGAATCACCGCGAAAAAAGACCGGAATTTTACCTGAAAAGTACCTGATGGCTTTAAGATGACTTTCAAATGCCCACCCAAAAACTAAAACCGCATCGGCTTTAAAATCTTCTATTTCTTCGATAAGGCTGGGATTTATGATCCCTTTGAAATGGTGAGATCCTTTATCGCTGGCGGTGTTCGTTACAAATGTGTAAGGATAACCGTCCAGTAAGGGAATATCCCACTGAATAACTTTACCGAACCCCGGGTCATATTTATTTTTCAATACTGAATCACCCCAAGTATAAAACACTTTGATTTGAATTCGATTACGAGCGCATAATAATGAAAACAAGGGTGCATTATACTGAATGGGGTGTGAAGTAACAATAGCTAATCTCTTCATCATTTAAATTACTTCCAGAAACTTAATATATTCCTGTTCATAAAAGTATTGAGAGGGTTGATACTTAAGTCCCTCCCTGTTTACAGCACTCTGATAATCAAATGCATCCAAATTCGAAAAATCAACGGCCAGCACCTTTGGATACACATTATCACGCACATATCTATAGGAATAGGTCATATCAGTTGAAAACCAAACATCCAACCCACAGGCTAAATACTCAAACACTTTATTCGAAACTGCATGAACAGTATTCTCAGAAAATGGTTTATACATCACTATTCCCACATCATAATTCCCCAGTATCTCAGGCAACATATGATAATCAACACCTCCGTGAAAACGAATTTTATCGGGATCGCACTTCTTTAATAGCGCAACTGCTTCCTGATCGATGTTGTATGCATACACATCTAATTCAATATCGCTTTGCAACTGTATCCAATCTGTTAGTTCCTGCAAATACATATTTTTATACCCTAAGGATCCCACAAAAACCAAACGCAGTACTGACAGATTACAATCTGTAACCTTCTTGTATGAAGACCATTGTTTTGGAGGATAATTGGGGATAATCCTAAACAATTGTTCGGGCATAGCCAAAAGTTGATTATCTCTTCGAAACATTTCCATCCGCTCCTCATTAGTTTGCGATATCCATGAGAAGGCTGAAGTATACATACTCATCTCCATACTGTGCATATACCTGGAGAGCTTCATCCCCTGAGCATATTGTTTCGGAGAAACATATTCATGGTAATGCACCATTAATTTAACATCCTTTCTTATTTTTTTATATAACAATGCCGGCCAGGATGACAATGTTTCAAAGTAAATTACAGTATGAGGTTTAAAAAGTAAGAGCTGAATAAATGTTGCAGTGTAATACCAGATATAATCCAGTAACTTAAATAGCGAGCGTTTATTTCTTAATCCCGGCCGGCTGATGTGAATATTTTGTACTGTAAAAGGTTTCAGGTCTAAATCCTTTCTTAAACAACTACTGGATACGCGGATTTTGAAATCTTCCTGCGCAGACAGGAAGTTTATAAAATTCATCCCCGGAGGATATGCTTCAAGTGGCTGATAGTGTATTACAAAAACTTTCTTCAACGTATTCCTGTTACAGTGGAAACCACTTCTTTCAACCTCGACTGATGATCATAACCTGATGAGTAACACCTCTTATACCCTTTCTCCGCTATTTCCATTCTTCGTTTTTTATCATTCAGATACAGTTTAACTTTAGTCAGTAACTCTTCTTTTGATTCAAAAAATACCGCCTCTTCATCTTCCCGGAACAAAATTTTATGAACATCAGACCCTTCAGCTATCATAAATACTTTGCTGGCTGGTATTTCAAACGTTCTGCTATCCTGCTCATCGCGGTTCATATGCCTCAAAAAATGTAAAGCGATATCCATTCCGCAAAGAGTTTTAATGTATTCATCACCGTATACAGACGGTCCACGATAGAACGGTTTAATTACATCCCAATACTTTTGTCCCGGCCAATCATTTCCGGTTACATAAACTTCAACTCCATTATTTATCAAATAGGATATGTATGCAGCCCTTGGCTCTTCGTATGTACCTACAAAACCCACGGCACAATAATATTTATTTAACTCATTTCCCTTTAATTCAACTGGTCTGTTAAATTCAGGATCAAAAGACCTGTAACAAATGTTTACATTTTTTGCACCCTTTGATTTAAACTCCCTGATGTTTGTGGTGCGCTGAACAAAATGGCAATCGATCATCGAAGCCGCAGCATGTGTCAGCCTCCATGATAACTTACGGTTACCAAAAGGATCATCTGTAATCAATTGCATCACTTTAATGTGCGGACATTCTGTTGAAATTTTGTGCAATGTGCCCGGCTGAACAAATGAACGATTATCAATCCACAAAATATCAGGTTTAAAAGATTTAGCTAATTCAAACAACCTGTAGTTGTATCTGCTTATGCCGGGGCCCCAATTCAAATGATGGTGTAATTTTTCAAGTATTCCGCCACAATACACATAGCCATCAGTGTCCAAAGCCTCCATACCAAACCCCATTCTTTCAAGCGAAGAATACCTCCGAAAAGAATTAGAGGTCTTATGCAGACTCCCGGTATATAAAATTCGAAGGTTGTTCATCAGAAATTATAATGTTTCTCAATTAGTAACTCCATTCGGTTAACCTGCGTCTGGTATGTATTATCTAATGCATACGCTCTGCGCTGTGTAATTTTGTTTTTGTCATTATAAGATGATAGATTATTAATGATATTAGTAAAGAGTTCGTATAAACTACTATTATTTCTTTCCTGGGGCATTTCAATTAATGCTCTTTTATCTGCATATTCAGTTACATAGCTTGAAATAATTACTTTACCCACACTTAAATATTCAAGTACCTTATGATAGTTCGTTCCTCTTTCAGGGGCATCGCCAGGCAAATAGCAAATTAGAAATGCATCCATAGCCTGAAGTTCCTTTGCCAGAATACCTGTTGGTACCGGGCCATGAAATAGCACATTCGGTAACTTTTGCATTGCCTGAATAAACTCCTGAGTTTCTATGTCTTCTCCCCCACCAATGTTAGTATTTTCGGAACTGAACGCACCCCACAGGTTGAATTCAATTTCCGGATGACCGTTTACTATCTTTAACAATGTTATTCTGTCAATATCTTTTCGTGTAAGATTCCCCGACATACCTATACGGACACGGCTGCCTTGCATTTCATTATAATCTATCAACTTTACAAATTCATCAGATAAACCATGTTGTATTTTATAGGATGGTATATTGTATCCACGATATTTATTTTTAATTTCATCAGTGGTTGAAAACAGTATATCAGCACCTCTCGCACTTAGTATTGCGGTTGAGTTCATGGGCTCATCTACCGGATGAAAAACACGTAACCTTGCCGGAATGAACTTTAAAGGGATAAAATCTCCCAAATCAAACGACCATACTATATCAAAATCCATTTTCATGGCATTCCGAAGTTGCTTTACATGAAACTTCATTAAAAAATGAAATAACCACGTTGCATGAAATTTTATTTGAAAAGGAAACCAAAGACGGTGCTCAACATAATACAAATTGGGAACAGCCTGAACAGCATGAATTTTTACTCTTTCTTTCCTGCCTGTAGGTTTAATATCGATAGGATTCAGAAAATACACGGTATTGTTCCTTTTAGCCAACTCAACCGCGTAATGATGTTTAGAAACAAACATTTTACCCCAGTACTGAGGAGATATTATCAATATTTTTTTGTTGGATAATACAGGCATTTCAATAAATTTCAACCAGTGATTGTTCAATCAACTCTATCATTTCAACCGCTCCCATAGAGTCGTACATATTTGTTTCTTCAGTACTGTTGGTTGATATATGGTTAACTACCTGTTTGTACACCATAGGGTGATTGCTCATAGACCCTTCATACGCCCCATAATCATTGGCAGGGCTCCCACCATCAAGCAAAACTTGTTTTACATTTTTAATATTATAGTACTCAAGCGTGTTCAGGTAGGCACCTCCGATTCTTACTATACCGTTTTCACCAATCAGGCTTACTGAACCTTCCATATTCTTACCAAAGGAATTGGTTGAAAAATGAACAGCACCAATAGCACCGTTTTTAAAATTCAATGATGCAACAACCGTGTCTGGGAAGGCAGTAAATGTCTGATGCTGATAATTTTTTGCATAACCAGTTGCTTCTTTAACCGGCCCCATCCACCAGTGAATCAAATCAATGAAATGACTAAACTGAGTAAAAAGGATTCCTCCATCTAATTCTTTAGTTCCTCTCCATGAATCCTGATAGTATTCCCGGTTTCTGTTCCAAAACCCATTTACCTGAATACTGAATATTTGCCCCAAAATTTTATTTTGAATTAAACTTTGGACATAGACTACCGGAGGATTGTATCGATTCTGTTTAACAATAAATAATTTCTGACCTGTTTGAACTGAAACCTGAATCATCTGCTTACAATCACTTTTACATATAGCCATTGGTTTTTCACATATTACATGCAGACCTGATTTCATGCCTTCTATGCTATGTGCAGCATGCAAGCCGTTCGGTGTGCAAACTACCAATACATCGGCGATAGAAGTTTCAATCATGGTTGTGAGTGATGTATAGGGCAATGCATTATACTTCGTTGCAAATGCATCAGATTTAGCAGGATCTATATCACAAACTGCTGTCAGTTCACCAATAGATTGAATAATATCAGCGTGCCGTGATGCAATCTTACCACAGCCAACCAATAAAAACCGAATATTTGTTTTAATCACAATAAAATGTATTAAATACAATCAGAGTACCTGTACTTTTATCTTTTAATGTCCTGACTAATCCGCGTACACGGTGTTTGTATTATTGAATTTCATACTGAACACAAGCATTAAAATACCTACGAGTTGATTTTTTAAATAAAACTTACTATAGTTTAATCTTGAGTACGTACAGCAGGCACTTCACGTATATTTTCACTAATTCAAAATCGAATCTTTTTAAACCATACAGTATAAATCCTGTATATCTTTTAATCCGGCCTGATTTTATTTTACGTACCTGTTCGCGGGTTAATAAACACTCTTCTGCCAACAAATATTTCCATTTAAGTTTCTCGCCCGCTGTTATATACTTCTTTTGGTCTGATAATTCCTGATTAAGATGCCTACGTTGCCATACTATTCCATTTTGAAATAATACTAGAGGATGCTTCAAAGCCAGTTTATACCATAAATCGGTGTCGCTTATCATTCTTCCGGTTGAAAAAGGGCCTGTTGAATCAAATATTTCTTTTTTAATAATCACAGCCAATGGTCCTTTGTGAAATAGCCCAGGGCCGAAAAAATGATACTGGTAACTTTCTTTTGGATCAAGAACAAAAGGGAAAGGCATAGTACTGTCAGGTTTTACAGCGCAAATCCCCCATGCTGCCCGGGGATTATTTTCCATTCCGTTTACCAAAATTTCCAATCCGTGTGGATAAATGTAATCATCGCTGTCTACGTACTTAAGATATTTTCCTGTTGCAAGCGATGCTGCATGATTTCTGTTGGGATAATCTCCCAGATTATGTTCATTTACAAAATATCGTATTCGATTGTCTTTGGCTGCATATTGTTTTATAACTGACAGCGTTTGATCGGTAGACTGATCGTCAACAATAATAAATTCAAAGTCTTTGAAGGTGGATGCCAACACACTTTCAATTGCAAAACCAATATACTGTTCCCTGTTATAAGCTGTCATCAACACACTTACTAAAGGATGTGAATGCAGTTCACTCATACTGGAGCTACTGAATTTAACTTCTGTAGTAATGCATTCCGCTCAGTTGTACTCAAGGGTGTTCGATATTTGTTGGTGTAATTCAATCTATCGCCAACCAATACGGGATAGAAAAACTTTACAAACCACTTAGCAAAAAAGGAGGCCTTCTTTTGAATCCGGTTCAGCTGATTAAGGAATTTCCAAACTGAACTGAATGTTTTTATATTAGAGGTTGACAGTAAAACAGTTTCCATTACATGTGTTGGCACATGTTTTTTCTTCATAATTAGATTCAGGCATTCTTTAGCAATATTCACACAAAGCAATTCAGATAACTTTTGATCTTTCGCTATAGGCGCATAACTTAAGCGCTGAACTAACTTATGCATTCTGTTTTCAAAATGCGCAACATCAAAATGTTTCTGGCTAATTCTATTTTGCTTATCACCACGCCGTACAAATGCATCCGGTACTCCATCAGATTTTCTGTAAGTTGGATTTTTTAACAGCGCCGAAATGTGAAAATCAGAATCCTGTCCAGACCACAAATTTTCGTCAAATAAAACACCATTATTTACCAGATAAGAGCGGCGCCAAATAGGGCCGGTTGTGTGCCATACGGCTTCACCACGTAAGAAACGCATCAAATCGTACTCCTCAGTAAATTTATTCCACCAGGCATCAGCATCGTCAATCCGGCTTCTGAAAAAGGCGGTATTATATACCATGAAATCACAACCCTGATTATTTTCAAATCCTTGTACGCGTTGTCTTAAAGCAAATGGGGCTAACAGATCATCAGAATCGAGGAAAATCAAAAACTCACCCCGGGCATTTTCTACTCCAATATTTCTGCATGTACACGCCCCACGTGGAGTACGATCACGCTTAAAAAATCTAACCCGTTCATTTTGCGCCTCGAGTAATTGCCCAATAGACACAGTATCGTCGGTACTTCCATCATCAACAATTACCCACTCCCACTCTGTATAATCCTGTCCAAATACAGATACTGCTGTTTCTTTTAATAATTCCATCCTGTTCCATACAGGAGTGATTATGGATACCAAGGGCTTATTCAATTGCAGATCTGAATTTTTGAATGATAACTAAATCGTTTACCATAGAAAAAAGGTCCTACAAACTCTACTTGTACTATTTGCTCAGACATTACAATGAATGAATCTTTAAACTTATCATCCACTATGATATGATTATTCATAACACTCAATCTATTATTTTCTGAATGGCAAAACTGGGTGATTCCGGATAATTAATTGTAATGTATTTTAATTGCCAATGGTTTTGAACACAAAACTCGTGAACCGATTCAACCACACCATACCGAACGTTTCCTTTCCAGTTTCCCATTATATAATCATGTCCGGCAATTATACCATTGGGCTTCATTTTATGCAGGAGTATATCAAGTTCAATTTTAGTTTGAAGATAGGTATGATCTGTATCCAGGTATACCCAATCAAAATATGCATCCGGAAAGGTTTTCAGTACTTCATGAGAAAATCCGATATTCACTTCAACCAAACCCTGTTGAATCTGTTGAGCAAATTTATTTTCCACTTCCAACTTCAAACCATCGTGATATCTTTTTTCATCTCCCCAGGCATCAATGAGATGCAATTTTGAAGGACTGGTGATATTTAAAATATTTTCTGAGAATTCCCCTCGATTAACACCTATTTCTGCACAAACTGCGTGTGCCGGTATCAACCGCAACAATTCCATCCGATTTACAAGTACCTGCACATTGTTTATATGTGTCGCACTGAGGTCGATTTTTGGAATATCAGCATCCTGCTTCTCTCTTTTTTCCAGATCCAGCTGTTTAAAATCGTATTCCTCTTTTAAAGGAGTATATTTTTTTATCAGTGATTTTATAACCTGTTTCATTTGTAAATGATATTTTTAATATAATCTTTCAATCCCTCTTGAGGCATTAATGGATCTCATATTTGAACATGCTGCCTGTCTGAATCCGGAATCGGATAATTATAAAACCCGTTCACGTTTAATCTCGAAGGCACTCCCGTGAATGATTTAATTTTTGTATAAAAAGATGTTAGAACAGGATGCAGGTGAAAAAGCCTTTCTCGAATATTCAGGTATGCTGCCACCTGTTCTATGTTTCTGTCAGAATTTAAGCTGAGTACTTGTTGAATCAACTCCGATGTATTAAAATATCCGTTGCTTTGAAGCTTGTTTACTTCCCGTAACATGGTAAGTTGAAGCAATGCTATCCGGCTGGGTATATTGCGAACAGTATTGAGCGTTGAAAGACGTTGCATCATATCAAAACGATTCAAAATAATCAAAGTGTCATGATGGGTATCGCTATTCTTTACGTAACTGCTGTTTCTACGGACAAAAACATTAACAGGGAACGGAAATTTCACATATACAGGTAACGTATTCAACAGCCTGATGTGCCATTCCCAATCCTGATATGAATGTGCCTGTACATCAAAATGCAAATTATTTTTCTCAATATATGAACGCCGGATTACAGGCCCGCATACCGGCCACACCACATCTGTATTTATAAACCGATCGAGATCACACGTTTCAGAAAAACAGTTCCAATACGCGGATGCATCAGAAACCTGTTCATTAAAAATTGCTGTTTGGAAAACCAGCATATCCGAATCGTTGTGTTCAACACAGGCGCTGTGCCTTAGTTCCAAGCATGTAGATGCCATCAGGTCATCTGAGTCAAAAAAAAGAACCCACTCTCCTAAGGATGACTTTAATCCCAGATTTCTGCAAACCGGTGCCCCATGCAATGCTCCTTCATTTCTCAGATAACGTATGCGCTGATCATTTTGTATAAACTGCTTTAAGGTATTTAACTCATCAACACCTGAACCATCATCTACCAAGATCAGTTCCCAATCAGTATATGTTTGGCTTTGTATCGACCGTATTGTTTCAAGTAATAATGAAATTCGGTTTACAAAAGGTGTAACAATAGAAAAAAAGGGCATCAATATCCTAATTGAGAATCCCGCTAAGCAGCGATAATCTTTTATCTTCAGAAAACATTTGCAGAATCTTGTTTGAGTTATTCAACCTTTCAGAATAGGATAGCGGCTTGATAAAGTCTTCATATCGTGAATGCGATATAGTATCCGCATCAAATACAAGAATATCGTTTCTGACCATTAAATCATGTACAGATGATTTCTTACTGAGATATACCTTTTTACCCATGTAAATGAATGCAAAAATGTTCGCACCTGCCTGTGAACGATGATGATTCATGATTACTACATCTGCCTGCTCAATCAATTTAAGGTACTCATCCAACGGCATAAACTCCATTAATCCGTTAAACGAGTTACCGTGTAAAGAGATGGCGCGACGATTGATCTCCTTCGCATACCAGGATAATCCATAACTCAAGGGGGCAAATATTTTATACTTCTCCCCTATAAATGTGGTTAAACTTTGGAGTGCTTCGAGATGATTATTGGTAGGAGTAGCAGAATTACCCAACCAAATAAGCGGAACATCGGATACAGGTTTATTTAGATCGGGAGATATTTTTTGCAATCCCAAATCGTAAAAAAAATCATGAAAAGCAACAGGAACCTTATAAGCGTTTTCAATAATTCTGATATCATCGGGGTTCCAGTGATACATATACTGTAATCTGCTTAGAAATGTTTTCCGATTGTTGTAGAGTCTTTCGTATAAGGCTTTCATTCTGGAGTGATACGAAAAATAATCTTTAAGCATTCGCATCCATTGTATTGGATTGGCCGTACGGCGAAACATTGAATTACGTGAAGTGTGTTCTACCAGTTTTCGCGTTACCGTGCCATAATTGTTTCTAACCAATTCCGGTGTCTGCTCCAGAAAATCACCTCCCCACAAAAACAGGTTAACCGGAATTTCCCGGTTGACTGAATTCAGATAAGGCAATAATCTGTCATCAAACCAGTGCACATACAACCTGTCACCTTTTTGCAACTGATTGAAAACACCCTGGAGTGCCTCACTTCCATACGGTGCACTAATACCCTGATGCCTTTTTACATATTTACCAGGGAACAGGAAAGTATAGACATACACATTTTTTCCTGAAGCCACATTGTCGGCAGTATCAATAAATGACTCGATGAATTTATCATCGATCATAATATGGTAGTTCATATATTTTAATGAATGAAAATCAGCAGGAAAGTAAAAAATCAAAATGCTAATTTTCGAAAATCAGTATTATCCGAACTTAGAAAGTTATATTACTTCCCAAAAATTGCTGTTCAGATGTACAGCTCCCCAGGAACGATGTGTGAACTGTTTAACATTATCCTGATTTTCAATTTCAAAAAGAGGATAATGATGAATACCATCCCAGGATGTTGTATGTGTTGACTGATTGATCCCAACACTGACCATATAAACACCTGGTGAAAGCATGGTATGCATCAGCCTGAACTTCAATTCATGCATACCCGGGGAAACATTGAGTGAAAAGCCATCGTCCCAGCTGAATGCCACTCCAACCTTTATGCCTTCAACATTATAGAAAGTTATACTCACATTAGCATTGTGTATTGGTTCTATCACTTCCAGGCTCAGCCTTATTTCAGGCTGTGTGTTCATATCCAACTTGGGAATTATGTTTTCAGATCCTTTTATAAAGACATCTTTCAGCTTTATCGGCGAGTTTACATTATTGTAACTACGGTAATTCTCCATGGGCGGACGGAGTTCGTTATCGTATCCTGTTTTAAAGTATTGTTGAATAACACTGGCGGAAGTTCCCGTTAGTTCAACCTGACCGTTATTTAATAATATCCCATCCTGACAAAGTTGAGTAACGGCAGACATATTATGACTTACAAACAAAACTGTTCTTCCTTCACCTTTACTCACTTCCCCCATTCGACCCAAACACTTTTTTTGAAATTCAGCATCGCCTACCGCCAGCACTTCATCCACAATTAATATTTCGCTTTCAAGATGGGCCGCTACAGCAAACGCCAGTCTTACATACATACCGGAGGAATATCTTTTAACAGGTGTATCAATGTATCGTTCCACACCGCTAAACTGAATTATTTCATCCAGTTTACGTGTAATTTCTTTTTTGCGCATTCCCAAAATGGCCCCATTGAGAAATATATTCTCACGCCCCGTAAATTCAGGATGAAAACCAGTTCCCACCTCGAGTAAGCTCGCAATCCTTCCTTTAATTTTAACGCTTCCGGATGTAGGAGCTGTTACCCGGCTGAGAATCTTCAGTAATGTGCTTTTCCCTGCACCATTTCTTCCAATAATACCTACGGTTCTTCCCTCTTCTATTGAGAAACTAATATCCCGAAGGCTATAAACAACCGGTGAATTGCCTTTACTATCCCGCTTATTCGTTTCCCCGATTTTCAGAAATGGATCTTCTTTTCCACGAACCCCTGCCCACCAACGCTGTAAATCGTGGCTCAATGTTCCCGTTCCGATTTCACCTAACCGATATATTTTTGAAAGTTTCTCTACTTGAATGGCTGTACTCATTATATCGTATCTACAAATGATTTTTCAACCCGGTTGAATACCAACATGCCGGTAATTAAAATGAATAAAGAAAACAAACTCACATAAAGTAATGCACCCCACGTAAATTCACCTCTTCCCAATAACCCAAGTCTAACACCTTCTATAACTGCTGACATTGGATTTAAAGATATCAGTGATTTATATTTTTCAGGCGCTGCACTCAATGGATAAATAATAGGAGTTGCATACATTAAGAGCTGTACGCCAAAGGTTACTAAAAACGTAAGATCCCTGTACTTGGTAGTCATAGCTGAAATGATCATACCAAACCCTAAACCCAGAACCGCCATAATCAACACCAGGTAGGGCAACAGTAAAATATACTGTGTGGCATTGAAAGAATAATTTTCAAACACTATAAACCAGACAAGTACGATAATCAACATCAGCAGTTGTACACCGAAGCGAATCAGGTTGCTAACAACAATGCTTAATGGCATTATCAACCTTGGGAAGTACACCTTACCAAACACATTCGCATTGTCTTTGAACACCGTAGATGTTTTCAAGAGGCATTCCGAAAAGTAGTTCCACATCACAACACCGGTCATGTAAAACAATGGTTGAGGAATTCCGTCAGTACTTATACCGGCAAGATTCCCAAAAATGATAACAAAAATAACTGTGGTGAAAAAAGGCTGAATAAAAAACCATAACGGTCCCAGTACAGTTTGTTTATAAAATGAAACAAAGTCTCTGCGTACCAGTAACGATAACAGATCCCTGTAATTCCATATATCCTTCAGATTCAGTTGAAACATTGATTTCTTTCCGGATATAACCATATCCCATTTATCAACCGTTTTATCAGATATCATATTGTTTGTTCTGTTTGTCATCGTTGCAGCATATCATTTAACAACTGATTTACTTTCGTCTTGTACACTTCATAGCTGAAATGGCTGATAAGTTTTTTTCTATCGGGTGTTGATTCGCTCAGATTATCAAGTTTCTGTAAAATTGCCGTTTTAAGTTCATGTACATTATCCGGGTTCACCAGAGTCCCCAGCTCACCATTTAATAATGCATCCACTGACCCATCCTGATTTCCGGCAATTACAGGCAGCCCGTAATACATTGCTTCAATAAATACAATACCAAAACCTTCTTTCTTACTGGGCATTACATATAAATCAGCCAAATTAAAATGTTCGGCCAGTTCATGGTCCGGCAAAAAACCGGTCAGGCAAACCTTCCCGGAAATACCCAGTTTATTTATTTCTATTTCTAGGGCATTTTTTTCCTCCTCGTCATAGCTCCCTCCTATTAAATAAAACACGTCATTCCTAATCGTTGATATCTCGGCAAGTGCTTTTACCACATTATCATATCCTTTATACTTCTCTTTTGCAGAAAGCCTTGTCAGGGTGAAAAGGATATATACATTTTCCGGTATGTTATAGCGCTTTCTAAGATCTAAATGATACTCTGAAGGTTTATGCAGTGGGAGGAATGGATCCAATGTATTATTGAGTACCATAGATTTCTGTGCTTCAATACCATGTAAATCCATCAGCGAATCTCTTGTAAAACTTGATACCGCCAGTATCATATCACAACTCTTCAACATGTTGGTTTTCCGTTTGCTCAGATTGCCCCACACCTCAATACCGTGTGCGAACATGATCACATTTGTTTCGGGTGATACCATTTTTATTGCCCGTCCTACTACAAGCAAATTGATATGGCTTAAAATAACCACTTTTGCCTTTCGTCCTCTTCTCACTGCATCCAGAATAAAACCTGCTTTATTTACGCCATAACCAATAAAAATTTCATTTGGAAAATACAGATTGCCATAGGCGTGCTTTTGCTCATCATGCATACTCAACACATCTAAAGCATGTTGATTTTCCAGACTGTATTCATAGAGTGCCTTACCGGCAATCCTACATACTTTCTCAATACCACCTGTGGCAGAAAAAACCTTTAATGTAAGTAGTAATATATCAGCCAAAGAAAAATAAAGATTTAATTATGTACCGCATGCTTTGCCTTATACAAATCAAAACAATGCATTAATTCCCTTTCAATTCTGTGAGGCATTCGCCTGAAGACTTCATGTTTGCTGCTTCCGATGACAGTGTCTTCCGGGTGAGCACTTATCGAATCTATTAACATGGATATTTCCATTTCATATTGCCGATATGCTACCATATGAAAAGTGTCGTTGACAAAAACCGGAACTTTTTTCCTTTCAATTAAAATTCCGGAATCAATCTCCTCATTAACCCTATGAGTAGTTACTCCGATTATTTCATCATGGTAAATTGACCATTTTAATGCATCCAACCCTTTCACATCAGGTAACCATGCCGGATGGGCATTTAAAACCCGGTACTGTTGTACTATCTGTGCCTCTACAATATTTCCAGATGCAAGTAAGATACACTGAATGCCATTTATTCCCTTTAGTGTATTTGCTAAACAGGTGCTGTGGGTTTCAACATAATCAAGAGCCAGGTTTTTACACATTGTTTTTGGGTCAATATCAATAGGCCGCGATGGGCGATGTGGGATAATCGGTACAAAGTTTTTACGTACTACGTATTCTCTGGCAACCACCATAGGTTTATAACCTCGTGCAAGCAACTGCAGTACAAGATCCTGAGTCTTTCTGTGGGGTTTATCAAACGTTAGAACAACAATCATACTTTTACTAATGAATGTTGGCTTTTGTTGTTTGCAAAAGCAGAATGGACAACATCTGACTCCAATGCAATTTCCCTTTCATAAACCGGTTATAATTTTTTTGGGTTGCACCATCTTTATTGGATACCATATCTTTCAAATAAGTGCTGTTCTGTAACCAGTCAGTGAAAGGAAAACTAAAGCCCATTTTGGGTCTGTTCCAAATAGCTTCAGGCAACTGATTTCCGAATGCATCTATTAAAAGTTGTTTCTTGTAAGATCCTGAAAACTTGAGCGAAGGATAGATACTTTGAACATATCGAATCAATTCACTATCAAGCATTGGTACCCTTATTTCCACCCCATGTGCCATACCCATTACATCTGCATCTCTCAGCAGTTGGTTTTGCATATAGAGATTAAATTCCATCCAGCTGGCTTTATTTCCGGGCTTCAACACATCCACATCACCCAATACAGGGGCAGACTCCAAAATATTCCAAACGTCTTTTTCCGAGGTCTGAAGTTGTTGTGCAATTTGCATTGGGGAAAAATGACCCCGGAGAAAAAGATAAATTCCTTTGATACCATCTAATCTGAGGTAAGACAACCGATCTAATTGCTTTAAACCTGCACTGCCCAGATTACTTAAACCATGTAAAGGTATTTTTTGCAAACGGGATGCAAGTGACATTCTGGAAAAACTGGGATATCCTCCAAAGAGTTCATCGCCACCAATGCCTGACAATACCGCTTTCAACCCTTTTTGTCTTGCATATTTGCTAATAAACCAGGTGTTAATACCATCACAACCTGGCATATCCATATCATCGAGAATTTCCGGAAACGAAACATGAAACTCTGATTCAGTTAACAAATGCTGATACGCATTGCAGTTCAGATCATTCAGCAATAAATCCTGAAACTTCTTTTCAGAATATGATGCTTCCTGAAAATACAATGAAAATGTATTCAGTGTACTTTTACCTACGTTAGCGGCCACACGGGCTATAATACTGGAATCTAACCCACCGCTTAAAAACACTCCAATCGGTGCATCGGCAATAAGGTGCCTTTCAACAGAGTCGTAAATTATTTTCTCAATATCCTTTGTAATTATTTCTTTGTCATGTAATTCACGTGTGTAAGAGAAATGCGCAAAAGACTGATATGAATGCGTACTGTTTAAAGCATTATATTTTAAATAACAGCCTTTATGCAAAGGTTGTACATTTTTTAGAGTAGTAACCGGTTCCGGCAAATGACCGTATGCAAGCAGGTAAACCGGCCATTGGGCATTTTCCGCCTGCAAATAGGGAATTTCCTTCATGGCCCTGACCTCAGAGGCAAATACCAGTCCTCCGTTTGCAAGTGAATAATATAATGGTTTCATCCCGGCAGGATCTCTAACGATATACAGCTCTTTTTCGTGGTTATCCCATAGTGCAAAAGCAAACATCCCACTAAACTTGGCAAATGCCTGCG
>ENA-UOUJ01000014-UOUJ01000014.1-activated-sludge-metagenome-genome-assembly--contig:-NODE-14-length-215894-cov-60.051520_pt1 | contig 215894 bp, 178 predicted proteins | sample MGYA00249839_ERZ747224 | MGnify/ENA primary metagenome ERZ747224 (study PRJEB28782, sample SAMN03220277) | activated sludge metagenome | biome: wastewater; feature: sewage sludge; material... | reverse complement strand
GCCATGCTGAAAAAACTGGAAGACACCGCGTTGAACAATGGAAATATTTTTGAACAACTGATGGAAACCGTTCAGTATTGTACACTGGGTGAAATCACCAACACCTTGTACAGGGTGGGCGGACAGTACAGACGAAATATGTAAGTGGTATGAGAAACGTGTGCAGCTTCTGGGCCATCCTGTTCATGCTGGCATCCTGTAGCGCCGGAAAATATTCGGCTAACAATAAGGTGTACACGAAAAAGGCGCGTGCTGAAGTTCGGGCCCTTCAAACACATCCGAAACGGTTCACCCTGCCCGATTCTATTGCACAGCCATCACACACGGCAGGTTCTCCACACTTCAACCTTCGCAAGCCCAACCTGGTGGTGTTGCACCATACTGCTCAGAACAGTTGCCAAACCACCATCGAAACATTTTTAAATCCTGAAAAACAGGTGAGCGCCCATTATGTAATATGCAGAGAGGGGGAAGTGTACCAGATGCTGAACGATTACTGGAGAGGATGGCATGCAGGGGCCGGTTCATGGGGAACAGTTACCGACGTGAACTCCTCCTCCATCGGGATAGAACTAGATAATAATGGAGAGGAACCTTTTCCCGAAGTGCAGATAGAAGCGCTTCGAAAACTATCATTGTATTTAAAACAGAAGTACAATATTCCTGCTCAGAATTTTATAGCGCACAGCGATCTGGCACCGGGGCGAAAGGTAGATCCCAGCATGTTTTTTCCATGGAATAGGCTGGCAAAAGAAGGGATTGGCATCTGGTACGACACAACAGGAGTGCAGGTTCCGCCTCAATTCGATGAACAGGTGGCCCTGAAGATAATCGGATATCCCGTTAAAGATTTGGCATCAGCCCGCCAATCATTTCGTTTACGCTTTCTCGGTAGTGAGCAAACCGGTGCGTTAACGCCGGAGGAACAACGGGTGTTGTTTTCCTTAATGCAACAGGTATTGAAAATGTAAATGGCCGGATTATTTTCCGCGCAGAGCTTTAATTTCTCTTGCTTCAACTTTCATCACCAACCGGGTAAATGCAGCCAGCAGTAACAGTCCTGCCAGAACAGAAACGACAAGGTTTTCAGGTATCATGTAGGTAATGAGCAGGTGAAGCAGGTACAATAACACCGACACCACTAGGTAGGCCAGCAGTTTACGCAGCGCATACGGTACGGGATAATGTTTTTGTCCGAGTACATAACTGCTCACCATCATAAACAGATAACAGGTAAAGGTGGCTATGGCAGCCCCGGCATAATGCCAAACGGGAATCAGCAGCACATTCAGGGCGATGGTAATGACGGCTCCCGCAATGGTAATCCATGCGCCGTAACTGTTTTTGTTGGTCAGTTTATACCAGATACTGAGGTTGTAATAAATACCAAGGAAAATATTTCCCATGGCCAGTAACGGAACAATGCCGATGCCTTCTGCCCAGGCGGGATTGGCCCAATGCACAAAAATCCACCGGAATACATCTAAAAACAAAGCCGTACCCAGAAACATGAAACAGGCGGCAATCACAAAAAATTTCATCACCCGGGCGTAGGTGCGTTGCGCGTCTTCATCCTTGCTTTTATTGAAAAAGAAAGGTTCAGCTGCCATCCTGAAAGCCTGAATCATGATGGTTACGAGCAGGGCTATCCGAAAAATATTTGCAAAAACACCGAGTTCATGATTGGCCTGTTCAGCCGGGAGGTCAACCACATGGCGGTAAATTAACCGGCTCATAATGTCATTCACCATACCTCCCAGTCCTACAATGATGAGCGGATAACTGTAATGCATAACCGATTTCCACAGGGGCATAGACCAGCTGAATCTAAATCCGCGAAACTCGCTCGACAAAAGCAAAAGTGTAAACAAACTCCCGGTGAGGTTCCCAATCAGGTAATATCCCAGGCCAATATTTTCATTATAGATAAGGGAAACCAGGCTGTCGGGGTTTTTCTCAATCATTCCCGGTGCCATGCCGATGAAGAAAATAACCACCAGTACGTTAAGGACAATACCCGCCACCCGGGCAAAAGCATATCGCCTCGGCCGGTTTTCCTGTCGGAGTTTGGCAAAGGGAAGGGCAGCCAGCGTATCGGCTGCTACAATGGCAATCATCCATTGTACAAATTCGGGGTGTGCTTCGAGGCCGGCCCAGGACACTATTTGTCCCTGAAGCATCCAGAGCATTGCACTGAATAAAAGTGTTGTTCCTAATAGGGAGAGAGTTAATGTTTGAAACAGTGTTGCCTTATCTGTTGTTTGAGAAAACCTGAAATACGCCGTTTCCATCCCGTATGAAAACAATACATTGAGGAAGGGGATGATGGTGTACACCTGTACCAGATCGGCGGTATCAGCAGGTTGTACAATAAAAAAAGGCAGGGCCATGTTCATCAGATAGCCCAGAAAGCGGCTGGCAATGGAGGGTACACCATACCACAATGTTTGTCCCGCGAGTTTCTTGATACTACTCAATGAATACGTTTCGTCAAATGTAATAAATATTTAAAGGTCGTAAAAACCCTATAGGTTTATATGCAATACGTATACTTGTTTTGCGTTTATCATTATTGCTGACTTATTACTAACCTAAAGTATCCTGTGATGAATTATTACAAGTTCGCATTTCGTTTTTCCATTACCGGTATTATAGCCTTATTCATGATTATTTTTCTTCCTGAAGGTTCCGTGTTGATGATGGAATCGGATGGAAGCGTAAACGCGGGGATGTTGTTTCCGCTGTTGCCCATCAGTTGGAGTATGTCGGTAATGGCATTGGCCATGAATTTTCTGTATGTAGAAACCCTTTACATTGAAAACTATTTTAAAGTAACGCGGGTTCGGAAAATGCTGCCTACCATTTTGTGTCTGCCTTCCATCAGTTCATTCGCCTGGTTCTGTTATACGCTGGCATAAAAATTAAGGCATGCCGTAGGCCGGGTTTTTCAGAAAGGTGCTGTCGGTAAGGGTGAACAGAAAATACATCAATTCATACTTCTGACGTTGTGATATCGCAATGTCTTTCTTCAATGCCGGATCCAGCGTGGCCTGATCTTTTTGGATGCCCCCGGTATAATGATCTATCACCTGCGGAATTGAAAAAATACTCCCATCGTGCATGTACGGGTATGATACCTGTATGTTTCTCAGGGTGGGTACTTTAAATTTCAGCGAGTCTTCTTTTTTGCCGGTAATGGCCATGCGCCCTACATCGTTGAAGCGGTTGAGCGGGAGTCCGTTGTTTCTGTAAGATAAATCGGTAAACAAAGGTTCCCGGTGGCAAGTGGCACAATGGGCCTTGAATATTTCATATCCTTTCTGTTCAATATTGCTGAACACTGCTTCACCGCGTTTCACTTTATCATACTTGCTGTTGGCACTCACCAGGCTTCCGGTGTACTGTGCCAGTGCTTTCAGCAACCGCTGGCTGTTGATGGTTTCATTTCCAAATGCAGCTTTAAACAACGGGGGATAGGTTTCATCCGCTTTAAGTTTTGCAATCACATTTTCCAGCGTTTCTCCCATTTCATTGTGTGCGGTAATGGGCGATACTGCCTGAACTTCTATATGGTTCACACCTCCATCCCAGTGAAAAGCGGAATGCCATGCCATATTGGCGAGGGTGGGAGCGTTGCGTGTGGTAAACGTGTTGTTCACTCCGTGGCTCACATCATGATCAAAGGTTGAAAATCCTGCAAACTGCTGATGACAACTGGCACAACTCACGTAACCGTCTTTGCTGAGGTTGCCATCGTGAAATAATTTCCTGCCCAATTGAAAGCCCTCTTCAGTTAGGGGGTTCTTCGAAAACATATTTTTGTTGGGTGCCGGCCATCCCTCCGGAACCGGTAATGGCCGTGGAGTAGGTTTAATCAACCCCGCACCGCTCAGTATCACCATGCAAATGGCGCCCAGGTATAATATGCGGGCATTAATTTTCATCATTTCTGATTCCTGCTATTTCAAATAAATAGGGAAAATTGGAGGCAATTTTTCGGGCCAGTGCATCAGGTACGGTACATACCGGCTCCTTGGCTATAGATATGGTTTCTTTGCTTTTCCAATACTGGTCGAGGTTCAGGTGTAAAGTGATTTCAGTGGTTTTTCCTGCTACAATTTCCAGGGGCTGGCTTTCGGAAAATTCAAATACCAGGGGAGTAGATACATTTTGTCCGAACCGGAAACCACCCACATGGTGTTCAATACGGTTACGGTCAGCCGTAGACGCAGCAGAGGTGCCATCCAGTTTAAATACTACGTAACCGGTATTCCACGTCCAGAACATATCGTTCATGGGGTCCAGTGCTCCTTCCTGCGCGCCGCTGCAATGCCTCAGGCTGTCGATACCCAGCAACCATTCGATGCGGGGATACTTACCCGGAAGCACAGGAATGCTGAAAGATGTTTTCCGGGCCAGGTCTATCAGCTGATAATTATCCGCGTCTTCGGGTAGTGGATTACCTTCCAGTTTAAAATTGCTGAAGTAATAGCGTAGTTTTTTTATCGTGTAGTCTTCTCCGTTAGGTGTTGTATAGGTAGTGGTGTTCAGTTCAATAGGTTTTTCATTCGCCGTATGTATCATGTTAAATTTCAGGGTGCCATGGGTTTGTCCGGAGGCATTGCTTCCTCCAAACAAAATAAGCATCATCAGGCCGAAGCAGGTAAAAATTAATTTCATAACTGAATTTTTTTACGGTCTTTTTTAACCTGTGATTTTTTATTCTTTGATTCCAACCGGCTTTCCACTGATTGGCGGGTAGGCCTGGTCTGCAATCTCTTCTTCTTCTTTTTCAGACCGTTGTTTACCAGATTATGGATTTTATGAATCACGGATTGTTTGTTGGCAAATTGCGAGCGATGTTCTCTGCTGCGTACCATCAACACTCCCTCTGCAGATAATTTATCGGATAAATTTTCCTGCAGGCGTTGTTTTTCTTCCGGTGTAAAATGAGCCGATTTGAACAGATTCCAATATCCGGTAACCATCGTTTCAACCTTGTTCACGTGCTGCCCGCCGGGGCCACCACTGCGTGCTGTAGTAAATTCAATTTCGCCGGTGAGGTTGTACATATCTCTTCAAAATTACCTCTAATTGCGTGAAAATGCATGAAGCGCCTGTTTAAGGCTGGTTAATATTTCGGTAATCAGTAAATTATCTTCATTTTTGTAGCCATGTCAATGCCTTCATCTACACCGAACAAAATTTACGAGGCGATGCGGCACCATAAAAGTGCCGGTAAAAAAGGGTTTGCCCTGCTGGTAGATCCGGATAAAACCAATGAACAATCGCTGGGTGAACTGATTCGTCTGGCTTCAGATGCAAAAGTAGATTATGTGCTGGTGGGAGGAAGTTTACTGATTTCAGATCAGCTGGATACCTGTGTCAGGCAGATCAAACAAGGATTGGATATTCCCGTAATTCTTTTTCCGGGAAGTCCGGCACAAATCACCCCTTCGGCAGACGGCTTATTGTATTTATCGCTCATCAGCGGGCGAAATCCTGAATTGCTGATTGGTCAGCATGTGCTTTCTGCTCCAATGGTAAAGCAAAGCGGACTCGAAATTTTGCCTACGGGTTATATGGTGATAGATGGTGGAGCTCCTACCACCGTTTCTTATATCAGCAATGCGGCTCCCATTCCTTCGGATAAGGCCGACATTGCAGTTTGTACCGCCATGGCAGGTGAAATGCTGGGGCTGAAAGTGATTTATATGGATGCAGGCAGCGGCGCTAAAAAGCCGGTCAGTGCCGAAATGATACAGAAAGTATCTCAGCATATTGACGTTCCTCTGTGGGTGGGTGGTGGCATCACCCATCCTGAACAGGCATACCTGCATGTTAAACACGGAGCAGATGTAGTGGTGGTAGGCAATGCCATCGAGAAAAATCCCACGCTCATTCGTGAAATGTGTGCTGCAGTACATAGTGTACCCATGAAAGCTTAAAGGCTCATCATTTCTTTGAATTTAACCGCTTGTCTGCGGCTCACTTCAATTTTCTCCCCGCCTTTTAAATCGAGCAGTAAACCTCCGTTGAAGTAAGGTTCTACTTTTTCAATCATGCGCATGTTAACGATATGCTTTCGGTTAGCCCGGAAGAAGATGCGGTCGTCTAATCTTTCTTCGAGTGCATTCAGCGATTTTAATATGAGGGGTTTGTTCGGGCCGAAGTAAACCTTCGCGTAGTTACCCACGCTCTCGAATAAACGCACCTCAGAAAGTTTCACAAACCAGCAACGCTCACCGTCTTTCACAAATACCTGGTCGTTTTCACTCAGCATTCCGCGAGGAGTAACACTGCTGCCGGTTTCGCGGTCTTCCATTTGCTGATGGAGTTTTTGAATGGCATCAGAAAGGCGTTTAGGCTCTACAGGCTTCATCAGATAATCCAGCGCATTCACTTCAAAAGCCTTGAGTGCAAATTCATGGTATGCAGTAACAAAAATTACATGCGGGGCACGATCCAGTTCGGTGAGCATATCAAATCCGGTTTTACCGGGCATTTGTATGTCGAGAAAAACAAGGTCAGGCGAGAGGTCTTCAATTTTTTCAATCCCTTCCTTTGCATTGGCGGCTTCACCAATTACATCAATTTCAGGGAAATCCTGTAACAACTTTTTCAATTCGTTGCGGGCAAGCCGTTCATCGTCTATCAATAAAGTTCTGTACATACATTAAGGTTTAATCAGAATGAATGGGAATTTCAATTTTTGTTTCTACCATTTGCCGGTCGGTATCTGAAATACTAAATGAAGCTTTATGCTGAAACAACAGATTCAGTCGGTCGATGGTGCTTTTAATTCCAAAACCATAATGCACCTGTTCAATGTTGCCATTCAGTTTACCGGTATTCTGCACAATAATTTCATGTGTTTGATGGCGGATTTTGGAAATGATACGGATGGTGCCTCCGTCCATACTTTTGCTGATTCCGTGTTTGATTGCGTTCTCCGATAAGGTTTGCAGCATCATGGGAGGGATGGGTAGTACGAGTGTAGCAGGGTCTATATGAAACTCTACCTTTAGCCGTTCTTCAAACCGCATTTGCTCGAGTTCAAGGTAATCTTTTACAATACCGAGTTCTTTTTCAAAGGGCACAGTTTCCAGTTTTTCTGTTTGCAAACTGCTGCGCAGGATGTTACTCAATTCAGTAATAGCTTTTCTGGCACGTTGAGGATTTTCGTCTACCAGTGCACGGATGCTGTTCAGAGAATTAAAAATAAAATGTGGGTTGATGTGAGATTTAATGGTTTTAAGTTCGAGGGTTTTAACCAGATTCTCCAGCCTGATTTTATCTATCTGTTGCCTTCGGTTGCTTTCCACAAAATGATACATGTAGTAAATCAGGTTCCAGATAAATATCAACCAAAGGGCATTGAAACTACTGAGGAACAAACGTTCGGCCCTTGAAAATTTTTGAAGCCTTTCCGGGTTGTAACCAATCAGGTAGTCCATAGATTCTGAAACAATACCGAGTATCACTGAGAACACGAGTGTAAGTGCCAGGAAATACAGTATTTGTGTTTTCAACGGTTTCTCCAGTACCCGGAAGTAAAAAATATTATAGCGCATGATGTGCGTTACAAATATTCCGAGAATGCAGGTGCTCAGTAAACTGAGTACATAGGTGTCGTCAATGATGCCGAAGGTGAGTACAAAAAATATGCTGATAGCAATATTGGCTGACCACCCAATGATCTGGCACCACCAATATGCACTGATTTTTTTAAGCATGCTGTAAAGCTAAAAGGTTTCTTCCACTTCAAACACAGGTGTTGTATATATGGTTTTTTACAAGGGTAAAAGGTTGGAAACTCACATTCTGCAAGAGTTGAACCTCTATCGGTCAAAAACTCATTTGAAATGATTAGTTTTACAATATATCATTCATCTGTGCGCAACCCCAATATAAACAAGGAAAAAGACTTTTTGCTGCCGGCCGATAAGGAGTTTGAAAATAACATCCGCCCCGGAGCTATCAGTGATTTTACCGGTCAGCATCAAATCATTGAAAACCTTAAAGTGTTTATCCGGGCTTCCAAATTGAGGAGCGAACCTCTTGATCATATCTTGTTTCACGGTCCGCCCGGTTTGGGAAAAACCACTTTATCGCGCATTGTTGCCAATGAAATGGACGTGCAGATTAAAGAAACTTCAGGGCCTATTATTGAAAAACCCGGTGATTTGGCCGGATTGCTCACCAGTCTCGAACCGAACGACGTGTTGTTTATTGATGAGATTCACCGGCTGAGTACTGTGGTGGAAGAATATCTCTATGCGGCCATGGAAGATTTCAGGATTGATATTATGATTGACAGCGGTCCGAATGCCAGGAGTGTGCAGTTGACGCTGAATCCGTTTACGCTGATTGGTGCTACCACCCGCAGTGGTTTATTAACCGCTCCGTTGCTGTCTCGCTTCGGTATTAAATCCCGGTTAGAATATTATTCCATTCCTACCCTTACGGATATTATTCACCGCAGTGCGGGCATCCTGGGTGTGCGTATCACATCCGATGCGGCAAAGGAACTGGCGGGCAGAAGCCGGGGCACTCCGCGTATTGCGAATGGGTTGTTGCGGCGCGTGAGAGATTTTGCTCAGGTAATCGGAAATGGTGTGATAGATATTGCCATTACAGAACACGCGTTAAAAGCGTTGAATGTAGACCGTTATGGGTTGGATGAGATGGACAACCGCATTCTAACGGCCATCATTGAAAAGTTCAAAGGCGGCCCCGTAGGCATCACCACCATTGCCACTGCCGTGGGAGAAGAAACGGGAACACTGGAAGAAGTGTATGAACCTTTTTTGATACAGGAAGGATTTATCATGCGTACACCCCGCGGAAGAGAAGCCACAGAAAAAGCCTACAGGCACTTAGGAAAAGTGCCGCACAAAGGCGGCACTAACAATTTATTATTCGGCGATTAATTTATTTTGATTCAACCAACCGGAACCCGTTTCCGTGGATGTTTACAATCTCCAGCTTCGGATCTTCTTTCAGGTACTTACGCAGTTTTGCGATATACACATCCATGCTTCGTCCGTTGAAGTAAGTATCGCTTCCCCAGATTTTCTTCAATGCGGCTTCACGCGGTAACAGATCGTTCTTGTATTCAGCCAGCATTTTCAGGAGTTCGTTTTCCTTGGGAGAAAGCGTTTGTACCTTACCGTTCACACTCAACTCGCGCAGGCGTGGGTTGAAATGGTAGCTGCCCAGGTCGAATTCCTGATTAGCTTCCTCCTTATGGAGTTCCTCATTGCGTTTAAGAATTGCTTTTATTTTATGCAGCAATACTTCGCTGTCGAATGGCTTGGTGATGTAATCGTCGGCACCGAGTTTATATCCCTGAATGATATCTTCCTTCATGGTTTTGGCACTCAGGAAAAACAGTGGCACATCCGGGTTGATGTCGCGGATTTCTTCAGCCACGGTAAATCCGTCCATGTTGGGCATCATCACATCCAACAGGCAGATGTCGAATTTCTCACGCTGAAATGCGGCAAGTCCGAGACGTCCGTCTCTTTCCAGCGTTACATCATAATCATTCAGTTCAAGATAGTTCTTCAGCACCATGCCCAGATTGGGATCGTCTTCGCACAACAGAATCTTCGGTTTATTTCCTTCCATAATCATTCAATTTATTTTGTGAATCAATGTGTAATATTCAAAGCGAATATAATGCCTAAAATACTGAGAAGTTTTATTTTAAATGTGAACGGTCTGTTAGCGTTTTCAAAAACGCCACCAAATCACGCTTTTCACGGGTTGTAAGCCCCAGGGGTTTCTGCAGGGCAGGATCGGTATTGATGGAACCCTTTACAAAGGCTGACGGATTGTCATAATATTCCACCACTTCTTCGAGTGTTTTGAACATTCCGTTGTGCATGTAGGGGGCAGTTACCCCCACATTTCTCAGGCCGGGGGTTTTGAATTTTCCGAGGTCGGCACTGTCTCCGGTAATATTAAAGCGGCCTTTATCGGTGAGGGTAGTGCCGTTGAATAAACCGATGTTTTTGAACTGATCATCGGTAAAATCTTCCATGGAATGACAATCGAAACAACGCGACCGTTCGCTGATAAACAGTTGTCTGCCGCGTTCTTCAGATTTTGTAAGCTTTGCTTCATCATAACTCCAGAGGTCGAACTTGCTGTCAACCGTTTCCAGTGTTTGTTCAAAAGCAGATAAGGCCATGGCCAGGTTGAGCGAATCCGGCAGCGCATTAAACACTTTCATGAACTGATTCCGGTAGTATTCATTTTTATTCAGTCTTTCCACGGCTTCTGCAACAGGCAGGCCCATTTCATCGGGATTGCTGATGGGCATCAGGGCCTGAATTTCAAGCGTACCGGCCCTTCCGTCCCAAAAATAATAAGGCCTGTTCTTCATGTTTAGTACAGAGGGCGTGTTGCGGGTGGTGAGTTTACCGCCGATACCTATACTAAAGGGCAACGTATCTGCAAACGCAAATTCGGGTTTGTGGCAACTGGCACAACTCACCGTAGAATCTTTCGATAATATTTTTTCGTGAAACAATTCTTTGCCCAACGATTCTTTCGTTGGTGGCGGTTCTGTATAAAAACCTACCACCGTAAGCAGGAGCAACATAAATAATCCGGCAGCCATTGCCTTTTTCATGTTTCAAATTTACTGAAATTTTCACCCTTGCTCCTGTTTTTCATTTGTAACTTCCACCTTTAAAAATCAAGTGATGGATAAGAAAGAGAAATTTATCAGCACCATGCAGGCCGGATATACCTTTAAAGGTGAGCATGTACAATTGGGTGCGCCGCTGTTTGAAGGAGAGGTGATTGCAGATGCACCGATATTTTTACCCCTGAAAATGATGAACCGGCATGGACTGATTGCCGGAGCTACCGGAACCGGTAAAACGAAAACCCTTCAGGTACTCGCAGAAATTCTGAGCGACTCGAGTGTGCCGGTGTTGCTGATGGATATTAAAGGAGATTTGAGCGGACTGGCAGCCGCGGGAGCTTCGAATAAAATTATTGCTGAGCGCTATCCGAAAATGCGACTCGAATATCAGCCTCAGGCATATCCGGTGGAGTTATTATCGCTCACCGGTACAGATGGAGTGCGTTTGCGCGCTACCGTTAGTGAGTTTGGACCGGTGTTGCTGAGTAAGATCCTCAACCTGAACGATACACAGGGAGGTATTGTAGCACTCATCTTCAAGTATTGTGATGATAACCTGCTACCACTACTTGATTTGAAAGATTTCATCAAGGTATTGCAATATATTTCTTCTGATGGTAAAGCGGAGATTGAAAAGTTGTACGGCAAAATTTCAACATCATCCACCGGCACCATCCTGAGAAAAGTGATTGAACTGCAACAACAGGGAGCCGATGCTTTTTTTGGCGAACGGAGTTTTGAAGTAGACGACCTGATGCGCATTGCACAGGATGGCAGAGGCATCATCAGTATTCTAAGGCTGATGGATTTACAGGACCGGCCTAAGCTGTTCTCTACTTTCATGTTGCAACTGCTTTCTGAATTGTATGCCACCTTACCGGAAGAAGGTGATTTAGACAAACCGAAACTGGTTATGTTTATTGATGAGGCCCACCTGGTGTTTCAGGAGGCTTCCAGCGAACTGCTGCAGCTCATTGAAACAGTGATTAAACTGATTCGTTCCAAGGGGGTGGGTATTTTCTTTTGTACGCAAAACCCGATGGATGTTCCCGCTCCCGTACTCTCGCAACTGGGTTTGAAAGTTCAGCACGCGTTACGTGCATTTACGGCAGCCGATAGAAAAACGATCCGTCAAACTGCAGAGAATTATCCGCTCACTGATTTTTATAAGGTGGATGAACTGATTACTCAACTGGGAATTGGTGAGGCGTTGATTACAATGCTGAATGAAAAAGGGATTCCCACGCCCCTGGCGCATGTGATGCTGTGTTCGCCCAGAAGCCGTATGGATATTTTAAATCAGTCTGAAGTGGATAACAACAATGCCTCTTCCAGGTTGATAAAAAAATACAATGAAACCATCGATAGCGACAGTGCCCATGAAATCCTCTCCAGAAAGCTGGAAGCTGCAGCACAGGCAGCACCAGAAGAGCCCGTTAAAAAATCTGCCAAACCCGAAAAGAGTACCATGGAAACGATAGCAGAAAATACGGTGGTAAAAAGCATGATGCGCACGGCCGGCAACACCATTGTGCGTTCTATTTTGGGTTCACTCGGCATCAGCTCCAGGAGAAGCAAGTCAAAATCGTGGTTTTAAGGTCAAAATGATTGATCGGATTCAACAAAAGGCATTTAAAAAAAGCACCAGATTTAACCGGCTGAAACACGGACGAGTACCTATTACAACGACCGTTTATTCAAAATCTGCCAGATACAATTTGGGTGATTTTTGGGTTATTTTCGTCAGGGCTATAAAATATAGGTGTTGATAATCAATGAGATATAATTTAATTCAAATTATATTAAACACTTTGTAGAAAAAAAACTATAAAATAATTTGTGGATATTGATTTCGTGCTTATCTTCGTCTTGGTTTTTCATAGGATATTGGATTTTAAAGCGGGACTAGATTTCTATCTTGGTCCCTTTTTTTATGCCTTTACCCTAACCAATTCCCCCCGTTCATTCAATTGAATTAGTGATTCGGTTTCCAGAAACCGTATGGCTTCCCGGGTGGCGTTCAGGCCAAATTCCGATTCAATTGTTTGAATTTTAACCGGTCCGTTTTGAAGCATCTCAAGCATTTTTTCTGCTACGGTTAGTCCTTTCAATGCCGGAGCCTTCATTTCTTTCTTCTGCAGGCACACATCACAGATGCCACAGGGGTTTACAGAAGCATCTCCAAAGTATCCGGCGATGTATTGGCTGCGGCAGCTAGTTTGCTGTTCAAAATAGTTCACCATGCGTTCCAACCTGCTGCTGTACACCTCTTTGCGTTTGAGGTGCTCGGCGTAATTGAAGGAGAAATCATCCTGGTACATGCGGTTCAGTATCAGGAACACGGATGGCTGTTCAATACGTACCCGGTATTCAACGATGCCCATACCGTGGAGTTGGTGTAACCCTTTCGAAATCTCTGTTTCATCCCAACGCATAAAATGAGCCAGCGATGATTCATTCAGTTTCACATCATGATCGAGGATTCCTTCATACATCCTCAGCAATCCTTTTATGAGTTGATTCAGTTGACTGAATCCGGTATCGATTGATCTCAGGGCTTCTGCGTGCACGGTAAAACGCACCGTGGAAGGTTGCCAGGTACTTTCATTGAAACTTAAGATACCTGCCTTATCAAGCGCCTGAATCGCATAGGTTGATTCCAGGATGTTGAATTTGAAATTTTCTGAAAACCGGGCGAGGTCGAATGGATACAACTGACCGGCGCCTATGCCGGCAGCGACTCCTAAATAGTTCATCAGGGCGAGATATACTTTTTTAATTTGTTCGTGTTCCGGAAAACGAAGGTTCATCATGTTACGAAGCTGTGTGGCATCTCCCGGAGTGGTAAGTAGGATGGCCTTGCTGTACTGACCATCGCGCCCGGCACGCCCGGCTTCCTGATAATAGTTCTCCAGACAATCCGGTGTATCAAAATGAACCACCAAACGCACATCGGGTTTGTCTATGCCCATCCCAAAAGCATTGGTACAAACCATAATTTTGGTTCGGCCGGAAATCCAGTCATCTTGTTTTCGTGTACGCGTTTCCGTTGTTAAACCTGCGTGGTAAAAATCTGCTGATACTCCCTGCATTTGCAACAGATCGGCAATGGCTTTTGTCTGTCGCCTGCTTTTACAATACACAATACCGCTCCCGGTTTGGTCTTTGAAAATTTCCCCGATGTAATGATGTTTTGATTCAGGTTGAATGACGAAGTACGCCAGGTTGGGTCTTTCAAACGATTGCCGAAACCGGTTCAGTGTTTGCAGATGCAGTTGTATGGCAATATCTTCCTGCACGTCTTCTGTTGCAGAGGCTGTAAGAGCGATTACCGGAACATCGGGCAGTTGCCGGCGAATCTGGTTGATCTTCAGGTAGGCCGGCCTGAAATCATAGCCCCACTGAGAAATACAATGCGCTTCATCAATAGCCAGCAAATTGATGTCCATATCGAACAAAGCATTCTTAAATGCTGTGGTGTCGAGCCTTTCAGGAGACACGTATAAAAACTTCAGCGCACCGGCTACGGCCAAACGGAGTATGTCCTGTATTTCCCGAAACGATAATCCGGTATGGATGGCCTGAGCGGGAATATTTCTTTGGTTCAGTTGTTCAACCTGGTCTTTCATCAACGCAATCAGCGGACTCACCACGAGGCACATGCCTTCTAACATCATGGCAGGAACCTGAAAGCAAATTGATTTGCCGCCACCGGTTGGTAAAATAGCCAGTGTGTGATTACCGGAAACAACAGAGCGTATGATATCCTCCTGCATAGGGCGAAAGGCATCGTAATCCCAGTAAGTTTTCAGTATGTGCTGTGCAGTATTCAAGTGGATGAAAAGCAGACCAAGTTAAAAAACCTTTTTCACGTAGAGCCTCGCTGAATTTATGGCGAGTACAATATCGCTGAAACCCATAGCCAATGCAGCGATAGAAGGACTCAGGTATCCGAATGCGGCAATTGGAATGGCAATAACATTATAGAAAAATGCCCAAAAAAGATTTTGTTTGATGGTAAGATCGGTATGCCGGCCAAGCCCTAATGCCTCAGGCAAATTTTTCAAACCATGATTTACCAGAATAACATCGGCATGTTGTAAGGCAATTTGCGAAGCATCACTCAATGAAATACCCAGCGTGGCTTTTGCCAGTGCCGGTGCATCGTTAATGCCATCGCCCACCATAGCTGTGGGAGCCGAAGCGTTGAGGTTGCCAATGATTTCCAGTTTCTCTTTCGGCGATTTTTCAGCAATCACTTCCTGTATGCCCAGTGTAGCCGCCACTGCATCTGCTTTCGATTGCAAATCGCCGCTGAGCATAATGGTGCGAATACCGGCAGCGTGTAAACGCTGTATCATCTTGAATGCCTCAGGCCTGATTTCATCCTCCACATCCACCCAGCCCAGTAGTGAGCCATTCTTCCACACATACAATGAATGACCATGTTCAGTGATGGTTTCGGGAAATGCTTTTGCCGCACCGGCAAGATAGAGGTCACCATTCATATCTTCTGCACGTATGCCCACGCCTTTCATTTCCTCAACCTGTTTCCACTGAATGGGAGGAACACCACCCCATGCTTTCGCCACCGACTTGCCAATCGGATGAGCGGAAAATTTTTCGAGTGAAAACAAAATTCTTTTGAATTCATCTTCCGGAATGTTGGATTCATAACGGCTAACCGTAAATGCTCCGGTGGTTAAAGTGCCTGTTTTATCAAATACAATCTGTTGAATTTTTTTAAACGATTCCAGGCTCGAAGCATTCCGGAACAGTATACCGGAACGGGCGGATCGTCCCATACCCACTGCAATAGCAGCCGGTGTGGCCAACCCCATTGCACAGGGGCACGAAATCACCAGCACGGCCACGGCACGCATCAACGCACGGCCAGCCTCAATATCGAAAATGAAATAATTCATCGCGAAAGTGATAACGGCAAGGGTTACCACAACCGGTACAAACACGGCACTGATTTTATCAGCCATTTTCTGCAGCGGCGGTTTTTCTGCCTGCGCTTCCTCAACCATTTTTATGATGCCTGCCAGCACGGTATCTGATCCGGTGGCTGTTACCTGTGCCCGTACAATGCCTTCTTCAACAATGCTGCCACCAATCAGGTTGTCTTTTTTGGTTTTGGGCAGCGGGGTGCTTTCTCCGGTGATGAGTGCTTCATTCACTGCACATTCACCCCATAAAATTTTACAATCGGTAGGAACCTGTTCACCGTTTTTTATCAGGATAAGATCGCCGGTACGCAAGGCGGTATTTTCAATTTCAAAAATCTGTTCTTCATGCTGATCGTTAAAGGCAATCATATTGGCCATCACTTTCTGTGAACGGGTGAGGGCTTTGATAGATTTTTGAGTAGACTGTATAGAAATATCTTCGAGGTAATTCCCTAAAAAAACAAGGGTGATAATGGTTGCCGTGGTTTCAAAAAACAGGTAATCGGGTCCGAGTTGCAGGATTGCTCCCGTAAGACTGTAAGCAAATGAGGCTATGGCACCAATCGTTATCAGCACATTCATATTCGGTACCCCCGAGCGAATGCTTTTCACAGCACTTCTTCCGAAGAAATACATTCCCGTAATAAATACCGGCAGGCAAATCATCAGCTGAACCCATGGGTTCATGAGCCAGTGCAGGTGAATCCATCCGTCGAGCATATGCAACATGAGGACGGCGGTAAACGGAAGGGTAAAAAAGAAACGTTGTTTGTGGTTGCTGAGGAATGGGCTGGATGTTTTTCCGGACTGTGTTTCGTCCACCACCCGGTATCCTAAACTACGGATGCCATTGTTGAGTTGCTGGAGCGGACTTCCGGGGTTGTTGAAACTCACGGCTCCTGAAATCGGATTCACTTTTACATCACTCATGCCCTCCTGTTCAAGGTATTTTGTAACAGAAAGCGCACAGTTGCTGCAGGTCATACCCTCTACTTTCCAATCCACATGTTCCATATTGCAAAATTACCCAAAGCATGATAAGATAATCTGTGTTTAACAAAATATCTTTGGGTATGGAATTGATTTTCAACGAAAGCGAACTGCCCCGGGTGGCTGAAACCTTTATTCGTGATATGATACCCGGTCACAGGGTATTTGCGTTTCACGGGCCGCTGGGAGCCGGTAAAACAACATTTATTCAATCCGTTTGCCGGGCATTGCAGGTAACCGACCGTGTGTCGAGTCCTACTTTTTCCATCATCAACGCCTACCATGCTCAGGAATATGGCGCGGTATATCATATGGATTTGTACCGGTTGAAATCATCTGCTGAAGCACTGGATGCCGGGGTAGATGAAGCTATACAATCGGGGGCAATCTGTTTCATTGAATGGCCGGATAAGGCACCGGAAATTACTTCGGGAGCAGTACAATGTTTTCTGCAGGTTTTACCGGGCAATAGCAGAAAGTTGGAGATAAAATTGTAAATTGTAACGATATCAACTGACCACTTCACCTGAAATTTCAGATAGTTCATGGCCCAACAGAAACCGATTGTTAGTCCATCATTTGCCTTCGCCACTTTAGAAGAAACCCTGGATGTTAAACCCAAAGGCGAGGAATTATTCATAGGAATTCCCAGAGAAAAATCTTTCAACGAAAACAGGATTGCCCTCACGCCCGATGCGGTTGGCGTGCTGGTGGCCAATGGTCATCAGGTAGTAGTGGAAAGCAATGCCGGGTTGGGAGCGAATTATAGCGACAATGATTACAGTGAAGCCGGTGCGCGGATTGTGTACGATACCGAAAAGGTTTTTGAGTCGGGTGTTATTGTGAAGAGCGGCCCGGTGAGTGAAGATGATTGCAAATACTTAAAGCCCAATCAATACATCATTTCTCCCATCCACCTCCCGGTGATGAAAAAGGAGATTCTGGAGAAGATGATGGAGAAAAAAATTACCGCCCTCAGTTTTGAAAACCTGAAAGACGATAGCGGACACAACCCGATAGTGCGCAGTATGAGTGAGATTGCGGGCAGTGCCGTGATGTTGATTTCGAGCCAGTATCTAAGTACAGCCAACAATGGCAAAGGCGTATTGGTGGGAGGAATCAGCGGTATTCCGCCTACCAAAGTAATTATTATTGGTGCGGGTATTGTTGGCGAGTATGCAGCGCGTACCGCCCTGGCCATGGGTGCCAGTGTAAAGATTTTCGACAATAGCATTTATCGTTTGAAGCGGTTGCAGAATAATATTGGGGTGCGTTTATGGACATCCGTAATTGAACCCAAAATCCTGGGCAAGCAGTTGAAAACTTGCGATGTGGCGGTAGGGGCACTGAGTGCCGGCGGGGTTCGTACACCCGTAGTCGTTACTGAAGAAATGGTTTCGGCTATGCGTCCGGGAAGTGTGATTGTTGACGTGAGTATTGATCATGGCGGATGTTTTGAAACCAGTTCTGTAACCACGCACGATAATCCTGTCTTCAAGAAGTATGATGTGATTCATTATTGTGTACCCAATATCCCCAGCGGGTTTGCACGCACAGCTTCACAGGCCATCAGCAATGTACTCATGCCCTTGTTGCTGGAAACCGGAGAAGACGGTGGTATAGAGAATGTGGTGTGGTATAAAATCAATATCCGCAGTGGTATATATCTTTTTAAAGGCAGCCTTACCAATTTCCATTTGAGTGAACGGTTCAATCTGAAGTTCACGGATTTAAACCTACTCATTGCCAGCAGGCGTTAAGCCATTTTATAATCTGACATAGAAATTCGCTCCGTACAGGTGCGGTATTCGTTGGTATCATTGCTGCCGATGATTACGGTTTTGCCACCGGTGCAGGTATCCATCAGGTGTGTGTACAGTTCAATACCCTGCTGATCGAGGTTGGTGGTGGGTTCATCAAGCAGCAGCAGCGAGCTCTTCGCATAAAATGCTAAACCCAGTTTTAGTCTTTGTTTCATACCACTGCTGAAGAAACGGATTTGTTTGTGGGCGGCCTGTGTTAGTCCGCAGGTGCTGAGTATAACGTTAAAGGGTACACTAAATTCTTTAAAGGTAGATTGAAAGTGTACAATCTCCAGGGCGGTCATTTCTTCAATCAGTTCCAGATAGGGCGCTGCGATAGAAACGTGTTGGTATGGATGTTCAACAGGCTGACGGGTTTCGGGATGGGTATAGAGGATTTGCCCTTCGTTGTGTAAGGCTGCACCGGCGATGATTTGCAGCAGGGTTGATTTGCCGGAGCCGTTGGGCCCGATAATGGCGTAGTGCTTCCCGGATTCAAAGGTGCATGAAAGTTTACGGAAAATCCATTCCCTGTTGTAACGTTTGCCTACTTTTTGCAGGTCAATATTCATCAGTTTCGCCCCGGGTATGAAGTTTGGTAATGCCGCGCTTGCTGGTACGAATAAAATCGAGGATACCGTCTCTTTCCTTATTGGCCGGTAAATTATCCTGGATATATTCCAGTGCCTGTGAAATATTCATCCCTTTATAATAGATGTGGCGGTACACATCGAGAATTTCGTTGATGGTTTCGGCAGAAAAGCCGCGACGTTGCAAACCCACCGAGTTGATGCCTGCAAAACAAAGCGGAGTGCGGCCGGCCTTAATGTAAGGCGGTACATCTTTAATGATTGAGGATTGCCCGGCAATGTAGGTGTGTTCACCAATCCGTGTAAACTGAGGTGCAGCGGAGAGTCCGCCAATAATGGCATAGTCTCCCACTTCCACATGCCCTGCGAGTTGTACCCCGTTGGCCAGTATTACATGGTCGCCTACGGTACAATCATGTGCGATGTGCACATAAGCCATCAGCATACAGTGACTGCCCACCACGGTTTTCCATTTATCCTGCGTGCCACGGTTAATGGTTACGCATTCGCGGATGGTGGTATGCTCGCCAATTTCAACAGTAGTTTTTTCGCCGATAAATTTCAGGTCCTGAGGTATGCCGCCCAATACGGCGCCGGGAAAAATCTGGCAGCCTTTGCCGATTTGGGTACCTTCCATCAGCACTACGTTCGACATTATATGACAATCATCGCCCACGGTTACACCATCATGTATCATGGCAAATGGATCAATGGTTACATTTTGGCCGATGGTTGCTTTCGGACTGATGTAGGCTAACGGGCTAATCATACAGAGGCTTTGTTTCTTTTAACGATTTGGGCAACCAGAATCGCTTCTGTTACAATCCTGTCGCCGATAAAGATAGTTCCTTTCATTTCACAAATACCTCTCCGTATAGGATTGATGAGTTCCATTTTCAGAATGAGTGTATCACCCGGTACCACCTTTTGTTTGAACTTACATTTTTCGATTTTCAAAAAGTAAGTATCGTAATGATCTTCGCTGTTGCGCGGAATGGCCAGTAAACCTCCGGCCTGAGCCAAGGCTTCTACCAGCAACACACCCGGCATTACGCAATTGCCCGGAAAATGCCCCTGAAAGAAAGGTTCATTGTAAGTTACATTTTTTATAGCAACCACACAGTTGTCTGTCAGCTCCATTACCTTATCCACCAACAGGAACGGATACCTGTGCGGTAACGTTTTTTCAATCTGGTGGATATCGAGCACGGGTTCACGTGTTGGATCGTAACGAGGAGCCATAGACGCACTCTTCACTTTTTTCAGATGTTCTTTTATTTTTTTGGCAAACTTCACGTTGGAAGCGTGCCCGGGGCGGTTCACAATGATGTGCGCTTTAAACGGGATGCCTACGAGGGCCAGGTCACCCACCACATCCAGCAGTTTATGCCTTGCCGGCTCGTTGGGGTAGCGCAATTCCAGGTTGTTGAGGATTCCGGCCTCATTCACTTCCACTTTTTGTTTATCGAACACCACGGAAATTTTCTCCACCTGTTCCTGAGTAACGGGTTTATCAACCACAACAATGGCATTGTTGATGTCTCCGCCTTTAATCAGGTTGTTGGCAATCAATGCTTCCAGCTCGTGGAAAAAACAGAAGGTGCGGCTACCGGCAATTTCTTTTCTGAAATCACTCATGTTTTTCAAATCGGCATGTTGTGTTCCGAGTACAGAGGAGTTGAAATCAATGAGGGTATTGATGCGGTAATCGTGAAAGGGCAGGGCCACCATCTCCACTTTTTTCTCTTCGTCAATGAAGGTGATGTTTTCCTGGATTTCGTAATAAATTTTGGGTTCGTTTTGGCGGGTAACGCCGGCTTTTTCAAAAGCCTCTACAAAGGGGCCAGAGCTGCCATCGAGGATGGGAACTTCTTCGCCATCAATTTCTATCAGGGCATTGTCTATTTCCATGCCGGTGAGTGCGGCCATCAGGTGTTCAATGGTGCTGATCCTCGCGCCATTGTGTTCAATGGTGGTACTGCGGTTGGTTTCCACTACAAAATCCACATCTGCTTTCACCGTAGGGGCTCCCGGCTGATCGATGCGCTTAAACACAATACCTGTATTGGGTTCGGCGGGTTTTACCGTAATGGTAACGGCCTGTCCGGTGTGTATACCGGCACCTGAAATAGATACTTCTTTCCCTATGGTATGCTGAAATGATTCTTCGCCCGTTCTTTCTTCCATAGCTGCAAAAGTATGAAAAGAAAAGCGATACTATAATCAACACATTGAAGCGATGTTATGCGCTGGTTCTGAGGGATTTTATGATTTGTTCCAGCTCGGAGATGCGTTTTTCTAGTTCGGGCAGGTTGCGGTTGAGTGCCTGGCTGCGTAAAGCACTGGTGTACTCGAATGCGGGAGAGCCGGTTACGGCGGTGTTCGGGGTTTTAATAGATTTGCTCACACCACTCTGGGCGTTGATTTTGGTACCGTCGGCAATCTGAAGATGGCCTACAATGCCTGCCTGTCCGCCAATCATTACATTGTTACCGATTTTGGTACTGCCGCTCACGCCTGCCTGTGCGGCTATAACCGTATTGTTGCCCACTTCCACATTGTGGGCTACCTGAATCAGGTTGTCGAGTTTAGCTCCGGATTTAATCAGGGTAGATCCCATCGTGGCCCGGTCAATGGTGGCGTTGGAGCCTATTTCCACGTTATCTTCAATAACTACGTTGCCAATTTGAGGAACCTTCAGGAAGGTGCCGTCGGCCTGGGGGGCGAACCCGAATCCGTCGCTTCCTATCACCGCTCCGGCATGAATCTTCACATTTTTACCCACCACACAATGGTGGTAGATTTTCACACCTGGATGCAGGATGGAATCATCGCCAATGGTTACGTTGTCGCCAATGTAAGTTTGCGGGAAAATCTTTACCCGGTTCCCAATGGTTACGTTTTCTCCCAGGTACACGAAAGCGCCGAGGTAAACATCTTCGCCCAGTTTAACGGTGGGTTGCATGAACACGGGCTGCTGAATACCGGTAAGCTGCATGGTTTTCAGCTCCTGATATTTATCCAGCAGGGCTGCAAACGAGCTGTACGGGTCGGCCACACGAATGATCGTAGCGCTAATAGGCTGCCGAAGTTCGAGGGTATTGCTGATGATGATAACAGATGCACCGGATGTATAGAGGAAATCCTCATACTTTGGATTGGCCAAAAACGCCAACTGCCCTTCACGGGCTTCTTCAATTTTTCCAAATGAGGTAACAGCCTGTTCGGCATCTCCCTCAATCTTCCCGTTTATGATTGCGGCTACCTGGCCAGCGGTGAAGCGCATCTCTAGTTTTTGTGAGTTAACCTAATCTTAATGAACAAATGTAATATTTTTTAACATTGCCCCTTACATTTTCATTGATTAAGGCATTATCTACCTCAGTAATGTTGCTTACCCTTCCATCTTTAAACCGGATTTTAATATGATCTACCTCAAAATTGTAGGTGGTACTGCTGGCAACTCCATCAAATGCCAGCCAGGTGGCATCTTTCGGACTCACCCCGGTTTGTTGCATGATTTCCTCTCTCAAACCCTGTAGTATAGCGGGATTGGCCGATTCAGGCATGTATCTCACCTTGAATAATTTCCGGTTGATAATGCCTGTGCATAGGATGCTCAACACCTTATCGGGATGGTGCTGCCATTTTTTTATGGCCATGAGCACGTCATAATCATCCATATTACAGAATTGTTCCAGGGTAATATTTTCTCCCTTGTTGTGGATGAAGGTTCTCAGGGGCTCATCACAGGGTGCCTCAATCGCTTTTGCCCGGCGGATAATGCGTTGCAGCATTTGCTCGGCGCTGAGTACGGTTTTGTGCAGGTATACTTGCCAGTACATCAGTCTGCGGGCAATCAGGAATTTCTCGATGGAGTAAATGCCTTTTTCTTCCACCATCAATTCTCCATTATGTACCGTCAGCATTTTAATGATACGATCGTATCCGATGGCCCCTTCAATAACCCCGGTGAAAAAACTGTCGCGTGTGAGGTAATCCATCCGGTCCACGTCTAATTGTCCGCTAATCAGCTGATATAAAAATTTTTTCGGATACCGGTTATTGAAGATTTCTTTTGCCAACTCCAGTTTTCCGTTGAATTCCTGATTCAGCTCTTCAATCAGTAAAATAGACAATTGTTCATGCGCCATGCCTTTCGTCATGATGGATTCCAGTGCATGTGAAAAGGGCCCGTGGCCGATGTCGTGCAGCAGGATGGCAATTTGCGCCGCCTGTTGTTCTTCGGGTGTTATTTCAACACCCTTGCTGATTAATTCCTTCAACGCGAGTTGCATCAGGTGGTAAGCTCCGAGGGCATGATGCAAACGGGTATGTACCGCGCCCGGATACACGAGGTGTGCCATGGCCATCTGATGAATCCGCCGCAACCGCTGAAAATACGGATGTGCGATGATGTCCTGTATCAACGGATCGTTGATGGTGATGAATCCGTACACCGGATCGTTGATGATTTTATGAAAGGCCATGACGTTGTGTTAAAAGTTCTACAAAAGCAGCAAAGCTACTAAGCATTAAGATAAATTTCGGGAATGGTTGGTTTTGCTTCTGTAAATTTACCGGCGCACAACTTATACTCGACAATCTAAACGCCTGCAAATGAAATTAGCCAAAATACTTTGGGTGGATGATGAAATTGAAAGCCTTAACTCGCAAATCCTTTTTTTGGAAGGCAAAGGGTATGAAGTGCAAACCCGCACCAACGGATACGATGCCGTGGAGTATGTGAAGGATAATATTGTAGATGTGGTATTGCTGGATGAATCGATGCCGGGCATCACCGGATTACAAACTCTTCAGCAGATTAAGGAAGTGAAAAATACGCTTCCGGTGGTGATGATTACCAAAAACGAGGCGGAGAATATTATGGATGATGCCATTGGCAGTCAGATCAGCGATTATCTGATTAAACCCGTGAATCCGAACCAGGTGTTGCTGAGTTTAAAAAAGTTGATTGATAACAAAAGACTGGTGGCAGAAAAAACAACAGCCGCCTATCAGCAGGGGTTCTCAAGTTTGTTTGCCGCACTCAACAGCAATCCGGATTACAACGAGTGGATGGAGATTTATAAGAAGCTTGTTTTTTGGGAACTGGAGATGAAGAAATCTGACAGTCCTGAAATGCAGGAAGTACTCGAAACACAAAAGCAGGAAGCGAATACTGAGTTTTTCAAATTTGTATCACGGCATTATGCCGATTGGGTTTCACCTAAAAGTACCGATGGGCCCATCATGAGCAACAACCTCATGAAGTATAAAGTGTTACCGCATCTTGAAGAGGGAGTGCCTTTGTTTTTTGTGTTGATTGATAACCTGAGGTTTGACCAGTGGAAAGCTATTGAACCCATTTTCAGTGAGCGTTTTCATGTGCAGGATGAACAGACCTTCTACTCTATTTTACCCACGGCCACTCAGTATGCGCGCAACGCCATCTTTGCGGGCATGATGCCTTTGGAGATTGAAAAAACATTTCCGGCCCAGTGGAAGAATGATGATGAAGAGGGTGGAAAAAATTTACATGAAGAAGAGTTTTTACGGGCACAACTGAAACGCCTCGGTAAGGGAAACATCCGTTGTTCTTACACGAAAGTGACGAATCATCAAGACGGACAAAAACTGGTGGATAACATCCACAACATGATGCAAAACGATTTCAATGTAATCGTGTATAATTTTGTTGACATGCTGAGTCATGCACGTACCGAGATGGAAGTGCTCAAAGAACTGGCGGCAGATGAAACCAGTTACCGCAGCATCACCAAAAGCTGGTTTGAGCATAGTCCCCTGCATCAGGCCCTGAAGAAACTCGAGGGAAAGAAAGTAACCCTGGTAGTGGCCACCGACCATGGCAGCACACGGGTTAAAAGTCCGGCCAAGGTAATAGGAGATAAGCAAACCACTGCCAACCTGAGGTATAAACACGGGCGTAACCTCAATTACGAGGCAAAAGATGTGCTCGCCTTCCGCGACCCGAGGGAAGCCGGGTTGCCGGTGCCGAATGTAAACTCCAGTTACATATTTGCAAAAGGAGATATATTTCTTTGCTATCCCAACAATTACAATCATTTTGTAAACTATTACCGCAATACCTTTCAGCACGGGGGCATCAGCATGGAAGAAATGATAGTGCCTGTGGTGCGGATGACCTCTAAATAAGTTCTCACACCCTGTGGAGAATTGGTTTTGTTTTTACGGATGAAAGCATGCAAGTTGCAGGCAGGTACTCAAAAGAATGAACTATGAAATTTAACCCGGCCACATTGTCGAAAATTGAAAAAATTGTAACGGAATCCGGATACATTATACGGTATGAACGCGGTACTTTTCAAAGTGGTTACTGCATCCTCCAGGAAAAGAAGGTGGTGGTACTCAATAAATTTTTACAGACTGAAGGGAGGATCAACACACTGATAGATCTGCTGCCCCTCTTGAATATTCATTTCGACGCCCTTACCCATGAGAGTCAGAAACTGTACGATGAAATTATGTCGTCTCCGGTTCAAAATAAATAATGCATGAAATGCCCGCCGCTGAAGATTACCGTTTTAGGCACAGGAACCAGCAGCGGTGTTCCAATGATTGCCTGCTCGTGCGCCGTTTGCACCTCTTCCGATTCAAAAGATAAACGTTACCGATGCAGTATACTGGTGGAAAGCGATACTACTACCATTGTAGTGGATACCGGTCCTGATTTTCGTACGCAGATGCTGATGGCCGGCGTGAAGAAGCTGGATGCGGTTTGTATCACACATCATCATAAAGACCACATTGCAGGACTCGACGATGTGAAGGCGTTCTGTTATTTTCAGGAACAACCCATGACCGTGTATGCCACACCGTTAACACAGGATGCCATCCGCAGAGAGTTTGCTTATGTGTTCGATAAGAACAAGTATCCCGGCGTGCCCGATATCCGCCTCGAACTGCTAACGGAAGAAACCATCCTGATCGGTGATATACCGGTAACGCCTATACGCGTATGGCATCTGCGCATGCCCGTGATGGGGTTTCGGTTCGGAGATTTTACGTACATCACCGATGCCAATCAGATTGAAGACGACCAGTTCGAAAAAATTAAAGGAACACATACCCTGATACTGAACGCGCTGCGCCACGAAAAACACATATCGCATTTCACACTGAGTGAAGCCCTGGATGTTGCAGTCCGGCTGAATGTGCCCTATGCATATTTTACACACATTAGCCATCAGCTGGGTAAACATGCCGAGATCAGTGCCACATTGCCGGAGAATCGTTATCTGGCCTACGACGGACTACAACTTTTTTTCCCTTAAAAGGTTATTGTTTGGGTTGACAGCGGTGCATACTTTTAATAATGCACAATGATCATTCCCTCTATTTTTCTCCTTCCGAAAGGCGGGGCATTTTATTATTGCTCCTGATATGTGTGTTGATGCACATTGTACCGAACGTGTATTCATCCTTCATGCAGGCGCCCCCGTTGGGAGAAGACAGCCTGGCATTTCAGCAGTTTGTGGCATCTGTCAGCCAGGTGCAGGCCGAACACAAGCCAACCCTTCAGCACCATCAACAGGATGAGTTGTTTCTGTTTAACCCCAATACACTGGATGAAGTGGGCTGGCAACGGTTAGGTATAAACGAAAATACAGCACGCCGCATTCGAAAATATGTTGCGAAGGGCGGCAGGTTTAAGAAGAAGGAAGATTTGTTTAAGATTTATGGCTTACCTGAAGCCCAGGCAGAAAGGTTGATGCCCTATGTTCAGCTTCCGAAAGAAGAAAGGGTGCAGCAATCATTTCCGGATGCCCGTCCGCAAACATCCCGCAAAGTGGTGCAACAGCCGGTGGATATCAACCTGGCCGATTCCGCCTTGTTTGAATCGTTGCCCGGCATTGGTCCGGTATTGGCCAAGCGCATTGTGGTGTTTCGTACGAAGTTGGGAGGATTTCATGAGGTGCAACAGGTAGGGGAAACGTTTGGACTGGCAGACAGTACCTTCAGAAAAATTCAACCCCGGCTGGTGAGGGGAAAGGAAACGGTAAAACAAATCAATATCAATACGGCCGCCGAAGAGATGTTGCGTGCACATCCTTATATCGGGTATAAAAAAGCTGCTGCCATTATTCGCTACAGAAAGGAACATGGCGAATATTCGTCATGGGTTGACCTCGAAAAACTCGTCATCTTAACACCCTCTGATATACAAAAATTGCGGCCCTATCTCGTGTTTGAATAAGGTTTCGATGCTCGTCGTTGCAGGATTTTCACTAATTTGCAGCCCTAAATCATGACTATGGATTTCAGCAGGAACGAAATAACACAACAGGTTGCCGAATCAGCAAGAGAGTTTGCGCGTTTACACATCAAGCCTCATTTGATGGAGTGGGACGAATCACAGGAGTTTCCGGTGCACATCTTCAAAGAGTTGGGGAAACTGGGTATGATGGGCGTGCTGGTGCCGGAGCAGTATGGCGGAACCGGTTTAGGTTATTTCGAATACAATGCGGTGATACAGGAAATTGCCAAAGTATGCGGATCAGTGGGATTGTCGGTAGCGGCACACAATTCACTGTGTACGGGGCATATCCTCACCTTTGGGAATGAAGCACAGAAACAAAAATATCTTCCCAAACTGGCCACAGCTGAATTCATCGGTGCATGGGGATTAACGGAACCCAATACCGGTAGCGATGCCGGAAATATGAAAACAACCGCTGTGCGCGACGGTGATAACTGGATAATCAATGGTGCTAAAAGTTGGATAACCCATGGCATCAGTGGTGATGTGGCTGTAGTTATGTGCAGAACCGGAGAGCCTCGCGCAAAAAATAATTCAACGGCGTTTATTGTTGAACGTGGTACACCCGGATTTATGGCCGGTAAGAAAGAGAATAAACTTGGGATGCGAGCCAGCGAAACGGCTGAAATGATATTTGATCATTGTGTGGTATCCGACAGCCAGCGTTTAGGTGAAGTGGGCGACGGATTCAAACAGGCGATGAAGATTTTAGATGGCGGAAGAATTTCCATCGCGGCGTTGAGTGTAGGAATTGCCCGCGGAGCATACGAAGCCTCTGTGCAGTATGCGAAAGAACGTCATCAGTTTGATCAACCAATAGCCAACTTCCAGGGCATTGCTTTTAAACTGGCCGATATGGCTACCAAAATTGAAGCCGCGGAATTACTGATACAACAATCCTGCGATTTAAAAATGCGCGGACTGCCCATGACCAAAGAATCTGCCATGGCAAAATATTATGCCAGTGAGGTGGCGGTTGAAGTAAGTACAGATGCGGTGCAGATTTTTGGCGGTTACGGATACACGAAAGATTTTCCGGTAGAGAAGTTTTACCGCGACAGCAAACTGTGCACCATCGGAGAAGGCACCAGCGAAATTCAAAAAGTGGTAATCAGCCGCGAAGTACTGAAAGGTTAATACACCCCGGTTTATTTACGGTAAGATTTTCCTGTACCGCTGCAAACTCCGCAACGGATTTCACGTCATACATAGGTATTGTATGTTTTCGTGGTTGATTTGATGTAATCCCCTGTAATGGTTGACCCCGAATACAGTGTGTGATCAGTAAAAGATACACTGCCTGATTTTATTTTTTCATGATGTACCCCCTTACCCTGGCATAACGGACAAGTAACGAGGTAGTCTTCCTTTTTTTCATTCAATACTGTATAATCCTTTGGAGCAGCATTGGCTGGTATGATTCTATTATCATGCAACAAAACACCTAAGTAAGAATTATTGATTACCACACCTTTCTTTCCGTTGTATAACACTACCTGTCCGTTCTTCAAATCCATTGTTGTTTCAAAATCTATCCCCGGCATGGCGTCCCATGTAGTTCCCGGTTTATTGGCTACAATCGACTTTGCTTCTCTGAGCCATTGATCGGCCAGCGCTTCATTACGTTCTGTTCCAATACCGTTTTGACACATATAGGCTATGTAACGCATAGCTTCTACGTTTTTCTCTTTAGCCCGAATCATAAAATACCCGAATGCTTTTGCAGGGTTTTTAGGTAAATCATCTCTACCAAACAGGTAGAGTTTTCCTAACTGAGAGTGAACGTGATTGTGATGGGGATATAACTGAACATTGCGTTCAAGCAATTGAATGCCTTTTTTTGTTTGAACAGGAATGCCATGCCATCCTTCCATATAGATGTGAGCCAGCATCGATAAACTGTATTTCATATTTTTAGCAGCAGCCTTTTCAAACCAAACCATTGCTTCTATAGGATTTTTTTCAACAAAGTAACCCCGGTAATAAGCAATACCGATGTTTTGTAATGAAGCCGGTGTAAGTTCCTGTTCCGGTAAGTTGAAGTACAAATACAAAGCATCCTGATACTTCCCATCGTTAAACAATTGATTGGCGGTGGCGTTGTAATCTTTTTCTCCGTTGAAATTTACATAATACGTTTCGTTATTTTTCTTAACGTAAACAGCGTTGAAATCCGGTGAAGTTGAATCATTCTGATTGCCGGATACATAGAGGTTATCGTATTCGCACGGAATGAGAAAGTTGCCGGAGGTATCTATCAACCCCCATTTTTTTTCATTTTTTCCATAAACGGATGTTACCTGTACGCCGGGATTGAATTCACTCACTATAGGAAATTGTGCCGGTATTACTTCCTTCAGTTCAGGATTTATAAAGCCCCAGAGATATTCACCATTGATCACACGCTTTACCGGCATACGGTTATTGATAAAACGGTTGGGAAAACGATACACATCCATGTGGGCCGGCACATCCAGCTTCTTTCCTGTACGGGCATCTAAAAAATATCCGGTATTTTCCTGAGCAGCGAGAAAAAATCCATATTGGCTGTAATCATACACGGTATGATAAACAGGTTTAACCACCACCTTTCCTGAAGCATCCTTCAACCCCATCTTCCGTTTACTTAAGGTGTTTTCTTTGGGGTCTTTCTGAAAAACAACCAATGGTTGAGCATATGTTGCTAACGATGAGGAATACACGAATGCTAACCAAACTAACAGATGCTTCATATTATAGAGGTATTAAAAGTAGACAGGGAATAAACGCATTTAAGGTTAGTGCAGTATACGGCAGATAGTATTTTCCTAGAGCTTAAAATAGTGGTATTCAATGAGGTTGCTTTTCAAAGTGTCTGATAATCAATAAATAGCCACAAGACACCACCATTCTTTCCTCAAAAATTTGACACCTATCACATCATCAGGGTAATGGATTTACTTTAAATATGAAGATTTTTGTATGCGTGAATTTGCAAAATCATTTTAACATATAAACCCTTATCACTATATTAGCAATTAAGTTAATACCATTATTAAAAATCCTTATGAAACAATCTGTCTCTCTGTTGATATGGGGAATGTTAGTCCTAACTTCAGTTAATGTCCATTCCCAGTCGGTAGGCATTAATACCACCGGTAATCCCGCACACAATAGTTCTATTTTGGATGTAACCAGTTCCGACAAGGGCGTGTTGATTCCCCGAATGACCAAAGCTCAGAAACTGGCCATTGTAAGTCCGGCTACCGGTTTACTGGTTTTTCAAAACGGGCCGGATAGTACCGGTTTTCATTATTTTGATGGCGTGAGTTGGACGTGGTTATCCAATGCCAATCAATCACTGGACACCACGGCCTGGTTAGTAGGTGGAAATGTAGGATTGAATGATACAAGCTTTATCGGTCACAGGGATAATGTTCCTCTACAATTTCGTCAGAATAATGTACCTATCGGAAGTTTGAATTATTTTAGATTCAATTATTTCTATGGCAGGCACGCTGGTAATGCTGCAGGTGTTGGGCATGTAGCTATAGGAGATTCATCCGGCAATGCTGCCAATCATAATTTCCCTTCGGTTTTTATTGGCGTACGTTCAGGTGTTTTAAGCACGGGTGCAAACAATACATTCGTTGGCTCATACACCGGTCAAAACAATACAACAGGTGGCCTTAACACTTTTTTAGGTACGTCAGCTGGGAGGTATAACGAAACCGGTGGTGGTAATGTTTATCTGGGTATGTTTTCCGGAACTCAGGGTGCTGCTGCAGCTTATAACACAGCAACCGGTTTTGCTTCTTTAGGTGAGAATGTTTCTTCCAATTATAATGTGGCTGTTGGATTATATGCATTGCGCAGGCATCGCAGATTGGGAAACTCATATAACACAGCAGTAGGGAGTTTCGCCTTGGAAGAGGATACCACTGGTTATTTGAATGTTGCGGTAGGTACGAGTGCTTTAAGGTTGAATCGAAGTGGTGTGGGTAATACCGCATTAGGAACCAATACAATGAACAATCATTTGAGAGGAGATTTTAATACGGCTATCGGTTACGAATCAATGATAGCAGACACAACAGGGGCATTAAATACAGCCATAGGTTGGCGCTCTTTGCGTTTTAACAGAAATGGGAATGAAAATACGGCACTGGGTGTAGGAGCACTGGAGTTTTCAGATAGTGCAGCTGAAAACACTATTATTGGAAGAGGTGCTATGATCGGACAGGCAGGAGACCGGGGAGAAGTTGGGAATGTAGTTGTAGGTTTTTATGCTGCCGGTTTATCTTCAGGAACTAAGTATTCCATTGCTATAGGTAGGAATGCAGGTTATAGAAATCGGGGAGACAATAATATTTTCATTGGTAATAGTGCGGGTTTTGGTGCTTCAGCGGTATCCGGACCCGTAGGCATAGAAAATACGGCAGTGGGTGCTTTCTCATTCGTATATGGTACCACAGGCAGATCTAATTCTATGCTTGGTTTAGGCGCAATGTATTTCAATACTACAGGGAGTGGAAATGTAGCTATGGGGGTACGTTCCCTGCACGATAATCAAACCGGAAACGGAAATGTTGCCGTAGGTGATAGTGCTTTGTTTCGGAACACAAACAATTTCAATTCAGCCGTTGGCCGGTTCTCGTTATTCAATACAACTTCGGGCACCCTGAATACGGCCCTTGGCTTTCAGTCAGGCACCGCCAACAATACAGGAACCAGAAATATCTTTATTGGAGCGAATGCCAACACATCCGTTAGCAGTATTACAAATGCTGCGGCTATAGGGGCCAATGCATTCGTAACCAATAATAACTCAATGGTGCTTGGAGGCATTAACGGAATTAACGGAGCAACTGCCTCAACCAATGTGGGTATTGGTTTAACCAATCCATTTGCACGATTGCATGTAGTTCGTTCGGGCACCGCCTCAACGGTTTATAGTTCCAACTCAGCAGCAGTTTTGGAAAGTAACGGCATTACTTATCTTCAAATAAATTCGCCGGATAATGCGCTTAACGGAATCATATCAGGAAATACACAAACATCTATCCGTAGTGCTTTAATGTTTGGAAGCGACAGTAGCATGATTTTCAGAACTGGTGGAAACATCAACCGAATGTCGATTACAAATTCCGGAAATGTAGCGGTAGGGAATATTGCACCTTTAACTAAAATGCATGTGTATGCACCCGCCGCAGATGACCCCAATATACGCATAGCCAGTGCCAGCACGTCTTTCGAACCGGGCGTACAGTTGGTAAAATCAAATGCCGGATCAGATTGGAGGATGTATGTGGATATTTCTGGATTTTTAAACTTCGCCAGATCCACAGATGATTTTGCAACCGCAGGAACAGATTATTTCACAGCTTTCACCAACTTTTTTCAACCCAGTTCCGATAATTTCAGCAGGTTAGGGGGGCCATCTAACCGATGGACCACCGTATACGCATTGAACGGAACCATCAATACCTCCGATGCCCGTGAGAAACAGAATATCCGGGATTTAAATTACGGACTGAAAGAAGTGATGCAATTACGCCCGGTTAGTTTTGAATGGAAGAGCAATCCCCAGTGGGGCAGTAAAATTGGTTTTATTGCACAGGAAGTAAAACCCATTTTATCAGAAGTGGTTCAGCAAGGAGCCTTGAAAGATCGTACAGAGTTGTTGAACGATTTACAGCAAACTACTCATGACAAGAATGAGATGCTCGGTATATATTATTCAGATATTATACCGGTTGCCGTGAAGGCTATTCAGGAACAGCAGGCTATCATTGAAAGTCAGCAGGAAGAGATTGACCGGCTGAAAAAAGAGCAGGAATCACTGAATCAACAACTGGAAATAATCCGAAAAAAACTCGGAATGTAAATTCGTTTATGCCTTTACGTTATAATAACATTTACTTATTCACTTAGATAGTATGAAACCATTAATCTTCTTCGTGTTGTGTCTAACGGGCTGGAATGCCAACGCACAATACAACCGTCCGCCCCATGGCACCATTGATGCGCGCACGCGTGAACTGGAAAAGCCTACACCGCCGGCAGACGAACCCCCGGTAGAACTCAAAGCCATTGAGGAAAAGGCGGAACAACCTGATAAAACCAATACTCCTCCTGCGGCCACACCACCATCGGAAAAGCCTGCTCCTCCAAAAAAATCAAAAGATATTTCTAAAAATGAATAAATGGTATGACCATACTTTTCATCGCCGGCTGATATTGTTTTTTTTAGCTGTATGCTTTTCATTTCAGGTAAGTGCGCAAGGGTTGATTATTGAAAGTGGAGTACACCTGGTGATGCAAGGAGCCGTTAATATGGTAGTAGAAGATGGAGGTATGGCAAACAACGGTACTTTCCACCCGGGAGGTAGTACAGTTTATTTTGACGGTAGCAATGCTATCTCCGTAAGTGGTACACAGGAAACATTTTTCAATAATGTTCGGTTCAGAGGCAATGGTGTAAAACGGAACGAAGGACTAGCTTCTGTTATTCGTACCATAGGGGTAGAAGGAAATGCTGTTTTTGATGCGGATGGCGCTACCAATACCAGTGTTTTTACTCTTCGTTCATCCGATACCGTTACTGCCAATGTGGATGTGATTACCGGCGGCGATATCACCGGCAATGTAACGGTGGAACGTTTTATCAATACCGGTCCGGGAGCGAGCGAACATGGTAAATCGTGGCAGTTTCTGGCTACCCCTTCTGCCGGGCAAACCATTCATCAATCCTGGCAGGAGGGGGGCAGCGTACCCACAGGCTATGGCACTATCATAACGGGTACGGGTACAGGTTTTGATATTACAACCTTACTGCCATCATTAAAAACTTACAACTCCGCCACCAATGCATGGGTGGGAGTTGCCAATACCCATACGCCGGTAGTCAATAAAAATGGATACATGCTTTTTGTTCGGGGAGATCGAAGTGTGATTACCCACAACGGCACTCCCAACAATACAAACATGCGTACCCGTGGGGTGTTGTTCACTCCCAATTTTCCGCCTGATCCGGTTACGGTGTTGCCTTCCCAGTTCCAAACATTTGGAAATCCGTATGCATCGAGAATTGCATTCAACAATGTATGGGCAGCCAGCACCGGAATTCAGGATGTGTTTTATGTATGGGATCCCATGTTGAGCGGTACCTATAACCTGGGCGGTTATCAAACCATTAGTGGTATTACGGGATACATTCCCACTGCAGGATATGCCACCAGTTATTATCCCGCAGGGGTGCCCTCACCGTATATTGAATCCGGACAGGCAGTATTTGTTCGCGGAACAGCAACGGGCGGCAATGTCCAGTTCAATGAAGGGTGTAAAATGCCCGACAGCAGATTGGTGCATCGCGATAACCCGGGCAACTCATCTTCCCGCAGGAGCATGTGGTTTACTACCCTTGTGAGTAATGCCGGAAAGGTGGCCGATGGTAATATAGTAGTTTTCGGTAACGGACTGGGTAATGAGATCAATGAGTTTGATGCCATTAAACTGCGCAACGACGGTGAGAATATTGCGTTGATTCGAAACGATGCATTATTGTCTGTTGAAGCCAGAAATCCGGTCAGGGGTAATGATACATTATTCTATCATATTGAAAACCTGCGTCCTCAAACCTACACACTCATCATAAACCCAATGAATATGCCTGCTGGTTTACAGGCCCGGTTTATTGATAAATTCGAAAGAACTTCCACGCGATTGCGTTTGTCCGATACCAACTTTATCCAGATTCAGATACACCCCTCACAAACAACTGCACAAGCACAGCGCTTTATGGTCGTATTTAATAACGGCGAGAGGCCCGGGAGGTTTATGGATATCGATGCTATGAAGCATCAGGGGCAACACCTCATTACATTCACCGATACTGAAACCGAGTCGGCAGAAAAATATATTGCGGAATACGCTCATGCAGGGGGATCATTCAAACCTTTCAACACACTGTATCCTGAAATGGAATCCAGTACTTTCAACCTCAGCCATCAGCCCTCTCAAAGTGGAACTTATACCTATCGAATCAGGATAGAGAGGAAGGATGGTACAGTTCATTACAGTGAGGAGGTTTCGCTCGACCATAGTATACAGGCAGAACTCATGGTGTATCCCAATCCCGTAACAGGGGAATGGGTTCAGGCTGCATTACAACAGGCACCCGATGGTATTTATGAATGGAGATGGATTCATTCAAACGGCATGCAGGTAGCATCCGGAAAAGAAAGGTTGTATGGAAAAGATAAGGTGATGCGCATCAGGCTACCGAAACTGCAACCCGGAGTGTACCAACTGGTATGCGTAAACGAAGATGGAAATTCATACACAACCTCTGTAGTAGTTCCATAAAAAAATGCCATTCCCGTATACTTAATACGTCGGAAATGACATCTTGTTTAGGAATATTCGGTTGTAGCCGGCTACTTCTTTCCGCCCAGCAAATCGCCGAGTTTGTCTTTCATAGTGTCAATCACACCTTCCGCTTTACCTGCATTGTCTTTAGCGAATTGTTCAATTTTTTCGCCCATAGCACCGGGAATGACATCGCTGATTTTGTCAAGAAAACTGCTGTCTGCCGCACCTGCTGTAGTTTCAGCTTTGTCTCCGGCAAACAGGTTGTCAACAGCTCCGGCAACCATCGGAAATTTTTCTTTGATGTAATCTTTAACTGTATCCAAAGCCTGACCGGCCTGTTCAGCTGAAATACCTGTTTTACTGATGATTTTGTTGATTAACTCTTGCATGTGATTGTGTTTATGTATGTGAACAATGATTGATATCAATATAGTGTATTAAAGTTACCACATTACTCTCAATCTGCATGTGATTTATACATCCACAATCGGGTGCAGTGGAAGAATTCTATTCATCTGATAATCATTGTTTAATTCAGCCTCATACTTCCGGGCACATAAATTTTGTTTGGCCGGCCTGAATGAATTCTAACTTATAGTGGGGAGTTTATTCCGTATCGTACCGGTCAACACGCTCAATACCCGGTAAACGAAGCAGTTCATTCACCAGATTATCGAGTTCGTCTTTATCGTGAACGAATACACGCACATTACCCTCAAAAATTCCGTCTTTGGCTTCAATCGTCATGGCTGAAATGTTCACACGCAACTCACCGCTAATCAGGTTGGTAATTTTATGAATTACACCCACATCATCCAGTCCGATGATTTTTAAACCCGTTAAGAATGAAATCTCTTTGTTTTTAGCCCACTTGGTTTTAACTACACGGTGTCCGTAGTTGGCCAGCAGGCGGGTGGCATTCGGGCAGTTGGTGCGGTGAATTTTCAATCCCTCTCCGGTGGTAATAAACCCAAACACATCATCACCGGGAATTGGTTTGCAACAATTGGCCAGGGTGTACATGATGCGGTCGCTGTTCTCTCCGAAAATAATCAGCTCACTGTCTTTTTTATGTGCTTGTTGCTGCTGGGTATTATCTGTTTCTTTGGGTTCTTCAATAACCTTAACCGGTTTAGGGGGTATCAGTTTATCGCCCTGAACTGTGAATAATTTCAGATCTTTTAAATCAATCTTTTTAATGGAGATGGCATAGAGCAAATCCAGTGTGGAGGGTTGTTTAAAATACGCTGCCAGTTCTTCGAGGTTGGCATTGTTCATCGGCACATTCATCTGATCAAGCTTGCGCTGCAACAGGCCTCTGCCATCATCGGCGATTATGCGTTTTTCTTCTTTGAGGGTATCTTTAATTTTTGAACGCGCCTTACTGGTAATTACAAAATTCAGCCACTCCGTATTCGGCTTTTGCTTGGCACTGGTAATAATTTCAATCTGATCACCACTGCGCAACACATGACTCAGCGGTACCAGTTTATGGTTCACCTTGGCACCGATACACTTCGACCCAACGGCAGTGTGTACACTAAATGCAAAGTCGAGCGCCGTGGCACCCACCGGAAGCATTTTAATATCTCCTTTGGGTGTGTACACATAAATTTCTTCCGCAAGGAATGAAGTTTTAAAATCCTGAAGAAAGTCCATGGAGTTGCTGTCCTGATTGGAGAGTACTTCACGAATCTGATGAAACCATTGTTCAAAGCGGCTTTCATCTTCCTTGCCCTCTTTGTATTTCCAGTGTGCGGCCAGTCCTTTCTCCGCAATTTCATCCATGCGTTTGGTGCGAATCTGCACTTCCACCCATTTACCACCCGGCCCCATCACCGTGGTATGCAATGCTTCATATCCATTGCTTTTGGGGTTGCTCAGCCAATCGCGCAGGCGTTCAGGGGAAGGGTTGTACATATCGGTGATGATGCTGTACACTTTCCAGCATTCTTCTTTTTCTTTTTCCGGTGGAGCATCTACAATAATCCGGATGGCAAAAAGATCGTACACCTCTTCGAACGACACACCCTTTTTCTTAATCTTATTCCAGATGGAGTGAATACTTTTCGGGCGACCGTAAATTTCGAAATTGAAACCACCCCGGTCGAGTTTGTCTTTGAGCGGACGAATAAAATCATTGATATAACGGCTGCGCTCCCGTTTGGTATCCTGCAGTTTTTTGGCAATATATCGGTATGTGTCCGGCTCCATGTATTTCATGGCCAGGTCTTCCATTTCTGTTTTGATGCTGTACAATCCCATGCGATGGGCCAGGGGTGCATACACATAAATGGTTTCCGAACAAATCTTGAGCTGTTTTTCGCGCTTCATGAAATCCATGGTGCGCATGTTGTGGAGGCGATCGGCCAGCTTGATTAAGATTACCCGCGGATCGTCTGTGAGGGTGAGCAGAATCTTTTTAAAATTTTCTGCCTGCTGCGAAGTGTTCGCATCCATCACCGTTGAAATTTTTGTCAGTCCGTCTACAATTTTGGTGATTTCCGGTCCGAACTCCAACTTAATATCCTGCAGGGTAATGTCGGTATCTTCCACTGTATCATGCAGCAAGGCACAAATGGTACTGCGCACTCCCAGTCCTATTTCTTCCACACAAATTCTGGCTACGGCAATCGGGTGTAAAATGTAGGGCTCTCCGCTTTTGCGGCGCATGGTTTTATGTGCTTCCGCCGCCATTTCAAAACTACGGCGCAGGAGCATTTTGTCACCGGGTTTCATCTTTGATTTAAGCACCCGGAGCAGCCCTCGGTACTGACGAAGAATTTCCTTTTTTTCCTCCTCTTCAGTGAGGGTATACAGGGGAATGGGTTTCTCGGCTATGTCCATAAAATAGACCCAATATACTGATTTTTAGGTGATTTTTGAGGATGAAAACACCTGCGGGCCGAAGGAAGGAGAAAGAGTCAAATATTTTCAAAAAATGCAATGAAAACTCGTAACTTTGCACCCCATTTGCGGATGTGGCGAAATTGGCAGACGCACTAGACTTAGGATCTAGCGGAGCAATCCATGTAGGTTCGACCCCTATCATCCGCACAACCATCAGAGGAACAGGGACAAAGGCGTTCCATGTTCCTCTTTGTACTAAACGCCTGAATAAAGAAAATTATGGCAACAGTTATTCGCGAAAACATCGGCTTACTCAACGACAAGCTGATTGTAAAAATTGAAAAAAGCGATTATTTACCCGCATTTGAAAAGAAACTGAAAGAGTTCGGCAAAACAGCCAACATTCCCGGGTTCAGAAAAGGAATGGTTCCTGCAGGCATGATTAAGAAACTGTACGGTACGTCTATCTTTAACGATGAAGTACTCAAAGGAGTGGAAACCAAGCTGTACGAATACCTGAACGAAGAAAAGCCCGACATTTTCGCACAGCCTATACCGTTAGTGAACGATGTTTCCATGCTCGATATCAATAATCCCGGTGATTATGAGTTTGGATTTGAAATTGGTTTGAAACCGGATTTCGAAATTCCTTCTCTGGGAAGCGCGGCACTTACCTTACACGAAGTACAGGTTACGGATGCCATGATTGATGAAGAAATCAATCGCATGCAAATCAAGGGCGGAGAAATGACAGAGCCTGAAGTGATTGACAATCCCGAAAATGTACTGAACGTAATGTTCACCGAATGTGATGCCAGTGGCCAGATTACAGAGGGCGGCATTTCCCGTGAGAACTCTGTACTGCTGAAATACTTTTCACCTGTACTGCAGGAGAAACTGAAAGGACTGAAAAAAGGTGACAGCATCGTATTCAAAATAAAAGAAGCTTTCGATGCAGATAAGCTGGGCATGATGCTGAGCGACTTGGGTCTGGATGCCAAAGACGAACAAGCCGCTGAAAAATTCTTCAAACTGGAAGTGGTGAAAATTGGCCTGATTGAAAAGAAAGCCATGACCGAAGATTTCTTCAACGAAGTTTTTCCGGGTAAAGACATTAAAGATGAAGCCACCTTCCGTGCTACACTGGAGGAGGAAATTAAAACATACTGGAACAGCCGCTCTCAGAATCAACTGCACGATCAGTTGTATCATTTCCTGATCGATAATACCCGAATGGATTTCCCTGAATCATTCCTGAAAAAATGGTTGCAAACCGGAACCGAAAAACCCAAAACAGCAGAAGAAGCAGAGCGTGATTTCCCTTCCTTCAGCAATCAGTTGAAATGGTCGCTGATTACCGACAAGCTGATTAAAGACAACAAGTTGGAGGTTAATGCGGAAGAACTGCGTAACCACATGAGAACAGAAGTAATGCGTTACTTTGGCAATATGAATATGGGTGAAGATATGAGTTGGTTAGACAGCTACCTGGACCGTATGATGAAAGACGAAAAGCAGGTGGAATCAACCTACCATCGTCTGGTAACCGAGAAAATGTTCAAGTTCATGACGGATCAGGTAAAGCCAACGGTAAAGCAGGTATCTGCAGAGGAACTGGCTGCTATGGAGCACCACCACGAACACTAAACAATCCCTCCCTCTTAAATAAATTGAAAGCGCTTCTTACGGAGCGCTTTTTTTATTTGCAGTAACATCCGTGCTCTTTCCTGTGTGAATGTACTCAGCAGATTCAGATAAAGAAAGTTTATTCTGCTACTTCGTGTTCCGGACAATCAATCCGTAATTCGGTATTTTTTAGAGGAGTGTTCAATAACCTGCAGTAATGTTTAGCGTTGCCATTGCGGCTCTGGTAGTGTGCACAGGTCATACACATGCGCTGAATGGTAATGACTCCCGATTGATTCAGGTGACTGATGATATGGAATAAACTCATCATCAATTGCTCCTTTTCGGTTTCCGGCATAGCATCAACCGGCTGATGGAGTTTTCTTGTAAATAATGCGTGCTGCCGGGCTAAGGCATTCCCTTTATCCGTGAGGTGGATGGTGTAACTACGTGAATCAGTTTGTTCAGGTTCCTTAACAATCAATTCTTTTAATTCCAGCGATTTAACCGTATCGCTGATAGTGGCTCTCGTCATGTTGAATTCATCCGCCAGATAACTCACTTTTCGCATACTTTCGCTATGATGCAATAAGAAAATGAGTACCTGCACCTGAATCGGACTAAGCGCATTTTCTTTGCATTCCTGCCATAACAATACTCTGAAAGCCTGCGAAATTCTTTCTAAGGAGGCAATTATCTTGCTCTCTGTGCTTTTTTGCTGATGCTTCAGATCAAAGTCGGATTTTTTCACCGGTGCCGAGTGTTTTAAAATTCGATTTAAAGTAATTCATTTCCGGTAAAAATCACTGATTTCTTCGATACGGTATCAGGATGAATCCGGACAATGAGTACGTTCCCCGAATAACTCAGGTCATGCAAAGGAAAGTACCCTGCAAAGGTAGGAATCCTAACATTGCAGGGTAAAAAAATATTACTTTACATCTTCCATCGACGCTCCGAAATTGATGTGCAGTACATTTCCGTTGGGTGTAACCAATGCTGGCACCGATTTTACTCCAGCCTTTTCAGCTTCATCCACCCGGCTTTTGTTTTCTCCTAAATGAACCACTTCCACATTGGACGCACCAATCAACTGAACAATGTCGTGCTCGGCACTCACACATACCGGGCAACCCGCATGATAAAAAATAGACTTCATCATTAAATAGTTTTGATGTAAGGATGACAATATCGTCGGCACAAATATAGAAAGGAATCCTAACTAAACAAATTATTTTGAATTTATGCTTACTCCCTACGTTGGTTGAGGGATTTGGAACGAGCTGATATCAGGGTATTCCTTTAAGCAAATGCCGGGGAGTATTGCGAGAGTAGGGGAGTATAGCAGCGCTGCGTGTTCATGTTGAACACATCAAATCAGATCTACTGTATCATTCCTGCTGTTGTGGTATATAACACAACAACCGTTACAGCTTAATCTCTTCTTCATTTTTATCGAAGAAACGGAACTCTGTGAGGTGGTAATTGGAATTCGCTTTTACGCGGATTTTTTGTTTCATCTTCCACGACCATTTCATGCGTTTCGACGGGAACCCCGAGGTTAAATAAGCATGCAGGATGGGATGTACCTGAATGGTGAGGCCACTATGCTTTTGCATGATGAGGTAGTTCAGGTTTTTGGCAATTTCATCCTCAAGGATCAGGGTAGAGGAAACCTTGCCGGTACCTTCGCAACTCGGACAAATCTCGCTGGTGTTGATGTTGGTTTCAGGTTTCATCCGCTGACGCGTAATCTGCATCAACCCGAATTTAGAAATAGGAAGTACGGCATGTTTGGCACGGTCCAGTTTCATAAACTGATCCATAGCGTCAGTCAGTTTCTTCTTGTTTTCCATCAACTTCATATCAATGAAGTCAACCACAATGATACCACCGAGGTCGCGTAAACGCAGTTGCCGTGCAATTTCTTCAGCGGCTTCCAGGTTGGTTTCCAGAGCGTTTTGTTCCTGATTGTTGCTTACGCTTTTGTATCCGCTGTTCACATCAATTACATGCAGGGCTTCAGTGTGTTCAATAATCAGGTATGCGCCACTTGGCAGGTTAACCGTTTTACCGAAAGCCGCCTTCACTTGTTTGGTTACGCCGAAACTGTCGAAGATGGGCATTCCGTTGCTGTAATAAGAAATGATGTCAGACTTATTCGGTGCAATCTTGCGGATATAATTTTTAGTATCGTTGAACAGGTTCTTGTCATTCACCACCACTTTGTTGAAATCTTCATTCAACAGGTCGCGCAGGATGCTGGTGGTTTTAGTTTGTTCACTGAGAATTTTAGCGGGAGGAACGGCACCTTTCAGGTTTTTCTGAATGGTATTCCAGGTTTGGATGAGTCCGTTCAAATCATCGTGCAACTCAGCCGTTTGTTTATTTTCCGCAGCAGTACGAACAATCACACCCAGGTTTTTAGGTTTGATGGCTTCGATGATTTTCTGTAGCCGTTTTCTTTCTTCGGAAGAATGAATTTTTCTGGAAATGGCCACCACATCATTGAAAGGTGTTACCACTACAAAGCGCCCCGGGATAGAAATTTCGCAACTCAAACGCGGGCCTTTGGCCGCAATTGGTTCTTTTAAAATCTGAACCAGTATGTTGGGCTTCCCGGTCAGTACTTCGGTAATCTTTCCGGTCTTAATGATTTCAGGCTCTACTTTAAAAGCATCAAAATCAATTCCATCATCCCCCTTTTCAATCATGCACTGGTGGGTGAATTTCATCAGGGAGCGGACGTATGGACTCAAATCAGTGTAATGCAGGAAGGCATCTTTTTCGAAGCCTACATCTACGAACGCCGCGTTCAGTCCGGGAATAAGTTTTTTTACTTTACCCAGATATAAATCACCTACAGAGAAGTTGGCATCAGCGTTTTCGCTATGCAACTCCACCAGTTTTTTGTCCTCCAGCAAGGCAATTTCTACCCCTGTAGGAACAGCATTAATGATTAACTCCTTGGTCACGTTATAAATGCGCGAACACCTTATGGATATGATTCAAACAGAGGGTACACAACAGCAGGCACGGTTTACGTACCATACGTTGTGTACATATCATGGGGTATCATCTTATAAAATAAGATGCACATGAAGGAAAATTATCTCTTCTTATGACGGTTCTTTCTCAAACGCTTTTTACGCTTATGGGTAGCGATTTTATGACGTTTTCTCTTTTTACCACAAGGCATACTTGTTCTTTTTAATTAGTTATAAATAATTCGTTCTGTTATCTTAATTGCCTGATGCGCTCATCCACTTCCTGTGAATAGTGCGGGTTATCAGCCAGTTTTTTACTGATGTTATACCAGCGTATCGCCTCTTCCTTGTTGCCCATAGCCGCATAGGTATCAGCGAGGTATGCAATGGCTTCCAGGTTACCGGGTTCCTTCTCTACAATTCTAAGGAAACGCGCATTGGCCTTATCAAATTGTCCTGAAATCATACCACCAATACCGAGCACCAGCTGGGCTTTCATATTGTTGCTGTCGCGTTGTGCAACTCCCAACAATTCCTGAATTCCTTTCATTGTGGCTTCCGGATTACCGTCTCTGCCTCTACCGAAAATGTATGCACTTCCTAATCCAATGCGGAGGTCGTCATTCTCAGGATTCAATTGTATGGCACGTTCAAAAAGATCTATCGTTTCAGCAGTCATCCATTCCAGTCGGGCAGGGTCCTGCTGCATTCGAATGTTATCTAACATCAAATGGGCTGCAAAGGTGAGGCTTTTTTCTGAATTTTCCAATTTAGATGCTTCGGAAATATAGAAGGCATAAGGCTCAAACAGTTGTACACTGTCTTTCCAAAATGCGGCTGCCGCTCCGTATGATTGAAGTTTCTGGTTGGGGTCGGCTGATTGCAAGCCCGGTTTAAATGTATTTAAAAGGGCTGATTGTGAAGGGGTTAATGTGTTTTCAACACTGTCGATCCACGTTTGTATCGAAAAAACAGGCGCAGCTTCTGCAGTCACTGCTTTTGAAGTTTTGGGTGCTGTAGTTCTGCCGAAAAAAAATAAAAGAAATACCAGCAACAATCCTGCTGCTGCTGTTAATAGAGGTTTATTCACTTTGCAACTATTTTAGTTCGCAAATATTTTGCGAACCGCAAAGTTACTGGTCTTCATCCTCATTGAGTGTTGGTTCTTCCTTAATTTTTGTGGAACTCTTAATTTCCTGAACAAACTCGCGGGAGGGTTTAAAAGCAGGTATAAAGTGCTCAGGAATAGCAACTGCTACATTTTTCTTAATGTTTCTGCCGATCTTTGCAGCTCGCTTTTTAATAATAAAACTTCCAAATCCTCTGATGTAAATATTTTCACCTTCTGCCAGCGTGTGTTTGATTTCCTTAAACATCGTTTCAAGTGAAACCAATACATCTACCTTTGGTATTCCGGTTTTTTCTGAAATCTTGTTAATCAGATCAGCTTTACGCATAACTTAAAATTTTCATTTTAAATGAGGTACCTTGTTCAAATTTACAAATAACTATGTGATAATCAAGTAGATTTTAGATTATTTATACAAAAACTTTTAAATATCCACCCGTAAGCTCCGTAATACAAGATTTATGCCTCTGTCAGACCATTCCTATTTTGTTCAACAACTACTGCGCTGGAACCGGTTGGCCAATCACCGGAGCATGCCCTGGAAAGGCGAAAAAGATGCCTATAAAATCTGGCTGAGTGAAATTATTTTGCAACAAACACGTGTGGAACAGGGCCTTGAATATTACAAAAAGTTTATAAATGAATTTCCCACTGTGGTGGATCTGGCGAACGCCTCTGATATCCGGGTAATGAAACTCTGGGAAGGACTGGGCTATTACAGTCGTTGCCGCAACCTACTCAAAACAGCCCGACTCGTACGGGATATCCATGATGCCCAATTCCCAACAGGTTTTCAGGAATTGATAAAACTCCCGGGTGTGGGACCCTACACCGCAGCGGCCATCAGTTCCTTTGCAGCCAATGCTCCGCATGCCGTAGTGGATGGAAATGTAATTCGTGTATTGGCCCGATTTTTTGGTATTCACCGGCCGGTAGCTGATACGGCGGGCAAGAAAGTATTTGAACAACTCGCTCAGGACATTTTACCCCATGGGCGTTCTGCTGTTTATAATCAGGCTATTATGGATTTCGGGGCCACGGTATGCAAGCCGGCCGCTCCTTTGTGTGCCACCTGTATGCTTCGGAACAGATGTTATGCATTTAATCAGCAGGAGGTTTCATCGCTCCCGGTGAAACTTAAACGTCCTGAAAAAAAATACCGCTACTTCCATTTTATATATATACGTTATAATGGTAAAGTATGTTTGGTACAACGGCATAAGAAAGATATCTGGCAAGGCCTCTATCAATTTCCGGCCATTGAAACCCAATCTGTCACACCACCCGAACATTTTCGCCCCTTGTTGAACAGACAACCGGCTATATGGGTGGATGCCGATTTTACACAGATGCTCACACACCAAAAAATACATGCCCGGTTTTACCGCATCTCACTGACTAAAAAGCCTGACATTCCCGATGGGTTATGGATTGATGAGAAAAAACTGAATGAATATCCTATGCCGAAAGTGATGGTGAATTTTTTAAAGAATATTCACAAATGACCCCGCGCAGGGTTATTGCTAATTTTCAGATAAGTTATATCTTTAAAATTGGAGATGATTGTAAGATTCAATTAATTATTCAACCATATGAGAGGCGTTAACAGGGTTATGCTGATAGGGAATTTAGGGAAGGACCCGGATATTCAATACCTCGAGGGCAACATTGCAGTAGCTAAATTTTCGCTCGCCACCACTGAAACCTATAAAGACCGCAGTGGCAAACTGATTGCTCAAACAGAATGGCATACAATTGTACTTTGGCGCGGATTGGCAGAACTGGCTCAAAAATACCTACATCGTGGAAGCCTGGTGTATATTGAGGGCAAGTTGAAAACCCGTAGCTGGGAAGATAAGGAAGGGCATAAGAAATTTGCCACAGAAATTGTAGGGGATAACCTGATCATGCTGGATAAACGGGCCGACGGTTCTCATCCACACATGGAAAACCTCGAACACCCACCTCATGAGTTACCACCCACAGAAGAAAGTCGGGATTAACCGGCATGTTGATGCTGATTTACCGCCTATTGTTTACTAAAACTATTTGCATTGGACTATCATTCGGTCATCCATTTTTTTCCATTTCATTTTCTGGCCATTACTCCGGTTGAATCCACCGTGCTGGTAGTATTGGTGATTTTATTACTCGTGCTGTCTTTTCTGATCTCCGGCAGCGAAATTGCTTTTTTTTCGCTCACATCGAAAGACCTGAATGTGCTGAAAACAAAAAGGAATCCTTCTTTTCGCCGTATCGTATACCTGTTGGAACAACCCAAAAACTTACTGGCCTCCATGCATATTGCCAATACATTCGTAAGCATTGGTATTGTACTGGTGAGCAATACGCTGATGGATGAATGGATGGAGTTTTCTGCATTGACTGAATTGGCCAGGCTGGCACTGAAGATTGTGGTGATTGCCGGTATCCTTATCCTGTTTGCTGAGGTGTTGCCTAAAGTGTGGGCTACACACCGCAAGTTGTGGTTCGCTGCCTCGGCCTCACTGGTGATAGAAATTTTCAACAGCATATTGTTTCGCTTCAGCAATCGTGTGGTGCGTTATACCGACAGAATTGAAAAGAGAATGTCGGGCAACAGAAATGGTGCGGTGGATGACAGAAGTCTGGATCAGGCTATTGACTTATTACCCGAAGACGAGGCTACACCGGAAGAGAAAATGATTTTGAAAGGAATCAGAAAATTCAGCGGCACTACCGTAAAACAAATTATGCGTTCACGCCTCGACGTGAGTGGCATAGAAGCGAGCAGCACTTTTGAAGAAATAATGCAACGAGTGAAAGAATTAAACTATTCCAGATTGCCCGTGTATCGTAACAACCTCGATGATATTGCCGGGATGATTCATACAAAGGATTTACTGCCCTATCTGAACGAATCCAATACATTCAATTGGGAGCAGTTGATTCGCCAGCCCTATTTTGTACACGAACAAAAACTGATTGAGGATTTGTTGCAGGAATTCAGGGCACAGCGAAAACATTTTGCCATTGTGGTGGATGAGTTTGGAGGCACATCCGGCATTGTTACCCTGGAAGATATTCTCGAAGAAATCATCGGTGAAATTGAAGATGAGTTTGATGATGAAAAAAGCAGCAATGTAAAAGTGGATGATTACACCTATATCTTCGAAGGCAAAACCATGATTCCCGATGCCTGCCGGATGATGAAACTTCCGGAAGATACATTTGATGAAATAAGGGGAGAGAGTGATTCTCTCGCCGGCCTCGTACTCGAAATTGCCGGTGAATTCCCTCAAATCAATCAGGGCCTCCACAGCGGAAACTTTACCTTTATCCCTCTTGATATCAATAAAAACAGGATTGAAAAAATTAAAGTACTTATCAATCCAGTACAAACAGACGCTGAATAAATGCAACACCAACCTCTGAGATTAATCGCCTTGCTGCTACTCATTACCACCATGAGCTGCAACAGTGTGTACACATCCAAAAAACGCGGATACTTCCATATCGAACTTCCGGAACACGCATATCAATCGTTTAACCGGGAAGGATTTCCCTATGCCTTTGAATATCCGGTATATGCCAACATTGTGCAAGACACCACCTATTTTGATACCACTCCCGAAAATGATTACTGGGTGAATATTGATTTTCCCCAATATGATGCAAGGATTTTTCTGAGCTATAAAATTGTTGGCGGTAAAGCACCGTATAAAGTGAAAGGCCCCGATGGTCAGTACAAAGATTCAATGGGAATTAATGAGTTCGACCGCATGGTGAATGATGCGTTCAACTTAACCAATAAAAACGAAGTGGTGGCCACGTCAATCCGCGACAGTGTGTTCAGAACCTCCAATGGTGTTTCAGGAGTGGCTTTCCGCGTGGGAGGAAATGCTGCTACTGCGCGTCAGTTCTTTGTAACAGACACTACCAAACATTTTCTGCGGGGAGCGCTGTATTTCGCCTCCACACCCAATGCCGATTCCATCAGGCCCGTGGTGGATTTTCTGCAAAAAGACATTGAACACCTGATGAATACTTTTCGCTGGAAAAATTAATTCCGATTTTCATGCGTCCACCCGAATCAATACCGTTTAACAACCATCAATACCATATTTTTGCAGCATGATAGCTATAGGTGATGTTTTGGTGAGCGACCAGGTACTGAGTGAACAGTTTGTTTGCGATTTGAACAGTTGTAAAGGCGGCTGTTGTGTGGATGGAGATGCCGGGGCCCCATTGAAAAAAGAGGAATTGAAGAAGCTCGATGAAATTTTTGACACCATTTCACCATACCTTGAAGAAGAAGGTTTACGCGAAATTGAAAAACAGGGGAGGTATGTGTACGACAAGGAATTCGGATGGGTTACTCCCACCATTGGCGGAAAAATTTGTGTTTACGGTGTGAGAGACAAGAATGGTATTGTAAAATGTGGCATTGAACAGGCGTGGCTCGATGGTAAAATAAAATTCAAAAAGCCGGTGAGTTGCCACCTGTTTCCAATTATTGTAAAATCAAGCGCACTCAACGCTACACGATATGTAAATTACGAACCCCGTGAAGATTTGTGTAAGGCAGCATGCACCCTGGGCAAAAAACTGAAAGTGCCGGTGTATGAATTTCTAAAGGAGCCTTTGATCCGTACTTTTGGAACCCAATTTTATAACGCCCTGGAAGCAACGGCAAAGCACTTAAAAAAGGAGACAAAAAAATGAGGAAAATCTTAGTACTGACTGGAGGTATTTTAAGTTGTATCATGCTTATCAATGCATGCAGCGTAAACAAAGCCAAGATTGACAATAACCTTAAAAAATACTTCGAAACCCGCAATGTAAAAGGTTGCTTCACCATGATGAATAATGCCACCGGAAGCGTTACGGTGTACAACATGGAACTGGATACTATGCGTTTTTTACCGGCATCAACTTTTAAAGTGGTTAATGCCTTAATTGGACTTGAAACAGGTGCCATCACCAACGACAGTATGGTAATTCGCTGGGATGGTGTGCGCCGGGATATAAAAGAATGGAATAAATCCCTGAGCCTGCCCGAAGCATTTAAAGTGAGCAGCGTTCCCTATTTTCAGGAAGTGGCGCGCCGCATTGGAAAAGACACCCTGCAGCGGTATATCAATACACTGGGTTATGGTAACATGAACCTCGAAGGGCCAGTAGATTCTTTCTGGCTAAATAACATATTGAAAATTTCACCCGATGAACAATTGGGGCTGATGAAACAATTGTATTTCGATCAGCTGCCGTTCAGGAAAAGTGTGCAGCAGTCGGTACGGAATATGATGCTGCAGGAAGACAATACACTCTATCAGTTGAGCTATAAAACCGGCTGGGGATTCAATGAAAAGAATGAATCCATCGGTTGGGTAGTGGGCTGGATTGAAGAGAATCGTCATGTATACTTTTTTGTTACTCTGGTACAGTCTGATAACCCTGAAATTGATATGCCCGAAGTAAGGATGAGCATCACCCGAGATATTCTGAAAGAACTTGGTTTCTTTGAAGGAAAGAAATAATCATCCTTATTGCTTCTTTAACATTCGGGAGTGGGTTATTGTTTAAATTGCGGTACCCATGTTTTCTTTTCAAAATCCACAGGCTTTTTGGTTGCTGTTATTGCTGTTGCCCCTGATGGCTTTATATAGCTATGCGGTACAACGCAAGCGTGCTGTTGCACGTAGAATAGGCGACGAGGCACTGGTAGCCGAATTAACCGCATCGTACCTGCCCCGCCGATATGCACTGAAAGCCTTTTTGAGTGGGGGAGCTCTCATGCTGTTGGTGGTGGCCATCGCCCATCCGAGGCTTTCGGGAGGAACACAAAAAACAGTAAGAAACGGTATCGATCTTGTAATGGCACTGGATGTAAGCAATAGTATGCTGGCGGAAGATATTGCACCAACACGGCTCGACCGCGCACGTCAAATCATGTACCTCATGGTGGATCGATTGTCGAATCACCGCATTGCCATTGTAGTGTTTGCCGGTAAAGCCTATTTGCAGATGCCGCTCACAGCAGATCATACCGCAGCAAAAATGTACATCAATGCTGCAGGGCCAGAACTGGTATCTGTACAGGGAACTGCCCTGAAAGAAGCGTTGAATAGAAGCAGTCAGTCATTCAATACACAGGATAAAAAATACAAAGCCGTTATTCTGATCACTGATGGCGAAGATCATGATGAAGATGCTGTTGAAGAAGCAGAAAACATGGCCAAAGAAGGTATTGTGGTAAACACTATTGGCATTGGTTCAACCAAGGGGTCTGTGATCAAAAACCCGGAATCAGGAGAAGTAAAACTGGATGCCGATGGCAAGCCGGTAGTTTCAGTGCTGAATGAAAAAGTGTTGCAGGAGATCGCGCAGGCAGGGAATGGAACGTATCACTATTACACACAAACGGCCACTGCGGTGCAGGCTATGGAAGAAGCCATTCTGCAAATGGAACAGCGCGAGATTGTAGAAGAATCCAGTAAAGTGTATCAATCATTGTATATGTATCCCTTGCTGGCAGCGTTGTTTTTATGGTTGATAGAATTGTTTGTTTCGGATAAGCGCAAACGTTTGGAAATTGCACTGAAACCCGCACTCATGCTGATCCTGGTATTCGCCTTTGGCAGCAGTTCAGCACAGCATTTACGTGAGGGAAATACATTGTATAATAAAGGGGAGTTTGAAAAAGCTGCCGAGCAATACAAGCTGGCTGCAGAAAAGAAAAATGATTTTGCAGGGCACTTTAATTATGGAAACGCACTGTACAAAAGTAAACAACCCGATGCCGCATTGAATGCCTATCAAACTGCCATTGCGCAATCGGCTCGTCCTCAGGATAAAGCTGCCGCCTGGTATAACTCCGGCGTGGTACTGCAACAATCCGGCAAAGTGGATGAGTGTATCGAGGCATACAAGGAAGCCCTCAAACTGGCTCCCGACGATGCCGAAGCCAGGCATAACCTTCAAAAAGCACTCAGAGAGAAGCAACAGCAGGAGCAACAATCTCAGCAGCAGCAAAAACAACAGCCCAAGCCATCGCAGCAACAGCCCACACCTTCACCTGCCAGACTTTCTAAAAAAGAGGCGGAAGATAAGCTCAGAGCCCTGCAACAACAGGAAAGAAACCTGCAGGATAAATTGAAAAAACAGGAACCCGTGCCGGCATCAACCCCTGAAAAAGACTGGTAACAATCCACCCTTCCCCGATGTATCTTTGTACACTTAAACAGTTCAGTCAGTATGTTTCAATATTGTTCTTCCACTAAACAGTACAAACGCCTGCCAACTCGGCCGGTTCAGGTAGGTAACCTTTGGATTGGTGGCTCGCATCCTATTCGTGTTCAAACCATGACAACCACCGATACAATGGATACTGAGGCAACCACGGAACAGGTTATCCGTTGTGCAGATGCAGGGGCCGAACTAGTGAGGATTACGGCTCCCTCCAAAAAGGAAGCAGAGAACCTGCGAAATATTAAAGAGACATTGCTGAAAAAAGGGTACACTGTACCGTTAGTGGCGGATATCCACTTCACTCCCAATGCGGCTGAAATTGCTGCCGGAATTATAGAAAAAGTGAGGATTAATCCGGGCAATTACGTAGATAAGAAAAAGTTTGAACAGATTGAATACACCGATGATGCCTACGCGGATGAACTGAAGCGCATTGCTGAACGTTTTACCCCGCTGGTTGAAATTTGTAAAAAGCAGGGCACGGCCATGCGCATCGGTACAAACCACGGCAGCCTGAGCGATCGCATCATGAGTCGTTATGGAGATACTCCCCGCGGAATGGTGGAAAGCGCCATGGAATTTTTGCGCATTGCCCGCAGCCTCGATTATCATCAGATTATCCTGAGTATGAAAAGCAGCAATCCGCTGGTAATGGTTCAGGCGTATCGATTGCTGGTGCAGCAGATGATGGAAGAGTTTGGTGAATGTTATCCGCTTCACCTGGGTGTGACAGAAGCCGGGGATGGTGAAGATGGCAGGATTAAATCAGCGATTGGCATCGGAACATTGCTGGAAGACGGCATCGGCGATACCATTCGGGTAAGCCTCACCGAAGATCCGGAGTTTGAAATCCCGGTTTGTAAAGATCTGGTGAAAAAATACAATCAGTCAGCCCCGGATGCGGATGATACCATATTGCCGGAGGATAAATTGTGGTATAATCTTTTTGAATATAAACGTCGTTTAACCGAACCCGTTATGAATATCGGCGGAACCCATGTGCCGGTTGTGTTTGCTGATTTTATGCAGGCAAACGAAGTGTCCCGCGAGGCACTCAACGCCATAGGGTATACGTATCAGGCGGATACGGATAAATGGCACATTGGAGATGCGGCGGCAGATATTCTGTATACACATAAAAAGACTGTTTCTTTCAATTTACCGGGCACACTGAAGGTGGTTTGTGATGCAAGCGTATGGTCGCCGGAACTCGTGAATCATTATCCGCTTTATACACTGCAGGAATATGCTGAAGGAAATATTACCAACGGACTGCATTTTGTGGCCTGTGATGTAAGCGGAGATTATACCCGTATGCTTGAGTTGGTAGCAAATCATAAACAGGCAGTGGTGTGTTTATACGCCACCGGCCCGAACAGTATGCAACGGGTAAGAAGCTGCATCAATACCATGATGGGAATGCGTATATCCAACCCCGTTATACTGGCAGTGGAATCGCAGCATGCAACCATCGATGAACAGTTGATTCATTTTTCAGTGCAGGCAGGCGCCTTATTGCTCGAGGGTATGGGAGATGGAATCTGGCTGATGAACGACCCTGCTAAAATCATGAACAGCCAGGTAAGCGGCCGAACGTATCTGCCGGTTGAAAATAACCATCAGTTCCTCAACCAGACTTCTTTCTCTATTCTGCAGGCAACACGAACACGCATTTCTAAAACCGAATACATCAGTTGTCCTAGTTGTGGCCGCACATTGTTTGACCTGCAGGAAACCACGGCAAAAATTCGGCGGGTAACCAATCACCTGAAAGGATTGAAAATTGCCATTATGGGCTGTATAGTGAATGGTCCGGGCGAAATGGCGGATGCGGATTTCGGCTATGTGGGGAGCGGTCCCGGAAAAATTACTTTGTATAAAGGCAAGGAAGTGGTGAAACGGAATATCAACAGCGATGTGGCAGTAAACGAACTCATCAACATCCTCAAAGAGAATAATGTATGGATTGAACCTACTGTTACTGTGGGTTCATGATTAAACAGGCAATTATGCAAACAGACTTTCTCGTTATTGGCTCAGGTATTGCCGGATTAACGTATGCGCTTAAGGTAGGCAGGGCGTTTCCCGACAAGTCCGTTACTATCATCACCAAAACCATGAGTGATGAAACCAACACCAAATACGCTCAGGGAGGTGTTGCAGGAGTGATGGATTTTACCACCGACAGTTTCGAAAAGCATATAGAAGACACACTGATTGCAGGAGATGGTTTATGCAAAAAGGAAGTGGTTGAACTGGTAGTGAAGGAAGGCGTTGAACGCATTCAGGAAATTATTGAATGGGGAGCGCGTTTTGATAAAGACACCGAAGGTGATTTTAAGCTGGGTAAGGAAGGCGGACACAGCGAGAACCGCATACTACACCACAAAGATGTAACCGGTAAAGAAATGGAACGGGCGCTGCTTTCCAGTATCGCTCAGCTTCCGAATGTGCAGATCATTACACATGGTTTTGTACTCGATCTTATTACACAGCATCACCTCGGTTATCTGGTAACCAAATCAACCCCCGATATTGAGTGCTACGGAGTGTATATGCTCAATATCAACACCCATGAAATTATCACCGTAAAAGCTAAGATTACCTTACTGGCTACCGGTGGTATCGGCCAGGTGTACCGTTCCACTACCAATCCGTCTATCGCTACCGGCGATGGTATAGCCATGGTATACAGGGCAAAAGGCAGGATTGAAAACATGGAGTTTATTCAGTTTCATCCTACCGCATTGTACGAACCGGGTGCCAGAGGATATTCCTTCCTTATAACGGAGGCGGTTAGGGGCGATGGAGCTATTTTACGCAACGATACCGGTGAGGCCTTTATGGAACGATATGACAGCCGAAAAGACCTCGCACCCAGAGATATTGTAGCACGTGCCATTGATAATGAAATGAAGATTCACGGTACTGAATTTGTTTTTCTCGATTGCAGGCACATGCCGCTGGAAAAGTTCATAGAACACTTTCCTAACATTTATGAAAAGTGTAAGAGTGTGGGGATTGATGTGTCGAAAGATATGATTCCCGTTTCTCCTGCCGCGCATTACAGTTGCGGTGGAATTAAAACCGATGAATACGGAAAAACTTCCATCAGAAATTTATTTGCTGCCGGTGAATGTGCCAGCACAGGATTACACGGCGCCAACCGACTGGCCAGCAACTCACTGCTCGAAGCCATGGTGTTTGCACACAGAAGTTTTGTGATGGCATCACGCGAGATTCCCATCATACCGGATTTGCCAGAAATTCCTGAATGGAATGCGGAAGGCACCAAGGCCCCGGCAGAAATGATCCTCATTACCCAAAGCAAAAAGGAACTCAAACAGATTATGAGTGATTATGTGGGGATTGTGAGAACCAATGAGCGCCTGGGCAGAGCCGCCACACGACTGGATTTATTACACCTTGAAACCGAAAAACTCTATCAGCGTACAGAGGTGTCAACCGCACTATGTGAGTTGAGAAACTTAATTACCATTGCTTATCTTATTGTAAAATCTGCAGGTTTTAGAAAAGAAAGCAGGGGCTTGCATTACAATACCGATTATCCCGGCAAAGGCGCCATCCTGCAGGATACCATTTTATAATCTATCGTTACTCGTTACTATGTACTACATTGTTTATGCACTTCTTTATCTTGTATCACTGATTCCCTTTACGGTGATGTACGGATTGAGTAATGGAATAGCCTGGTTGATGTTTAACGTGTTCAGTTATCGTAAGGATGTTGTGCTGAATAACCTGCGGATTGCATTTCCTGAAAAATCTACATCAGACAGAAAAAAAATAGCGATTGCTTTTTACAGAAATCTGATTGATACATTTCTGGAGAGCATCAAACTGATTTCAATGTCTAATCAGCAGTTAGAGAAAAGAATCAACGTAAGCAATATGGAAGCCTGCAACCAACTGATCCGTGAAGGGAAGAATGTGCAGTTTCACAGCGGACATCAGTTCAACTGGGAATATGCCAACCTGGCTTTTTCAAAAAATATAGAAGGTACATTTCTCGGCGTATACATGCCTATTAAAAATAAAGTGCTGGACAGGCTCTTTTTGAAAATCAGAAGCCGTTACCATACAACCCTGATTCCCGTTCCGGAATTTAAAGACACTTTTAAGCAATTTTCCGAGAAGCCCTATTCACTTGCATTAGTATCCGATCAAAACCCCGGTAAACCAATGAATGGCCACTGGCTGAATTTCTTTGGCAAGCCAACACCTTTTGTGGCCGGTCCGGATAAGGGTGCCAGACTGAAAGGCACCGCTGTGGTTTTTGTGAAATTCGTTAAGGGGCACAAACGCGGATACTATACGTATAAGGCAACTGTGGTTACCGAGAACGCTTCGGATATGCGTGAGGGTGAGTTAACCCTTCGCTTCCGCGATTTTCTGGAAGATGCGATACGTGAACATCCTGATAACTACTTATGGAGCCACCGGAGATGGCGCAGGAAATATAAACCGGAGTATGAGAAGAGGTGGATTGAGCCCGTGCCTCCTCCCATACCAACCTAGTGAATCAAGGCTCCGCAACCTGGCTCAGGTGCTGGAACTCCCGATTATACTTCAACGTAGCCTCAACCCTGTTGCGAACACCCATCTTTCGGTAAATGCTGCGCACATGTTTCTTTACTGTTTCCGGTGAGATAAAAATTTTACCGGCAATTTCTTTGTAATACAATCCCTGTGAAAGTTCACGGATTATTTCACTCTCCCTTCGAGTGAGCAAGTTTTCAGCAGTTTTCATATGAACTATTTTAAGTGTGAATAGTTCTACAAAGTTGATGGCAGCAACTTGCGTCTCCAAGGGATTATCACCAGTTACATACTGTTACTTTTCTGAAGCATTAGGGGTGAAACAAACAAGCCCGCCCGTAGGGCAGGCTCATGCGTTCTGTGAGGATTATACGATTTAGTTCAGTGCGGCTGTTTCACGAACAACCTGCACATTTTTTATTTTGCTGATGCTGCCCCATCCACCCAACACATTGCGCAGGTTATGGAAGCCATGCTTTTTAAAAATGGATGCGGCAATTACACTTCGGTATCCGCCCGCACAATGGATGTACAGGTTTTGAGTTTCATTGAACTGTGCAATCTCAGCCACGTCGGTCATTTCTGATAGGGGAAGGTTGATGGCGTTTTTCAAATGCCCTTCCACAAACTCTCCTTCTTTTCTTACATCAACAATGGTGAGTCTGGGGTCATGCGGTATGTCCATCACCAGTTCATCTGCTTCCACATCAATCACCATATCCACCGGTTCTCCGGCGTTACTCCATGTTTGAAAACCACCCTCCAGGTATCCGCTGATTTTTTCAAATCCCACACGGGTTAAACGAATCAGCGAGGCTTCTTCAGCTCCCGGATCGGTTACCAGGATGATGGATTGGTTGAAGGGCAGCAAGGCGCCGGCCCATTCTGCAAATCTTCCTTCCAGTCCGATAAAGATTGAACCGGGAATAAAACCTGAAGTAAAGGTACTCGCCGGACGCGTGTCTAAAATAATGGCACCGTCTTGCGCAGCCTGTTTAAACGCCTCGATAGATAATGGCGTTAACCCTTGTTGTTTGAGTTCTTCCAACGGGGTGTATCCTTTTTGGTTTATTTGTGCATTGATGGCAAAATAACCGGGGGCATCCTGCAAACCGGTAGTTACCTGCTCAATAAAAGATTCTTTGGTGGGTGCCTGTAAAGCATAATTCATTTTTTTCTGATCGCCCAGTGTACTCCATGTTTCTGGTCCCAGGCTTTTTCCGCAACTGCTGCCGGGGCCGTGGGCAGGATATACCAACACATCATCCGGCAGGGGTAAAATTTTATCCTGTAATGATTGATATAGAATACCCGCCAGTTCCTCACTGCTCATACCGCCACTACTCAAATCCGGCCGTCCTACATCCCCAACAAACAGCGTATCACCCGTGAATACGGCATGTGCTTTCCCTTTTTCATCCTTCAACAGGTAACAAACGCTTTCCATTGTATGCCCGGGCGTGTGCAACACTTCAATGCTGCAAGATCCTAACGGAAAAACCTCTCCGTCTTTAGCATGATGCACAGCGTATCCGGTGGTAGCGCCAGGTCCGAATACTATGGGTGCTCCGGTAGCACGCGCAAGATCTAAGTGTCCGCTAACAAAATCTGCATGAAAATGGGTTTCAAAAATGTAACGAATGGTAACATTTCTTTCTTTGGCCAGTTGCAGGTAATCATCAATATCCCTCATTGGATCAATAATAGCTGCCACGCCATCGCTTTCAATGTAATAAGCTGCTTCGCTCAAACATTTCGTATATAATTGCTGTATGAACATATGTTTTATTTGTGCAAATGTAAGGCATGTTCTCCTCCTCCCGTATAAGGATAACTGTTAAACCATGCGCATAAAAAAAGCGGATGAAATTTCATCCGCCTGTTTTTTCTTGAAAGTTTAATTACGCAACCATTTCTTGCACACACTGATTCAACTCGTCAATTCTTTTGTAGTTTACCAGATAATAAATGTACTTACCTTCTCTTTGTGTAGTTACCACACCGGCTTTTCTCATGATTGCAAGGTGTTGAGAAGCAACAGATTGCTCTAAGCGAAGGCGAACATAAATCTCCGTAACGGTAATCTTTTTCTCAGTTTCAATCAGCGTTAAAATTTGCTGACGGAGCTTGTGATTCAGTGCACGTAAAACCAGCGAAGCCTTCTTAACATTATGATAATTAATGTTAATAGATGAAGGAGCTTCGTTGTTCTGCGTTTCAACTTTCAGGTCATTCGTTTGAGTTGCAACCATCATAGGGAAATAATTTAAATCTTGAACAAAGTAAATAGAGTACAAATATACTATTGAGATAATGTTTAAATGAATAAACGCTGTTAAAATTGCTGGAAACGAATGTCTTTTAGATATAGAATTATTACTACACGTTGTAGAATTCTTTTGCATAAAACGGAGTGGCATCCACCAGGGAAGCGAAATCGGCAGACTGAAATTTTTCGTAGGCACGTTGCACAAACGATGGGGTGGTATCGCTTAGTTCGGTGAAAATGGCATTGGGATGGTTGAGTACATTTTTGAATTTATCTGAACCATTACCGGAAAACACGATGGGTTGTTGATGTAGTGTATCAGCGAAGGACTGATCATTCAGGATCATTGCCTGAGGGGTAATGATTTCCTGCAGCTGATGAGTATACAGGGCTGTAAATACTTCCATACGGCGCGCATCAATCATCGGGCAGTACAGCGCATTTTCCAAACCCATTTGTTTTATACTGGTGGATGCCATCAGCCATAGATTGTTGATTGTAATCAACGGAATGTGCAGTGCATAGCAAAACCCTTTGGCAGTAGATAAACCTACGCGCAAACCGGTGTAAGATCCGGGGCCTTCTGTAACGGCAACAGCTTGTAAGTTTAATGGAGTAATGCCGGCTTCCTGCATCAGTTCTTGAATGGCCGTATGAATAAATGCACCGTGGTCTTTCTGTTGATGATTCTCACGAATGGCAACCTGTTGCCCGTTCAGCGACAATGCCGCTACAGCCTTAGTTAATGCGGTGTCTATATGTAAAATGTAGGTATTCATACGTTGGCTTCTTTTAAAAGCAGCGCACAGGGTTTATATCTTTTGTCGGTAACGGAGAGATGCAACAGTAAATGGGCTATGGACGGCAAGCCAATTTTCCGGCTCCATTCAAAAGGACCGTAAGGGTAACCGGTTCCCAGTTTCATGGCCGTATCAATTTCATCTTTGGTACTGATTCCATCCTCCAGTGCAAAATAAGCTTCATTGATAATCATCGATACCACCCTTGATGCTATCAGTCCGGTGGCAGGCGTTACCCAAACCGGTATAACATTCAGGCTATGAAGAATGTGGTTTGCAGCTTCATCAGGGGTTCCACCAACTTCCCAGCGCGGCCTTTCAATAAACCCGGGCCACAGGGTAACGTAGTGTACTGAGGGAGTGGGCTTTAAGTCAATTGTTGAAGCATCCATGAATACAGGAACGTTTTCGGATATACCTGTCAGTGGTGTATCAGCGCTCACAAACAGGGCATCGGGTGTAGGATGATTTTTCCATTCATCCATGTGTTGTAATCGTACCCACGTAGCTCCGGGCAGAGCAGAAAGACTCTGCCAAACTTCATCCTCTACACACGTTAATATTTTCATGTATTCTTTTGTGCAAAAATAGGGCGATAATAAAAGACTAACTTTGCGGGATAAAAAAATATCATGAAACATCAGATTATTCAAACTTCCCAAGCGCCGGCTCCCATTGGTCCATATAGTCAGGCCGTACAGGCAGGAGATATTTTGTTTATATCCGGACAAATTGCATTGAATCCTGAAACGGGCGAATTAGACAATGCGGATGTGCGTACTGAAACCATACGTGTGATGCAAAATCTGAAAGCCATACTGGAAGCGGCCGGAAGCCATTTTGGCAAAGTAGTTAAAACAACCATTTTCCTCAGCGATATGCAATTGTTTGCTGAAGTGAATGAAATATACGCCACTTACTTTACGGATAATTATCCTGCAAGGGAAACGGTTGCCGTAAAAGGATTACCTAAAAATGTTCATGTTGAAATCAGCATGATTGCCGCTGTATCATGATAATAATCACCGCACCTGTTCACGACTTTCTGTTGGATTACCTATCCTCAAAAGGGTATGAGTACCGTTATGTGCCTGACATTACGTACGATCAGCTGATGCTGCAGGTACAAGAGGCGGAGGGCTTGTTTGTAACCACCCGCTTACCCATCAACAAGGAATTGCTGATAAAGGCGGAAAAACTCAAGTGGGTTGGACGGCTGGGCAGTGGCATGGAAATGATTGATACAGCGTTTGCGCGTTCACGTGATATTTACTGTGTAAGCAGCCCCGAAGGAAATCGTACCGCCGTTGCTGAACACGGTTTGGGGATGTTGCTGAATTTGATGCACCACATCTCCCATTCCGCTAAAGAAGTGCACATGGGAATCTGGGAGCGGGATAAAAACCGGGGAATTGAACTGACCGGAAAAACAGTGGGTATCATAGGTTTTGGCAATACCGGGGAGGCCTTTTCACGTTTGCTGGGTGCTTTCAACGTAACGCTGCTGGCGTATGATAAATACCGGTATGACTTCGGCGGTCGATACATTAAAGAGGCCAGTTTTGAACAGGTTTGCCGCTACGCGGATATCATCAGCTTTCATCTGCCCCTAACGGATGAAACCCGGTATATGGCCAATGAGGCTTTCTTCGACCGTTTGAGGAACCAGCCTTATATTCTAAACACCTCCCGTGGCGAAATTATCCATACACCGGCCCTGATCGATGCCCTGAAAACTCAAAAAATCCGTGGTGCAGCCCTGGATGTGCTTGAAAATGAACGCTTGAACACCTACACACCTGCCGAGAAGGAGCAGCTGGATTTCTTGTCCGGCACCCCTAACGTACTGGTAACTCCACATATAGCCGGCTATAGCCATGAATCTTTTAAAAAAATGGCAGAAATCCTGATACATAAGCTCAAATTGTAGGAGGTTTTCGTTAAAAAAGGTATATTTGTACACATGCAACGCTTTGGAGGCTTTCCGAAGCGTTGTATTTTTTTTGCTACTAAACAACCCTATTATGGCAGAGACCAACTACGTAACACAGGAAACTTTTGATAAAATGCAGGCCGAGTTGCATCGCATGAAAACCGTTGATCGCCCAGCGGCCAGTGCGGCGATTGCTGAAGCCAGAGAAAAAGGTGATTTGAAGGAAAATGCAGAATATGATGCAGCCAAAGAAGCTCAGGGATTGCTGGAAGCCAGGATCAATCAATTGGAAACGATGGTGGCCACCGCACGCATTCTCGACGCTTCCTCTATCAATACCAGCAGGGTGAGTATATTAACCAAGGTTACCTTGCTGAATATGAATACGAAAAAGGAAGTTACCTACCAGATTGTATCTGAAGGTGAAGCGGATTTGAAAGCGGGAAAAATTTCTGTAACCTCACCCATAGGCAATGGTTTGCTCGGAAAATCAGTAGGAGATGTTGCTGAAGTGAAAGTGCCTGCAGGCTTACTGAAATTTAAGATTGAAAAGATCTCAGTATAATATTTACTTACTTTAGCTGCATGACAATTTTTTCGAAAATACTATCCGGCGAAATTCCATCTTATACCATTGCGCAGAATGAAAAGTTTTACGCATTCCTGGATGTGTTTCCGCTGGTTCACGGGCATGTACTGGTGATTCCTAAGTTGGAGGTGGATAAACTCTATCATTTACCCGATGAATTCCTATCTGAAATGATGCTGTTTGCCAAACCGATTGCGCTGGCCATTGAAAAGGCTTTCCCTTGCAAACGAGTGGGGATGAGTGTCATCGGGCTGGAAGTGCCTCATGCACACCTGCACCTGATACCCCTGAATACAATGGATGACATCAACTTTACCCGCAAAAAACTAACCGTAACCCGGGAGGAACTGCTGGAAGCACAACAGAAGATTGTACACTATTTAACGGGACGCGACAAACGGTGAGGGTTACCCGAAATAAACTGTTTCCAGTCTGCACTTTTTTTAACGCCTTTTATTGCCGGAGTTTTTCCCTGAAAAGAATGACAAATAGCTACGGCAATTGCATCCGAAGCATCGAACTGCTTCTCTGTACAGGTAACATGCAATAGTTTCTCCACCATTTTAAGTACCTGTTCTTTTCCGGCATTCCCATTTCCTGTAATAGACTGCTTCACTTTTTTGGGAGAATACTCACTGATGGGGATGGCATATTGCATGGCTGCCGCGATGGCTACGCCCTGAGCCCTGCCGAGTTTCAGCATGCTCTGAACGTTTTTCCCGAAGAACGGAGCCTCTATGGCAAATTCATGGGGTTTGTACTCCTGAATGAGTTCAGAAACCTTCCGGTAAATAATTTCAAGACGCTCATAGGAATCGTGCCGGGAGGGGATCTTCAGTACATCCATGCAAATCAGGCTCATGGACTGGCCCTGCACCCGTAAAACACCAAAACCCATCACCAGTGTGCCGGGATCTATTCCTAATATGATTTTTGGTGTATTTTGCAAGAGGCTGCCTTAATTTAAATATACTGCTTGAACAAAAGTATTAAAATAATCATCAACTACTTTCTGGCTCCGGTGTTGTTTGTAGTGTTGTGCTGGAGTTTGTATCAGCAGATCATTCATCAGCCGGATCTTCCGGCGCAATGGAAACATATTCAACAAAGCTGGAGCAATCCTTTGTGCTGGTTGGTAGGCGTGCTGATGATGGTGAACTGGGGAATTGAAACGCAGAAATGGGTGGTGTTGATGCGACCTGCAGAAAAATTAACTTTCTACAATGCTTTTAAATCTGTGTTGGCCGGTTGCAGTATTACCATGCTCACGCCGAACAGGATAGGAGAATATGGAGGAAGAATTCTTTATGTACAACCCGAGAACAGGCTCAAGGGAATTTCGCTGACCATACTCGGAAGTTTGAGTCAACTGATTGTAACCCTGGTTGCCGGAGTTGCAGGTTTGATTGCAATGAAGTATTTTTCTCCCCATCCCCAGCCGGTATTTGAACATGTACCGGCGTTCATGGAAAATATTCTGCTGGGTACGAGTATAGCTGTGCTGGTGGTATTGCTGTTGCTGTATCTGAATGTGCATTGGTTTGTGGTGTGGATGGGCAGGATTAAACCCATGCGCCGCCTCATGAATCATATTTCTGTGCTCGATCAGTTCAGTGGCAAACAATTGTTAAGAATCATACTTTTATCTTTTTTTAGATATCTGGTCTTTATTTTGCAATACATCGTCATGCTCAAAGTAATGCAGGTAGACGTAGATTGGGTTTGGAGTGCCTGGATACTCAGCGTTTTCTTTTTGGTGATGGCCATGGCTCCTACGATAGGTTTTCTGGAACTACCTATCCGGGCTACCGCCACGGTGGAATTGTTTGGGATGTACAGCAGCAATGTAGCAGGGATACAGGCAGCAGCGTTTGGTATCTGGCTCATTAACCTGGCTGTACCGGCACTGATAGGCAGTTTGTTTGTGTTTGGATTAAAACTTATAAAGGAAAAATGAATAGTATCAATAAAATAATGCTGTTGCTCTTTGCATCGGCTTGCAGCATGACTGTAAAAGCACAAAGTGATTTTTGCGGGATTAAAAACACCACGTTTCAGAACGGCGAAACAGTAACCATGAAGGTGTTTTATAACGCTTTGGGTGCTTATGTGGGAGCCGGCGAAGCAACGTTTTCGGTTAAGCTTACCCGTTATAATGACAAACCGGTGTACCACTTTCTCGGAGAAGGAAAAACCTATGCTTTTTTTGATAATTTCTTTAAAGTAAGAGACCGGTATGAAAGTTTTGTGGATACCGCCTCGTTATTGCCCTATAAATTTATTCGTAATGTAGATGAGGGCGGACACAAGATTTACAACAACGTTACCTTTAACCAGGAAACCAATACGGCAGTAAGTACCAATGGTGTTTTTAAAATAACCGATTGTATCCAGGATGTGGTGAGTTCGGTGTACTATGCCCGAAACATCGATTTTGAAAAATATAAACCCGGCGACAAGATTCCTTTTGATATGTTTCTGGATGATGAAATTTATCATCTGTACATCCGTTACCTCGGCAAGGAAAAAGTAAAAACCCGTTACGGCAGGTTCCATGCCTATAAATTCAAACCGTTGCTGGTGAAAGGAACCATATTTGAAGGAGGTGAAAAAATGACCGCCTGGGTATCGGCGGATGATAACCGTTTGTTATTGCGTGTGGACAGTCCTATTTCAGTGGGCAGTATCAAAGTAGATATGATGGGATACAGAAACCTGCGTCATCCGCTGAAATCGCTGATCTCCACCCGATAAACACATCCTGCGCCAGCAGATTTTTCAATGCATCACAATAAGGACGTGTTAGGCAATCACAGGCTTACACAGCATCCAGCGGAAATCCTTCTTTTAATCGTATACCCTTTTCCGTTGATTGCAGCGTGCAGCATTCTGTTTCATGGTCGTGCTCCAGAAATAAAATGTAATCGTTCTCCATCGCTTCTGTAAGGAATGATTTCTTTTCATTCAATGTAGTGAGCGGGAACATATCGTATGCCATAACATAGGGCAGGGGGATGTGCCCGGCAGAAGGCAGTAAATCAGCCATAAATAATACTTCTCTTCCTTTGTAAGTTACCTGAGGCAACATCATGGCATCGGTATGTCCGAATACCTGACGCACACGTATAAACGAAGGGAAATCATTTGCGTGTGTTTCTATAAATTTCAGTTGTCCGCTTTCCTGAATAGGCAGGATATTCTCTTTCAGGAATGAGGCCTTTTCACGTGCATTGGGTTCTACGGCCCACTTCCAGTGACGTTCATTACTCCAGAATGTGGCGTTTTTGAATGCTGGCACCAGCAGGTCGCCTTCTTTTTCAATACTGCCGCCGCAATGGTCGAAATGCAGGTGTGTTAAGAAGACATCTGTAATATCGTTGCGGTGAAATCCGTGCCGAGCCAGTGATTTATCTAAGGTGTCCTCACCATGTAAATAATAATGACCCATGAATTTTGCATCCTGCTTGTTTCCAATGCCGTTATCTATCAGCACCAACCGGTTGCCTTCCTGAATCAGCAAACAACGCATGGCCCAGGTACACATATTGTTTGCATCAGCCGGATTGATTTTGTTCCAGATGCTTTTCGGAACCACACCAAACATTGCTCCGCCATCTAATTTGAAATTTCCGGTAGGTATTGAGTAGAGTTCCATATTATATTCTTTTTGGGATTCGTTTCATTGCAAAGAAAAGAAAGATCAGCCCCATGGCAAAAAATGCCATTAATGCCAGCACACTGTTGCGCATACTTCCCGTTAACTCTTCAATGTAACCGAACAGTGATAATCCAATCACAATAGCAATTTTTTCAGTGATATCATAAAAGCTGAAAAATGAGGCCGTGTCGTGTGTTTCGGGCATGAGCTTGGAGTATGTGGAACGGCTGAGCGATTGAATTCCACCCATCAGTAAACCCACCGCGCATGCCAGCAAATAAAATTCTGTTGGTGTTGAAATATAATATCCACCCACGCATATTCCAATCCAGCATATCACCGCACCCGTTAGGATATAGAAATTTCCAAACTTCATGGAAAGGCGCGATATTGACCAAGCTCCACCGATGGCCACCAGTTGAATGGCCACTACCGTAAGGATTAATTGAGTGGAAGGCAGTTGCAGCATCTTGCTGCCAAAATTTGTAGCGGCCAGCATCACGGTTTGCACCCCCATGTTGTAAAAAAAGAACGCACCCAGAAAACGCTTCATCACCGGCATATGCCATACCTGTTTCCCTACTTTTTTTAATTCCCGAAATCCGCCTGTAAAAACAGAGATATGATTTTTTCCGGATGCCTGTGCGGGCTTGCCTGCCGGTAATCTGCGGAAGGCGATTTGTGCAAACCCAAACCACCAGATACCTACCAAAAGAAAGGTAAACCGAACAGCATCACCATCAGAATGTAGAAAAGGAATGTGTTCATGAAAAACCACCAGCGCAAACCCGATCAGTTGCATCAGCACACTGCCAATGTACCCGAACGAAAAACCACGGGCACTGATACGGTCGCGATCAGCCGGTGCTGCAATTTCCGGCAGGTATGAATTGTAAAAAACCAAACTGGAATAAAAGCAGAACGCGGCTATCATCATACAAACCACCCCCAGCGAAAATGTTTCCGGTTTGAAGAAATATAGCATGCTGCAGGCCAGCGCACCGGTAAAACAAAATAGTTGCATGAACTTTTTCTTCGTGCCGCGGTAATCAGCAATGGAGGAAAGGATGGGCAGGGTGATGGCCACCAATAGGTAGGAAAACGCCAGTGCGTAACTATACAACGCGGTGTTTACAAAGGTTCTGCCCAGGAAGGTAACCTCACCTGCAAAGGGTTCGGCACGGGTCATCTCGGTATAATATACCGGAAAAAACGTGGTGGTGATTACGAGGTTGTACACTGAATTGGCCCAGTCGTACATGGCCCAACCATTGATAACTTTTTTCGAAGCAGTTTGTTGCATGTGTTGGCGTCGGGCATAATTACCGGATGTAACCGGTATATACCATAATCAGTAAAATTATGCCAACAATAATACGGTAAATACCCCAAACCCTGAATCCGTACTTTTTAAGAAATGAAATGAAGAAACGGATGGCCAGCATGGCAACAACAAATGCCACAGCATTGCCTATAGCCAGCAGTTTTATTTCCTGAGCGTTGAACCCGCCGTTTTCTGTGTAGTGTTTCAACAGTTTGTAACCGGTAGCGGCCATCATGGTAGGTATCGCCAGAAAGAAGGAAAATTCGGCAGCCGCACTGCGGGTTAATTTCTGATGCATCCCACCGATGATAGAAGCGGCACTTCTGCTCACACCCGGAATCATGGCGAGGCATTGCCAAAAACCAATGATCACTGATTGTTTATAACTGATTTTTTGTTCATCATCCGTTACCGGCTGATTGAAAACCTTATCAATAAACAAGAGTATGATACCACCCAGCAATAGAGAAACCGCAACCACAGTGGCACTCTCAAGCATGGCATCAATTTTTTCGGAAAAGAAATAACCCAACACCAATGCCGGTATAACTCCCACTGCCAGCTTTAGATAAAATTCAAATTGTTTTTTCCAGCCGTTTTTTGCTGAAAGCAGTTTTTTATAATACAATACCACCACAGCCAGGATGGCTCCTAACTGTATGGCCACGGTAAACATTTTGGAAAAATCATCTTCCTGCATGCCCATGAGTTTTTGCGTAATAATCATGTGGCCGGTAGATGAAATAGGAATGAATTCGGTAATCCCTTCTACAATGGCAATAACAATAGCTTCAAATACATTCATGCGATGGAATTCCTGCAGGCAGGTATTGAATCAACAGGTTATGATTTTGGTTTTTTCATGATAGCATAAATCTCTATCACAAATCCTGCAATGATGAGGATAGGCGCAATGGTGATGCGCACCGGACTGTAAATTTCTTTGGTATCGAACACATTCGGATCGCTGCTTTTTCCTCCGGCCATTAAGATAAAGCCAAGAGCCAAACAGGCAATGCCTATCAGCATCCACATATAATTTTCGCGGCCAAATAAATTGTTAGCCGGTACATTTTTATCGTTTGTTTTTTTAACGGTCTTATTCATAATGCTCGATTGGGGTGCAATATAAACTAAAGTTGGCTCACTACGAAACCCGGATAAACAGGCTTTATACGCCTGTCAATGCCGGCATTTGCTGTAAACCCTCGGCCGGAAAGGCTGCTATCCTGTATTAATACAGGTCGTCCAGTTTCATTTTCAAGTACTTGATTACCGCACGGTGCGTACTGGCCAGGGAGATGGTAATACCCAGCACAATAATCACGAGGAACAGAACCATCAGTCCCTGAGTATCTCTCAATACCTTAAAATCTGGTATGATAGATTCAATGGCCATGATGCTTACCCAGATGCAGAAAATGGCAATGCAGGCAGAGATGAATCCGTTAAGAATTGCACGCTGGTTGATGGGGCGGGCAATAAAGCCTCTGGTTGCACCCACCATTTGCATGGTTTTGATGAGGAAACGGTTGCTGTACATGGCCAGTCGGATAGTGTTGTCTATTGAGAACACCACCAGTATAGTGAGTATGGCCGCTGCAATGAGAAATATAATCCCGCCAATTTTTACATACTTACTGATTTTGGTAACCGTGGCCGTAGGAAATTGGAATTCACTGATTACACCGGGGAAATTGGTGTGCAGGTTGGTGGATAGAATATTCAGACTATCTTCCTGTACATAATCGGCCTTGATAAAAAAGTCGATGCTTTCCGGTAAAGGGTTGGCATCAATGATTTTCTTCCAGGTAGTATCGTTTTCTGCATTGTATTTTTCAATCGCTTTTTCTTTGGTAACATATTCAATGCGATTGGCATACGGTATGGCATTGATGTAATTTACTACACTGTCAATTTGTTTTTTGGATGCAGTAGGAGAGAGAAATGCATGAACCTGTATGCTTTCTTTCAGGTAATCACCGGTTTTTCTAAGATTGAGAAAAAACCATCCTACAATTCCAAATAAAAACAACACCAATGCTACGCCAATAATAGCATAAGCGTATGTGGGTTTTCCTCTTTTTCCAGATGCTTTTCCGATTTGTGCCATAATAAGTTAGTATAAATGGAATCACCATTTCAGCGATGCCGACAAAAATAAAGGTTTTTACGTGGTTTACTTTAGTTTTGCTAACTGCAAAAATGAATGTGCAACAAAATAGTGTTTAGCCTTTTGCATCAAAAGTTCATTGGGGTAAAATAACGTTTCATTCACACTCGTGAGGAGCAACAGGAATATAGAATTATGGAGTACAATTTTAATGAAATAGAAGCCAGGTGGCAGCAATATTGGGAAAGCAATGATGTATACAAAGTAGAGATACAACCCGGCCAGCCTAAATGTTATGTATTGGATATGTTTCCGTATCCAAGTGGTGCCGGACTGCACGTAGGTCATCCGCTCGGATACATTGCCAGTGATATCTACAGTCGTTATAAACGCCTGAAAGGATTTAATGTGCTCCATCCGATGGGCTTTGACAGTTTTGGTTTGCCTGCTGAACAATATGCACTGGAAACCGGGCAACATCCGGCAACCACTACAGAAAAAAATATCAAAACATTTAAAGAGCAGCTTCGGAAAATTGGTTTTTGCTATGATTGGTCGCGCGAAGTACGCACCAGTGATCCTTCTTATTACCGATGGACGCAATGGATTTTTCTAAAGTTGTACAACAGTTATTTCTGCAACACGCAGCAAAAGGCAAGGCCCATAGAGGAGCTGATCGCCAAGTATGAAACCCGCGGGGCTATGCCTGTTCAGGGTGAGCCGATTGCAGGTATTCATTTTACCGCAGAAGAATGGAAAAACTTTTCAGCAGCACAAAAGGAAGAAAAACTCATGCGTCGCCGACTGGTGTACAGTGCAGAAGGTGAAGTAAACTGGTGTGAAGCGCTGGGTACGGTATTGGCAAATGACGAAGTAGTGAATGGTTTCAGTGAACGGGGCGGCCATCCTGTGGTGAAAAAGAAAATGCGCCAGTGGTATCTGCGCATAACGGCTTATGCTGAACGCCTTTTACAGGGGCTTGAAACTGTTGATTTCAGTGATAGCATGAAAGAGATGCAGCGCAACTGGATTGGAAAAAGTGAGGGAGCTGAAGTGGAATTTGAAGGCGCATCGTTTGAAGGAAAAATTAAAGTATATACAACGCGGCCCGACACCATTTTTGGTGTTGATTTTATGGTGCTGGCTCCGGAACATGGGCTGGTACAAACCATTACCACAAAGGAACAACAGGATGCCGTAAACGAATATCTGGAGTATGTAAAAACCAGAAGTGAGCGTGAGCGGCTGGCAGAAGTGAAACAGGTAACCGGATGTTTTACCGGCGCATATGTATCGCATCCGTTCACCGGCAGGAAACTTCCTGTATGGATCAGTGAGTATGTATTGGCCGGATATGGTACCGGTGCTATTATGGCTGTGCCTTGCGGAGATCAGCGCGACTTTTCGTTTGCGCGTCATTTTAATATTCCGATTACCAATATACTGGGCAGTCATTTTACCGGCGAAGAAGCCAATCCGGATGATCAGATTCCGCTCGAAAATGCTGATTTCCTGAACGGATACACGAAGCAGGAAGCCTCCCGTCTGGCAATAGAAGCCCTGGAAAAAATCAACCGGGGAAAAAGAAAAATCAATTATAAAATGCGGGATGCCGGATTTAGCCGACAGCGTTACTGGGGTGAACCGTTTCCGATAGTTTGGAAGAACGGTACCGCATACCCGATGAATGAAACAGAGCTGCCGCTGGTATTGCCTCATGTAGATCAGTACAGTCCCGGACCAGAAGGCCAGGGGCCCTTAGCCAATATAACCGATTGGGTGCAGGTGGATGAACACACCCGGCGGGAAACCTCTACCATGCCGGGTTTTGCCGGTTCGTCCTGGTACTTTCTGCGTTTCATGGATCCGCACAACCGGGAAACATTTTGCAGCACCGAGGCCAGCAGTTACTGGAATCAGGTGGATGTGTATATAGGCGGAACTGAACATGCCGTAGGACATTTGTTGTATAGCCGTATGTGGACGAAAGTGTTGTTTGACCTTGGGTTGATATCATACGATGAACCATTTAAGAAGTTGGTGAATCAGGGAATGATTCAGGGAAGCAGCCGGTTTGTGTACAGAATAAAAAATACCAATCAGTTTGTATCGGCCGGTTTAAAAGATAAATATGAAACCCAGCCATTGCATGTAGATGTAAACATGGTGGATGGGGTTGAGTTGGATACTGAAGCATTCAGAAAGTGGAAGCCGGATTATGCCCATGCAGAATTTATACTGGACAACGGCAAGTACATCTGTGGTACCGAGGTTGAAAAAATGTCTAAGTCTAAGTTCAACACTGTTAACCCCGATACCCTGGTAGAAAAATACGGTGCCGATACATTCCGCATGTACGAGATGTTCCTCGGTCCGATTGAACAAAGCAAACCCTGGGATACCAAAGGCATTGAAGGCGTGCATCGTTTCCTGAGGAAGCTGTGGCGGTTGTTTATTGACAACGGTAATCCGGTATGGACAACGGAAACGCCTACACGAGATGAGTTGAAAGTATTACATAAAACCATTCGTAAAATTGAACAGGACACTGCTCAGTTTTCTTTCAATACGGCGGTAAGTGCTTGCATGGTGTGTGTGAATGAGTTAACAGAGTTGAAGTGCCATAAAAAAGACATCCTGGATCCGCTGCTGGTGTTACTCGCGCCTTATGCGCCCCATATTGCCGAGGAGTTGTGGCATCAAACCGGCAATGCCGATACTATTCTCCGGGCCGGCTATCCGGTGTTTGACGAGCAATTTGTACAGGAAGATTCTAAAGTGTATCCTGTTTCGGTGAATGGGAAACTGCGTACCAACATTGAATTGAGTTTAACGGCCACACAGGATGAAGTGCAGGAGGCAGTGATGAAAGATGCCGTAGTACAGAAATGGATGGAAGACAAGCCGCTCAAGAAGTTTATTTTTATTCAGGGTAAAATGATAAATGTAGTAGTATGATCCACGATCCGGCCCATCATCTGCTCCAGTTGCTATCGAAGTATGCCGATGACTTTTATCCTGTGGTTCCCTATGCACCAGACACACACAGGGCTTTGCCGGTAAATATGCATGACATTGAAGGGTTAACCCAGGCGGTGGTAAACGATACCGATGCTTTTTGTGGGGTGATGGATGCGTACCGGTTGAAGCAGCAGGCTGATTACTTATATGGCGGATACCGCGAGAATCGGGAGATTTATCAACGCAGTGCCTTGTTTGGTTCCGGAGCAAACAGCAGAACCTATCACTTAGGCATAGACGTTTGGTGTGCAGCCGGCACACCTGTATTTACACCGATAGGTGGTACCATTCATGGAGTGGGAGTGAATGAGGGATATGGTAATTATGGCGGAACCCTCATCATGAAATATCAGTTAGAGACCACTGTATTTTATGTTTTGTACGGGCATTTATCCACCGATATATTGAACGATAAGCAGCCCGGCTTTTATCTGGCCCGGGGCGAACAGCTATCTGTGATTGGCCGGCCCGAGGAAAATGGTCATTGGCCGCCCCACCTGCATATACAGCTGATTGCTGATATTGCCCATTATACTTCCGATTATCCGGGAGTTTGCAGCATCCACGAACTTAAAACTTACACAGCTATTTGTCCGAATCCGCAAATATTACTGCCATTCGGTAATACAACGAGTAAGTGAGGTTTTTTACTGTTGAAAGAGTTTAAACGAAAGCATTGTTTTTTCTGCAATATCCTTCCACCGGGTGATAGAGTTTCCAATGGCGGTGAAGGTGAGCAGATAAGCTTTGTTGTCTTGAATATAACAAACTGACAAGGCGTGTATGATGTCATTCTCCTGACGGATGGAGTAAACCGTTTTGTAAAACGAAGTCGGGCCTGCAGTGTGAACAGCTGATTCCACTACGGTACAATCTTCCCCAAGCATCTTAAACTGGTCATCAGTGATTTCTTTGTATTTCTCCAGATCAATGTTTTGTCCGGTTAAATCCTGAATCATCATATTGATGTTTTCATTGAAATTTTCTGACATCTCACTTTCGGGAACATACAGTATAAATGAGGTGCCCATCGCTTTGGAAGTATCTACACGCCAGCTGGCAGGATATTCAATCTGGTAGTTGGCTTGTTTAAACACTACCGTTTCAATAGGTTGCTGAGCAAACGGACTTAAGCTAATCAGGGAAATGAAAAATGTAAAAATGTATTTCATGTGAAGTATTGTAGATTGTTAGCAACAGAATGGTAAAGGTAAAGAAATACAGCTATACCGATTTATATGAATGCGAATGGTAGGATTATTACAGGATGTACCCGATACAAAAGGGCTGTGAGTAATAATCCGCTGCCTTACTATCAACAGGAGGGCTTGTACGGAGGTTTTTCAACGTTTTAACAAAATTGTCAAAATTTAATTTTTTGAATATTGAATGTTGCTATACCTTTGTTTAACAAAATTGTCAAATATCATGGCAGCAAAAGATAACAGTACCGAGCAACACATAAAGGAAACGGCGATGCGCGTTTTTTTTAAGGAGGGGCGTTTTAATGCCACCACTCAGGAAATTGCTGATGCAGCGGGTGTAAACAGAACGTTGTTGCATTATTATTTCAGGACCAGGGAGATTTTGCTGGACATTGTATTGAAAGAAGGGAAATCAGCCTTCAGAACTAAGCTGGCAGAAACAGTAGATCCTGCACTTTCTTTTAAAGAGAAAATAAGCAGGTTGATAGATGTGTGGATGGAACACATACTGGAATTCCCGTATCTGGATGCCTATCTGGTGTCTCAAATGTCGAATACTGATTTTTTAGAAAGAATGAAAAAGGAAGAGAAGGAAAACTCGAAAAAAACGGAAGCTTTTTTTGAGGAGTTGCAGGTTGAAATGAATGCCGGCCGGATTAAAAAAATGGATCCTACTCAGTTTCTGTTGAATTTTATCTCTATGGTGTCGTACCCGCTGGTCATGCGCCCGTTGTTAGAAGCGTCTATGTTCAAAACCAAAAGAGCGTATAACCAGGCCCTGGAACATAGAAAAGAAGCCATTCTGGCGGCATTGTTTATTTAATTTTTTTATTTAAAAATTAACAAAAATGTTAAACTCAATAGTTAGGAATGCACGACTAGGAATACATCTCTTGCGTTGAATCTCATACGCAACGTGAACTTGGGTAAGAATTAAATGATGAACATATAAAATTATATCAGATCAATACTATCAAAATACTCATTCAAACCATGAAGAAATCAAGAATTATACTGGCGTGTTTAAGCCTTTTTGCGGTGGACGTACAGGCTCAGGATGTTACCGAACTCACTTTAAAGAAAGCCCTGCAGTATGCAGTTCAAAACTTTTCCGATGCCCGCAAGGCAAGGTTAGACGTTGAGAATGCCGGCTACCAGATTCAGGAAGTGCAATCAAGGGCACTGCCACAGGTAACGGCCAACGGTGGGTTGAACTATAATCCGCTTTTACAAAAAAGTGCATTACCGGGTGAATTGAATCCGGTGAACCCCGGGCAAACATTTTTGGTGGCATTCGGGCAAAAGTGGAACACCAGCATGGGGGTGTCTGTTACTCAAAATATTTTTGATCAGTCGGTGTTTACCGGATTGAAAGCGGCTAAATCTACCCGGGAGTTTTATGCGTTAAATGCGCAGCTTACAGAAGAGTTGGTATTGGAAAAAGTGTCTGTTACCTACTACCAGTTGTTGTTGCAACGACAACAGATTGCAAACATTGATAGCAATATCAGTACCACTATGAAGGCGTATTCGGTTATCAACGGCTTGTATGAAAGTGGCCTGGGTAAAAAAATTGATGTGGATCGATTGGAAGTAAAATTGCTGAACCTTCAAAGTCAGAGACAACAACTTTTAAACGCTGTTGCACTTCACGAAAATTCATTGAAGTTTTTGATTGGCATGCCGGTTGAGCAGCAAATCATTGTTCCGGATGAAGTGGTTAGGCTATCGAATGTGGGAGATTTATTGGTTGCTGATTCGGGTGTTATGGAGAATCGAAGTGAAATTATGTTGTTACAAAAACAGCAGCAGTTACTAAAATTTAAGAAAGAATCCGTAAAGGCTGAATATTATCCAACCCTTTCCTTAACGGGCAGTTATAGTTACCAGGGAATTGGCAACAGGTTCCCTATGTTTAAAGGAATGAATCAGGGGGTAAACTGGTTTGATGTAAGCACAATCGGATTGAATTTGAAAATACCCATTTTTAACGGGTTTGCCACCAAAGCAAGAATAAGGCAAACGGATGTTGAAATTCGAAAACTGCAAGAAGATATGGCCCAGACAAAGCAGAGCCTACATATGGATTTTTCGAACGCTAAAATTCAATTGAACAATTCCATCATCATATTAAATGTGCAGGAACGAAATGCAGATCTCGCACAAAAAGTACTGGAGAATACCAACAATAATTATACGCAGGGATTGGCTACTCTCACAGATTTAATCGATGCTCAGAACGCATTGTTCGAATCGAAAAATGCTTACACCTCCGGTTTGCTGTATTACAGACTGGCTGAAATAAAACTCCTAAAAGCTACGGGCAAGCTCAGATCGTTACTTAACTAAAAACTAAACTCAGATTAAGCAAAACAATAAACGAAAATGAAAAAGTTCACAAAAATTTTATTGGGGATTCTAATTGCCTCCGGCATCGTTGCCATCATAGGAATCGTACTTACCAATAACAAAAAGAAAAATGAAGCAAAAACTGCTGTAGTGGCAGAAATCAATTCCGGAGTTTCTGTAAAAACAGCTATAGTTTCCAAGAATCAGTTAGAAATAAACTTTACTGCCAATGGCAAGTTCTCTCCCGTACAAGAGCTTGAATATTCCAGTGAAATGGCGGGCCGTGTTATAAATGTACTGGTAGAGGAAGGAGATTATGTGCGTAAAGGACAAACCCTTGCCATCATAAAAACGGATAATCTATCTGTAGATATACAGGCAGCCCGGGAAGTATATGCCAATGCCTTAAGGGATAAGGAACGTTTTGAAAATGCTTTTAAAACCGGAGGTGTAACTCAACAGCAGGTTGATCAGGCGTTGTTGAATTTAAAAAATGCTGAAGCCCGGTTGCAACAGGCAAATATTAAAAGAGCTGATGCCAATCTTCGCGCATCCATCAATGGTGTTATCAACAAACGCATGATTGAACCCGGTTCTGTGTTGGCATCCGGCACGCGGTTGTTTGAAATAGTGGATGTATCTAAACTTACACTCGATATAGCCGTTAGCGAAGCTCAGGTTGTTACACTGAAAGTGGGCGATACAGTTACTGTTTCAGCAAGCGTTATTCCTCATAATCAGTTTAAAGGGAAAATAAGTTTTATTGCGGCAAAGGCCGATGACCGGTTGAATTTTCCGGTAAAAATTGAAGTGTCTAACAGCAGTCAGTCTGAATTAAAAGCCGGTATGTATGGCGCAGCCAGTTTTGTATTTCCTCAACAAGCTCCGGTAATCTTGATTCCGCGCAGTGCATTTGTGGGTGGTGTTTCCAGCAATGAAGTGTTTGTTGCACAATCAGGGAAAGCCGTATTGCGTAAAGTGTTACCTGGAAGGATATTGGGAGAGCAGGTGGAGGTGTTGCAGGGGCTGGAAGAAGGTGAGGAAGTTATCATTACCGGACAAATTAATTTAATGAATGGAAGTGCTATAACTGTTATAAAATAATGTAACAGCTGAAATTAAGTTCAGCATAAATAAATTCAAATGAAAATCGCAGAAATATCTATTAAACGACCGTCGTTGGTTATTGTACTTTTCACTATACTCACCTTGGGGGGGATACTAAGTTACAGTAACTTGAATTACGAGTTGCTTCCTAAGTTCAGTCCATCGGTGGTTTCAGTTACCACGGTTTATCCGGGTGCTTCGCCCAGTGAGGTGGAGAACACGGTGTCAAAAAAAATTGAAGATGCCGTTTCTTCAATGGAAAACATCAAGAAGATTGATGTAAAATCTTATGAAAGTTTATCCACCATCATTATTACCCTGAATAGTGGTACCGATGTTGATTATGCGCTGAATGATGCCCAACGAAAGGTGAACGCCATATTGAAAGATTTACCGGAGGATGTGGATCCTCCATCCTTGAATAAGTTTTCTCTGGATGACTTACCGGTTATCACCTTGTCTGCCACTGCTCAATTGGATGAGGCTAGTTTTTTTGATTTGATGGACAAAAGGGTGGGGCCGGTTATCTCCCGCGTACCCGGTGTGGCTCAGGTAAACCTAATTGGTGGTCAGGAAAGAGAGATTCAGGTGAGTTTTGATGCCGCAAAATTGGAGGCTAACGGCCTTTCCCTGTTGCAGGTACAACAAGCGGTAATGGCAGCTAACCTTGATTTTCCTACCGGTAGCGTACAAACGAGAAATCAGGATGTGTTGATTCGATTGGCAGGTAAATTTAAAACAGTTGACGAGCTGCGTAATCTGGTAATCAGCAACACCACTGCGGGTGGCCAGATACGGTTGGGAGATGTAGCTGATGTACAGGATGCGCAAAAGGATGTTGAGAAGCTTGCAAGAGTAAACGGTGAGGCTTCCATTGCTTTACAAGTATTAAAACAATCAGATGCCAATGCGGTGAGTGTGAGTAAAGGGGTGCAGGAAATAGTTTCCCGATTGCAAACTGAATATGCATCATCCGGGTTGAAGCTGAGTATTGCAAATGATGCTTCGGTGTATACATTGCAATCAGCCAATGCAGTAATAGTAGATTTGTTTCTGGCTATTGTACTGGTTGCGATTGTAATGTTGTTTTTCCTTCACAGCATACGGAATGCTTTAATTGTTATGGTTGCCATTCCCGCATCGCTTATTGCCACATTCATAGGGATGAGTTTGTTGGGATACTCATTAAACCTGATGTCTCTGCTGGGTTTATCTCTCGTAGTAGGAATATTGGTAGATGATGCCATTGTGGTACTGGAGAATATTTACCGACACATGGAGATGGGAAAAAATAAAGTGCGGGCTGCCTTTGATGCTACCAAAGAAATTGGTTTTACGGTTACAGCCATTACCCTGGTTATTGTTGTGGTTTTCATCCCGATTGCTTTAAGTACAGGCTTGGTGTCTGATATTCTGAGAGAGTTTAGTGTAACTGTAGCAATGGCTACCATGTTATCTCTTTTGTCGTCTTTTACAATTGTGCCTTTATTAAGTTCCAGATTCGGTAAGTTAGAACACATTACCGGTAAAGGGTTCTTTGGAAAGATGATAGTTGCTTTTGAAAAGGGGCTTAATTCTTTTACTGATTCGGTAACGGGTATACTGAAGTGGAGCCTGAAGTACAAGAAGACTACATTGGCGGCTGTTTTAGTATTGCTGATTACTTCCTTTGCATTGGTAGGTGCGGGTTTTGTTGGAACAGATTTCTTTCCTAAAAGTGATCGGGGTGAATTTTTAGTTCAGATAGAAATGCCGAAAGATGTTTCTATCGAACAAACCAATCAGATGGCGCAGCGGGCTGAAGCTTTTCTGGAGAAAAAGCCTGAAGTTGTTAATTTAATTACTACCGTAGGGCAATCCAGTGAAGGTATGGGGGCTTCTCAGGCTCAGGCGTATAAAGCCGAAATAAATGTGAAGCTTGTTGAGAAAAAAGATCGCGCAGATGATGCCAACGTATATGCCGCTAAAACAAAAAGAGAACTTGAAAAAGTGCTGGTGGGTGCTAAAGTTAAAACAGTGCCGGTAAGTATTTTGGGGTCAGCAGAAAATGCACCGTTGGGGTTAGTGGTAACAGGGCCAAATCTAGACAGCGTGATGCATTATGCCCATCAGGCTAAAGATAAACTGAGTACCATCAAGGGTGCTACTGAAATAAAGTTGTCTGTAGAAACGGGTAACCCTGAAATTAGTGTGTTGGTTGATCGGGATAAAATGGCTGCGTTGGAGTTGAATGTACAAACTGTAGGCGCTACCATGCAAACGGCCTTTAGCGGAAATACGGATGCCAAATTCAGGGCGGGTGAGTACGAATATGATATCAATATGAGGTACAGCCAGTTTAACAGGCGCAGTATAGATGATGTAAATAATTTATTGTTTGTAAATAATAGAGGAGAACAAATCCGATTGTCGCAGTTTGCTACAGTTAAAGAAAGTACCGGCCCCAGCATGCTGGAACGTCGGGATAAAAGTACTTCCGTTACGGTGCAGGCACAATCAGTTGGAAGGCCAACCGGTACCATTGCAGCAGAATGGGAGGCATCTATTCAGGATATCCCCAAGCCAGTCGGCGTTAATTATATCTGGGGCGGAGATATGGAAAATCAAAGTGAAGGCTTTGGTACCCTGGGGATTGCTTTGTTGATTGCTATTGTGTTGGTGTATTTAATTATGGTGGCATTGTATGATAGTTTCGTGTATCCTTTTGTAGTATTATTTTCAATTCCACTTTCCATTATCGGAGCTTTGCTGGCTCTGGCTTTAACGAATAATTCGTTGAACATTTTTACCATTCTGGGATTGATTATGTTGATTGGTTTAGTAGCGAAGAATGCTATTATACTGGTTGACTTTACCAATCAGCGCAAGGCAGAGGGTGAAACCACCTACAACGCATTGATACAGGCTAACCATGCACGGTTAAGACCTATTTTGATGACTACCATTGCGATGGTGATTGGTATGTTGCCCATTGCCCTCGCCAGTGGGGCGGGTGCTGAATGGAAAAACGGATTGGCCTGGGTAATTATTGGCGGACTGTTAAGCTCGCTGTTCCTTACATTGATTATTGTACCCGTGATGTATGCTATTATGGATAAACTGATTGCACGTTTCAATAAAAACAAAAAACAAGAACCGATCGAGGAGTTGCTGGTAGCGGATTATCAGCCCAGAGCCCTGAGTGAGGACGGGTTTACTCCAACGCATATCTAACATTTTTGTGGATTTAAACTTATGAAGAGAGATGAATAAAATTGTCTCTCTTTTTTTATATAAACTATTAAGCCTTTCCTTGGTTTTATAGAATAGTAGTTGTGCACGCATCATTTTTTATATTTTGGTACCTGTGCAAATGTTCAATAAACTACCATTTGAAAACGTACATGTCAGGATAATGCATATTGATGCATTCTTTTGCCATATATGCTGAATTCATCGAATGTGTTTTTTGCCAGAACCGACTGAGTGCTATTCCGATATTTAAGCCTCTGTGATACGGTGTTCTGTTGTGGCTACATTCCTGTAACACAAGCAAAAAGTTCAGCTTTTGGTTGCATATTATTTCGGGTGTAAACCACGGCGATAGGAGTGTTTTAATTCGCGGCATTACTGGATAAAATAGTGTTTAAAATACCATAAATATTAGCGGTAAGGCTTTAGGATATTAGATTTTAATCCTATTTTTATACCTTAATCTGCTATATACATGGAAATCATCCCCGGCACCCTGTTACAACAAATCAATTCTCCGGCCGATTTAAAGAAAGTTGACAAAGACAAACTGATGCAGGTTTGTCAGGAATTGCGCCAATACATTGTAGATGTAGTGAGTGTGCATGGTGGCCACTTTGGTGCCAGCCTGGGCGTAGTGGAACTGAGTGTGGCGCTGCATTATGTTTTCAATACACCGTACGACCAACTGGTATGGGATGTAGGGCATCAGGCCTACGGCCATAAAATTCTGACGGGTCGCAGAGATAATTTCCCCACCAACCGCAAGTACAAGGGGTTGAGTGGATTCCCGAAAAGAAGCGAAAGTGAGTATGATACGTTCGGAGTGGGGCACTCCTCTACTTCCATATCTGCCGCCCTGGGGATGGCAATGGCATCGCATTACAAGGGCGAACACGACAGGCAGCATGTGGCTGTTATTGGTGATGGTGCCATGACGGCCGGTTTGGCGTTTGAAGCCATGAACCATGCCGGTATCGAGAAGAGCAATGTGCTGATTATCCTGAACGATAATTGCATGAGCATCGACCCGAACGTAGGGGCTCTGAAAGAATATTTAACCGACATCACTACATCGCATACGTATAACGAATTCAGAGATAATGTGTGGAAAGCCCTCGGCAAATTGCCGATTGGTAAAAACTTCACACGTGAAATGGCCAGCAAGCTGGAGGCCAGTCTGAAAGGTATGGTGAATAAAAGCAGCAACCTGTTTGAAGCGTTGCAGATCAGGTATTTTGGTCCGGTGGACGGACACAACGTGGAGAAGCTGGTGGATGTGCTGAGCGATTTAAAAAATATTGCCGGGCCTAAAATTTTACACATTAAAACAGTAAAAGGGAAGGGCTATGATCTGGCAGAGAAAGATCAAACCAAATGGCACGCGCCGGGGTTGTTCGATAAAGTAACCGGAGAAATTTTTAAGAAAAAGTTTGACATTCCGCAACCACCCAAGTATCAGGATGTGTTCGGACATACCATTATTGAGCTGGCAGAAAAGAACCCGATGATTTTTGGTATTACACCGGCCATGCCCAGTGGATGCTCCCTGAAATATATGATGGAGAAAATGCCTGACCGTGCTTTCGACGTAGGCATTTGTGAACAACATGCCGTAACCCTGAGCGCCGGTATGGCTACACAGGGCATGCGTGTGTTCTGCAATATTTATTCATCGTTTATGCAGCGTGCCTATGATATGGTAATTCATGATGTGGCTATTCAGAAACTGCCGGTGGTGTTTTGTTTAGACCGTGCAGGCCTGGTGGGTGAGGATGGCCCTACACACCATGGTTGCTACGACATTGCCTACATGCGTTGCATACCCAACATGATTGTTTGCGCTCCCATGAATGAAGCGGAGTTGCGCAATATGATGTACACTGCTCAATTGCCTTCCTTACAAATGCCTATCTCTATTCGCTATCCCCGCGGCGAAGGCGTGATGCCGGAATGGCAAACACCGTTTGAAGAAGTTCAGATTGGTAAAGGGCGCAAGCTGAGGGATGGAAAAGATATTGCTATTTTAAGCTTTGGCCACCCCGGAAATTTTGCCGCTTCCGCTATCCGCGATGTGCGTGCAGATGGTATTCAGCCGGCTCATTACGATATGCGTTTTGCAAAACCGCTGGATGAGGAGATGCTCCACGAAGTATTTACCCGCTATCAGAAAGTGATAACCATTGAAGATGGAACTGTGGTGGGTGGCTTCGGCAGCGCCGTGCTGGAATTCATGAATGCACACGGATACCATGCCGAAGTAAAAGTGCTGGGTATTCCGGATGAGCTGATTGAACACGGTACCCCCAAACAACTGTACGAGGAAATTGGATTAGATCCTTATTCAATCGCACAGTTGCTGCGCTCCATGGCGGGTGTTACCCATAAGGCAGTAACCGTTTAAAAAGTTCCGAATTTTTTGTCTACAGCCTGTCGCCTGAATTCAAAGATGGATTCCAGTTGCCGGCGGATGAATAGGCTATTGGCTATGGCACCGAGTATGCCTAACGGTGGCGCATAGGTTACAATGTCGGTCATGAGCACACCGCCTTCTATCGGTTCAATTTTATGCTGATGGTGCCAAATGTTGTACGGACCGCTGCGTTGTTCATCCACGAAATACTCCATCTCCCGCACATGCGTAATTTCGGTCATCCAGTTGAGCGGAATACCCAATAGCGGACTCACCTTATACGTGATGATCATTCCCGGGTACATTTTACCCTGACCGCTGTTATTGGTTACGGTAAAGTTCATATATGCCGGTGTGATGTCTTTGAGGTTCATGGGTGATGACATGAAATCCCATACCTCGGCCATGGTTGCCGGAATTTTTTGCGTTTTAATCAGTTGATAGAATGCCATTTCGATTGTTTTAATTTTTTAAGGTTGAAAGTCCGCCATCTACGTGAAGAATTTGTCCGGTTATCCATGATGATTTTTCAGATAACAGGAATGCAGCCATATAGGCAATATCATTGGGCGAGCCGATTTTTTTGAGCGGATGTTTTTGTGCATTGGCTTCGCGTTTCACTTCTGAGTTTAACAGGTTTTGCGCGAGCGGTGTATCGGTAAGCGACGGTGCAATGGCGTTTACGCGGATGTGTGGTGCCCATTCTGCGGCCAGTGATCTGGTCAGTCCTTCCATGGCTCCTTTAGAAGCGGCTACTACGCTGTGGAAGGGGAGCCCGGTTTGAACAGCCACCGTGGAGAACAACACCACAGAGGCCTGAGTTGATTTTTTCAGTTTGGGCAGTGCAGCCTGCAGTACACTAACGGCACCGGTTACCTGCAGTTGGTAATCGCGTATAAAATCAGCCGGTTTTATTTTATCAAACGGACGCAGCAGGATACTACCCGGGCAATACACCACGCCGTCGATACTATCGGGCAGGAAGCTGAGGTCAATGGATTCATCGAATACGTTCAGGGGATGATACTGCACACCTGTGGGAAGAGAGCTTACATCCTGTGTACAATACGTGCCGTATACCTGATGACCTTCCTGCAACAGTTGATGGGCGATGGCCCGGCCGATGCCTCCGGAAGCCCCGATAATCAGAAAATTTCGGTTCATGGATAAAAGTGTTTATATAATGGGTTTACGAATTTTTGAATTGCATAATGGATGAATAGGTGTGATAGGAAACGTGTTGTTGTTCAGGTTGATGACTGATGTGTACCATTCCCCGGGCCAGGTCAGCGGCGGTGATGGAATGGTAACGCATCCATTTTTTGGGAAGGAGCCGGTTGATGAGCGGAAAGCAGGCCGCTGCTATGTTTTCAAGCAGTCTTTTTTCTTTTCGCGGGCCGGTTAATAATGAAGGTTGGTAAATATGAAGGTGTGGTATGTGTAAAGATTTCAATGCTTCTTCTGCTTCAGATTTAATCTGAATATAAAAATTACCCGAGCCGGGTTTAACCCCTACGGCTGAAATGAAATGAAAACCCCGGAGGTTTTTGGTTAGCGCTGCCCTAGCATAACTAACCGGAATATCAATCTCTATCTTCCGGTACAACTGAAGATCAGGAGTTTTTTTGCGTGTGGTGCCGAGGCAGGAAAATATAACATCCACCGAGGCAAATGGAGCCAGGTCTTTTTCGGCCTCAAAGCTGCTGATGATTTCAGTGAGTTTGGGGTGATGTATACCCGACGGTTTGCGGTTAACAGTGATTACGTTTTGTATGGCAGCATCCTGCAGCAGCAGTTGGGTAATGTAGCTTCCGGTTAATCCGGTACTGCCTAAAACGAGCGCTGTTTTCATGGTGCGAATATGCCGCAATATACATCAGGATGTATCATGGCTGCCATTCAGCAGATTCATTATCTGTTAAAAAGTTTGTAAATGGACGCCCTGCTGAAGCTTGGGTGCGCCTTGCTATATTGTGTACTCAATCATTGGTGGATTCTTGTATTTATCTATTAGTTTAACCCCTTTAAAACCTCAATTTTAGGGGGTTTTTATAAATAAGTTAGAAAAATATTTGTAAGTTTGGATATGTCAGTTAAAGTTAAAATGCGCAAATCTGCTAATAAGGACAAACACATTAAAAAGGAACCCCAATACCTTACAAAGAGGATTTTAGCAAGTGCGGCGAGACAAGGAATTGTTCACGCGGCGTCAGAAACAATGCAGGTTATTGGACACAATTTGGTTGTTCGTAAAGGTTGGGTTGTTAAAAAGTATGCCGACGGACGCGTTGAAAGATTGTCAGCTTTGAAACCTTTGAAAGGACCAAGAAACATTCGTCTTGACTAATTCCCGATCACAACTCAGAATGCGAATTTTTGCCGGTCCTAATGGTTCCGGTAAAAGTACAGTGATTGATTGGGTAAGAAAACAAACCCCTAAAGGGCACCCCATTGACTTTGGATATTATATTAATGCTGACGAAATTGGAAAGAATCTACTTAAACAACCTCTCGATTTTAAGGATTTTGATATTCAATGTACACCAAAAGAGTTCGCTAAAGTAGCTCTTTCTTCCGGCCTAATCAACAAGGAATATACTCACGAACAGTTTCTCAACTCCTATTTTTTAAGGGGAAATCGTTTGCATCTTAAGGATAAAAGCAAAGTGGATTACCTTGCTCAGGTAACGGCAGATTTTCTAAGAAAAAAAATGTTAGAGTTGAGGAAGAGGTTTTCTTTTGAGACTGTATTCTCACACGTTTCTAAGGTTGATATTATGAAGGAGGCTGTACAACTGGGATATAAAGTATATCTGTATTTCGTGTCAACAAGTTCACCTGAAATAAATAAGTTCAGGGTTTTGGCAAGGGTTGCAAAAGGTGGACATGATGTTAATGAGGACAAAATAGTAAGCAGATATTATCGTTCGATGGATTTGCTTTACAACGCTGCTCAATTTGCTTATCAGGCATTTTTCTTTGATAATTCAAGAGAGGGAGAGCATTCGGTTTTATTCGCACATTTTAAGCAACAGGGTGGAAACAAGAAATGGGATTCAATGAATGAAAATGAAGTGCCTGATTGGTTCATTCAATACTACTCTCAAAAAATATCTAATCAATAGAAATCCCCTAGAAATAATGTACTTAACAGTATGCTGATTCTTTTTTTTAAAAGTGAGCCTTTAACCCCACACAGAAACTGAGCGGCATATTCGGGCGATAGCCTTGCGGCAGGTTGGCCACGATGGCACTGCTGTTGGTAAGGTTATTCAGGAGGGTAAAGGCAGTGAAAGTTTTACTAAATGTATAATTGGCGGATACATCGATAATCAAAAAAGATTTAAGGGCGTTTACGCCGGCCATGCTCACATCGTTACCGGGCATTATTTTTTCGCCCTGTCCGGGTTTCACGCGGGTGTAACCGGTGTAGCGCGCCGTTAGGGTGGTGTTGAATTTTTTTGTTTCAACACCTATGCTGCCGGTGAAAAGATGAGGTGTAATAAACGGAATGTAATCTCCTTTGTGTATGGTGCCGCTTCCCCAGTCGCCACCGCCGTTTACAAAAGTTTCTTCAAATGTGGCGGAGGTGTAGGTGTATGCAACACTCACAGGAAGCTTCACTGTATTCATTCCGTCTTTGCGGTGTAACACATCATAAGAACCTCCCACTTCAACACCCTGAATGAGGGCGTTTCCGGCGTTGAACATATTACCGGTACCGGCTCCGCCTCCTGAAATATTATCAGAGCCGAGAATGTTATCATAGTGGTTTAAGAACCCGGTGATTTGAGCATGAAATCCATTGGTATGCATTCGGTATCCAAGTTCATAGTTGATGGATGTTTCCGCCGTTGCCTGTCCGTTTACCGCATTAACCTGCGGCATACCCGGCGGAGAGAAACCTTTGTGGATGCCTCCAAAAATATTCATATCTGCGTTCAGTGTATAATTGAATCCTACTCCGGGAAGGAATACGGAAACTTCATTAGTAGCGGATTTCAGGGCGGTGCCGATTCGTGCATTGTCGGCGGTGCCGTAATTCAGGAAATCGAGTTTGATGGTTTCGTAGCGGAAGCCGGAGCTTATTTTTAAACGATTGATCCGGATGTCATACTGTAAAAATGCAGCGAGGCTGTTGGCTTCTCTCAACTGATTTTCCTGATTGCCTTTTACACCGGCGGCTGAAAGAATCATGGTGCCGTTGGACATGTTGTAGGTGGAACGTGTTGCGTAACGATCGGCCTGATCAGCATGTGCACGAATACCCGCGCGTAGATGGTGCTGTACTTTGCGGGTGGAGAAATGATAATTTGTTTGAAGTTGAATGCCTTTAGACTGGTATGTTCTGGCGGCACTCTGATATTCCACATCGCCGTTTTCCTGTCCGGTCATTATCCGATATGCCGATGCTTGTGCATTCGGATCATTCAAAACGGATTGAATGCTTTGTCCACCAAAACTATTTGCCCTGGCCCAATCTCTGAAGGTGGTGGCATAATAGGCGGTGGTATTAACCGACAGGCCTTTCATCGGAAAGATGGAGTGGGTGAGCGATACATGGTGGTGCGACATGTTCAGTGCATCTTTTTGTGTGCCGGCATACCTTCTATTGGGGTTGGCTTTAAAATCGCTGTAGGTTAAACCGAGATAGGTTTCGTTGCTTTCTTCGGTGGTGTTTACGAATTTCAATGAAAGCGACTGATATACTTTGGCTTTTTGATGGGTGTGCCAGCGAAGTTTGCCCATGAGGTCTCTTCGGTCGAATCCGGTATTGCCTCCGTTGTCCAGTGTTTTAAATCCGTTGCTGGCCAATCGGTTTACTTCAAAAACATAGTCGAAGTTTTTTTTGCTGTCACCCACCCAAATGCGTTGCTGGTTGGTGTTGAAGCTGCCGTAGGATACCTGGGCAAAACCTTTAAAGGAATCAGGGATAGCGGTAGAGATCAGGTTCACGGCACCGCCGATGGTGTAAGGCCCGTATTGAATCTGGCTGCTGCCTTTCAGCACTTCCACCCCCTGCATGCGTGCAAATGTGGGGAAGTAATACGCTGCCGGATCGGCATAGGGAGCGGGTGCCATCAGGATTCCGTCTTCCATTAGGGTAATTTTTGCGCTTCGGTTTACCGGGGTGCCTCTCAGGCCAATATTGGGGCGCAGGCCGAACCCTTCTTCATCGCGGATGTTCACACCGGGCACGATGCGCAGGATGTTGTTGATATTCGACTGATTGAGTTTTTCAATGGTTTCGCGGTTGATATGCTGGCCGGAGCCGGGAATGCTATTAGACCGGTTTCCTACAATGGTAATTTCTTCTAATTCCTGATTGCGGGAGGAATCGGTGGTGTGGGTTTGAGCGGAGGCAGTCAGGCTCAGAAGCAAAAGAGGGAATACGAACGCTTTATATATTTTCAACATGCAGACTACTATTTTTTAATCGGCCACAAAAGTCAGTATATGTGTGGATTCATATTTCCGTAATGAGGAAAAGTGTTTGTGCAATCAGGAATAATTGAGGGATGTTAAATTCAGGCATGAGGATATTAGCAACCATTTGCATGCAACACGTCAGTAATATGTTTTAATAATGATACGCTATTCAACACCACGATTCAGCGGTAACATGTATATAAAAGTGTGATTGGAATTGTAGAAATGCAAGCAGTATGTACAATGCCTGAACTTATGATTGCAGTGGTTAAAAATGAAGATTAGTGAACAGTTGGTTGAAGAAAATGTGTTGCACGAATAATAAGAGTTTGGAAGAGTGTGAATATAACGGTGTTGAGTAGACGCGGTGAAGCTGACGGGCTGCCGGATAGCAGTGGAAAGCCCGGTGAGGGTGGTGTAGTGTGGCCCTGTGCCGGACTTGCAACGTATAGCCGGAACAACTGATGAAGTGTGTGTAGACGCTGAAAGCCCCCAAGAAAAAATGGAGGATGGTTGAGTGATGGTGAGGTTAGGGCGAAAAAAATCCCGCTTCGTGATGAGAGCGGGATGTGTAAGGATGATAAAGCGGGCTAGTACATCGGAACTTCTATGAGCAGCAGTTCCGCGTTTTCTGTGGCTGTTATTTGTAAGGTATCGGTATCGGTGATGCTCATGGCGTCGCGTTTATTGAGTGTGGTATCGTTTACGGAAACGGATCCGGAAATTACCACGAGGTACATGCCGTTGTTGTTGAAGGCATTGTTGTAGGAAATGGTTTTTCCGGCCTCGAGATTTGAGAGAGCAAAGCGTGCGTCCTGGTTAATCCATAAGGCCTTGTCCTCTTCGCGCGGAGACACCACCACCTGCCATTGATTTTGGCGGCCGGTAACATCGAAGGTGCGCTGATCGTACCGGGGTTTAATGTTTCGCTCTTTCGGGAAAAGCCAGATTTGGAACAGGGTAACGGGTTCTGTGGCTGAGGCGTTGGCTTCGGAATGTTGCACTCCGGTTCCGGCGCTCATGATTTGCACATCACCAGCCTGAATGGTGCCCTGTCCGCCGGTACTGTCTTTATGTGCGAGGGCCCCGGTAAAGGGGATGGTAACAATTTCCATGTTATCGTGCGGGTGGGTAGGAAAACCGCCACCACCGGCAATCCAATCGTCGTTCAGTACCCGCAATGCTCCAAAATGGACGTATTTAGGGTTATGATATCCGCTGAAGCTGAAATAATAGTTGGGTTTCAGCCAGCCATAATCGGCACTTCCGCGTTCGGAAGCCCTTTGTACACTTGTTTTCATGTTTGCTCCTTATTTAATGTTTAAACATCAAATTAAGTGCCAATCGTACAAAATGCTATTTTGTCAGGTTAGTTCAGGTGTTCAAAATCGGCATCATTCAGCGGAATATGCACCTCTTCCACACGGTTTTCGTTGAATTCGATGATGAAGTTGTTACGGCCTTCGCCGATGAGGATTCTGAGGTATTGCTGTTGCACCAGTTCTAGCATATTCAGGAAAATGAAGATGGCGTGGATACGGTTTTCGCAATCGTCGAACATTTTTTCGAATGACAGGGTTTTTTCGCGTTCGGCCAGTTCGAGCAGGTAGTGGCGGATGCCTTCCATGGTATAATTATACTGTACCACGGTATGTACCGGACGATTGTTTCTTTCCTGTATTTTTTGGGCTACCCGTTCAAAGGCTTTCATGAGTTTGAACAGGGTAATGGTTTGAATTTCGGTTCCTTCGCCGGATTCTTCGCCAATTTGAGAGAGTTCTTTCTGGAGGTTTCCGCGGCGGATCATCAGGAGGCGTTCGGCTTCCAGTTCGGCCATGCGAGCGGCGGCTTCTTTGAATTTTTTGTATTCAAGGATTTTATCAATTAGTTCCTGACGCGGATCAATTTCATTGCCTTCGGCATCGAGTTCTTTGCGGGGCAGCAGCATTTTTGCCTTAATACGCATGAGGGTGCTTACAAACAGAATGAATTCGCTGCTGAGTTCGATATTGAGTTCTTCAGATTCGTGAATGTGCTGCAGAAAATCGTCGATGATTTTCGTGATGGGGATATTATAAATATCCAGTTCATCGCGTTCAATAAAGAAGAGCAACAAATCGAACGGTCCTTCAAACTGATCGAGTTTTATCTGATACGTAGTGTGAATCAAGGCAAGGTGGTGTTGAAGAGATTAATAATTTTTAATGTTGTAGGCAAAGCCGATACCCATGAGTTGCAGGATTTGCGGGGCGGGGCCTTTGCCGGGTTTTACGTTTTCCACGTCGTCGTCATAAATAACATCCACATTCAATGAGAAGTTAAGGCGTTTGGTGATTTTGGCCGTGAACACGTTAGACCAGAAGATGTCGATGTTCTGGGGGTTTTCTTTATAGTTAGAGAAAAGGTCTAACCTACTCCTTATGGAGAACTTTTCTTTAAAGGTTTGCTGATAATTTACCGATCCGAAGGCACCGAATTCACTGCGGGCGTTTTTCCCGGGGTCTAATCCGTATTGAGGTGCAAGAAAATCGTTGGTAACAATTACCCAGCGGGAGGTAACCGGAGAGATGAATAACGACCAGTTTTGATTGGGTTTATAATCGATACCTGCCGACAATAGCACATAGGCCGGAGCGAGGAATTTAGAGGTGAGTGCGGCGGAGTCAGCATTATTGGCGCCCTTCAGGTAGGAGTAACCGTTAGCAAACTGTGTACGCGCGTTGAGGAGTCCGGCAAGGTTTACTTTTGGAGTTAAGGCGTAACCATATTTGGTTAAAAAATCGATCCGGTCGCTGGCTTTGCGTGAGCCGAGGCTGGTAGTGTTTACGATACCATAGGCGAGGTCGAGCGTGTTATCCCAGGAGTGTTTTCCTTTTTTATAAAAGGCGTACAGGTTGGTAAAGGCGTTCAGGGAGAATGAAAATTGATCGCCACCGGCGGCCCAGTTAGAGAGTGAGCCCTGGTTGATGTTGAGGTTGAACATAGCGCCTTTCTTCCAGGTTTTTGGGATGGTGTCAATACCATCGGCTTTATTCACTTTCTTTTCGGTGGCTGATTTCAGGTCTTTCACCGTAGGGTCCTGTGCCTGGGTGTGCAGCATGGCACACATTAGGGCGGGCAGCAATAATTTTTTCATCGCAGGTAACTGTCGTTTAAATGCCAAAGTTCGTCTGTTATTTTTTCAATGCATCTCTGATTTCCATCAGCAGTTTATCGGTTGAGGAAGGTTCGGCCGGTGCCGGAGGAGCTTCTTCTTTCTTTTTAGTAACGGAGTTGGCTGCCTTCAGTAACATAAAGATTACAAAAGCAATTACGGTAAACTTGAGCACGGCTGCCAGAAAGTTACCATATTTAACGGCACCCCAGGTTAGTTTGCTGAGGTCATCTACATTGGCTGCTTTCAATGCCGGATTCAGGATGAGTGGTGTAATCACATCATCTACCAGAGAAGATACGATGGCGCCAAAGGCAGCACCGATGATTACGGCCACGGCGAGGTCAATTACATTACCTTTTAAGGCAAAGGCTTTAAATTCTTTTAAAATACCCATAACATTGTGTTTAAGTAGGCTCAAAATTATCATTTAATTAGTGGAAGGGCACATATTTTATCCACTACTTATATACGAAATGGTTGTGGTATGAAAGGAGGTTCCCTTTGGCTGAACTGGATTTTATTCATCTCACTGGCTATCATCTGGGGCAGTAGCTTCATGTTAATGAAACTGGGCATACGTGATTTAACGCCGGTACAGGTGGCGTCGATGCGGATTATTGCATCGGGTATGGTGCTGCTACCAATAGCCTACAGGGCATTCAGGCGTTTAACCCTGATTCAGCAGCTATTTGCATTTGTTTCGGGTTTGCTGGGCAGTTTTTTCCCGGCCTATTTGTTTTGCATAGCGGAAACCAGGGTGGATAGTGCGCTGGCAGGAATGCTCAATGCGCTCACACCGGTATTTGTGATCCTGATTGGTGTATTGTTTTACAAACTGCCGGTATCCTGGTCGAAAATATCCGGAGTGGCGGTTGCTCTCGCCGGTAGTGTATTGCTGTTGTTTGCTCAAACCGGATTCAATCGTTTGGAACATCCACTCCATGCAGGGATGATTGTGCTGGCCACGCTGTGTTATGGCTGGAATGTGAATCTGGTAAAAAAGCATCTCAGTCATGTAAATGCATTGGATGTGGTAGCCGTGGCGCTGGTGGGGTGTTCCGTCCCTTCTTTGTGGATACTATTCAGTACGGGATTCCCGGTGTTTTCTGCGGATCAGGGTTTTATCATTTCGTTATCCGCCGCAGTGGTGCTGGGCATTGCGGGTACAGCCCTTGCATCGGTATTGTTTTATAAGTTGATACGTTCAGCCGGAGTGGTGTTCGCTTCCATGGTCACTTATGCCATACCGGTAGTGGCCATACTTTGGGGGTTGGTATTCCGCGAATCATTGGGCTGGGCAGCTGTGGGTTGCCTACTGATTATTTTAGCGGGGGTGTATTGGGCAAACCGTTCGCGGTAATCAATTGAATAAATGCATATAGCGTGCTTCAGGAGCGGCATCAATGAATACAATGTGCTCTTTGGTTTCATCCATTAACAACCGGTTGCCTAATAGGGCTTCTCCTTCCTTTTTATCGAAGTTCAGCAGGATAGTATCGTTTTGTAGTTGATAGGTACCGGTATATTCAGTATTTTTAATGCTGTCGAACAACATTTTGTAATACTCAAACTTCCAGTCGGAAGATAAGGTGAGATAACAATCGTTCAGGTCAGACAACGACATAAAGGTTTTATTGATACCTGTTGCCGTTGTTTCAGGGCCGGGTGCAGCAGGTTTTTCAGCAGGTGCATGACAGGAAACGAGGGCAAAAATACTCAGCAGTAAAAAAACAGTTTTCATACGTCAAAATTACTGGCTAAAGTGCTTACAAAAAAATTCTCATATAACCATGGGAAAAACACCCCTTATTAAAAGAAAAAAATAGTTAGTATTGATGGAGCAATGCGTGTAGTTGAACGGACCGTATGGCTGTTTATTGATTACCATCCACCTTCAAACCAAGAACATGAAATCATCATTATTGATGCTGGCGTTATGCGTAACTGTTGGACAGGCATTCGCCCAAAAAACTTCGCCGGAGGGGCGGCCGGACATAAAACAAGGTAATATTTTACCCGGCGATTTTTCAAAAGCTCCTTATGCGATTGATTCCTCAGCCCATGCAGTGGTGCTGATGGATATCGGAGAATCAGAATTTACCGGTAACAACCAGAGTTCGTTTGATCTGATTTATACGCATCAGAAACGCATTCACATCATCAACAAAAACGGGTTTGATCATGCCACCGTTCAGATTCCGTTGTACACGTCTAAAAACAAGGAAGAATCTCTTCAGTCGTTAGTGGCTTATACGTATAACCTAGAAGGAGACAAGGTAGCTGCTACCAAGGTGGAAAAATCTTCCATTTTTATTGAGAAGCAAAATGAGTATTACAAACTGTGCAAGTTTACATTTCCTAATTTGAAGGAAGGCTCTATCATCGAGTTTAAGTACAAAGTGGTATCGCCCTTCATCCATAATTTACAGCCCTGGAATTTTCAGGATGCTATTCCCACCTTATGGTCGGAATACACGGTAGGCATACCCAGTGTGCTGGATTTTCTCATTCTGTACCAGGGTTACCGGGAATTCGATTATACCCATCAGAATGTAAAGAACATGAGCTACCGGGTAACCATAGACGATCATTCGTATCAGCGCAGTTCGGTAGATGTGAATACTCCGGTAACTACTTCTACCTGGGCTATTAAAAATGTACCGGCGTTAAAGCATGAAAATTTCACTTCCTCCATATCTAATCACCTGCAGCGGATATTCTTTCAGCTGAGAACGGTTCGATATGATGAAAATAAACCCATTCAGGTAATGAATACCTGGGAACAGGTGATGACTGAATTAGCAAAGGACAACAACTTCGGAGGTACCTTATCACAGAAACATGAAGTGTATGAACAGGAAGTGCTGCCTTCCATTGGCAAAGTTGAAAATGACCTAGACAAGGCAAAGGGTATATACCGTTATGTGCGCAGCCGTTTCAAGTCTTCCGGTCCGGGTTCTATTTATCTCAAACAATCCATCCGGAAGCTGGCCGAAACCAAAAACGGTTCAGCGGCTGAGATTAATTTGTTTCTCACAGCCATGCTCCGGAACGGTGGATTCACCGCACGGCCGGTTATTTTGAGCACACGTGCCAATGGAATTGCTCCGGATATGTTCCCCATTTTAAATGAATTCAACTATGTGATTTGTTTGCTGGAACTGGATAATAAAAAATATCTGCTCGATGCATCCCGAAAGAAAATGGGTTTCGGTCACCTCCCCCTGTACGCATATAATGGCCAGGCGCGTGTGGTGGATGAATTGCCCCTGTTGATGAATCTGTCATCAGATTCTATTCAAGAAAATTCGGTGGTAAGTGTATCGATAAACAATACGGATAGCGGAACTGAACTGGAAGGCTCGGTTACCATCGATCCGGGATATTATGAATCCATTGATATTCGCGATGAGCTCGACAATAAAACAGATTCTGCATACTTTGCAGAGGTTGAGAAAAAATTTGAACCGATGGCTACCATCGGTTTTAAATCCATTGACGGACTGAAAGAGTTTGAATCGCCGTTGAATATTTACTATGAATTTAAAACACAGCTGAATGAAGATGTGCTGTACTTTAACCCGATGCTCATGGAAAAGCTGAAGGAGAATCCGTTTAAATCACAGAAAAGAGAATACCCGGTGGAGATGCCTTATGTAATGAACAGGAGGTATACACTGAATATGGAAATTCCCAAAGGGTACAGTGTGGATGAGATGCCCAAAAGCGAGAAGTTACTGCTGAATGATAAAGACGGCTATTTTGAATATGTCATCAACAACAACGGCCGCAACATCATCCTGAATGCCCGGATTATGCTGGCCAAATCAACATTCCTGAATGCCGACTATGAACCACTCAGGGAGTTCTTTGGAGTGATTGTGAAAAAGCATGCAGAAATGATTGTGTTTAAAAAAAATAAATAATGATGAAGTATCTGTTCATAGGCCTTATTTTTTTCGTGAACGAATCAAAGGCACAGTCTTATGCGGCACTCTTTATTCCGGATTCTCTTCAGAAAAATGCCGTTGCCGTTTGCCGGCTGGAAGAAAAGAAGGTAGAGATATTTTCCGGATCAAAAGCGATTGTTCGTAACCGTTATGTTATTACAGTGTTGAATCCGCAGGGCGATGGTTATGGCAGTTACAGTAACCATTACGATAAACTCAGGAAGCTGAATAACATCAGCGGCACCTTGTATGATGCGTTGGGTAAGAAGATAAAATCCATGCAAAAGAAAGACTTGCTGGATATGGCTTATAATGATGAAATAAGCCTCATGACCGACGATCGCATGAAGCGGTTCAGTTTCAACCACACCTCTTATCCGTATACGGTGGAGTTTTCCGATGAGGAGCAGCTGAACGGAACTTTTTTTCTTCCGGCATGGAATCCGGTGCCCGGTCAGAAATTCTCCGTGCAAAACAGTTCATTTGAAGTGGTGCTGCACGAGGGTGCCAACGTGCGTTTCAAAGAATTGAATGTAATAGAAAAAGCGGCAGAGCAGGTAGCGGGGAAACAAAAATCGTATGTATGGACATTGAAGAATTTCCCTGCCTATGAACGGGAGTGGTTTCAGCCGGCCCCGGAAAATTTCCTGCCCAATGTGTATCTGGCCCCTGTTGATTTTAGCATCGGCAGTTATTCGGGTAAGATGGACAGTTGGGAAAATCTTGGCAAGTTCATCCTGCAACTGAATGAAGGAAAGGGTACATTGCCACCAGCAATTGCCGCCGATGTAAAGCGTTTAACCGAAAACGTGAGCGACAGGCAGCAGAAGATTAACACACTGTATGAATATTTACAGCAGAACACCCGGTACATCAGTATACAAATGGGTATTGGTGGGTGGCAGCCTTTTGATGCGTCGTATGTAGCAACCAAACGCTACGGCGATTGTAAGGCACTTTCCAACTACATGGTCAGCCTCCTGAAGGAAGCGGGCATCAAGGCACATTACGTATTGATCAATTCCGGAGAGGCACGGCGTGGGCTGTGGGAAGATTTTCCGGCGCCCTATTTCAACCATGCTGTAGTGTGTGTACCCACCGGTAAAGATACCGTGTGGCTGGAATGCACGAGCCAAACGCTCAGTCCGGGTTATATGGGTTCGTCTACTGGTAACCGTAAGGCACTCATGATTGGCGACAACGGGGGTGTGGTAGTGAACAGTCCGTTGTACACGGCCCAGGAAAACAAACAGCTCAGAAAGATTAAGGCGCAGGTTGATGATGCCGGACATCTTGTAGCCGATTTAAATACACGTTTCAGCGGCATTGAACAGGAAACACAGCATTACCTGTTACATAACAATACGGCAGGCATGCGTGAACAATACCTGAACCAGTCGTTGAGTTTGCCTAACTATTCAGTGGAATCCATCCGTTACCAGGAAACCAAAAACATCATTCCGGAAATTGAAGAGCAAATGGTACTGAAAGCGAGTCATTATGCTACCATCACCGGAAAGCGGATGTTTATAGAACCCAATATGGTGAACCGGGTTTCCACACGACCGGATGCCTCCAAACCGCGGAAGTACGATATCGTGTATCCTCATTCATTTACCCATGCCGATACGGTGGAAATCAGTGTTCCCAATGGGTACGAGCCCGAAAGTATACCGAAGGATATTACCATAGATAACCATTTCGGGAAGTACAGCATCCGTTTTGAGGTTACGGGCAACCGTATCCTCATGTTCAGGCACTATACCCGGGAGGCGGCAACCTATCCTGCATCGGCGTATACCGACCTGGCCGCTTTTTATCATGCCATGTACCAGGCCGACCACAGCCGGGTGGTACTTGTAAAACAACAGGAACAGTAAAAAAAACACCCTCATTTTTTTGTATCCGGTAATCAACCCTTACCTTTGCGGCTCAAATCAGAAACGATTGCCCGCAAGGGGGTCGTTCACATGGTATAAAGCATTAAAAATCAATCAGATTATGGCCAATATCGGTAAGATAAAAACAGTTATCGGTGCGGTGGTAGACGTACAGTTCAGCAACGATTCAAAATTGCCTGAAATCATGAACGCCCTCGAGGTTACTCGTGAAAACGGAGAAAAGCTGGTGCTGGAAGTTCAGCAACACCTGGGAGAAGACAGTGTGCGAACCATTTCGATGGACTCCACCGAAGGTTTGGTGCGCGGAACTGCTGTGGTGGATACCGGAAAAGCCATTGCCATGCCAACGGGTGAAGCTATTAAAGGACGCCTGTTTAACGTTACCGGCGACCCCATCGACGGATTACCAAGCGTATCGAAAGAAAACGGTCGCCCTATCCACGCTAAACCACCGGTATTCGAAGAATTGAGTACCGCTTCTGAAGTACTGTTTACCGGTATTAAGGTAATCGACCTGATTGGTCCGTATGCCAAAGGAGGTAAGATTGGATTGTTCGGTGGTGCCGGTGTAGGTAAAACCGTATTGATTCAGGAATTGATGAACAACATCGCGAAAGCGTACAGTGGTTTATCCGTATTTGCCGGTGTGGGTGAGCGTACACGTGAAGGAAACGACCTGATGCGTGAAATGATTGAAGCCGATTTGATTAAATACGGTCCGAAATTTAAACATTCCATGGAAGAAGGTGGATGGGATTTATCTACCGTAAACCTGGAAGAACTGAAAGATTCAAAAGCAACCTTTGTATTCGGCCAGATGAATGAACCACCGGGTGCCCGTGCAAGGGTGGCGTTGAGCGGACTGACCATTGCAGAATATTTCCGTGATGGCGACGGACAAGGACAAGGAAAGGATATCCTTTTCTTCGTAGATAACATCTTCCGTTTCACCCAGGCCGGATCTGAAGTATCGGCGCTGTTGGGACGTATGCCATCAGCGGTGGGATATCAGCCTACACTCGCTACCGAGATGGGTTTGATGCAGGAAAGAATTACCTCTACTAAAAACGGTTCTATCACCTCTGTACAGGCGGTGTATGTACCGGCGGATGACTTGACCGATCCGGCTCCGGCAACTACCTTTGCTCACCTGGATGCCACTACGGTATTGAGTCGTAAGATTGCCGATTTGGGTATTTACCCTGCGGTGGATCCGCTGGATTCAACCTCCAGGATTTTGTCGCCTATGATTGTGGGTGAGGAGCATTACAATACTGCAAACAGGGTAAAAGGTATCTTACAACGTTATAAGGAATTGCAGGATATTATTGCCATCCTCGGTTTGGATGAACTGAGTGACGAAGATAAACTGGTAGTATCCCGTGCACGTAAAGTACAGCGTTTCCTGAGTCAACCGTTCTTTGTGGCTGAGCAGTTTACCGGTTTGAAAGGAGTGTTGGTTTCCATGGAAGATACTATCCGCGGTTTCAATGCCATCATGGATGGTGAAGTGGATGAGTATCCGGAAGCAGCCTTCAACCTGGTAGGTACATTGGAAGATGCGATTGAAAAAGGTAAAAAACTGATGGAAGCAGCGAAGGCATAATGATATGCTTTACCTGTGCGGATGTTTTCACTATCTCAACAGAAAATTATGACCTTAGAAATATTAACTCCTGAAAAAAAGATATTCAGCGGCGAGGTGTTCGGTGTTCAGTTGCCGGGCATCAGCGGGTTGTTTGAAGTGCTGGATAAGCACGCTCCGCTGGTGAGTGCGTTGAAAGCCGGGAACATGAAAATCCTGAAAGATAAAAGTGCAACGGCCTCTTATTCTATTCAGGGTGGTTTTGTGGAAGTGCTGAACAACCGCACTACTGTACTGGTGGAAGGTGCTAAAGAGTTGTAAGGTTTATTCAACAGATAATTTAAAAGATGCCTCGCTGATGCGGGGCATTTTTTTTGGGGATGATGTAAACTTATTTATATAGCCACCGGAATTAATCCCAACACTAACCAGAATGAACCATAATTTTATTCGATTCAAACCGGTGTATACAGATTGCAATGAAATGAATGTTATTGCATTTGGTAAAGTGTGCACCAAATCTCAAATGAAAAATTCCTTCCAACTTTCATTTGTCACGCTGTATTTGTAAAATATATAAAAATAAATCATTATAGATGTTCTTTTTTAGCAAGGGTATTCTTAAATTTATTTCCCAAAATTTCATATCCTGTAAATCAACTGCTTTCCAATGATTTTAATTAAAGGTACTTGTAGCTACTGTATGTCAACTTTTGGAAGGCTGATTATGGAAGTAGAAATTGTGTATTAGGTTAGATACCTAGGCTAAAATATATGAAGCAATTATTCTCATTTGGGGTTTTGTTTTATTCGCTTAGTGCCTTTTCACAGTCCTCCTTGCCGGAGGACCACTGGTGGGTTACGGATTTAACTGTAAGTACCATTGTTCGGGAAGGGAACACGGTATACCTGGGTGGCAATTTCACTTATGTGGGTCCCAATGAGCCTAATGGATCGGCGGTGGATTTGGCCACAGGGCAGGTCAATTTTGATTTTGTAAACCCCAACGGTGCGGTGTATACCAGCGCATCAGATGGTGCAGGGGGGTGGTACATCGGGGGGGATTTTTCGATGGTGGGCTCAGAACCACGGAACAGGCTCGCCCGGATCAATGCAGACGGAAGTTTGAATCCCTGGAATCCAAATGCGTTTGGTGAAGTCCGAACTCTTGTTGTAAGTGGCGGCACGGTGTATATCGGGGGGCTATTTACTTCCATCGGTGGGCAGAGCCGAAATTACCTTGCAGCAATAGATGGGACAACGGGCCAGGTCACTGCCTGGAACCCTAATGCCAATAATAGTGTTTTTTCACTTGCGATAAGCGGCGGGATTGTCTACGCCGGGGGGGCTTTTTCCAATATTGGTGGACAGAGCCGTAACTATCTGGCAGCGATAGATGTAGTAACGGGGCAGGCCACGGCCTGGAACCCTAATGCGGATAATACCGTCCTAACAGTTGCAGAAATTGGTGGAGTGATCTATGCGGGAGGTGAGTTTACCACCATGGGTGGTCAAAGCCGTAACCGGCTCGCAGCAATAGATGTGGTAACGGGACAACCAACGGCCTGGAACCCTGATGCAAATAATTGGGTTTATTCGCTTGCTATAAGTGGTGGTATGATTTACGCGGGAGGGGAGTTTACCACTATCAACGGACAAATACGAAATCGGCTTGCTGCGATTGATATATCCACTGGTCAAGCCACATCCTGGAACCCGAATGCGAGTGGTGAAGTCCAAACTCTTGCTATTAGCGGAAGTACAATATATGCAGGTGGAAGGTTTATTTCCATTGGTGGGCAAAGCCGAAACTACCTTGCCGGCATAGATGCTACTACTGGTCAGGCCACGGCCTGGAACCCGAATGCGAGCAACACTGTAAGAACTTTTGCAGTTAGTGGAGGAATGCTTTATGCCGGTGGAAACTTTAATTCTATCGGCGGTAAAAACCGTAATTGCCTTGCCGCCATAGATGCTACAACCGGCCAGGCAACGGCTTGGAATCCCAATGCAAATAGAACTGTTTATTCTATTGCTGTGGATGGGGGGACGGTTTATGCCGGGGGTGAGTTTACTACCATTGGTGGGCAAAGCCGAAATTACCTTGCAGCCCTGGATGCTACTACGGGTCAGGCCACGCCCTGGAACCCGAATGCGAGTTTCATAGTTCAAACCTTGGCAGTAAGTAGCAGTACGTTGTTTGTTGGGGGAAACTTTAATTCTATTGGCGGGCAAGGCCGTAACTACCTTGCAGCGCTAGATGTGGTAACGGGCCAGGCCACAGCCTGGAATCCGAATCCGAATAGTGTTGTCACGTATCTTTCGCTTAACAATAATTTAGTGTACGCTGGAGGGTTGTTTACCTCCATTGGGGGGCAGGCCCGGAACCGGCTTGCAGCAATAGATATGTCGACAGGACAGGTCACTGCCTGGAATCCGAATGCGAATGAATGGGTTCAAAGCCTTGCAGTAAGCAATGGTATGGTGTACGTAGGAGGAGCATTTACCTCCATCGGTGGTCAAAGCCGAAATCGAATAGCCGCTTTAGATGCGTCAACCGGACAGGCAACAGCCTGGAACCCTAATGCAAATGGTGGTGTTTTATCTCTTGCGATTAGTGGCGGCAAGGTATACACCGGTGGGATCTTTACTAATATCGGTGGTCAGAGCCGAAATAAACTTGCTGCCATAGATATGGCAACTGGTCAAGCCTCGGCTTGGAACCCGAGTCCTATAAGTGATGTGAGAGCTGTTACCATTCATAGCGGCATGGTGTACGCTGGGGGAGCGTTTAATACCATTGGCGGTCAACCCCGAAGTGGAATTGCAGTTTTCAAACAATCACAACCTGAGATTACTTCTTTTACACCTGTTTCAACAACAACCGGGCAAACAGTAACTATTACCGGTAGTAACTTTACAGGAACTATATCAGTGAGTTTTGGAGGTGTAGCTGCCGCTTCCTTTACAGTGGTGGATGATAATACCATTATCGCAGTGGTGGGCGCGGGAGCCAGTGGTGAGGTAAGTGTAAACACTCCCAATGGCAGTGCTACCCTCGCTGGTTTTGTGTTTTGTAATTTGGCGTTGCCCACCATTTCTGCCGGAAGTGCTATTGCCTTCTGCGAAGGAGGGTCAGTCTTGTTGACTTCATCATCAGCTAGCGGTAATCAATGGTTATTAAATGATGTGGCTTTAAATGGAGAGACTAATGCTTCACTAACGGTTACGGTTACTGGTAATTATAGCGTGCAGGTTACTGATGTGAACGGATGCATTGCTACTTCAGATGCTATTTTGGTTACCGTTTATCCATTACCTGCTGTACCCATTATAACGGCAAGCGGCGTTACCACTTTCTGCGAAGGAGGGTCTGTAACATTAACTTCTTCATCAGCAACCGGTAATCAATGGTTATTAGATGATATTGCTTTAGTTGGAGAAAACAATATTTCACTTACGGTTACGGCTACTGGTAGTTACACTGTGCAGGTTACGAATGTGAATGGGTGCAGTACTACTTCAAATGCCACTTTGGTTAGAGTAAATGAAATACCGGCAACCCCAATTATCAGTGGTTCATCTATATTATGCACGGGAAGCACAACAGTGCTCACCGCCTCTGTGGCTTTGGCAGGTGCTACGTATAACTGGTACAACAACGGTAATCCGATAGCACAAACTACTCGATCAGTTAACGTTGGTGCGGGATTGTATACAGTTTCCGTATCTGCTGAAGGTTGCACCGGAGCATTGTCTTCACCCTTTGAGGTGAGCCCAATTCCACAAAGCAACTCATCAGTATCTATCTGCTCATCAGGGTTGCCCTACGTATGGAACGGAATGCAATTAACGGCTGCTGGAAATTATACTTCTACTTTAATAAACAGTTCAGGTTGTGATTCTATTGCAACACTTGTACTTACCGTTGAAGCTGTTCAAACGAGTACAACTTCAATAGAGTTGTGCAGCGCACAACTTCCATTTAGTTGGAATGGAAACTCTTATAATGCTTCGGGAAACTATCAGGTTAATCTTACATCAACTACGGGCTGTGATTCCATTGCGGTTTTGAATTTAACTGTAAAACCTATTTTAAGTTCAACAGTTGTCCAAACAATTTGTGCAAGTGCATTACCCTACACCTGGAATGGCAATCAATACACCACTGCAGGTACTTATGCAGTTAATTTGGTTACACCGGAAGGCTGTGATTCTATCGTTACATTGGAGCTCATCCTATTGAATACTTCTACCAGTACAACAACTGTAAGTGTTTGCAACAGTCAATTACCATATCAGTGGAATGGTAACATGTACAATAGTTCGGGAAATTATGTTGTTACACTTACTAGTAGCACAGGCTGCGATTCCCTGGCTAGTTTACAGTTAACTGTATTGCAAGAAATCTCAAGTTTAACATTAGTTAATATTTGCAACAACCAACTACCTTATATCTGGAATGGAACATCCTACAATAGCAGTGGTATGTATGCAGTAACATTGATTGCCCAAAATGGTTGCGATTCTATTGCACGTTTAAATTTATCTGTAAACTCAATTCTGCAAGGTAGTTCATCAGTTTCTATCTGTTCTTCAGAATTGCCGTACGTATGGAACGGAATGCAATTAACGGCTGCGGGAATTTATAGTTATTCGTTAATAAGCACTGCAGGTTGTGATTCTATAGCTACGCTAGAATTGATTATACACCCACTTCCGGGTATACCCATTATTACACCAACCGTGCAATATTGTGTAAATGAAGTGTCCGTTCCTTTGAGTGCCACTCTAACCAATCCTGCATATTCTTTATTGTGGTTTCCTCAGTCAACTGGTGGAGCGGGGTCAGCGGTTGCGCCGGTTCCGGGCACTTCAATTGCTGGTACACAATCGTTTTATGTAGCTCAATTTGATGGGGTTTGTCCCGGTGAAAGGGCACAAATTGATGTGGTCGTTCATTCTTCACCGAATGTAGGAAACGATAAACAAGTTTCTATTTGCTATGGTGAAACGGAAGATCTAACTATACACTTTAATGCGCCTAGCCTAAATTATCAATGGGTATTCGGTACATTGGTAGTTGCTGATCCAACTGCCGTAGGAGTTTCAGGAACGTATACATTCATTGCATCCAATTTGACCGGTTGTACAGATACAGCCTTATTGCAACTTACAATATTAGATCCTGTATTGGCCAATGCGGGTGAGGATGTTGCTGTTGAATACAATGTTCCCTACCGATTACAAGGAACCGGAGGAGGCACCTATTTATGGTCTCCCGCAAATTTGGTTAGCAATCCTACATTACAAAATCCAACCATCCGAATTTTAAATGACCAACAGTTTTATCTTCAGGTGACGAATAATATTGGTTGCTCCGATTCGGACACTATTAATGTTAAAGTGCTTAAAGGGCCTGGAGTTTATGTGCCCAATGCTTTTACCCCTAATGGAGATGGCTTGAACGATGTATTCAAGCCTACAGCTGTGGGGATATCAAAGATTGAATATTTCCGGGTATTCAATAAATATGGAGAAACGGTATTTGAAACAAATCAAATCAATAAAGGGTGGGATGGAACTTATAAAGGAGTTAAGCAAAATATTGGCAACTACATTTGGGTGCTAAGGGCTACTGACCGTTTAAATACAACAGTAAATAAAAAAGGTACTGTTTTGTTGATTCTTTAATATCTTAAACCGCTTGTCAATAATGTTGAACGACCACAACAAGCAGCAATGAGTGTTTCAATGCCATCATGGATGGTGAAGTGGATGAGTATCCGGAAGCAGCCTTCAACCTGGTAGGTACATTGGAAGATGCGATTGAAAAAGGTAAAAAACTGATGGAAGCAGCGAAGGCATAATGATATGCTTTACCTGTGCGGATGTTTTCACTATCTCAACAGAAAATTATGACCTTAGAAATATTAACTCCTGAAAAAAAGATATTCAGCGGCGAGGTGTTCGGTGTTCAGTTGCCGGGCATCAGCGGGTTGTTTGAAGTGCTGGATAAGCACGCTCCGCTGGTGAGTGCGTTGAAAGCCGGGAACATGAAAATCCTGAAAGATAAAAGTGCAACGGCCTCTTATTCTATTCAGGGTGGTTTTGTGGAAGTGCTGAACAACCGCACTACTGTACTGGTGGAAGGTGCTAAAGAGTTGTAAGGTTTATTCAACAGATAATTTAAAAGATGCCTCGCAGATGCGGGGCATCTTTTTGGGGATGATGTTACCCGGGGAAACGTTCAACAACCTACACAGGCCGTTTCCACAACAATAATGCCCTGGCACAGAGTGGTAATATCAGCAAAAGCATCCATGCCAAAGCGGATTGGGTGCAGGAGAAAGCGATGAAACTCACCAGCAGCAGATAAAACGGATAGGCCACAAACAAGCCGCCCACCATGATGGAATCAAAGTGGTCGTTGTTCCATTTGGCGGTAACGAGCCAGCGGAGCGGGTAATAGAGAGGGGCGTGTGTTATCCACCCGATCCATGCTGGAACGGCAAGGGCTACACGAAGTTTTTGCTGCCGGGGATTGTTGAACAGTTGTGCTGCCTTTTCCTTTTCATCCGGACTGATTTCGTACACTATTTTTTCAAGGGATGATTGCAGGCGCTGATTCAGTGCAGCAATGCCCCGGGCTTTATTGGTTTCGTGGGCAAATTCGTTTTCGAAGGGTTCATCGAACAGCAGATGGATATTTTTTCCGTATTTTCTGAAGCTGCTGAAGTTAATACCGGTAGGGAGTACACGAAGGGGGATGCCTTCTTCCCAACAGCTGAAGGCCAGACGGGCCGTTCCTTTTTTGAGCGGGCGCAGGTGCCATTCGTTGATGCAGCGTCCTTCACTGAAAATTAAAACAATTCCGTTGTTGCGGAATACCTGCCTGCATTTTTCGAAGGTGCTGTAATTTTCCTGCAAATTTTCAGCGCCTTCAGAAAGGCGGTATACCGGCATCATATTCAGTGCATTCAGCAGGAGGGCATAGAACCGGTTGGTATATACATCTCCCCGAACCAGTGAATACACGGGCTTTTTAAACAAAGTAGCAATTACAATGGCATCTAAAAAAGAGTTGGGATGATTCGCGGCAATCAGCAGCGGACCATTGGATTGCAGCAGTTCGGGCCGGTTCACATAAAGAAATCTGCAGTAAAACAGGAATGCCAGTTTAGCAGGAAATTTTAGAATGCGGTATAACAAGCCGGGTGGTTTTGAGGGATGAAGTTACCGTATTTCATTGGTAGCAGGAAGTTAGTTCAGCTGAGGGTCAATCGGATAATTCACCATTTGCTCGTACACACCGCCCATGTGCAGCATGGTGTTTCTCCAAAGCGCTTCGGGTGTAGTGTTGAAAATTAATTTTCGTGTACCCGTAGTGGTTGCCCAGCTGCGTTCTTCCATTTCCTTTTCCAGTTGTCCGGCCTCCCAGCCGCTGTACCCCAGAAAAAATTTCACTTTGGATGGGGAGATGGTTCCGTTCTTAAGGTGTTGAGTGAGTTGTTGGAAGTTGCCGCCCCAGCAAACGGTATCGGTGAGTAGCTGACTGTCGGGTATCAGGTCAGGATATTGATGAATATAATGTACAGTATCCAATTGCACCGGTCCGCCCTGATATACCGTTAATTTCAATCCTTCCATTTCAGCCAGCAGTTCATCCACTGTAACATCCAGTTTTTTATTGAGTACAAAACCAAAACTTCCTTCCTCCGTGTGCCTGCAGAGTAAAACCACAGAACGCATGAAATTTTCATCCTTCAGAAATGGATCTGCCACTAAAAGTCCTCCACTCATCAATGTGCTCATATTTGTATTAATTTTATTACCTGAACAAACTCTTATAAAATTAAGATGGTTCAGTTAGATGTGGACGTTAAAAATGGAATAAAAAAGACGGCACACCGCATTTAAACTCAGCCTCACCCTAAATTTGCAAAAAGCAACCAATACCGGCATTGCATGAAAAGAGCTTTCCCTTTAATTACCTTATTTATTTTACTGTCGCTGCTGGGGCTCATATTTTTTCAGTACCTGTGGTTGCAAAGTGCCAAGGAAGTAAAGGAAAAAGAACTCAGTTCCAATTTAATCAGGGCCGTGGGGGAAGCTGCACAATATCTGGTAGAAGAAAACACCATTATTCCTTTACCCAAGAAATCGGAGTTATTGTTCCCCACTGAAAAGTTGCCGCGGGAATTGCTGAGGCCCTCTGTGATACAGCGATATTCAAAGGAAGAAATCAGGGAGGTTATCCGAAAGGCACTCAACAATAATTTCCTGCACGATGTTGATTTTGAATTTGCTGTTACGGATGTTTCTCTGGCGGGAGATGAGATTGCGTCAGAAAATTTTTATCGTCATTACATCGACAGTTTCAACAACAAACGCCAGCTCATTCCGCTTATTCCGCCTTCGGGCAGCATGTTCGAAAACCTCGCGCGCGAGGAATACCTGGTGGTAATTGTACCAAACGAAAAAACCATTGTATTAAGGGAAATTACCTGGTTCATTGTGGGGGCGGTGTTGTTTACCCTTATCATACTTACAGCCTTTTTCATCACCATACGTACCCTGTTGCAACAGAAAAAATTGAGTGAAATCAAATCAGATTTTATCAACAACATGACGCATGAGTTTAAAACGCCGCTGGCAACGATTTCGCTGGCAGTGGATGCGCTTCGCAATGAAAAGGTGATGGGGGATTCAGAAAAATCGGCCTATTTCACCCAGATTATCAAGGAAGAAAACAAGCGCATGAATAAGCAGGTGGAAACCATCCTGAAGGCTGCCTTGTTGGATAAGCACGAGGTTTCACTGAATTTGAAATCTGGCTCGGCGCACCAGATGATACAAACCGCACTCAACAACATTCAGCTGCAGGTGGAGGAAAAACAGGGCAAACTGGATGTAAACCTGCAGGCCCCGAATGATACCATCCTGGCCGATGAGGTGCATTTCACCAATTTGGTGAACAATTTGCTCGAAAACGCGGTAAAATATGCCAAGCCGGAGTATCTATATATTAACCTAACTACTTCAAATTCAGGAAAATATCTCAAAATCCGTATTGAAGATCATGGCATCGGCATGAACAAAGAAACCCTGAACCGGATTTTCGAAAAGTTCTACCGGGCCCATACGGGGAACATCCACAACGTAAAAGGGTTTGGACTCGGGTTGAGCTATGTAAAAACCATGGTTGAGGCCCATCAGGGTACCATTAAAGCAGAAAGTTCGCCCGGAAAAGGCAGTGTTTTCACTGTTTCCATACCTTTGGCTTCCTGATTCACACGTTATCTACAGTAATTCACATGCAGTTCACACCCAAATCCCTGAATTCAGGGGGTAAAACCAATGCCAGACAGGCCAGAATAGGTGTGGAAAAAATGTTTTTCAAAAAATAGTGTCGTAAAGTGGGAAAAAGTGTTATTTTGTGTGAATAATAACCAAATCCCTTCATGATCAGCTTCATTGGCGAATACGAATCAACGATTGATGCAAAAGGCCGCTTTTTGTTGCCCTCGGGTTTCAAGAAGCAGTTGCCGGATCAGGATTACAGTTTTGTAATCAACCGGGGATTTGAAAAATGCCTGACACTATACCCTACGCAAAGCTGGAAACCTATATTCAAGAAAATCAGCAATCTGAATGATTTCGATCCGAAGGTTCGTGAGTTCCGCCGGTATTTCCTCAACGGAGCACAAATGGTGGAGCTGGACAGTGCAGGCAGACTGTTACTGCCCAAGAATCTGATGGATCATGCATCGCTCGAGAAAGACATTGTGTTGGTATCGGCGGTGACCAAAATTGAAATTTGGGATAAGGATAAGTACCAGCAGTTCTTTGACTCTTTTACACCTGAAAGCTTTAGTAAACTGGCGAACGAGGTAATGAACAAGCCCGACGACCTGTTGAACGACTGATTAAATGATGGTGGACAAACAACATACACACTCCGTGGATTCAAACGCTTCGGGCGGTAGCGGCTATCATATCCCCGTGATGCTGCACGAATGCATGGATGCACTGCACATTATTCCGGATGGAGTGTATGTGGATTGCACCATGGGTGGTGGTGGACACAGCCGTGCGATACTGGAACGCCTGAACGAAAACGGCAGGCTGTTCGCATTCGATCAGGATGCAGATGCAGCAGCCAATGCGCCTGACGATAACCGGTTGGTGTTTGTGCCACACAATTTCAGATACCTGAAAAAAATGCTGCGCCTGCATCACATCACGCAGGTTGACGGTATCCTGGCAGATCTGGGCGTTTCAAGTCATCAGTTTGACCAAGCAGCACGTGGCTTCTCGATCCGTTTTGATGCAAACCTGGATATGCGCATGAACCAGCGCAGCGGAAAAACAGCCGCAGAGGTACTGAACACCTACACCGAACAGCAGTTGCACAAGTTGTTTGAGCGGTACGGAGAAGTAACCAACGCCAAAACGCTTGCGCGTACAATCGTAACCGTTAGAGCATTGCAGCCGTTCAAAACCATTCATCAGTTTAAGCAAGGCATTCAGGAAGTAGTTAAGGGTAATCCAAACAAATATTTAGCACAGGTTTTTCAGGCCCTGAGGATTGAAGTGAATGAAGAACTCACGGCACTGGAAGAGCTACTCGAACAAACGGTTGATGTTTTAAAACCGGGCGGCAGAATTGTAATCCTTACGTTCCATTCACTGGAAGATCGGATCGTAAAGCAGTTCTTCAAAACCGGATCAATTACAGAACCTGAAGCAGATGCGTTTGGAAGAAAACCACAGGTACCCTTTACCGTTATCACTAAAAAACCGGTAACGGCATCTGAAAAAGAGTTGAAGCTGAACAGTAGGTCGCGCAGTGCTAAACTGCGAGCCGCTGAAAAAAAATAAAATGGAAACTAAACAAACAGCCAAGAACGGGCAAAGCAAAAACGAATGGGTGAAGATTTTTAACAATCAGTCCATCGTGCGCAATATTCCGTTCTTTCTGTTTTTATCGGTACTGGCCGTGTTGTACATCTACAACGGTCACCATGCTGATAAACTGTTTAAACAAATCAGCAAAAGCGAAAGAAATATAAAGGAGTTGCAGTATGAATATAAATCCGTTCAAAGCGAAGTGATATTCAGAAGCAAGGCCACCGAACTGATGAAAGCGGTTGAACCACTGGGATTGAAAGAACTCAGTGTAAAACCCATTGTACTGAAACACGAAGAAAACTAACCAACTAGCTGTTGATGGACATAAAGAAGGATATATTATGGCGGGTTTACCTCTGCTTTTTGTGCATTGTGGCCCTTGGCATCTTCGTGCTGGGCCGTGCTGCATATATTCAGCAGGTACAGGGCAGCTACTGGCGCGAAATGGGCGACAGTCTGCACCTCCGCTATATGCCCATCGCCGCTGAACGCGGAAGTATTTACAGTGAAGACGGAAACATCCTCAGTACATCTGTTCCCATCTTCGATATTTATGTAGACTTTGGCGCCGAAGGCCTGAGAGATAAAGATGGCATCCGCTTTAAAGAAAATCTGGATTCTTTATCCATTTCACTGGCGCAGTTGTTTCAGGATAAATCATCCGAAGAATATAAAAAGCAACTGCTTACCGGCTATCAGAAGAAGGAAAGATATCATGCCCTTAAAAAGAAAATATCATTCGATGAATACCGCGCATTGCGGGAATTTCCACTGGTAAGGCTCGGTAGAAATAAAAGTGGATTTATCGTGGAGCCCCGCGATAAACGCATCAACCCCTATGTGCTGATGGCCAATCGTACCATTGGTTTGTCTCGCCCCGATTCCAATAAAAACGTAGGATTAGAGAAAACATTCAATTACTTACTGAAAGGTGTATCCGGACAGCGCCTCATGCGCTATGCCGCCGGTTCATACATACCGGTTGAAGGTGCTGAAGTAGATCCGGAAAACGGAAAAGATATCATCACCACGCTGGACACATACATTCAGGATTTTACCGAGAAGGCTTTGATGGATATGCTGGTGAACAATAATTCATTGCACGGCACGGCCATTGTAATGGAAACAGAAACCGGAAAAATTAAAGCCATCGCCAATCTAGGACGTCAGCCCGATGGCACCTACATTGAAGACCTGAACTACGGAGTGGGAAAAAGCACCGAACCGGGATCAGTGTTTAAACTGGTTACATTGTACTGCCTGCTGAAAGATAAATATGTGGATGTAAATACCCGCGTGGATTGTGAAGGCGGAGTAAAATCATTCCACGGGTTGCGCATCCGCGATTCACATAAAGGCACCGGCATTGTTACGGTGAAAGAGGCATTTCTGCAAAGCAGCAACGTGGCCTTTGCCAAACTCGCCTATCAGTATTATCAGCAACAGCCCGACCGCTTCATTCAGCATATACGCGATTTGAAACTGGATACACTCACCGGGATCGAAATTGTAGCCACCTCCGGCAAGCCGCTCATCAAAAGTACGAAAAGCAAAAGCTGGAGCAAAACAACCATTCCGTACATGGCTCACGGTTATGAAGAACTGGTAACACCGCTGCACATGGTGATGTTCTACAATGCAGTTGCCAACAACGGCCGCATGATGAAACCATATCTCGTGAATGCGGTAAGAGAATACGGAGTGGAAGTACAGAAGTTTGAACCGGTTGCGGTGGTGGAAAAAATTGCTGACGATGAAACCATCGCGCAGATGAAAGAGTGCCTGAAAGCAGTGGTAGATAGTGTACGCGGTACCGGTAGAAGGGTGCTTTTTGATTCTGCTTACTCTATTTCAGGTAAAACCGGAACAGCAGTAACGGCACAGGATAACCGCGGATACAACAAAGGCAACAAGGTGTACCAGGCTTCGTTTATGGGATTCTTTCCTTCTGAAAAACCAAAATATACCATTGGGGTGGTGATTCAGAATACCAGGGAATCCAGATACATCTATGGCGCGGACGTGGCCGGACGCGTGTTTAAAAACATTGCCGATCACTTGTATAAGCGTTTCCTCAACCCGCCGCTGGAAGAAGTTCCGGTGCGTACCGATACGCTGCATTATTCAGCCAGCGGGCATTTCACAGATTTTGCAGACATTTTCAAATACATGAAAATTCAGTACACCGACTCAGTAGCCAACGGACACTGGCGGCAGGTGTCGGTTAAGCAAACCCAGGCGGCTTTAAAAGCTCAGCAGCAACTGTCAGCTCCCGAAGGGGTAACACCGGATGTAACAGGGCTCGGACTGAGAGACGCGCTGGATATTCTTGAAAACAAAGGATTCAGGGTTTCTGTTTCAGGGAAAGGCCGGGTGGCAACCCAAAGCTTTGCCGCCGGAAAATCCTACCGGTCAGGACAACAAATATTATTAATACTAAATTAAACGTGCAGTTAAAAGACCTCTTATATAAAATACAGCTCACCTCCGTTTCAGGAAGTACCTCGGTTGAAATTTCCGATGTACAAACCGATTCGCGTGCGGTTACTCCGGGATGCTGCTTTATTGCATTGAGAGGAACTGCCACCGACGGGCATCAATACATTGCACAGGCGGTTGCTCAGGGAGCCATTGCCATTGTGGCGGAAGAATTACCGGCAACTATGGCATCCCATGTTACCTATATCCAGGTGAAAGACACTGCCCTGGCATGTGGATGGATCAGCCATACTTTCTATCGCGAACCTTCAACCCAACTTCGCATCACCGGTGTTACAGGTACCAATGGCAAAACCACGGTGGCCACGTTGTTGTATAAATTATTTTCAGCCTTAGGGTTCAATTGCGGACTCATCAGTACCGTGGAGAACAGAATGGGTAATGAAATATTGCCGGCCACACATACCACTCCCGACGCGGTATCACTGAACAGGTTACTCGCTAACATGGTGGAAGCAGGATGTACCCATGTGTTTATGGAGTGCAGCAGCCATGCCATTCACCAGCAGCGGATTGCCGGATTGCAGTTTGCCGGGGCTATTTTCACCAACATCACGCACGACCACCTCGATTATCATAAAACATTTGATGAATACATCCGTGTGAAAAAATCCTGGTTTGATGCTTTGCCCGCAACAGCATTTGCATTGACCAATGCAGATGACAAACGCGGTAATGTAATGCTGCAGAATACCAGGGCCAGGAAACAAACCTACGCACTGAAAACGCTGGCTACCTATAAAGGAAAAATACTGGATAGCAATCTCACAGGATTGCAGATGATGGTGGATGATGTGGAAGTGTATTTTAAAATGATTGGTGAGTTTAATGCCTACAACCTGATGGCGGTGTATGGCGCTGCGGTTAGTTTGGGTACAGATAAACACGAAGCACTCCTTAAACTCAGTATGCTAACCGGTGCTGAAGGCAGGTTTGAATGTGTTCAAACCAATCATCGTACGGTAATGGGCATTGTGGATTACGCCCACACGCCCGATGCCTTGCTGAATGTGCTGGCTACCATCAACAAAATACGTCAGGGTGCAGGTCAGTTGATTACGGTGGTGGGATGTGGCGGTAACCGCGACACTACCAAAAGACCGGTGATGGCCCAGGTTGCGTGCGAGCACAGCAACAAAGTGATTTTTACTTCCGATAATCCAAGAAACGAAGATCCGCTGAAGATTATTCAGGATATGGAATCGGGCGTAAGCATCACGCAAAAAAAAAAGTTCATATCCATTCCCGACAGAAAAGAAGCAATCAAAACAGCCGTGTTGATGAGCAGTGCAGACGATATCATTCTGGTTGCAGGGAAAGGACATGAAAAATATCAGGAAGTACAGGGTGTGAAACATCCGTTTGATGATAAAGTAGTGCTGATGGATATGCTGAACATGATGGATAAATAAAAACGAACTAAGAAAACATGTTGTATCATTTATATCAATGGCTGAATGAAGAGCAACTCCGGATTCCGGGGATGGGCATCTTCCAGTTCATTACCTCCAGGGTAATGCTGGCCATGATATTGTCGCTCGTGATCACCATGGTGTTCGGCAAAAGACTCATCCGCTTCCTGCAGAAAAAACAATTAGGCGAAACCGTTAGAGATCTCGGACTGGCAGGAGAACAGGCTAAGAAGGGAACCCCCACCATGGGCGGTATCATCATCATCATGGCGATTGTAATTCCAACCCTCCTGTTCGCCAGGCTGGATAAGGTATATATACTGCTGATGCTGTTGTGTACGGTGTGGATGGGTGCTATCGGACTGATCGATGATTTACTGAAGATACGCTCCAAACGCCGCGCCAAGGCCTTAGGTGTGGAGTATAAAAAATCAGACAGCGATGGATTGGCTGGAAGGTTTAAAATATTCGGACAAGTTATGCTGGGCATCATTGTGGGAGCCACACTGTATTTCAATGATTCAGTAGTGGTACAGCGTGAGGTGTACAACCCGAATGTGAAGTACGTACAGGATTCAGTGCTGCAACGCGGCGAAACCCTGGTGAGCAATGATTTTCATACGGTGAATATTGATGGCAAGCAACACACATTTGTAAAAGTAAAAACGCCCATCACTACCATCCCGTTTGTAAAAAATCATGAGTTCAATTATGCCCGGCTGTTGCCGGAGCGCTGGGAGAACTATACCTATATATTATACATTCTGGTGGTGATATTTATTGTAACGGCTGTTTCAAATGGCGCCAATATTACCGACGGATTAGATGGACTGGCCACCGGAGTAAGTGCAGTGGTAGGGTTGGGGCTGGGCATTTTTGCCTACGTGAGTGGCAACATCAAATTTGCCGAGTATCTCAACATCATGTATATCCCCAACCTGGGCGAGCTCTCCGTTTTCATCGCAGCTTTTGTGGGAGCATGCATCGGTTTCCTGTGGTATAACTCCTATCCGGCACAGGTGTTTATGGGAGATACCGGAAGCCTGGCATTGGGCGGCATCATTGCAGCACTGGCCATTATTGTAAGAAAAGAATTATTGATACCTATTATATGCTTTGTGTTTTTGGTTGAAAACCTGAGTGTGATGCTCCAGGTGGGATATTTCAAATACACTAAGCGAAAGTATGGTGAAGGCAGGCGCATCTTCCTGATGAGTCCGCTGCACCACCACTATCAAAAACTAGGTTATCATGAAAGTAAAATTGCCGTAAGGTTCTGGATCATTACCCTGCTGTCGGTTGCGATGGCGGTAGTAACCCTGAAACTGCGGTAATCAGATAAACCGAAAAACACCATGAATCCTGTACCTGTGAAAATTAACCTTACACCCATTAAATTCTAATACTGATGAAGAACCACTTTTTAGTTTAGTTTTTTATTTGATGATAGTGTAAAGTTTGTCCTGTAAAAGCCAATACTGTTGAAGAACCAAACTCATTAACGGCCTTGAAAAGAGACCTGTTAAATTCTATGCTTTTGAAGAACCAAATGTATTAACGGAATAGAATCCCGGATGCCTGTGATGTAACCACCCGGAGAAACACCAACAACCTGTTAAATTCTATTCTTACGAAAAACCATTTTTTTTAAAACATCGGAAGCGATGATGAAACACATTGTGATACTTGGAGGCGGAGAAAGCGGCGTAGGAGCGGCTTTGCTGGCACAACGTGCCGGGTATCATGTGTTTTTATCTGATGCCGGAACCATTCAGGCACAGTGGAAAGATGAATTAACTGTACACGGTGTGGCCTTTGAAGAGGGCGGACACACACCTGAAAAAGTACTGAATGCAGCAATCGTGGTGAAGAGCCCGGGCATTCCGAAGGAAGTTCCGATGATGCAACAGATCCTTAGCAGGGGCATTGAAGTTATCAGCGAAATTGAATTCGCTTACCGCCACGCGGGAAACAGTACCATTGTAGCCATCACCGGCAGCAATGGAAAAACAACTACTACCACACTCATCTACCACATTTGCAAACATGCGGGTTTGGATTGTGCGTTGGTAGGAAATGTAGGATACTCCTTTGCGCGTCAGGTAGCCATGGACCCTAAGCCATTGTATGTGGCTGAAGTCAGTTCTTTTCAGCTGGATGACATCAGCACCTTCCGGCCCCACATTGCCGTGCTTACCAACATTAGCGACGATCACCTGGATCGGTACGATTACGATCCGCAGAAATATATAAAAAGCAAATTCAATATCGCCAAGTATCAGCAAGCAGATGATGTGTTCATCTACAATCTTGATGACGAGGCTATCCTGAAGAACCTGAACAACTATCCGATACAATCAACAAAAGCACCTTTTACCATGGCCAAAGAATTACCACAGGGCGCCTACCTGCTTAATGCTAAAATGCATTTGAAGTGGAAGAACGAAGAAATGAAAATGAGCATCGAAGACTTTGCAATTAAAGGAAAACACAATCAATACAACAGTATGGCCGCCAGCTTAGCCGCAACCGCACTCGACATCCGAAAGGAAAAAATCAGAGAAGCGCTGCAAACATTCGAAAGCCTCGAACACCGTATGGAACCTTCCGGTATTGTGAAGGGCGTTGAATTTATCAACGACAGTAAGGCTACCAATGTAAACAGCACCTGGTATGCGCTGGAAAGCATGACCAAGCCGGTGATTTTAATTTTGGGCGGAGTGGATAAAGGAAATGATTACAGTGTACTGAAAGACCTCGTAAAGGAAAAGGTAAAAGCCATTGTATGCATGGGTACCGATAACAGAAAAATACATGAAGCTTTCGGAGATATTGTATCACTGATGGTGAATACAGGCAATGCCGCTGAAGCGGTACAGGCAGCATTTCATTTTTCGAATAAAGGAGATGTGGTATTGCTGAGCCCCGCCTGTGCGAGTTTTGATTTGTTTAAAAACTATGAAGACAGAGGCAATCAGTTTAAACAGGCAGTAAGAAACTTATAATAACGCTAACGAATAGATGCAGAACCAGTTTAACATACGAACCCTCTTTACACCATCGCTTACAACGATGAGTGGCAACATTGTGAATAAAACCAAGGGCGACCGTGTAATCTGGGCTGTTATAATATTACTCACTGTTGCCAGTTTGTTGCTGGTGTACAGCAGTACGGGTTCATTGGCCTATCGCATGAATAAAAGCAATGAAAGTTACCTGTTCAAGCAGTTTGCATTTATTATGCTGGGCCTGATTGTCATCTACTGGTCGCACCGGGTTAACTATACTGTGTATTCACGCATTGCACTGATTTTATTTTTGATATCTATTCCGCTGCTGATTTACACGCTTTTCTTTGGAGTGCAGCTGAATGCAGGCAGCCGGTGGATTAAGCTACCGGTGATAAATATGACTTTTCAAACATCCGACCTGGCCAAACTGGCGCTCTTCATGTATATGAGCCGGATGCTCAGCCGGAAACAGGAAGTGATAAAGGATTTAAGGAAAGGCTTCTTACCTATCATTATCCCGGTAATTATTATATGCGGACTCATAGCACCGGCAAACCTCTCAACTGCTATTTTAATTGCCGGTACCAGTTTTATTTTGATGTTCATCGGAAGAATCAGAACCAAACATTTACTGGTAACTGCCGGTTTTGCTGTAATACCTGTGATCATTTTAGTGAGTATTTCTGTAGCCTACTACGACAAGGAAAAAAAGGACACTGCTGAACTGCCTGCAATTTTATCGGCGGGGCGTATCCCTACGTGGATCAGCCGTGTTCAGACATATGTGTACGGTAGCAAAGGCGTGGATGGAGAAAAAACATACCAGATCAATCAGGCTAAAATAGCCATAGCGAAAGGCGGACTGTTAGGCAAGGGCCCCGGCAACAGCGAACAAAGAAATTTCCTGCCGCACAGTTACAGCGATTTTATCTATGCAATCATTATTGAAGAGTATGGATTGATAGGAGGAGCCATCATGATATTCATTTATCTGTTGTTCCTCTACCGATGTATCAAAGTGTATCGAAAATGTCCTTATGCGTTCGGGGCTTTTCTGGCACTGGCACTCAGCTTCACGCTGGTGATACAGGCTATGGTGAATATGAGTGTGAACGTGAATCTGTTCCCCAACACCGGAGTAACGCTCCCGTTGGTGAGCATGGGTGGTAGCAGTTTTCTTTTTACCTGCCTGTCTATCGGAATTATTCTGAGCGTAGCCAGAAACGTAGAACAGCTGGAAGGAAACGCGGCCACGGTGTCGTCACAGAAACCTTTAACCACACAGCAAAGTGAAGAACCGGCTTAGTGTTATCGTAGCCGGTGGAGGTACCGGCGGACATATATTCCCGGCAATTGCTATTGCCAATGCCTTACGGCAATTGCATCCCGACACAGACATACTGTTTGTGGGGGCGAAGGGAAAAATGGAAATGGAGAAAGTTCCGCAGGCGGGGTATCCGATAGAAGGATTGACCATTGCGGGATTCAACAGAAGTTCTTTGATAAAAAATATCGGGTTACCGGCTAAACTCATCAAGAGTTTTTTACAGGTAGCCGGGATATTTAAACGGAACCAACCGGATGCAGTAATTGGTGTGGGCGGATATTCCAGCTTCCCCGTATTGCGGTATGCGCAATGGAAAGGGATTCCCACTTTCATTCATGAGGCCAACTCTTTCGGCGGTAAAAGCAACATCCTGCTGAGCAAAAAAGCTACAGCTGTGTTTACCGCTACCGATGGAATGGAGAAGTTTTTTCCGGCACACAAAATTGTAGTAACCGGAAACCCGGTTCGGCAAAACATTACACAATCCGGCATAAGCAAGGAAGAGGCCTGCCAGTTTTTCGGATTGAATCCGCACAAAAAAACGGTGTTGTGTGTGGGTGGAAGCCTAGGGGCCAGAAGCATCAACGAAGCGTTGCAACAGCACGTTAAGCAACTGATACAACAAGACATTCAGTTGATCTGGCAAACCGGAAAATCATTTGCTGCTCCGGACAAGATAGACCAATCGTCCGGCATTTATAGGAGTGAGTTTATCACTCAGATGGATATGGCTTATGCAGCGGCAGATGTAGTGGTGAGCAGGAGCGGTGCTATGGCTCTGGCTGAATTGTGTGTGGTGAAAAAGCCTTCGATTTTGGTTCCGTATCCGTTTGCTGCAGAAGATCATCAAACAGCAAACGCGATGAATCTGGTTCAGAAAAATGCAGCCGTACTGGTGAAAGATCAGGACGCGATGAACCAACTCGTACCTGCTATTTTGAATCTAGTACAGGATGAACAAAAACAGGCAACATTGCGCAGCGAAATTGCAAAGCTTGCAGTTACCGATGCAGATACGATAGTGGCTAAAGCCATATTAAAAGAAATATTAAAAAAGTGACAGAACACAACGACATATCATTTCAGCCCATGCAGGGTACACCAGGCGCCCTGAAAGGTTGCAGTGTGTACTTCCTTGGAATAGGAGGTATTGGCATGAGTGCGTTGGCGCGTTACTTCAGGGAGATGGGCTGCAAGGTTTCGGGCTATGATAAAACGGAAACCCCTCTTACTAAAAAACTTACACAGGAAGGAATCACCGTGCATTATACTGACACCATAGAATCCATTGATATGCAGGCAACGCTGGTAGTATATACACCGGCTATTCCCGCGCAGCATGAAGGTTTTGTGTTCTATAAAAACAACGGTTATAAACTGCATAAAAGGAGTGAAGTACTGGGTTGGATTACGGCATCCATGTTCAACATTTGTGTGGCCGGCACCCATGGAAAAACTACTACCAGTGCAATGATTGCACATATCCTCCGCGATAGCGGGTATGGTTGCAATGCATTCCTGGGAGGCGTTACCTCCAACTATCAAACCAATTACTGGAGTCATAAAAATGCGGTGGCCGTGGCAGAAGCCGATGAATACGATCGCAGCTTTTTAAGATTACAACCCGATATAGCCGTGTTAACCTCCATGGATCCCGATCACCTCGATATCTATGGCAACGAAAAAAATATGCAGGATGCATTTATTGCATTCACGGGAAAAATCAGAAAGAACGGTGTGCTGATTCATTCCAAAGGCTTACCCAGAGAAAGTGAATTACAGGCACCGGTTACCCTGTCTTACTCCATCGGAAAAAATGCAGCAGACTTTGTTGCTGAAGATATCCGGATTGAAAACGGAAGTTATCGTTTCAATGTAAAAAGTAAACACACAACCCTTTCTAACCTCACCCTACATATGGGAGGCGCTCACAATATTGCCAACATCACCGCAGCAGTAGCCGTGGCACTTCAGGTAGGTATTGAGGAAGATAAAATTAAAAAGGCCGTTGAAAGTTTTAAAGGAGTGAAGAGAAGGTTTGAGTATATCCTCAGGAATGATGCAAAGGTTTTTATTGATGATTACGCACACCATCCTCAGGAACTGACTGCACTGATACAAGGCGCGCGAGAGTTATATCCGGCAAAAAAAATAACCGTGGTATTTCAGCCGCACCTGTACAGCCGCACCAAAGATCTGGCTGCCGGTTTTTCTGGTGCGTTGGATCTGGCCGATGAAGTATTGCTGTTGCCCATTTATCCGGCAAGAGAGCTTCCTATGGAAGGGGTGAGCAGCCGGATGATTCTGGAGGGCATGCAACAAAAAGCAACGATAGTGGAAAAAGAAAACCTGCTCGATGCCATCCGCCAGTTGCAAACGGATGTGCTGATTACGGCAGGAGCGGGTGATATTGATGCGCTGGTTGAACCTATTAAAAAAATATTAGCGAACGCATGAGCTGGTTGAAACAATATACATACAAGCAAATGGCCACCGCAATGATGTGGGTGCTGGCAGGCTGTGGTACCATTGTACTGCTGGCCGCAGCCGTAAAACAAAATAACCAGCGGTTGTGCTATGGTGTGGATGTACGTATTACTGGAGCAAGCAAACATTTATTCATCAATGAACAGGATGTTAAAAAAATCCTGAACGATTATTCTGAAGTGAAACCCACCGGCGGTCCGGTACAGTCAATCGACCTGAGAAAAATTGAAAGAATTATTGAAAGGGATGTGTGGGTGAAGAATGCAGAGTTATATGTGGATATTAACGGAGTCTTACAGGTTCGGGTAGACGAACGTGAGCCGGTTGCGCGTATATTCACTGTAAGTAATAATTCCTATTATATCGATAGTTCCCTGAAGATTTTGCCACTCAGCGAAAAAGTTACCGCACGGGTTCCCGTGTTCACCGGCTTTCCTGCTGAAACGGCCATCCTGAATAACAAGGAAAAAAATCTGTTGAAAGATGTTTACCTGCTGGCAGATGCTATCAGCAAAGAACCATTCTTGCATGCATTAACCGAACAGATTCACATCCAGCATGGAAAGTTCGAAATCATTCCAAAAATAGGTGATCAGTTGATTCTGTTAGGCGACAGTGAGAACTACGAACAAAAATTGAAAAACCTCAAACTGTTTTATCAGAAGGTAATGACCAAAACCAGTTGGAACAGGTATAGCGAGATTAATCTGCAGTTTAAAAATCAGATTGTTGCTAAGCTGAGAACGAAGGAAGATGTGGTGGCTGATTCTTTACGCACCATGCAACTCATGAAACTCATTGCAGATTATACAGAAAAAATGGCCGGTGATACGGTGTTGAATGTAGCGGGCGGACAGGAACCAGTGAACGATATCAGCATTATTCTGCAATCGGTGCAGCGCGATGAAGAGCCGGTAACATCAGACAATGTTGCTGCGCCATCATCAGGAGTGAGCGGTTTTGCTGCCATACCGGGTGCCGTAAAACCAGCGCCGGTAAAAACACCTGTTGCGCAACCAAAAGCAACCACAACAGTTAAACCGGTTCAAAAATCAACCAAACAAACACCCAAACAAACAATCAATCATAAAAAAAATCAACCTAAACCTGTGGTGAAGCCACGTGCTACGGAAAATAAAAAACCCAAAGCCGTAATGCAGCGGACTGAACCCAAACCCAATAACGATTATTAAACTAACACACATACAAAACACAAACAACATGAGTAACGAAAAACACACCTATGCTGCCGGAGGCCGGGAGGTTGCTGATGGAGCCACCAACAGAAACCCGATTATTGTGGGCCTGGATATTGGTACAACAAAAATTGCTGCCATTGCCGGACGAAAAAATGAACACGGGAAACTGGAAATTCTGGGCTTTGGCCGTGCCAACAGCAATGGAGTGAAGCACGGAATGGTGCTGAACATTGATCAAACCATTAAATCTATTCAACAGGCACTGGAGCAATGTTATGCCAGCAATCCTGATCTGCGTTTCAATGAAGTATATGTGGGTATTGCCGGACATCATATTAAAAGTCTGCAAACCCGCGGAGACATTGTACGTCAGAATGCAGAAATTGAAATTCATCAGGAGGAGATTGAAAAACTAATCGCTGATCAGTACAAAACATACATACCGGCCGGAGATCAGATCATTGATGTGATTCCTCAGGAATTCACCGTGGATAATTTTCAGAATATCGCCTATCCGGTGGGATACAGCGGAGTGAAAGTGGGAGCAAACTTCCATATCATCACCGGCGATAAAAACGCTATTCGTAACATCAACCGCAGCGTTGAAAAATCAGGACTTAAGATCAAGGATCTGGTGTTGCAGCCTCTGGCATCAGCGGCAGCGGTAATGTGCGATCAGGATATGGAAGCCGGTGTGGCCATTGTGGATATCGGTGGCGGAACAACCGACCTTGCCGTATTCTATGAAGGCGTACTCAAACATACTGCCGTAATTCCATTCGGCGGAGAGAACATCACCATGGATATTAAAAATGGTTTGGGTGTATTGAGAACACATGCAGAGCTGATGAAAACACAGCACGGCAGCGCGCTGGCAGATGAAGCAAAAAGTAATCTGTTTATCACCATTCCGGGACTGCGCGGATTGCCGGCAAAGGAAGTTTCCGTTAAAACCCTGGCCAGCATCATTCAGGCAAGAATGAGTGAAATACTTGATTTTGTATCATACCACCTCAAGCAAATTTCAATTGACAGTAAGATGCTGAATGGAGGAATCATTCTTACCGGTGGAGGATCGCAACTGAAGAACCTGATTCAGCTCACAGAGTATGCTACCGGATTGAACGCACGCATCGGTTATCCGAATGAACATCTTTCAGGAGCACAAATAGATGAGTTGTCGAAGCCCATGTATGCAACCTGCATCGGGTTGATTTTGAAAGGCTATAACGATTATGAAAACAAGCATAAGGAATTCACTGAAGAATTTATTCAGGTGAACCCGATGGAAGTGAGCCGTGAGCAAGCTGATCAAACTATTCCGTCTGCTGAAATTCCGTTGCCACCGGCTGAACCTGTTAAACCTAAGAACATGAAAAGTTTTCTGAATACCATTAAAGAAGGCATCATTGATATTTTCAGAGAACCCGAAGATGTGCAGTTCGATAAAAAATCATAAACGACACACTACTAAACTTACAAACCCATACACATGATACACTTCGATTTACCTAAAGAACAATCCTCCATCATCAAGGTTATTGGTGTTGGCGGCGGCGGAAGCAATGCGGTGAACCACATGTTTTCGCAAAACATAGAAGGTGTAAATTTTATTATATGCAATACCGATGCTCAGGCCATCGCTCAAAGTAAAGTACCGAACAAAATTCAGCTTGGTCCACACCTGACTCAGGGACTGGGCGCGGGAGCCAACCCTGAAATTGGCCGCCAGGCTACGGAAGAGAGTCTGGAAGAAATTAAACGCATCCTGGAGGTGAACACCAAGATGGCGTTTATCACTGCCGGAATGGGCGGTGGTACAGGTACCGGCGGGGCACCTATCCTCGCTAAAGTATGTAAAGACCTTGGCATCCTTACCGTAGGCATTGTAACCACACCATTTGGTTATGAAGGCAAGCGCCGGTTTTCACAAGCTGAAGACGGGATTGATGAACTTAAGAAAAATGTAGACACCCTGCTGGTAATATCGAATGATAAACTGCGCCATCAGTTCGGCAACCTGAAAATGAAAGAAGCTTTTGCGAAAGCTGATAATGTGCTGGCCACTGCAGCAAAATGTATTACTGACGTAATCAACAGTACGGGTCAGATAAACGTTGACTTTGCAGACGTATGCACGGTGATGCGCAATGGCGGTGTTGCCATTTTGGGAAGCGCTACTGCTACGGGAGAGAACAGGGCCTTTGAAGCGATTGAAAATGCACTCAACTCACCATTACTCAACGATAATGATATTCGCGGTGCACGTTGGATACTCATCAATATCAACTCTGCCGAAGGCGAACATGAGTTTACTATGGATGAGGTGGATGTTATTCAGAATTATTTGCTGAGCCAGGCAGGAGAAGATACAGATGTAATTCTCGGTATGGGATATGACAACACCCTGGGCGATTCCATCGGCGTAACACTCATTGCCACCGGCTTTGAACATAAAGATCCATTCCAGAAAAAGGAAGATGAAAATACAAAAACCGGTGAGGAAAAAATTGTGGTTGAGCTGAAAGTTGAATCAGATGAACCTGTAAAAAAAGAATCCACTCCTGCGGTGCAGTTGGAAATACCTGTAGAAGATACCATGCCTACATTGTTTCCGCCTGAAGAAAAATCAACCAAAGAAGAGAAAATTATTCTACAGATGGAGATGCCTGAAAACCCAGCACCGGCGCCCATCGTAGAAATCCCAAGTACAAATACTGTTGATAAAAAGGAGGCAGTTGAAGTGCATTTTGAAATAACTTCACCCGCAGAAAAAACAGAAGCACCTGTAAATCAACCACAGGCGCAAGCGAATCCTGAACCCACTCAGAAAACAGAAAATACCGTAGCACCATCAGCTGAACAAACAAAAGAAGCTAGCAATAAAAGCGCTCTTTCGTCGGAGGGCTTTTTGGTGAGGCCATCGCAAATTTATGCGGAGGACAAACCATCTGAACAATCCAATCCGAAAGAAGAATCACAACCGCCGCATGAATCATTGCAGGACGACGAACCTGTATTTGAACTGCAGCTGGTTGTTAAGAATTCCCAGACAGCGGCGGAGGAAGAGCCAATTGAACAAGTTCAGCCCATCATGATGTCACCTGTTGAGGAACCTGCGATGCAGGACGAAGCAGAAGAACTCAGGCGCCGGGCTAAGGAAAGGATAGCTAAACTGAGGAACTTATCCTTTAACGTTAACTCATCTGATCCCAACAATGAATTTGAGACGGTACCGGCTTACCTCCGTCGCAATATGGAAATGCACAACCAGATCGCAGACGTAGAAACCTTCTATAGCAATTACACTGTAAAAAATAACGACGATAACCAACCGGTTATCAGCGGGCTGAATACTTTCCTCGACGGAAATAAGCCCGACTAATGGTTCAATATATTGCAGCCTCCTGTAGCTTATGCTGATACCTGCAAACAGGAGGCTGCTAAACTCAATCTATGAAAAAAGTATTTCTCATTACAAAACTTAAAACCTCTAACCTGGGTAATGAAGCATTGACAAACGAAATCGTTAAGTTGTTTTCTGAAACTTTATCATCAGATGATGTATTAAATGTAAACGGAAGACCTTTTGGATTGGATGGTTACTACAGAAATAGAATAAAAAACTCATCCAACCCTACCGATTTAATGGATCAGTGGGCACAGAAAATGGCTGCCAAAATTAAAAGGGAGCAAGATCAGCCGTTCACTTCCCGGGTACCTTTGGTTACATTGTTAAAACAAGAAACCAAAGAACTGAGATTTGAATCAATCAAAGCCAGGCTGAGGCCCCTGAAGCGTGTGCTGAATTCTATGAAGGTATATCCTCAACAATATGCCCATCGGGCAGGGTTGCTTAAAAATGCTGATTGGATGATCTATAGTGGAGCCGGTGAAGTAGGAGATAATAACGTTTTTCTTCGTCAACTGGTAGAGTTGCGTGCAGCTCAGTTGTTGGGAATAAAAACCGCAGCCGTTAATCAGTCGGTGGTTATAAGAACCCCCTTGTTCCAAAAGTTGACCGGTCATGTATACGGTAAGATGAATAAAATTGTTGTGCGTGGTTCAGTTACCCGCAACAACCTCATCAGCTACGGAGTGCCGGAGCACATTATTGAAATGGCACCGGATTCAGCCATCAATGCGCAATTTACAGCTGCAGTTACAAGACTGCCCCACCGTGTAGGCATCAACTTTACACCCAAATGTACACTACAGCTGGAAGATTATAAAAGAGTGGTGGAAAAACTCAGGGCACTGAAACTTGAACCTATTTTTGTTACGAATGAGCCATTTGAAGACAACCATATTGCCGGTTTGTTCAAGCAGGAGCTTGGGGTGGAAGTGTTAACCGGTGTTCCGGATTATCATACCTATATGCAACACCTGGCATCTTGCCGTTTTATTGTGAGTGCCAGGCTGCACACCAATATACTGGCACTGGATACCAAAACGCCCGTTATTCCGGTTGAAGGCAATGTGTTCAAAACCACAGAACTGCTGCAGCAATTAGGCTATCCGCTGCCTACATTAAATCCGCAACAGGCGGGATGGGTGGATGAATTGATCCGCACTATCGAAAATATGTATAACAATGATCAGGATGTTCAGGCATTCTTCACCCATAACCTACATGTGCAGCAACAGGCGGTAAAGCGCAATGCACAGTGGCTGAAAGAATACTGATTATAATAAGAGCGTGTTTGGATTACTCGTTTGTATGTGAACCCCTTTCCTCGTGGAAGGGGTTTTTTTATTCAATGAAAAGTTGAATTTATCATTTTGATTTATCACATTATATTCTACATTTGTTCTCTAATCCTATTCCCGATTACATAAAACAGTTTTGTGGGAAGTAACATCAACAAGGTTTCAGCTGCGGGCATGCTTATTGCCCTTGGAATTATTTTTGGCGACATCGGTACATCTCCCTTATATGTTTTCAATACTATTATTGCCGACAGGGTAGTTTCCCGTGAATTAATTTTAGGTACTCTTTCACTGATTATATGGACGATGACTATCATCACTACAGTGAAGTATGTTGTGATGGTGCTGCGGGCGGATAACAAGGGTGAAGGGGGAATCTTTGCACTGTTTGCACTCGTTCGCCGCAGGCGCAAGTGGCTGGTCATTCCGGCAATATTAGGCGGAGCTGCACTGCTGGCCGATGGTATCATCACACCTCCTATCTCCATTACCTCGGCTGTGGAAGGTCTACGGAAACTTCCCCGTTTCAGCGATCTTGAAACCAATACCATCGTAATCATTGTATTGGTGATTATCTCCGCTTTCTTCTTTACACAACAATTCGGCACATCAAAGATTGGTAAACTGTTTGGTCCGTTCATGACAGTGTGGTTCAGCATGCTGGGCATACTGGGCCTCATCCATATTTCAGATGATATTTCTATCCTGCATGCATTGAATCCATATTATGCCATTCACTTTATAATTACCTACGAAGAAGGCTTCTGGCTATTGGGTGCGGTGTTTTTGTGTACTACGGGAGCTGAAGCACTTTACAGTGATCTGGGGCATTGCGGCAGAGGCAACATCCGCATCTCATGGATTTTCGTAAAAACCTGCCTGTTACTAAATTACTTTGGTCAGGGAGCCAGCCTGCTAAGCCTTCACGGCGGTAAACTGGTTGATAAGGCTACGCGAAATGCGGATAACATCAATGCGTTTTATGATTTAATGCCTTCGTGGCTGGTTGCACCAGGTGTCATTATCGCTACCTCCGCTGCTGTTATTGCCAGTCAGGCCATGGTTTCAGGGTCGTACACACTCATCAATGAAGCAATCCGGCTGAACCTGTGGCCCCGCTTACGTACACGGTATCCCTCGGAAGAAAAAGGCCAGATTTATATTCCCGGAATCAACCTCTTGCTGTTCATAGGTTGTGTGATTGTGGTGTTGTATTTCAGAGAATCTTCCAGAATGGAAGCCGCGTACGGACTGGCCATTATAGCCACCATGATTGCTACCACTATTTTGTTTGCCAATTATCTGGTGATGCATCGGGTGCATGCATTTCTGATTGTACTCTTCCTGGGTTTTTACTTAACCATCGAAGGTGCGTACCTCGTAGCCCTGCTGGATAAATTCCCTCATGGCGGTTATTTCTCTATTCTCATTGGGTTCATGATGTTTGTAGTAATGTATGTATGGTACCGTGCAAGAAAAATCAAAAACCGTTATGTGGAGTTTGTTCGGGTAGAAGATTATATTCCAAAAATTGAAGAACTCAGCAACGATACTTCAGTGCCTAAATACGCAACCCACCTGGTATATCTTACCAGTGCCGGTAACCACAATGAAATTGAACATAAAATCATCTACAGCATACTCAGTGGAAAACCCAAACGGGCCGACATTTACTGGTTCATTCATGTGGAAACTACCGATGACCCGTACACGATGGAGTATGCCGTGGATCACATTATACCCAATGATATCATCCGTGTGGAATTCCGGCTTGGCTTCCGCGTACCGCCCCGCATCAACCTGATGTTTAAAAAGGTGGTGGAAGATCTGGTGGCAAACCGTGAAGTGAATATCACCAGCCGCTATGAAAGCCAGCAGAAGAATAATGTGGTGGGCGATTTTCAGTTTATTGTGATGGAAAAATTCCTCAGTCAGGATAATGAACTGCCGCTCGCTGAATCTGTTATCATGAAATTGTATTTCACCATCAAGGAACTCAGTGCCACGGAAGAGAAGAGCTTCGGTTTGGAGCAAAGCAATGTGCTAATCGAAAAATTCCCGCTCGTGGTAGCACCGGTAAGCAATTTGAAACTGAAACGTAAGTATTACAACGAAGCGGAAGGCTATTAAAATTTGCTTATCTTAAATCCGGTAAATTACAAACCGGTGAACTCAACCTTATTATATATAATTGGCGGATACCTGCTTTTGCTGGCATTGGTGTACCTGCTGCAGGAACGGTTCATATTTAAACCCGAGAAATTGCATCAGGGTTTTCAATATAAGTTTGATGTGCCCTTTAGAGAATTGTTTTTTGATGTGGAACCGAACGTGCGGATTAATGGCTTACATTTTACTGTGAAAAACCCTCTGGGGCTTGTATTGTATTTTCATGGCAATTCCAGGAGCATTAAAGGATGGTCGCGCTATGCGAAAGATTTTTACCGCTACAATTATGATGTGGTTTTGGTGGATTACCGGGGTTTTGGAAAAAGTACCGGAAAGCGTTCAGAGAAAATGATGCTGAAGGATATGCAGTTTGTGTATGATACACTGGCAGTTCAATACCACGAGCACCATATCATTGTTTACGGAAGAAGCCTGGGCAGCGGGTTCGCCGCCAAAATTGCCAGCGACAACAAACCCCGGTATCTGATACTGGATTCTCCCTACTACAATTTTAAAAAAGTGGTGGAACGTTTTTTGCCCTTTCTGCCCTTGCGCATCCTGTTGCGGTTTCATCTCAGAACCGATAAATGGATTAAACATGTAAACTGCCATACCTATATCATTCACGGTACAAAGGATTGGCTGATCCCAATTTCAAACAGTGAAAACCTTCAGGCCCTGAACCCTAAGAAAATTACTTTGGTACGCATTGAAGGTGGCGGACACAATAACCTGCCGTCCTTTCCGGCGTATCACAACATTATTCGGGATATATTGCAGTACTGATGAAAACCGGAAAAATTTGGCGGATAGTAAAAGTGGTGGTATTGCTCTATGCCATCATTGGCATCCTGTTGCATGCATTGCAGGAGAAGATGCTGTTTCATCCGAAAGAATTACCCACTGATTATGTATTCCCATTCAGTAAGCCTTTCAATGAAATTTACATTCCGCTCAATGAAACCGACACCATCCACATGGTGCATTTTCCATCGAAAGCCACCGTTCGGAAAGGGGATGTGCTCTATTTTCACGGCAACCGAAAGAATATTGAGTATTACTACAGCCGGGTGCCTGTTTTTCTGCAGGCAGGATATGATGTATGGATGCCAGACTACCCGACGTTTGGAAAATCTCGCGGAAAACTAACGGAAGAATCATTGATGCGCATGGCGCTCACAGTGCATCAGTATGTAACCCGCGTGAGCGGAAATTCGCAGATTGTCGTCTATGGCAGATCGTTAGGTACCGCTCCTGCATCGTATGTGGCCGCTGAAATGCCCGTGAAACAATTGATTCTGGAAACACCTTATTCGTCTATACCTTCTCTGTTTTCAACCTATGCCTTTATGTATCCGGTTAAGGCTATGTCGAAGTATCAGTTATCGAATTATAAAAACCTGGAGCGTGTACAGGAACCTGTATGTATATTTCATGGCACAAACGACGGCGTTATCCCTTACCGGGAAGCAGCCAGATTGAAAGAAGTTTTAAAACCCGGGGATGCATTTGTAGATATTGAAGAAGGATCTCATAACAACATAGACCGCTTCCCGCTTTATGCAGAAACCCTGAATCGTTTGCTTCAGTGAATTATTTTTCCCTGAGTGTAACTTGTTTTTCGGTAATGTGTAACTGATAGGTTCCGCCAATTTTCAACGGCATATTTTCGGTGCCATGGCTCACGGGAAAATGAAAACATACGGGAACGTTCATATTCCGGGTGAAATGATGTAAAATATCATCTATCTGCTGACCAAAAGCACGCTCCGTGTCTTTCAGGTCTGTAAACCCGCCCAATATAAGGCCTTTGATTCCTGAAAGTTTTCCGCTCCGTTTCAGATGATACATCATGCGGTCGATGTTGTACAAGTATTCACCCACATCTTCCAGAAACAAAATGCGGTCGCGGGTTTTTATTTCAGATGCTGAACCGCTAGCATGGCAGATCATACTCAGGTTACCACCGGTTAAAATCCCGGTAGCCTTTCCCGTTAGGTTGTAAGCGTGTGGTTGGGTGGTGCAGCTGATTTTTTTTCCGTTCAGCACCTGTTTCAGCATTTGAATATAGGGTGCGCCCTCCGCGGAATTGAAAGCTGCTGCCATAGGGGCGTGTAATCCTGCTATTTTATACTTGTTGATCAGGTGATGATGCAGCAAGGTGATATCACTGAATCCGATCAGCCACTTGGGATGCTTTCGAAATTTTTTAAAGCTGAGTTGATCTATGATGCGCCCGGTGCCATATCCACCCCGGCCAAATAAAATAGCATCTATAGCATCATCATCCAGCATCTGTTGTAATTCTTTCAATCTTACCTCATCGGGTGCGCTGAAATAATTGTTGGAATCTCCTCCCAGCGTTTTGCCGGTAACCACATGGTAGCCCCAGTTATGCAGGGTGTCTATACAGGTTTGTGCTTTTTCAAGGGGCATATAACCTGCCGGACACATCATGCCGATGGTACTGCCTTTTTTCAGATAAGGAGGAAAATGTATCATCAGTTGCGAACGGGTTTACCGGTTTTCAGTACACTCTGAATGCGTTCCAGGGTTTTCTTTTCACCGGTCAGGCTGAGGAAGGCTTCCCGCTCCAGATCGAGCAGGTATTGTTCCGTTACCAGTGCAGGATCGCTCAAATCGCCGCCGCACATTACCCACGCGAGCTTTTTGGCTACCGTTACATCATGATCGGTAGCGTATTTACCGCGCCACATCGCGTTGATTCCTGAAAGGAAAGCCCCCAGTCCGGCACGGCCGGGCACTTTAATATCGGTACGCTGTACCGGAGTAACATATCCGTTGTTGTATAAACGTATTACCTGGTCTTTTGCCATGGAAATACGACGGTTTTGATTGATACTTATTTCGTCTATGCCTTTCCGATAGATGCCCAGTTCATATGCTTCATGTGCTGAAGTGGCAACCTTAGCGGTAGCAATGTTCAGGAACCTGTTCTGAAGGGTTAACGTATCCGGCTCTCCGGTATGCAATTCATCGGAGGCGCGAAGTACAAATTCCTTTGTTCCTCCACCGCCCGGAATCACTCCAATGCCAACTTCTACCAATCCGGTATAGGTTTCAGCTGCTGGCACTACCATATCAGCATGCAAACAAATTTCGCATCCACCTCCCAGGGCCAGTCCGTGCGGAGCCACCACTACCGGTATGGAGGAATAGCGTACACGCATCATCGCCTGCTGGAACATGCGGATGGCCATATCAATTTCATCATAATCCTGCTCAATCGCCAGCATAAAAATCATGCCCACATTGGCGCCGGCACTGAAGTTAGCACCTTCATTCGCAATCACCAGTCCTTTGTATTTTTCTTCTGCCAGGCTGATGGATTTTAAAATACCTTCCAGTACTTCTCCTCCCATGCTGCCCATTTTCGTGTACCATTCCAGTCCGAGCACATCGTCGCCCAGATGGTATGTACGGCATGCACTGTTTTTCCAGATAGTCTGGTCTTTGAAATTCCGCATCACGATGTAGGCATCGCCACCCGGTATGGGTTGGTAGGCCTGAGAAGAAACATCATAATACAGTGGCCTGCCATTTTCAACTTTGTAAAAAGTACTGTTCCCTTTTTCGAGCATGGTGTGTATCCATTGGGGCAGGGCATAACCATCTGCCTGCATCGCTTTCACAGTGGCGGCTACACCCAGTGCATCCCAGCTTTCAAAGGCTCCAATCTCCCAACCGAAACCGGCTTTCATCGCATCATCTACACGATACACCTCATCGCTGATTTCAGGTATACGGTGAGCGATATACGAAAACAATCCGTAGTGGAATTTTTTGTAAAAGGTTGCCGCCTTATCCTGTCCGCCCACGAGCGCTTTCAGTCGGTGTGAAAGGTTTTCAATCGGTTTGGCAGCTTCTACTGTCGCAAATTTCGGTTTGCTTCTGGGCCCGTAGGTTAAGGTGGACGTGTTTAAAACCTGTATGTCTGATTTGCCTTCTGCATTTTTGGTTTTTTTGAAAAAGCCTTGTCCGGTTTTATCTCCAAGCCATTTATTTTCAATCATGGTATGAAGCCATGCAGGTATGCGGAAGATTTCTTTGGCTTCGTCTTGCGGACAATTCGCGGCAACACCATCGGCTACTTTAACCAGGGTGTCGAGCCCAACCACGTCAGCGGTTCTGAATGTGGCTGATTTAGGACGGCCAATTACCGGTCCAGTTAGTGCATCTACCTCATCAATCGTTAAACCAATTTCTTCCATCAGGTGCATGATGCTCATCATTGAAAACACACCAATGCGGTTGGCGATGAAAGCGGGGGTGTCTTTGCACAACACCGTGGTTTTACCCAACTGAAGGTCGCCATAATGCATGAGGAAATCAACCACCGATGGGTCAGTATAAGGCGTTGGGATGATTTCGAGCAAACGCAGGTATCGTGGCGGATTGAAAAAGTGTGTGCCGCAAAAATGTTTTTTAAAATCATCGCTGCGGCCTTCCGCCATCATTTGAATAGGAATACCCGAAGTGTTCGATGATATGATGGTTCCGGGCTTTCGGTATTTTTCAACCTGTTCAAACACACTTTGTTTTATATCCAATCGCTCCACCACCACTTCAATAATCCAGTCGGCTTTGGCAATATCCTTCATGTGGTCGGTGAAATTTCCAGTACGTACCAAACGTGCTACATTTTTATGATACACCGGGGAAGGAGATGATTTTAATGCGGCAGTCCATGCATCGTTCACAATTTTATTTCGAACGGCAGGAGATGTTTGTTCACCCGCCTCCGGATTCAGTATATCCAATAACAAAACCGGTACGCCTATTCCGGCAAAATGGGCGGCTATCCGGCTACCCATCACGCCACTGCCCAGAACGGCTACCTGGTTAATCTTTCTGTTCATAATCAGATGTTTTAGAAATTAGTTAGTTAAACAACTATTTTAACGAAGTTAGTCAATTTCAAAATAGTCCGGTAGATAAATGATAAAAAAAGAGGAATTTTTCAATTCCTCCTGTAAAGTGTTTTAAAGCGTATTTGAACTGAGCCTTTTTTATGAAACGTTGCAGCCGCCGTCCACGTCAGCACCTACAAAATGCAGGGTTCCCTGAGCGTCTTCTGCCATCAGAATCATTCCATTGCTTTCAATGCCGCGCATGGTGCGTGGCGCGAGGTTGGTAACCACCACCACTTTTCGGCCGATGATATTTTCGGGTGCGTGATGTAGGGCTATGCCACTGACAATCGTGCGTGTTTCGGTGCCGAGGTTTACTTCCAGCTTTAATAATTTATCTGCTTTCTGCACTTTTTCAGCCTTGGTGATGATGCCGGTTTTCAGGTCAATTTTTGCAAAATCATCAAAGTTAATGGTAGGTTTTGCTGCGGGGGCGGCTGTATCGGCAACAGGAGCTGCGGCCACTTTCACGGCTGCGCTTTTTAATTTGAGTTTTTCTATTTGTGCGGATACTTCTGTGTCTTCCATTTTGCGGAACAGCAGTTCCGGTGCACGCAGGGAGTAGCCGGTTTTGAGCAAGTCTGTTTTGCCCGCGTTTTCCCATTCCAGCATTTTAGGAACCACCTTCATCATCCTGCATAAAGTTTGGGCAGCGTTCGGCAGGAAGGGGTGCATGAGGATGGCAAGGTTGGCCGTTAGTTGTAAACACAGGTGCAGGCAGTTGTCAATTTTTTGCTGTGCTTCGGGAAGTACGTTTCCTTGCTCGTCGGTTTGTTTGGCAACAATCCAGGGTTCCTGTTCCTGCATGAATTTATTTCCTTTTCGTGCGAGGTCAACCACTTCAAACAATGCGTCTCTGAATTTGAACTGTTGGATGAGTGATCCGGTGGTATCAGCGGATGCTTTGATCTGGTTAAGTAGTTGGGTTGCTTCCTCATTCAGACTGTGCAGTTTGGGTACTTTACCATTGCATAATTTATGCATCAGTACAAAGGTTCGGTTTACAAAATTTCCGAGCACGGCCACCAGTTCACTGTTCACGGCATCCTGAAATCCTTTCCAGGTAAATTCGCTGTCTTTTGTTTCGGGTGCAATGGCGGTGAGGTAGTAGCGTAACGCATCTACCATGGTTTGTCCGTTTTCCTTTTTTACAAAGTCGTTGATGTATTCATCCATCTCAATACTCCAGCCCCGGCTAGTACTCATTTTATCGCCTTCCAAATTCATGAATTCATTGCTGGGAACAAAGGACGGTAAGATGTTTCCGTGCAGGTGCAGCATTACCGGAAAGATGATGCAATGAAACACGATGTTGTCTTTCCCGATGAAATGCACCAGGCTGGTATCCGCGTCATTCCAATAGGGTTCCCAGTTTTTCTGATGATCAATTGCCCATTGTTTTGTGGCACTGATATAACCGATGGGCGCATCAAACCAAACATAGAGTACTTTTCCATCGGCGCCTTCCACCGGAACCTGTACGCCCCAATCCAGATCACGTGTTACGGCACGGGCTTGTAAACCGGCATCCAGCCAGCTTTTACACTGACCCAGCACATTGGTTTTCCAATCTGTGGCATGGTCTTCCAGTATCCATTTACGCAGAAAATTTTCATATTGCTGTAAGGGCAGATACCAGTGTGTGGTACGTTTTTTTACAGGTTCATTTCCGCTGATGGTACTTCTCGGTTGAATCAGTTGCTCGGGGCTGAGTGAAGTGCCGCATTTTTCACACTGATCACCAAAGGCACCGTGGAAGCTGCATACCGGACAAGTACCGGTAATGTAACGGTCTGCTAAGAATGTGTTCGAAGCTTCATCGTAAAACTGTTCAGTTTCTTTTTGTTCCAGCAATCCCGCATCGTTCAGTTGTTTGAAAAAAGCCTGTGCGGTTTCATGATGCAGGGTAGAGGAGGTGCGGTGGTAAATATCAAAGGAAATCCCCAGGTCCTGCATATTCTGCTGTAACAATGCATGGTATTTATCTACAATTTCCCTCGGGGTTGTTTTTTCTTTTAACGCCTGAATGGTAATGGCTGCTCCATGTTCATCGCTTCCACATACATACACCACATCTTTTTTTTGTGAGCGGAGGTAACGTACATAGATATCCGCCGGTAAGTAGGCGCCGGCCAGATGGCCAATGTGCTTGGGTCCGTTGGCATAGGGTAAGGCAGATGTAATCAGATATCGTTTAGGTTCTTTTGTCATGTGCTGTAAATGATTGTGGCAAAGGTCTGTATTATGCCGATTATCAACAAATACTACTTTTTTACTAAATTCAGGTTTTTGCAGGGTATTATGTTTGTAGACGTGAAGAAAATTTCAATAGCCATACTGGAAGATGAAGAGATCATCCGCAACGCACTGATCACACTGTTGTGTGTGCAGCCCGATATTGAAATTGCCGCAACGTATGAAACGGGTGAAGCCGCGTTGGACCAGTTGAGCCACAAACCGGTAGATGTGTTATTGTTCGATATCAACCTGCCCGGCATCAGCGGAATTGAAACCATCAGCAGGTTGAAAACTGTTCAGCCACAAATTCAATGCATGGCCATCACCAGTTATGATGATGCCGATAATATCTTTAATGCGCTCAAAGCCGGAGCCACCGGTTACATGCTCAAAAATATTCAGCCTGATAAACTGAGTGAGGCAATTAAGGAAATTCATGCGGGCGGTTCTCCCATGAGCAGCCAGATTGCACGCAAAGTGGTGACAGAATTTGCCAATCTGAAAGAAGATGTATTGTATTCGGCTGCATTATCCCGCCGTGAAAATGAAATTCTGCAATTGCTGGCAAAAGGATTCAGGTACAAGGAAATTTCAGCCCAGTTATTCATTTCTGTTGAAACCGTTAGAACCCACATCAGAAACATTTACGAGAAGCTTCAGGTAAAAACCAGAGATGAAGCCATCCGTAAAGTAAAGTCATAGTTTTTTCATTGAAAAGAATTACCTCATCCTATATACTCCCCGGATAATAGAAGGCGAGTTTGCCTGGTTTTGATTACTACTTTTTTACCCGCCTGTTCATAACACATTGTTTTGATAATTGCGTTTATTCGTAAACGTTTGGTGAATATCCACTGAACACAACAGCATTCTTAAACCCAAAAAAAGACAATCATGAAATTGAAATCCTTGATGATGGCTGCGGCCGGAGCCACCCTGTTGCTCACCACGGTATCCTGTAAAAAAGACAGTAATGAAGGCGGAGGAGGGCTTCGCGCAGATGATTTACCGGTGGGTAAAGGTGTAATTGAATTTAAAACCAACAGAGACTTTGGCGGATTAACGTATTTTAAAACCAACATGACTGATTTGTCGGTGGTTACTAAAAATGTTATGGCCGGTACAGATTTATATACCATCGCTGCTTTTCGCCAGGAAGGTACCAGTTTTGGTCAGGCACAGTTAACTATGAATGTATCTCCGATAGGTGCAAACACTACGGGCGGTAGCCTCACCGGTGCTTTCGGTGGTTCCGGAAATGTGGTGGGAACCTTGTTGATCAATAATGGACCATTGGGATCAACCAACAGCTTCGCCGGTGTAGATGGGGGAAATGTCACCATCACTAAATTGACTAATGAAGTAATTGAAGGAACCTTCTCCTGCACCGTTGAAAACAACACAACCATGCAAACCATGGAAATTACTGAAGGCAAGTTTGCTGCAAGATTTTAATGAATCATACATTGAAGGGATTCATCAGGTTGCCGGATGGCAACCTTTTTTATTTACCGCTGATGTAATCTGTGCAGCGATTACACATTTTCCGCTTAATTTAGTGCAGGTTAAAATCAATCAGCAGTATGAAAAAAATTTGGATAGGAATTTGTTTGTTCCTCGCCGTTCAGGCAACCGCGCAGCAAAAATTGTTTACCATGCAGGATGCTATGATAGGCAGCAGAACCACATTGGCCCCTGAAACCCTGCGTCAGTTGCAGTTTGTTAAGGGTACCCCGGATGTGGTGTTCATCAAAAAGATGAATAATGAGGATGTGTTTGTGCGCTATAATCCTGTTAAGAATACCGGTATCACTGTATTAACGTTGCAACAAATGAACCTATATTTTGCTGCTGCCGGTTTGGATACGGTAAAATCGTTTCCTGCAGTTCAGTTTGAAAAAGACCGATACATCGTTTCGGTAAAAGGGAAAAAGTATGCTTTCAACCTCGCGGATGGTAAGGCCAGCCCTTTGAGTAACCCGCTCACTGAAGGGAAGGAGGTATTGGAAGAAAGTAAAGCCGGATATGTGGCGTTCAGTGATCAGGATAACCTGTTCATTGCAGCAGAAGGGAAAGTGTATCAGGTTACCAAAGACGGATCCCGCGATATAGTGTATGGTAAAGCTGTACACCAGCAGGAATTTGGAATATCAAAAGGTACATTCTGGAGCAACGATGGTAAAAAACTGGCGTATTACAGGATGGATCAGACCATGGTACCCGATTATCCCATCATCCGTTGGAACAAGCGCCCTGCCGTGAATGAACCCATCAAATACCCGATGGCAGGCGATCCCAGCCACCACGTAACACTGGAAGTGTACAGCATAACGGGAAAGAATACACGAATATCAACCGGATTGCCGGCGGATCAATTCCTGACCAATATTTGCTGGTCGCCCGATGATCAGTATATCTTTATTGCAGTGCTGAACCGCGAACAGAATCATATGAAGCTAAATCAGTATGATGCACAAACAGGGAATTTTGTGAAAACACTGTTTGAAGAAAAGCACGACCGTTATGTGGAGCCATTGAAGCCCATGGTGTTTGTGCCCGGTAAACCCAATGAGTTTATTTGGGAAAGCCGCCGCGATGGCTGGAATCACCTCTACCATTACAACCTGACCGGTAAACTCCTTCGTCAGCTTACTTCCGGACCCTGGGAAGTAACTGATATGAAAGGCTTCAGTCCGAAAGCGGATGAGCTGTATTATGTTTCTACCGCTGAATCTCCGCTCACCCGTCAGTTGTATGCCTTACAATTGAAAACAGGTAAATCTAAACAACTCACCCAACCCAATCTCCGGCATCTGGTGAGTGTGAATAACGAAGGCACCTATGCCCTCTCTAACGCCAGCAATATCAATACTCCCCGCGTGATTTCACTGATTAATCTGAAAACCGGAAAAGAAAATGTGCTGCTGACTGCATCCAACCCGCTTAAGGATTATGCTTTGGGCAATATGCAACCCGTAGTGTTGAAATCTTCCGACGGATATGATTTGCACGGCAGATTGTATCAGCCCGTTTCTTTTGATAAAGAGAAAAAATATCCTGTTATTGTATATTGGTATGGAGGTCCGCATGCACAGCTAACCACCAACAGCTGGAACGGTGGCTCGGGAGACCTGTGGTTTCAGTACCTGGCTCAGCAGGGCTTTGTGGTGTTTACATTAGATACCAGAGGAAGCGCCTACCGCGGTATGGAATTCGAACAAACGATTTTCAGAAAAGCAGGCATACCTCAGATGGAAGACCTGATGCAGGGAGTGCAGTATCTGAAGAATCTTGGATATACCGATACAGAAAAAATGGGATTGTTTGGATGGAGTTATGGAGGATTTATGACCACCTCCTTTCTGCTGAATCATCCCGGAGTGTTTAAAGCCGGTGTGGCGGGCGGACCGGTAATGGACTGGAAGTTCTATGAAATCATGTACACTGAAAGGTACATGGATACACCCGCTGAAAACCCTGAAGGTTATGCAATGACAAACCTCACGGAGCAAACCGCGAAACTGAAAGATAAACTCCTGATTATTCACGGTATGCAGGATCCGGTGGTGGTGATGCAACACTCCGTAAATTTTGTAAAGGCGGCGGTAGACAACGGCATACAGGTTGATTACATGATTTATCCCGGACATGAACACAATGTGCTGGGTAAAGACAGAATTCATCTGTATCAGAAAGTAACCGATTATTTTATGCAGCACCTCAAATAACAAATCATTTTCTTAACGCTCGAATATGGATGTACTTACGGTAAATAATCTGGTTAAACATTACGGTCCGGTGAAAGCACTGAACGGTATTCAGTTCAAAGTTCCACGGGGCACGGTGTTTGGAATACTAGGGCCCAACGGCAGCGGAAAAACTACCCTGCTGGGCATCATCATGGATGTACTCAAGGCCACAAGCGGCGAGTATAATTTTTTTGGTGAAGGAACGGGAGCGGATACCCGAAGAAAGATTGGTACATTACTCGAAACACCTAATTTCTATCATTACCTCACGGCGGTTCAGAATCTGAAAATTGCCGCCTCTGTTAAACAGCGGGGTGAGGAAGATATTGATCGCGTGCTGGAAATGGTGAACCTGCATCAACGGAAAAATTCTGCGTTCAGCACCTATAGCCTGGGTATGAAACAGCGTCTGGCCATCGCCTCTGCGTTATTGGGGAATCCGGAAGTGCTGGTGCTTGATGAACCTACCAACGGGCTTGATCCGGTAGGGATTGCTGAAATCCGTGAACTAATTAAAAAGCTGCACAAGGAAGGGAAAACCATCATAATGGCCAGCCACATGCTCGATGAGGTAGAAAAAGTTTGTACGCATGTGGCCATCCTGAAGAAAGGTAATATCATGGCATCCGGGCATGTAGATGAAATCTTCCAGCACAGCGATATGATTGAAATTGATGCATCAGACCGCGCTGCATTGGCGGCCGCAATGAAAGATTATCCGGGCGTGGAACAAATCAGGGAAGAAGAAAACGGACTGGTGGTGTACTTTCCTCCCGGTACAGTTACGCTGGCACCGGTAAATGCCTATTGTTTTTCGAAGGGCATTACCCTCAGTAAAATGCTTATCAAAAAGAAAAGCCTCGAAAGTAAATTCATTGAACTAACTAATTAATATGAATACATATCGTACGCTGTTGCATACAGAGTGGTTGAAGCTGAAACACTACATGGTGTTTAAACTCATTGCCATTTTTTTTGGTATAGGCGTAATTGCTACCAATTACATTGTGTACAGTTTCAACAAGAATGTGGTGGGTAACATGCAAGGTGCCAACATGATTGGGTCTTTCAGCCCATATAACTTTGATAAAACGTGGCAAACCACTTCCTATGCCACCGGCTGGTTGTTGATGTTGCCCGCCATGTTGATCATCATCCTCATCACCAACGAGTTTACTTACCGAACCATGCGTCAGCATATCATCGACGGATGGAGCCGCCTGGATGCCGTGCGGGTAAAACTGGCTATGGTATTTATATTCGCTGCGGTATCCACCTTGCTGGTAATCCTAACGGCCCTCGGTTTCGGATTGGCCTCCGGTACCTCATTTTCGTTTGAAGGGTTTGCTCATGTAGGATTCTTTTTCCTCAAAGCACTTACCTACAATCTGATTGCCGCCTTCATTGCCGTATGGATACGCCGCACCGGTTTTGCAATCGGGCTCTTCTTTATTTATATGGGTGCAGAAAACATCATTTCACAATTGATGGACGTGTGGAGTATGCAACTCAGATCATCCGATAATATAGATTTAGGCACACTGGGCGATTACTTACCAATGAGTGCATCTGACGGATTACTCACTTTTCCTGCCAATCCATTAAAAACAATGGCCAGTAGCGTAATGCCAACGTACAACCCCTGGGTAATTGGTGCCTTTGCCCTAGCTTATGTATTGCTGTTTTTATGGCTCATTCGCAGAAATGTATTAACCAAAGATTTATAAGAAACACCCTTCGGTAGCTAAGGCTGATTCATTATGCCATCTGCATACCATCCGCTCATTACTGTACTAACGGTGATGTGTAATTGCAATTCGGCAGGGCGTGATGGGATGAAAAACCTAAACTTTAAATCATCTCATTCGATACACTTCAAGGAAGTAACATGTATTGTATATATGGAAAAATGAAGGAATGATATACACCGGTGAGGAAGGAATAACTTCAGAAATCCTAAAAAGGTACACATTCATTACTTATCAATTATCCTTCTCAGGCAGTAAATCGTTCAGTGCCGCTTTAATGGAAGGGTACAAGAAGGTAAATCCTGCATTCGCAATTTTCTCCGACGAAACAGTGGTGCTTTTCAATACTTCCAGGCTGCTCTCTCCCAACACCAGTTTCAGCAGGGCCGCAGGTACATGAATTGGGATGTAGGCGTTCTTTCTGATTCTATGAGAGATTTCGATGGTGAGATAACGGTTGGTGGCCGGCATTGGAGCAACCGCATTGTATACACCACTCAGTTGATGTTGCGCGGCAAATTCAATCATCCTGCAAACATCTGTAACGTGAATCCAACTGATTACCTGTTTACCACTGCCCAGAATAGCCGATAATCCATATTTCAGGGGAGCAATGAATTTGGGAAATGCGCCGCCGCCTTTTCCAAAGATGATACCCAATCTGAGAATACATAAAGTCACCCCATTGATTCCCTGCACACTTTCCTCCCAGGCCTTGCAGGTATCAGATAAAAAATTATCACCCGGCGGATCGGTTTCAGAAAAGGTATGTCCCTCTTTATCCGGTCCGTAATACCCGATGGCTGATGCGCTGATAATTCCCTGAACAGTATGTGGATGACGGTTCAGGGTGTTGCGCAGCAATTCGCCGCTTTGTACCCGGCTGTTCAGGATTTCCAGTTTATATTTTTTATTCCACCTTTTATCAGCCACGCCTGCACCGGCCAGATGAATGATATATTGCACCCCTTCGAATGCCTCTAATTGAATTTCCTGATTTTCCGGATTCCAGCTAAAATGCTTCACACCCGGTGGGAGGTTGTTGCCGGGGCGTCGCGTGAGGATGTTCACCGTATGCCCTTTTTCGAGCAAATACGACGTAAGCATGCTGCCCACAAACCCTGTTCCACCTGTTATCAGAAATTGCATGTATGAATTTTAACCTTTACTAGAAGCATATTTCTGTAAATTAGTACAAATGTTGAAGGATGAAATTTCTTTTTTATAGTTTGATGGTGTTGTTGTTTCCGTTTACCCTGAAAGGGCAAAAACTGACTTTCGCTGAAGTGCTGACCGACGACCGCGCAGAAATGAATTTTGAAATACTGGGGAAACAGGGAAACCGTTATGTGATTTATAAGGAATGGAGAAACAAGCATTACCTAACCTTCTACAATGCCGCCATGGAGGTAGATGAGCACATACGAATTAAAGAACTGCCCGATAAAACCCGCGGAGTTGATTTTATCAGTTACCCCGACAAAATCCTCATGGTGTATCAGTTCAACGATGGCAAATCTTTTGAATGCGCCGCATTGGAAATCTCCAATGACGGCAAGGTTTCTGCCGATCCCGTTCCGCTCGATGCTGCCAGGGTTTCATCTTCCTCCGGTGATCAGATTTTCAGTGTGTTCGCCACAGAAGACAAACAAAAAATCCTCATCTATAAAATGCTGCGCTCAGGAGATTCTCTCACACTCACTACCAGGGTGTTCGACGCAGGCCTGAACTTACAGGATATAGGTGTGTTTAAATTCAGTTATAATAAAGACAAGGAATCATTCTCTGATGTAGCGATGAGCAACGACGGTCATCTGGCCATGGCTAAGCAAACATCCCGCACCAGAAAGGAAAGAGCGTCTGCTATGGACCTGATGGTTTTTAAGAAAGGCATGGATACCTTTCAAATCTACCCTGCAGTCTTGGATGGCGCTTACCTCGATGATGTAGTGATTAAAACCGACAACCTCAACAAACGCTTTGTATTCAACAGTCTTTTTTCAACAGAGCCCAGAACCCTGATTGCCGGACTCTACAATGCCGCTGTACCTTTTGATACATCGCTGCCTCCGCTCGAAGCTTTGAACTCATTTCCCGATTCTCTCCGGTCCAGGTTCAACACCGGCGGTTCATCGCAAAAAGCGTTTGAAGATCTGGTGATGAAACAGGTGGTTATTAAAAAAGATGGAGGCTGGCTGATTACAGCAGAAGAAAATTTAACCATACGCACGGGGCGCCGGTACGACCGCTATGATTATATGTTCTCGAATCCTTATCGCTATGATTATTACAATTATATGTACAACCCCGCATTTTCCAGACCTTTCTACAGAGGCTATCCCGGATTCTACGATCCTTCACTGCGCAACGAATTCGAATATCAATCCAATAATATTCTCATGATTTCCTACGATCCACAGCTGAAAGCCAACTGGGATGCCGTGATTCCTAAACGTCAGAATGAATACAATACAGATCAGTCGGTTTCTTTCGGTGTGATGAACTCGGGTGGCATGTTTCATTTTCTGTATGGATTGAGAGACAGAAACAGTTTGTCTATTGGTCATACTGCGGTTACGCCTAACGGTGAGATTAATCGCTTTGCTCCGGTACAGAATCGTCAGCGGAATTATGATTTTATGCCCCGGTATGCCAAACAGGTTTCTTATGCAGGCGTAATCGTGCCTTACCAGTATAATACCAGGGTAGGATTTGCGCTGCTTGAATTTTAATACGCCGGGTTCTTCTTTTTGTACAATAAATTAGCCACTTTTGCAGTATTCTTCATCTAACTGATACACTGCGTGATAGGAGTATTCAAAGCCAATAACCCGCTGAACAACCTGTTCTTGCTCTTCTATGGCCTACTCCTGAAGATTCCTGAATTATTCATCCACCCAACGGTTCCGCTTCCTCAGGAAATGGATGGTCAGGTGTACCGGAAGATATTGCAGTGGCTGCAACCGGTAGGAGAGGGTTTCCCCTGGATTTATTCCTTGCTGGCTTTTGTGCTGGTGTACAGTCAGGCGGTTACACTCAACAGTTTGGTGAAACATTTTAAACTGATGCAGTCGCCCAATTATCTCGTGGGTATGACGTATCTGCTCATCACCTCTCTGTTCCCTGAATGGCAAACCTTTTCATCGCCCTTGCTCGTGAACTCCTGTATGATAGCGGTACTGTATCTGCTGAGCGGCCTGTTCACTAATCCCAAACCCAAAACTACACTGTTCAATATCGGCTTGCTAATCGGGCTGGCTTCCTTCTTTTACTTTCCGTCCATGGCATTTGTGTTGCTGCTGATTGCAGGCCTCATCTTTACCAGGCCCTTCCGTATCAACGAATGGCTGGTTGGATTACTGGGTATCCTCGCACCCTATTATTTTCTTGCTGCATGGTTGTTTATAACCGACCGCTGGGCGATGTATGAATTACCGGCCATTCAGGTGGTAACCCCATTCTTCAAAGACACTAAAATGGCCTATATCGCCATCGGACTCCTATCGATTCTGTTGCTGGTGGGATTTTTCTTCATTCGGATGAACCTACGCCGGCAACTGGTGCAAACCCGGAAAATCTGGAGTATGGTACTTCTATATTTTATTGTAGCCTTTATAGTACCTTTTATTAATGTGAACGATCGTTTCGATTACTGGATTTTAATGGTGGTTCCCGCTGCCTGCATTGGCGCGGCGGCTTTTTTATATCCCGACCGAAAGTGGTTCGGACTTGTTTTCCACTGGGGGCTGGTTGCCATATCCGTAATGTTGGGCTTCTTTTTAAAAGGATAAATGTACATTTGCCCTACAAATAACTTCCCATGAAATTTGGTGTGGTGGTTTTCCCCGGTTCCAACTGCGACCGCGACATGATTGAAGCGCTTCAAGAATTCCTGAATCGTGAAGTGATTACACTCTGGCATAAAGACAGCGACCTGAGCATGTTTTCTACCAACGATGCTATCGTATTGCCCGGTGGGTTCAGTTATGGAGATTACCTGCGCTGTGGCGCTATCGCACGGTTCAGTCCGATGATGCAAAGTGTGGTTCAGTTTGCGGAGAGGGGAGGTAAGGTACTCGGTGTGTGTAATGGTTTTCAGATTCTGTGCGAGAGCGGTTTGCTCCCGGGGGCATTGCTGCGCAACAGCCACCAGCAGTTCATTTGTAAAAATGTATGGATTAAGGAAGATGCTGGTTCAGCACCACTGAAAATTCCTATTGCCCATGGGGAAGGACGCTATTATGCCAGTGAAGCCGAACTGGAATCGCTGAATGCAAACAAGCAGATTATTTACAGATACTGTAACGAAAACGGCGAAATCAATGAGGAGGCCAACCCCAATGGTACTACACAGAATATAGCGGGGATTTGTAATGCAAACCGCAATGTATTTGGGATGATGCCCCACCCGGAAAGGGCCTGCAACCCGCTGTTGGGGAATGTAGATGGTGTTAAAGTGTTTCAGACACTGCTTGGAGTACATAATAATTAACAACATTTAACAGCCGCAGCCTGCGGGCTTCGCTAATTTTGCTTTAATTTTTAGGTATGAAAAATGTTTTACTTTTCGCTTTCCTGCTTATAGCAGCATCTTCAAGCGCGCAACTCTCCAATCCTGTTAAATGGAGTTACTCTATTGTAAAAGTTGCCGATAAAACATTCGACGTAAAAGTTACCGCTATCCTCGACAAAGGCTGGCATTTATACGCTCAGGATGCCGGTGAAGGTCCGGAACCCACCACATTCACTTTTACATCTAACCCCATGTTTAAACTGGAGGGTAAGGTGAAGGAAGTGGGAAAGCTGCGCAAGGAATACGATCCCAACTTTGATTCAGAGTTGAAGTTTTACAGCAATGAAGTAACATTCGTTCAACGAATCAAAATGCGCTCTAACGTAGCCACTGTAGTGAATGGGAATGTGAACTACATGGTTTGCAACGACAGAAAGTGCCTGCCACCCAAAGACGTTCCGTTTTCTGTGAAGGTGCCCGCAAAATAAAAATTTATCCTTTATCATTTTCCCGTGTTCCAGCGGGATTTTTTTTAACTCCGGTGCATGAACATACGCTTATTTTTCAGTCTGCTTTTACTGACTTTTTTTCAAACAACTACTGCGCAGGATACAGGTTTGCAATGGCGTACATCGGTAGAAGCACTCAATGATAATCAATGGAAGGTTACACTCCATAGTACCATACCCGATGGCTGGCATGTGTATTTGACCGATGAGGCGGAAGGATTGCAAGGGTTGAAACTGACTCCCCCGGATCCTTCAGTTACCTTTCAGCCGCTACAATGGATTACTCAGCCAACAGAAATCAAGGATGCCATTTTTGAAAAAAACATGCAGGTGTTCACCGGTGAAATCAAAGCATCTGTTCTCCTGCAAATAAAGGGTGAAGCACCACCCACGCTCCAGCTTCAGGTGCAATATGAAATGGCCGACATGGAAAACTTTCTGCCACAGGATCAAAAAGTTCAACTCATATTAAATGAAGGAGCTGCTGAAGCCACAGGTAAAACAACCCGATTGCTGATTCCTTCCATTCAATTGGATGCTCCACGACAACATTGTGATGCTGCCTCTGCTGCCTCGGCAGCGGATAGTGAAAGCGGACTGGGGCATATTTTCTTACTGGGCTTTATCGGCGGACTGGTAGCATTGCTTACTCCTTGCGTGTTCCCGATGATTCCGCTCACGGTTTCCTTTTTTACCAAACAATCACAAAACAGAAAAAAGGGCGTATTTAATGCAGGTATGTATGGTTTTTTTATCCTGCTAATTTACATCCTGCTCAGTTTGCCATTCCATTTTCTCGATAGCCTCAACCCTGAAATCCTCAACAGCATATCTACCAATGTATACCTGAATGTGTTCTTCTTTCTGGTGTTTGTATTTTTTGCACTTTCGTTTTTTGGGCTGTTCGAAATCACGCTGCCCTCATCTATCTCCAATAAGGCAGACAGTAAATCAGGAGCAGGCAATATGGTCGGCATTTTTTTCATGGCGCTAACCCTGGCACTGGTTTCGTTCAGTTGTACCGGTCCTATTTTAGGCTCATTGCTGGCGGGGTCGCTCAGCACGAATGGAGGCGCTATGCAGTTAACATCGGGGATGGCCGGTTTCGGACTGGCACTGGCGTTGCCCTTTGCGGTGTTTGCCCTGTTCCCTAACTGGCTGAATTCGTTGCCTAAATCGGGAGGCTGGCTCACTACGGTGAAAATTGTACTCGGCTTCCTCGAACTCGGACTTGCATTCAAGTTTTTATCCAATGCCGATTTGGTGATGCACTGGGGATTGCTCAAGCGCGAAATTTTTATCGGTATATGGGTGATAATCGGAATTGGGTTAAGCCTGTATCTCTTCGGCATCCTGAAATTTAAGAACGAATACCTGAAGAAGCCCCTGCCTAAATTGCGTATATCCTTTGGTGTTATTACCGCATTGTTTACGCTGTACCTCATGCCCGGGCTCACCAACACACCTTATGCCAACCTTTCGCTCATCAGCGGGTTCCCGCCTCCATTGTATTACAGCATTTATCAAAAAGATAATAATTGTATTTACGGACTTGATTGTACCGACGATTATGAAGAAGGTATTCGAAAAGCCAAGGCTACCGGCAAGGCGGTATTGCTTGATTTTACAGGATATGCCTGTGTGAACTGCCGGAGGATGGAAGAAAATGTATGGACACGCCCCGAAGTACTCAGCCTGATGAAGGAGAAATTCGTAGTGGTTTCATTGTATGTGGATGATAAGAAAAAATTACCGCTGGCTGAACAGTTTACCTACACTACCCGCGATGGAATGGAGCGCGACATTAAAACCGTTGGCGATAAATGGGCGGTATTTGAAACTGAAAATTTCAGGAATAACGCACAACCCCTGTATGCTATCCTCAACAGTGATGAAGAATTGATGAACGAACCCGTAGGATACACTCCGGATGTGGCAGCCTATTTAAACTGGCTGCGCTGCGGTTTGGAGGCTGCTGAAAAAAAGTAACCCTTCCTCATAACGAAGAAGGGTTGTACACTTTGGGGATTATAATAGGTTTATAAAGCGATTTGCTTTTCTGTCATCATTTTTCTCAGGTTGATTAAACCATAACGCATGCGTCCGAGTGCGGTATTGATGCTGCAGTTAGTCAGAGCCGCAATTTCTTTAAAGCTCAGATCAGCATAATGGCGCATGATAATTACCTCGCGCTGGTCTTCAGGTAACAGGTCAATCATCTTACGAACACGGTCGTGGCTTTGGCTGGCCATCATTTTATCTTCGGCGCTGGCCTCAGAAAAGTTCAACACTTCAAATATATCGCGGTCGTCTCCGGTTTTGATGGAAGGACTACGCTTTACTTTACGGAAATGATCTACACACAGGTTGTGCGCAATACGCATCGCCCAGGGAAGGAATTTACCTTCATCGGTATACTTGCCGCTTTTTAATGTGTCGATGATACGGATGAATGCATCCTGGAAAATGTCTTCGGCCAGATATTTGTCTTTTACTAACAAATAAATGGAGGTAAAGATTTTGTCTTTGTACCTTTCAATCAGTACAGAAAGTGAGTTGGATTCTCCGTCGATAAACAGACGAACGAGTTGCTGGTCGCTGAGGTTTGCTAGGCTTTTCATAACTTCTACAAGTTTTGGTTTTAGGACTTTGTTAGTTTAAACCAATAAGAAGGAAAGAATCGCAGAAGTCTGTTAGGCAGGCTACACGGCTTTTCACTTTTATTGGATATTGGACTGTGAAAGTAGACACAAAATTTTTCGTTCCAAATTTTTATAACCTTTTTTTAAAATGTTTTTTCCCTAAGTAGATTTACGATAGGGCATTCGTAAAACACACCATTACTCAATAATTGTTGATATTTTTGCAATCACATGAATCAGCTAAAGTCAGTAACCAAAGGCACTTTAAAGAAAAAGTCAACAGAAGATGTTATACATATACAGGGAGCCCGCGTACACAATCTGAAGAACATAACGGTTAAGATACCACGCAATAAACTGGTAGTGGTAACCGGTGTATCAGGTTCCGGAAAATCATCTTTAACCATTGATACATTATTTGCAGAAGGACAACGCCGGTATGCAGAAAGTTTATCAGCGTATGCCCGGCAGTTTATGCAGCGGTTGGATAAACCGGATGTTGATTTTATTAAAGGTCTTTGTCCGGCTATTGCCATTGAACAGAAAGTAGTTACCCGAACTCCGCGAAGCACAGTAGGCAGCATGACGGAAATTTATGATTATCTCCGCCTGTTGTATGCACGCGTCGGAAAAACAATTTCTCCCCTCAGTGGTAATGAAGTGAAGAAGGATGATGTTGCTGATGTGATACGTTTTATACAGTCGTTGAAGGATGGTGATAAGGTATTGATGTTGTCTCGCTGGCAGCGTTCCGGTAAACGCAAAGCATCGGAAGAACTGAACATCACCTTACAGAAGGGTTTTTCAAGGTTGTATCATCAGGGAGAGATCCTGCGCATTGAAGATTTACTGGAAAGCAACGAAACCGAGAAGCTTTTTAAATCAAAGGCAGATGGTTCAAACCCCATGTGGCTGCTGATTGATCGGATCGTAAAAAAAGATTTTGATGAAGATGACATTCACCGACTGAGTGATTCTGTGGGTACTGCCTTTTATGAAGGCGAAGGATCCATGACCATTGAAGTGAATGGGAAGAAAACCGTAACATTCAGTAATCTGTTTGAGCTGGATGGAATGCAGTTTGAAGAACCCGTGCCTAATTTGTTTTCTTTTAATAATCCCTATGGCGCCTGTCCTGTGTGTGAAGGTTTTTCACAGGTGCTGGGGCTGGATGAAGATTTAATTATACCAGACAAACGGTTAAGCGTATACGATGATGCGGTAGCGCCCTGGAAAGGCGAAAAGCTGAGTGCATGGAAAGATCAGTTTATCCGCGGCGCTAAGCATATTAATTTCCCCATCCATAAACCCATTATGGATCTTGAACCCAGGCATTTGAAAGCCTTGTGGGAGGGGACACCTCATGCCGAAGGGATCCATGCTTTTTTTAAGGAGGTAGAACAAAACTTATATAAAGTACAGTACAGGGTGCTGCTCAGCCGCTATCGTGGAAAAACCAGATGCCACGAGTGCAATGGATACCGCTTGCGAAAAGAAGCCCTGTATGTGCAGGTGGGCGGAAAGCACATCGGTGAGCTTTGTGATATGCCGATACGTGATTTGATAGGGTTCTTCGCAAAACTTAAACTGTCTGAATACCACACTAAGATTGCTACTCGTGTGTTGCATGAGATAGAGAACAGACTGAGCACACTCATGGATGTAGGATTGGGATACCTCACGCTGAGCCGTTTGGCCAATTCGCTCAGTGGCGGCGAGAGTCAGCGCATACAACTCACCAGAAGCCTCGGCAGCAACCTCACCAACTCACTGTACATTTTAGATGAGCCTTCCATTGGCTTGCATGCTCGTGATACGGAACGATTGATCACCGTGCTGAAACAACTGCGCAACCTGGGAAATACTGTTATTGTGGTTGAACACGATGAAATGATGATGCGTGAAGCCGATCATATCATTGATATGGGACCGCTGGCCAGTCACCTCGGCGGCGAGATAATCGCTGAAGGCACGGCAGCTTCCCTGATGAAGCAAAGCCAAAGCCTGACGGGAAAATACCTTTCCGGGAAACTGAAAGTAATGCCTCCTAAAACCGTGAGAAAATGGCATCATGCGATCACCGTGGAGGGTGCACGACAGCACAACCTGAAAGATATTACTGTGGAATTTCCACTGCAGGTACTCTGTGCCGTGAGTGGTGTGAGCGGCAGCGGAAAAACTACTTTGGTGAAAGGCATATTGTATCCGGCCATGATGAAACTGATCACCGGCATCAGTGAACGGCCGGGGCTGCACCGGGGTCTTTCCGGTAGTATGGATATGATTGCACAGGTAGAATTGGTAGATCAGAATCCTATCGGTAAATCCAGCCGCAGTAATCCCGTTACCTACATCAAGGCCTACGATGAAATCAGGGATTTGTACGCCTCTCAGCCGCTGTCTGCCATGCGCGGTTTTATGCCTAAACACTTTTCGTTCAATGTGGATGGTGGCAGATGCGATACGTGTAAGGGCGAAGGGCAACAACTGGTAGAAATGCAGTTTCTGGCCGATGTGCATCTCGTGTGCGAATCCTGCGGCGGCAAACGGTTTAAAGATGAAGTGCTCGAAGTTCAGTTTCACGGAAAAAATATCCATGACATACTGGAGATGGGCGTGGATGAAGCCATTGAATTTTTTAATCGTTACGATAGCGGCAAACAGGGAAGCGAGATTGCCAAAAGATTGAAGCCACTCTCTGATGTGGGATTAGGTTACGTGAAGTTGGGGCAGTCGTCTGATACACTCAGCGGTGGTGAAGCCCAGCGGGTGAAGCTGGCGTCCTTCCTGGGCAAAGGCAGAAATACCGGACGCATCCTGTTTATTTTTGATGAACCCACCACCGGATTGCATTTTCACGATATCAGCAAACTGCTGGCCTCTTTCAATGCGTTGATTGATCAGGGACATTCTGTTGTGGTTATAGAACACAATACCGATGTAATCCGCTCGGCCGACTGGGTAATTGATATGGGCCCCGAAGCAGGCGATGCTGGCGGAAAGGTGGTGTATCAGGGCACTCCGGCCGGGTTGTTAAAGTGTGCACAAAGCCAGACCGCCAAATTTTTAAACGGCTAAATTACAGGCTCAAACGTCCACTTCATGCTGAATTTCCGGAACTGCAACCTGTTGCGTATATGCCTTATCGTTATATGTTTTCACTTCGTATCCCATACTGATGTTCAGGCACAACAGTTTGAGTGGGCTTCCAGCGGCGATAATTTAAACGGAGGTGTTCGGGCCTCGGTGATTGACCGCAAAGGGAATTTAATTGTAGCCGGACAATTTCAGTCAGGTTACGGATATCAGTCAGGCAGAAGCCTGTATTCCTCCACCGGCCAGTCAGTGGCCGTTACTTACGGTAACGAATACATGTTTATGGCCAGTTATTCTCCCGAAGGTAAAATCAACTGGTTGCGCGAGTTTAGAGGAGCCGACGACCCGATAGGGATGGGCCTCGATGCCGACGGTAACGTGGCAGTACTCGCTTCCAACAGAAACAATCCCACCTTTCCGGAGCTCGGTATCCGCGTAGATAATGCCCGCCACTTCATCATGCACCTGTCGCCGCAAGGCAAGGCGGTTAAAATAATAACTGACACCTTAAACCTGCTGCGAGATCCAATCCGGTTTGCGGTTTCTAATCAGGGCGGATATATCGTAACTCAATCAGAACATACCCTGGAACCATCGGGCAGTGGGGTTCAAAGTGTGAATTGGATGACGCTGGTTAAAATCAATCCCGCATTCACCCTTTCATGGAAACAACGCATTCGTTTGTACGGAAGCCATGGATACTTTCTTCCGGGTATGCTCTTCGATGAAGCCCGCAATGGCGACATTTATGGCGTACTTGCCGTTCGCGAAGCAGCCGGCTTTGGAGAGAAGAAATTTATGGCTCCTGCTACAGACAGTATTGATGCACACCACGCCGGATTCGAAAGCTATCTGGTATCGTACAATAAAAACGGTAAACAAAAATGGGTGAAACGCTCCGGTGCCAAAACCATTTTCTCTGCCATTAAAGTTTCAGAGAACAGCGTTTATCTCGGCGGAAACATTCAAAACAAACACGACTTCTTTGGGAATGCAGTGGATACGTCCGGCAGAAAAGCCATGGTGCTCGCGCGTTTCAGTTTGGGCGGCAGGCTTCAATGGGTTCAGGCTACTCAGGCTCACACCATTAAAGCACTGACTACCGATCAATACGAAAACGTGTATGCGGTGGTAGAAAGCAAAATCGGATATCCACAGAAAATGATTTTCTACACCGATACGCTCAGCAATGTGTTTCAGTCTTTGCTCATTGCCAGTTTTGATGAAGGCGGCCGTTTTCGCTGGATTAAGCATACACGCCTCCCGATGAGCACCAATGAATTCCCGAACTTAATCACCACAGAATGCGGCGATATTTTTGTTTCCGGTGAACTGTGGTGGGTGATGAAAGCTGAAATGAAATGGTTTGATGCAGCCCTCGTGAAAGGGTATGGATACGGCCCCATGCCTTTTGTAGGAAAAATAAATAATACACTGCCCGCTTTTGTGCCGAGGGATAAACCCGGGGAATGTGTGGTGAGTCCTGCACCATGGACCATCAGGAATTTTCCCAATCCTTTCGAAGGAGCCACAACCGTGGAATATAAAACCACCTATCGGGATGAAAACATCTCCCTGCAGTTGTACAGTATCAATGGAAGTCTTGTAAAAACATACTTTACCCGACGTGTACACGATAAGGGAACATATACTTACCGGTTACAGGCTGATGGACTAGCCTCAGGCGTGTACGTATTGGTGTTACGGGGTGCCGTTGCGGTAGCCACCGCGCAGATACTGGTTCAGTAAACGGAAAATGAGATACTAACGTAAACGGTTACTCTCTTTTACTATTTTTTCATCTGCCCGAATACCCTTGATGGCTAAAAATATTAACACCGGGATGGCGGCATACACTACAGCCGTTAATGAGAACGTGCCGCTTTCAAACGCCTTGGTTTTATTCACCATCAATATCAGCAGCAATACCTGCAATAACATAGCTGCAAATGACAGCTTAAGCTGCAACGGCCTGTTCTGATAAAGAAAAATGGTAACCATACACAATACACCCACGGCAATGGTTAATGCCATGAGGTAGAAATTTTCAGCACCATTCAGTTTGTCGTACACTTCCGGTGTGGCAGGAATGGAACCGCTGTAAAACGACAGCTTTAAAGTGGCAAAGGCGCAAATGCCCGCCAGTAAGAGCCACACAGATTGAATTCTTTGTATCATACAATTATTTTATTTCAGGATATAATGGAAAGGCCGACATCAGTTCGCGTACATCTCCTTTCACAGATTCAATGGTTTTTTCATCATCCGCATGCATCAGCACCCGGTCAATGAACTGCACAATGGTTTGCATGTGTGCCTCTTTCAGTCCGCGGGTGGTAATAGCGGGAACGCCTACACGAATACCACTCGTTACAAACGGACTCTTATCATCGAACGGAACAGCGTTTTTGTTCAGTGTGATGTGTGCTTTATCGAGGGTTTCCTGTGCTTTCTTACCGGTGATGTTTTTATTCCTCAGGTCGATCAGCATCAGGTGGTTATCGGTACCGCCGCTGATGATTTCATATCCCAGGGAATTGAAAGCCTGTGCCATCGCCGCTGCATTCTTCTTTACCTGATGGGCATATTGCGTAAACTCATCCGACAACAACTCCCCGAAGGCTACGGCCTTGGCAGCAATCACATGTTCGAGCGGTCCGCCTTGGGTACCCGGAAACACCGCCATATCAATCAAATGGCTCATCATACGGATGTTGCCTTTGGGGTCTTTCAGTCCGAACGGGTTTTCAAAATCCTGCTTCATCAAAATCACACCGCCTCTGGGGCCGCGCAGCGTTTTATGGGTGGTACTGGTTACAAAATGGCAGTGTTCAAAAGGCGAACTCAATAAACCTTTTGCAATCAAACCGGCGGGGTGTGCCATATCACACAGTACAAAAGCACCCACTTCATCGGCCACCTGTCTGATGAAAGCATAATCAATATCACGGCTGTAGGCAGATGCACCACAGATAATTAGTTTAGGTTTTACTTCCAGCGCAGTACGTTTCAGGCTGTCGTAATCTATCAGTCCGGTTTCTCTTACCACACCGTAAAAATGCGGGCGGTATAATTTGCCGGAGAAATTCACTGGAGAACCATGGGTGAGGTGTCCGCCCATGCTGAGGTCGAGCCCCAGGATAGGATCACCGGGTTGCAGGATGGCCATCATCAACGCTGCATTGGCCTGCGCCCCGCTGTGGGGTTGCACATTGGCATAGACACAGTTGAATACTTCCTTAATCCGGTCAATGGCCAGCTGCTCCACCTGATCTACAATTTCACAACCTCCATAATATCTCCTGCCCGGATAACCTTCCGCATATTTATTGGTTAAGCACGATCCCATCGCCTGCATCACCTGCAAACTGGTAAAATTCTCACTCGCAATCAGTTCAATTCCGTGTCGTTGTCTTTCCAGTTCACGGCCAATTAAATCAAACACATGGTTATCCTTCATCATAAGTAATCAATTATGGAGCAAATATAAGCACCTAAACGGATGTGACATAAACACCGGGCCGGTAAATGGATTCCTGATTATACACCGGCGGAAGAAGTGAATAATTAAAAATGCAGTACTTTCACCGCTTATTGTAGCCCGGCATTCTACCGGAACAATTCGAAAAATTGCGAAGAAGCATGAAAGCCATCATACCGGTTGCGGGGGCCGGAACCAAATTAAGGCCCCACACCTACACACAACCTAAAGCCCTGATTCCTCTGGCAGGAAAAACGGTTTTAAGTTTCATCATTGATCAGTTGCGTACAGCAGGTATTAACGAATACATTTTCATCATCGGATACCTGGGCGAAAAAATCCGGGATTACATCCATCAGGCCTATCCCGATTTGCAATGCACTTTTATCACACAAAATGAAAGAACCGGAACCGGACCGGCCATCATGCTCACCCGGGAAATAGTGGGAGACGATGAAGTACTGGTGGTTTTGGGAGATACCATTGCCGATTTCAATGTGCGTGAAATTATGGATGCTCCGTGCTCTATGCTGGGTGTAAAAAAGGTGGATGATCCCCGCAATTTTGGAGTGGCCGAAATTGCCGATGACGGCACCGTAACACGTGTGGTGGAAAAGCCCGCAATCCCCAAAAGCAATATGGCTTTGGTAGGGGTTTACAAAATCCGCGAAACAGCCGTACTCTATCAGTGCCTCGAAAAAATTGTTGCCAGCAACCTCAAGAAATATGAAGAGTTTAGTTTAACCGATGCGCTGGATTGTATGATAGAATCCGGAGCCAACTTCCGTTCTTTCAAGGTGGAACACTGGTACGATTGCGGAAAAAAATCCTCCCTGATTGAATCCAACGCCATCCTGCTTAAAAAAGTAGGCAGCGAACCACCGGCGGCCGACCAGATGCAAAATACCGTGCTCATACAACCGGTGAGTATCGGAAAGGGATGTGTGATAAAAAATTCAGTGATTGGTCCGAATGTAACCGTAGGTGAAAATACCATCATCAATTATTCTATTGTAAAAGACTCCATCATTGGGGCTTATTCAAATATCCATCAGATTGTGCTGGAGAACTCACTCATTGGCAGCGATGCCGAAATTAAAGGCGTTAGCCGCAACCTGAATATAGGTGATAATACCGCCGTGGATTTAAGCGGCGGAAGAAATTAATGAACCCGAAATTTTTTACAGGATGGTACAGGCTCAACCGGAACGAATTACACAACTGTTTCAAGTTCAGTATCCCATCATTCAGGCCGGAATGATCTGGGCCAGCGGTTGGCGTTTAGCCTCTGCCGTTAGCAATGCCGGTGGGTTAGGCATGTTGGGAGCCGGCAGCATGTATCCGGAGGTGCTGAAAGAACAGATACATAAGTGCAAAGCCGCTACCAATAAGCCTTTTGCTGTAAATCTGCCCTTGTTGTATCCCTCCATCAACGAACATATTGAAACCATTCTAAAGGAAAAAATACCGGTGGTGTTTACCTCTGCCGGAAATCCGAAAACGTATACCCGTGTGTTGAAAGAAGCCGGAATTAAAGTGGTGCACGTGGTGAGCAGTTCCAAATTTGCACTCAAGGCCCAGGAAGCCGGATGTGATGCCGTAGTGGCAGAAGGTTTTGAAGCGGGCGGACACAATGGGCGGGAGGAAACAACTTCTTTTGTACTGATTCCCGCAGTGGCTTCAGCAGTGTCTATTCCGGTGATTGCAGCGGGTGGTATTGCCACGGGTAGGCAAATGAAGGCCGCTATGATCCTGGGTGCCTCGGGTGTGCAGATTGGCAGCCGCTTTGTTGCCAGTGAAGAAGCTTCCTGTCATCCCGATTTCAAAAACGCTGTAGTAAATGCCCGCGAAGGCGATACCATGCTCATGTTAAAAGAACTTACACCGGTAAGATTGTTGAAAAATCCATTCTTCGAACAGGTACAACAGGCCGAAGCGAATTGTGTGGGCAAGGAAAATCTTGCTGCTTTATTAGGCAGAGGCCGCGCCAAAAAAGGAATGTTCGAAGGCGATTTGAATGAAGGGGAACTGGAAATAGGACAGGTTAGCGCACTGATTGACCGTGTGCAGCCGGCTGCTGAGATCGTTCAGCAAATTTGGGAAGAATACAACGCACTATAACCACTTAAATATTATATCTATATTTGTTATCTCCTGAAAACATCACATGAATACATTTTGTCCGTTTTTTTTTAGGTTGATACGCCCTCTGGGCTTGATGCTGTTTCTTTTCTTAACACTCAGTTTGCCTTTGGTTGCGCAACCACCCATTTCCGGTCAGATTCCTACCGAAATACTGCCCAGCCAGATCGACCCTAAAACCCTTTCTCAATCGCAGCTTTCTTCACTCCTCAGTGATAAAAACAAAGACGTGGGCAAGGATAAGAATGCCGAGCTCTTAAAATCGGCCAATAAGCTGGATAAAGACAGCATCCTGTCCGACAACATTAAAGAGAATTTGTATAGCCCTGAAAGAACCTACGGTGCTAACGTGTTCATTCATTCGGCCATTACCGATATCAATGAACTGTCTACCCCGCCACTGGATTATCCGATTGGTGTGGGAGACCATATCATTGTAGCTCTCTGGGGCGCTGCTGAATTTCAGGAGAGTTATGTGGTGGCAAGAGACGGTGCCATCTTTCCGCAGGGGTTGGGAAAAATTCATGTATCAGGATTAACGTTTGATAACGTGCGCGCCATCGTGCATTCAAGATTCAGAAGTGTAGTACCCGCGGGCACCAATATTTCGGTTTCACTCGGGCAGCCTCGCACTATCAATGTAAATGTGGTGGGCGAAGTAAATAACCCGGGCCCCGTAACCGTTTCGGCTTTCTCCAACGCGTTCAATGTAATCGCCATCGCCGGCGGGGTTACATCCTTTGGTGATTTGCGCAACATCCAGATAAAAAGAGCCGGTAAAGTGATTGATGAAATTGATGTGTACAAATACCTGCAAACCGGTGATTTTGGAAAACACATCTACCTGCAGAATAATGATTTTGTAGTGGTAGGATTTTATGAAAAGAAAGTAATGGCTTCCGGACAGTTTAAAAGACCGATGTATTATCAGTTGAAAAAAGAAGAAGGAGTGAAGGCGTTATTGAAATATTCAGGAGGACTGAATGCCGATGCACTCGCCTCCGGAATGAAGGTGCTGCGAACTGAAAATGAAAAGCAGGTTCAGCGAGACGTAAATGCCAATGCCATACTTAAAATTGAAGGAGAAGATTTTGCACTCCAGGATGGTGATATTGTAAAAGTAGATTTGGTTAAATCAGGCATCTCCAATAAAGTGGAAATCAGAGGTGAAGTTACCTATCCTAATTTTTATGAATTAAGAAAAGGCGACCGGCTGTTCGATATCATTAACCGTGCAGGTGGCGTTACACGCAACACTTTTTTAAACAGAGCCTACGTATTCAGAGGTGCCGGAGATTCCACCAACCTGCAGGCCGATCGTTTGGAAGTGGACCTGACCGATTTCTCTGACAACAAACTGCAAAGCGCCAATAATATTGAACTCATGGCGAACGATTATATTTTGTTGTTTTCGCACGGACAGTTTACCGAGCAGCAGTACGTAGAAATTTATGGCGAAGTAAGAAAAGAAGGTCGCGTGAAAAAATATGGTGGGATGACCTTGCAGGATCTGTTGTATTTGTCAGGAGGAATTAAACAATCCGCCGAATTTGGCCGTTTGGAAATTTCGAGTATAGTGGATATTGATTCGGCACAACAGGGCTTGAAACCTACGCGCACCATTGTGAAGTCTTATGCTATATTGCCCAACCTCAATATTGATTCGGCTGCCGCTAAAGTAGTGCTCAAGCCATACGATCAGGTTTTTGTACGCAAGAACCCCACATTCGAATTGCAGCAAAATGTACGTATTAAAGGACTGGTTAAGTATCCGGGATCTTATCCCCGGTTACATAAGTATGAAAGGTTATCATCTTATATAGAAAGGGCCGGTGGGTTGACAGAAAATGCAAATTTATCTGGTGCCATGCTGTTTCGGTATAAAACCGATTTGTTCCGGGAAATGATACTGGATAAACCTACACTGGATTCAAACGGATTACCCATCAAAGACAGTCTTTCTCCAGCGGCACGCATGATGGAAGAACCAGTGAGTATTGATTTGTATAAAGCATTAAAATATAAAGATTCTAAACATGATATTGTTTTGCAGGAAGATGACCTGATCATAATTCCGGAAATCAATCCGTTTATTTCGGTGGAAGGAACGGTGCAATCGCCTTTGAAAATTGCCTTTGATAAGGAACATACCAACTTGATGTATTATATTGATAAGGCTGGAGGATTTGGCGTGCGTCCATGGCGCAAGCGGATTTTTGTAACCTATGCCAATGGTAAGAGCAAGCGTACACGCAGTTTCCTGTTTTTGCATTTTTATCCCAGGGTAGAAGAGGGGTCTGTAGTAACCGTACCGGTACGTCCGGAGGGCGCAGAATTGGGAGATATGGCCAAATCAGTAATCATTGCGGCTATACCGGTATTAATGACGGGTTTCATTTTTAAGTATGTTAGATAATTTCACATGCAATCACAAGAATTTATAAGGCAGGCTGCATTAAGATTATACCACAAACGTTGGGTGTTGTTTTTCGCCGGATTGTTTTTTGCGTTGTTGATGGTGTTATACGCCTGGAAGAAACCCACTATTTATAAATCTCGGGCCTCGGTGTTTCCGCTCACTGCCAGCAATGATAATTCCCTGGCAAAAAGTACATTGAGCAGTATCCTGGGTATTGCCGATGCGCCTCAAAGTTTCAGTCAGGAAGCCTCCATCAATATTGTGGAACTGGCACTTAGCCGCAACACACGCGAAGCTGTGGCTATGCAAGTCCTTCCGGATTTTGGCAATAAAACTATTGCCGAATTAATGATTGATGAACACAATACACATCGGTTTTTTTGGGAGAAGGCATTAAAAAAACCTGCGGATAGCGCGCGTCTGGCGGCCACAGGCGCAGAGTTGCTGAAGTATGCAGTGGATGCAAAAATCAACAAAAACGGTATCTTGGAACTGAGTTTTAAAACATCAAATGAAGCACTGGTGAAGCCTGTGAGTTACACCATCATTGATAAAATTTCAGGGTTTTATATTGATTTAAAAATTCGAAAGGCCAGGTTGGATTTTGATTTTACGGTGAAGAAGGTAGATTCTTTGCAGGAAGTATTGAATCAATACGATCGTTCCGCTATCCGGATGTCGAATACAACCATGTTTGTTCCGGGCACGCGCATCGAGTATCAAATACCGAAAGAGAATCTGGTTACAGATAAAGACCGGGTGTTGCGTCAACGGGATGCTTCTGCGAATAACCGGGAAGAGGCCCTATGGAGGCTGCAAAAAGCAACACCAATCATTGCTACATTAGACAAGCCCGATCCACCTTACGAGTTTAAGAAAACATCCAAAATTCTTTTCGGGATGATTGGATTTGTAATGGGCTTATTCTTAGCAGCACTCGCCATATCTGCGGGTACTATTCGCCGTTATCTTATACATGAGATTAAGTCGGCAGTATTTGGCCCTCATCCGGATAACTCCTCAAAGTAATTTTCCTCAAAGCAAGACAGGAATCAACTACGCCAATGTATATATGGCGCATCAATTGAACATGGGTATTACCATTTATAAAAAGGTGGATGGCGTATTTAAAGCGTTAAATTTTGTAGAAGAAACTAATAGCGAGGGGGAAATAAATTACCGGATAACTATTTGTAATTAAATTTATACTCATGAAAAAAATAATATTTATAGTAGTGGTTCTTATGTTACGTGTAGGTTATTCAAATGCCCAGCCACCCGTAACCGATACCTTGCAATGGTTGCGTACGAATATAGAGCAGCGTCAACACTTGTTTGTAAATAAGCCCCTAAAGGTGATGTTTGATAGCTTGTATCATTTAAAGAACGGTATTTTGCAATATATATCTCCGCGTGCTAAAGGGTGGAGTAAGCCAGATACAATATGGCAAAAGAAGTTGGTGCTTTATTTTGGAGAGCGTTGGGGTGGAGGGGCAGTTTCACAATCACACATGTCCAATCCCGGCATCAATACCCATGTGCCGGTGATTGTGGTTGAGTTTTCATGGCCTGTAGCTTTTTTGAGAAAGTGGTATTCAGCAGACCCGGATGGTTTAGGTTCAACCGACTGGAATCGTCAGTTAGAGGCATTTTGGAGTCAGCAATGGGTAAGGAGTATTACGATTAAGGAGTTTTAGCTGGCTAATGTTGAAATGATTATACTCATGAAAAAAATAATATTTATAGTAGTGGTTCTTATGTTACGTGTGGGTTATTCAAATGCCCAGCCACCCATAACCGATACTTTGCAATGGTTGCGTACAAACATAGAGCAGCGCCAGCACCTGTTTGTAAACAAACCGTTGAAAGTAATGTTCGATAGCCTGGGTACTTTGAAGCAAGGTATTTTGCAATATTCACCCCCACTTTCTGAAATGTGGGGACGTCCCGATACAATATGGTGTAAGGATATAACACTCTATTTTGGAAAGCCATACGGGGGGGGCGTTATTTCAAATACATACAGCTAATCCCGGTATCAATACCCATGTTCCCGTAATATATATAGAGCTTGGCTGGCCGGTGCCATTCCTTAGAAAATGGTTTGTGGAAGACCGGGATGGATTGGGGTCAACAAACTGGAACCGGCAGTTGGAAGCTTTTTGGGGGCAGCAAATTGTGAGTAGTATAACTATTAAGGAGTATTAGCTTGGTAGTTACTAAAATTATATGTGAGTAAGTCTTTGAAAATGAGATTGTAAAAATAGATGTCTTACATCATGCAACTCCTCCTTCGGCGGTCAGGTCCGCGGGAAAATAACAACCGAGTTCACTACCCATGCACATGGCGCGCAGTGAGGCTTGGCGAGGAATGAAAAGCTATATATCCGCGCAGGTTCGCGGGAAAATTGCCACCGAGTCCACTACCCACGCACATAGCAACCAGTGAGACTCGGCGAGGAAGGAAACGAGGGAGAAAAAAGTTACCTGATAACAATTTGTGATTAAATTTATAAACATGAAGAAGCTGTTATTCATCATAGTGTTTTTGACAGGCTTACAACACTTATCAACTGCACAAGGTACTGTAACGGATACATTACAATGGTTGCGCACGAACATAGAGCAGCACCAGCACTTGTTTGTAAACAAGCCGTTGAAAGTAATGTTCGATAGCCTGGGTACTTTAAAGCAAGGTATTTTGCAATATTCACCCCCTCTTTCTGAAATGTGGGGACGTCCCGATACAATTTGGTGTAAAGATTTTGCTCTTTATTTTGGAGAACGTTTTGGGGGGGCGATATTTCAGCTGCATGCGGCAAATCCCGGTATCAATACACATGTGCCGGTCATATATATAGAGCTTTCCTGGCCTGTACCATTTCTTGATAAATGGTATGTGGAAGACCGTAATGGTTTGGGGTCAACAAACTGGAACCGGCAGTTAGAAGCTTTTTGGGGGCAGTATATTGTGAGTAGTATTAGAATTGGAGAGTATTAGCGTATATAAGTATAATGAGGTACTCATGTTGGGTAATGCCGTATTTTCATAGTAGAAAGTTTATAAACATGAAAAAACTGTTATTCATCATAGTGTTTTTGACAGGCTTACAACACTTATCAACTGCACAAGGTACTGTAACGGATACATTACAATGGCTGCGTACAAACATAGAGAAGTCTTTGAGTCCTTTGTGAAAACCTTAGTGTTCTTTGTGGTTAAATTCTTTTCAACCACAGAGCGCACAAAGCTCAGGAAGTAAGTCTTTGAGCCCTTTGTGAAAACCTTAGTGTTCATTGTGGTTAAATTCTTTTTCCCAGAAGTACACCTGAAAGAGACTAGTGAAATGATATGTAGGATATATTTTTTTAACCACAGAGTGAACAAAGTGAACACGTACAAAGCTCACTAAGTAAGTCTTTGAGTCCTTTGTGAAAACCTCAGTGTTCTTTGTGGTTAAATGCTATTTACCACTTACCATCGAAGATAGTATAGAACCTACGCAATTTCAGTAGGAGCAATTATGCTTTTCTAAATGCCCACTTTAACATTTCCTTCCAGCTGGGTTTTTTACCATACATCAAAATACCGGTACGGTAAATTTTTGCCGTTAACCACGTGAGGAAGAAGAAACAGCCTACCAGCAATGCCATGGAAGCAAGGAGTTCCCAAACTGGGATATCAAACGTAACCCTACCCATCATCACAATGGGTGAAGTGAGTGGGAATAAACTACCAAATACCGCCAGGGAACTGTTCGGTTCATTAATAGCTCGAGTCAAAATCACAAACCCTAAAATGATGGGCATCATCACAGGGAAGATTAATTGCTGCGCATCATTCTGATCATCGCTCACCACGGAGCCGATCGCTGCAAACAGAGATGCGTAGGTTAAATATCCTCCAATGAAATAGAATATAAACAGCAGGAAAATTTTAGCTAGCGGTAAGGCCGACAGGCTGTTCACCACTCCGGCGATTGCCGCACTTTTAGATGATTCATCCATGGCGGTTGCTGCGTTCATCTGACTGAAAAATTCAGGGAATATAAATGGAATAGCCATTTGCATCAACAGGAAAATAATAATCCACACTGCAAACTGAGTTAACCCTACCAGCCCGATACCAATGATTTTTCCCATCATCAACTGAAAGGGTTTTACCGAGCTTACAATCACTTCGGCAATACGATTGGTTTTTTCTTCCATCACTCCGCGCATCACCATGGTGCCATAGATCAGCATCATCATATAAATCAATATGCCGCATATAAAGGAAACAGCAAACGCAACTCCGGCCGAACTGTCTTTTGAACCTTCCTTGGTATCAATTTTATTGCTCAGCGATACATTGCTTTGTATTTGTTTGTACTTCTGAGGATCAATGCCATGTGCCTGGAGTCTTTTATCTTCAATGGCTGCATCAATTAGATTTTCCAACTGTGAGGAGGTAGAGAGAGATACAGTACTTGGACTGTGAATCACCATATTTTTGGGAGTATCGATATGCATTTGCGGGATGTACACAAAGGCGTCATAACCTGCCTCTTTGTATTTCTTAACAAAGGTGCTCTCAGTTTCATTTTTAATGAGGGTAAACTTCAAACTGTTGTTCCTGCTTACGGGGGTTGTTGAAAATAAACCCGCATCATCAATTATGGCAAAAGATTTACTGCTGTTGCTGCCGCTCACAGAAATAGCAATAATAACTGCATAAAATGCCACAATCACCAGGGGCACAACAATAGTGGTAATTAAAAACGATTTCTTCTTTACGCGTGAAAAATATTCTCTGGATATTACGAGTCCGGTTTTATTCATAGCGGCGATTAGTTTTGCGGTTGAAATTGTCTGGCTTTGGTGGTTCCTTCTACCAGCTTAATAAAAATATCATTCAAACTGGGTAGCACTTCCTGGAAGCCATGGATTAGTTTGTTTCTTTGAATGAAATACTGAAGGATTTCATTGGAGCTGGTGTTGTCGGTTTTCTTAATCAGTAAATGTCCGTTTTGATTCTTTAGTACTTCAAAAGGAGCTGAGGCGGTATCGGCTTCGGAAACACCCTCCACATCCAGCCGGAATAAATGCTCTTTAAAATCCTGCTTCACCTGGTGCACGGCACCGTCGAGTATTTTTTCACCCTTGTTTACCAGGATAATTTTATCGCATATTTCTTCCACCTGCTCCATGCGGTGCGTGGAGAAAATGATGGTGCATCCGCGTTTGGCTAAATTGAAAATCTCATCCTTAATCAGGTTGGCATTTACGGGATCTAATCCGCTGAAGGGTTCATCCAAAATTATCAGCTGAGGCTCGTGCAACACGGTGGTAACAAATTGCAGCTTCTGGCTCATGCCCTTGCTGAGGTCTTCCACTTTCTTATCCCACCAGGATTGCATTTCAAATTTTTCGAACCAGAATTTAATCTTTTGCATAGCCTCAGCCTTGCTCAGGTTTTTCAGCCGGGCAAGATACAGTACCTGATCGCCGATTTTCATCTTCTTATACAACCCCCTTTCCTCAGGCATATAGCCGATGTAAGCGATGTCGTTCAGTGGGTCGAATTTTTTCCCGTTGAATAAAATCTCTCCGCTATCCGGATAAAAAATACCTGTAATCATACGCAGCAAAGTGGTTTTACCGGCGCCATTGGGGCCCAGCAATCCGAAAATGGAACCTTTTTCAATATGAAAACTGAGGTTGTTTACCGCTTTTTGCGTAGCGAATTGTTTGTGTAGATTTTTTACTTCCAGTATGTTCATGCTAATCGAGTATGGGCAAATTTATTAAGTTAGATGAATATATAACTCTAATTTGTATCAGCGGATATATAAGCGGATGAATTAAACTCATTTCTGCAACAGCAGTGCTAATGTACTGGCCACGCGTTCGCCATCCATCGCGGCACTTACAATTCCTCCGGCATAACCGGCGCCTTCGCCACAAGGATACAGGTTCTGAATTTGAGGATGGGTTAGTGTTTCAGAGTGTCGTGGAATTTTTACGGGAGAGGAGGTTCTGCTTTCGGTGGCAACTACTATCGCCTCATTGGTATAATATCCTTTCATCTTTTTTCCGAACTGAGGGAAGCCTTTACTGAGCACACGATAAATATATTCAGGCAACACCTCCTGCAGGGGGAAGGAATGTAAACCCGGCAGGTAGGAGTTTGAAGGCAGGCTGGTAGAAGTTCTTTGTTCGCAGAAATCCACGAGGCGTTGTGCCGGAGCAACAGCCTTTCCGCCGCCGGCTGTGTAGGCTGCCTTTTCCACCATTTGCTGAAAGCTTAACAACAGTAAAGGGTCATCGGCGGAGATACCGGTTTCTTTCAACACCGCATAGGCATCATGCTGATTCACTTCAACCACTATACCACTGTTGGCAAAGGGATTGTTTCTTTTGGAGGGGCTCCAGCCATTCACTACAATTTCACCCGGTGCCGTGGCGGCGGGCGCTATAATTCCACCCGGACACATACAAAAAGAAAACATACCTTTCTGTTGAATCTGTTGTACCAGGGAATAGGAGGCAGGAGGCAGTTCGTCCGGCTGGAAAGCGCAATGGTACTGTATTTCATTGATCAGAGCCTGAGGATGTTCTACGCGTACACCGAGGGCAAAAGGTTTGGCTTCTATTTGTATCCGGTGCTGATGCAACAGTTCAAACACATCCCGCGCTGAGTGGCCGGTGGCTAGAATATATGCATCTGCCTGAACGTGCCCGTTGGGGGTTTCAAGGTATTCGATCCGGCCGTCCTGCAATTTGAAGCCAGTCATTTTACACTCAAAATGCACTTCACCACCGGCTTCGATGATGGCATCACGCATGGTGGTGATAATGTGTGGCAGTTTATTGGTGCCAATGTGCGGATGCGCATCGTACAGGATGGTTTCATCTGCCCCGAAACGCACAAAAAGCTGAAGGATGCGGCTGATGTTTCCGCGTTTGGAACTTCGCGTGTATAGTTTACCATCGCTGTAAGTACCCGCCCCTCCTTCGCCGAAACAATAATTGCTTTCAGGATTCACCTCGCCCTGTTTGTTCAGTGCGGCAAGGTCTCTGCGTCGGGCCCTTACGTCTTTCCCGCGTTCCAGCAGGATTGGTTTGATGCCCAGTTCAATGCAGCGCAGGGCGGCGAATAAACCGGCCGGTCCGGTACCTACAATGGCCACACGATGTCTGGCTTGAGAAACATCCCTGAAATGAATAGTGTCTGCTGGTCTGGGTTGAGGAGGTTCATCCACAAAAACCAGCACCCTGAAGGTGTAAAAAATACTTTTGCCACGGGCATCTACCGAGCGGCGAAGGATGTGATACCCGGTGATGCGTTGGGGAGGCACGCCGGCATGTTCCGCCAGTTTTTTACGGAACACGGATTCATTCAACGCGTCTGAGGGCAATAACTTAAAGGAAAGTTCTTTTTGCACACCCTGCTGTATTTGGTGGTTGTATTAGAACGGGAGGTCGTCAGTGTCACCCGCAGGCATATCGGTGTACGATTCCTGTACCGGAACCTGATGCTTAGCAGCGTCCAATGCTGATTCTATACGCCATGCATCCAGATTGGTCCAGTAACTTACTTTTCCGTCGCGCTCGCTTTTGCTGCCTTTGATATTGAAATACACTTTCACCTGCTCTCCGGTTTGTACCCTGTCGAGAATAGAGGTTCTGTCTTGTGTGCACTGAAATTTTATATAGGAGGTAAAGGTGCGTCCATTATTTTCATCGGTTTGCTCTACCACAAACTCTCTGATACGGAAAGTTTCGGTACGTTGAACGGTGTCATTTTTTTCAATCAGCTTTCCGGTTAATTCGTAACTCATGTGTATTTTTTTAAGAACCCCAAATGTACTTATAAAGGTTCACTCAACCACGAAATTTCACGCTAATCGATTAGGTAAAAATTGGGGTAATATGAGTATAAAACATGCTTTAATGATTTTTTTAAAAAATAAAAAATATTTACTCACATTTAAACTGATACATTTGCCGCCCTGTTGTTGGAAATGTCTTTAAAATAGATTATTCATCAGCAACAGAAAGTGCGTTGGCTGAAGCGTGAATGCGCTTGTCAGCAAAGGATGGAAGGTAAAATGTACTGGATTTTTTTTAAAAAAAACGGGTGCATTGAATTTGTAATTTTTGATTAAAAAACAAGCGAATAAAAAATTTTTTTTTCAACAAAATAAAGTTGATATTCGCTGTTCTACCGGTTTATGTTTAGATACTCAACATCTGTGTGTAAATCGGTTACAGTCCTCCTATAGAACGCGGGATTTCTTCAATATATATAAACTGCTTTTGGTATAATGGATAAAGGATTAGAAAAAGTATGGGCTAACTGTTTGGAGATAATCAAGGATATTGTAGAATGGCAACATTTTAAAACATGGTTTGAACCGATTCGTCCGGTTGAACTGAAAAATAAAGTTTTAACGATTCAGGTTCCAAGCCAGTTTTTTTATGAATACCTTGAAGAGCATTATGTATCTCTCTTAGCAAAAACACTGAAACGCGAACTGGGAAGTGACGCGAGGCTTGAATACAGAATTATGGTAGATAGTGGCAATAGTCGTAATAAGCCACTCACGATGGATATTCCCGGTAACGGATACAAATCATACGCAAATAACGAAATGGACTTTCCGCTCATCATCAATAATCCGGTTAAGAATCCTTTTGTGATTCCCGGGTTGAAGAAGATGCAGATTGATCCACAATTGAATCAGTCGCACACCTTTGAGGCTTTCATTGAAGGTGATTGCAACCGTGTGGCCCGCCGGGCCGGAAAAACCGTTGCTGAAAAACCCGGTTCTACCTCCTTTAATCCGCTGGTTTTATACGGTGGTGTAGGATTGGGTAAAACCCACCTTGCCCAGGCCATTGGCAACGAAGTAAAACGCACACACCCTAACAAGGTGGTGCTCTATGTTAGTTCTGAAAAATTCATCAATCAGTTTATTGATCATGCACGCAACAATGCGGTGAATGATTTTATTCATTTTTATCAGATGATCGATGTACTGATCATTGATGATGTTCAGTTCTTCAGTCGTGCTGAAAAATCACAGGACGCCTTTTTCTCCATTTTCAATCACCTCCATCAAAGCGGAAAACAACTGGTGCTTACCAGTGATAAATCTCCCAAAGACCTGGAAGGTGTGCAGGAGCGTTTGCTCAGCCGTTTCCGCTGGGGATTGAGTGCCGATTTGCAGCTGCCAGATTATGAAACAAAAATCGAAATCCTCGAGAATAAAATGAAGCGCGAGGGTTTTGATATGCCTAAAGAAGTGGTGAAATACATTGCCTATAATATCAATAGCAATGTACGTGAACTGGAAGGGGCACTGATTTCTCTGTTGGCACAATCTTCGCTCAATAAGCGGGAAATAGATCTGGAGTTGGCCAAAAAAGTATTAAGAAATTTTGTAAAATCATCCAGTAAGGAAATCACCATCGATGCCATTCAAAAAATGGTATGCGAGTATTTCGATGTGCCTTACGATAAGCTACTCCAAAAAACACGTAAGCGTGAAATAGTTCAGGCCAGGCAAATTACCATGTTCCTTTCCAAGGCGTTTACCAAAAATTCACTGAAAACCATTGGCGAACATTTTGGAGGAAGAGATCATACCACCGTTATCCATAGCTGTCAAACTGTGAAAGACCTGATGGATACCGACAACCTGTTCAAGGAAAGCGTTTTGGAACTCCAACAGAAAGTGCAGCTGGCGGCCATGTAAGCATGGTTAGGCATCCCCTAAAAAAATATATCCGTTACAAACCATAAATGTTTGGGTAGTATATAATTGAATTGTATTTTTGCAGCCCCTGATTCAGGGAAGGAGGAGAGGTGCCTGAGTGGCCGAAAGGGCCGGTTTGCTAAACCGTTGTACGGACTTCAATCTGTACCGAGGGTTCGAATCCCTCCCTCTCCGCTGAATTTGTTTCGTTCGGGATGTAGCGTAGCCCGGTTATCGCGCCTGGTTTGGGACCAGGAGGTCGCAAGTTCGAATCTTGCCATCCCGACCAAAAGCCTTCGAGCAATCGAAGGCTTTTTTGTGCCCGTATGTTCAACTTAAGTTTAAAATGTGATTATACAAAAGGTGTGTACCATCTTCGGTGATTGCACTTTACAATGGGAATGATGCAATCTTCATGTTGTACGTAGCCGCTGCACTGCTGCTGTTAATCAGGCAACTATAATTCCTTCCCCCAGGTTCAATATATATTCATTAACTTTCATATCGAATAATATCTATAACCATAAAACTATTGAACATGCCAATCGTAAAAATAATTGAAGTGATTGCCTCATCCGAAAAAGGAATTGATGATGCCATTCAGCAAGCCGTTACTGAAGCTTCTAAAACCATAAGAAATATTGACTCAGTCTATGTAAAAGATATCAAAGCCCATGTGAAAGATGGTAAGGTAACTACATATGGATGTGTTTGTAAGATATCTTTCAGGGTAGATTGAGCGGATTTCGGTAATCCGGCCAAATACTGATTTGTTTTGCCCGGTTAAGTAAAGGCAAATCTTGGGTTAATAGTAATTCAGGGGTGTAATTCAGGCTGGGTAGAACAAACAGTTGCATCGCTATTGCGCCAAAAAGGTAACATACACTCAGCCACCTTTATCAGCACTGTTAACAGGCTATATAGGTGAAGTATAGCCCAACTTTAGGGTAACTTCGTTTATGTTTTTCCGTTAGTCTGTGGCAGTTTTCTGCAGTTGCTTTGTCGGGTTCAGGTAGCGTTTTTCAAAATCAGCCTTACTGTCGCGGAACGAACTCACGGCACCCAGTTTATAGAGCGTATAAATGTATACCCAGGGTAAATCGAACTGGTATTTCAAAAATCCGGCACGTGCACTTCCCGGATACAGGTGGTGGTTATTGTGCCATTCGCCGGCAAACAAACCCGGACGCATTTGATTGAGGGATAAATTTCTACGGTCGAAATCAATACCGTCTACATGCTTTTCTTCTCCTTTGCCATGCCCGGTATAATTGAAAGCGCGTACAAAAATAAACCAGAACATTGCCGCACTGAAAATGGTGCAGGATAATGCATGGCCGCCTATCAGGTAGAATATGCCGTACCACAGTGCCCAGTTGAATATCCACATCAGGATGTTATAAAACGGATTGGTGGCAGAACCCCAGCGCAAATAGCCGGCATAGCTGTTCAATGGAACACCCGTGTTACGCATAAAGTGAAGTACTTTATTATAATCCTCTTCGTCCAGATTTTTGGATATGCTCTGATGGTTCACATCCGACAGCATACAATACATGAAACCACCGAGTGGGTTATATGGGTCACCCGGTTCATCTGATTTGGAATGGTGCACATGATGCGATACTACATAAATCTCCTCAGGGAAAGTGCGAATCACCAGGTTCTGAGTGATGAACCTGAATATAGGGTGACTAAATGTATAAGATTTGTGAGTACAATACCGGTGAAACCAAATCGTGCCATGTGTACCCATGATAATCATGGCATACACAAGAAACACCAGCAACATAGGAATAGAAAAATACTCAAACAAAAAAAGATAGAAGAACGGAACCATACACACTACCATCAGCCAGCTGATGAGGGAAATCCAATTCCTTTTGTCTTTAAAAATATTTATCCTTCGAAATGCTTCTTTATATAAGGTTTTTACTGAAGGTTTAATGAGTTCACCTTTTTCATTACTCCAACCATAAGAAGGTTCCTGTAACACGCTATCTATAAATGCCATACCCACGTAAGATACTGTATTAATGTTCAATTCGGTCAGCTATGGGCTATTCAGACCATATATATTATTTGTATATATGTAGCTTCGGCCGGCTGTATCATCAGTGAATGTAAATTACCCACCTATTGTAAACGGTTGTCCGCTGATGGAAATATAATATGCGGCTGAAAGGTTCGGGCTGCTTCAAAGTCCATCAATGCATAAGAAATGATGATGATGATATCGCCCACAGTTCCTTTGCGTGCTGCCGGTCCGTTCAAACAAACCACCCCGCTGCCCCGCTCTCCCTTAATGATATAGGTTTCCAGTCGCTCCCCATTGTTTACGTTCACTACCTGAATTTTTTCATTCTCAATCAGGTTGGCAGCATCCATCAGATCTTCGTCTAATGTTAAACTACCCACATACGCCAGATTGGCCTCTGTAATGGTGGCACGGTGTATCTTCGATTTTAAAACCTGTATTTGCATTTCCTAATTTTTTGGCAAATTTCATGCAATTCAATGTAAATAAATACATTTTTCATGAACAGGACATACACGTTTTATTGTTGAATCCAAAACCTGTAACTCATATGCAACCTGCCATTAATATAATTCTTCAGCGCATATTTTTTTGTGGGATATTTATCATGTTGTTATCCTGCAATCGGGCCAGTACGAAAAGCGATTTGCCTGTAGTGCGGTTGGTAACTACCGAAGGGGATATCGATATTGAATTAAATGTGAAACAGGCACCGGTTACGGCCAAACATTTTTTAGAACAGGTGAAGCTGGGTAAATTCAGGGATGCTCAGTTTTATCGTGTGCTGCAATCCGACCCCGGCGGTACGTACAATACCGGAATCGTCCAGGGCGGTGTACATGGCACCTCGGTGGAGATACCGTCTATTCCACATGAGCATACCGGTACCACAAGTTTAACCCATACCGACGGTACGGTATCTATGGCACGAACTACTCCGGGCAGTGCCACCGGCGAGTTTTTTATTTGTGTGGGAGATCAAACCCCGCTGGATTACGGACGTAGAGGTACCGCCGACAGCCTCGGTATGGCTGCGTTTGGTAAAGTAATCGAGGGAATGAAAACGGTGAAAAAAATTCACAATCTGCCTGCCCGGGGAGACCGGCTGGTGAAGCCCGTTCAAATCAGAAAAGTAATTGTGCTGTAAGCAGATGGGATGCAGGATAAGTTATAACTAACAGTTACGAACACACGAAGATATAAAATGTATATTTGTAGCCTATGATGAAACCATGGTTGTTCTTATTGTCCATCGCCCTGTTGCTGGCTTCCTGTGCCGGCTCACGAAAATCATCCGGCAGTAAACCTGTCAATAAACCCCATACTGCCATTAAAAGTCAGGTGCGTTTGAAAGGAAACGTAAAACCTGTTCAAATCAACACCCGTTCGGTGGATCCGGATGAACTGGTAACATTCGCGGAAGGATTGGTGGGCGTTCCGTATAAATATGGCGGGATGAGCATCAAGGGCATGGATTGTTCGGGTTTCATTGGATATGTATTTAATAAATACAACATCAAGGTGCCACGCATATCAAAAGATTTTACCAATGCCGGCCGGCAGGTAAGTTCGCTCGATAGCCGACGCGGAGACCTGATCCTTTTCACTGGCAGCAACCCCCACAGTGGCGTAGTAGGACATATGGGCATCATTACAGAGAATAGAAAGGGCGTTCTGAAATTTATTCATTCCGCTTCCGGAGGGAACCGAGGAGTTTCTATAACAGGCATGAACGCCTATTTTCTGGAAAGATTTGTGAAAATTATCCGCATATTTCCCTGACTGTCACCCCACTGCATTCACCCCAAAAGCAGCCGGTGAAATGAATGTATATTTGCATCAAATTGTACATTATGATGCTGAGGATATTGCTTTTATTACTGCTCCCTGTTTTTTCTTACGCACAACCTACCGGTTCACTGATTATAGTGTCAGAACAAGGTGATCCGTTCTACCTTTACCTGAACGGACAAAAAATGAATGATACAGCGGTTACAAAAATCCGTTTGGATGGTTTGTCTGGTGAATACTACACAGTGAAAGCAGATTTTAAAAGTTCTGCTATACAGGCCATCACCAAACGATTGTACCTCATGGATGATAACTTTAAAATGAGTGATGCAACATATAGAATCAGAAAAGATAAATCGGGGAAAGCACGCTTTGTGTTTTTCTCTATGCAAACACCCAACCATCAGTATAAACCGGAAGCAGGAATGAAAGTGATTTATTTCAACAGACAGGATAATGAACCGGCATCTGAAATGAATCCGGCATCAGAAAAGGAAAAAACACCGGAAGGTAAGCGTGAAGAAAACTCCATTTTAACCAATGTGAAAGGTGCCACCGTGAGTGTGCCAAATACCAAAGCACCAGAAACTAAAGCTCCCGCGAAAAAAGCAGAAACTCCCACACCCCAAAAAGAAATCAATCAGCCTGAAGCCGCTAAGGAGAAACCCAAAAATGTAAGCGTTGCAGATAAGGCTGAGGTTAAAAAGGAAGTGAAAAGTGAAACAGCACCGGCCGCTAAAAAAGAAGTAAAACCTGCAGCTGCAAAAGAAGCCAAGGCTGAGGTTAAAAAGGAAGTGAAAAGTGAAGCAGCACCGGTAGTTAAAAAAGAAGTAAAACCTGCAGCTGCAAAAGAAGCAAAAGCTGAGGTTAAAAAGGAAGACAAAGCCGAAGCCTATCCTTCCAAAAAATGCAACGACTGGCCCATGATGAAGGCTGATTTTTTGAATGCCCGGAAATCAGTGGAGGATGCCAAAACCGATAAACAGAAATTGGCAAAAGCAAAGGAAATGGCCGCCGCCAATTGTTTACTGGTGAGTCAGATTTCAGATGTGTCTGCTTTAATCACCGACGAAAAAATGAAGCTGGAGTTTGTTCAGTACGCCTACGGCTTCACTATTGATAAAAACAACTATCAGCGGTTGGAAAAACTTTTCACCGGGGCGGATCAAATTGCCACGTTTAAAAAGTTCTATCAATCCCGCACACAGGAATAAATCTTGTGATACAATCATGAAAAAAGCTCCTGCAATATTGCGGGAGCTTTTCATTTAAGTTCATGTTGAACGAAGTTAATATCCGGTGTATCTTTTTCCGAAAATCAGCACACGGCCGCGTCCTTTCAGGATATTACCGGTTGAACGATATTTGAATTCCACACTGCGGAGTTGTTTTCCGGTTGGTGAAAGATGAATCACAGAACTGTATTGATTCGGATTCAGCACGGAAGGCATGGCGGGTTGCATTTTATCGCCATTGGGATACACCACCTTAAAGTTGTGTAAGATCAGTTTCTTATTTTCAACCTTAATGCGGATGTCGGTAAATAAACTGGTGGAATTCACCATAATTTCATCCTTGTCTTTTACAAAATTAGCTTTCTCTTCCCCAATCAACTCCCAGCCTTCTTCCACAGCCAGGGTACGGGTGGCAGGGGCGCAAGACGTTGCACCGGTTACAATTATTGCTATCAGCGCGGGTAAAAACATTTTACGGATTTTCTGTATCATATATAACGTTTATGGCGCAAATTTAAGGGTTATTGCCTGAACACTTACGGCCAACATCTGCTTTTATAATCAGTGAGGGGTGAGCCATTCCCCTTTGTATCTTTGCAAACAATCTACCGTATGGCCCGAAGTAAAAAAGTTAAAGAGGAAGAAAATCAGGATTGTATTGTGGTGTCCGGCGCCCGTGAACATAACCTCAAAAATATTGACATTGCCATTCCAAAAAATAAACTGGTGGTATTTACCGGTGTAAGCGGAAGCGGTAAATCGTCACTGGCGTTTGATACTATCTATAATGAAGGTCAGCGGCGGTATATGGAGAGCTTCTCTGCCTATGCCCGTCAGTTTATCGGTGATATGGAAAGGCCGGATGTTGATAAGATTACCGGTCTCTCTCCCGTGATTTCCATCGAACAAAAAACTACCAATAAAAATCCGCGGAGTACCGTGGGCACCATCACCGAAATTTATGATTTCCTGCGTTTGTTGTTTGCCCGCGCCTCTGATGCCTATAGCTACAATACCGGAAAAAAAATGGTTCGCTTTAGCGAAGAGGAAATTGTTGCTACCATTTTTGAAAAATACAAAGGCAAAAAGATTTCTATACTGGCGCCTGTAATCCGCGGACGAAAAGGGCATTATCGTGAATTGTTTGAAGAGATCAGAAAGAAAGGGTTTGTGAAAGCGCGTATAGACGGTGTGGTTACCGACCTGATTCCTAAAATGCAGGTTGACCGATACAAGATCCATGATATTGAAATTGTAGTTGACCGGCTGGAAGTGAATCCTGATATGAAAGTGCGGCTCAGTAAGAGTGTGCAGCAAACATTGCAACTGGGTAAAGGACTGCTGTTTATTCTCCTGCACGACACCGATAAAGTGGTTCAGTTCAGTAAACAGTTGATGTGTCTTGATTCAGGCATCAGTTATGAAGAGCCTTCTCCCAACGCATTTTCTTTCAACTCGCCGTATGGCGCCTGTCCCGCCTGCCGGGGCCTGGGTACCATGTATACCATTGACATGCATGAACTCATTCCCGACGATTCAAGGTCGTTGAATGAAGGTGGCCTGAAACCCCTGGGAGAGGAGCGCGAAGCATATGTCTTTAAACAAATTAAAGAGGTTGCCAAAAAGCATAAAATAAATCTGGATACGCCCATTCGTGAGCTGAATGAAAAGTCAATGAACATCATCCTGTATGGGAATGAATCGGGTGGCACCCTGGAGGTGGATATGAATGAGGAGCTGTCAGGCACCATGTATGCTTCGAATTATGAAGGCATTGTGCCGATGTTGAAAAGATGGTTTGCCTCTACCTCCGCAGGCGAAGGGGTACGCCAGTGGGCTGAAAAGTTTATGGTGATGAACACTTGCAGCACCTGTAACGGCACACGGTTGAAAAATGAAAGTTTATGGTTCAAGGTTCACGATAAGCATATCGCCGAACTGAGTGATATGGATATTGATCAGCTGTATCATTGGTTTAACGGCATTGAGAAAGCATTGTCCTCCAAACAAAACGCCATTGCCCGTGATGTGCTGAAAGAAATCCGTGAGCGATTGAGCTTTTTGCTGAATGTGGGCCTGAATTACCTCACCTTGTCGAGGCCTTCCCGCAGCTTAAGCGGCGGAGAGTATCAGCGCATTCGGCTGGCAACACAAATTGGTTCGCAGTTGCAGGGCGTAACGTATATACTGGATGAGCCCAGCATCGGTTTGCATCAGCGCGATAATCACAAATTGATACAGGCACTGGAAAACCTCAGGGATATCGGTAATTCTGTTCTGGTGGTAGAGCACGATAAAGACATCATGCTCGCGGCCGATCATCTCGTGGATATTGGTCCCGGTGCAGGAACCCATGGCGGCCGAATAGTGGCAGCGGGCACACCACGGGAGGTATTGAAATCTGATTCCGATACAGCGAAATACCTGAACGGCAAACTTAAAATTACGGTACCGGATAAACGAAGACCCGGAAACGGGCAAGCCATTCGGCTGGAAGGCGTTACCGGTAACAATCTTAAAAACGTAACGGTAACTTTCCCGCTGGGAAAACTGATTCTGGTTACCGGAGTAAGTGGTAGTGGTAAATCAACCCTGATCAATGAAACATTGTATCCATTGTTGTCGAATCACTGTTATCCCGCCTCACGTAAACAGCCCATGCCGTATCAGGCTATCAGCGGACTCGAACACATCGATAAGGTGATTGAGATTGATCAAAGCCCCATCGGGCGTACACCCCGTAGTAACCCGGCAACCTATTGTGGTTTTTTTACGGATATCAGAACTTTGTTTGCAGCCGTACCCGAAGCCAAAATCAGGGGATACAATGCCGGACGATTTTCGTTCAATGTAAAAACAGGCCGGTGCGATGTATGTGAAGGCGGAGGTATGCGTGTGATAGAAATGAATTTTCTGCCGGATGTATATGTACACTGCGAAAAATGTAATGGTAAACGCTATAACCGCGAAACACTTGAAATCAGGTATAAAGGAAAATCCATCAGTGATGTACTGAACTTAACAGTAAATGAAGCTGTGGAATTTTTCAGCGCCGTTCCTTCCATCTACAGAAAAATTAAAGTGTTGCAGGATGTGGGGTTGGGATATATTACACTTGGACAAAGCGCAGTAACCCTCAGTGGCGGCGAAGCACAGCGCGTGAAGTTATCTACTGAACTGGGCCTGAGGGATACCGGTAAAACATTTTATATTCTGGATGAACCCACCACCGGTTTACATTTTCAGGATATCAAACTCCTGATGGACGTATTGAATAAACTGGTTGATCGCGGCAATACGGTGCTGGTGATTGAACACAACCTCGATGTAATCAAGATGGCCGATCATGTAATTGATATCGGTCCCGAAGGCGGAGCTGGCGGCGGAAAAGTGTTGTACGAAGGAACTCCGGAAGGATTGAGTGTGATCAAGGGCAGTCATACCGCCCCGTTCCTGAAAGCAGAATTATCCTGAAGTGTTTTCTAAAAGAAGGCAAAGCATAGTAACGAAGCAACAATGTGGTTTCAGGGGGTCATCGTATAAGAATATACGTTGTTTTCCATGGGATGTAATCTTCTGTTGTATACCTTGCACTTCTTCTATCAATCATGGCTCTGTTTAGCGCATGCTGTATTTTCCGGTGTGAACAATTTTATCTTTCACCCTACACAGATAGCTATAATTGCCTTTCTGTACGTTTTTAATCAGTGTAACTTTCGAATGAATTAAGGTAGTGCTGTAGGTAGTGCCGTTTTGCTCGGAGGTCATCTGAAACTGCACGGGCTTGCCATCGTTGGTGCGTACCTGTACCTGAATATCATCATTCCCCGCCGGCTGAATTTTAATCGATTCCACAACAGTTTCATCACGTTGCGACAGTGCTTTTGTGGATTGATATATCATTGCTGCAAGGAAACAGAAAAGAATGAGGATGATTCGTACAATCCATCGGCGGTTTTTGAGCAGTTGCATGAGGATACTTTTTAGTTAATGTTTCATGTGAGTCGACTAATGGGTTGTAAATAGTTAGTAGTATTTGAATGGAGATTAATAGAAATGAGGGCAACGCATTTGTCTGCGTTCACGAAAACCCGGACTATTTTCCAACGGACCGAGTTTGAATCCGAATTTTATCAGAAACGAAAAATAGGCATCCATGTTTTTAGAGTTTCCTCTTTGTGTTCCCGGTTCGTAGCGATTGATGCCGGGTGTGATGATGCCCATGGTTTTATCGTGAATTTGCCGTGCAATCAATGCCTGTTGCGAATTCAGATATACATCAAACTTGTCTGGATCAATGTACGTAGTGCTCACATCATCAATGTAATCGGTGAAAGTTTTACGATACAGCAATTCAAAACTGGTATTCATTCTTTCCGTCATCAGTATTTTCAATCCTACGCCCATGGGCACATTGAACTGAGTGAGTTTGTATGGTTTTTTTTCAGGATACTCCGCCATGCCTTGTCCTTCAGTGCGCAACGGATGCAAACGATGCCATGTTTTAATTCCTCTTGAATCGGTAATGGATCCCATGGGATCGAATTTAAATATACCACCTCCGATAAAGCCATAGGGCTGGTAACGAGGCACTTCATCACTTCCTCTATTTAAGAAGAGCGTAGGATAAAATTCTATGGCAGCGTATGCTTCCCACATATCACTTTTAAAATCGAGGTTACGTTGCTTGCGCCACAGTTCATCTTCTCCTTTGGTATCAATGATGTCATCTCGTCCGCTTACATGCGTGTACTGTCCGGCAAATCTGAATCCCAGCCAGTCGGTTGGATAAAAGGTTACATAACCTCCCTTCATCAGTTTGGTTAATTCCAGATTTACATCTTTAATAAATGTAGTTCCCTTTCCACGGTTGCCTCCCAAATCACCCAGAAAAAATGTAGGTCCGAAGTTAATCCCTGCCTCAACGCGCATTTTTTGCCCGCCAACAGAAATTGACTGTGCCTGTGATGGATTTACGGTGCATACTATGGCTGCACACAACCATACTGCTACATAACGGAGGTAGTGTTGTTTCATTTGGGGGTCGGTTTATTACACACCATCCTCCTGAAAGAGGATAAGTATGTTATAACTCTTTTAACGTAAACCGACGGCTGTTTATTGCGCAGGTATTCATTGAAGTGCAATCCGATGGAAATCAAACCTGTAGAAAACTGAAATAATTTATTTTTTTTCGGTAGGCTGAGCCGGCCGGATCATTTTAACGTGTGGTATATCATCTTCCAGATAGGAGATTCCGGTTGATACAAACCCCAGATCGCTGTAAAATTTTTCGAGGTATTGTTGGGCGCTGATATAGATGGCGCTTTGAGGATACTGATTTTCCAGTAGTTGAATCGCCTGTTCCATCAACTGCTTACCCAAACCTTTTCCACGATAGGGTTTGGTGGTGAGCACGCGCCCAATGCTGCTGCCTTCATACGCCACACCCGGAGGCAATAATCTGGCATACGCTGCCAGTTCGTTGTTTTCTGATATCCAGAGGTGTTCACTAAGTATGTCGCGCCCGTCGCAATCTAAGTAATTACAATCCTGTTCAATGATAAATACCTCCTGGCGTGCGCGCAGGATCTGATAAAGTTGAGTGTTGCTCAGGGCTTCAAATGAAAGGCAATTCAGTTGATAGGGTGGGTTCATTACATGCTTTTTTTTGTACGTTCCTCCATTTTAAACTGCATGATGGCTGCAATGGAATCCGCTCTCTTTTTGGCCAGTTCTGTGATGGGGCCTTCAAAATAATCATCAAATGCGGCGTGAAAATGTTTCAGCCAGGCATCAAAGTGTACTTTTTTCAGCGGGTAAATATGGTTCAGGTGGAAATGTTTTTCCATGGCATTCTTCTGATATACGGGATTGTCTAGCAGTATGGTTTCCCAGAAATCTACAATCAGTGGAATGTGGGTATCCCAGTGCATATCCACAATTTCGTTGAAAATGATGCCGAGGTGTTCATCTACTTTCACTTTTTCATAAAACCATTCTACGGCACGTTGAATGTCTGCTCTGGTTTCAATATCTTTTTTAGTATCCATATTTGTTTTTCCAGCGTTCTTTTAAAAATTTTCGAACCTCATCTTCCCGTGCATTTTTTTGCGGATCGTAAAAGCGTGTTTCTGATAACGCATCCGGAAGAAATTCCTGCAACACAAAGTTTTGTTCATACTGATATGCGTACTTATAATCTTTCCCGTAATCCAGTTTCTTCATCAGCGAGGTGGGGGCATTGCGTAAATGCAACGGAACGGGCAGATCGCCTTTCTGCAGAACGGTTTCCAGTGCTTTTTCAATGGCCATGTAGGAGGCATTGCTTTTTACGGATGTAGCAAGGTAGATGGCACACTGTGATAATATAATCCTGCTTTCCGGATTCCCGATCATTGAAACGGCCTGAAACGTGTTGGTAGCCAGCAGTAACGCATTCGGGTTGGCATTGCCAATGTCTTCACTGGCAAAAATCACCATACGCCGTGCAATGAATTTCACATCTTCACCTCCCTGTATCATCCTGGCCAGCCAGTATACGGCACCGTTAGGGTCTGATCCGCGCATGCTTTTTATAAAGGCAGAGATAATGTCGTAATGCATTTCCCCCTGCTTATCATACAGTGCAATTTTCTGTTGGGCTACATGCATCACCCATTCATTGGTTATGGTAGTGCCCGGAGGAGATTGCGTAGCCACCAGTTCCAGCAGATTCAGCAATTTGCGTGCATCACCTCCCGATATACGAATCAGGGCATCGGTTTCTTTGAGTACCAGCTTACTGGCTGCCATCACTTCATCCTGTACAAGCGCTTTGTGCAACAGTGATTCGAGGTCATCCCGGTTGAGTGCTTTCAGTACATATACCTGACACCGGCTGAGCAAGGCACTGTTTACTTCAAACGACGGGTTTTCGGTGGTGGCACCGATGAGGGTGATGATGCCTTTTTCAACAGCACCCAGCAAGGCATCCTGCTGCCCTTTATTGAAACGATGAATTTCATCAATAAATAAGATGGCACCTTCTGCATCCTGCGCTGCGGCTATTACTTCTCTGATATCTTTTACACCCGATGATATGGCACTGAGGTTGTAAAACGGACGATGTAATGTTTGAGAGATGATGTGTGCAATGGTTGTTTTCCCCACACCGGGTGGCCCCCAAAAAATCATGGAAGGAACGTTCCCCTGTTCAACCGACATCCGGAGAATGCTGTTTTTTCCGGCAAGATGCTGTTGGCCGGTCAGGTCATCCAGCCGTTTGGGGCGCATACGTTCTGCTAAGGGAGGTAACATGTTGCAAAGGTAGGACGGTTTATTCCTGTCCGGCACGTTTTAACAGGGATAAAATTTCTTCCGGCTGTACAGGCAGATGCTGGTCATCCAGATTAATCACTATCAGGTAACCATCCGGCCCGCCGGCTTTTTCCACAGCGTGAACGAGTTTAAGCTGGTCGCTTTCCAACCGCTGCCCTGTTGCATCATCCCAGCTTTCGTTGGTACATAAACAACCGAGCGTAGGCGTGAAGGGATAAAATGGTTTGGAACGATAGTACGAAGGTTTCACTGTAGTACCGTGGGCGATAATTTCATGCCGGCCTGCTTTTCCCGCATAATAGGCTTCATACACAGGGAAATAATCTCTCCAGGCTTCGGGTAGCAATTTCCTGTACAGATCAATATTGCCGATGCTGTCTACCTGGATGGAGTCACGGTAAAAATGCCGCGCATCATATTCCATGGGCAGGGTGAGTTGCAAATTAGTGGTAGGACCAATGGCCCCGGCTTTTGAAATACCATAACCATCCATACGCAACAGTCCTTCCGGTGTGTTGCCATTGGTGAGGTAGCCGGGCAGTCCGCTCAGGCTTCTGGCAATTTGTGGAACAGTAAACAGTTTTCCGGTGCTGTCTTTAATAAACTCACCGGCACGATTGCGTACGATGGCTAATCCCGGATAGTCACGGTTTTTTCTTTGTATACTGATTACGAGCACCTGTCCGGGCAGGTAATCGCGCTGCAAAAATGAAGAGGCATCAGGAATAAGAACCGGTTCATCGCGCAGGTGAAAAAGCAATTGCTCCATCCATGGATTGCCCTGCAGCGAAAGCATCCGGGCGGTTACACGTTCCATCAATGTTTCACGCATTCCGGCTCGGGGTTGAAGCAACAGATAGTGTGCGGCCATGGCAAACACTTTGGAATGATCAGTTTGTTCCAACAGTGCCTCCACTTCGCGGTGAAACGTTTGGGGATACATACCGTAAATCAGCTCGAGTAAACCGCGCTGAAATTCCGGACTGCATTTATGCATTTCCGTTATGGCATAACGGATGCGGTGTTCAATCCACGGAGTGTGTTTTTGCAAATACTGAAGGGCAAAGAAGGCGCTGTTCCAGCGAGATTCGGTGCTGTCGGCCAGTGGAAGCGACAGGTTTTTTTCAATTACATTTTTCACGAGTGTCCTCTCCAGTTGCTGGCGGTCTTTGTATAGGAATGGCAGGGTATCCGGCACCTGTGCAACGGCTGTCATGGAAACACACACAAAAAATACAATCACTGCTTTCACCCTGTAAATTTATGGAACTGAAAGTGCAGCGGTGATATCGTCTGCATCTTTTTTGAATTCTTTTGCACCGGCTTACTCATCTTCTTTCCAACCCCAGGGCGTGCCCTTCATCTCAACGGGTCGGGTTAAATCAAACAACACACTGAATACGCGTTCGCTGCCCACCCTGCGGAGGTTGTAGGTAAATGAGGTATCACTCACGGTTACCCACCATACATTGGTACAGGCAGCCGGCAGCAGGTTGCAGGTGTATGCATCAGCAGGAAAAAATTGCAGGGATGAGGTACCTGAGTTGGAAGCTGTGCCACCGTATAGCGTAATTGCATCATTTGACCCGTCTTCATGCCGGTGGATATGTTTTAATGAAATGCGGTGGTTGTTCCGGGTGAACACCCAGGTTCTTGAACGGTTGTTGCCCACATAAAAGGGGATTTTTACGGTGTTTTCCTTACAGGATAAAACCTGCATCACCAGTCGTTCTCCAGTAAATCCGTCACCATCGCGGCCGCCGCTGATGATACGTCCTTCGTACGACCTGCCACAATGCACCTTTAACTGGTTGAAGAAGGAATCGGCAGCGCCGGAGTTTTGTGCAATGGTTTGTCCGGAATGCATACAGCATAGCAGCAACAGGAATGCAGCGGTTTTTCGTATCATCATACCGTAAGGTATAAAAAAAAATCCGCCACCGGATACCGGCAGCGGATGAAATTCAGTAGGTGTGATTATTTCTGCACAGGCACCACACGGATATTCAGTTCATCCAGTTGATGGGCATCGATGGTGGCAGGAGCATCCAGCATTACATCACGGCCACTGTTGTTTTTTGGAAAGGCGATGAAATCACGTATGCTTTCACTACCTCCCAGTATGGCACAGAGCCTGTCGAAACCAAAGGCAATCCCTCCGTGGGGTGGGGCTCCATATTCAAACGCCCCCAGCAGAAATCCGAATTTATGTTTCTGTTCTTCTTCGTCCATTCCCAAGGCGGCAAACATTTTTTCCTGCAGAGTTCGTTGGAATATCCTGATGGAACCGCCGCCAATTTCATTCCCGTTCAATACCATATCGTACGCATTGGCTTTGATGTTTGCATACGGGTGTTTCAGGTATTCAGCGGCATTTTCGATCACCGGGTTATTGTCAATCATCAGATGGATATGTTCCGGTTTGGGAGAGGTGAACGGATGGTGCCTGGCTACCCAGCGGTTTCCTTCGGCATCATATTCGAACAATGGAAAATCCACCACCCACAACAGTTTGAACTCATCGGGTTTTCTCATGCCCAGTCTTTCGGCCATGAATAAACGAAGTTCGGCAGCGGCTTTACGGGTGCGCTCTTCAGGTCCGGCCAATAGCAGTATCAGGTCGTCGGGTTTTGCCTGGGTGGCTTCCGCAATCGCTTTCAGGCGTTCTTCAGAATAAAATTTATCTACAGTGCTTTTAAATGTACCGTCGGGCTGAACCTTAATAAATACCAGTCCGTTCATGCCTATTTGCGGGCGTTTAACCCAATCCGTTAGTTCGTCGGTTTGTTTCCTGGTGAATCCGGCACAACCGGGGGCATTCAGTGCAATCACCGTTTCTGCCTCATCGAATACCTTGAATCCGGCATCATCAATCAGGTGTGCCAGGTTTGTTCTGCCGGGAAAGGTGTGTGCAGGATATCGAAGGTTGGTCAACGACATGTTGAAACGTGTATCTGGTTTGTCGATGCCGTACTTCCACATAGCGTCTTCCCAGGTAATACGCTCCACCTGCTCACTATAATCCAGGTTGTTTACGTCTTTCAGGATGTGTTTAATCATTCCTTCAAAGAGCGCCAGTATGTCTTCCTGCTCTACAAACGACATCTCACAGTCAATCTGAGTAAACTCCGGTTGCCTGTCGGCCCGCAGGTCTTCATCCCTGAAACATTTCACCACCTGAAAGTAGCGGTCGTAGCCACTCACCATCAGCAGTTGCTTAAAGGTTTGCGGTGATTGTGGCAGCGCGTAAAACTGGCCGGCATTCATGCGCGAGGGCACTACAAAATCTCTTGCTCCTTCGGGAGTTGATTTAATCAGAAACGGTGTTTCAATTTCCATGAAACCCTTTTCGTGCAAATAGTTGCGGGCGCTTCTGTTTACCTGATACCGCAGTTCCAGATTTTTTTTCACTGGGTTTCGGCGCAAATCGAGGTAACGGTATTTCATTCTCAAATCATCACCGCCATCGGTTTCATCCTGAATGGTAAAGGGCGGAGTGGCTGATTTATTTAAAACGGTAAACTGTTTTACAGTTACTTCAATATCCCCGGTTGGCAGGTTAGGGTTTTTATTGCTTCGTTCACAAACGGTTCCTTCAACTTGCAATACAAATTCGCGGCCGAGAGGCTGAGATTCCAGCAGGTTATTCAAACTTTCTTCGAAAACCAGTTGCGTAATCCCATAACGGTCGCGCAAATCAATAAAGGTGATAGCACCAAATTTTCTGACGGTTTGTACCCAGCCGGCAAGGGTAACGGCCGCATCGCGATGTTGAATGCGCAATTCGCCGCAGGTATGAGTTCTGTACATTGTAAAGCTGTTTTGCAGGGTGGCAAAGATAGAGTAAATGACAGAAACCGGTACGTTCTAAGAAGCCGCTTCGCCTGGTACACTTTTGTTCCGTGGGTTCCACCACAGATAGTAATACAGCATGATCAGGATACCCGCGCTGAAGGGAATGATGGTAAAATGCCGGTAGCTGATATCTAAATACGGAACTAGAAGCTCATCCCACCCAAAAAACTCGGTAATCATCCAATAGGCATTGGCGAGAATCCATAGCAATACGGCCAGGTTATGGCACCGCTCACTGAATGTATGCCAGAAATGTTTGGTAATGATGATTCCTGCAGTAAGGGTGGGGATGATCATCACCATGCCCAATACCCGCCATTCCATACACCAGCTGATATCTTTTACCAGCCAGAAAAAAATGTGCAGGTTTTCAAGCCGGCGAAACCGGAGCGACATGGTGAATGATGAGTTGCCGGAAGCAGATGGATGGGCAGCAGGTTGTGACATAGATGGTTGGTTAATTAAAACTGGGGTTCAAATTATCATAAGTGATTGGAATGATAAAATTTATTACAGAAGATGTCATTGACTGATTCTTTATATATTTAACTCGTATCATCACTCAATCAGTCATTTGGAACGCATTCGGCAATTAGATGGTTTACGGTTTGTGGCAGTCAGCTTCGTGCTGCTGCAGCATTTTGCGTATTATATTGGCCAGAAATTCAGTGCCGGATATTATGGAGTGGATTTGTTTTTTGTGATCAGTGGATTTTTGATTACTAAAATTCTGTTGCAACAAAACGGTTCACCGGGAAAATTGTATTTGCGGTTTTTGGGGCGACGAACCTTGCGCATATTTCCTATCTATTACCTCACCCTGCTGGTATTATGGCTGGTACAGTTTCCGTATGTGCGGGAGCATATCCTGTATCTGGCCACTTACACGTATAACTATGCAGTGGTGGCCCATCAGATTCCACTCAACCATACCACTCATTTTTGGTCGCTCAGTGTAGAAGAGCAGTTTTATATCTTCTGGCCCTGGATCATACTCGGTTTAAAAAAATATCCTGTACTGCTGAAAGGGGTACTCGTTGCCGTTATCCTTTTTTGCGGACTCCAACTGGTGTTGGATATAATACCATTTTTTACACCGTATAATTATTACGGATTGATTCCCCGGGCATTTTCATTGGCTTTGGGCGGTTGGGGTGCATTGTATTTTGCTGATAAAAAGTCGCTGCCCGTTTGGCTGAAAGCAACGTGGATCGAACCCGTGGTTATAGTGTTGCTGCTGTACTTTTTACATAAACCATTACCGGTACAGCCAATCATACTACCTCTCATTTCATTGTTCTTTATTCTGAAAGCAGTGTACGGTGGTTTTAGCATGCAATGGCTGGCAAAAGGGTTGAGTAATAAGTACGTGGTGTATCTGGGTACAATCTCCTACGGCATCTATATCTATCACCTGCCCATTGCTTATTACCTTACCAACGATTTGTTTTACGCATATATATGGAACCGTATTGATTTTGCTGCCATCCCGTGGGGCGCGAAACTACAGTACCACCCCTGGTTGCTGAAATTGCCATTGTATAGCACAGCCGCAGTGATTGCAGCGCATGTGTCTTATCAATACCTGGAAAAACCCATCCTATCCGTTAAAGACCGGTATTTCCGTTATCCGGCAGCCGATAAGGCGTGATATTTTTATTGTCTATTCCTCTCCCGTAATCTGAATCCGGATACCATCGCTGTGGCTGTTGAATTCCGGCGCGTACATTGATTGGATGCTGGAAATACCACTGCTGAAATCTCCGGCATGGGTGGCAAACAACGCATACTCAAATACGTAAGTGCCCTTGGGTAAATAGTCTATGAAAAAATGACTCGCCAGGTCTTTAGTGCTTTCGTAATAGCCGAGGTTATGACTGTACTTATAGCCGCTCAGCACATTCACGGGCTCCATGCCCGATACGCGCATATCTTTCAGGTGCAGGTACTCCATGTCTCTGTCTGTTTGTAGTATCACGCGAACGATTATTTTACTACCTACCGATACCGATGCACCATCTTCAATTGGTTTTAATACCGGCCCTGCGGGAGTTTGATGCTCTGTAAAATAATTTCTTTTCAGGGTTAGTGGCGAAAGGGCTGAACCGGTAATCTGATCCAGGTCTTCAAAATATTGCCAGTACACACCTCCCCAGTGCATATTTTTAGGATGCGGGGTGGTTCGGGTGATACGGATGTTTCCCATGGAGGCATCTACGGCTCTGCCCTCTATTCTGGTGTTGAAGTATCCGGTTCCCGCTTTTGCATTTGCCGAGTCAACAACTAATGATTGATTGCCGAGCTGAATATCAACAGCAGCGGGTTCAGTATGCAGTGAGGTGTCGGCTAACAGTAACGCATACACTGCATCGGTGGTGGCTTTAGTGGTTTTCCAGTGCGTGGTTTGTTTATTCTTCAACAGCCATACACTGAGTTCCTGAATATCTTTATCACCGGGATTCATTTGATGAAATGCCGTCAAAATCATGCTCATGGTTTCTACCGGAGCTTCATGCCAGAAGTATCCTCCCTGTTGCATGGATTTCCAGTACATGCCCAGTTCATTATGGTAGATGGCATTTTCTTTCATCGACCTCACAATGGCTTTTGCAGTTTTGGGTTCCTTTTTATGCAGGGTGATGGCGATCATCGCTTTCATGTACAGCGACTGGCTGTTCCAGTATTTCTTTTCCTGTTGCATAAAATATTGAACTGCTTTTTGAACTGCAGCATTGGCTGGTGCATCCGGGTACAGGGTGCGCATGTATAAATGATGGATGATGAGAGGAGTAAGGTGATTGGCTGAGGCTGATTTTTTGTTTTTAGTTGCCTGAGCATGTGCTTTTACCAACACCTCATTGAGGTACGGTAATCCTTTGGTGATGATATTTTTCACTGAGGGATGCAGGCTGTCGGGCGATAACAGTTGATTCAGTCTGCCCAGTCCGGTAAGAATGTGTTGAGTGATCCATGGATTATCCGGACCATTTTTAAACCAACTAAACGATCCGTTCTCATTTTGTAATCCCTCCAGTTTTTTTACGGTGTTTTCCTGTTCGGCTACCAGCTTGGTTAAGTTAAACAACAGGGCAATGTTTTTCTTCTGTGCAGATTCATTGCGCGCGTCTAACACCCATGGGGTTTCTTCCAATAAGGCTGATTTCAGTTCCTGATTTTTCAACAGGTTGCTCATCAATGCCGTGGTGTCCAACTGTTGCCATTGATCAAATACTTTCCGGATGGCCGGGGTTTTGTGTACAATAAAAGAAGCAAGGCTGTTGGCATAATAGCGGCTGAAAATCTGTTCACTGCATTCATACGGATACTCCATTAAATAAGGCAAGGCCTGAATGGCATACCAAATCGGGTTGGAAGTATATTCTACAGTGAGTGCATGATGTTTTAAAGTGGAGCTTTTTCCTGAATGAATGAGTTTGTCGAACTGCAACTTCAGTTCATTGGTATTCCGAAGTGTGAATGGCATGGCTTCGGTAACCAGGGTGCGGTTGGTCATCACCGGAAAAACATGTTCCTCACCATCACTGAATTTTCCGTTTTGTGAAACGGCTTTCACCCTGATCTTCAGGGCGCTGTTGTAGTTTACCGGAATTTGTACCGGGAAGTGAACCACACTGCTCTGTTGTGCTTCTGCGGTAAAATATTGTGTGGGGAATACATTTTGGAACCATCCGTCTACCGCCTTTTCAGTTTGCGCATCTATCAGTTCAAGTTGAACGGTACCCGAGAAAGCGCTGTCGGAAGTGTTGGAGATTTTCACCGGAATTTCCAGGTGATCGGCCTCTCTGAAGAATCGCGGAGCATTCAGTTGCGTCATCAGGGGCAAATGGGTGGTCATGTTTTTTTCAGCATAACCACTTTCCAGATCGGCTGTGTGCGCCAGTGCCATCATACGCCATTGAGTAAGCGATTCAGGCGTGGTAAAGGTGAATGAAATATCTCCGTTTTTATCTGTTACCAGTTGTGGGTAGAAGAAGGCCGTTTCTCTGAAATCGGTACGAATCTTTCCGGTGAATACAGGGAGGTTGTCAGCGGGTGTTATACTTGATTCTTTGATCTTGGTTGCAGCTCCTGTATAGCTGGAATATCTAAATCTGTTAGACATGTAAAATCCATCTTCAACAGCTTCATCATAAAAGGGAAGTTCATATTCAAGTCCTACACGTCTTTCATATCCATCATGAATAGGTGTGCTATACACCCACGGCAGCAACTTATCATATTGTAGTTTCTTAATTTCTTTAAATGGTTGAAAAATACTGCTACCAAATGTCCCTTCCCTCAAGGGAGTTTGTATGTCTGTCCAATAGGTTCTTTCCGACAACATCGGGAATAACGGTTTAAATGTATTCCATTGATGCGGATACAGTTGATCCAGCGATGCATCATACATGCTGATCAGTGCTTCACTTGCTACCGGTTGTTTTTTATCGCCTGAAATGTGCACAGTAAATGTTTCCGTTTGTCCGGGTAAGGTTTTATCCCTGAAGGTGCTGAACCGCACATCAAGTTCTTTGTTACTCCAGGGCACAATAATGTCTTTACCGGCAGTATACACGCGGTTCTGATAAACGAATACCAACTGAATGCTCATCCCTCCCCGGTCATGTTCTTTCAGTTGAATGGTTTGATTTAAGTCTTTGCCGGCCTGCAGGGTGTGATATTGTTTGATGTTGCGTTCCTGCATGCGGTCGGTGGTTTGTATCAGCCAAATTTTATCCCATCCCGTTTTCACGGTCACATTCAATGGTTCACCCGGTGTGGCAATATCTTTATCGGTAAAAAACTGAATCGGTTCGTTCACAGAACCGCTGCCGGATATGTTCACCCATTGTTCGGCAATCACCGGTTTTCCGGTAGTTCCTGTATAGTTATAGGTGATGCGGTACCAGCCCGGGTTGAGTTTTTTGGCCGGCCACCGGATTGATTGATCAGCCCTAGTGGTATCTGTAAACTGCATGGCTATGCCTCGTGCTTTCCAATGGGTACGGTTGCTCTCATCACCATACGGATCGTGCGGAAACAGTTTTTTAAACTCCTCCCGGGTCATACTCTGCTGGTCGGGCACTTCCCACAAGCGCGGGCGCAGCGTGTTTTTAGGTTGGACTATCTCTTCCACCTGTATTTGCACCGCCACACTTTTAAAAGCGCCGTTCAGGTTTTCGCTGCTGAGTACCTGGGTTTTCAACTGATGGGTTAAGATAGATTCGGGCCCTGCCGGTGTTAAAAGTATCTCCTGATAGCCCACATTCACCTGTACATTGGCTGAGCGGGTTTCTCCCTGCAGGTCTGTAATATCTGTATGTACTTCAAAGTTGAAATAAGGCTGTAGGGTTGCGTCAATAGATTCATCCGGCAAGGCCGCAAAAGAAATGGTGTAGTTCCCCTGTGCATCGGTAGTAGTTACACCCGAACCAATCATTCTTTCCTGTCCGCCATAGTACGGTTTACGGGCACCACCACTCCAATACCGGTAGGGGAAGTTCACTTTTCGTTTAACCGTATACGTTACTTTTGCATTGCTTATAGGTACCCCCGCGTAAGAAACGGCATTGCCTTTGGCATGGAGGGTATCCCACAGTGTATATTTTTCATCCGGCAGTTGCAGACTGTTTTTAAAAGTTGGTCGTTTGTATTCTTCCACTCGAATGGGAAGAGAGGTGCCCGATTCATCGTGGTAGAGATTGAATTCCCCGGTTAGGCCGGAGGAGGGGAGCACAAAACTGCCTGAAAAGGATCCGTATGCATTGCTGGTAAATGTTGCTGATTGCAGGGTTTCTCCATTAGCGTCTTCTAATTCAATAGTGGCTTCGTGCTGCTTTAGCAGTGTGGTTTTATTTGCCTGTGTGTGCTTCTGTAGCGTAATGCCTTTAAAATACACGGTTTGTCCGGGCCTGTATATTGATCGGTCAGTGAACAACAGAATCGTTTCCTCTTCGGGTTCATAATTTAAATCATAACCATTGTAATTATACTGCCAGTGTGTTAGGTATAATTTTTCATTATTGTGCTGAACGATTATATCTGCCTTGTAACTTTCCTTTTGAGTTAACAAAGGCACTTCAAACATGCCGGCATGATTTGTTTTTAGTTTGACCTTATTTGAATCTTTATCGGTTTGAGCGGTTGGGTTGTTACGGGGATATGTAATAGTAACCTCCGCACCCATTACCGGAAATCCGGTGGCACGGTTCAACACATGAAATTGTTTATGGTTGTTGTGGATGCACATCATGCTGTTCACCTGGATAAAATGTGCAACCAGTATATTTTTATCCATGCTGTAATCTCCGCGATAATCTGCAAGCAATAAATACTTGCCCGACGATAAGGCCGGGATGGCAACTTCTGTACTGTGCATCCTGTAATCGCCCGGGTTGGGTAAATCAACCGACCAGCTTTTTTCGTGCTTCAGTTTGGTCAGTGATTCCCATGCTTTTTTGTCTTCTAAGCGTTGAAGCCGGCCCCAGTCGGCATCATTCAGCGCAATCACTCTGAAATGTATCTTGCTTGCATTCTTGTATCGTATCAATGCCAGGGCCGGATAGTTTGGCATCCATGTTTCCTCCGTAACCATTTGAAGATAGGGTGTATTGATTTTAATGGTGAGGTTGTACGCCTCATCGGCAGCAGTGGTGCGCGGGAATTTTCGGATTACTTCTTCGGCGATGGTCATTGCATTCGACCAGTCCATGATATATTCCGGTTGTGTTTCAATATTCGCTTGGTTGCCCCGGTGATAATAATGCAGGGCTTGTAAATACAGGGCCTGAGCGGCGATGGCCTCCTGATGGGTATATGCCTTCTCCATGTGCATCAATGCCTTCAGGTACAGCGGTTCAGCCTGTTCCTGCACGGCATATTGTTTAAAATAAAACAGGCGTTTAATATCTGCATCGGCGAATGCTGCAATGTTTTTTTGGTGATGCGTTTTTAGCAGGCTTTGGAATAATACCAATGCACGATGGAAGGGGGCCGCGGTATCCGGTGTGTTGAACGAATTATTCATGAACAACTCAGCAGGCGCAAACAATTCATCCTGGTTGAGGGTAAACATATCTTCCGGTTGTACCAGTAAGCTGTGTATTCCGGTATAATAAGATATTGCACGATGTGCGAGTAAATCGTATAAGGTAGGCCGTAAGTTTCTGGTGTTTCCTTCCTGTAAAATATCAATGAACGATTCTACGGGTGTAGATTGTAACAGTTGAACGGGTTGCAGGGCCGATTGAAAAGCAGCATCTGCGGCGTCTGCAAGTTCGGGTAAACTCCACGTGTCTATTCTTTCATCGCTTTTTTCCGTCAACCGGGTGCGGTTGCGTATGTTGTATATATTATTACGGATGTATGCTTCCAGCAGTTCTCCTTTCAGAACGTATAGTACCTGCTTCGCGGCTCCACGAGTTTGCGATAAGAGGCTGTCGATGAACCTCACGTTTTTGTACTCGCTGTCTTCCTCCAGTACTGTCCTGTACTTCATCAGGTACATCGCCCCCTTGATTTGCTGCGGTTCGTTGCGGGTGGACAATGCCAGCCGGTAGATGTTTTCAACCTCTGTACGGGCAGAGGCTGTAAGGCCCTGTTGTTCTAAATCAGTAACTTTTTTCCATTGTTTCTCAAAGTTATTTCCGGGTTGCGACATAACGGTAATGGATAGGGTACACAGATACCCGATGAGGAATAGTTGTTTCATCCTGATGATTTTAAAATGGCCTCAATAAATGCCCGATTCTTCAATGAAATTAAGTGAAGATTATATATTTTGCCACGAACAATTTTGTTTAACAAAATATTGATGTGTGCCTTATTAACTTCATTTAGCGTGTATGGTCACACGGCAAATTCCATTTTTAACTTTAAATCAATTGTTATGAGAAAGATATTTACTCTCATCATCGCGCTGTTTGGGGTTCTGACCTTGTCAGCCCAAACACAATCTACCCGTCTCAGCATCAGCAGCATGAAGGATATTTCTTACGTTACCCTTAACGGCCGTGCATATTATTTGAATGGTCGCGACCGCGACCGTGCTATTCACCTGAATAATCTGTCTTCGGGCCGTTATTTAGTAAAAGTATATACCAGGCGCAATGGCCGCGGGGGTTATTCGGGTTATGGTAATACCAATAACGGTGTGCTGTTGTATCAGGGATATGTTCAGTTGAGGAGGGGTTTTCATACGGATTTGTTTATAAACCGTTTCGGACGCGGCTTTTTGGATGAAGAACGCATCGTATACCGCAGTGGCCGTTATGTACACGACGATGACGATGATTATTATGAGTACGACGACCGCTGGAATCAACCTTCTCGCCAGGCAATGAGTGCAAGTTCGTTTCAACAACTGAAGCAAACCATCGGCGGACAATCATTCGATCAAACCCGAGTGAATATCGCGAAGCAAGCCATAAAAGACAATGCCTTTACTTCGGCACAGGCTAAGGAATTACTGGAGTTGCTGAGTTTTGAAGACAATAAACTGGAGTTGGCCAAAATGCTGTATCCTGTTATTACCGATCGGTCGAACTATATCATTGTATATGATGTGTTCAACTTCAGTAGCAATAAGGATAAGCTGGCAGATTACATTACCAATTACCGGGATTAACGTGATTGTGTTCAAAATAAAAAAGAGGCTGTAGTGATTACAGCCTCTTTGTATTAGAAGGGTTTGAGTAATTTATTTCATCACCTCAGCCATGGTTTTGCCGATATCGGCGGGGCTGTCAACAACGTGAATACCACACTCACGCATGATGCGCATTTTGGCGGCAGCGGTGTCATCTTCCCCACCCACAATAGCTCCGGCGTGTCCCATCCTGCGGCCGGGAGGCGCTGTTTGTCCTGCAATGAAACCAACCACCGGTTTTTTATTTCCGGTTGATTGAATATAATGTGCGGCTTCTGCTTCCATGCTTCCGCCGATTTCTCCAATCATCACAATCGCATCGGTTTCAGCATCGTTCATGAACAGTTCAATGGCTTCACGCGTGGTAGTTCCGATAATAGGGTCTCCGCCGATCCCAATGGCGGTTGAAATTCCCAGTCCGGCTTTAGCAATCTGATCAGCAGCTTCGTAGGTTAAAGTACCTGATTTAGATACAATTCCAATGCGCCCTTTCTTGAAAATAAAGCCCGGCATAATACCCACTTTGCATTCATCGGCAGTGATAACACCCGGACAGTTAGGTCCGATCAATCGGGTATTTTTCCCTTGCAGGAATTGCTTCACACGAACCATATCCTGAACAGGAATGCCTTCGGTGATACATACCACCAGTTCAATGCCGGCATCGGCTGCTTCCATAATGGCATCTGCCGCAAAAGCCGGTGGTACAAAAATGATGCTCACATTGGCACCGGTTTGTTTAACCGCATCGGATACGGTGTTGAATACCGGACGGTCGAGGTGCATGGTTCCCCCTTTGCCGGGAGTAACACCACCTACTACCTGAGTACCATATTCCAGCATCTGAGAGGCATGGAATGTACCTTCAGTACCTGTAAAACCCTGCACGAGGATTTTTGATTGTTTATTGACTAATACTGACATGCTAAATATTAATAATTTTCAGAAATGTGGCGCAAAGATAAGGAGATGCGTTTTTTAAGCCAATTTTCATCTGCATCCCTCTGAAATGGATTATTTGCCCTCCCCTGATTGCATCATGCGCATATTTTTGGCATCCTGCAAAAACTGAGAGGCAAAGATGAATTTGTTCAGTTTTTCATTTTTGGAAAGGATGATGTCTTCACTGTTTCCATCCCATTCTTTCTTACCATCCACCAGAAACAGAATATTGTCTCCAATTTCCATTACGCTGTTCATGTCGTGCGTGTTGATGATGGTAGTAATGTTAAACTCCAATGTAAGGTCGCGTATTAGCTGGTCAATCACCATGGATGTCTGAGGGTCGAGCCCTGAATTGGGTTCATCGCAGAATAGGTATTTGGGATTAAGTACAACGGCCCGGGCAATACCCACACGTTTTTTCATACCGCCGCTCAACTCTGCCGGGAACTTGCGGTTGGTTCCTGTAAGGTTTACACGCTCCAGTACTTCGTTTACACGTTTAATTTTATCTGCCATTGATTGTTTGGTAAACATATCCAACGGGAAACGGATATTTTCTTCCACCGTTTTACTGTCGAACAGGGCAGATCCCTGAAACAGCATGCCCACTTCTTGCCGTAAAATCTTTTTTTTCTCAGCGGTCATTTGAGTGAAGCTTACCCCATCATAAATAATTTCTCCGGCGTCAGGTTCAATCAACCCTACGAGGCATTTTTGCAACACTGTTTTACCGCTTCCACTGGCACCTATAATCAGGTTGGTCTTGCCGGTTTCCATCACGTGGCTGATTCCATCCAACACTATTTTTTCACCAAACCTCTTTTTTAAATTTTTGAATTCAATCATGTTAGTAAGTTAGAGTAAGAGGGCTGCCAGAATATAATCAGCCAATAAAATCAATATACAACTAATAACCACTGCTGAGGTGCTGCTTCTTCCAATTTCCAATGCCCCTCCTTTTACATTGTATCCAAAATAAGAGGGAATAGAACTGATGATGAAAGCAAAAGTAGCAGCTTTAATCAATGCAAACGTAACGTTGAAGGGCACGAATCCTTCCTGCAGGCCGCGGTCGAATGTTTCCACAGAGAGAATGCCTGCCATGGATCCGGCTAAACGCCCACCGTAAATTCCCAATACCATAGCGATGATTACGAGGATGGGAATGGTGAGGATAGCTGCGGCAATTTTGGGAAGGATGAGATAGGTTTTGGTATTGATACCCATGATTTCGAGGGCATCAATTTGTTCACTCACCCGCATGTTCCCGAGCTCACTGGCAATTTTACTGCCCACCACACCGGCCAGTACAATACAAACCAGGGTTGGCGCGAACTCCAGGATAACCGTATCGCGAACGATTTGTGCAATAACGGTTTTGGATAATAACGGACTTGTTAACTGGTATGCTGTTTGAAAGGTGCTCACCATACCGATAAAGACGGAGATGATGGAAACGATGCCAAGAGAACGGATACCGATATCCGAACATTGGTGCATGAATTCTTTCCAGTACACTTTCGGGTTTTCCGGGCGTTTGAACATGCCCCGAATCATTAGTGCATAAGAACCGATTTGGCTGAGTATCTTCATGTATACGTAATCGTTAGTTACTTCAATTTATTTTTGAATTGCTTTTCTTTTCCACCATTTACTCTTCTTGACAAACTCACGCGTATCGGTTTTGGTTTTTGATTGTGCATCAATCACCGCAATCATTGTCATGTTAAATATAGAACGTATTGAGCTACCCAGTTGCAGTACATGCACCGGTTTTTTTATCCCGAGCAGGATAGGGCCAATGCTGTCGAACCCGCCGAGTTCCTGCAGCAGGTTGTAGGCAATATTACCGGCCGCCAGGTTGGGGAAGATCAGGGTGTTGATTTCGCCCTGAATCAGTTCAGTGAAAGGATAATTTTCTTTCAGGATTTCTTTGTTGAAAGCCAGGATGCCCTGCATTTCACCATCGCAGATGAGGGTAGGGTCTTTTTTCTTTACAATCGCCCGGGCTTCTCGTACCAGATTCGATTCGGGGGAGTTGCTGCTTCCGAAATTGGAATAAGACAACATGGCTATACGCGGGATGATATTCAGTTGTCTTACTTCCTTTGCAACCAGCAGGGTAATCGCTGCCAGTTCTTCGGCGGTGGGGTTGAAGTTAACGGTAGTATCTGCTAAAAACAACGGGCCTTTCTTGGTAAAGACGAGGTACATCCCTGCAATCTTGTTCACCCCTTCTTCCATTCCAATGATTTGCAGGGCTGGGCGAATGGTGTCCGGGTAATTTCGGCTCAATCCGCTGATCATGCAGTCGGCTTCACCGGTTTCTACCATCATGCAACCAAAGTGGTTTCTTTCTTTCATCAGCTTGATGGCTTCGTAACGGTTTACGCCCTTACGTTGTCTTTTAGCAAAAAACAGTTCACCGAATTGTTTTCTTTTTTCTTCGGAGCTGTCTGTTTTCGGGTCGATGATGGGAATTCCTTCCAGGTCGATGGAATTATCTGCAGCAATTTTGCGGATTTTATTTTCACTACCTAACAGGATGGGGTAACCTATGTTTTCCTCCAGGGCAAGCTGTGCGGTTTTGAGAATTTTGATATTTTCTGCATCGGCAAACACCACGCGCTTCGGGTTTTGTCGCGCTTTGGCGCCTAACGCCCGGCTTAACTGATTTTCGAGTCCTAAGCGGCTGTTCAGTTCACTTTCATAGGCATCCCAGTCGGTAATTAATTTTCGGGCCACACCGCTTTCAATGGCGGCCCTTGCAACGGCCGGGGCAACGGTGGCGAGTAAACGCGGATCGATGGGTTTAGGAATAATATAATCGCTTCCGAAAGCCATTTGTTTCTGGTTGTATGCAAGGGTTACAATATCCGGTACGGGTAAACGCGTGAGTTCAGCCAAAGCCTTTACTGCCGCCAGTTTCATAGCTTCATTGATAGAAGTAGCGCGAACGTCGAGCGCTCCTCTGAATATATACGGGAAGCCGAGAACATTGTTTACCTGATTGGGATAATCGCTTCTGCCGGTAGCCATGATCAGGTCTTTTCTTACTGCTACTGCTTCGGGGTATGTAATTTCCGGATCGGGATTGGCCATTGCAAACACCACCGGGTTTTTATTCATACTCCTGATCATATCCTGCGACAACACATTTCCTACGCTCAACCCAACGAACACATCGGCGTTCTTCATAGCATGTTCCAGGGTATAGTGGGCATACTTCGCGTCTACACAAATATGTTTTTTTATATGGGGGATATCGGTGCGGCCATGGTGCAGGATACCGTTGATATCAAACACCATAAAGTTTTCAGGCCGGGCACCTACGGAGATGTACAGGTTGATGCAGGCCATAGCGGCAGCACCCGCACCATTCACCACTATTTTTGCTTTGTCAATTTTTTTCTTTTGCAGCTCCAGAGCATTCAATAAGGCGGCTGCAGAAATGATGGCCGTTCCGTGCTGATCGTCGTGCATCACCGGAATTTTACAATGCTTCTTCAGTTCATTTTCAATGTAGAAACATTCCGGTGCTTTGATATCTTCCAGGTTGATGCCGCCGAAAGTGGGTTCCAGTGCCTTTACAATTGCAACGAATTTATCCGGATCTTTTTCATTGATTTCAATATCGAACACATCAATGTCGGCGAATATTTTAAAAAGCACCCCTTTACCTTCCATTACCGGTTTGCTGGCATCGGGTCCGATATCTCCGAGTCCGAGTACAGCGGTACCATTGCTAATTACGCCTACCAGGTTTCCTTTGGCGGTGTATTTGTAGGCATTTTCAATATCAGCTGCAATTTCCTTGCAGGGTTCGGCTACGCCGGGAGAGTAAGCCAGAGATAGGTCTCGTTGTGTTTTAGCTTCCTTGGTAGGTATAACTTCAATTTTACCGGGCCGTCCTTTGGCGTGGTATTCAAGCGCTTCTTGTTTTCTTAGTTCTTTAGCCATATAATGTATCACATCCCGGAGTAACGGGCCTGCAATTTACAGATAACTCTACACACCTGCCGGCTTTCCGGAAGATTTGGATTTGAAGCTCCACGTAAAATTGAATTCTGCTATCCTTTCCCCATCCCCGTTGGTACCTACCGATTGAACCGTACATTCCAGCGGTTTACCGCTGGCCCGGGCCTCCTGAATAACAGCCAGAAGGCGCTGCCCCTCTTCACAGGTAAAATAAATGATACCGGTAGCTTTTTTGAAGTACCGGGCTTCCATTTTTATGATTAGCATGCTCATAGGGGATTCTTTATAGATATGTCCCATAGCCAATACCCCGGTACTCATTTCGGCGGCCATGGCCAGGCAGGCAAAATAAGTACTGCGAAAGGGATTTTGCGTTAACCATTTAAAGGGCACACTCACCTCAGCACGGTCGGGGTCGATGTATTTCAATCGTACTCCGCAGAAAAAGGCAGCCGGCAGTTTCGTCAGTAAAAACATCCTGAACTTAAAGGGGTGTTGCGCCAATCGAAGAAATGCAGCGTTCATACAGATTTATACATTGTATCCTGAAATGTTGATGTAATATATTGAAAATCAGCATTAAAATTTCATATATTTTATTTTATACATACTGTTTTTCAGTTTACTATAATTATGATATAAAATTAATATTTAGCGGTGTAAATTTTAAATCATTTGATAATCAATACATAAGATGAATAAATACGACGGGTACGTAGAAAAAATTCTATGTTTTTAGTAATAAAGTAGATTTTGGTTCGTTAATGAAATGTCCGGGCTCTCCAAACAGTTCGGCATAAAGTCCTAACAATCCAATAGAATGAAAAACTTACACTCAAGCAAAAGCAACGTGCCCGTGGTGCGTGCTCATGCATCCATCAAACGCTTTCCCCTCATTACCCTGCTATTACTGATTGTAATGCAGGGTTTAGGTCAAACCAACACATATACCGGATCATCGGGAGGTAACTGGAACACAGGAGGAAACTGGTCATTAGGTGTTCCCACTGCCGCGCATGATGTGGTGATTCCCAGTAACAGAAACGTTACAGTGAATACCGCCGGAGTGTGTAAATCATTGACCATTTCAAGCGGAACATCGAGCAATACCATAACTATTTCTGGATCGAATAGTTTAACGGTTTCAGAGGCGGTAAATATTCAGCAACCAACATCCAACAGTCGTACCAAGGAAATTAATGTTGGAAATGGTACACTCACTGCCGGGTCTATTGTGATGACAGCCACTTCAGCAGCCAGCCGTGTAGTCAGAATAAGTGTGAATGGTGGTACAGTGAATGTGGATGGAAATATTACTATGGGCAATAACAATGAATTTCGTTTTACGGGTTCAGGGTTATTAAATATAGGCGGGAACATTTCCGGAGGTACATTAACTCCGGGTACAGGAACAGTGAATTACAATGGTGCGGGGGCTCAAATCATCAGCGGTGCCAATACCCATACTTTTTACAATTTAACCATTAATAAACCAACCACGGCAGCAACGGTTTCAAGTAATAATCATGCATTTACTGTCAACAACAACCTGACCATTACCAGGGGGACGTTGCATTTAAATGCTACCGACGATAATTACTTAGTAACCAATAATATTTCTATTGCAGCACAAGGGGTGTTATCACATAATGTGAACTGGGATACCGATCCGCTTTTATTGCGGGTGAACGGGAATATTAGTGTAGATGGAAGAATCACTTATACGGTACGTTCGCACATTCAGATGGGAGGGACAGGTACGAAATATGTGCGTACAGGAGCCAATGCCTCATCAGCTTTTAGCGTACTCACTTTGCAAAACGGAAATTTTTATGCAGATGGTACGCTGCGGGTGAATGATAATTTTTGGGCCATGTTTGGAACGGCCGGTTCTTTTAGAACCAATGGAGAAACCCTGCACGCGCAGGGTGGAGTGCTTATATCCGGTGGAACATTTTTTGTAGATGGTGGAACAGCCAACATCAGCGGGGGATTACACGCAGGAATTGGCGGGTTGAATGGAGCAGTGAATGTTTCTTCCGGTACGCTGAATACCGACAATTTTAATGTAGGTAACGGAACCAATACTGGAAGTGTAGCGCATTCCGGCGGAACGGTGAATATCAGCAATGATTTATACATCAGAAGCAGTTGTGTGTACACCTGTACCAATAGTCCGGCAATCAATATCAGCGGAAACTGGATTACTGACAACAACAACGGTTTTGCACCCGGTGGTTCAACAGTTACATTTCAATCAGCCGGCAACAATAACATAACGGGAACGGCTACCAGCCAAACATTCAACCACATCAATCTGAATAAGGCAGGTGGTACGTTGTCGGTTGCTGGTTCTTTAAACACCATTACTGCAAACGGAAATCTCACCCTGTCACAGGGTACGTGGGATGCAGGTACCATGACCACAATGAATGTGTATGGTAACTGGACGAACAACAGTGTGTTTAACGCAGGATCATCCAGGGTGTTTATGAGAGGAACTGCCGCTCAGCAAATCAGCGGAAGCACGGTTACTGTGTTTAATGGGTTAACCATTAACAACAGTAATCATGTGAATTTGAATGGGGTTGATGTGGAAGTGACCGGAGGTACAGGCGGACTGACCTTTATTAACGGGAAATTAATTACTGCTGCTCATGAAGTTGTTCTGGATGCAAACACTACAATAAATAATGTGAATGCGAACAGGTACGTTCAGGGAAATTTACGGATGGGTATTAATACATCCACCACCTCCCGTGCCTTTGCCATTGGAGATGCCACTTCATACACTCCGGTTACACTAACATTTACTGGCATTACATCCGGCGGTTCTGTTTTAATGTTTACTACCGGTAGTGAGCATCCGAATATTCTTACTTCCAGTTTAGTTGAAAACCTAAGCGTGAACAGGTATTATACCTTGTCTAATTCAGGAGTTGCTTTTACAAGCTATTTTGCTGTATTCAATTTTGTTGCATCAGATGTGGATGCCGGAGCGAATACTTCAGCGTTTATTGTTGGCCGTTATGATGCCGGCGCCTGGAGCTATCCTGCTTTAGGAGCCCGGACTTCAACAAGTACACGTGCCAACGGGTTAACAGGATTTGGAACATTTGCCATTGCAGAGGGTGATGCATTACCCCCTACTGTATCCACTCCGCCAGCCGACTTTAGTGGTTGTGTGGGTACATCTACTTCTGTTTCTGTTGAGTTTTACAGCAAATTAACCACTGCGGTACAATGGCAGTTGAGCACCAATGGCGGTGGCTTATGGTCTAACATACCCGTGGGTGCCCCTTATTCTGTAAGTACAACTCAGAATGGCGGTGATGTGGAATCTGAACTTACCATTAATCCTGTTGCAGGTGGAATGGGCAATTACCGTTACCGGGCAATAGCCAGCAACAGTCGTGGAAATATAACTTCTGCAGGTGCTATACTTACATTAGCAACCCTGCCCACATCGAACCCGGGCGCACCACTTACAGCAATTTGCGGTAATACAGCAACGGCTCCTCTGGGTGGAAGTGTAACCAATGCTACTGGAGGTTTGTGGAGTAGTGATGCGGGTGGAACTTTTAGTCCCTCTGCCAATGACCTGAACGCAACCTGGACCCCACCGTTAGGGTACAGTGGAACAGCTACATTAACTTTAACTACTGTTGGGGGATGTACGCCGATTGCATCTAATAAAACGCAGGTTGTGCATCCAGCCCCGGCCACGGTGTTAATTCCCGCGAGTGTAAGTGTTTGTGAAGGCGCTATCGAAAGTTTGAGCGTTTCCAATACCGTTACAACAGAATTTGCTTCCGGAAACGTAAACCTGGCTATACCAAACTTCAGCACCGCAGGTGTAACAAATAGTATGGCAGTATCCGGAATTCCAGCTGGGGCCATTATTAAGAACATAACGGTTACGTTTAATGTAACACACCCCGAAGTGGCTGATTTGATGATGAACATCAAGGCGCCGAACGGGAATGTGCTCAATTTAGCGAATCGTCCGAATGCAGGACCCGGAACAAACTTTACGAATACGCGTGTAAGCGCTACCGGTAGTTTAACATTTGCTTCATCTTCCTCACCGTTCAACAACATTTATGCACCTATGGCAGCATTGAATGTGGGTGCCAGTGGTAACTTATCGAATGTTACTTCATTCAACTCATTAATGAGTACGATGAATGGAAACTGGATTATCAGTGCCAGAGATGCAGCTGCCTCTAATTCAGGAACGCTCAATAACTGGACGTTAACCATTGAGTGGATTGAACCTACTACCTGGTCGCCCATCACCAACTTGTACACCAACCCGGAAGCTACCATAGCCTATGCCGGACAATCGTTGGAAACAGTATACTTTAAAGGGAACACGGTGGGTAGTGTTGATTATACCGTAACACAAACCGGAACGAATGGTTGTGTTACTTCAACCATCATTCCAACAGTAGTGAACGAAGTGCCGGAAATAACTATTTACAAAGACTATTGTGCTGTACCCGGGCAGGTAGTACTCACGGCACAAACCGATATTCCTGTAGCCAGTTACCTGTGGAATACAGGGGCAACTACACAGTCTATGAATGCAGATATTGCCTTACCTTATCAGGTAATTGTAACCACAGCAGCAGGGTGTAAAGACACGGCCAATGCTTCGGTAGGGATTGAACTTATTCAGAATGGAAATTTTGAGTCCGGTAATACGGGATTCACTTCTAACTATACGTATGTAAGTAATGCCACACAAAACGGATTGTTTCCGGAAGAACGTTACACCGTAAGTAACAGTCCAAATTACATGCACAGCAATTTTTGGGGAGCGGATCATACTTCCGGAACTGGCATGATGATGATTGTAAATGGTAGTGGATCCAATCCGCCCATCAACGTATGGCAGCAAACGGTTGCAGTTACACCGAATACAGACTATTACTTTTCAGCCTGGGCTATCAGTATGAACAGTGCAGCACCTTTCGCTAATCTTCAATTCAAAGTAAACGGTACACAGGTAGGAACTACTACCGGTGCATTGCCACCCCGTGCCAATAACAATAATCCGCCGTTCGATTGGGTTCGTTTCTATGGTACCTGGAATTCGGGTTCTGCAACCAGTGCGGTGGTTTCCATTATTGATCTGGAACAGGCGGCCGGAGGAAACGATTTCGCCATTGATGATATTTCTTTTGGTACAATTAATCCATTCATAAACCTCACCACACCCGGAACTGATACTCAATCTGTTTGTATTAACTCACCTATACTGGATATTGAATATGAAGTAGGAGGTGAGGATACCGGTCCGGCCATCGTAGGTTTACCGCCGGGAGTTACTTCAGTTTTCAATGGTAATTCTGTAATTATATCCGGTACACCAACGGTTGCCGGGGTATATAACTTTTCATTGAGTTCAACCGGAGCCTGTGCGAATGTCACCCGTTACGGACAAATAACCGTGAACCAACGCACTATTATATTAACCAGTGCTGTAGATACAGATAATCAGTTGACCTGTATATTCACGCCGATTACAAACATAACCTATGCCATAGGAGGATCTGCAACCGGTGCAACCGTGAGCGGTTTACCGGCCGGTGTTTCGGGAATCTACAATGCGGGTGTGGTAACCATTAGCGGATCACCAATTGTAACCGGTACATTCAACTATACAGTAACCACTACCGGAACCTGTGAAGCTTTAATAGCTCAGGGAACAATTGAGGTAACCCGACAAACCCTTACGCTCACATCTGCCAATGATGCACAAACTGTATGTGTGAATGCTTCTATTGCAAACATCGTATATGAGGTAGGAGGATCTGCTACCGGCGCAGGCGTGGTGGGCTTACCTCCGGGTGTAATCGGAACATATAATGCAGGTATCTTCACCATCAGTGGTACACCTACTCTAGCGGGTACTTACAACTATACAGTAACTACTACGGGTACATGTAATCACAGAATTGAAAACGGAGTTATTACCGTTGGTCAATCTGTTGGTGGCAACGTGGCGTCTGTTTCACTATGCAGCAATGGCAGCGGGAACCTTTCACTCTCGGGACATAACGGAAATGTGATACGTTGGGAAAGCAGCAATGATGGAAATAACTGGACACCCATCGTTAACACCACTGCCACACAATCGTACAATTTTACAGGCTCTACACTATATTACCGCGCCGTGGTTCAATATTCAACCTGCGACCCGGTAAATTCTAATACTGCAACCGTTGCATTGAGCAATTACTGGACGGGAGCAGTGAGCAACGACTGGCAGAACCCGGCTAACTGGGCCGATGGTAATGTACCTTCTACCGTTTGTCCGGATGTAATTATACCGGTGGTAACCACAGTATATCCATCGCTGAACAGCGGCATGGCTACCGTGAACAACCTGAATGTATACCCAGGGGCCGTGCTGGAAATTTCAGGCGGCTTGCTTCAGATAGCCGGAACCATTACAGCCAGTGGTAATATAGATGCTTCGGGAGGAACCATAGAAATGAATGGAACATCTGTGGTGCAGCAAGTTTCAGGAAGTTATTTCCTGAACAATGAGCTGGGCGGATTGATCGTAAGCAACGCTCAAGATGTTAACATAACAGGAACGGATACACTAAAAATAATGAATGAAGTAAGTTTTGGTGTTTCCAATGCAGTATTGAATGTAAACAACAACCTTACCCTGGTATCCAACGAGAACAGAACAGCACGCGTGGGTGACATCACTAATGGAGGTACCCTGTCAGGAACGAATATACTGGGAAATGTAACGGTAGAGAGATATATTCCTGAACATAGTAAGGCTTGGCAGTTCTTATCTGTTCCTACCAAGGGAAGCACCATACAATCTTCTTGGATGGAGGGCAATGCACCCATGGGCAATCTGCGCCCGGGAAGAGGTACACTCGTAACCGGACAGGTAGCCAATGCAGTAGCACAGGGTTTTGATCTGCGGACTCCTGCCGGTGCAACCGTGAAAGTGTATAACTCCAATACCAATGTGTTTGACGGAGTAACCTCAGCCCTTACACCTATGGCGAACATGAAGGGATACATGTTGCTGGTACGTGGAGACAGGAGTGTAACCACTTCAACCGCACCAGCTACCGCAACCACACTGCGTACTACCGGTCAACTATACACGCTGGGGGCCGAAGCTCCACCGGTGGTGAATGTGGCTGCAGGAAAATATGAGGCTGTGGGCAATCCGTATCCGTCGGCCATTTCATTCGATCAGCTGAACCGCACCGGAGGTATTGCCGATATGTACTACCTGTGGGATCCATTGTTAACCAATGGAGGCTCAGCCTACGGCTTAGGTGGGTTCCAAACCTTTACGCGTGTAGGTATGAACTATGTAGTAACACCGGGAGGCGGAAGTTATACCGGCGGAAATACCAATATTGAATCCGGTTCAGCATTCCTCGTGTACGCACCAACCACTGCAGGATCTATCACGTTCACTGAAACGGCAAAGGTAGATGGCAGCAACACTGTAAACAGGAATTCCCTCTTGCCTGAATACTTCCGCACACAATTGTATGCACACAACAACGGAACTCCGGTGTTACTGGATGGGGTGATGAACGTATTTGATATCCATTCCAGCAATGGAGTTGATGAAAACGACGCCCCGAAAATGACCAACACCGGTGAAAACCTCGGTATCAAAAGAGATGGTTCCATCCTTGCCGTTGAAAGCAGGCTGCCCCTCGCAGATTCTGATACCATTCAGTATAATCTGACGCAGTTAAGGGTATTAACCTATCAGATGGTGTTTATACCCAACAACACTGATTATCCGGATATGCAGGCGTTTTTTGAAGATACATATATGAATACCTCCACACCGGTAAGCCTTACTGATACTACCCGCATCACGTTTAATGTGGTGAACATACCCGGCTCTTATGCACCCAACAGGTTCAGACTGGTATTTAAGAGCCTGGCAGTATTGCCGGTAACCTTTACATCCATCTCTGCCAACGCCACCATCCAAAATGATGTGGATGTGGTTTGGAGGGTAGAGGATGAGGTGAACATGGAAAAGTACGAGCTGGAAAAAAGTGCAGATGGGCGCAATTTCAGTTTCCTCGCATCTTTCAATCCAACAGCTCCTAATAGTGGAGCGGCTACATACCGCTATAATGATGTAAAACCCGGAGCAGGAAACTGGTACTATCGTGTGAAAGGAATCAGTACAAATGGTTTGGTTCAGTATAGTGCCATTGCACGAGCCACAATTGATTTGTCTGTTACCGGAATAAGCGTACATCCGGTACCGGTAGAGAACAAAACAATAATGATTCATTTTGAGCAGATGGAACCGGATCGTTATCAGGCCGTGTTAACCAACAGTGCAGGACAAATTGTTCATCGCTCCGTATTTAAAACGGATGCGCCAAATCAAGTAATATCTATTAAACTGAATGATGTGCCACGAGGTATGTACTACCTTCAATTGAAAGGTATGGTAACGTACACGCGTAAACTAATTATCAACTAAATCCGTTTAACCCCAAAATATGAATTTGACAGGTATCTAGTTTTTAACCGTACCCTACCGTACCCGCCCATTTTCATCAGATGATCCGATACGGGCCCGGAGTTCAATCCGGGTTCGTGAAGGTCTCTACAATGAATCTGCTGCGAAATAGACCGCAGATTCCGCTTACCCTGATACCTGGTGAACACCAGGTATTTTTTTTATGAATAGCAAACTAAAAAGAAGTGAATTCAGGTGAATACATCATTGAAATGCACACGCTTATTTTAACCGTTGAAACCCAATGGAAAGGGCAGTCAGTTTTTGTAACAGACTAAAATTTAAAAATACGAGGGGGTTGAAAATTATTGGTCGGAATCTGAAGGATTTGCGTCTGCTTCCACATCTTCAGCAACATTTTCTGCAGTTACCGGAGGTGTATCTCTTTCAACGAGGGTGTCAGAGATTTCTTCATGGTCTTCACCGCCTCCCAGCACATTTACAGGCGTGGCTTTAACCAGTTCTTCCATCAGCACCTCGTCAATCTTGGGCAGTTCTTCCGGACTGTTGATTCCAAAGTAATCCATGAAAGATTTGGATGTGGAGTAAATCAATGGCTTTCCTACTGCCTCTTCATTTCTGCCGGAGATAATGATTAATTCTTTTTCGAGTAGTTTCTGAACAGCATAATCGCAGTTCACGCCACGGATTGCTTCAATTTCACTTTTAGTGATGGGTTGTTTATAAGCAATGATGGCCAGTGTTTCTAGGGCTGCGGCGGATAATCTCTTAATGAATTTATCGCCGTTGATCAGCGCAACGGTTTTATGATATTCCGGCTTGGTGAGGAACTGCCATCCACCCCCGCTTTGCTTTAATTCGAAGGCATAAAATTCGCTCTGATACTTTTCCCGGATACCGTCAATGGCTGATTCTACCTGTTCAATAGCGGCACGGTCATCAATAAACCCTAATGCATTATTCACCAGCTCAGTGATTTCCATTGTGGTTAATGGCTTATCGCTGGCAAAAATCAGGGCCTCAATGTGCGGAATGATGGTACTGGTATCCATGTAAATAAAGTCAGGTCAGAATGTGTACAAACCTAAAGCAATTATCCTTGCAAAGCGGCTGCACCACTTACAATTTCTGTAAGTTCGGTGGTAATAGCTGCCTGACGTGCTCTGTTGTAGCTGATTTTCAATGTTTTCAACAATTCGTTCGCATTATCACTCGCCTTGTCCATGGCCGTCATCCTGGCACCATGTTCAGAAGCGTTGGCGTCTAACACTGCTTTAAACAACTGAGTGTTCAATATTTTGGGCATCAACTCGGCAATCAGCGATTCCTGAGCAGGTTCAAAAATAAAATCGGCTTTTTTACCACCTGCCGGGGTAGATTTTTTTACGGGCAGGAACTGTTCGCTGACAAAACGCTGGGTAGCGGCATTTTTAAATTCGCTGTACACCACTTCTACACGGTCCACTTCCTTGTTTTTAAACGCTTCCATTGCATAGCCTGCCACTTCCTGCACGCGCTCGAAACTTAAACCGGTGAACACATCCCAATACTGATTCACGGCTTTCAGATTGTTTTTCTGGAAGTGCTCATATCCCTTTTTACCGAGGGGTAACAAGGTTACATTTCCTTTGGCAGCCTGCTCCGAGTATTCCTCGGCAATGCGTTGCTTGGCCAGTTTTATGAGGTTACTGTTGTAGCCGCCACACAAACCACGGTCGCTGGTTACTACAATCATCAGTATTTTTTCAGCCGGACGCTCAGCAGCCAACGCAATGTTCAGGTCGCCATCGGCACTGCCAATGATGTTGCTCAGCATTTCCTGCAGTTTCTGGGCATATGGGCGCATTTGAGTAATAGCATCCTGGGCACGGCGCAATTTGGCCGCACTCACCATTTTCATGGCTTTGGTAATTTGCTGTGTGCTTTGAACACTTTTTATTCGGTTTCTTACTTCTTTTAATGCGCCACTCATACAAAAAACGTTATAAGGTTAGGGCTGGTGAGCCGTTTCGTTTATTCAGGGCGCAAAGGTAATAGAATTCACCCAAATTGACACATCTCCCTAAAATTTCAAAAGGGGGCTTTTCAACGGGTTTCAACGTGAAAAAATCACTGTTAAATAGCCCCTGCCTGAAAAACTTTACTGTACCTTTGCCACCCTGTCATCTTGGCGCCCGATAAATTATGGCTTTTAATTTGACAACTCTCTAATCTTTATATCAGTATATAACACAACATCTATATGTTAGGCATCTTAAATAAGATCTTCGGAGGCAACAAGAGTGAAAAAGACGTAAAAAAGATTCTTCCGGTTGTTGATACAATCAATCAGTTTTTCAACCAATATCAATCGCTCACCAATGATCAGCTCAGGGCTAAAACCGCTGAATTCCGCAACCGTATTCAGGAGCACCTGCAATCTGTTGATGCTGAAATCGCCCGGAAAAAAGCTGAAGCTGAAAACCTCGATTCCAATGACATCGCTGCCAGGGATGAGGCCTATCGTGAAATGGACGAATTGAAAAAGACGCGCGATTCCAAAATTGAAGAAATTCTGGAAAAAATCCTCCCCGAAGCTTTTGCCGTAGTGAAGGAAACTGCCCGCAGGTTTACCAACAACGAAACGGTTGCCTCTACCGCTACCGACCTTGACCGTGAACTGGCTGCCCAAAGGCCCAACATAATTATCGAAGGCGATCAGGCTATTTATAAAAACACCTGGCAGGCCGCCGGGGGTACCGTTACATGGAACATGGTGCATTACGATGTACAGCTGATTGGTGGTACGGTACTGCATTCCGGAAAAATTGCCGAAATGGCTACCGGTGAGGGTAAAACGCTGGTGAGTACCCTGCCCGCCTACCTCAACGCATTGGCCGGTGAAGGCGTACATATTGTTACGGTGAACGATTACCTCGCGCGAAGAGACAGCGAGTGGAACGGCCCTATTTTTGAATGGCTCGGATTGCGGGTAGATTGCATCGATAAACATCAGCCCAACAGCGATGCCCGCCGTAAAGCTTACCAGGCCGATATTACCTACGGTACCAATAATGAATTCGGTTTCGATTACCTGAGAGATAACATGGTGCATTCACCTGATGAAATGGTGCAACGCAAACATCATTTTGCCATGGTGGATGAGGTGGATAGTGTATTGATTGATGACGCCCGTACGCCGCTCATCATCAGTGGCCCCGTAAGCCATAGCGACAATACACAACAGTTTTTCGATTTACGTCCGCGCATTGAACGTTTGGTTGAAGCACAGCGTAAAGCCGTGAATCAGTTTTTGGTGGAAGCCAAGAAGAAAATTGCCGAAGGCAACGATGATCCGAAAGATGGCGGACTTGCCCTGATGCGCGCCCACCGCGGGTTACCTAAAAACGCACCCCTCATTAAGTTCCTGAGTGAACCGGGCATTCGTGTGAAATTGCAGAAAAGCGAAAACTACTACCTGGCCGATCAGCAAAAAGAAATGCCTAAAGTGGATAAGGAGTTGTTCTTTGCCATTGATGAAAAAAACAACCAGGTAGAACTGACCGAGCAGGGTTTGCAACTCATCACCCGCCATGGTGAAGACCCTGAATTTTTTGTACTGCCCGACATCGCCGTGAAGCTGAACGAAATTGAAATTCAGAATATATCAGCGGAAGAAAAATTAAAGCAGAAAGAAACACTGCTCACAGAATATTCGCAAAAAGCGGAGCGCATTCACACCGTGCAGCAATTGCTGAAAGCATATACCTTATTTGAAAAAGATGTGGAATATGTGGTGATTGATGGTGCCGTTAAAATTGTAGATGAACAAACAGGCCGTATCATGGAAGGGCGCCGTTACTCAGATGGTTTGCACCAGGCCATTGAAGCCAAGGAAAATGTGAAAATTGAAGCATCTTCTCAAACCTACGCTACCGTTACGTTGCAGAACTATTTCAGGATGTATCACAAACTCTGTGGTATGACCGGTACCGCCGAAACGGAGGCAGCTGAGTTGTGGACGATTTACAAGTTGGATGTAGTTACCATTCCAACGAATGTAAAAGTTATACGTAAAGACCATCAGGATAAAGTATTTAAAACCAAGCGCGAAAAATACAAGGCCGTTATTGATGAAATTGAAGTGCTGCGCAATGCAGGCAGGCCGTGCCTTGTAGGTACTACTTCGGTGGAGGTGAGTGAATTGCTCAGTCGTATGCTGAAGCAAAAAAATATTCCGCACAACGTATTAAACGCCAAGCAGCACTCACGTGAAGCACAGGTAGTTGCTGAAGCGGGTTTTGCTGGTGCTGTAACCATTGCAACCAACATGGCGGGTCGTGGTACCGATATTAAACTGGGCCCCGGTGTGAAAGATGCTGGTGGTCTCGCCATTTTGGGTACAGAAAGGCATGAAAGCCGGAGGGTAGACAGGCAGTTGCGTGGTCGTGCGGGAAGACAGGGTGATCCGGGATCTTCCAACTTTTACGTGTCTCTGGAAGATGACCTGATGCGCATGTTTGGCAGTGAACGTATTGCCGGACTGATGGACCGCATGGGTTACAAAGAAGGTGAGGTGATACAGCACAGCATGATTACCAAAAGTATTGAGCGTGCACAGAAAAAAGTAGAAGAGAACAACTTTGGAATACGAAAGCGTTTGCTCGAGTATGATGATGTGATGAACAAGCAAAGGAATGTGGTGTATGGAAAGCGTAACCACGCTTTGTTTGGCGATCGCCTGGCACTTGATCTGGATAATGCATTTTATGCAGTAGCTGAAAGTCTGGTGATGTCGTTTAAAGAAACCGAAGACCATGAAGGGTTTAAACTTTCAGTGATCATGCACTTTGCACTGGATACCTCCATCACTGCGGAAGATTTAAAGGATGATGATGCCGGTACACTCACGCAGCGTTTGTATACCGAGGCGGTTACAACCTACGATCAAAAGTGCAGAAACATCGCGCAGCATACCATGCCGATCATTAAAGATATCCGTTCAAAACAGGGGAATCATATTGAAAATGTAGCGGTGCCGTTTTCCGATGGAAGAAAAGGCATTCAGGTGATTGCCAACCTTGATAAATACCTCGCCACTGAAGGGATGGAATTACCGCGAGCGCTGGAACGCTCTATTACGCTGGCCATTATTGATGATGCATGGAAAGAACACCTGCGGGCGATGGATGATTTGAGACAAAGTGTTCAGTCTGCAACCTATGAGCAAAAAGATCCGTTAGTGATTTATAAAATTGAAGCATTCAATGCCTTTAAGGTGATGGATGATAAAGTGAATAAGGATATTGTAAGCTTCCTGTGCCAGGCACAGATACCAATGGAGCAAACACAGGCTGGGCAGATACGCGAGGGCAGGGAACAAAAAACAGACATGAGCAAAATGAACATCAATAAAGATGAGATTGATGCCGCGGGAGATGATTATGCTGCCAATGAAAAAGATTATTATGATCCATCCGGTCCGGTGAAACAAATGCCGGTACGTGTTGAACCAAAAATTGGAAGAAATGATCTTTGTCCGTGCGGCAGCGGCAAGAAATTTAAACAATGCCACGGTAAAGATTTGTAAACAAAACATTCGCATAAGTATATGAACATAGCCGGATATATCGATCACACCATCCTCAAACCCACCACGCTGTTGGCGGAAGTGGAGCAACTCTGTAAAGAAGCGGTAGAACATCAGTTTGCGGCCGTGTGTGTGCCGCCCATGTTTGTAAAGCATGCCAAAACGTTTACAGCCGGTTCCGGCGTAGAGGTTGCTACCGTTATCGGATTTCCGTTCGGTTACTCAGCTATTGAAGCGAAGGTGGCCGAAACGGCACTGGCAATTGTAGACGGAGCCGATGAACTGGATATGGTGATTAACATTGCGGCGTTAAAAAACAACGACTGGCAATATCTGGTGAAGGAAATCAATACCATCATGCCATTGATTCAGCAAAAGAACAGGGTGTTGAAGGTGATTATTGAAAGTGGCGTGCTTACCGATGAAGAAATCATTCGCTGCTGCGAGATATATGGATTAGCCGGTGTGCATTATATGAAAACATCCACCGGGTATGCTGAAAAAGGCGCCAGCACCCATGCTGTTAAACTCATGCGCGCCCATCTGCCGGAACATATTAAAATAAAGGCCAGTGGAGGTATCAGAACTTACGATTTTGCGAAGGAGCTGATTGATGCCGGTGCCAACCGCATTGGTTGCAGTGGAAGTGTGAAAATTATGGAGGAAGCCGCCCGGGCCTCCGGCGAATAAAAAAATAGCTTTACATTTATCTGCCCAATTGTTGAAGATGAAATTATCTGTTGCATTTATTCTTATATCCTTCTTATCAGGTTCGGCAACATTTGCCCAAACGGCTATTGTAGATTCTACACAGAAAGTGAACAATGTAACGGTATTGAAAGATCCGAGGTTAGATGAGTTGGCGCATAAAATGAGTGAGTATAATGAGCTGATGAATCTGCGCAAGGCAAGAACGGGTAAGGGTTACCGTTTGATGGTGCTCACCACCAGCGACAGGGCACAGGCCATGAGTGTTCGTACCAGTTTAATACAACAGTTCCCCGATCATAAGGTGTATATGATTTTTCAGTCTCCTTTCATCAAGTTAAAGTTTGGAAATTTTGTAGAAAAGAAAGATGCGGAAGACGTACGTAAACAACTCATAAAGTCAGGCATCATAACCGGCAATATATATATCCTCCCTGAAACCATTGAAGTTAAGCCGGAAGCTGCATTGTCCGAGGAAGAATAAACTTTTTTTCGTATACCCACACTCATTTGGTTACATTTGTTGCCTAACAAATAATCTAATGAAATTTTTACTAAGTCTGTTGGTATTCATCTGCACCTGGTTGGCGGTAGATGCTCAAACTCCACGTGTAACCTGGGGTGAACCTATTAAAGTTAAAAAGGGGTCTACCGAATTGGATATTATTCACGTAGACAAATCAGGAATTTTTTTACAGGAGAATCATATTGTGGTCAGGAGGATGGCCTTTTTAGGTCCGCCTTCAAAAGTAAGTGGCACGTTGATTAAACTGGATAAAAATATGGATGAGGTATACAGAAACTCATTTGATAAAGAACTCAAAGGAAAAGAATTTGAGTGTTTAATCTTTGCCAACAATAAAATGTTTTTGTTTGCTACTGCGGTAAAAAAAGGAACCAATGCACTTGAGTTATTCGGTACAGAATTAGATAAAACTTCCGGCGAACAAAAAGGCGAGTGGAAAACAATCATGACCGTTAAAAGTACGGAGGGTGCGAGAGATATCCTTTTTTCTATCCGGCCTAACCCGGATAGCACTGCAATTGCATTGGCCACAGCCGTTGAATATGCCGACAGAGCAGAGTTTAGTCTCTCGCTGATCAACGATAAATTAACATTAGCGGGCAAAACACTGGAAGTGAATTATGCAGTTGATCCGAAAGAGTTTGTGTTAGAGGAAATGTTGTATGCACCTGACGGAAGCGTACTGGTGGTGAATAAAATGATGGAGTATAGGGAAGGTAAAAAGAAAAAGAATAAGTTTCTAGATTTTAAGGAGTACGACATCAGGTTGTTTGATAAGGATGGTAAAATGATTAGCCAGGTAAATGTAGATGGTGGTGATAGTCGTCACATCATACAAAGCAAGGTGGTGTTGAAAAAAGATGGTAATTATACCCTCGGAGCATTTTACAGCAAACAGAAGAAAGGTTCTATTCACGGGTTGTTGTTTGTAACCATTGATGGAAAAACAGGAGCAGTACTGAATAAAGGTGGCCAGGAAATATCAAACGCCATGTTGGTGGCCAATGCGGAAGAGGGTGATGATGATGAAGAGGAGGAAGAATCCAGGAAGGAAGCAAAAGAAAGACGTCGCTTGGAAAAATTGCAGGAAGACGATGATAATATTTCGAGCCGGTATAAAATAAAGGATATACTCTCTTTAGAAAACGGCAGTTTCATGCTGATGGCTGAACAATATCATACATACAGTGTAACAAATATGAATGGAGGAGGTACAGGTATGGGAATGGGTGGAACTACCACTACCACTTACAGTGTTCACGGAAATTTATTGTTCGTAAAGGTGAGCGCTGAAAATTCAGTGGAATGGATGCAGATGTTGCCCAAAAAACAAGTGTCTGAAATTGCTCGTAATTCATCTCCGCAAGGATATGGATTAAATATGAGCATATTCATCAACAGAATTCCGGCAACGCATGGTAGCGTGGGAACGATGATTAATCCAAACAATGGCAACATTTTAATATTCTTCAATGATAATCCGAAAAACAGCGGGGTTACCAGTGCAGGTCAAAAAGCCAAGGTAATGAGTAAGGTGGCCAAATCTGATTGTTTTATGCTGGAAGTAAACCAGGCTACAGGAAATTACAAAAGAAAGATGTTGTTCACCAATGATGATATTCCGGATGCAATGCCTTCCATGGGTTCCCAAATTGGCAACACCTATTACATGACGGGTAAACGCATGAGGATAGGAAAAACATTGATTGCGGTGGCAAAAATTACCATCAAGTAAAATAATCCATCACCAGTATAATTGAAGCGGCAGG